>QRFC01000001.1_pt1 | contig 432531 bp, 367 predicted proteins | sample 1861061 | NCBI WGS metagenome assembly QRFC01 (sample SAMN09711282, study PRJNA482702) | Human gut metagenome, whole genome shotgun sequencing project.
CCACGGCACCCTCGAGCTCGTGGAGCCCGGCGTCCCCGTGTTCCTGTTCATGGGCGAGGACGAGAACCGCAAGCTCGACGAGCGCGTCCGCGCGTTCCTGACCCGCGGCGTGACCGGCGACACCGACATCAACATCATCGACACCGCCGAGTTCGCGATCCCCGGCCTTGACGACGAGTTCCGCGTCATCGTGTCTCCGTGGATCCTCTCCTCGCTGATCACCGATCGCCTTGCTGCTTACTACGAGACGGTCACCAAGCACAACCTCAACTACCGTCGTTACTATCACCAGTTCGACTACTAAGAGCAGATAACGTTTGTGTAATTGGGCCTCGCTCCTATATGGAACGGGGCCTCGTTTGGGTTGGAGAGTAATTTTGAGCTATCCACAGCTTGCCGTCATGAATATCAGCCATCGCTATTTTGACCTTGAGGAATTCTTTTCCTCGGCAGCGGCCTCGGGCTACACGTGTTGCGAGCTTTGGACCGGGGCGATGCATCTGTATGTCGATTGCCATGGATACGATTCGCTCGAGCAGGTGCGGGAGCTGTCGCAGCGGTATGGAGTTCGGATTGTGGGACTTTGTCCCGAGCAGAACAACCCCAAGCCGTGGAATATCGCGGCGCGTGGGAATGAGGCGCGTGCCCGCACGCTCGCGTACTTTAAGAACGTTGTGGATATCGCGGCGGAACTTGGAGCCGAGCAGGTCATGGTCTCGAGCGGCTGGGCATTTTTGAACGAGCCGATCGAGGACGCGTGGGGTCGCAGCGCCTCGATGCTGCGTGCGATTGCCGAGCATGCGGGAGAACGCGGCGTGCGACTGGTGCTCGAAGCCCTACAGCCGGTTGAGTCGATGATCGTGAACTCGGCGGCCGATACGAAGCACATGATCGAGGCAGTTGATCATCCGGCACTTAAGGCGTGTCTGGATATGGGCGCCATGGCGGTGGCGGGGGATACCATCGACGATTACTTCGATCTGCTTGGCGATGATGTCGCCCACGTGCATTTTGTCGATGTTGCGGCAGATGGCACGACGCATCTTGCCTGGGGTGACGGCGACCGCGATATGCGCGCTGACCTGGATAGGCTGGTGGCGCGCGGCTATCGCGGAGTTGTTTCGGCCGAGACCTATGACGGGCGCTATTTTGCCGACCCCGCAGCTGCCGATGCGCAGGTAATGGCAGAGTATCGTCGTGCGATTGGCGCCTAGGTGGGGTTGGGCTGCGGCAATCTGCCCCATGTTTCCAAATGAATACGGTGTGAGCGGCTGCGACGGATTTCCCCCGCAAACACTCTAGTATGCTAAAGTACCCAGAAGACCGGCGGAGCTATGCCGGTCTTCTGTTCTATACGAAGCACAGCATGAGGAGGCTCACCAGATGACGGCCACACCGTGGGGATTCCGGGACATATTGCCCGAGGAGGCTCAGGCACGCGAGGAGATCGCATGTACGGTGAAGGGCTGCTTTAGGGAGCATCATTATCTGCCGGTTGAAACGCCGCTGCTCGAGGACAAGGGTTCGCTCGAGGAAGGTGGCCGCATTGCGGACACGCCGTTTAAGCTCTTTGACGATGATGGGCGTTTGCTGGTGGTCCGTCCCGACAACACGTTGCCGATCGTGCGCTTGGTTTCGACCCGCATGCGCGCGGCCGACCTGCCCCTGCGCCTGCGCTACGAGGCGCCGGTGGTTCGCGAGTGCCAGCGCAATGCCGGCGGCTCGCGTCAGTTTACGCAGCTGGGCTTTGAGCTCATCGCCGCGGGCGACGCCGCGGGCGATGTCGAGATTGTCTCGCTGGTAGCCGAGGCCGTGCGCAAGCTGGCGTTGCCCGATGCGCGCATTATCGCAGGTAGCGTGCGTCCGTTTAAGGAGCTGCTTGCGGCATGTGAGGATCGCGAGCTGGCTGTCGAGGCCCTGCGCTGCGTGCACGCCAATGACTTTGTGGGCCTCGATGCCCGCGTGGCGGCAAGCACCGAGTCCGATGCCGTCAAGGCCGCCATTAGCGAGCTGCCGCGCCTGCACGGTGGCCCCGAAGTGCTCGACCGCGTGGACGCGCTGCTGGAGGCCGCCGGTATCGTCGCGCCGCTCACGCGCGAGCTGCGTGCCCTGGTCGAGGGTCTGGCTCCCGAGGACGCCCAGGTGCTGTCCTTCGACTTCTCCATCATGAACTCGTTTGATTACTACACGGGCCTGGTCTTTAAGGCCTATGCCGGCGGCCTGCCCGATCCTGTTGGCTCGGGCGGACGCTACGACTCCATCTTTACCGGCGCGTTCGGCGATGGCATCGAGGTACCGGCGGCGGGATTTGCCTTTTCGCTCGAGCGTCTGGAGGCCGCGCGCACTTCGACTGAGGACGCCGCTTCCGACGGCGACCACGCCGCGGGCCGTGGTGCCGAGGGTCCGCTGCGCATCGCCGTTCCCAAGGGCTCGCTTAAGGCCGACACGCTCGACGTGCTCGAGGCCGCGGGCCTGGACGTCTCCGAGCTACGCGACCCCGGCCGTCACCTGATCGTGCGCGGTCGCGATACGCGTGCCGGCGAGGGCGCGGTCGGAGATATCGAGTTTGTCATTGTGCGCCCCAGCGATGCGCCCGCCTTTGTGGGCTGCGGTGGTGCCGATTGCGGCATCTGCGGCTGGGATTCGCTTATCGAGGCCGACCTCAACCTGCTGCAGTTGGTCGATCTGGGCTACGGCCTGTGCACCTTTATTGAGGCTGAGCCCGCTTGGCGCGCCGGTCAGGCCGAGCGCAACTATGCCCGCCGCGGTTCGCTTCGCGTGGCAACCAAGTATCCGCGCATCGCGAGTGCCTGGTATGCCGAGCGCGGCGTGAACGCTGACATTGTTTCGCTGCACGGCAACATCGAGCTGGGACCTATTGTCGGCATGACCGATCGCATCGTGGACATTACCGCCACGGGTGCCACGCTGCGCGATAACGACCTGGTTATTACTGGTCGCATCATGGACTGCACAGCGCGCTTCTTTATCAATCCGGGTGCCGCTCGCCTGGATCCGCGCGTACGCGATCTTGCCGATCGCCTGGCTGCTGCCGTGAAGGACAAGCATTTTGAGCCCGTCGCGGGCTCGGCACAATAGCGCGAGCGCGCACGGGCGCCCCCATATCCGGACTGCGGGCCGATTGGTGCCGCTGCCCGGCATCTCGTTTTCCAAACGCAACCTCGACCGATAGGGGATACCGATATGAAGACCATCAAGCTTGCTCCCGGTGAGCGCCTCGTTACCAACCAGCTCAACCGCAAGGGTGTGCTGCCACAAAACATCGTCGACGCCGCCCGCGATATCGTGGCCAACGTGCGTGCCAACGGCGATGCTGCGGTGCGCGATTACTGCCAGCGTTTTGACGGTGTTGAGCTGCAGAGCTTCCGTCTGCCGCAAGAGCAGATCGATGCTGCGCTCGAAGGCCTCGACCCGGCCTTTGTCGCCGCGCTCGAGAAGGCTGCGCGCCAGATCCGTGAGTTTCACCAGCGCGAGGTCGAGCAGAGCTGGTTTACCACGCGCCCGGACGGCACGATGCTCGGCGTTAAGGTGACCCCGCTTGCCGCTGCCGGCATCTACGTGCCGGGCGGTCGTGCGCAGTATCCCTCTACCGTGCTCATGAACGCCATTCCCGCTAAGGTGGCCGGCGTCAAGCGCGTGGTCATGGTGACGCCGCCGCAAAAGGATGGCCTGATCAGCCCGTATACGCTCGCGGCAGCCAAGCTTGGCGGCGTGGACGAGATCTATATGGTGGGCGGCGCCCAGGCCGTGGCCGCGCTGGCGTACGGCACCGAGACCATTCCGCGCGTCGACAAGATCACCGGCCCGGGCAACGCCTTTGTCGCCGCGGCCAAGCAGATTGTCTCGGGCGACGTGGGTATCGACATGGTCGCCGGCCCCTCCGAGGTCTGCGTACTGGCCGATGCCACGGCCAAGCCCATGGTGGTCGCGGCCGACCTTATGGCGCAGGCCGAGCACGATCCGCTGGCTGCCTGCTACCTGGTGACCTGCGACGAGCAGTTTGCGCGCGAGGTCGAGGCGGGTATCGACATTCTGGTGGCGCAGTCCCCGCGCGCCGAGATCACGCGCGCCTCGCTCGATAACGAGGGCACCATCGTGGTCGCCGCCGACATGGCTGCCGCCGTCGAGGCCGTGAACACCGTGGCGCCCGAGCACCTGGAACTGCACTGCAAGGATGCGATGGGCCTGCTCGGTGGTATCCGCAACGCCGGCGCCATCTTTGTGGGCGCCTGGAGCTCCGAGCCGCTCGGCGATTACGTCGCTGGCCCCAACCACACGCTGCCGACCGGCGGCACGGCTCTGTTCTCCAACCCGCTTTCGGTCGAGGAATTCGTCAAGCGCTCGAGCGTCATTTGCTATACGCCCGAGGGCCTGCTCTCCGATGCTCCTGCCACGCAGCGCCTCGCCGAGGCCGAGGGCCTGTGGGCGCACGCGCTTTCCGCCGCCCTGCGTCGCCGTGTGCTGGAGCAGGGCGAGGATGCCGTGAGTGCCGCGTCGCTGGCTGCGGCCGACCTGACCAAGGTTGCCTGGCCGGGCGACGCCGTGGCGACGGTTGCCGAGGGCGTGGACCTGGCGGCTGCAGGCGCGGATGGCGCCGGTGCGGCCGGCGGGGAGGCCTAATATGGCCGAGCTGACGCCCCGCATGAAGGAGCTTGTCCAGCCTTACCTGGCCGGTATTGAGCCCTACGATCCCAACTTTACGCCTACGCGCATCAACCTTTCGGCCAACGAGAACACCTATCCCGTGCCGGCCGGCGTGCGCGAGGCGGTCGATACGGCCCTGGCTGCCACACCCCTCAACCGCTATCCCGATCCCATGTCGAACGACCTGCGCGACGAGCTAGCTGCTTGGCATGGTGTGGCGCGCGAGAATGTCTGCGTGGGCAACGGCGGCGACGAGTTGCTCTATAACTACCTGCTGGCGTTTGGCGGCGCGGGACGGACCCTGCTCAACTGCCCGCCGTGCTTTAGCGAGTACGCGTTCTTTGCGTCGCTCTGTCAGACCGAGGTGCGCGACGTGTGGCGCGATCCGGCGACCTTTGAGCTCGACCAGGCTGCTGTGCTTGCGGCGGCACCCGAGTGCAACCTGGCGATCGTGACCTCGCCCAACAATCCCACGGGTGATGTTGCTCCGCTTGACTTTGTCGCGGCCCTGTGCGATGCGTGTCCCGGCATGGTCATGGTCGACGAGGCCTACGTTGAGTTTGCCGATGAGTCGTTTGGCGCGGCCACCACGGCGCAGGGACTTATCGCCGAGCATCCCAACCTGGTGATTCTGCACACGCTGTCCAAGGCGTTTGGCGCCGCCGGTACGCGTCTGGGTTACGTGATCGCGGCGCCCGAGGTTATCGAGGTGTTCGCGGCGATTCGCCAGATCTACTCGGTCAACGTGCTGAGCCAGGCGGCGGCACTTGCCTGCGTGCGTGCCCGTGATGCCTACGCGCCCGTGGTGGCGCAGGTTGCATCCGAGCGCGATCGCGAGCTGTGCGCCCTGCGCGCGATGGCTGCCGAGGGTCTGCCCGTGGAGGCGTGGCCGAGCGCGGCCAACTTTGTGCTCGTGCGCACACCGCACGCCACGCGCGTGCGCGAGCGTCTGCGCGATGAGTATTCGATTTTGGTGCGCGATTTTAGCTATGCGCCGGGGCTCGCGGACTGTCTGCGCATTACCGTGGGTACCCCGCGGGAAAACGATGAGGTGCTGGCTGCGTTTGCCGCGCTGGTGAAGGAGGAGATGTAGATGGGCCGTTATGCCGAGGTAACCCGCAAGACGGGCGAGACCGACATTGTCGTAAAGCTCGACTTGGATGGAGCCGGTACGTGTAATATCTCGACCGGCGTGCCGTTTTTCGACCACATGCTCAACGCTTTTGGCCGCCATGGCCTGTTCGATCTGACGGTGCACGCAGTGGGCGACGTCGAGGTCGATGCGCATCACACCGTCGAGGACACGGGCATCGTGCTGGGCGAGGCATTTTGCCAGGCGCTGGGCGACAAGGCGGGCATTACGCGCTTTGCCGATGCGGCGATCGCCATGGACGAGACGCTCGTGATGGCCGCCGTGGACATTTCGGGTCGCGGGCAGGCCTACTGCGAGCTGCCCGTGCCGACTGAGCGCGTGGGCAGTTTCGATACCGAGCTGACCGTAGAGTTCTTCTACGCCTTTGCGCGCGACGCCAAGCTCACGCTGCATGTGCGCGAGCTGGCGGGCGGCAACTCACATCACATTATCGAGGCCGCCTTTAAGGCCGTGGGCCGCACGATGCGCCACGCCTGCGAGCTCGATCCCCGCGTGCAGGGCATCCCCAGCACCAAGGGCTCGCTGTAACCTGCCAAAAAGGGACAGGTTTATTTTGGCAGGTTTTATCTGCGGAGATGCTGTCTCATACGGTGGGTGAACGTTTAACCGACCAAAATAAACCTGTCCCTTTTTGGCGGGTTTTGAATGGGAAAAGGGAGGGTCGCGTGGGCGAACCGAAGATCGTGGTGGTCGACTACCACAAGGGCAACTTGTCGAGCGTCGTGCGCGGGCTCGCGCGCGCCGGTGCTGCCGCCTGCACGTCGGACGATCCGGAGCAGATCCGCAACGCCGACGGCCTGGTCATCCCGGGCGTGGGTGCGTTCTACGACGCGATTGCCTTTATGCGCGAGAGCGGCGAGGCGGACGCGGTACTCGACGCCGTTGCCGCCGGAACTCCGCTGCTCGGCATCTGCCTGGGCCTTCAGCTGTTTTTTGAGCGCGGCAACGAGGGCGTGCCTGCGAACGAGGACGCGGACGCGGACGACGATGCCTCCGAGCAGGCCGGTGGTCCCTGGGTCGATGGCCTGGGCATCATGCGTGGCTCGTGCACGCACCTGGAGTCGAGCCGTCTGAAGGTCCCGCACGTGGGCTGGGACCAGGTGCGCATGACGCCCGCCGGTGCGGCCGATCCGTTGCTTGCCGGTTTTGCCGAGGGCGCCAACATGTATTTCACTCACAGCTACGCGGTGGCCGACGACGTCGATGCCGCCGATGTGTTGGCGCGCACGCACTATACACGGAGCTTCCCGTGCATCGTGCGCCACGGCAACGTGTGGGGCTGCCAGTTCCATCCCGAGAAATCCTCTGCGCTGGGTCAGCGCATCCTTAAGAACTTCGTGAGCATCGTCGAGGGGGCCGGCCGATGATTCTGTTTCCCGCAATCGATTTGATCGGCGGCAAGGTCGTGCGCCTGGAGCGCGGCGACCGGAGCCGCTGTAAGGTGTATTCTGACGACCCCGTGGCCGTTGCCCGCTCCTTTGCCGAGCAGGGCGCGAGCTGGGTGCACGTCGTCGACCTGTCCGCTGCCTTTGGCGAGGACGAGGACGCGTGCGCTGCCAACTTGGCAGCGATTAAGGCCATCTGCGGCGTCGACGGTCTGTCCGCGGACGTGGGCGGCGGCGTTCGTTCGCTCGCGCGCATCGACGAGCTGGCCGGCTACGGCGCGCGTCGCATCGCGCTAGGCACGGTGCTCGTGACCGAGCCGGGATTTGCCGAGGTGGCGGCGCAAGGCTTTGGCGAGTTACTGGTGGCAGACATTGCCGCCCGTGACGGCCAGGTCAAGGTGAATGGTTGGCGCGACGGCGCGGGTGTGGCGCTCGACGACGCCGTGGCGCAGCTCACCGAGCTGGGCTTTAAGCATCTGGTGTATACCGACATCGCGCGCGATGGCATGCAGACGGGCATCGACGTGGCGGCGTATCGCCATGTGGCCGAGGTCGCGGGCTTTCCCGTCGTGGCTTCGGGCGGCATCTCGATGCTCGACGATATCCGCGCACTGGCCGCGGTGGGCGAGGATGCCATCGAGGGTGCCATTACCGGTCGTGCGCTCTACGAGGGCAACTTTACGCTGGCCCAGGCGTTGGCCGCCGCCCGAGGGAAGGAGTAGCCCATGCTTGCCAAACGCGTGATTCCCTGTCTGGATGTTAAGGACGGCCGCGTGGTCAAGGGCGTCAACTTTGTGAGCCTGCGCGATGCTGGCGACCCGGTGGAGCTGGCGCGCGCCTACGACCGCGAGGGTGCAGACGAGGTCGTCTTCCTGGACATTACCGCGACGAGCGACAACCGCGCGACGACCATCGAGATGGCGGCGCACGCGGCCGAGGAGCTCGCTATTCCCTATACCGTGGGCGGCGGTTTCCGCGACTTGGCGGGCATGCGAACCATGGTTGCCGCCGGTGCCGACAAGGTGTCGCTTAACTCTGCCGCCGTGCGCGATCCGTCGTTGATCAGCCAGGCCGCCGCGGCGTTTGGCAGCCAGGCCGTGGTCGTGGCGATTGATGCCAAGCGCGTGGGCCTGCCCGGTCAGCCGGATGCCGACAAGTGGGAGGTCTTCACGGCGGGCGGTCGCAACGCCACGGGTATCGATGCGGTGGCGTGGGCCGAGGAAGCGGCTCGTCGCGGCGCCGGTGAGATCTTGCTCACCAGCATGGATCGCGACGGCACCAAGGCTGGCTTCGACCTGGCACTCACCCGCGCCGTGGCGCGCGCGGTGCCGATCCCGGTGATCGCAAGCGGCGGCGTGGGCACGCTCGAGCATTTTGCCGAGGGCGTGATCGAGGGCGAGGCCGATGCCGTGCTGGCGGCCAGCGTCTTTCACTTTGGAACTTTCAGCATTCGCCAGGTGAAGGAGTATATGGCCAGCCAAGGCATCCCTGTGAGGCTGGACTTCTAGTGCTGCGGCTTGCCCAGGCACCGCATCTTGCCGCTCAAACCGTCGCTCGCGTACCAAAGTACGCGTCGCTCCTCTTTCGCGGCAACCTGCGGCACCTGGACAACCCTCGCCGACCTGTGGGATTTCGTTTGTTACTTGGGAGAAATGATGACTGAGGTAATAAATGCTACCGAGCTTAAATACGACGCCCGCGGGCTGATTCCTTGCGTGGTTCAGCAGCATGACACCGGTGAGGTGCTTATGGTTGCTTGGATGAACGAGGAATCGGTGGGGCTGACGCTCAAGACCGGGACCACGTGGTTTTGGAGTCGCAGCCGTCAGGAGCTCTGGAACAAGGGCGCGACGAGTGGCAACATGCAGGAGGTCAAGGAGCTCTGGGCCGACTGCGATAGCGATACGCTGCTGGTCAAGGTGGACTCACCGGGCCCGGCCTGCCATACCGGCAACCGTACCTGCTTCTTTAAGCGCGTGGAAGGGGGAGTGCGATGAAAGTCGTGACGCCGTTCGAGGTCGCCGAATGCAACACCGAGCTCCTCCGCGCGGGCGTGCCATGCCGCGTGCACCTGACTGATGCCTGCGGGGCGCAGTCGCTTTGGCTCGAGGCCGAGAAGGAAAGGCTCGATGAGGCCCATGCCGTCATCGTCGAGTTCTTTGAGAAAAAGGGCGCAAAGCCTCGGTTCGATGAGGCCGGTACCTACTTTACGCTGCAGTAACGAGAGGAAATAACCATGGGAGTCAGAACAGCTAACGTGCAGCCGGGAAACATCGGTGAGACGCTGACGGGACTGGCCGAGGTGATTCACAGTCGTCGCGACGCATCGCCGCAGGAGAGCTATACCGCGCGTCTGCTGACCGACGTCGAGGACGAGCTGCTCAAGAAGCTTGCCGAGGAGGCGAGCGAGGTGATCATGGCCTGCAAGGATAACGACCACGATCACATCCGCTACGAGGCCGGCGACCTGATCTACCACCTGCTCGTGACGCTCGAGCGCTACGGCATCACCCTCGACGAACTGGCCGGCGAACTCAACGCCCGCCGCCACTAGTCATTGGGGACGTTCTTAAACGACTAGTTAGGCGAGGGGCGTGGATTCCCATTCGCCGGTGGGGTGGGGGATATCGAAGGCCCGGTAGCCGCAGTCGTAGGCGTGGGCCTGGGCCTCGCGGATGTTCCAGCAGATGTCGCAGGCGCGGTGCGCGTCCGAGCCAAAGGTGATGGGCACCTCGGCATGGGCGAAGCGGCGCAACAGCCCGGTCGCGGGGTAGTAATCGTCGAGCCCCTTGCGCGGTGCGGCGGTCGAGACCTCAACGCGGCGACCCGTATCGTGGGCGCATTCGGCCATCTGCTCCCAAAACGGCGCGGGGTCAAAGTCGGGTGCAAAGCCGTCCTTCGAAAAGCGCATGACCAGGTCGGGATGGGCCATCGCGTCAAAGTTGAGTGAGCTTTCGCAAGCACGGCACCAGTCGTCGACGTAGCACTCCCACACGCCGCGCACGCCTAAGTTTTCCCAAACATGCAAGTTGGTATCGTCGTCGATCCAACCGCAAAGGGAATCGGGTGTATCGGGGCGCGCGACGTCCTCTGTCCCTGCCGTGCCCGCGGCGCCTGCCGCAATATCGCCCGGGTTGCCAATCCAGTGCACGCTGCCCAGACGTACGACGGCGCCCTGGGACCAGTGCTCTACCAAGGGCTCGCAGCCCTCGTACCAATCGCATTCAAAACCGTAGATAAAGGTGAGCTCCGGCGCAATCTGCGCGGCGAGTTTGCGGGCGTCCTCAAAGGCCAAACGATGTGCCGGCAAGTCGCCCTCGACGACCTGCACCTCGCAGTTAGCATCCATACTGGCGGGCAGGGTAAGGTGGTCGGTCGAGACCATGACGCGGCAGCCGGCGGCAGCAGCGGCACGGACGTTGTCCTCGAACGAGGCGTGCCCGTCCGAGAACGAGGTATGAGTATGGCAATCGACCAGCGGGCAGGCGGGCATGGCGACTCCTTTGCATTTGGTGAATCCGCTCCATTGTAATGGTGCAGCTCTCAACACGCCGCGCACGCCGGGTGCCGAAATCGAGTGGAAAGGCGGGGCGGCGCGTGCCGGCGCCGGCGACTACTTGCTTCGTGCCGCCGCGCGTTTGGCCTGCACTGTTACCATCGCGTGTCTCACGGCGGTGATGGGGCGATAGCGGATCATACGCGGTCCCGACCAACGCATAACCTCGCGGATCTTCTCGCGCATGGCAGGCCGGTAACAATGCGAAGGACATGCCGAGCAAAATGTCTTGGTGCCCATGTGCGGGCAGTGCTCAATGCGCGCGATGGCGTATTTCTGCAGCTCGGCGCATTCGGGGCAGAGCGTAATGGTTCGAAGGCCGAGTTTCACGCGCACGGACTCATCGCCGCCAGCCTGTTCGACCACATGCCCGCCGCCATGATGCCCACGACACCACAGCGCAATCATCTGCGACACCATTTGGGCCTCACGCTCACGTTTGCGTGCTAGCTCCGGTGTGTCGACTGGGCGCGCCATTAGCTCAGCCTCCCGTGCTCGACCGAAAGCGAGAAATCGGCAAACGCGCAGGTGCTGGCACGGTGGCTCACGAGCACAATGGTCTTGCCGCGGCGCTTGAGCTCGTCGATTGCCTGCATCACGGACGCCTCGTTGAGAGCATCGAGCGCGCTGGTGGGTTCGTCGAGCAAGATGAAGGGTGCGTCGTTGAGGAAGATGCGCGCAAGGCCGATGCGCTGGCGCTCGCCGCCCGAAAGCGAGTCGCCCAGCTCGGCAACGGGCGTGTCGAGTCCCTGCGGCAGACGGTCGATGAGCGTGGTGAGTGAGGCGGAGCGGCAAGCGTCGAGCAGCTCGGCATCGGTGGCGTTGGCGTGCGCGACCAGCAGGTTCTCGCGTACGGTGCCGCAGAACAGATGCGTGTCCTGGGTCATATAGGCCTCGTGGCTGCGCAGGCTCGCCGTGTTGATGTGGCGGGCATCGACGCCGCTCACCGTGATGGTGCCGGCTGCGGGGTCCCAAAAGCGCATGAGCAGCTTAAGCAGCGTCGACTTGCCCGAACCCGAGCGCCCCATGATGCAGGTCATGGTACCGGGCGCAAAGGTGCAGGTCACGTCGTCGAGGATGAGACTCGCAGCGGTGTCGTTCGCGACCTGCTCTGTGGCGCCCGCACCGCCCGCGTCCACGCCGCCCACATAGCTAAAGCTCACATGCTCGGCTGCGGCGCCGGCAAACTCAACGTTCTGTCCATCGGCGACCTCGGCGCACTGGGGCTGCTCGTCGAGCAAATCGAGCACGCGTGCGCCCGAGGCGAGCGTCTCCTGCAGTGAGGCGCCCAGGCGGCTCACGGCCATCACCGAGCCAAACGACGACACAAAGGTAAAGACGGCGACAAACGCTGCGGCAAAGTCAATCGTTCCCGCAGCCACCAGCTGCAGCGCACGCCCGAGCATCACCAGATTAGCCACAAGAATAAGCGCATCGGCTACGGCCTCGCTGACCGCCTGGCGGCGCTTGAGGCGCGCGTCCACGGCGCCGACTTGCTCGGTCAGCTTGCCCAGGGCACGGCTGCGATCGGTGCCACCGGCAAACTGGATGGTCTCGCCCGCGCCGCGCAGACTGTCGAGTACAAAGGCGCCCAGCTTACCGGCGCCCTCGCGGCTCTGGCGGCCGGTGGTGCTGCATGCCTTGGCCGAGGTCAGGGGCAGCAGCACGCCCAGGACCGCGTAGGCCACGAGCGCGATGCCCGCGAGCTCGGGGCTCACAGCCAGCAAAAAGCCCTCAAACACAACGGTGCAGACCAGAGCTATGGCAATGGGCGAGATGGTGTGCGCGTAGAAGACCTCGAGCAGCTCGATATCCGAGGTGACCAGGCTCACGAGCTCGCCCTTGCCGCGGCCCTCGAGCTTGGCGGGGGCGAGCTGGCGCAGGGCGCCAAACACCAGGTCGCGAATGTGTGCGAGCAGACGGAATGCGATGTAATGGTTGCAGAGCTGCTCGCCGTAGTGGAGCGGCCCGCGCGCGATGCCGCAGGCGGCACAGGCCGCGCATGTGACGATAAGACCAAGCCCCAAGGCGTTGCGGCCCAGCGCGGCCATAAGGCCAAGGGCGCCAAAGGCCGGCACGAACGCGGCGGTGAGCATGCCAATGCTGCCCAGCGCGACGGCTAGCACAAGCCAGCCGGCAAGCGGTCGGACGAGCCCCATCATGCGCCACATGATGGACGGCGCCGAGCGACGGGCGCGGCCGGAGTCAGGCACCGCGGCAGCGGAAGACGAGCCGGCACCGTTGAGGCCATCGGTACGGGCGGTGCTGCCGTCAACAGCCTCAACCGCGCCGGCATCCTCGGCATCACCCTCCGCATACGCATATGCCGAGAGCTGCTCCTGGCTGTTCCACATGCGCGCATAGGCGCCCGCGGTTGCCAAGAGCTCGCCGTGAGTCCCGCGCTCGGCAATGCGACCGCGCTCCAGCACCAGAATCTGATCGGCGTCCACGATTGTCGACAGGCGATGCGCCACCACGATTACGGTGTGCTCGCCGGCGAGCGATGCAATGACCTCGCCGATTGCGGCTTCGCTTGTGGCATCGACGTTGCTCGTCGCCTCGTCAAACACATAGATCGGCGAGTCGTGCAGCAGGGCGCGTGCCATGCACACGCGCTGGCGCTGGCCACCCGAAAGGTTGGTGCCGCCCTCGTTAATCACCATGTCGAGCCCGCCGTTGGCCTGCACAAAGGCCGCCACGCGCGTGCGGCCGAGCGCGCGCAAAAGCTCGGCGTCGGTGGCGTTGGGCTGGGCGAGCAGCAGGTTGTCGCGCAGGGTGCCGGCAAACAGGTAGCCGTTGGTGGGCACCAGCGTGACGGCGCGCATGAGTGAGGCGGCCGTGGCATCGCGCAGCTCGACGCCGCCAATGCGAACGCTGCCACGGTAGGCACCCTTGCGGCCCGCGATAATCCCCGCGAGCGTGGACTTGCCGCCGCCGCTTTCGCCCACGAGTGCCACGAGCGAGCCGTGCGCAATGGTCGCGCTGGCGCTGTCCAGCACCGTGCGGTTGCCGTATGCATAGCTCACGCCCGCGAGCTCGATATCGCCGCGACCGTCAAGCTCAACATCGCCGCGCTCGGGCTCGGGCGTATCCAAAATGCCAAACATGCGGCGCGAGGCGGCCATGCCGTTCATGGCCGTGTGGAACAGCGATCCCAGGCGGCGCATGGGCAAAAAGAACTCCTGCGACAGAAAGACGATGAGGAAGGCCGCCTCAAAGCCAATCTTGCCCGTGGCGAGCTGCAGCGCGGCTACGATAATGCCGAGCGCGGCGCCCATATAGACGACCAGGTCCATAACGCAAATGGAGCGCAGCTGCATCACCAGCAGGCGCATGGTCGCTGTGCGGAAACGCTCGGACTCGGCGTTGATGCGCTCGTGCCAGCTGCGATCGGCCTGGTAGACCTTAAGGGTGGTGAGACCCTGCACGGCCTCCAGGAACATGCCGCCCAGATCGACATAGCTGCCCCAGTACTCGGCACCGATCTTTTTGGCGTTGCGCATGACCATCATGATGGAGACGGGGATGACCGGAACGCAGGCGAGCAGCAGCGCGGCAGGAAGACCCGCCTGGCCCACGAGCAGTACAAACAGCGTGATGGGTGCCAAGCCGGCAAAGAAGAGCTGCGGCAGGTAGCCGCCAAAGTACACCTGGAGTTGCGTGGCGCCCTCGACGCTGGTCTGGACGGCCTCGGCGGTGGGGACGGTCTCGGTGTAGGAGGGGCCGAGTGCGGTGAGCTTGTCGTAGACGAGCGAGCGCACGCGGCGGACGGCCTCGAACGCGGCCCTGTCGCCGGCGCGTTGGGCCAGGTAGATGGAGGCGGCGCGCGCGATGATGGCGGCGGCGAGCGGCGAGGCCGCCTGTGCGAGGGCATCGACGGCGAGCGCGGCGGAAAGGCCGTCCGTGACGATGCCGCCCAAGATGCGCGCAAGCACCCACATCACCGTGATGTTTGCCATGAGCGCGATCCACTTAAACAGGACGCTTGCCATAATGTAGGGCGTTGCCTGCGGAACCAGGGAGAAGAGCCGCTTCTCGAACATGAAACCTCCTATGCCGTAACGGTGCCGGTCGGGGTCCTCGGCAGCCGCTTAGTTAGCCAAATGCAACTAGAGTAGCATCGTGCAGCCTGTAAGTATGCCGAGGGTAATTTTTTGGCCGATGAACTGCGTAGAAAGTTCAAAATTGTTGAGTGTAGTGAACTTTGTGGTGGACGGAGTGCGAGCGCAATTCTGATCGTGCGCGGCCCCGCTCCAAAACATGTACATCAGCCTCCAAAAGCTGCAAAAAATGACATGTTTGGAGGCTGGCGTACATGTTTGGATAGGGGCGAGGGCGGCGACGGACGAAAGTCACGCCTGTGCCACGTCCGATGTGCTAGCGTTTGGGTGAATAAAACGAGCCCGTGCGGAAAGGATCCGGACCGTATGCAACGTGGAAGTACATCTCCGCTGTCCCGCGAGACCGATGCACCCGAAACTATCGTCAAGCTGGAGTGCGACATCGACGATGCGTCGCCCGAGGTGCTCGCCTATGCCGCGGACCGCCTGCGCGAGGCGGGCGCCCGCGAGGTGCACTGGTTGCCTCTCTACTGCAAAAAAGGCCGCCCCGGTTGGCAGCTGCAGGTAATCTGCGCCCGCGAGGACATTGACCGTCTGCAGACGATTATCTTTTTGGAAACCACCACGAACGGCATCCGGCGCCAGGTGATGGAACGCGTCTGCCTGCCGCGTCGTTTTGAGCAGGTCGCGACGCCTTGGGGCGAAGTGGCCGTCAAGGTGGCCACCCTGCCCGACGGCAGTGAGCGTGCGGCGCCCGAGTACGAGGACTGCGCCCGTCTTGCCCGCGAGCATAACGTGCCGCTCCAGCGCGTGATGCAGACGGCACAAGCCTCGGCACTGCGATTTGAATAGCGCGGCCGGCGACATCTCGCGCCCGGCCACATCAGCCCCACCCGAAAGGACCACCATGAAATACCTCATCGCTTCCGACATTCACGGCTCGGCATACTGGACCGAGCGTCTGGTCGCCGCAATCGAATCCGAGCAGCCCGACCGCATCGTGCTGCTGGGCGACCTGCTCTACCACGGCCCGCGCAACGACCTGCCGCGCGACTACGCCCCCAAGCGCGTGATTCCGCTGCTCAACGCCCTGGCCGACCGCATCATCGCCGTCCGCGGCAACTGCGACGCCGAGGTCGACCAGATGGTGCTCGACTTTCCCGTCATGGCGGACTACGCCACGCTGTTCGATGAGGCCGGCCGTGAACTGTTCCTGACGCACGGCCACGTCTTTGGCGCCGGCATGCACAACAGCGTCGACCACGTGCCCGCGCTGCCCGAGGGCTCCGCGCTCGTCTACGGCCACACGCATATCAAGGTTAACGAGGCAAGCGAGGCACGCCCGGGCCTATGGCTCTTCAACCCCGGCAGCGTGAGCATCCCCAAGGACGGCACGCACAGCTACGGCATCTACGAGGGCGGCGCGTTCCGTCACGTGATCCTGGAGGAGAAATAATCATGGCGCAGCACATGGCTCGGCAAAATGCCGAGGGCTCGCGCGATCTGTCCACGCTGGTCGACGTGTCGGCCGAGCTGCAGCATTTGGTGCAGACTATCTGGCGTCTGCGTCAGCCCGATGGCTGCCCGTGGGACCGCGAGCAGACGCACCGCAGCATTGGCAAGAACATGATCGAGGAAGCCTACGAGGCGCTCGATTGCATCGAGGCGGACGACGTGGCGCATCTGCGCGAGGAGCTGGGCGACGTGCTCATGCAGGTGGTACTGCATGCGCAGATTGCGGCGGACGCCGGCGAGTTTACACTTGCCGATGTGGCACGCGATATCGACGCCAAGCTCATCCGTCGTCATCCGCACGTGTTTGGCGATGCGGACGCCGAGAGCTCCGATGAGGTGCTCAAGATCTGGGACGAGGTTAAGCTTGCCGAGAAGGCTGCAAAGGACAAGGCCGTGGCAGCGGGCGAGGCTGCGCCCGAGGGCCTGCTCGACGGCGTGCCCACGCATCTGCCGGCGCTGATGCAGGCTCAGAAGGTGTCGCGCAAGGCGGCTGCCGTGGGCTTTGAGTGGGAGACAGTCCAGGACGTGTGGGACGAGGTCGCCGAGGAGCGCGCCGAGTTTGAGGCCGAGACTCCCGGCTCGCCCGAGCGCGAGATGGAGTTTGGCGACCTGCTCTTTGCTCTGGTCAACGTTGCGCGCAAGGAGGGAATCGACGCCGAGAGCGCCCTGCGTGCCAGCACGGCAAAGTTCCGCCGCCGCTGGGCCGCGATGGAGCAGATGGCGGCCGACGCCCACGTGGATCTGGCCGAGCTTTCGACCCACGGCCTCAATGACCTCTGGGATGCCGCAAAGGCAGAGGAGTAAGACTGCGGGGGCGACGGGACGGACTTTCTCATCGCCCCCATTATTTTTCAAAAAGATTGTATCCCTTGGCTAACTTAGGGCATAATGCAAAAAGTGCGATAAGGCTAACTTATGAACCTGCGCGCCACTGTAGCGTGCAAGCCGTGTCGCCAAGCATTCAACCCGTTTCCAAGTGAGAGGGAGACAACATGAGCGATATTTTGGATGTCTACGGTCGCGAGGTACTCGACAGCCGCGGCAACCCCACCGTCGAGGTCGAGGTCGTGCTCGAGGACGGCAGCTTCGGCCGCGCGATGGTGCCTTCGGGCGCTTCGACCGGCGCCTTTGAGGCCTGCGAGCTGCGCGATGGCGACAAGGGTCGCTACCTGGGCAAAGGCGTCTCGCAGGCCGTCGAGCACGTCAATAACGAGTGCGCTAACGCCGTCGTGGGCCTCGACGCCTTCGACCAGCGCGCCGTCGATGCCGCGCTGATTGCCGCGGACGGTACCCCCAACAAGACCAATCTCGGCGCCAACGCCATTCTGGGCGTGTCGCTGGCAGTTGCCCGCGCCGCTGCCGAGTCGGCGGGTCTTTCGCTGTACCAGTACCTGGGTGGCGTCAACGCCCACCTGCTGCCCACGCCCATGATGAACATTCTCAACGGCGGCGTGCATGCCGACAATAACGTCGACTTCCAGGAGTTCATGATCATGCCGGTGGGCGCCCCGAGCTTTGCCGAGGGCCTGCGTTGGTGCGCCGAGGTCTACCACACCCTCAAGGGCGTGCTGCACGAGGCCGGCCTGGGCGGCGGCGTGGGCGACGAGGGCGGCTTTGCGCCCAACCTCAAGACCAATGCTGAGCCGTTCGAGTACATTACCAAGGCCGTCGAGAAGGCTGGCTTTAAGCCCGGCGTCGACTTCATGTACGCCATGGACCCGGCCTCGACCGAGTTTTACAACGCCGAGACCGGCATGTACGAGCTCAAGGGCGAGGGTGTTGAGTACACGAGTGCCCAGATGGTCGATTACTGGGAGAAGCTCGTCGACACCTATCCCATCATCTCCATCGAGGACGGCATGGCCGAGGAGGACTGGGACGGTTGGGTTGAGCTTACCCGCCGCATTGGCAACAAGGTGCAGCTGGTGGGCGACGACCTGTTCGTCACCAACACCGAGCGCCTCAAGAAGGGCATCGAGCTGGGTGCCGCCAACGCGATCCTGGTCAAGGTCAATCAGATCGGCACGCTCACCGAGTCGCTCGAGGCCATCGAGACCGCCAAGGAGGCCGGTTACGCCTGCATCGTGAGTCACCGCTCCGGCGAGACCGAGGATTCCACGATCGCCGACCTGGTCGTGGGCGTCAATGCCGGCCAGATCAAGTCGGGCGCCCCGTGCCGCAGCGACCGTATCGCCAAGTACAATCAGCTCATCCGCATCGAGGACGAGCTCGAGGGCAGCGCGCGCTACGCCGGTAAGACCGCGTTCTACAACATTCGCTAAACGGACGAATTTGGCGAGGGGGAGGCTGACTCGGTTCCGTCCCGCCTTGACTGGATGCTGCAAAGCGCCATGGGCGCTGGGCCATACGGCTCAGCGCCTTTTTTATGTCGAGCAAAGGCTGTCGAAGGCGGTGCAGGCGCTCGTGCTATAACTAAAGGACTTAGCGCAAACAAACCTCAACCGCACAAGGCGCACATGGATCAGATTTACGACAACAGGTACTATTCCGCCGGTTCGCGCGAGCCGTCGCCTCGCCGTGCGCGCACGGTGCAGCTCGGTGGGTCTGCTTATGCCGGCGCCGACCGCTCCACGCAGCGCCCGGCAAGTACCTCGCGCCCCAATGCTCAATCAAATACCTTGGCAGATGGACCGGTGCGCCCGCCACGTTCGTCGCATGCATCGCGTCCCTCGACTCAGGCACACGACAAATCGAGCAGGCCTTCGAGCCGTCTTTCGGGCTCGGACTTTATGCGCTACGCCAACGACAATGCGGTGGTCAAGGCAATCTATGACTTTACGCATGGCTCTCTGCGTCCGCTGTTTATCGGTATCGTGGTGGCTCTGGCGCTCGTGAGCCTGTATTTCCCCGTGCGCGACCTGTACGTGGCAAAGCGTTCGAGCGATATCTTGGCCAAGCAGGTCGAGATTCGCCAGCAATACAATGATGAGCTGCAAAAAAGCGTCGACAAGCTGCTCTCGGAGGAGGGTATCAAGGACGCGGCGTCCGAGGACCTGGGCCTGGTGATGCCCGGCGAGAAGAAGATTGACGTGCTAGGCTTGGACGACGATTCGGACTCGTCGTCGAGCAAAAAGTCCTCAAACGCCAAGAAGGCCAGCGAAGTGGCCAAGGAAATCGAAGAAGTCGGCAAGGACGCGCCGTGGTACATCCAGGCGCTCGACATGCTGTTTGGGTTTAACGGCGTCGAGGGTCAGACGGTCGTGTCCAACGGCAAATAGCGCCCGGAGGGGAGCCCGCAATGACAAATTGCAAACGCTATAAGGTGGCCGCGATCGACCTGGGAACGGTGTCGTCGCGAGTGGTGTTGGCCCAGGTCGAGGGCGGAGCGATTGTGGAATCGTCCAAGCATACCGAGATTACCGACCTGGGCGAGGGCGTGGACGCGACGGGCCGCTTTTGCGAGGCGGCCGTTGAGCGCGTGCTCGCTGCGTGCCGCATGTTTGTGGATGAGGCCCGTGCCTTTGGGGCCGCGTGCGTCTGCACCACGTGCACGAGCGCCGCGCGCGATGCGTCCAATGCCGCGCTGCTGCTGGACGGCCTGCGCGAGCTGGGGCTCGAGCCGCAGGTGATTCCGGGCGAGGTCGAGGCGCGCCTGACGTTTTTTGGCGTGGCGCACGACTTTGCCGGTGAACGCATTATCGTCGCCGATTCGGGCGGCGGCTCCACGGAGCTCGCGACGGGCGTCTATGCGCCTGAGCGCGGGGTCTTTGCGCTGGAGGGAACGCGCTCGCTGGACATCGGTTGTCGCCGCGTGACGGAGCGCTTTTTCTCCGCGTTGCCGCCCGCGGATGGCGAGCTTGCTGCCGCTGCCGCGTGGGCAGGCGAGCAGTTTGCCGCCTATTTTGAAGGTCTGCCCAGCGACTTTGAGCGCGCCGAACGCCTCGTTGCGGTGGGCGGCACCGTCACCACGCTCGTGGCACTCGTTCACGAGCTGGAGCCGTATGATTCGAGCTTTGTGCACCTGCGCGAGCTTTCGATGGAGCAGGTTTCGGCCGCTATCGAGCGCATGTCCGCGCTGGATGTTGCGGGCATTGCCGCTCTGCCGGGCGTGCAACCTAAGCGCGCAGGCGTGATCTTGGCAGGTGCCGTGGTAATTCGCGAGCTCATGCGAGCCGGCGGCTACGACATGCTCACCGTAAGCGAGAACAGCCTCCTCGCCGGCATGGCCGCCACCATCAACGAGGTTCTCGACGGCGCGACCCCCACCATCGCCTGGACCCCGAGCCTGAGCACCCTTTAAAAGTAGTCAAAAAGCTCTGTCCCAAATGAGCTGCTCTGCAGTTGACGGCACCTAAAAGAAACGAGCCCGCATCCCTTGGGGACACGGGCTCGTAGACAATACGTGGTAGGGGCGGTGGGACGTCTGCGCATTTGCTGCGCAAATGCGCACCGGCTTCGGCCGCCTGTCGGCGCCCTCGCCGGCTCGCTACGGACGCTGCGCGTCCGCTTGACGCTCGCCCCCTCGCGGGTTCGAGCCCCACCGGCGTCCAAAAGAAACGAGCCCGCATCTCAAAGGGACACGGGCCCGTAAAAGCCATATGGTAGGGGCGGTGGGACTCGAACCCACAATCCTTGCGGCGAGAGATTTTAAGTCTCCTGCGTATGCCAATTCCGCCACGCCCCCGTGAGACTAGAAGTCTAGCACAAGCCGTCCGTTACGCGTTGACGGCCATCGAGTGCTGGCCTGACTTTTCCAAGTACTCGGCAAACTTGGCTTCGTCGCCCTTGTTCTGGTACTGCAGGGCCAGCAGGTACTCCAAGCGGCAGCGCTTGACCGGGTCGTCGCCGACATCCTCGAGCATGCGCTCCAGCTCGGGAATGTCGTTGTGACGCTTGAGGATCATCGTGTCGTACATCAGCTGGCACTCGTGCGCGACCGCCTCGGCCTGACCGCCCTCAAAGCCCTTGATTTCGTGCAGCAGCTCCTTGGACTTTTTGCGGTCCTCCTGGCCAACGTAGTAGTTAAAGGCCTTGATCACCAGGTCGACGCGCTGCATCTTGGGCAGGTTGAGTCCCAGCAGCAGGTCGAACATCTCGCCGGCGCGCTCGTGGTCCTCGCGCAGCAGATAGGAGTTCAGACGCAGGTAGTCGCGGTTGTAGCGCGGGTACAGCATGCTGGTGAGTTTGCCGTCGAGCAAACGATCGAACTCGGCCCACTGTTTGGCGGCCATCAACTGTTGCAGGCGTTTAAACGTAGTGCGTTTTTTGACGCTAAAGAACACCGACACGGCGATACAGATGATAACGACGGCGGTCCAGAGTGTGCGGGAATCGGGCATGTTAGGATCCTTAGTCGCTCATAAAGCGAGCGGTATGACAACACGTACTAGATGTATTATACGCAGCGCACAAGCAAACTGGCATAAAAGCTCATCGAGGCTGAGTGCCATCGCTCGCTGCGGTACACTTACCTAAAGTAAACCATGAAGGGAGACATTACCTATGAAGAAGATCGTTTTGGCTTGCGGTGCTGGCGCTGCTACTTCCACGCTCGTTGCCCAGAAGGTCGCTACCATGCTCGACGCCAACGGTTATGCCGGCAAGTATGAGATCGTGCAGTGCGCCATCTCTGAGGCCAAGGACGCTTGCGACGAGGGCGCCGACCTGCTGATCGCCACCACCGTTGCCCCCGAGGGCCTCACCTGCCCGTACGTGAGCGGCGTGCCCTTCATGACCGGCATGAACCGCGTCGCTGCCGAGAAGGCCGTCCTCGACGTCATGGCTCAGTAGGCGCTGACTGTATGAGTGAGCAGAACGCCAATCCGGTCGAGCTCTTTGGCATGCGCGTTGCCCATGTGGGCATTAACGCCACCGACCCGGCAGATGCCCTGGAGATCGCGGAGCTGTTCTCGACGATGATGGGCCTGCCCGTTATCGAGACCCCGGTTTCGTACTTTAACGATTCGCTGATCGAGGTCATGAAGCAGAACGGTCGTGGCACCAAGGGCCACATCGGCTTTGCCGTCAACGACATCGATGCGGCCGAGAAGTGGTTTGCCGAGCGCGGGCTCGAGGTCAACGAGGAGTCGCGCGTGCTGCTGCCCGACGGCGGCACCAAGCTCGTGTACTTTAAGCGCGAGTTCGCCGGCTTCGCCGTGCACCTGTGCCGCGAGTAGCGCACAGGCTGCTATAGCTAACGAAAAATGGGGTAAGGCCACGTGGCCTTACCCCATTTTTAATGCCGAGAGGGTGACTGACGGGCTGCCGTAAAACGAAGGTGAATGCTTTTCCGCGAAGTGAACGAGTGAAATCGGACCCCTGGAGCATCGACACTTTGGAGGCACCGTTTCCTGCGGTTTCGTAAGGTTTTTCCTGCGGTTTTGGCGTCAAAAAGTGTGGATGCTTCGGGGGTCCAAAATAGGTCGTTCACTTCGCGGAAAAGCATTCACCTTCGATTCGTGAGAGACGCCCCTACCGCGGCAGGCGAATCGTAAAGCGGCTGCCGACGCCCTCGACTGAGGTCACGCCGATGACACCGCCATGGCTGTCGACGATCCACTTGGCAATGGCGAGCCCCAGACCCGAGCCCTGCGCGCCGGCATCGCGTGCGTTGTCGGCGCGATAGAACCGTTCAAACGCGTGAGCTGCGGATTCCTGGTTCATGCCGATACCCTCGTCCTCAACACTTATGTCGATCGTGCCCGCGCCCGCATCCGGCGTCACGCCAAACGAGATGGATGTGCCCGCGTCCGAATACTTGGCGGCGTTCTGCACGATCACGCGCAGAGCCTGCTTCACGAGCGCCACGTCAACGGGCGCGTCGCAGCGCGGGTCGCTGGTAAGTGCGGCATCGTACGCCAGTCGATATGTGTGCGCGGCATCGATCATCTGCGATTCCTCGCATACCTCGCCGACCAGTGCGGCCAGGTTGGTATTCGCACGCCGCAGGACCGTGCGCCCGGCATCGCCGCGTGCCAAAAACAGCAGCTGCTCCACGAGCTCCTGCATATGCTCGCTTTCGGCTTTGAGCGAGGTGATGGATTCTGCCAGCACGTCCGGGTCGTCTTTGCCCCAGCGGTCGAGCATGTTCACGTAACCCTGAATCACCGCGATGGGCGTGCGCAGCTCGTGACTCGCATCGTTGACAAAGCGCATCTGCTGCAGCTTTGCCTCTTGCATCTGGCGCAGTAGGCGGTTGAGTGCAACCTCGATGCTTGCCAGGTCGGCGTCGCCGGTGGTGACACTCGGCGAGTCGACGCTTGCGCGCTCGATGGCCTGCTCCAGTGTTTCCATCTTGCCGCCGGTGAGCTGCATGCGGCCGAGTTCGTCCACGCGCAAGGCAAGGTCGTTGAGCGGTGCCATGGTGCGGCGCACGCGACGGGCGCCTCCGAGCATGTTGAGCACGCTGATGACCTGCCCGCCCGCAACGACAAGGTAGAGGGGCCACAGCGCGACGAGGTCCTGCGCGAGGGGGAAGGTCTTGGCGGTGCGCGCAAGCTCGACGGTATAGGTGAGTGTGGCCGGGTCCCAGCCACGCGCGGGAGCCAGCGACATGCCGTGAACGGTGGCGCTGGGAATCCATCCCGCGGTAAACGCGCCGTCGGGCAGCGTCTGGTTATAGCCGTAGACGAGAATCGCCGCCGCGGCGACCAGCAGCCACAGATCGAGCCAGACGTAGCTTATCAGGCGGCGCCACATGTAGCTCCAGTTGATGGCGCGGGCGATGGAGGTGACGCGCTTGGTCTCGTCGTTACGCGCGGCAGACATAGCCCACCCCGCGCACGGTCTGGATGATGCGGGCACCGCCGGCGTCCTCGATCTTGGCGCGCAGATGCGCAATGTGCACGTCGACGTTGTTGGTGTCGCCCACATATTCGTAGCCCAGCGCCTCGTGCGCGATGCGCTCGCGCGTGAGCACGGTCTCGGCATGCGCCATAAGCAGGGCGAGGACATCGAACTCGCGGGCCGTGAGCGCGATGGGCGAGCCGCCGACCGTGACTTCGCGGCGGTCGGGGTCGAGCGCAACCGAGTCAACGGTAAGTGCGGCGGGGGAGGGCGTGGCAGCGGTCTGGGCCGTGTCGGTTGCCGGGGGCATTGTGGCGATACCGGCGCCTCCAATGCCCGAAGCCGCCCGCACGGCCTCCGAGCGCTTCAGCGCCACGCGGATCCGTGCGAACAGCTCCTCAATCGCAAATGGCTTGGTCAGGTAATCGTCGGCGCCGGCATCGAGCCCGGCCACCTTGTCCATCACGGCATCGCGCGCGGTGACCATAATCACCGGCACATCCTTGTGCTTGCGGACACGCCGCAGGACCTCCATACCGTTGAGCTGCGGCAACAGCACATCGAGCAGAATCAGATCGTAGTCGCGCTCCAGCGCCAGGTTCACGGCGGTGCGACCGTCGGCGGCGTGCTCCACCTGGTAGCCTTCGTGCTCCAGCTCGAGCGTCACAAAGCGGGCGATTTTCTCCTCGTCCTCTACGATCAGAATCCGTGCCATGCGTGCCCCCGTCTGCGACTACTTGTCGTCGTTCAGATTTTGCTTGATGTCATCCGCGGCGTTAGCAGCGCTATCCATAAGGTTGTTGATGCTGCCGGGCACGTCGCCGTCGCTGTCGATGCGGTAGCGCATGCCAAAGAACAGGCCAATCAGCATCAGCCAAATCGTAGCGCCCCAGGCAAACAGCGCGACGATGGGAATCAGGATGGGGATGTTGAGGATGATCGCATCGCGGCGCGTGGCGATAAACTTGGTGTCCAGGCTCAGGCGGAAGAGCTTTTTGAGGTACTCCCACACGCCGTCCATCTTCTTGGAGAAGTCGGTCTTTTCGCTCGACTTTTCGTAGGCGGCCTGCGCGGCGACCATCTCGGCCGAGGGCTCATCGACCGGTGCGGACTCGGTCGCGGCGTGCGCCGACGTGGTCTGGGTCTTGCCCTGCGACTCGAGCCAAATGATGGCATCCAAAACGTTGCCGTTGGCAGCGTCGAGCGCCGCCTTGGCATCGGTGTAGCTCACGCTGCACTTGGTGCGGATGGTTTCAACTTTTTCGAGGTCGTCCATGGCCTGTCCTTTCGTTCGATGGGCGCGACGCCGGGCAATTTGCTCGGGCGCGAGCGTTGCGTTCGGCGGCCTGCGTTGCGCGGCGCCGCCCCGCTCTTGGTCGAACTCTATAGTGCAGGTTATAGATTAAGCGATTCTTGAGCCAAGATTAATGTTGGATGAGTTTTTGGGTGGTGCGGAGGCGGGCAGGGGCAGAAAAGGCAGGTTTTGCGTGGCGTGAAGGAGGGGCGGTCTGATCTTTGGGATAGCTGATAGCGAGGTCTAATACTTTTCCGAGAAGTGAATGAGTGAAAACGGACCCCCGAAGCATCGACACTTTAGAGGTGCCGCTTCCTGCGGTTTCAATGCTGAAATCCCACGATTTTGCCGCCGAAAAATGCGGATGTTTCAGGGGTCCAAAAACAGCCGTTCACTTCGCGGAAAAGTATTAGACCTCAATAGCGGGGGATGGGGTGCCGGTGCAAAACGGCGTCAGAAATGGGGTAAACAAGGCAAACGGATCTAATGGATCAAAAATCACGTTGCAAAAGTATGAAAATATCCTACAATTGCAGCATGAAGTACTTTAGCAACATAGCGGCGATAAGCGAGCTTTCCGAGAGCGAGGGCGTGTTCACCACAGCCCAGGCGGCTCGCATGGACATCTCTCGAGATGCGCTGGCGCACTCATGCCGCGCAGGGCGTCTTGAACGGATATGCCACGGCGCCTACCGGATGTCTGGAACGCAGCGCCGAGACACCGACGAACTCAACGCCTTTTGGAAGCTCACCAATCCCTCCCTTTGCGCGTGGGAGAGAAAACGTCAGTGGGATGGCATCGCCGTGAGCGGTACGACAGCGGCGAACCTGCAGCAAATGGGCGATTTCTATCTGTCCCCCTACAGGATGACCGCGCCCATGCGTATCAATACAAGAAACGAATCCCTTTCTTTTGTAAAGCGCGAGATTGCTGAGCGGGACATCGTTTGGCTCGACGGCCTGCCGGTAACTAAACCCGAGCGCACGCTTGTCGATCTTTGCCTCGATTGCGAGGATCCCTCATTAATTATCGATGCCTATCACGACGCGCTTGGACGTGGACTCGATATACAACGGCTGAAGGATCTTGTAGAGGAGAACTCTAAAACCGCCAAACGACGCGAGCTGATGGCGCCTTTGCTGATGGTACTGAACGGGTAATGCGAAACGGAGGACATGGTGAAGTACAAAACGCCTGCCGCATTGGAGATGGCTGTTAGGAATGCCGCAAGAGAATCACCAATGGATACTAATCGGGCAATCGTCGGTTTCTACTTTCATCGCTTCCTATGTCGCGTTTTTTCAGAAGATGACGGCAGCTTTGTGCTCAAGGGCGGTCAAAGCGTCCTGGCGCGAACACTCGATGCACGTGTCACAAGAGATATTGACTTGGTTGCTCAAGAGGAGAGTCTCGAAGAGGCTATTGTCGATCTGGTGCAGGCTGCTTCGATTGATCTGGAGGATTTCGTTTCGTTCGTCTTTGATCGTGCAGAGCAAATCAAAGAAGAAGATGAGTATCGGTGCGGTGCGAAGGTGTGGTTCACCCCCTTTATGGGAACCAAGAAGCTACAGCCAATTTCAATTGACTTGGTAATTGATGAAGTGCGGGGACTTGAGCCTGAGGTTCTTGCGCCGATCGATCGTCTGAATATCGAGGGGCTCCCAGTCTGCGACTATCGAGTATGCCGAGTGGAGAGTGCCCTTGCAGATAAATTGCTCGCAATGATAGAGATGCATGAGGGCCGTGCTTCATCGCGAATCAAGGATATAGTCGACATCTTGGTGTACGCGAAAACTTGCTTCGTCGATGGGGCTACGCTTGTCGAGAGGGTCGAGAAAGAAGCGTCTGCCCGCAAAGTGGCAATGCCGGAAGAGTTCGTGGCGCCTCTCTGGTGGAAACAAAATGGTTCTGCACAGTACGTAAAGATGGCGAGGCAGGCGGGGGTACTTGATCTCGCGGGGAACATTGCTGGGGCAGAAGAGGTCGTCAATCGGTTGTATACACCGTGCTTTAATCATTCGGCGAATGTGTGCAAATGGAATCCTCAGACCACGGGATGGGAATAGGCTAGATAGTTAAGCCGGCGGGCGGCAGAATTAGTTCCTGTCGCCGGCTTAAGACGTTTCTACTGCCTATGCGCTATTCGCAGGCCTGGTCGACCACCTGAGTGACGGCCTTCTTTGCGGTTTCGAGGTTGCGCTGGGCTTGGGCGACAGCGGTCTCGGCTTGTTTCTTTGCTTCTACGACCTCGGCAAAGCGATTGATGGATTCGCTGTACTCGCGCGTGCGCGGGTCGAGCGCTGGCGGGACTTCGATCTCGAACAGGTCGGTAGGGCGGATGGCGCGGATGCTGGCTGCTTCAGTTAATGCTTGAATCAGCTTCGCCCCATGGCCTTCGGTAAGGTATCCAACGATTATCTCCGAAAACACTACGCGCTCCTCTTCGGTCATCGTTTGGAACAACGGGCGAATGACGGTGGTGTTATGCGAAGCAACCAGGTGTTGCTTCGCGTCATCGGCGCTGACGACGAGCAGGTTGGACGCGCCGTAGCGACCCAGCATGCGTGGCATGACGATATCTCCAGCGCGGAGCTCATATCGATCGAGAACGCTGGGGTTCACCTTTACGATTTTGGAATCCGAGCCATTTGCACTCTCTACAGCATCTACGGGCAGAAGATTGCCGTCCTGAAAATCTTGAGATGAGATTCGGCGCACCTCGACTGCGTCAATGTCGTTCGATGTCGTGCTCTCGCGGGGCATGAATGGCGCGACTCGCGTAAAATAGTCACCGAGTGTGGCGCTGTAGTTTCGGGTGATGGCGATGAGGCTGATTTTGCCTTTTGAGAGAGCGGCGTGGTGTTGGAGCAGCTCGCGCGTGGCAAAAGTGGACGTTTCGATTGGCGTCGATCTTGGCGTATTGGTATCAATGCGGGCCCAGTCAGGAGAGATAGAAAAGGTGATATCAGAGTAATACGATGTTTTAGTCACATATTGAAAACGCGGTCCGGGCTCAATTGCGCTGCGAAATGCAACGCTGCGATTTCCTGAAGACAGTATGAGGAGCGCGCTTGTCATGTAGGGCCTGGGCTCGGAAAGTGGCAAATAAACGACGCTCTCGATGAGCCCTTCGCGTATCAAAATCGTGCGTGCTTGTTCAGCTTTATCAAGTAAATCGGCGGGAAGTACCACGGCTGCTCGAGTGCGGCCCGAAAGGGCGAGAGCATACAGGCACCAAATAAAAGGACCCCAGTCGCAAAAATCAAGGTAGCCAGGCTCCAAATAATCGATGAGCGCGGCACTGTCTTTTTCGATATCGTGCTTATTTGCGCGGTAGTAGTTTGATGCATCGACAAACACCGGCGCTGCATCATCATCGCTTGCATTCTGCTTTCCGGGTTCAAGCTCACAAATATCGGGCACGCCGTTACCGTTTAGGGTAAAGCACTTAGCGAGATCTTCGGCATCCACAGCGCCAGGCAGACGGACAGTGAGCAGGCGACTGCCTTGTTCCAGGTTAAGCGCGCGCGAGAGGGCGGCGGCGGTGAGGCGTGGCAATGATGATGTAGTTTCACGCATGTATAGAGCCCTTTCTTCTCAGTGGGTTTATATTAGCAGAAAAATATTAAAATTTCTAATGACGAGAACAGCACGCTGTGCTATCCTCGAAGCAATCCAAAGCCAACTCAATAGCAATTGCTTGATACATTCGCTTTGTAGCCTTTAGGCAAACTAAGCAATCGAGCAGGATGATTTCACTTATGAAACTACAGGTTAGATCAATAATCATCGTTCTAGCGTCAGAACATTCTAGAACTTAGAACAGACTTACATCAACCACCTGAAACCGGATAGAAAGAAGCATTCATGAAGAAACGGGACAGTATTTACGAGGCATTCCTCAGTGCGATCGACGAGGATCTCCGCGGTATGTGCGAAGTGAACAGGAAGGCAGAGCTGCCACTTCCGTGTCCGTACTGCGGCGAGAAGAACGTCGAGCGCCTGGCTAAATCGCTCGTTGGCGTGCTGGAAGAGCGCTCGCCCGATATTCCCGGGCTGGTGCCCGAGCAGTATCGAGCCGATGTACACGAGGCCCGCGAGCTTTTGACTGCTGCGACGCTCGCTTTGCTTTCGCTGTATTTTTCCCCGCGCGATAGCTGCATGGGCAGCGTGGCAGCCGTGGTGAGCATGTTTAGGCATGGATGTAATGCGGCTTTTAAGTCAGCTGGCGTTCTCTTGTTTGAGCAGGTTACGACAGGGATGAAGTACAACGTCAAGAAGGATGCCTATATTCCGTCCCCATTCGTGCGCCATATCGATAGCAAAAAGCCTTACGACCGGCTGCACCGCGATGGATCGCGTGGCTTTACGGCGGATGAAGATGATGCCGTCATGTTTTATAAGCGCTACCTCAAGGTGCAACGACGCGTGTTCGATACGAGTCCGCGTTTCAACTTTGAGTTATGCGTCAAACGCCCGTTTGAGGCACTTTTGGACGAACGACACACTTTTTATTACATGGAGGAAAAGATGGAAATCGATTTGGCAACTAAGGTACGGGGGCTTCAGGACCGCTACCTCCTCAACTGCGCTCGGGCCAAGGGATACGACCTGCTCGACAAGCTGATGATTAATGCATTGCTTGCGTATCTGCGCGACGGGACGGTTTCAACTGCTGCTCGCGAGAGTTATCTGGCGCAGGCCGAGCGCCTGATCGGCCACGCGACCAAGTCGTCGCGCTCGGCACAGCTCAATGAGGACGACGGTGTCGATCGCATTGCTTAACAACCACCAACGTCACGGACAAGAAAGGAGCCACGCCATGTCAGTCATCAAGATGTACGGCTACGAGGCCGCGCAGCAAACGGAGTATCAGACCAAGAAGTGGGCGACTAAGGAGGAGATGCAGGCGCTGTCATCCGGCGATGAGCAGCGCGATGTGATCTTGGCGCAAGGTGCCACGGTGGCTTTCTACGAGGGCGACAAGCACTGGGAGACAAGCGTGTCCAACAATGTTTTTGCCTTTGGCGGTACTGGTAGCGGCAAAACAGCGAGTTTCGTTTTGCCCAACCTGCTCAACCACCACGAGTGCTGCTATGTGGTCACAGACACCAAGGGCGAGTTACTGCGCCGCACGGGAAAAGGCTTTGAAGAGGACGGCTACGAGGTAACGGTTCTCGACACCATCAATCCCGAGCAGTCGTCCGGGTACGATCCCCTGCGCTACGTGATGGATGTCGAGGATATCCCCACCACGGTGGCGGCAATCATGGAGGGGATCGATCCTGACAGGCGCAGCTTTAGGAACGACCCGTTTTGGGACAACGCGAACGACCTGCTGCTTCGAGCGATTGTTGGAATCCTGTTCCTCCTGGAGTGCCTTGCTGGCACATTTGCGCCAGGCGGGGATCCTGAGGCTCCGCGCCGCTACCTTAAGATGAACAACGTCTTTAAACTGGCTGCGCTCATCAAGGTTACGGGAGATGGTGAGGGGCGATTCCCGTTGGACTACCTTGTAGAAGAGGTAGAGTCCAGGGAGTTTCTCGATAAGTATGGTGCGGAGAACGCTGATCTGTATGGCGTTGAGCAGTATCGCGATTTTCGAGGTGCGGCAGATAGGACGCTTAAGAGTATTCTGATCACGCTCAATGCAACTATCTCGCGGCTTAAGACGCCTCAGCTCATGCGCGTTTTTGAGAATGACGAGATGCGTCTTGATCGTATTGACGAGGGCAAGCGCGTGATCGATCTTAAAGTGAGCGACAACGATTCGGCTAATGCATGGCTTGCGAACGTTGCCCTTAAGCAGCTGTTTAACCTTGCCCAGCGCCGTGCCGATGCCAGCCCCAGCGGCCATTTGCAGCGTCGCGTGCAGTTTGTGCTCGATGAGTTTCCCAATGTGGGACGCATCCCCGATTTTGAGCGCAGCATTGCGACCGTGCGCAGTCGCGGCATTAGCTTTTTGATGTGTGCGCAATCGCTGAGCCAGCTCGATGTCGTGTACGGCAAATCAACGGCGCTTACCATCCTCGATAACTGCGATAGCTTGGTCTATATGGGTGGCGGCAGCAACATCGCGACGCAGAACTACATAAGCGAACTGTGTGGCGAGTCGGTTTTGGGCACCAAGTACGTGGGCGCCGAGCGCACTGCCGTAGATGTGCGCGGTTGCGTGATGACCCCAGGCGAGGTTGGGCTTATGCCTCGCACCGATTGCCTGGTCAAGGTGACCGGCATGCGTCCCTTCCGCGCCAAGAAGTACTATTGCGACGACCATCCCAATGCAGCTAAGTGGCTAAGGGATTAGTCCCTGCAGCTTTGTGTATCCCATCTTGCATATTTTGTCGCACGGCTTCCGTTAGCCGTAAGCCGTGCGGTCCAGTTTTTGCCTCCTTACCGATTCCGTTTAGAAGGGAATTGCCATGTCCGTTATGTATCGTGAGCCCAGCATCATCAAGAAGTCCAAGGACGGCCGCGTTGCCGCCGTCGATATGGCAAGCGAGCTGCTTAACAGCCGCGTGCTGCTGCTGGAGGGCGAGGTCAACGATGTGACCTGCAACGGCCTTATTAAGTCCATGCTGGTGCTGGAACATCAAAGCGCGGCCGAGCCCATCACCCTCATCATCAATAGCCCGGGCGGCAGCGTTACGGCGGGGCTGGCGCTCATCGACACCATGCAGTCGCTCGATTGCCCCGTGATCACGGTGGGTGAGGGCGTCGTGGCCTCGATGGCCGCGGTGATCTTGGCCTGCGGCGACCACCGCCAGGTGTACCGCCACACGCAGGTGCTCATTCACCAGCTAATGGGCGGCACGGGCATGGCGCAGCAGACCGATATCGAGATTGTGGCCCAGCATGCGGCAGCCATGCGTGCCGAGCTGGACGAGCTACTGGCCGAGCACGGCAACCTGAGCGCTCAGGAGTTCCATGAGCTCACCGAGCGCGACTGCTGGTGTAACGCCAAACGCGCCCTAGAACTGGGCCTGGTGGACGAAGTGATTGCGCCCAGCAAGAAAGCGCTCTAGTGGGGCGCATGCCTTACAAGCACGTTAAACAGGGCGAATGAGCACGTAGTTGAACAGCCAGAAAGAGGTTGAACATGAGCAGGATTTGGGATGTCGACGGTATTGAGTGGGAAGATCTGCCCACCGTGAGCGACCTGCTGTGCGCTGCGGACACAAAGATCCTGGCACGCGAGGTTGCCCTGCGATACGGCGGCAAGCCGGGCGGCTGCGGCCGCGGCGATAGCGATCGCGGCCTAAAGCGCGCCCGCCGCAAGCTCAAAAAGCTGCGCAAGATTGATCCCGAGCCCAGCGACAAGATCGTCCTGTTGCCCAAGCACGTCATCAATCGCCGTGGTGCAGGTCGCAGCTTTGGCCATTACGATGTGAGCCCGTGCGCCTTTACGCGCGACGGCGTGCAAAGGCTAGGGGAAGATGCGCTTGTCGATGTGTATTCGTGGGAGTTGCTCCCGCTGGGCGAGGAGTCCGCGAGCGTTATGTTGGGCTATCGCGTATGGCTCGGCGGCGAGTGGGACCTATGCGAGCGCTACCGCTTTTTGGCTGCGGTATGCGCGAGCGTGCTGAATTGCATCCGGGAGGAAAAGGAGCTGCGCAGGTATCTTGAACAGGGCGGTGCTGCTCCCGATATGGACGAGGACGATACGGTTGAGGGCATCCGCAGCGACGTGCTATATCCCGAGGAAGTGTTCAACGCAAAGCTTGGCGGCTATTGGGACGAGAGCCTGGGACTCGACCTGCCCTGGAAAAACGAGCATCGGCAGACCTGCGTGCGAATCGACAGAGCTATCGATGACCTGTTTGCCGATGAAACGAAGCGTTGCGCTGCGGCGCTTGGGAAAAAGCTTGAGCGCGGATATGAGGAGCGCGGTGAGCAACCGGACGAGGATTTGCTGAACGGGATGTCCTTGTGAATGGTTGCTTGCAGTCCGATAAAAATCTGTCCGGACGAAATGATAGAACGATAGCGTAAATGGCACCCGTACTTTAAGGAGTTAACAATGGAAATCGCCTATAAGGAACTGTTTCGTGTAAACCGTCCTATCTGTGGTCCTGGACCAGGAGGTTTCTTCATTAAAAGATTCAAGGAAAGCGGCTACAGTGAGGCTGAATTAATCGATCTAATTACGGAGATGGACTTTTCTCCGGATGGACGAGGCACGAACATTGGTCTGTACAAGAAATGCGGGATAGTTAAGTGGGCGGTTGAAAAGACATGTTATACGGATTGGAGCCCCACCGTCATTGGCTTGGTCTTAACAGTTGCAACCGGCTTTAAGGTCTTTGGATGGGCTAATCAAAAAGCAATACCCTTTTTCGGTAACTTGAATGCATCTCTGTTTCCGGCGGCTGTTCTAGTTGGCTTACTGGTGTATTCAGTCGCTAGGTTTCAATTTGAGCTAAAGAAGACAAGGCTGCTGTGTGCCCTGGATCATATTGAGACTATTGAGGAGGCAAGGCAGGATTGTAAGGCTAAGTAAGTTCGCGAACATGCGAGAATGGTGACCGTACCATTGAGGGAAATTGTATGCTAGGGGCCGCGGTCGTGGATAAACAGATTAAATCAAGAGAGCGTGTCGTCGACCATGGTGAGGTATTCACCAACGAACGCGAGGTTAATGCAATGCTCGACATGGTAGAGGGTGAGTGCGAGCGCATCGATTCCCGGTTCTTGGAGCCGGCCTGTGGCGATGGTAACTTTCTTGCTGAAGTTCTGCGCCGCAAGCTTGAGGTCGTGAAAAGGCGCTACGGCAGTTCATCTATTGACTACGAACGACATGCGTTTGTGGCGGTTTCCTCTCTCTACGGCGTGGATCTCCTGTCTGACAACGCTGCAGCCTGTCGCAAGCGTCTTTTTGAGCAGTTCATCGGAGAATATGCCAAGGTGGCGAAAGGTCGCGTCAACGCCGCATTCTTAGATACAATCCGCACTGTGATTGATATGAACATCCTTTGCGGTAATGCTCTCTCGATGCGTCTTGTGGACGAGAGTCAGGAAGATACCGACGAGCCAATCATCTTCTCTGAGTGGTCTTTGGCGATGGGGGATAGGGTCAAGCGCCGCGATTTTCGCCTTGACGAACTTCTTGAGGGGCAGCGGCAGCAAATGAGCCTTTTTGGTTCTTCTGGCTCTCCTGCGTCGGAATGGGAATACGACGAAAGCGTTAAGGCATACATTCCTCTGCCGATTCGGGAATATCCTTTGACGAGCATTTATCAGATAGGAGCTGCAGCATGAGTGGATTATACGACACAACGTACAATCCTGACGTCTTGTCATGCCTCGCGAATCTATCGAGCGATGAGGTTTTTACCCCGCCCGAGATGGCCAACCAAATGCTAGATATGCTTCCGAAGAAAATCTGGTCGGATCCGGAAGCCACCTTCCTTGATCCATCCTGCAAATCCGGCGTCTTTCTTCGTGAAATAACCAAGCGCCTCATCGAGGGGCTGCAGGATGATTATCCCGTTCTCGATGAGCGCCTTGAGCATATTCTCAAGAAGCAAGTCTACGGTGTCGCACTTACAGAGCTGACGGGCTTGTTGTCTCGTCGCAGTGCATATTGTTCCAAATATGCTAACAGTCGCTATTCAGTGGTGGAATTTGATAGCTCTGACGGGAATATCAGGTACGGACGTTGCGAACACAAATGGCTTAATGGCAGGTGTCGGTATTGTGGTGCCTCGGAGAAAGAGTACAAACGCGATGCCGAACTTGAAACCCATGCGTATGAATTCATCCATCAAGATAATCCAGGGGAACTGTTTCCTATGAAATTCGACGTAGTAATTGGCAATCCTCCTTATCAGTTAAGCGATGGCGGCAATGGCGCCAGTGCGATGCCGATTTACCATAAGTTTGTCCAGCAGGGCATGAAACTAAGCCCCCGCTATTTAACGATGATCATTCCCGCGAGGTGGTATGCCGGCGGCAGAGGATTAGATTCGTTTAGAGCTGAGATGTTGCATGACGACCGCATCAGGGAGCTCCATGATTATGTGAATGCGTCAGATTGCTTTCCCGGTGTCGAGATTAAAGGCGGTGTCTGTTATTTCCTTTGGGATCGAGACCATAGGGGGCTTTGTCGTGTCTACTCGCATGACGGTAACGACGTCTCGATGGATGAGAGGCCATTACTGGAGGACGGGATGGAAACCTTCATTAGGAGTTCAAAACAGATATCCATTTTAAAGAAGATACGCAGCATGCAGGAAAAGCCGCTTTCGGAAGAATTAAACGCGGGCCGTTACTTTGGGTTCCACACTCGCGCCCTATGGAACGGTACCGACGGTTCTCTCCAGACCGCTGACGGATCTTCGTCATATCCAGTTAAAAAGAACAAGACGGGCGCGTTCGCGACTAAGGTGTATATCGCGCATGGCGAGTGCTGGATTGAACAGAAGAATGTCACGCGAAACGCCGGCGATGTCCAAAAGTACAAGGTTCTTATTCCGCGAGCCGGCAATCCCGGTGGCACAATTCTCGGAAAGCCGAAACTTGCTGAACCGGGGTCATGCAGTTCGAACACATATAACGTTTTTGTTCTTGGTGCATCTGCTTCTGAGGCAAATAACTTAATTCAGTATCTGAAGACGCGTTTCGTTCGATATCTTGTTGCAACCAGGACGGCCACGCAGGATATGGCTCCGAAGGCGTTTGAATTCGTTCCGGTCCAAGACTGGAGCCATGCTTGGACTGATGAAGAACTATTTGAAAAGTATGGGCTAGACGAGTCTGAGATAGACGATGTGTGCAGCTCGATTCCCGGAATGGAATAGCTATGCCTACGCAAGATTTCTTCCCTCAGCGCCCTGACGCCCATCCGGCCATCTATGCCTATTCCGATACTGATCCCAACCACAAAGGAATCCTGAAGGTCGGCTATACGGCCAAGGACGTTGAGCAACGCGTACGTGAGCAGTTTCCCGTACTGCAACCTGAGAAAAAGCCATACAAAATCGAGTTTGCCGAGTCCGCGATGCGCGACGACGGCACTTTTTTCCTAGATCATCCCGTCCATGACTGGCTCGAGGCCCACGGCTGCGAAAACATCAATGGCGAGTGGTATCGCTGCACGCCCGACCAAGTGCGTGCCGGCTGGATCGCCGTGCGCGACCGCACCGAGAACGACGAGGCGCGCGACCAGGACTTCAGCATGCGACCTGAGCAGGCCGAGGCCGTGCGTCGCACGCGTGAGTACTTCGAGTCTGTGACCGCCGAGGGTTCGCAACGCACGCCCAAGTTCCTCTGGAACGCCAAGATGCGTTTTGGCAAAACCTTCGCCACATATGAGTTGGCGAAGTCGATGGGCATGAGGCGCGTCCTCGTGCTCACGTTCAAGCCCGCTGTGCAGAGTGCCTGGCAGGAGGACCTAAACCGCCATGTCGACTTCGAGGGCTGGCAGTTCGTCAGTCGCGGCGGCAAGCAATATGAGGACTGCGATCCCCAGCGCCCGATCGTCTGCTTTGGCTCGTTCCAAGACTATCTCGGTCGAGATTCCAACGGAAATATCAAGGCCCGGCACGAGTGGGTGCGCCTAGAAGACTGGGACCTCGTGGTGTTCGACGAGTACCATTTCGGAGCATGGCGGGAAACGGCCAAGAAGCTCTTTGACTCGATCGACGAGGACGAGGAGAAGGCCGTCCATGAGGAGGTCAAGGTCACTGGCAACGAGCAGGACGAGACGTGGCTGCCGATCGTCACCAAGTACTTCCTGTTCCTATCCGGAACCCCGTTCCGCGCACTCAACAGCGGCGAGTTTATCGAGGAGCAGATCTTCAACTGGACTTACTCTGACGAGCAGGAGGCCAAGGCTAACTGGAACCCCGCCGACGGTGATAACCCGTACGCATCGCTCCCGCGCATGGTCATGCTCACCTACCAGATGCCGGAGGAGATCAAGCGCATCGCGCTGAACACCGAGACGAACCAGTTCGACCTCAACGTGTTCTTCTCCGCAGAGGGGGAGGGCGAGGACGCCCAGTTCAAGTTCAAGGACCACGTCCAGATGTGGCTCGACCTCATGCGCGGCCAGCACATGCCGGCCACAAAGGACGAGCTGAAGCTGGGCGAGAAGCCGGCCATGCCGTTCTCCGATATCCGCCTGCTCAACGTCCTGGGGCACACCCTGTGGTTCCTGCCGAACGTCGCGAGCTGCTACGCCATGGCCAACCTCCTCAAGGAACGCCAGAACACCTTCTATCATGACTTCAAGATCAACGTCTGCGCCGGTGCCGCCGCCGGCATCGGCCTGGACGCCCTGCCGCCCGTGCAGCGCTCGATGCGCGAACCGCTGGAGTCCCGCACGATCACGCTCTCATGCGGCAAGCTGACGACCGGCGTCACGGTGAAACCGTGGACGGGCGTGTTCATGCTCTCCAACGTCAAGAGCGCCGAGACCTATTTCCAGACCGCGTTCCGCGTGCAGTCGCCGTGGACGGTCAAGGACGACGACGGGCGCACCCAGATCATCAAGAACGAGTGCTACGTATTCGATTTCGCGCTCGACCGCGCCCTCACGATGGTCTCCGATTACTCGACGCAGCTCGCCACCGACCCCAAGAAGGGTCCGGAGCAGAAGGTCGACGAGTTCGTCAAGTTCCTGCCGGTGCTCGCCTATGACGGCAGCAGGATGAAGGAGATCAGCGCCGCCGAGGTATTGGACATCGCCATGGCCGGAACGTCGGCGACGCTCCTCGCGAAGCGCTGGGAGTCCGCGCTGCTGGTCAACGTCGACAACGACACCCTGCGCCGCCTGCTCGCAAACGACGAGGCTATTAACGCCCTCATGAACATCGAGGGCTTCCGCAGCCTCAACGATGACATCAAGACGATCATCAACAAGTCCGAGGCCGTCAAGAAGGTCAAGAAGGAGAAGGGGGAGAGTCTTACCCCGAAAGAGAAGAAGGAGCTCACCGAGGAGGAGAAGGAGTTCAAGAGCAAGCGCAAGGAAATCCAGACCAAGCTGATCAAGTTCGCGACCCGAATCCCCGTCTTCATGTACCTCACGGACTACCGCGAGGAGACGCTGCACGACGTAATCACCCAGCTCGAACCTGGGCTGTTCAAGAAGGTCACCGGCCTGTCCGTCGATGACTTCAACCTCCTCGTCGGTCTGGGCGTCTTCAATGCACCCCTGATGAATGACGCGGTCTACAAGTTCCGACGCTACGAGGACGCGAGCCTTGTCTACACCGGTGTCAACAAGCACGCCGGCGAGCGCGTCGGCCTGTACGACACGACGCTTTCCGAGTACGACTACCTCGCCGCGAAACAGCAGGAGTCGATGATCGCGCCGGACGGCTCTGCCATCGACCTCACCAGCGCCGAACCCGTCACGCGCCCCGTCGAGCAAATTGGGAAATTTCCTGTCGTCCAAAAGGTTGCTCAACAAAAAGTTGTACAGCAAACGGAGAAACCGAAAGCATCGGCGGAGCCTGTGTCGACCACTGTGTCGACCAAAACGGATTGGGTCGCGGACGTCCTCACCAACCGCGGTATCGAATTCGTCGACAAGCGCGAGAAGTCCGGTGCCTTATGGGCACTCGGCGGCGTCGAGCTCGCTCCGGCGATGGGGACGTTGCGCGACCGCGGCGCCGACTTCACGTTCAAGCCGAGCGGCGGCAAGGCAACCAAGTTCAAGGAGGCCTGGTATCTCACCGGGTATCCCGATGAACTGAACGATGACGTTGCCGAAGAAACTCCGGCGATCGACTACAGCAAGGTCGTTCCGGGCTATCGCGTTATTCACAAGGGCCTCGGCGGGGGAACGGTCAAGCGGATCAATGGCGGCTTGATCTCAGTTGCGTTCGATGACTCCCCGAATCGTCAACGTGCATTTACGTTTCCTGGTGCATTTGAGCAGGGGCTTTTATCTCATGCGGCGATGGCCGAATCAGACGGCCCGATTTGTCTTTAGATAGATATATCACTGTTAACTCGCTGAAGGAGCTTTTGGGATGGATGAAAGAACAACTCGTGGGCTAGCGTTTAAGCGGCGTGATAGCGAAGGTAATGTTACTGCCTTTCGCAATACAATAACTTCTAAATTAGGAATGACTGACTTGCAGGGGCTGTTGATTGGCAAGAGCGGGGAGTTTACTGAAGCGGTTGAGGCCTTTGAAGTCGAGGGGTTCGCACGCGATGCTTTGCTAAAAATACTCCTGCCAGCATCAGATTTAACGCGTAAAGTCAGGCTTGCAAATGCGATCGGTGTTCCATTTTCGGTTTGGATTCATGGAACGGACGACAAAGGGATTATTCGAGCCATTCAACTGGATGTGGACGAAGAGCGTTTGGGCGGTGTAAAGGTGGTTACAGAACGCCTGTGCACAGAAGATAGATTTATAGAATGGTGGGCTGAAAAAAAGAAAACGCCTCAGACAAAAAGATTTAGAAAACAGTATATTCAGAACAGTTATTTTGACAAACTGCTTGAGAGCCATGGCATGGTGTGGGGCGGCAATATCGATGGAGCTATATTCGCGCCGGACGGCAGTGTTGAGGCGATTGTCGAAATAAGATGTACGGAGAAAAATCCAATCGAGACTTATGATCCATCTCGTTATTACAAGGAGGATACGTTTACATGGCAACCCGTTCTTAAGTTGTCGAGAGATTTGGACATTCCGTGTGTATTGCTGACATTTAAAAAGGAATATAAGGATGGGGAGACGGGGGTTCTCGGGATTGCAGGCGTTCTCGGCAATGACGATAACGGACTTAAATACCTAGACGCTAAGCCTCCTTGCAATAACTTAGTTCATTCAGCTGACGAGGTTCGAAGGTTTGTGCTGGATATGAAGATGGCCCACGCGCAACTAAAGTAACCTTGATTGGGCACGGGCCAAGGTGAACTCCGGAATGGACGAGCTTCTACGATTCTCGGACTAGTAAGTTTGGTTGCCTCGCGGTGCCCTGCGGTTCGCTCCGGCGTCACATTCCCTTATCCTCTGTGCTAAAAGATCGTCTACCGGCTACTGTCTGGGTTCATGTTTAAATTAAATCGGGGATTCGTTGTAGTCGTCTGCCTCTCCTTTGTTAATGGCGTTGCGTCCGAGGGGCGATCATTTCTGTCGGATAGGCAATCCCAGTAACCGGATAAACCGGGGATGGGGAGATGCTCAATTGTTCTCGCGCTCTTCTTTCTGGTCTTGTCAGCCTCTAGCTCTAATGAGATGACGGAGGCAACCAGATCGAATTTAGAGATTGACCACCCGTTATCCGATTTGCGACAGTGACCCGCATTCTTTTTTGCGAGTTTGTCCAAGAGCTCTGGAAGGGTGCCTAGTTGTGCTGACTGGGTCGTGATGTCGACGATTACACTGCCATCCTCTAGCGAACCGTTCCAAATAACGGGATGAGGATAACCGCACGCTTCAGGCGTTTGAGTGCTAGGTTGGTTTTTGGGCCGATTGATTGCCTTGAGCCACTCTTCGTAAAGTGCTTTCGGCACGAGAGGGGACCGTTGATAATAAGGTCCAAGGGTGTGGTCAACGGCATTGGCTAGTTCTTGAAAATATAGCTGTCGCTTTTTGTTAGTAGCCATCGGGTTGTGCCCGTCTTTCCCGCTGACAGTATCTGCTTTGCGTCTTAAATTGACGGCAGTTGCATGGGGCGGCTTTTTACCAAGCTTGAGTTTTGTATTACTTGCGGGATTGCAGTACATGCCCGTTTCGTTGTCGTATCTAGAACAATACTTGCTATTGTTGCCAGCTGGGAAAAAGGGTTTGTTGCATGTGCTGCATTTTGTCGGAAGTGCCCCGGATCGCAGGGCTTCGCATAGTAGATGCGCATAGAAAACCGAGAATGATTCCGGAAGAAAAGAATGAATCAATGAGTGGGAGCGGTCTATCAAGTGCTGGAAATGGAGGGCTTCTTGCATTGCGTCGCTGTCGTTGATGTTGACAACAAGGTACTTTCCGTCATTTACGATAAACCGCATGATGCCGATTGTGTTTTCGCCGTTCCTCGATAACTCCACCTTGTTGTAGAGCCTGTTCTGAATCAGGTTGAGTGCCAGAGAGTTGAGGCTATTGAGGTCCTGGACCATTGGGCCGGCGATTGCATGTTTCGTGCATTTTGAGGACGTTAGTTCCCCAAAACGGCGAATTTGATTAGCGACATCCAGGATGGATTCTCCGGTAGAAAGCAGCTTCGCGAATAATGAAACGTAGCTGCTGAGGTCATCCCGATAAGAAGGTTCGTTTATCTTCTTGGATAAGCTAAGACAATCAATGATGATGTCGCCAAGAACGGCTACTGCCAACTCATGGATATCGATGGCTAGTTGGTTATCAACTAATTGAACGTGGAAGTGCGTCTTATAAAACTCCCTTTTAGTTTCTGGCGTTTTAAGCGCCAGCGGGTGGTGGACAATTGAGTGCTCGCCTCCGCGAGCGAGCTCGGGCCTTCTATTTAGGTCAAAGACCATTTCAATGTAACTGGCCAGATTAGGTGCAACGGAATCGTCGGCATCGTTACTGCTTAGTAACTCAAGAGCCGGAATAGTAACTCTCGCGATGTTCCCACACTCTATTGCCCAAAGAGAGAAAACCTTCGAGGGCAAATAGGCATCGGGTATTTCATCAAGATAAACTGAATCGATGCACAATGAGCAAGCATTGAAGAAGAGCTGGTAGATACCGTCCGAATAGCCGCCGCTTATTGCGGAATCAAGCGCTTGTTTGACTGCCTCCGCGAGCTCATGCGTTATATCTGCCTTTTCGATACGGCATTTGTCGAGGTCATCGCCTGCGTCAATTATTCTCGAACAAAGCGGAGGAAAACACGTGGCACCTTTTTTATTATCTGAGCCTTCGAGATATTGAGCTTCTAGAATGTGCTGTATTCGCCGTAGCGAATTAAAGATACGGTGTGGAACGGGCACTGAATGGGCGTTACGATATTCGGCATACCAAGAGGACATTTCGTTAAAGAACTTCTCAAGATCAATTCTTAGGAATTCGTTTAACAGCTCTTTTGCAGACCAATGCTGTTCGAATTCCGCTCCTTCACATTCTTGATCCTTATCGGGTTTTGCGTTTGTCAGTTGTTTGCAACAGAGATGCAAAGAGGTATCTCTGTCAAACCGAATGAAGCTAGCCCTAACACGCCAGGTCAGAGCTATTAAATTGGCACCTTGCATATTTCTTAAACCAGCACAACTTTCAAAATCAAATATACTTTGTGCCATTGTGCCACTTTGCCGTGTTCAATAGGAGTCGAGCAAGAAAGAAGTCCAAAGGAGGACGGAAAATGTTCGACGGCACCCTGTTTGAACTGGTTAATTCCACCAAGCGCGATGAGCTTGAAGATATCGTTTGCGAAGTTATGACCATCTGTGATGAGCTGAAGGTGGGTCTTTCTGAGGAGCGCGGGCTCGGCTTCTTTGAAGACTGTGCCCGTCAAAGCGCCTATGAGCTCATGCTCGACAATTGTCGTGACGAGCTTGCTCGTCTGGGCTTTGAGCTCGAGTGGGGCGTTGAGGACTATCCGGTGGTCTCGCCGGTCCGTTCGGTTTCGCTTGCGCGGATCTCAGCGCATGACGCCGTTGGCGTCGAGTATTCGAGTCGTAATGACCTCGATATAGCTTGTTAGTCATTCTTTCTTCGTAGGCGGTCAAGCCGACCTGCTGTTTTATCGGGACTTCTAAGCAGTCCCGTTCTTTACGCCAATCACCCCAAAACTCAATCACCAACCAATCGGGTCTCTCTGAAAGGAAGATCATGAATACTTCTATTCAAAATGTGTCCGTCTCTCACAAGTCGAGCATCACCAAGATTGCCGAAGGCGCGTTGCTAATTGCTGTCGCGGCGTTAGCTGTGAACGGCATCATTTCCTTTACTGCACCGTCGTACATCTGGAAAGGTGAGATTCCTATGTTCACGCCTGACCTGTTCGATCATCCCTACGAGGCTCCAACGGCGGAGGATATTGTGTCGGGAATGGAGACGCTTGACCGGGTGTCGATGGCCGCGGCCGTGCTCGTTGCTCTGTATCCTGTATACCATGCCATTTGGTGCCTCTGCGCAGGTGCTGGGTGCAATTGCAAGGCACCTGTGTTTTGCGGACGGATGTCGCGCCGCTTTGGCTCGTTGAGCGCCTGTTCGCTTTTGGCCGTGCTTGCCGTATGTCGTGGGTTTGAGTGCTATATCGACGGCGGGGTCACGGGGGACAAACTCCTCATGATCGTGGGCCTTTTCCTCATGGTGACATCGATTGCGCTTGTTTCTGGATGCGTCCTGGCGTGCATTGTCAAATGGTATGAGCTCAAAGGTCCTGGGCGCTATCGTGGCGACAAAGCCCTTATCGCATGGTTCGGCCGCGCGGATGCCTTGCTGGACCGCGCAAGCTCAAACATGGTGTTGCTGTATGGTGCCGAGATGCTTGCCTGCGCGGCATCGTTGATTTTTGGATATGGCATCGCTAGCGCTATTGCATCCATCATTACGATTACATTAACCGCCTGGGGCATTGTGCTCGCCATCATCTTTATCCCTCTTTGCATCGGCTGTGTCTTGGCTAGCTCGAAGGACTAGAAGAGTGAATCTGTTCGCGGACACGTAGAAAGCCGCGGCATCAAGCTCAGTCTTGCTTTTCCGGGTCATATCCCTTTGTATACACGGTAAAGCTGAGGTCATCGATCGTTCCGGTGCTGTAGATGCATGCGTCGGGCGTGCTCCATGTGTCTTGGACGGTCGGGTCAGTCCAGACATATTCGGGCCCATCGATTCCAAGCAATGGAATGGGCCTCGCCACGTGGTCGGCGTTATTTATCTGTACAATGATCTCCAACAACATGTGCAGTTTTACATGCCATGAGCTGTATGGATGCTCATCTGGCCCCTTGTAATCCAGTGTGCACTTTGATTGTGGGCTTTCGGCGAGCTGGCTCAAACATTCAAAAAGCGTCGGGTACTCGGCTCCAGGAAACTCGACTTGTACATACCGATTGCCATCGCGGACAAATCCGTACCACAGCACGGGGTATGGATACTCGAGCCTATCCGGCCGCTTGATTTTCGCTCTACAATTGGGCTGGTTGACGATAGACAGCCACGTCCTATAGAGCTCATCGGAAATGAGGTCGTTCGCTTGGTATGCTGGGCCAAGACCATCGAGGACAAAGCTGCCGAGGCGCTCAAAATAGTGGGCACAATCCGTTAGGCCCTTTTCATATGCCGTTTCGGTCTTTCTCTGTATATTAAGCGCGACATCGCGGGGCGATTTACGACCAAGATGCTTCTTGGCGTTAAAGCGCGGGTTGCAATAGAGCTTGGTCGCCGCGTTATATCGATCGCAGTACTTGCTGTTAGGACCGGTCGGAAAAAAGAGCGAACCGCAGGTTTGGCATGCTATCGGCATAATGCCGCACAGCAGCAGCTCGTGAAGGATGCGGGCATAAAGGCTTGCAAAGGACCATTCCTCTTCGGTGAAGTAGAGCTCTCCTGCCTTTGAAATAACGGCTTGAAGCCCAACGAGCCTATTGAGGTTTTCCTGGTCGTTAAGCTCTGCATGCGTATGGAAGTCTCCATTTGCGAAGATCTGGTTCTCGCGCATAGCTTCGAGATAGTTTTTACGAAACGCCTGCATAAAGGGGGCGCTGTTCATGCGCTTTATTCCATTCAAATGCTCTTCGAGCTTTTGGGCCGTTTCGTTTCCGGGCAAGTGTTTTTTGGCTGCGTATACAAAAGCTTCGCCAAAGCGGATGATTGCCGGCAGCTGCTCATCGAATAATCGAAATTGTCGCGGGTCGCTTGTTTTGATGGCGGCTGGGAAAAACTCTTCGTTTTGCGCGAGCAGGCTAGGTGCCTCGGTGTTTTTAAGCAGCGGGGTAAGCTCCAGACATTCCTGATAAAAAACAATGAGAAGCGCTCGAAAGAGATCGATATTGGTGCAGACGCAAGCTGTTTCTATCTGAGATTTCGCCTTGGGAAAGTTGCGTATAGGATTGTCGCGGTCATACGGCACCGGTGCTGTTAGATTGGTCTCGCCGTTGGTAGCGTTAATGCTCATGTCGTTCGACTCGAGCTGGAGATAGGAGCTGAAGAGGGACGCCATTTCTTGCTTGTTGAGTTGGTCCGATGTTGTAATCACCGCGCGGTACAGGCGGTTGATCTCGTCGCACTCAATAGCGTTGTTGTTCATCCAGCAGCTGTAATAGCGATAGTCGGGAATCGCCGTGATGTTCATGACACACTGTCTACAGACATTTTTAAGGAGATATCTGGCCATGCCGGAAATCTCTCCGTGTGCATGGCTTGTAATGGCTTTGTCGAATATCGGAGCAAAGAAATCGAGGTCGCGTTCCTTTTGTTTTTGAAGGTTGATAGCGATTTCAGCTTCGTTCAATTCTGCTTGGGTGGGCTCTTGGTCGGGATCGTCTGGATCGAGCCGATCGTCATAGTCTTGCTCGGCTACACAGTCTATCGAAGCGTGTTGCGCATGGTGGAGAGCAGCAGAGGACTGGCGCATGGCGTTCTGCAAATCAATATAAAAGCGCTGGTTTGCTCGCTTACGAAAGTGCCCCCCGATTTCGTTGAAAAGCGAGCTTAAGTCGACGCGCAATAGGTCGTTGGCTATGGAGACGAGACTCCATGCGCTTGCATTGCCGGATGTGTTTCCGTCGCCGGCACAATCAATCTCCGGCGTCCTGTCAAGAAGTAGCATACGGGGATTGACAGGGGAGCGAAGAAAACCAGCCTCAAAACCCCAGCTAAATGCCTCTTTTTCGGACTTAGGCATTGATGCTCCAAACAGCCAAAATTTAAAACGCGATAAAAGTCATATTACGCGGCTGTTTGCGGTTGTTCAATGGAGTCAAGCGAAAAGGGTTAAAACCAGGGAGGCCGTTATGTCCGATCGCATCGAGCTCAACGAAGGAAACATTGATGTATGCGAGCGCGAGGTTATCGCTCTTCGCGAGATTATCGCCGCCGCCATGGGTCGCTTGCATCAGATGCGCAGGCAGTGCGAGCGAGGCTACGCGTCTTCGGAGGATTTCGAGAATGCGTTGGATGTTTACGGAGTGATCCGTGGGCGAGTCGATGAGCTTGACCAGCTTGGTTTCGAGTTCAGATGGTCGTCAGTTCCCGATGCAGGGATCGATGAGTGCGTCGGGCTCGAATGGATTGAGGACGACAGCTCTCCACGAGATCGCGGTTTCGATATCGCTTGTTAGTGTGTCCGCACGACTTGGTATCAATGTGGGCGAACAATCTCTAATCGGAGCCGACTAGAGGCTGCATCCTAGTTGCCGGCGATTCCGGTTTGATTTCTGTTGAAAGGAAAACATGAACACTTCTATTCAAATTTCGTCCAGCGCCGTTGAGCCTGCGTCCCGCACCGCCAAAGACGAGGTCGTCAAACTCGTGCAGGGCGCGCTGCTCGTTGCCGTTGCTGCGGTTGCCGCTGCCGGCACCGCCTCCGTCGCCGCCCCGTTTTGCGTCTGGAAGGGCGAGGTCGCGCTGTTTCTGAACGAGTCGTTCCATGCTGCCTTCTCCATCTCCGCGATTGCGGAGTACGCGTCGGCTGTGCCCGGGTCCGATTGGGCGTCGCTGCTCGTGGCCGCGCTCATCGCGGCCTACCCTGCCTACCATGCCGCCTGGCGTGTTCGCGAGGGCCTTGGGCTCAGCTGCGAGGCTCCGGTGTTCAGCGGGCGCGTGTCGCGCTCTCTCGCCGCGGTGAGCGCCTGCCTGCTGCTGGCGATGCTGTTCATGGGCTATGGAACGGCCTGGCTCGTCAACGGCAGCGCGGTGGGCGACCAGAGCCTTGTCGAGACGGGGCACAATGCATGGACCGTTTCCATCATGATGATGCTGGGCTGCGCCCTGATGTGCCTGTTCAAGTGGTTCCTTGCCAAGGGCCCCGGACGCAATTTCGGCAGCGGCTTTGCCGTCGAGCTGGTCCGCCTCGCCGACGTTCTGCTGAAGCGCGCGAGCTCGAACCTGGTGTTGTGCTACGTGGCCGAGCTGCTTGCCTGCCTGCTGGCGCTGGCCTTCATTACCGTGGCCTATGTCGTCGTGAGCGTGGCCATCGTGCTTGCGTTCGCAGCCGTGGCCTTAGTGGTGTGCATCGCCGGGCTTCCCGTTATCCTTGCCGCCTCGTGGCGCAGGTAGCGGGGCGACCATGCAAGTTCTTGTCACCGCGTGAGAAAAACTTGCAAGAATCGCAAGTTCTTTTCATGCGATGAGAAAAACTTGCAGGTTGGTGCGAGGACGACGGTCCTCCGCGTGAGCGCGGTTTCGATATTGCTTGTTAATGTGTCCGAACGATTGATTGGAGACAAAATGTATCCGGGCTATGAGTGCAACAACTATCCCATAAGCATTACGGATGAGGATGGTCCGTTCCTTATCATGGAGGCGGAGCTGTCTGGTGACGTCGAGCTCAATGATGAGTTTAAGAAAGACGCCAGCTATAGATATTCGTGTGCGACTGTTTCTGCGGCGATTAATCTTTGCAGGTCGATGACGGACGGCGATGCCGATCCCTGGTATGAAAGCTGGGAGAAGGCAGCTGAGCGTTATCCGCTCGAGAAATGCGAGGAAGCGACAACGCTGTATTGGATTGAGCCGACCGATCCGCACAAGGCGCTGTGCGCCTTCCATCCCCATCCCGATCTTGAGCAGTATGTGGCTGAGACAATTGAGGCTGTTGACACCTATCTGTTGGAGTGCGAGTACTGTCCCTTTACGGTCAGCCACTTAGATCTAAAGGACGTTGACGTCCTGCTCAGCGCTGCTTGGGGATTGGCTCGAGTTCTCAAAGATATTTGGGGAACTTGCGACCCTGATGTTATGGAAAAGATTGAAGATGCTACGTACAGTGCGTATATAACGGTTAGGGACCTGATCGCGGGCGAAGAGGCGGCCAAAGCCAGTTCGAAGTCTGTTGAGGATCTCTAGCTGCTGCGCTGAACGGCGTGCCTGATCGGCAGACTGTCGGCAAAAGTCCGGACAGTCTGCCGGCCTCGGTCGCTACATCGTTCCCTTGCTCGCAGCGTAATGTTCCGCCTGCTTAAGGGCGTCCTCGTAGGCGCGCTGCTTTGCTTCGTACTCTAGCGCGTAGCGCTCCTGCTCCGCTCGCCCGGGAACAGGCACGGTCATGCTTCGCAGGTCCATTGGGGCAAGTTGCACAAGCGCGTCTCCGTGCGAGGTGTCCGCCAGTTTCTTCTGCCCCTCATCGGACGACAGGTATGCCAGGACAAACTGGGCAAGCAGCTCGTCCTCAAAGGTAGCGCAGAACATGGCGTCGCAGGGGACAATGCTCTCAAACAAAAGACCGCGCTCCACGGGGCGCTCAGAACCGACAGAAAAGTGGCCTGGCGTGATGAGGGCAAGCTTGAATGGAGGGCCGACGCGTGATATGAGAAGGCTCGCCTCGCGGGCGTCGATCGGTTTGGCCTTCCGAAAATCTTCGTAGTCTACACGGCTTACATCGTAGATATCTGTATCGGGGACACGCTCAAGTACATCTTCTGCGGCAATGATTGCGCCATCATGAAGATGCTTTAGCGACAGGTAGTAGCAGTCGTGCTGTTGGTAACTGTCTGTCGGATCTGATTCGGGCAGTTTGGTTACAACGCTGCGGGCGGTGCCGCGGTAGATTGGCGCTAGCGACCCAAGGGGGATGAACATTCTCTCGTCGAACGATCCGCTCTTTGTATTGGGTAATAGGGGATAGATGCCGTTGCCCTGATCCTCGAGCCGATGCCAATAGACTGGATTCTTTTGATCGCCGTAGGCTCGGTCGACGGAATCGAGGAGCTGGTGCAGAATCTCATCGGTCATTTGCTTGTCGTCAAAGCTCCTGCCGTCAAAAAGGAAATACGGATCATTGGGCTCGCCGTCGCCAATAAAGAGCAGCGCGCGACCCTCGGCCTTTTTGGCAATGGTGTTGGGAAGAAGCACAATGCTCTTTAGCAGGCCGAGGTCACAAAGAAGGCGACGTCCATCTACGGCTCGCGCCAGATTGAACAGACGGTCCGAAATCTGAATGACGGCCGTGGCATGGGACTGAGAGCAGGCAATGGATGCCGCAAGAAAGATGTAGTACCACTCAGTGACCGAAAGCAGATCGGGGATGCCTGCGCTGCGTTGCAGCTGCTTCGAGCGCGTTCTGAGGAAATCCAGGACTCGCGCATTTGCCGCATCGATAGATGCCGGGAATTGGGATAGCGGTCGTAGCTCGGGGGGCCTGCAGTAAATGAGTGCTGATTCGTACGTGTGAGAGACTGCGTCCTGCTCGTAGTCGTATAAAAAGATATTCTCTTCGATGGCAGTAAACGTCGACGTCGGGACTTTGACTCGGTTTTTGCAAACGCAAGCGGGCACATAATCCCATTCGTCGGTTGCTTCGTTGTAAACGCGGTCCTCAAACTCAAACGAGGCGGCCGAAGGTCGCTTGAGGTCAATCCCCAAAACAGACCACGAGGGGCCATCGACGTGCTCGCTCGAAAACTCAAAATCGCGACAGCACAGTTCAATGAGCCTTTTCGTTCTCGACGAAGGCTGATATTTCTCGACCATATGAGACACAAGATCCGATAGATATCGGCTCATATATGGCTTGAGATCTTCGTTTAAGCGAAGAGTTGCAAATTCTGCTTTAGTTTTGAGCATGCGCACCTCCTGCATATTCCCTATATTGCGCGGTTCGCTGACTGGCCCGTCGCGGCTCAATTGCCTTCAGTCTACAAGAAGAGCAGTTGCGGCGTTTTTCAGACGGGGCACTCAAATGAAAAAGAAAAAAATCGAATGGTGCGTATGAGGCCGTACGCATTGGGTAATATTTCGCTAGATACTAACACTAAGAGATTTGCATATCTCCTAGTTGTATCAAGCTACAGTGGATAAACCAACTAGTTGTTTCAGCAACGAAAGGACAGCTAATGAACGGATACGACACGTATAGGATCGAGCCAGACGCTCTCAAGAAGCCAACAACAGTGAATATTTTCGGCATGATTCTGCAAACCCTCTTTGCGGTTGTGCTGTACGTTGTCGCCGTCGACATGATGTGCTTGCTGACGACGTGGCTCGGCGGCTTTATGTTCGAGATTGGCGAGGGCAACACGGTGATTCCGCTCCATTCGTGGCGCCTGGTGGCGTTTAGGGCGTACTGGGTTGTGCTGGGCGTGGCGGTCGTTGCGGCGCTTGCCCACAAATGGATTGTGCTGTTAACGGGAGAGCGCGAATCCGACATGTGCGAGCTGCTCGGTGCAATTGAGGGTGCGGGCGCATTTGCATCCGTCGTCTGCGCGATCGTCTGTTTGCTGGGCTGTGCCGCCGCATTTGATTGGTGGGCTGGCGTTACCGGAAAGATGGCTTCGGATTCCCGCGCCAATGATTATCTGCTTTGGGCTGTTGTCTTAACAGTCGGAACGATTGTCGAGTGGCGAATTGTCGAAGGAGTTCTCAAGGCTTTATTCCCTCATGAGTGCTTGTTCCACGGGCTTCGCTTTGCATCTGCCTGCGTGGTTACTCCTCTGCTCGCGCTTGTGCCCACAGCACTGGTCATCGTCGTGTGCGCGGTGGTGGTAGGCCTTTTTGCCGGGATTGTGTTCGCATCGCTTGCGATCCCCGTGGTTATCACGGTTATTGGCATTGCCATCGCTATGAGTCGCTAACCCACAACGCAATCCAAATACCTCGTATAAAGAAAGGAACGACCATGTCGGTATTCTCTAACGCTCAAAAGCTTCTGCTGCTTGCCGTACTTACCGCTCTTATGGCTGGTGCCCTGATGTACGAAGTGTTGCATCCCACACTGTTTCCGCTGCTCAAGCAGGGCATTTTGCAGCTGCTCTACCACATTCCGGTCTTTACCCAGCCGGGCAACGTGATCTATCTGGAGTCGGCGACATCGCTGGCACTGTAGTGGTTTAAGGGCTCGGCCCACATCGAAGGAAAGAAAACCAATATGGAAAGGAAGGCGCCCATGACTCAGAAGCAGTATCGAAACATCGATCGCTACCAGGACTTGCTCAATCGAATTGCGCCTACGCGTCTGGTGGAGCAGACGCGTCAGAGTGTTATTGGCCACGAAGGAAGCTTGGAGGCCTTTGTGACGGCGCTGAGCTTTGAGGTCAACCGCTGCGTGATGTTGGCACGCGGCGCCGACCCGCGCGACGTTCTTTCGCCCGCTGCCATTTTGGTGATGGGTTCCACCGGCACGGGAAAAACCCACACCATCAAGGCCGTGGCAGATGCCGCGGGGCTCAAACTGTTCGTGTTCGATGTCTCCACCATGACGGGCGAGGGCTGGCGCGGTGCCAGCATGAGCAACTGCCTGTCGCAGGTCGCGGACTATCAGGCTGCCAATCCCGGCGAAATTTGCTTGGTGCTCTTTGACGAGTTTGACAAGGCGGTTCGTGCCGAGCCCGATGGGGGCGAAGTTGCATCGAGCTTTAGTCCATCGCAGTCGTTCCTTAAGCTCTTGGAAGGCGGGGAGATGCCGTTTGAATGTGATACCTCCAAGAGTGCGGCTATTAAGACGCTCAACCTCGATCAGGTTGTTTGCATTTTGGGCGGCGCCTTTATGGGCTTGGATGCTCTGGTGCGCAAGCGCCTGAGTGACAAGTCTGGCACCACGGTCGGCTTCGGATCCTCGTATGCCGCCGTGCGCACCGCCGCAAAATCGGCAAACGAGCTGCGAGACAGTGCGACCATCGAGGATGTTGAGACTTGGGGTATTATGTCCGAGCTGTGCGGGCGCATTGGCTCGGTGATTAACTTTAACGCCTTGAGCGTGGACGATCTGGTCCAGATTGCGTATGAACAGTACCTGCCCAAGTACAACAACATGATGGGAAATGGCGCCAAGATGGAGCTGATGGCAGATGCTGCTCGCCTTGCGGCGAAGCGCGCGGTTAAGGAAGGTGCCGGCGCGCGCGGCATGCTCCGTCAGCTGCGTCCCCTTATGATGTACGCCTGGAGGGACATGCGGGAAGATACCTATATTTCCCGTGCGACCTTGGTCGTGAGCGACGGGGAGCTTGCGGTTGCGTACGAGCACTCTCATGAGCCGCGGGGATTTTTGCGGGAAGAGATGGGGAAGAATTCGCCCTTTCTGAACGGGAGAGAGATTGAAGCCCTTGCGCTGGTGAGCAACTGGATGGAGCATGAGGACGAGGACGAGCATAAGCCGTATCAGCCTGAGTTTGCTTGGCTGGCGGATTTGGTGGACGGCTCGGCGCTCGACAAGATCGTGCAGGGCGGCAAGGCATTCGATCTTGCTGGGGTGTTGTTGCGCGGCGTTCCGTTTGATGGGCCGGAGCGCATTGCCGCCCACGAGCTGCTTAAGGCCTGCGCCTGCTACAACGACGTGCTCTATGCCGACAAGGAACAGTATCGCAACCTTGCCCAGGTGCTTACGCTCACCAAATTGGTGTACAAAAAAACGCCCGATTGCTTGCTGAGCCCGCTCGATGTGGTTATGAACGGCACGACTACGGGCAACGGTTTTCAGGGTCTTGGCGAGTGGGTCGATGCCATGAGCAGGTCCGAAAAGCCTTCGTTGGAAAAGTGGCAGTACCTGGCGGCCGGGGAGGCCCTGCGGATTTACGACCACTTTAGCAAACGCCCCGACCAGGTTAAGGAGCTTGCCGCCGAGGTGTCCCTGATGCGTGTCGCCCTTGCAGTGATGGACGTTGAGGAGCGTGAGGCATTGGAGTGTGATCTTGAGAAGCTGCTCGCTTCGTGCGAGTAATCGCCGACTGCTTCTCTTTCCTTTCTTCTATTTTCTCTGGTGGCATGGACGCCACTGTCTTAACCGCCCTGCGTGAGATTTTGTCCGTACGGGATGGTATTCAACACATGTAACAAAACAAGTGAGGGAGCGGCGGGGGAGAGCGAGGCGGTTTACAGAAATGAACATCCGTTATATGCGTTAGAAAAATAAAATTGTTCTTGCAACATACAAGCGGAGCGCATATACTGCAGTCATAGCGTATGAGATGGGGTCTCTAAATGAGGCCAAGCACAGCAATTTGAGTTTATGTAGACGGGACTTGAGCATGAGCACCAGCAGTTTCTCCTTTAACAACGAAAATAGTAGTTACATTAATCTCGAGACTATCCTTGGTTGCACTGTCGGTTCTCGCGCAGAGAACGGGCTTGTATTTCTAGATGAAGAGAAGCCATGCGGCGAAGAACTCGAGTATTTAGATGAGATTGAGCGCGAGCGGAACTATGAGTTTGGCTTTTGCGGAGATCAGTTTCATCACGATTCAATTCGCTCAATTTAATTACCCCGTTATCACCTCTTTTTAGCGGGGCAAGTTAGATCGACTATCTGTGTCAAACAACGGCTCACCGTGGGAAGGAATCGGCAATGAGCAAGAACATGAACAAGGACATGAACGGCAAGGCCTTGGGTAAGGCCAGGGCGGCTGGGCGCGTGGCGACGGTTGCTGCGGCGACGATTGCCATGACGGGCGGCTCGCTGCTGTCGCCTCTGACCGCGGCGGCGCAGGGTGCGGATGGCATTGGCGCCGCGGGCGCAACGGCTGCGGTGATGTCGCCGCTGACGAGCGCTGCGGCCGCCGGTACTGGCGCGGGTGCCGTGTCTGCAGCGCAAAAGGTCGCCGACCTGCAGGCTGCAGTTGATGCGGCGCGCGCTAAAGCTGCTACCGCCAAGGCCGATCTGGAAGCGGCTGCCGCTCCCTACGATGCTGCCGCCGTCAACCAGCAGCAGGCGCGGGGCGCCTATGACGCGGCCCGCGGTGCGAGCGATAGCGCGGCCTCCGCTGCTTCGGCCGAGCTGGAAAAGCAGCTGGGCGCTGCGCAGGACAAGGCCGATCAGGATGTCAAGGCGTTTGAGGACGCTCAGGCTGCGCTCGATGCTGCCAAGAAGGAGCTGGCGGACAAGGATGAAGCCCTGACTGCTGCCCAGAGGGCATCCCGTGATGCCCAGTCTGCGCTTGAGGCCGCACAGGCTGCTGCATCCGATGCTACGCCCGAGGCTGTAGCTGCCGCCCAGGCTGCCGCAGGGCAGGCTGCGAGTGACCTGGAACAGGCGAAGCAGCAGGTCGTTGATGCGCAGGCCAAGCTCTCGGATGCTCAAGACGCTGCCGCTGCCGCCGCTGCCAAGCAGCAGGACGCGCAGGGCAAGCTTTCGGCAGCTCAGCAGGCAAAGGCCGCGGCAGATGCGGACGTGGATGCCGCGCAGACGAGCTATGACGCGGCCAAGGCCGATCTGGATCGAGCCGAGCAGGGCGCCGCGGGCCCGGAGTACGAGGCCGCCAAGGCAAAGGTGGCTGCTGCGTCCGAAGCGCTGACGGCCGCCAAGGCCGCGCAGTCGAAGTGCGAGAGCGAGCTTGCTGCCGCTGAGCAGGACGTTGCCGCCGCCGAGGGCGAGGTTCAGACTGCTCAGCAGGCAGTTGCCGATCAGCAGCAGGCCGCTGCCGATGCCCAGTCAAAGCTGGATGCCGCCGCTGCTGCCAAGACCGCTGCCGACGCCGCTCTTGACCAGGCCAAGACCGATCATGCCAGTGCGCTCACGGAGCTGGCCGATGCCCAGGCCAAGCTTTCGGCGGCCAAGGACGAGAAAGACGCTGCCGACAAGGCGCTCGATCAGGCGAAGGCCCAAAAGCAGCAGGCCGACCAGGCTGTGGCTCAGGCCCAGGCAAAGCTCGATGCCGCTCAGGCAACGGCGAATGCATCGGCGGAGAACTACCGCCAGGGTGCCATCGCATTCTTTAAGAGTGTGGGTGCCGACGATGCGGCGGATATCATCCTCAACTGCAAACTCGCTGGCTACAACAAGGTGGGCGAGGAAGTCGACGCGACGAGCCTGACCAATATGAAGCAGGCGGTTGTGTGGCTCAAAGCGTGCAACGAGTATCGCGCAAGCGTTGGCCTAGGCGAGCTCAAGGTGACATATGCCATGATGGCGACCGCCATCGCCGACGCGAACTTCTCCGATACGAAGGTCGCGCACGCTCAGCAGTTTAACGTGGGCGAGAATGTGGCGTGGAACTACGGAAGCAATCCGTTTAAGCAGTGGGTCGATCAGGAGAAGGCCATCTTTGATGCTGCCGCCGCCTCGCTGGGCGCGTCGGGCCTTACGGGAAAGGCCGCTTACGATTTCTATACAGCGCATAGCTCCCAGATTGATAACTACGCCGCACTGCACGGTGGACCAAACCCTTCGGTCGGACATTACATCAACGTGATCAACCCCGATTACACCGTGACGGGCATGGGCGTTTGCACGCGAGGGACGCTGTACGGGAGTACACAGGCGCAAACATTTGTATATTCTGGTCAATGGTATAAGCCGTATAACCTCAATCCGATGACGGTTGCAGAGTATGAGGCTGCGTTGAATGCGTGGTGTGACTCGTTGGCAAATCCCGAGCAGGGCGTGGATGCGGCACGCAAGGAGCTTGCTGTGGCGCAGGGCGTTGCCGACGATGCCGGCAGCAAGGTGAGTGCAGCATCGCAGGCCGTTGCAGCAAAGCAAACCCAGGTTGAGCGCGCTGCCGCTAACGTTGATGTCGCGGCAACCAAGGCCTCGGAGGCCCAGGCTGCCGTGGCGCAAAAGCAGGCTGCAGCTGACGCCGCCGCGCGTGCCGTCAGCGATGCCCGCGCCGATTTGAGCGCTGCCAACGCCGCTGTTGCGGCAGCGCAGGACGCCGTGGCCGCCAAGTCTGGCGAGCTCGACATTGCCAAGGGCAAGGTGGCTGCTGCCAAGCGCGCACTGGACGCCGCTCGTGCCGGTGTTGGCGACAAACGGGATGCACTTGCCGCGGCCCAGGATGAGCTAGCGGCGTACTCAGCCGATATCGCCGCTGCTCAGCGTGCGTTTGATGCGGCGTCGTCTGCACTCGAAAGCGCGCGTGCCAATCAGCGCGAGGCGGAGGCCGAACTTCTTGCCACCCAAGGCGATGCCGATCAGGCAGGCATCGATGCTGCTGCCACTCAGGTGGAGCTCGATATGGCGCAGCGGGCTGCAAGCGATGCCGACGCCGTCGTGGCAACGGCTCAGGCAAAATCTGATGCAGCTGCCGCCCGCGCCTCTCAGCTTAAGAATGCCGCCGCAGCACTTGCCAAGGCCACTGGGGACAAAGCGACTGCCGATGCCGCGCTCGATGCAGCGGCGATGGCCGTGAGCGATGCCGAGTATGACGTGGTGGAGGCTGACGATGCCGTGGTGGATGCGACTGTCGCGCGCGACGCCTCTGCCGCCGCGGTTGCCCGCCTGCGCAGAATCAATATTGCCGAAGCCATTGTCAACGGCAGCACTGACGATGCGGACGAGGTACTTAACGCCAAGATCGCTGCGGCCCACGATGCCGCCGAGCGTGCCGCGACCGCCAAGGCCGAACTCGATGACGCCGTGGCTGCGACGGATGCCGTGGCGCCGGCATACTTGGAGGCGCTCGCCAACTACACCGCCGCCAAGGTCGAGCTCGACCAGGCTATTGCCGAGCTTAACGCCGAGATCGCTCGCCAAGAGGCCGCCGACCGCGGAAACGGCGAGCAGACCCAGCCCGTCACGCAAGTGACGTACCAGGCCAAGCATGCGGAGGCAAAGACCGAGGCCACGACTTGGCAGACGGCGATGCCCGCCACGGGCGATGCGTCCGAGCTGCTGGGTGAGACCTTCGTGATCGGCGGCACGGTCCTGGTGGCCGCCGGCGTATTCCTGTCCGATAAGCGCCGCCAGCTGATCCGTTAGGGACAGGGAAGCGCGCTGTTTTTGGCGCGCACCGCAGGGGCATGGGCTCTGCGGCGCGCGCCGCCTTTTTCTTCAAGATTGATTAAGGAGGGATATATGCAAATAAGAGGAGAGGCCGCGATCGCCTGCGGATTCATGGCGGGTCTGGCAACGGGGTTGCTGTTCGATGGATGTTTCGACAGCTATATCAATCGATTCTGCGATTTTGGTTTTTCGAGAGGCAAGCCTTGGAAAACAGCGCCAGCTCGTCAAGAGGTGGCTGCGCCCATCGAGCCCCGCAGCGTGGATACCTCAAAAATCAAGGTAATCGTCACTAAGAACGGCAAGATTTACCACCGTTCTACGGGGTGCAAAAGCCTTCCTCAAAACGCCATTAAAACAAGCGTACCATTAGCGGCTGCACTCAAGCGAGGCAAGACGCCCTGCCCAACATGCTGCCCGCCAACAGTGTGCTCGATCTAGTTTTTTGGGTGTTTGATCCGTTTGGATGGAAGAACGAAGGGTAAGCCCTAAGGGATACAGATGCCGGCCCGGCCTGCAATTTCTTCCATTGATTTGTCCAGAGTCGCACAGCACGGAGGTGTTGTTTGATGTCTATTTTCGTTACCGGAGACGTTCACGGTGTTGCCGAGTATGGGGCGAGTCGCTTCTCGTCGCGCGTTTGGCCATTGGGTCGAACGCTGACGCGCGATGACGTTGTCATCGTTGCCGGCGACTTTGGCTTTATATGGAGCGGCTCGAACACCGACAAATACTGGCTCGACTGGTTTGAGTCCAAGCCCTGGACCACGTGTTTTGTCGACGGCAATCACGAGAACCATCATCTGCTGGCGGGGCTGCCAATGCGTGAGTGGAACGGGGGCCTCGTTCACGAGGTTCGCCCGCACGTGCTGCACCTGATGCGCGGCGAGGTGTTCGACATCACGGGGACCACGGTGCTCGCCATGGGTGGCGCCGCGAGCCATGACAAACAGTGGCGTCAGGAGGGAAAGACGTGGTGGCCCGAGGAGATGCCGAGTGAGCGCGAGATCAAACACTGTCGCGCCTCGCTCGATCGCGCGGGCTGGAAGGTCGACTATGTTGTGACGCACGAGGCGCCGGTCGATTTGGCTGACGAGCTGTGCATGGAGTGCAATCGCGAGTTCTACGACGATTCGCTGCAGGCCTTTTTGGGCGAGCTCGACGGGCGGCTCGACTACCGCACCTGGTTCTTTGGCCATTACCATGACGATGAATGGCGCGATGACAAGCATCGCCTTATCTACCAAGATATCGTGCCGATCGAAGCGCGATGTGCCGATGGGCAGGATGAGACGGCGAGTGACTATTTTGAGCAAGAGCGTTAGGAGGTCCCCATGATCTGGTTTACCAGCGATACCCACTTTGGGCACGAGAACATGCTGCGGCTCGCCGACAGGCCTTGGTCGACTGTTGGGCAGATGAACGACGCCATGGTCGCTAGCATTAATAGCAAGGTCGCTGCGGATGACGAGCTTTACATTTTGGGTGACTTCAGCTTTAAGATGACGGTCCAAGATGCCTACGAGTTGCGCAAAAGCATTGCATGCAAGCGCATCCATCTGCTGCCCGGCAACCACGATAAAGACTGGACGCAGCCTGCGGTGGCGGATGCTTTTATCGTCGAGCCGCCCATTTGCGTGCTCAAGATCGACCGTCAGAAAATCGTGCTGAGCCACTATCCCATGGTCGACTGGCAGGGTATGTCGCACGGCGGCTGGCATTTGCACGGGCATATCCACAGCTGTGGCGACGCGTATAACAAGTTCAACCTTCGGCAGGGGCTGCTGCGCTACGACGTGGGCGTGGACGCCAACGGCTACGCCCCGGTGAGCCTGGAGGAGCTCAAGTCGTGGTTTGCACAGGTAGACGAGCCGGTGTGTTGCGTTAAGTGGCCGTGGTGGGTCAACGCCACGGGCGACGAGCAGGTCGAGCGCGATCTCGAAACCTATAAGAGGGAAGTGGTGATCCGATGACGGTCTATGTGACGGGCGACGTCCATGGCGGCGCTGACATGCAAAAGCTGCGCGATTGGGATCTTGGGGAAAGCCTGACGAGCGACGACTATCTCATCATTGCCGGCGACTTTGGCCTTCCGTGGGATTTCTCTGCCGAGGAGTGCGCCGACATCGCTTGGCTGGAGTCGCGCCCCTATACCGTGCTGTTCGTCGACGGCAACCACGAACGTTTCGACCACTGGGCGGAGCGACCCATGGAGTTGTGGCACGGCGGACTGACACAGCGCCTGTCGGACACCTCGCCCATACGGCGCCTGACGCGCGGCGAGGTTTTTGAACTCGACGGCTCAACGGTCTTTACCATGGGCGGCGCCACGAGCGTGGACAAGGAATACCGCATTCCGTATTCCAGCTGGTGGCCGCAGGAGCTGCCGGACGAGCGCAACTTTGAGGAGGCGCGGACAAAGCTCGACGGCGTGGGCTGGAAGGTCGACTACGTGGTCACCCACACCTGCTCTACGCGCATGCTTTCGCCCACGCTTTATCCGGCGCCCGGCTGGAATTGCCCCGCCGTTGATCGGCTTACGGCGTTTTTCGATGAGCTGGAGGACCGCTTGGACTACAAGCGCTGGTACTACGGGCATTTTCATCGGGATGCCAACCCGGCCGAGCGCCATACCGTGCTCTACGACTGCATCGTTCGCCTGGGCGACGAACTCCAGCCCTGGGATGTTGCGTAGGGGTGGGGTGCCTGATTACTCAGCCGTTACGGTAATGTTCTCCCTGTGCTTGCGGATAACATCCCAGCTAAAATGCTCGACCAGCTGCTCGGCAGAGCGCGGCGTGGTGCCCGGCGCGATGCCTGTTTGTCCGGCGAGCCAACCCAGCAGCGCTTCGGGCGTGCCAAAGCGGGCGCGGAGTTCGCCCAGGTCCAGATCGCGGTCTCGTTTGGAAAGGCGGCGGCCGTCCGGTGCCATGAGCAGCGGAATATGTGCGTAGTGCGGCGTGGGCAGTCCCAACAGGTGCTGCAGATAGATCTGGCGCGGCGTGGACCCCAGCAGGTCGCATCCGCGCACGACCTCGGTGACGCCCATGGCAGCGTCGTCGACCACCACGGCTAGCTGATAGGCAAACACGCCGTCGCTGCGGCGCACCAAAAAGTCGCCGCACTCGGTGGCGAGTGCTTCGCATTGGGCGCCGTACGTGCGATCCACAAATTCGATCACGTCGTCTGCGAGGTCGTCGACGGTGGGCACGCGCAGACGTGTGGCCGGCGCGCGCAGGGCGCTGCGGCGGGCCACCTCCTCGGCCGAAAGACTTCGGCAGGCGCCACGGTAGATGGGCGTGCCGTCGCTCGCGTGCGGTGCACTCGCGGCGTGGAGCTCGGCGCGTGTGCAAAAGCAGGGATAGGTGAGGCCGGCGTATTGCAACTGGTGCAGGGCGTCCTCGTACAAGTCCAGGCGGTCGTGCTGGTAGTAGGGGCCTTCGTCCCACTCCAGCCCCAGCCAGGCCAGGTCGTCAATCAATTGAGCGGCAAGTTCGGGGCGCTTGCAGCGATCGTCCAGGTCCTCAATGCGTAACACGATGCTGCCGCCCTGGCTGCGGGCCGAAAGCCACGCGCACAGGCAGCTGAACACGTTGCCCAGGTGCATGCGGCCCGAGGGTGACGGGGCAAAACGGCCCACGACAGGCGCGGGGGCGGGGACGAGCTTGCTGTTGGTCGCCGTCGACGTGGCCACGGCGGGCGTTGCTATGTTGCATGCGTTGATATCCATGCGGACGAGTATAGCGCGGGGTGAGGTGAGGGGAGGCGTCGTCGATGCTCGCAAGTTGCCGCGGCCACACGTTGCGCGTGCCGGACCACCGGCTCGGCGCCTTAATCGTCGTCAATCAATCTAGCCCTCAAACGACAGAAACCCCGGCAGCTCTTCGCAACTGCCGGGGTTTCCGCGGAAAAGGGGGACATGATCCTCAAGCGGACGGCAAAGGGGCAAACCGTTTTCGCTCAACTGCTTTATGCCCCTCAACTGGCGGCTCAATCAGCGAATGCCGCGCCCACACAAAGCCGCTACACCTGTGATGGAGCTATGAAGTGGTATCTATTGCCGGAGCGGGCTATGCCAAGGAGTGTTCCAGATTACCGGCAGATAGGGAACGTCACCAGGTGCCGGCGGCGGGCGTGACTTTTGTCCCGTTTTGACGCTCCGCTGACTTAGATGTTCGTCACATGAACCCGCAAACGTGGGACAATGACGCTACTGGTACCACAGACAAAGGATGTGCCTATGAACGCCCCCGTTGCCCAGCCCTGTCGGCAGCGCCGCCTGTTTGCGCGGTTCGCTTCCGTCTGCGCACTCGTCGCGCTTGCGTTGTTGCTGCTGCCTGCCGTCGCGCACGCCGACGGCTACTCCATGAGCCAAACCTATATCGGTGCCACGGTTGAGGCCGATGGCTCGCTGACCGTTGTCGAGGGACGCCAGTTCGATTTCGACGATGACATTAACGGCGTGTATTGGGATATCAATACAGGCTCTAACCAGCAAGGCGGCTCGGTGGTCGTCAATGTGCTGAGCGTCGAGGAAGACGACACTGCGTTTAACAAGGTCGACAGCGCAAATAAAGGCGACGACGGCGTTTACACGGTGGAACAGTCCGACGACGGCGTAAAGATTAAGGTGTTCAGCCCTCACGAGAGCGGCGACAGCGCAATCTACTACGTGAGTTATTCCATGACCGGTGCGGTTATGAACTGGGCCGATACCGCCGAGCTCTACTGGAAATTCGTCGGCGACGGCTGGTCGGCGGACTCCGATGACGTCGAGATGGAGGTCTACTTTGCAAATGCCGCTGCCGGGACGGCTGCCGTCAAGGGCGATAACTTCCGCGCATGGGGCCACGGCCCGCTGACGGGCGACGTGTCGCTCGATGCGGACGAGCCCATGGTCACCTATACCATTCCCTGCGTGCACCAGGGCGAATTCGCCGAGGCACGCATCGCCTTCCCTAGCGACTGGGTGCCGCAGCTTGCCGCTTCGGGCGAAGAGCGCATGTCAACGATCCTGAGCGAAGAGAAGGAATGGGCCGACGAAGCTAACGCCCGCCGTGAGCACGCGCGTGCGGTTGCCAGCGCGATTGCCGTGGTGTGTGTTGTTGTGGCGGTTGCCTATACCGGTGTAATCGTGATGCTCAAGCTGCGCAGGCCCAAGCCCAAGCCGCTCTTCCAGGACGAGTACTTCCGCGATGTGCCCTCCGCCGATCATCCCGCGGTGCTTGCAACTCTTATGAGCTGGAACGACGTGCCCGATCAGGCATATATCGCCACGCTGATGAAGCTGACCGACGACCGCGTGATCAAGCTGGAAGAAGCGACCGAGACCAAGAAGAAGGGTCTGCTCCGTCGCGAAAAAGAGGAGCAGACGTATCGCATCACAGTGACCGACGAGGCCTGGAAGGCTGCCAAGAAGGACGGCATCGATCGCGACGTGCTCAAGGTCTTCTTCGCTGGCGTTAAGCCCGATAAAGACGGCGTCCGTTCGCGCACGTTTAGCGAGCTGGAGGAGTATGCCAGCGAGCGTACTGAATCTGTTGGCGACAAGCTCGAGGACTATCAGAGCACGGTTAAGGGCAAGCTGGAGGAGTGCGAGTTTATCGCATCGGATGGCACTATCGCGATGGTGGCCGGCCTGGTTCTCGGCATCATCATTGTCTTTGGCATTTTGGGCTCTCTGTTCTATACCGACTTTGCGGACGCCAATGTCGGCGCCGCTATGATCTCGATCCCCGTCACGATCGTGGGCTTTGTCCTGAGCTGCACCTTCCGCCGTTACACGCCGGAGGGCGCCGAGGTGGCGGCTCGCTGCAAGGCGCTCAAGCATTGGCTCGAGGACTTTACGCGTCTGAAGGAGGCCGTCCCCAGCGACCTGATCTTGTGGAACAAGTTTCTGGTGATGGGCGTTGCCCTGGGCGTTTCGAAAGAAGTGCTGCGACAGCTGGCCGAAGCCGTGCCTGCGGACCTGCGCAACAGTGACGATTTCTACGACAACTACCCCTGCTACTGGTGGTATTACCATCACTACGGCAACGAGTCCCCGCTCGATTCGTTCAACGATGTGTACCACGAGACCATCCGCGAGCTGGCTTCGAGTTCCGATAGCTCGAGCGGCGGCAGCGGTGGCGGCTTTTCCGGTGGCGGCGGTGGCGGCGTCGGCGGAGGCGGCGGCGGAACGTTCTAGCGAGCGCTTGCTTTGGGGTGGATCTTTCTGGGCGGTTGCCAGGGAAGATTCATCCCATTTTTGTGCATCGAAACGGGTCAAACTTTCCGCTGAGGACCTTCGCGCAAGGGGCAGTGGACAAAAAATGCCAAATATGAGTACTGTTGCTGCGTTGGTCACATATGTTTGCACATAATAATGGGCTCCTAATGAGAGTACTTCTCGTTAGGAGCCCATTTTATTGAACATTTGGGGAGCTACGTCAGCTCATGCAGCTGGTCGTCATGCCTACAAGCGTCAAAAATGTCCCAAATCGCTGCTACTAAAAAGGTAACAGTACTCATATTTGATGTTTTTTGACCAGGGCTATCTACAAACCCCCTAGGCCACTCATTGGGGACAGACTTAAATGACTAGTTGTTGGGGATCAGTCATTGGGGACGTTCTTAAATGACTAGGTGTGGCTGCTTGGGCTAGGCTGTTAGGTCGAGTTCGTAGAGAAAGCTTTCACGCGGCATGGCGTGGCGGCGCTCTTCGCGGTTGGCGCGGTGCGTGGCCGTGCGCTTAAAGCCGTGCAGCTCGTAGAACTTCCACGAGCAGTTGGAGTCGGTGTACAGGTGCGCCCTCGTCGCTCCAAGCGAGGACAGGTGCGAGACTGCGGCATCGAGCAGAACCGTGCCAACGCCCAGGCCATGGACATCGCGATCCACGGCAAGCAGCGTGACCTCGTTGTCGTGCGGCAACGGGCTGCTCTCGAGCAGACGGTTGTTGGTTCGGATGGTTGCGCGTACAAACGAGAGATACTCGGCGCAGGCATCGGGCTCCAGCTCACGCATCTGCGATAGCAGCGCGCGTTCGGTATCCATCCAGTGTTCCTTAACGGTGGCGCCGGAGCTCTGTCCCGCACGCGCGAGCGAAATGCCACGCGCCTGACCGTCAATCACCGCAACCTGCGAAAACGTCGACGACGAAAGGCAGTAGGCAAGGTCGCACGCGGCCTCGAGGCGGTTGTACTCATCGTTATCCGAATTGTTATGCCAAAGCTGCTGCAGAATCAGCGCGATGGCGTCGAAGTCTTCGGTATCAAACGGTCGGTAGAGAACCCGCGAGACCATGGTGCCTCTTTCTTTTGCGGATGCATATCGAGCACAGTTCTACCACGCCATTGGCATCTAATTATGGTGCCCCTGTGTTCCATGAACTCACCGTGCCCGGTGCCGTGCCCATCCCCCCGCTCGTAAACTTTTTCTGCACAGCCGTGCGTTGCGGGATGCAACGTCGCGCTCGATGCGCTACATTGAATCAGTATTTTCAATGCCGCTGCGCGAGCGCTGCAGATCGACGTATCACCGACTCACAGAGCACGGCGGCGTACCAGACAGGAGGACTGCATGGGATCTGATGTGAAGATCGCACGCGCGTTGATCTCGGTTACCGATAAGACGGGCGTCGTCGATTTCGCACGGACGCTGGTTGACGACTTTGGCGTCGAGATCATCTCTACGGGCGGCACGGCTCGTGCCATCGAGGACGCGGGCGTTCCCGTAACCCCCATCGAGGAGTTCACGGGCTATCCCGAGATGATGGACGGCCGCGTCAAGACGCTGCATCCCAAGGTTCACGGCGCGCTGCTGGCCCGTCGCGATTCCGAGCAGCACATGCAGGAAGCCGCTCAGCACGGCATTAAGCTAATCGACCTGGTCGTCGTCAACCTGTACGAGTTCGAGAAGACCGTCGCCAACCCCGAGGTCACCTTTGCGGATGCCATCGAGCACATCGACATCGGTGGTCCCTCCATGCTGCGCTCTGCCGCCAAGAACGCCGCGAGCGTTACCGTCATCTCTGACCCGGCCGACTATGATGCCGTCCTGGCCGAGATGCGCGAGACCGGTGGCTGCACCACGCTTTCCACCCGTCGCCGCCTGCAGGTGAAGGTCTACCAGACTACCGCCGCCTACGACACGGCTATCTCCCGTTGGCTTGCCGCTCAGGCAAGCGACGTGGCGGACACCTCTGCCAAGCTCGAGATCTCGCTGGAGAAGGTCGACGACCTGCGCTATGGTGAGAATCCTCAGCAAAAGGCTACGGTCTACCGCTTTGCCGAGGGCTGCGAGAACACCGCGAGCTCTCAGTTCCCGCTTGTGGGCTCCGAGCAGATCCAGGGCAAGCCGCTCAGCTACAACAACTATCTGGACGCCGATGCCGCTTGGAACCTGGTCCGCGAGTTCGACGAGCCGGCCTGCGTGATCCTCAAGCATCAGAACCCCTGCGGTTCCGCCGTTGCCGAGGACATCACGGCCGCCTACGACCGCGCTTTTGCCTGCGATCCCAAGAGCGCCTTCGGCGGCATCATCGCCTGCAACCGTGAGGTTCCCTTTGAGCTGGTTGAGCACTTTGCCGATCAGAACAAGCAGTTCGTCGAGGTCATCATCGCCCCGAGCTACACCGATGAGGCACTCGAACGCATGGCTAAGCGTCCCAACCTGCGCGTGCTGGCTACCGGCGGCGTGGACCACGGCGCCCAGGTGGAGCTGCGCTCCATCGACGGCGGCATGCTGGTGCAGGAAGTTGACCACGTGACCGAGGATCCCGCGACCTTTACGTTCCCCACCGATCGCAAGCCCACCGACGCTGAGATGGCCGAGCTCGAGTTTGCCTGGAAGGTCTGCAAGGGCGTCAAGTCCAACGCCATCCTGGTCTCCAAGGGCAAGGCCGGCATTGGCATGGGCCCCGGTCAGCCCAACCGCGTTGACTCTGCGCTGCTTGCCTGCGAGCGCGCCGAGGACTTCTGCGAGCGCGAGGGCGTGGAGAAGGGCGGCTTTGCCTGCGCAAGCGACGCGTTCTTCCCGTTCCGCGACAACGTCGACGTGCTTGCCGCACACGGCGTGACCTGCATCATCCAGCCCGGCGGCTCCAAGCGCGATGACGAGAGCATCCAGGCCTGCAACGAGCATGGTATTGCGATGGTCTTCACGGGTGCCAGGCATTTTAGGCACTAGGGCTTTCCCAAGCACCCGACCTTGCCCCTCAAACCGTCGCTTGCGTACATTTAGTACGCGGCGCTCCTCTTTCGGGGCAATCTCGGGCACTTGGAAAACCCTTAATGGGATGTTGTTCTATCCCATTAAGTTGATCGGTCGCCTGACCATATCGTCAAAATAATCTCTGCAAAAGACGGCCGCTCCGTTTGGAGGGCCGTCTTTTTGGTATAAGAGGACGGAATGACTAACACGAAAGGTATGACCATGCCCCAGATTGATGATGCAGAGCTGTTTGGCAATGCCGAGGACCGGCGTGCGTACGAGGACTTTTGCGCCAATCAGGAGGCGGTCGAGAAGTTTACGCTCGACAAGCCCGCGCTTATCTGCCGTTGGCGCATGTCCAACAAAAAGGTGCCCATGCTCAACCGTCACATTCGCGCGCTGTCCGAGCGCTTGGTGCAGGGCGAGCCGCTTACCCATAACATGCTCAGCTGGGCCAAGCAGCACGTTGAGTGGTCGCTTGCCGAGGGCGATTACACCGCGCACGACGGCGTGCTCATGCTGGTGATCGACGTTAACGGCAATGCCGCCATGACGGTGGGTGAGTACGAGCCGCTGGCCGATACTTCGGCCAAGGCGCTGCGTGCCCGCTCCGCCGAGGCCCGCTCCGAGGCCGACGAAACCGGCGTGGCGCCCGAGCTGCTCGCTGCCGTCAACAACGGCGAGCTGGCCTTTGTGGCGCCGGCGGACGAGTGCCTGTGTGGCACGGCGACGCTCATAGAGCAGCTGGCCCAGACCAAGGGCATCCCGGTCACGCGCGTGGACATTCCCGCACAGCTCAAGGGCGCCTTGTTCCTGGTAAGCGACGAGCACGGCGTGGTGCCTGCCACCGACGCCGACGCCGCCGAGTCTGATGCCGCGACGGTCGCCTTCTTTGCCGACGGCTACGAAAAGCTTCGCGCCCGCCGCTAAATGATTATTCTGGGACGGGGATTAAAGAATCATTTTGGTTCCCGCCACCGCTGCGAGTGCGAGGCGGACAAAACGCCCCCGCTCGCGAACAGTTCTGTCACCTTGGCGACGTGCGTGGCGCGCACCTGCAGTTTCGCAGCCATAATGGTGGCAAGACAATCAAGAGGGGAGCGGAATCCATGGCGCTAATCTATATCGTTGAGGACGACGAGCCCATTCGTCGTGAGCTTGTCGACATCCTTGCCCGCGCCGGGTTTGAAATCGAGGCCTGCGAATCGTTCGAGCATGTCTCGCGCGATATTCTCGCCGCCGCGCCCGACCTGGTGCTGCTCGACCTCACGCTTCCCGTCAAGGACGGCCAGCATATCTGCCACGAGGTTCGCCGCGAATCCGAGGTCCCCATCATCGTCCTCACGTCGCGCACGACCGAGATCGACGAGGTCATGGCCATGACGCTCGGCGCGGACGACTTCGTTCCCAAGCCCTATAGCGCACGCGTGCTCGTGGCGCGCATCAATGCCTTGCTGCGTCGCACCGCGGCGGCGGGCGAGCGCAGCACGCTCGTCCACAAGGGGCTGGAGCTCGACCTCGCCCGCTCCATGGTCACCAACACGCAAACCGGCACTAGCACCGAGCTCACCAAAAACGAGCTGCGTATCCTCTCGCTGCTTCTGAGCCGCGCGGGCAAGATCGTTTCGCGCTCGGCCATCATGCAGGACCTGTGGGACTCCGACGCCTTCGTGGACGACAATACGCTCACCGTCAACATCAACCGCCTGCGCACCACGCTCGAAAAAATCGGCATCAAGGGGTATTTGACGACGCATCGCGGCCAAGGCTATTCGGTCTAGGGGCCGGCTATGTCGTTTGGCAAGTTCTTTAAAGATGCACTGCTTCCCGTCGCCGTGTGGACGTGCGGCGTGCTGCTGAGCTGCTTTGTGCTGACGGTCGCCGGCGCACCCGTTTCTATCGTGGTCGTGGCGGTTGGCGTGTCCTTTATCTTCGGTATGCTCGGCATCGTGATCGAGTACGCTCGCCGTCGCCGTTTTCTGCGTCAGTTGGAGCGCGCGGCAGAGGAGCTCGAGAGTCCCGCATGGGTCCAGGAGATGGTGCAATGCCCGACCTATGCCGAGGGCGAGCTCGAGTACGAGGTCTTGCGCCGGGTGGGCAAGGCGGCATGCGACGAGGTTGCCGAAGGCCGGCGTCAGACCGATGACTATCGCGACTATATCGAGAGCTGGGTCCACGAGGCCAAGCTGCCCCTGGCGGCGGCCCATCTGATTTTGGAAAACCTGGATGGCAGCGAAGACGACCTGTCGCGTGTGGATGACCTGGGTCGCGAGCTGGCTCGCGTGGAGCGCTATATCGACCAGGCACTGTACTACGCGCGCTCGGAAGTCGTGGAGCGCGACTACCTGATTCGTCGCTGGAATCTCAAGACCTTGGTGACGGGCGCGATTAAAGCCAACGCGCGCGAGCTTATCGCGGCGCACGTGGCTCCGGTGTGCGAGAACCTCGACTTTGAGGTCTTTACCGACGAGAAGTGGCTCGAGTTTATTCTAGGCCAGCTTATTCAGAACAGCATCAAATATGCGCGCGAGGACGGCGCAAAGATCGTGTTTTCGGGCGCGTTGCTGGACGAGGGCCTGGCGAGCGAACGCATCGAGCTTACCGTCGCGGACAACGGCTGCGGCGTGAGCGCGGCCGACCTGCCGCGCGTGTTCGAGAAAGGTTTTACCGGCGACAACGGCCGCACCACCAAGCGCGCAACGGGCATCGGCCTCTACCTGGTGGCGCGTCTGTGCTCCAAGATGGGCATCGACGTCACCGCAGCATCCGACTCCGGCGAAGGCTTTGTCGTAACGTTTTCCTTCTCAACGAACAAGTTCCAATACTTTGAGTAGCCGGGCCGTCTTGCGGTGCGGACGGCTATGTTCCCGAACGTGAACTTGACTAAGGCAACTGGCGTTATGTTCCCGAACGTGAACATAACTATGAGGCTCAAATGGATCTCCCAAAACAAAAACGTGCAGCCCAAACAAAACGTGCCGCCCCAAACGGGGCGGCACGCCATCTTTTATCAGCCAACTCGCTGAAGTAAGGCCGCGAAGGCCGCGAGGCCGGGAGGGGTTTCCTAAGGGCACATCCCGCAGCCGCAACGCGGCGAGGACGTGCCCGTGGAAACCCCGCAGGCCCCGCGGCCGGTGGGAGCAACGCTACTTCACAACCAAAATGTCGCAGTCCGTATTGCGCAGCAGGAACGTCGAAATTGAACCCAGTAGCGCATACTTGATCGAGGACAGGCCGCGGGCGCCGCAGAGCACCAGGTCGGGCTTGACCACGTCGAGCATCTCGTCCTTGAGCGTCTCGCGAATGCGGCCGGCGCGAATCATGACCTCGACCTCGGGAATGTCGGGATTGGCCTTGGCCTCTTCGAGCTGCTTGGCGATGGAGTTCTTAAATGCCTCCTCTAGGCCGTTGACCAGGTCGACCGGATAGGAGCCGGCGCTCTCGAGTGCCGTGGAATCGATGACGTGGCCGATGATCAGCTTAGCGCCGTTGTTCGCGGCGACTTTGATGGCGCGTGCGAGCACAAAATCCTGCTGCTCAGTACCGTCGAGTGAAACAAATACCTTGGTGTAGCCCTCGTTCATGGTTTCCTCCTTGGTCTATCGCACGGGCGCGGGGCTCGTGCGTCGGGCGGGCGCGGGTGCGTTGACCGCCGGACACTTTATCTTGTTGCAGTTATACCCAAGGATTTCGGTTTAACTGCTCGCAATTCTGTGAACGGGCGAGTTTTTTGGTAAGGGTAGGCGCGGTCGCACCGCCAACGGTTGATAATGGGACATCGCCCGCATCGTCCGCAGAACATCTACCGGCGGGTGTCTAACGAGGGGGTCCCTTTGGATATTATCGAGCTTCTAAAATCTGCCTTCATGGGCCTGGTCGAGGGCATCACCGAATGGCTGCCCGTTTCGTCGACGGGCCACATGATCTTGGTGGACGAGTTCGTCAAGATGAACGTGAGCGAGACGTTCTGGAATATGTTCCTGGTCGTGATTCAGCTCGGCGCCATTCTGGCCGTCTGCGTGCTGTTTTTCCACGAGCTCAACCCGTTCTCGCCTAGCAAGGGCAAGGAGGGCCGTCGCGACACCTGGGTGCTGTGGGGCAAGATTGTGCTCGGTTGCATTCCTGCGGCGGCGATCGGCCTGCCGCTCAACGACTGGATGGAGGAGCATTTCTACAATGCTCCCGTCGTGGCGCTGGCGCTCATCGTGTACGGCGTGCTGTTTATCGTGATCGAGAACTGGCGCGCGAGCAAGCGCGAGGAAATGGCCGTTGCCGGTTCGTTTGGTTCGCGTGCTGTGGTGTCGGGTGGACGTCCCGCCGGTGCGCACTTTGCGGCGCCCGCCACGGCTACCGCTGAGGATGAGGACGATGACGAGAACCTGGACTTTGGTTCCATCGCCACGCTCGAGGACCTCAGCTGGAAGACTGCGCTGGGTATCGGCTGCTTCCAGGTGCTTTCGCTGGTGCCTGGTACGTCTCGCTCCGGTTCTACCATCATCGGCGGCCTGCTTTTGGGCTGCACGCGCTCGGTGGCGTCTAAGTTCACGTTCTTCCTGGCCATTCCTGTCATGTTTGGCGCGAGTGCGCTCAAGCTGGTCAAGTACTTCATCAAGGGCGGCACGTTCGGCACCAACGAGATCGCCATCTTGGGCGTGGGCTGCGTTGTTGCCTTTGTGGTTTCGCTCATCGCCATCAAGTGGCTCATGGGCTTCGTCCGCCGTCACGACTTTAAGTGCTTCGGTGTTTACCGCATCATCCTGGGCATCGTAGTGCTCGCATACTTCTTCGTTCTGGAGCCCATGCTCGGCCTCTAACTTAGTCGACGCTGCGCGGCGGCCAGAGCGACAGCTTGTCATTCAAAGAGGGTGGCATGACCAAAAGGTCTATGCTGCCCTCTTTTTTGGGCGATGGGGTGGGTCCGATGGTGGCGCACGGAGTCGTGGTGTGATTTGCGTCGGTGTCCGCGCGGCTCGGTATACTGGTACGGCTCAAACTATGGCGCTGCCCGCAGGCGCGCCGTCCGTCAGATGAGGAGTCGCCCATGACCCAGCCCCTGCCCTGGGAAAAGAACACTGCCGCGCCCGTGCCGCCCGCGCCGGAACCCGTGCCGCTCGATGCATACACCGCCCCCGCTGCGCCGGAGCCCGAGCTCGTTCCGCTCGACATCTACGACGCTCCCGCGCCGGCGCCCAAGCCCGCCAAGCCGCTCGTCGATATCGATAGCCTTAACCCCGCCCAGCGCGAGGCGGTCCTGACCACCGAGGGCCCGCTGCTGGTCCTTGCCGGTGCTGGCTCGGGCAAGACCCGCGTCCTGACCTTCCGCATCGCTCATATGCTCGGCGACCTGGGCGTTAAGCCTTGGCAGGTTCTTGCCATCACGTTTACCAACAAGGCCGCTGCCGAGATGCGCGAGCGTCTGGCGGCACTCATCCCCAGCGGCACTCGTGGCATGTGGGTGTGCACCTTCCATGCCATGTGCGTGCGCATGCTGCGCGAGGACGCCGACCTGCTGGGCTATACCGGTCAGTTCACCATCTACGATGACGACGACTCAAAGCGCATGGTGCGCGACATTATGCAGGCGCTCGGCGTTGAGCAAAAGCAGTTCCCCATCAACATGATCCGCAGCAAGATCAGCTCGGCCAAAAACGCCATGATCGGGCCCGAGGACATGCTCAAATCCGCTGACAGCCCCAATGACAAAAAGGCCGCGCAGGTCTACTTGGAGCTGGAGCGCCGCCTGCGCGCCGCCAACGCGATGGACTTCGACGACCTGCTCGTGCGCACGCTCGAGCTGCTGCGCACCCGCCCCGAGGTGCTCGATAAGTACCAGGAGCGCTTCCGCTACATTAGCGTCGACGAGTATCAGGACACCAACCACGTCCAGTACGAGATCGCCAACCTGCTGGCCGCCAAGTACCAAAACCTTATGGTCGTGGGCGACGACGACCAGTCCATTTATAGCTGGCGTGGCGCCGACATCACCAATATCCTGGACTTTGAGCAGGACTTTAAAAACTGCAAGACCGTCAAGCTGGAGCAGAACTACCGCTCCACGGGTCATATCCTGAGCGCCGCCAACGCCGTTGTTCGCCACAACTCGCAGCGCAAGGATAAGCGCCTGTTTACGGCCGAGGGCGACGGCGAGAAGATTCAGGCCTTCCAGGCGAGCGATGAGCGCGACGAGGGCCGCTGGATTGCCGGCGAGATCGAAAAGCTGCACTCCAAGGGCACGAGCTACGACGACATCGCCGTGTTCTATCGCACCAACGCCCAGTCGCGTATTCTCGAAGATATGTTCCTGCGTGCGGGCGTGCCCTACAAGATCGTGGGCGGCACGCGATTCTTCGATCGCGCCGAGATCCGCGACGTCATGGCCTACCTCAAGATGATCGTGAACCCGGCAGACGAGATGAGCGTCAAGCGCGTCATCAACACGCCGCGCCGCGGCATCGGCTCCACCTCGATTCAAAAGATTGAGCAGCTGGCGCGCGACAACCGTTGCTCGTTCTTCCAGGCCTGCGAGATCGCAACAGCCGAGACGGGCATGTTTAGCGCGAAGGTGCGCAACGGCCTGTCGAGTTTTGTGGCGCTGGTGCGCGAGGGCCGCCGCATGGACGGCGAGCTCAAGGACGTCGTCGAGATGATTGTCGACAAGACGGGTCTGCTGCAGGCGTTCCGCGCCGAGGGCACCATGGAGTCCGAGAGCCGCGCCGAGAACATCCAGGAATTCCTGGGCGTCGCTGCCGAATTTGAGGAGACGCACGAGGATATCGAGGGTACGCTCGAGAGCCTAGAAGAGCTGCGCGCAGCCGGTGTTGCCGACGTGCCTGCCGGCGCCGAGCCCGAGCCCGTCGTGGTGAGCGCGCCCGCGCCCGAACCGGGACCGTCCGCACCGGCATCCTCGTTTGAGGCACTCGTCGGCGCGCGCGATGCCGCAGGTTCCAATCCGCTCGATAGCCTAGCCGTCCCGGCGCTCTCGCCGCAGGATGCCTTGGCCGCCGCCATCGCGGGCAACGCGTATGCCACGCCGACGGAGCTGCCGGCGGGCGCTGTGCATGCCGACGAGATCGAGCGTACCTACGGTCCGCTCACCTGTAAGGCGCTACCGGCACTCATGGAGTGGCTGGCCCTGCGCTCCGACTTGGATTCCCTGGCCGGCGAGACGCACGCCATTACCATGATGACCATCCACTCCGCCAAGGGCCTGGAGTTCCCGGCGGTGTTCGTGGCCGGCATGGAGGAGGGTATCTTCCCGCACGTGCACGACTTTGGCGGCAGCGATGATCCGGGCAAGCTCGAGGAAGAGCGTCGCCTGGCCTACGTCGCCATCACGCGCGCCCGTAAGCGCCTGTTCTTGACCTATGCGGCCACGCGCCGCACGTATGGCTCAACTTCTGCCAACCCGCGCTCGCGCTTCCTCAACGAAATTCCGTTTGAGGATATCGAGTTTAGCGGCATCGGTTCTGCCGGTTTTGAGGGCACGGGTTGGGAGAAGCGCGGTGACCGTCACGGCACCTTTGGCTCGGGCATGGGCTCGGATATGTACGGCGGCAAGGTGTTTGGCTCACATACGCGCTCGACGGGCGGTTCCGCCTCGCGCGGCGGATCGAGCTTCGACGATTTCTTTGGTGGCAGCACCTATGGCACCGAGCGCCATCGCGGGGTTTCGCCCGACGCCGGCCGTGTTGCCTCAACCTTTGGGTCGGGCGCGCCGCGAGCCAAAAAGCCGTCGTCTAAGGTGTCGCCGACGGTGGAGCGCAAGGTCGATCGCGCCAGTGCATCGCAGGACTTTGCCGCGGGCGATACCGTGAGTCACAAGACCTTTGGCACGGGTACCGTGATCTCGGTCGCGGGAGACATGATTGAGGTTCAATTCGAAAAGACCGGCCAGACCAAAAAGCTGATGAAGGGCTTTGCACCGATCGTCAAGCTGTCGTGATCCCGGCGGACCTGGGCGGACGTATAGGGCAACATCGCCTGCTCGGGCAGTCCTGCGCAAGACGGAGAGCACATTAAGTGCTCTCCTTTGCGTGCGGAACTCGCGATCGATGTTGCCCTATACGCCCGCCCAGGTCCTTAGATAACGTTGCTTGCGAACGTCGCTCTGCTTGTTCGCTTTTTGATCTGGAGAGCCGGGTGGGCTGATAAATAGATATGAGTAGGGGCTCTCCCGTACATGGACGGGAGAGCCCCTTGTTGCTTTTAGGTTGTTGCTGCTGTCCAGAGGCTCGCCGGGATGGGCGCGGGGTTTGGTCGATTGCGAGTTCCGCACGAGCCGGAGAGCACATAATGTGCTCTCCGTGCGAGCAGGACTGTCCGAGCAGGCGACCAAACCCCGCGCCCCATCCCGGCGAGCGCTCGGGGACCGGTAGCTTACAGGTGGCTGACGATCAGTTCCATCTTGCCTTCGAGGTCGATGGAGGTGACGGTGCTGGGGACTAGCAGGTGGCTTCCCTTGTGGACGGGGTCGCCGCAGACGGTGCCTTTGCCGTCGATGACTGACAGACACATGAAGGGCCAACGCTGTTCCAAGGTCTTGCTGCCGTCGACGCGCACGCGATCGACGGTGTAGCAGGGGTTGGACTCGAGTTCGGTCACGCCGTCGATCTCGGGTGCGGTCACGGTGCCGTCGGTCGGAGCCTGAACATCAAAATCAATGCAGTCGAGGCTCTGCTCAATGTGCAGCGGGCGCAGCTTGCCATCGGTGCCGGGGCGGTCGTAGTCGTACAGGCGATAGGTCACATCGCTCGACTGCTGCGTCTCCAAAATGAGCGTGCCGGTCTTGATGGCGTGCACGGTACCGGAGTCAATCTGGAAAAAGTCGCCCTTGTGGATCGGCAGCACGTTGAGCATGTCGTCCCAGCGGCCGTCCTTGATCATCTGTGCGGCCTCAGCGCGGTCCTTGGCGCGCTGCCCGACGATGATCGTGGCGCCGGGCTCGCAGTCCAGGACATACCAGCACTCGGTCTTGCCCAGGCTGCCGTTCTCGTGCTCGGCGGCGTACTCGTCGTTGGGATGAATCTGGATCGAAAGGTCGTCCTTGGCGTCCAGAATCTTAATGAGCAGCGGGAACTCCTTGCCCTCGCAGTTGCCAAAGAGCTCGCGGTGCTCGGCCCACAGCCACGACAGCGTGTGGCCTGCGTACGGGCCCTCAGCGATCTGGCAGTCGCCGTTGGGATGGGCAGAGATGGCCCAGCACTCACCGATGGGACCCTCGGGAATGTCGTAGCCAAACACGGTTTCCAGCTGGCGGCCGCCCCAGATCTTCTCGTGGAAGATCGGCGTCAGTTTAATCAAGTCGGACATGTTCATACCCCCATTGTGTTGCGCGGCCGCCCACTCCAAACGAGCCATAGTGAGCGCCCGCATGACTACAAAAACTTATGCCAGCGTTACGTTGTGTAGCTCAAAGCGATCGCCTACGTTGTGCGAGATAGAATATTCAAACGCGGTGCCGCTATCCAAGAAGCCAATCTGGTTGAGTTCGAGCAGGGGAGAGCCGGGTTTGGTATCCAGGCGCTCAGCCTCTTCCCCAGTTGCCGCGACAGCGCGAATGGTGCGATGGAAGCTCGAAATCTTCAGCCCGCATTGCTCGCGGATAAAGCCGTAGACCGATCCGTACAGGTCCTTCTTTTTAAGGCCCGGGATCAGTTCGAGCGGCATATAGGTGTACTCGATGACGATGGGCTTCTCGTCGACCTGGCGCACGCGCACGATGTGATAGGCGAAGTCATCCTCGGCCATTCCCAGCTGGGTCGCAACCTCTGCCGGCGGATTGACGATCGAGAAATCGTAGACCACCGAGGTCACCTTTTCCCCGCGGTGCTCATACGAAAAGCCCTGGGCACGGTCGTTCTTGCCTTGAAAAAACACCTGGCCGGGAAGTCCCGCCGTGTCCTTGACGTAGGTGCCCGATCCGCGCCGGCTGGTAATAAGGCCTTCCTCGGTGATCTGCTCAATCGCTCGTTTGACGGTGATTTTGGAAACGCCATAGAGCTCACAGAACTCAACGACGGTGGGCAGCTTATCGCCCGGTTTAAGTGCGCCGTCCTCGATGCTTCGACGGATATCTGCAGCTATCGCCTCGTATTTGGGAATCATGCAATCCTCCCTTCATATTTGCGTCGATATTTAGAAAGTATACCTACTTAAAAAGCATCCATATGGCCTTCATGAAAGAAGTTCGATAAAGAAAAATGAAAAAGACGCTTTACATAGAAAATTAGAGCGCTATAGTTACAGACAACAAGCGAGATGCATTGGCGTTTCCTTGTACTGTTTGGGGACGGTTTTGTTTTGGCGGGTTGGATATCGGTATGACCGGTGCGCGCCCGCGCCGGATAACCTGCCAAGGCAAACCCGTCTCCAACCGGAAGCTCTAGAACACGAAAGCGAGGACTTTGATGGCTCAGTATCAGCTGCCCAGCGACTTCTTCTTTGGCGCCGCTATGTCCGGCCCGCAGACTGAGGGTCAGTGGAACCAGGGAGGCAAGCTCGAGAACCTGTGGGACACCTGGTCCATCCAGGATCTGGGCTCGTTCTATAACTGCGTTGGCTCTTATGCCGGTAATGACTTTATGGCCAAGTACCAGGAAGACCTTCGCATTCTGAAGGACTTGGGCCTGGATACCTATCGCACTTCCATCCAGTGGAGCCGTTTGCTCGATGCCGACGGCAACCTCAACGAGGAAGGCGCCGCGTGGTATCACGAGTTGTTCCGCGCCTCTCGCGAGGCCGGCCTGGAGCCGTTTGTCAACTTGTACCACTTTGACATGCCCACCTACCTCTTTAACCGCGGCGGCTGGGAGAGCCGTGAGGTCGTCGAGGCTTACGCGCATTATGCCGACGTCGCCTTCCACGAGTTTGGCCAGGAGATTAAGTACTGGTTCACCTTTAACGAGCCCATCGTCGAGCCCGAGCAGCGCTATCAGGAGGGCGTGTGGTTCCCGCAACTCCACGACTTCAACCGCGCCCGCACCGTGCAGTATCACATCTCGCTGGCACATGCGCTGGCCGTGGCCAACTATCGTCGCGCCTATGACGAGGGTGCTATTCGCGCCGATGCCAAGATCGGCATGATCAACTGCTTTACCCCGGTCTACACCAAAGAGAAGCCCAGCGAGGCAGACCTCGAGGCCGTGCGCATGACCAGCGGTATCAGCAACCGCTGGTGGCTCGACCTTATTACCAAGGGCGAGCTTCCCACCGACGTGCTCGAAAGCCTGGCCGAGGGCGGCGTTAAGCTTCCGTTCCGTGCTGGCGATAAAGAGATTCTTAAGCAGGGTGTTGTCGACTGGCTCGGTTGCAACTACTACCACCCCACGCGCGTTCAGGCTCCGGCGAGCAAGATCGACCAGTACGGTCTGCCGCACTTTGCCGACGAGTACGTGTGGCCCGACGCCGTTATGAATGAGAGCCGCGGCTGGGAGATCTATCCGCAGGGTCTCTACGACTTTGGCATGGACTGCGCCAAGAACTACCCCGATCTTGAGTGGTTCGTTTCCGAGAACGGCATCGGCATCATGGACGAATACAAGAACCGTGACGCCGAAGGAACCATCCAGGACGACTACCGCGTCGACTTTGTACGCCAGCACCTGGAGTGGGTGGCCAAGGCCATCGACGAGGGCGCCAAGTGCCGCGGATACCATTATTGGGCCGTCATCGATAACTGGTCTTGGGCCAATGCCTTTAAGAATCGTTACGGCTTTGTCGAGGTCGATCTGATGGACGGTTATAAGCGCCGTCTTAAGAAGTCGGCGGCTTGGCTCAAACAGGTCGCCATGACCCACGTGGTTGATTAGCGACCGGGCGAACGCCCAGACCACGCGCCGCCGCGCGCAACACATGGCACATCTGGTGGCAGAGGGCGACAGACCACCGTGCGCATAGGAAAAGGCCGGATTTGATAGTTAGGAGCAATCATGGCCAGTGACAACGGAAAGAGCTTCCTCGACAAGTTTGCCGAGGTCTCTGCGAAGGTGGGAAACCAGGTTCACCTGCGTTCCCTGCGCGACGCCTTCGCGACCATCACGCCGCTCTATATCCTTGCGGGTATCGCGGTTCTTATCAACAACGTCGTGTTCCCCCTGTTCCCGCTCGATGCGGCGGGCCTTGCCAACCTTCAGACGTGGGGTTCGGCAATTACGCTGGGCACCCTCAACGTCTCTGCCATTATCTTGGCCGGATTGATTGGCTACAGCCTCGCTAAGAACAAGCGTTTCGATAACCCGCTCGCTTGCGTGGTCGTCGCTATCTCTGCTTTCGTCATCATGATGCCGCAGCAGATCACCGCCACGCTTGCTGCCACGAGCCCGCTGCTCACCGACAAGATCACCTCCGCCGAGGTCACGGGCGCCCTTTCGACTGCCAACACCGGCACCAACGGTCTGTTCTCGGCTATTATCATCGCCCTGCTTTCCGTTTCACTCTTCATCAAGATTTCTGGCGTCGAGAAGCTCAAGGTTAAGCTGGGCGAGGGCGTGCCTCCCGCGGTCTCCAACTCCTTCAACGTCATGATCCCGATGCTGCTCAACCTCGCGATTTTCGCTCTTGCCGCAGCCCTGCTCGCCGTGTGCGCCGGCACCGATCTGTGCGCCATCATCTCCACGTGCATCTCCAACCCGCTCAAGAGCATCATGAACGCCGGTCCGTGGGCTGTTATCCTCATCTACACCCTTGCTAACCTGCTGTTCTGCGTCGGTATTCACCAGTCCACCATCTCTGGCGCTACCGTCGAGCCGATCCTGACCATGCTCATCGTCGACAACATGGCTACCTTTGCCGCCGGTGGCACCATCCAGCCCGATCACTACATGAACATGCAGATCGTTAACAGCTTCGCCCTCATCGGCGGCTCGGGCTGCACCCTCATGCTCCTGCTCGACACGCTCCTGTTCTCCAAGAACAAGGCTTCCGAGACCGTTTCCAAGATGGCTATCCTGCCTGGTCTGTTCAACATCAACGAGCCGGTTATCTACGGTTACCCCATCGTGTACAACCTGCCGCTCATGATCCCGTTCGTTCTTCTTCCCGACCTGTTCATCGGCATTACCTATGGCCTTACCTGCGCAGGCATCATCAGCCCCTGCATCGCCCAGGTGCCCTGGACTATGCCTCCCGTCATCAATGCCCTGCTCGCTACGGGCTTTGACTGGCGCGCCGGCGTGTGGCAGGCTCTCGAGATTGTCATTGGCATGGCCGTCTACCTGCCCTTTATGAAGATTTCCGAGAAGGCAATCGCCAAGCAGGAGGCTCTCGCCGAGTAGAACGCCTAACGTTCGTCCCTTTCACCTTTGCGGGCGCCGGTACGCGGTGCCGGTGCCCGCGGCTCTCTCCCTTGTGTAAAGATGCAGGGGGGTGGGCACAATAGCCGCAAGGAATAAAACCAGTCGTCGTCTGCGCGCCGCGCAGTTATAAGGAGGAAACCATGAAGAAGATCATGCTCTGCTGCAATGCCGGTATGTCCACGAGCCTGCTGGTCCAGAAGATGCAGGCCGAGGTTGCAAACCGTGGTCTGGATATTGAGGTCGAGGCTCGTCCCATGAACGAGGCCCACGATCACCTGGACGAGTGCGACATGTTGCTGCTTGGTCCGCAGATCGGCTACACCAAGGGCGATTTTGAGAAGGAGGCCGCCGGCCGCTTCCCGGTCGAGGTCATCAACATGGTCGACTACGGCCGCATGAACGCTGCCGGCATCATTGACCACTGCGTCAGCGTGATGGGCTAGGTGCTCCGCATGGACGATATGAACGAACTGCAGATGACCTGCTTTGAGATCATCAGCTACGTCGGTACCGCCAAGAGCATGTACATCAATGCCGTGCAAAAGGCCAAGGAGGGCGATTTTGACGCCGCCGAGGAGCTTATCAAGCAGGGCGACGAGGCCTATAACGGTGGCCACGATGTTCACATGGGGCTTCTGAAGAAGGAGGCCAACGGCGAGCGTAACGGCGAGGCCCCGCTGATTCTGCTGCATGCCGAGGACCAGATGGCCGGCACCGAGACCATGCGCGTCATGGCGACGGAGCTCATCGAAATCCACAAGCAGCTGCAGGCACTTAAGGCCTAGTCGGCGTTATCGCCGCGAAGGACCGTGCGGTCCGACAGACAACATAGTCCCTTTGACGGGCGCCGGGAGTCTCCGCCTCCCGGCGCCTTTATTTTTGGGGATGGTCTTGCGCGGCCTGTTGAGCGGCCATTTGCGTTTCCCCAGATAAAACCTGCCAAAACAAACCTGTCCCTTTTTGGTAGGTTTTTGCCTTGGGAGCGGTACCATACAGGCAATGTTTAAACGAGAAAGGTGGGCTCCCATGGAACCTAAGCAGTACTACATCGGCATTGACGTCGGCGGCACTTCGGTTAAGGAGGGTCTGTTCGACGAGGACGGCAACCTGCTGGCCAAGGCCAGCGTGCCCACGCCTCCCATCGTTGACGCTGCGGGCTTTGCCGCGGTGACCGAGGCTATCGACCAGGTGGTCGCCAAGGCCCAGATTCCGCGTGCCTTTGTGGCGGGCATTGGTCTGGCCGTTCCGTGCCCCATCCCGGCATCGGGCGATGCCAAGGTCAAGGCCAACATTGCCATTAACCTGCCCGAGCTGAGAGTCGCCATTCAGGAGCACTGCCCCGACGCGGTCGTTAAGTACGAGAACGATGCCAACGCCGCTGCCATGGGCGAGGCCTGGCTCGGCTCTGCCAAGGGCGTGCAGAACGTGGTGATGGTCACCATTGGTACCGGCGTGGGCGGCGGCGTTATCGTTAACGGCGACGTGGTATCGGGCGTTGTGGGCGCTGGCGGCGAGATTGGCCACATGTGCCTGAACCCGGCCGAGGAGCGCACCTGCGGCTGCGGCGGCCATGGCCATCTGGAGCAGTATTCCAGCGCCACCGGCGTGGTGAGCAACTACCTTGCCGAGTGCAAGAAGGCGGGCGTCGAGCCCATCGAGCTGACCGGCCCCTCCGATTCCAAGGACGTGTTCCAGGCTTGTCGCGAGGGCGACAAGCTCGCGCTGGCCGCGGCCGATACCATGGCCGACTATCTCGGCCGCGCACTGGCGCTTATTGCCAACGTGGTTGATCCCGAGACGTTCCTCATCGGCGGCGGCGCCTCCGCCTCGGCCGATGTCTACCTCGACAAGGTTCGCGAGCACTTTAAGCAGTACGCGCTTTCCGCCTCGCGCGAGACGCCCATTAAGGTCGCTTCGCTCGGAAACGACGCCGGCATCATCGGTGCCGCCTACGTAGCCCTGCGCGCCGCCGGCAAATAGCTGGTGCAAGGAGGACAGGTTACTTTGCACCAACATGGTGCAAAAGGGACAGCCTTGGCCCCCGTGCCTGCGCCCCAAAATATGCCGTGGCCCTTCCGTCTGCGAAGGCTCGGCATCGGCGTGCTACCATAGCTACGTCCAAGTACACATATCAAGTGGAGGATATCCATGGCAAACGTTCTTGTCTTTGGTCACCAGAACCCCGATAACGACGCCATCATGAGCGCCGTCGTCCTGTCCCAGCTGCTCAACCAGGTTGAGTATGCCGGCAACACCTACGAGGCCTGCGCCCTTGGTCAGCTTCCGGCAGAGTCCGCCAAGCTGCTCGCCGACGCCGGCATTGCCGAGCCCCGCGTGATCGATTCCGTCGAGGCCGGTCAGCTCGTCGTCCTCACCGACCACAACGAGTCTGCCCAGTCCGTCGCCGGCCTTAAGGACGCCACGGTCTTTGGCGTCGTCGACCATCACCGCATCGGCGACTTCGAGACCGCCGGCCCGCTGCACTACATCTGCCTGCCCTGGGGCTCCAGCTGCACCATCGTCACCAAGCTCGCCGACGTGCTCGGCGTTGAGCTTTCCGACGTCCAGGCCAAGCTGCTGCTCTCGGCCATGATGACCGATACGCTCATGCTCAAGAGCCCCACCACCACCGCCGTCGACCGCGCCGTCGCCGCCAAGCTCGGCGAGCAGGTGGGCGTCGACCCGGTCAAGTTTGGCATGGAGGTCTTCCTCACCCGTCCGTCCGGCTCCTTCACCGCAGCCGAGATGGTCGGCAACGACATCAAGATGTTCGAGCCTGCTGGCAAGAAGCTGCTCATCGGCCAGTACGAGACTGTCGACAAGACCCGCGCACTCGGCATGATCGACGAGATTCGCGAGGCCATGCGCGCCTACGCCGCCGAGAAGGGTGCCGACGGCATCGTCCTGTGCATCACCGATATCATGGAGGAGGGCTCGCAGGTCCTGCTCGAGGGCGAGACCGAGGCCGCTCAGAAGGGCCTGGGCATTGCCGACGAGCACGACGGCGTCTGGATGCCGGGCGTCCTCTCCCGTAAGAAGCAGGTCGCAGCCCCCATCATGGCCGCCTGCTAGGTTTTGCAACCTGCTCACGACCGGACCGCGGACGCCCCGCGCTCCGGTCGTTTTTTGTGCGCGGGGCCATGCCGTTTCTTGGACAGGGGTTCCCTTGCCGTTGAGCAAATAATGTTCAACCTGTGGTTCCGCTTTTCGGCCACGCCTGCGTGCTTGTCGTGCAGGGTAGGCTAGATGCAAGCGTAATACGTTAGAGCGCGGCGCCGCCACTTGGGCGGGCCGTGCTTTTTTAAGACGGGAACCTTCCCGTGAAAGGAGCCGCCCATGGCAGCAACTGAGCAGCTGTTCAACGTTCGTGAGCGCAAACGTTTTGAGCGTCACGACATTTGGGAGCGCATTGCCGAGAACGGCACGATTTCCGCTGCGGTCATGGTGATTGCCGCTATCGCCGCCGTTATCTGCGCCAACACCGATGCTTACGAGGCCATCCATCACTTTTTGGAGACCCCGCTGTATGTGGGTCTGGGTAACCTTACTGCCGGTCTTACCGTTGAGCTTTTCGTCAACGACTTCCTCATGGCGATCTTCTTTTTGCTGGTGGGCATCGAGCTCAAGTATGAGATGACGGTCGGCGAGCTCAAAAACCCGCGCCAGGCTATGCTTCCCATGCTGGCGGCCGTGGGCGGCGTCGTCGTTCCCGCCTGCATCTACCTGATCTTTAACCATGCCGGCGCGCACAACGGCTGGGCCATTCCCATGGCAACCGATATTGCCTTTGCGCTGGGCGTGCTGTCGCTTTTGGGCAATCGCGTGCCCAACGGCGTGCGCGTGTTCTTCTCGACGCTCGCCATCGCCGACGACCTCATCTCCATCGCCGCCATCGCCATTTTCTACGGTCAGAGCCCCAATCCGTTTTGGTTGGGCGCCGCCGCGCTTGTGACCTGCGCACTCGTGTGGCTCAACAAGACGCAGCATTACCGCCTTGCCCCGTATTCGGTACTGGGTCTGCTGTTGTGGTTCTGCATGTTCAAGAGCGGCGTACATGCTACGCTTGCTGGCGTCATCTTGGCCTTTACCATCCCGGCCAAGTGCGGCGTCAAGCTCGATAGCCTCACCGATTGGTTGGGCGAGTGCCTGCCGCTGCTCGATGACCGCTACGACGACGAGGCACACATCCTGGGCCAGCATGACTTTACCGTCTCGACCACCAAGGTCGAGCGCGTCATGCACCGCGTGACCCCGCCGCTCATCCGCATGGAGCGTCTGATCTCCACGCCGGTCAACTTTGTGATTCTGCCGATCTTTGCGTTCGTGAACGCACAGGTTCGCCTAGTGGGCGTGGACATGAGCACGCTGCTTTCCGACCCGGTGACGCTCGGCGTGTACTTTGGCATGCTGCTGGGCAAGCCGATCGGCATCTTTGGTATGACGTTTGCCCTGGTTAAGCTCAAGATCTCCGAGCTGCCGCGCAATGTCAACTGGCACATGATTGCCGGTGTGGGCATTCTGGGCGGCATCGGCTTTACCATGTCGATTCTCATCAGCGGCCTTGCCTTCCCGACGGCTGAGTTTGAGGTTCTGGCCGCCAAGGCCGCCATTCTTGCCGGCTCTGTCACCGCGGCCGTACTTGGCATGATCTACATGACTGTGATCTGCAAGCACCCCGCGCCCAAGGACGAGTAAGAGCACATACAAGTTTGAAAACGCCGCCTGTGAACACCATCACGGGCGGCGTTTTAGTCATTGGGTAGTCGTTGGGGACAGACTTAAATGACTACCCAAGTGCCGGCAGGTTGGGACTACTCATTTAAGTCTGTCCCCAATGAGTGTGTCCCCAATGAGTGGTTACCCAATGACTAGGGCTATTCCACGGTGCCGTAGATGGCGCCCCAGCCGTGGGCGGCCAAGGCGGAGTTGAGCTGGTCGCAAAGTGACTGGCGGTCGTAATAGCCGGGCGGTAGCAGGTTGACGATTTCCATGAGATCGGGTGCCAGGTCCAAGATTTCGGCCTGTACGATCAGATCCAGACGGTCGATGGCGTGGCGGTCGTAAAACAGTCCGTCGACCAGGCGCTGCAGGTCGCCGAATTCCTCGGCCTGGAACGATCCGTACTCCATAGTGCCTCCTTGGGCGCTTCACGCCGGCATGCGCGGCGATTCGTAATTCATTGCGATGGACTTAATCTATCACGGCTTCATACCGTTGCGGCGGTGGCGGTCTATACTTAGACGAACTGCAACGTACCGCTTCGCGAAAGGTCGCACCCATGCAGACGATCTACCAGAAGATGGAAACCACCGAACTCGATGCCGCCATCGAGGCGCTCAAAGCCGAGGTCGCCGAGGTCAAGGCCAAGGGCCTGGCGCTCGACATGGCCCGCGGCAAGCCGTCGCCCTCCCAAGTGGACATCTCTCGACCCATGCTCGATATCCTCAATGCCGATGCCGATCTGCACGACGGCAACGTCGACTGCTCCAACTACGGCTGCTTTGAGGGCATTCCCTCGGCGCGCAAGCTGGCGGGGGAGTTCCTGGGTTGCCCCGCCGAGCAGACACTCGTGCTGGGTTCGTCGAGCCTTTTGATCGAACACGACATCGCCGGCATGTTCTGGCGCTGTGGCTCGTGCGGCAGCGAGCCCTGGGATGCCTACGAGGCCGCGCACGACGGCAAGAAGGTCAAGTTCCTGTGCCCGGTTCCCGGCTACGATCGCCACTTTGGCATTACCGCCGACTTGGGTATCGAGAACGTTCCCGTCGCGATGACCGACAACGGCCCCGATATGGACGAGATCGAGCGCCTCGTTGCCGCCGACGATTCCATCAAGGGCATCTGGTGCGTGCCCAAGTATTCCAACCCCACGGGTATCACCTTTAGCGAGGACACCGTGCGTCGCCTGGTCGAGATGCCCACGGCCGCGCCCGATTTCCGCATCTTCTGGGACAACGCCTACTGCGTGCACGACCTGTACGACGAGACCGACAAGCTCGTCAACATCTTCGATCTTGCCCGCGCGGCGGGCACCGAGGACCGCGTGGTGGCATTCGCCTCGACGTCCAAGATCACCTTCCCGGGTGCCGGTATCGGCTTTATCGGTGCGAGCCCCGCGGTCATCGCGGAGTTCTCCAAGCGCCTCAAGGCCGGTCTGATCAGTGCCGATAAGCTCAACCAGCTGCGCCACGTGCGTTTCCTTCCCACCATCGAGGCGGTCAAGGAGCACATGAAAAAGCATGCCGAGTTCTTGCGCCCGCGCTTTGAGGCCGTCGAGCGCAAGCTCACCGAGGGTCTGGGCGAGACGGGCTGCGCTACCTGGACGCATCCCCGCGGCGGCTACTTTGTGAGCTTTGATGGTCCCGAGGGCTCGGCCCAGAAGGTCGCCGCGCTTTGCGCCGACCTGGGTGTCAAGCTCACGCCGGCCGGTGCTACCTGGCCCTATGGCAAGGACCCGCGGGACACCAACATCCGCATCGCGCCGAGCTATCCCACGGTCGAGGACCTGGAGGCCGCGCTCGATGTGCTGGTGCTGGCCGTTAAGCTCGTCGCTGCCGAGCTTGCGCGTGCCGAGCGCGCCTAACGCGCGGCTTCCCGTACTATCCGCACTTTCGATACGTAAAGGAGCGTATACATGGATTTGGGTATTTCCACCAATCCCACGCCAGAGCTCTACACCATTAAGGTAACCGGTGAGATCGATATCTCTAACGCCGATAGCCTGCGCAATGCCATCGACCTGGCGCTCGAGCAGCCCACCGAGGCCGTTGAGCTCGATTTTGCCCAGGTGAGCTACATCGATTCGACGGGCATTGGCGTGCTCGTGGGCGCCGCTCACCACGCGGTCGACCACGGCAAGCGCTTTAGCTGCACCAATGTGCAGCCCCCGGTGATGCGCGTGGTCCAGCTGTTGGGTGTCGACCAGGAGATTTCGATCACCGCTGCATAATCTTTGCCCCCAAAAGGGCGTGCCGTTTGGCATATGTTTGTGATGCGCTCGGACGTTTTGGCGTCCGGGCGCTATACTTGACCGAATGAATAGACGAGTTCCGGCCGAATGGCGCGGTGCGGGCTCGACTCACATCGAGCCTTGGAGGTATGTGTGTTTGGTATTGGAGAGGGTGAGCTCGCGATCATCGTGGTCTTCGGCTTTTTGCTGTTTGGCCCGGATAAGCTCCCACAGATGGGCCGCACGATCGGCCGTGCCATCCGTCAGTTCCGCGAGACGCAGGAAAAGATGACGGCCGTTGTTCAGTCCGAGATTATCGATCCGGTGAGCGAGGCCGCGTCGGCCCCGGTCAAGCCCAAGAAGGCTGCTGCGACCGACGACGATTCCGATGTGGACGAGGATGCCGCCGAGACGGCAGCGCCCGCCAAGAAGGAGACCTTTGCCGAGCGCCGTGCCCGTCTTGCTGCCGAGAAGGCCGCGAGCGAGGCTGCCGCCGAGGGCGAGGGTGCTGCTGAGGAGTCCGAGGCCGAGGGTGCCGAGCCTGCCGCTGCCGCCGAGCCTGTCGTCGAGCCCGAGCCTGCTGCAGAGCCGGAGCCCGAGCCCGAGCCGGCAGAGCCCACGACGGCTGACCTCTACGCCCGTCGTCCCCGCAAGCGCAAGGCCGTCGTCGACCAGCTCGCTCGCGAGCTCGAGGCCGAGGACGACGCCGCTGCCGCCGATGCCCCGAAGGGAGGCGATGAGTAATGCCTATCGGACCTGCGCGCATGCCGCTCTTCGATCACCTGGGAGAGCTCCGTCGCCGCCTGACCATCGTGGTCGTGTCGGTGTTTGCCGCCGCTATCGTGCTGTATTTCGCCACGCCCGTGGTGCTCGACATCCTGGAAGACCCCATCCGCTCCTTTGTGCCGGACGGTAAGTTCTACATCACCACCACGCTCGGCGGCTTTGGACTGCGCTTCTCGCTGGCCATCAAGATGGCCGTGGTCATGTGCACGCCCATGATCATCTGGCAGATTCTGGCATTTTTCCTGCCGGCACTGCGTCCCAACGAGCGCAAATGGGTCGTGCCCACGGTGCTCGCCTCGACGGCGCTGTTCTTCCTGGGCGCTATCTTCTGCTACTTCATCATTATCCCGGCAGGCTTTGAGTGGCTCATCGGCGAGACCTCGGCCGTCGCCACGGCGCTGCCCGATCTGGAGAACTACGTCAACATGGAGCTGCTCTTTATGATCGGCTTTGGTGTGGCGTTTGAGCTGCCGCTCATCATCTTCTACCTGTCCGTCTTCCACATCGTGTCCTACGCTGCCTTCCGCAGTGCCTGGCGTTATGTATACGTTGGCCTGCTTGTGGGCTCGGCCGTGATCACGCCCGACGGCTCGCCCGTCACGCTGGGTCTTATGTACGGCGCCTTGCTCTCGCTCTACGAGATCTCGCTCGCCATCGCCCGCGTGGTCATCACCGCGCGCGAGGGCAAGGAGGGCCTGTTCGTGAGCCGTCTGGACCTGTTCTCGGACGATGAGGACGACGAGGAGTAAATCGGTATGCACGAGGTTGGCATTGTCAACGGCATACTCGATACAGTGATTCGCGCGGCGCGTGGGGCGGGGGCCTCGCGCGCCGTTTTGGTGACGCTGCGTATCGGGGATATGACCGAAGTTGTGCGCGAGGCGCTCGACTTTGCGTGGGAGACGTTTCGCGACGAGGACCCGCTCACGAAGGGCTGTGAGCTTGCCGTGGAGGAAGTTCATCCACAAAGCGAGTGCCTGGACTGCGGCGAGGTCTTCGACCACGATCGCTTCCACTGTCGCTGTCCCCAGTGTGGTGGTTCCAACGTGCGCCTACTGCACGGCCGTGAACTCGACATCGCAAGTATCGAAATCGAAACCCCCGACGATTAGCCCGCTAGCCATCTGGTGATGGGGTATAAAGGGGCCAAAGTAAGGAGTGCCGAGTATGGCCGAGAAAACGATTGATATCGCATCGCCGATCCTGTCGCGCAACGAGCACCTGGCAGATCAGCTGCGTCAGCGATTTAAAGAGACAAGCACCTATGTGATCAATGTGCTGTCGAGCCCCGGTTCGGGCAAGACCACCACGATCCTGGGCACTAACGAGCGCCTGCGCGACAAGGCTGGCCTGCGCTGTGCCGTCATCGAGGGCGATATCGCCTCGGATGTCGATGCCATCACCATGAAGGAAGCCGGCATGCCCGCCATCCAGATCAACACGGGCGGCCTGTGCCACCTCGAGGGCAACATGATCATGGAGGCCGTTGACGCGTTCGACCAGGCCGTCGGTCTGGAGAACATCGACGTCATCTTTATCGAAAATGTGGGCAACCTAGTCTGCCCAGTCGACTTTGACCTGGGCGAGAACCTGTCCATCATGATTCTCTCGGTGCCCGAGGGCGACGACAAGCCCATTAAGTACCCGGGCATCTTCCAACACGCCGGCGCGCAGCTGCTCAACAAGGTCGACGTGGCCCCGGCTTTCGATTTTGACATGGATAGGTATACTAAGACACTCGATGACCTCAATCCGCAGGCGCCGCGGTTTGCCGTGAGCGCGCGCAAGGGCGAGGGCATGGATGCCTGGTGCGATTGGCTCATCGGGCAGATTGAGCAAGCAAGGGCGTAAGTCGGCCGCCATACGGGCGGGCGTAGCCGCAGAGATACGAGATAGGAGCCTCTTTTGAAGCTCATCATCGCCGAGAAAAACGACGCTGCGCGTCAGATCGCCGAGCGTCTGTCCACGGGTAAACCCAAAAAGGACAAGGTGTACAACACCGCCATCTACCGTTTTGAGTGGAAAGGCGAGGAGTGCGTGACGATCGGTCTTGCCGGTCACATCCTCGCGCCCGATTTTTGCGACAGCGTGCTGTTCGATAAAAAGCTGGGCTGGTATTCGGTTACCGAGGACGGCGAGATGCTGCCGGCCGACATGCCCGATGGCCTGGCTCGTCCGCCCTACGACACCAAGCGCAAGCCGTTCCTTGCCGACGGCATTTCCATCAAGGGCTGGAAGCTCGAGAGCCTGCCTTACCTCACCTGGGCACCCGTCATTAAGCTGCCGGCCGAGAAGGAGCTCATCCGCTCGCTTAAGAACCTCGCTAAAAAGTCCGACAGCGTCATCATCGCCACGGACTTCGATCGCGAGGGCGAGCTGATCGGTTCGGACGCCCTCAACAAGGTGCGTGAGGTGGCGCCCGACTTGCCGGTTGCCCGCGCCCAATACTCTTCGTTTACCAAGGCCGAGATCACGCAGGCCTTCGATAATCTCGTCTCTCTCGACCAGAACCTAGCCGACGCTGGCGAGAGCCGTCAGCACATCGACCTCATTTGGGGTGCGGTACTCACGCGCTATCTGACGCTCGCCAAGTTTGGCGGCTTTGGCAACGTGCGTTCCGCCGGTCGTGTGCAGACGCCGACGCTTGCCCTGGTGGTCGAGCGCGAGCGCGAGCGTATGGCGTTTGTGCCCGAGGACTATTGGCAGATTCGCGGTATGGGTGCCGCGCAGGGTGCCGCCGAGGACGACCGCTTTAAGATCGCGCACAAGACAGCGCGCTTTACCGACAAGGATGCTGCCGAGACGGCGTATGGTCACGTCGACGGTGCCAAGACGGCGACCGTTGCCGCGGTGACCAAGCGCTCGCGTAAGCAGCAGCCTCCCACGCCGTTTGCGACGACCTCGCTGCAGGCTGCCGCTGCGGCCGAGGGCATCTCGCCTGCGCGTACGATGCGAATCGCCGAGTCCCTCTACATGGCCGGTCTCATCAGCTACCCGCGTGTCGACAATACCGTGTACCCTGCGACGCTCGATCTGGGCGCCGTGGTGAGCGACCTGGCAAAGATCAACCCGGCGCTGGCGCCCGTGTGCAAAAAGGTGCTCGCCGGTCCCATGAAGCCCACGCGCGGCAAGGTCGAGACTACCGACCATCCGCCGATCTATCCCACGGGCGAGGGCGATCCGTCCACGCTCGACGGTGGCCAGCGCAAGCTCTACGACCTCATCGCCCGCCGCTTCCTAGCGACGCTTATGGGCCCCGCAACCATCGAGAACACTAAGCTCGAGCTTGACGTGAACGGTGAGCCGTTCGTGGCTTCGGGCGACGTGCTCGTGACCCCGGGTTTCCGCGAGGCGTATCCGTACGGACTCAAGCGCGATGAGCAGATGCCGCCGCTGGAGCAGGGTGATACGGTCGACGTGTTCGACATGAAGCTCGAGGCCAAGCAGACCGAGCCGCCCGCGCGCTACAGCCAGGGCAAGCTCGTGCAGGAGATGGAGAAGCGCGGCCTGGGCACCAAGTCCACGCGCGCGAGCATCATCGAGCGCCTGTACGCCGTGCGCTACCTCAAAAACGATCCCGTGGAGCCGAGCCAGCTGGGTATTGCCATTATCGATGCACTGTCGCAGTTTGCCCCGCGCATCACGAGCCCCGATATGACCAGCGAGCTCGACGGCGACATGACCCGCGTGGAGCGCGGCGAGGACACCGAAGAGCATGTCGTGACGCACTCGCGCGCGCTGCTGGCCGGCGTGCTCGACGAGCTGCTCAAACATACGCAGGAACTGGGCGACGCCATCAGCGACGCCGTCACGGCCGATGCGCGCGTGGGTACCTGCCCCAAGTGCGGCAAGGACCTGGTTATGAAGACGAGCGCCAAGACCCGCGGCAGCTTTATCGGCTGCATGGGCTGGCCCGACTGCGATGTGACCTATCCGGTGCCGAGCGGCGTCAAGGTGAGCCCGCTCGAGGGCGAGGCGGCCGTGTGCCCCGAGTGCGGCGCGCCGCGCATTAAGTGCCAGCCGTTCCGCCAGAAGGCCTTCGAGATCTGCGTGAACCCAACGTGCCCCACCAACTACGAGCCCGACCTTAAGGTGGGCGAGTGCAAGGTGTGCGCCGAGGCCGGACGCCATGGCGATCTGATTGCGCACAAGAGTGAGAAGAGCGGCAAGCGCTTTATCCGCTGCACCAACTACGATGACTGCGGCGTGAGCTATCCGCTGCCGGCGCGCGGCAAGCTCGAGGCGACGGGCGAGGCCTGCCCCGAGTGCGGCGCCCCCATCGTGGTGGTCAACACGGCGCGCGGCCCGTGGCGCATCTGCGTCAACATGGACTGCCCGACCAAGGAGAAGAAGCCCGCCCGCGGCCGCAAGACCACAACCAAGGCGAGTACGGCCAAGAAGACGACGGCTAAGAAAGCCACTGCCGCCAAGAAGACGACCGCGAAGAAGTCGACTGCCAAGAAAGCAGCCGCCGACAAGTAACAGCGCAGCCGAAACATTGACCAAAACAAAAACGAGCGAGGACCCCGCGATCCTCGCTCGTTTTTTTGACCGGCAGTTAGGGACGTTCCTTTTCTGCCGGCAGTTAAGGAACGTCCCTAACTGCCGGCTCGGAAACGACAAAGTGCTAGTTCACCTCGACAGGTTTGGCGCCGGGATAGCGCTCCTCAAAGTCTAGGCGGTACTTATTGTCATTGGTGCCCGCCACGTTGTCGCGTGACAGCGGCGCCACGATCTCATTCTTGTGGTCCGCGGGCTTTGCGTACTTCAGGCTGATTTCCCAGGCATCGCAGATCGCGTCGATGCGGTGATCTAGGTCGTCGTACAGGGCAACGATGTCTTTCCAGGAGCTGTAGTTCTTAGAGCTCGTCGGGACGTCCAGGTCCTCGACGATGTCGTAATACTGCTCGATGGTGTCCTCCGTGCGCTCGGCGACGTCGGCGAGATTTTGACGGGTGGTTCGATCCTCTTCCAGATAGCTGCCGTTGAAGTTCTGTGCGCAGCCACGGACGTAGTTGTCGAGGTCTTCGAGCAGGTCGTAGTATTCGCTCAGTCGGCGGTAGAGGTTCTGCTCGGAGAGCGTTGCTTCGCCGCCATCCTCGTCGTCATCGTCATCATCGTCGTACAGGCTGTTGGGATCGCCGAGAGGCTTTAGGTCATCGTCGTCGACGTCATGGTGCAGCTTAGCTACCTCGGCAGTCGTCTGCGTGGCGGCGTTGTCGAAAGGCTTGATCACAAAGAAAACGACCAGGGCGATGATGATCGCCACCAGCACAACGATAACGGCGATAAGCGGCCCGGTGCCGCTCTTTTTGGGAGCGGGGGTCTGTGGCGAAGCGGGCGCGTATGCGGGAGCCGGCTGCTGTTGGGGCGAGCCGCTCGCGACGGGTATGCGCTGCGTGGTCTCGACGGCCGCGGGGCTTGCGGCGGGGTCGGGGCGATAGGCGAGGGGGTCGTCCGCCTTGGCTTGTGGCGTATCGAGGGAACCGGTCTGCTCAAAAGCGGGCTGGCTATCGCTCGCGGTTGTTTGCTCAACGGGTGCACCGCACGAGGTGCAGAACTTGGCATTATCTGCAAGAAGCTTGCCGCACGAGGCGCAATACCGAGACATTGCCACTCCTTTCGCCACATTTCAATGCAATACGACGATTATACCCAGCGTCCAAAATTCCCCATCATAAGTTGCGGTGAAATAGGGACTGTTTGGCGGTCTCGGAGCTTCAATCAGTCCCTATTTCACCGCAACTTTGGAAAGGCACCTTTAGCCATTGGGGACGTGCCGAGCACTGGGGTATCATGGCTTGGTTGATATATCTGCATTTACGCGCCTTGTAGGAAGGGGCTGCGCCCATGGCTTTTGAGCCTGCTCAACATAGCTTTATCACGCTCGAGGGCGTCGACGGTGCCGGCAAGTCCACGCAGGCGCGCCTGCTTGCCCGCGCGCTCGAACTCGCCGGCTACCAGGTTGTGAGCCTGCGCGAGCCGGGCGGCACCGCCATCAGCGAAAAGATTCGCGCTTTGCTGCTCGACCCCGCCAACACGGCGATGGGAGACACCTGCGAGTTGCTGCTCTACGAGGCGGCGCGCGCCCAGTTGGTGCACGAGGTCATAGCCCCCGCCCTTGCGGCCGGCAAGGTGGTCCTGTGCGATCGCTTCTACGATTCCACGACCTGCTACCAGGCATTTGCCGACGGCCTCGATCGCCAGATGGTGCGCGACGCCAACAACCTGGCCGTCGCGGGAACGCACCCGGCGCTCACACTCGTCTACCACATCACGCCCGAGCAGGCGGCGCTACGCATGGCAGCCCGTGGCGCGGCGGATCGCATGGAGGCCAAGGGCATGGCATTCCAGGAGCGTGTCTACGAGGGGTTTTGCGCAATTGCTGCCGAGGAGCCAAACCGCGTAAAGCTCATCGACGCCACCGCGACCATCGAGGAAGTCTTCGAGAAGACGGTCGAGCAGGTTCGCGCCTATGGCCTCGACATTCCGCATGATGTCGTCGCCGCCGCGCTTGCCCAGGAGGCCGAGTAACATGGCCCCCGCTCAGGCAAGCCTGCTGGCCAAGCTCGACACCCAAGAGCGCGTGCGCGACTTTTTGACCAGTGCCGTCGCCAGCGGTCGCGCATCGCACGCCTACCTGTTTTTGGGCGCGCCCGGCGCGGGCAAGCTCGACGCCGCGTGGGCGCTCGCCCAAGCCTTCCTGTGCGAGCAGGATGGCTGCGGCGCATGCGACAGTTGTGTGCGCGTTGCTCGCCATACGCACCCCGACGTGCACTATTACACGCCCGAGAGCGCCACGGGCTACCTCATCGCCCAGACCCGCGAGCTGCTCGATGACGTGCCTCTGGCGCCCATTCGTGCCAAGGCCAAGGTCTACATCATCGACCGTGCCGAGCAGCTGCGCGCCAACACCGCCAACGCGCTGCTCAAAACACTCGAGGAGCCGCCCGAGGGCGTTATGTTTATCTTGCTGGGCACCTCGGCAGACGTGATGTTGCCCACCATCGTGAGCCGCTGCCAGTGCGTGCCGTTTCGGCTGGTGTCGCCCGCCGTGGCCGCGCGTGCCGTGAGTCGCGCCACCGGTCAGGACCCTGCGCGTTGCCGCATGGCCGTCGCCGTAGCGGGAAGCCCCACGCGTGGCATCGAGTTCCTTAAGAGTGCCGAGCGCCAGGACGCCCGCCGTCAGATGGTCCGCGCCATCGACTCACTCATTGCTGCCGACGAGGCTGATGTGCTCAGCCGCGCCAAGTCGCTCATCGTCGCCGTTAAGGCTCCGCTCGCCGAGGTCAAGTCCACACAGGAAAAGGTGCTCGAGCAAAACGCCGACTACCTGTCGCGTGGAGCATTGAAGCAGCTTGAGGACCGCAACAAGCGCGAACTCAACGCGCGCGAGCGTTCGGGTATCATGGAAGTGCTGGCGAGTGCGCGGACGCTCATGCGCGACGTGCTGCTGACACTTCAGGACGAGGCAGCTGACGTGGTGAACGAAGACGTGCGCGACACGATCGGGCGGCTTGCCGCCGCGACGAATGTTGCGGGTGCCACCCGGGCGCTCGAGGCAGTCGCGACCGCCGAGCGCAACATCGCCAGAAACGTTACTCCCCAGCTGGCCATCGAGGTCATGCTGTTCGATATCAGGAAGGCACTGAAATGCCGTTAGTCGTACCCGTTAAGTTTACCTACGCCTCGCGCGACCTGTGGTTCGATCCGCAGGATCTGGATATCCTCGAGGCCGATTATGCCATTTGCTCCACCGAGCGCGGAACCGAGATCGGCCTGGTCACGGCCGATCCCTTCGAGGTGCCGCAAGACGAGATCGGTCAGCCGCTCAAGCCCGTGCTGCGCGTGGCGAGCGACATCGACCTGCAGCTTGCCGACGATCTTGCCATCCAGGGCGACGAGGCCATGGTCGATTTCCGCCGTCTGGTCAAAGAACTCGACCTCGAGATGAAGCCGGTGGGCGTCGAGTACCTGTTTGGCGGCGAGAAGGCCGTGTTCTACTTTGCGGCCGAGGAGCGCGTCGATTTTCGCCAGCTCGTCAAGGATCTGTCCTCGACGCTGCACATTCGCGTCGACATGCGCCAGATCGGCGTGCGCGACGAGACTCGCCTGGTGGGCGGCTATGCCCAGTGCGGCCAGGAGCTCTGTTGCACGCGCTTTGGCGGACAGTTTGAGCCCGTCTCGATCCGCATGGCAAAAGAGCAGGACCTGCCGCTCAATTCCTCCAAGATCAGCGGCGTTTGCGGCCGCCTGATGTGCTGCCTGCGCTATGAGTTCGAAGCGTACAAGGACTTTAAGAGCCGTGCGCCCAAAAAGAAGACGCTCATCGATACGCCGCTCGGCAAGGCGCGTATTCAGGAATATGACACGCCGCGTGAGCAGCTGGTGCTGCGCCTGGAGAACGGCAAGGTCTTTAAGGTCAACCTGGCCGATATGACCTGCTCGGAGGGCTGCAAAAAGAAGGCCGCCGAGCAGGGCTGCAACTGCCGCCCCGACTGCGTGACGCGCGACGTGCTCGAGCGCATCGAGTCGCCCGAGATGCGTCTGGCGCTTATGGAGCTCGACCGCGAGAACGGCGTCGACGTGGGCGATGGCCTGTCGAGCGCCGACCGTCTGGCCGGTACGTCGATGCCCAAGCGCCGTCGTCGCGATGCTGAATCCGATGCTCGCGCCGGTCAGGGGCAGGGCGAGGGCCGTGGCCGCGGAAAGGGCCGCAGCAAGGCCGAGGCGCCTGAGGTCGAGGATACCGCCGGTGGCCGTCGCCGCCGCAAGCGTGCGGGCTCTGCCGATGCCGGCGAGGCCGCAGCCGCCGGCAAGAACGGAGCTCGCGAGCGCGAGGTTCAACAGCCCCAGCAGCAAAACCGCGGCGGTGGCATGAACCCCACGCGCCGTCGTCGCCGTCATCTGTCGAGCGAGGAGCGCGAGGACGCCTTCCGCGCCGCAGCTGCTCGCGAGGCTGGTGCCGCTTCCAAGGGCGCCTCGGCCTCCGACGCGCCTGCCGACAAGGGCGGCAAGTCACGTGGCGAGGAGGAGCGCGCGCCGCGTTCGCGCCGTCGCCATTCCTCGGGCGCGCAGCAGAAGCCCTCAGTGCCCTCCGTTGCCGATCAGGTCTCGGATGGCGAGGTCAAGGTCACGCGCCGTCGTCCCGGAGATGGCGGGGGAGCGGCTGCCAAGGCTTCGCGTGGCGCCGCTCGCGACGAGCGCGAGCCGCGCGAGGATCGCGGTGGCGAGGGCTCGGCCGACCAGGGTCAAAAGCGCCGTCGCCGTCGCCGTTCCCGCAAGCCGCGCCAGGATGGTGGCGAGGGCTCGGCCCCGTCTTCGTCTGCACCACAACCGCCTGCCGGCGAATAACGCCCGCGAGCGGATTTAACCAGCCTTGCCCCAATCGCGTCGGGGTACCATAGCGCTGAATCAACAACCCTCCCTGCGATCGAACGTAGGGAGGGTTGTGTCGTGAAGAGACATTTGAATGTGTTGGGATGCCTGCAAGGTGCCGGCGCCCTACCGTTTGCGGACGGATTGCTACCGTTTGCCGAGCGGGCGGCACGCGAGGCGCTCGAGGCATTGTCGCCAACACGATGTGCCGGCTGCGAGCGCGCCGGTGCGCTTATTTGCCAAGACTGCCTGGCTGCGCTCACGCTCATCGACCCACGGCATAGCTGCACCCGATGTGGCGCCCCGTTTGGGGATTTGCTGTGCACTGAGTGTTCGGTCGAGGGCACGTCCTCGGCAATGGCGGAGGCACTCGACCGGTGCCTGGCGTGCTCCGTCTATGCGCATCCGCTGCCGCGCATCATTAAAGCGTACAAGGACGCGGGCGAGCGACGCCTGGCGCCGTATCTGGCGGAGCTGCTCTACGACACCGCCCTGCATGCCCAGGTCGTAGCGCCCGAACGCTTGGGAGGTGTGCTGTCCGGTGCGGATGCGGTGGTGTTTGTGCCTGCGACGGCGGCAGCGTTTCGGCGGCGTGGCTTTGATCATATGGAGGCCATTGCGCGCCCATTTTGCGAGCTGTCGGGTGTTCCCCTGCTCGATGCCCTCGTCAAGTACGGGCATGGCGACCAGCGCGAACTCGGTCGTGAGGAGCGTCGCGAGCGTGCCCAAGGCATGTACGAGACGGTTGAGGACGTGCACGGCCGCCGCTTACTGCTTATCGATGACGTTATCACCACGGGCGCGACCATGGCAGCAGCCTCGGCGGAGCTCAAGCGTGCCGGCGCTGCGGCAGTCGATGGCCTTGCTATCGCACGTGTTTGGTAGGGGTGGTTTTGTGGCAGTGAAGATTGAGCGGCGCAACGAGCCGACAGGCGAACAGCTAGCGGCTTCCGTAATCCTAACAGGCGCTTCAGCGCTGCGCATGATGCGCGCCGAGCGCCGGCAGATGGGCTATATCAGCTGGAAGGACCTTAATCTCGATGAAGAGCGCCGTGTGCTGCGCACGTCGTCGCCCTCGACCGAGGATATCTATCTTCCTGACTTGGTGCGAATTGGAGCCAAAAGTGGCGAGGTGCAAGAAGATCTGTGCTTGCTGGTGGGATCTGCGGCGCAGCGCCGCCGCATGCCTGGCGTAGGCTGGTCCGTGTGTTCCAGGTTGCCCGCAGGCTCGATTCTAGAGGTGGAACCGGGGGTGTACAGCCTATCTCCCGAGGCCCTTTGTGTTGCCGTTGCGCGCGAGGTCGGCTGCATCCAGGCGTTTGCCCTGGCCCAGGAGCTGTGCTCCAAGATTTCACTGAGCGATCGCGGGAAGTATCTGCCTCCCTACACCTCGCCTGTTACGAATAAACTTGCAAAGGACAAGGACCAGCCAGCAGACGTGGGCTACTTTGAAGTCGAGCCGGTGCTGATGCCCGATCGTCTGGCAGATTATCTCGCGGTATACAAGGGGAACACGGCCAAACAACTGCAGCGTCTGTGTCCCTATCTTTCGGAAAACCTGCGCTCACCCATGGAGTGCATCATGCTCGCTTTGTTTTCGCTTCCGTTTTCCTATGGCGGTTTTGCCTGCGGTCCCTTTAAGACCGACTACAAGATCGAGTTCGATGACCGCGCGCAGGCAATCTCGGGGATGCCTCATGCAGTTTGCGATGCGTATCAAGAGGCAGCCCGGTTTGACCTGGAATACAACGGTGAGCTGGGCCATTCGTCTCGCGGTGGGCGCATTCACGACGAAAAGCGTAATACGGGCTTTATAGCTATGGGGATCGAGGTCGCAACGGTCAATAACGAGATGCTCTGCGACATGGAGGCGATGGAGGCACTCGCATGGCGCATATACCAACGCATGGGCAAGCGGTACCAAAACCGCGTGGAGGCTCGTCGGAAGAAGCAAGACGCGCTGCTGAATACGCTCCGAGCATGTTTTGGGCTTAAGCCAGCATAGATGTTGGTTTTGAGAGGGGGTCTGTTTATAGGTGCTGTGCAAAAAGTGGCAAAAATGAGTACTGATACAAAATTAGTAACAGCAAAATCTGATATTTGCGGATCGAGAAACGGTAAAAATCGCGAAGATAATAAACAAATGTGGGAAATCAAGGCGCTAAGCAGGGCTAAATGAGCTCGAAACCGGCTCACGAGGTGGAAAATCGCTGCTACTAAATTGGTAACAGTACTCATATTTGCCGTTTTTTGCACACGGCCCCTAAAACGGGCGTCTCGAGGCTCCCCATAGGGGGCGACGAGCTCAATCTGGCCACGTGCAGCCCGTCCTGACCTGCGAAATCTGTACTCGCGATGCGAATGACGCCCCTAACCTTAAACTTTAGCTTGAACTTAGCTATAATGCGCTACGTTCCTACCAGGCTGTGGTTGCGGACGGACGAAATGCCCGTCCTAGTCCAAGACAGACGCGGTCAAAGGGATCCACGTAAGCGACCGCGTGCGCGCGGCGCGATCATGGCGCGTCCTAGATGTAAGCCGCACCGTCCGTTCTACTTTCTTTGGGGCAATACCGCCTCGCGGGCGAGCGGGCCAGTCGTGAGGGTGGCTGCGGCCTCCCGAGCAAACACCCCGGTGCGCAAGTGTGGGGTCAAATACCAGGTCAGCTGGTGGGAACAACCCGATATTCCGCGCAACGCACGGATCGTATACGACACAGAAGGCAGGGTAGTGGACATGGTGAGGGGCAGCTTGATGCACGCGGCTCGGTTAGGTGCTGGGACCGCAGCGGTCATTGCCGTTTTGGGCCTGAGCGGATGCGCGTTCAACCCGCTGTCTACGTTCACGACTCCCACGATCGACCAGATCGAGTACGAGACCGTCACGCCGGCGGTGTCGGACGATGCCCTGGTCACTCCCGGAACCCTGACGGTCGCCCTCGATACTTCCGATGCGCCGCAGGCAATGCAGGGCGCCGACGGCGAGCTTACGGGGTATGCAGTCGATGCTGCCCGCGCCCTCGCAAGCCGCATGGGCCTTAAGGTCGCCTTTGTCGATGCGTCCTCGGCAGGTTCCGCGCTCGGCGACAAAAAGGCTGATATCTTTATCGGCGAGATCAACTCCACGGACGGGGACGTTAGCTCGCTCGGCACCTGCCTGTACGATGCCGCTTCCGTGTTCGGTAAAACCAGCGATGGTGGGTCGCTAAGCGTTTCCACCGATACCCTTAACACGTCTACTCTGGGTGTCCAGATGTCCTCGGCCTCGCAGGAGGCGCTTGCTAAGCAGAGCATCACCGCCAACCAAAAGACCTACTCCAACATCAACGAGTGCTTTGAGGCGCTCGAGTCTGGCGAGGTCGACTATGTGATCTGCGACTCCACAGCCGGCGGCTATCTTGCACGCCTGATGAGCGAGGTCTCCTATGTCGGTGCGCTCGAGGCGCCCTCGACGCTTGGTGTTGCGGGCCTCTCGTCCAATGACGAACTGTGCCGTGCCGTGAGTGATGCCCTCGACGACATCACGGTCGACGGCACGCTCGAGGCGGTTCACTGCGTCTGGTACGGCCAGATTCCCTACGACCTCACCACTAAGACGGTTTCGGGCGCTAACGTGCAGCCGGGCGACTCTGAGTCCAGTGAGACCACGTCCTCCGGCAGCGAGTCCTCCGATTCCAACAATGAGACCGCATCCTCCGAGGACAAATCGTCCAGCCAGGAAGGCACCATCACTGACGACGACATTAACAAACTTAATAGCTAGTTATTGCTAGGGGTGGTGTCTCCTATACGTTGGAAAGGACACCTCTTCACGGTTTCAACACGCACTGCCGGGTTTCCCCAATAGGGGAGCCCGGCTTTTTTATCCCTATAAAACCAGCAGGTCAAAGCCAATTTTCGGGACCAAATAAAAAGTCGCCGACGCCCTCCCATAGCACACTTTGCCACAGAAAAGTGCGAGACTTCGGTATGCGGTATTAAGCAATCGTTATTCGGGTCTTTAGGAATCCGCGTGATTAAATGTACGGCAATGGGTACATAGCCAGTACAGTAAGTCCCCGAGGCGGATTGGAGCCACGTATGGATATCAAGGTTTCTGGACGCAAGACGACGGTAACCGATGCTCTGCGTGCGCATGTGGATGAGAAGATCGGCGAGGCGCTCAAGGTTTTCGATATCGAGCCCATGACAGTCGACGTCGTGCTTCGTTATGAGAAGAACCCCTCGAACCCCAACCCGGCAATCGTCGAGGTCACGGTTCGTGCCCGCGGCTCTGTGATTCGCGTTGCCGAGCACGGCGCAGATATGTATGCCGCCATCGACCTCTCCGCCGATAAGGTTACCCGCCAGCTGCGCAAGTTCAAGACTAAGGTCGTGGACAACCGCCAGGGTGGTGCCAGCGCCGCGGATGTCGCACCGGTCGAGCGCGTCGAGGATCTGGCCGACCTGCTGCTGCCCGAGGAGGAAGACGACCTGCTCGTCCGCGAGAAGGTTATCGACGTCACTCCGATGACTGAGGAGCAGGCGCTGGTGCAGACCGATCTGCTCGGTCACGACTTCTACGTGTTCGAGAACGCGACGACCGGCCTTATCAATGTGGTGTATCACCGTAAGAATGGTGGATATGGCATCATCAAGCCCCGCATCGAAACACTTGACGAGTAAAATACGTTAACTTGCATGAGTTAACGGCTGGCGGCCATCCCATGCGGGTGGCCGCCTTTTTACGTAAGGAGTCGCTTTGATGGACAAGGCCGCATCCGCCGGTCATTCGGACCGTTGCCGCATCGTCGTCGATACCTGCTGCGACTTTAGCCCCGAGGTCGCCGCGAACCTCGATGTCGATATCCTGGGTTTCCCCTTCATTATCGATGGCGAAGAGCGCACGGACGACATCTGGTCGAGCATCACACCCAAGGAGTTCTACGACCGTATGCGCGCCGGTGCCCGCGTGTCCACCTCGGCTGTGTCGCTCGGTCGCTATATCGAGTTCTTTACCGAGTGCGCCAAAGAGGGTACGCCTACGGTCTACCTGTGCTTTACCTCGGCGCTGTCGTCGAGCTACAACTCCGCGTGCCAGGCGGCAGATGCCGTGCGCGCCGAGTATCCCAACTTTGAGCTCTACGTGGTCGACAACGCTCTGCCCTGCGCGACCGGCGCGCTCTTGGCGCTCGAGGCCGTGCGTCAGCGTTCGGCGGGACTGACTGCCAAGCAGCTGGTCGATTGGGCAAACGAGGCAAAGACCTACGTCCACGGCTACTTTACGCTCGAGAGCTTCGACGCACTGGCTGCCGGCGGCCGCATTCCGCCCGCGGCGGCGCAGCTCACGGCAAAGCTCGATGTCAAGCCTGAGCTCTCCTACGACCTTGCCGGCTCGCTGTCGCTGATCGGCGTCAACCGCGGCCGCAAGAAGGCGCTCAAGTCCATCCTCAAGTCGTTCCGCGAAAACTACGTGCCCGATCGCACCATGCCCATCGCCATCATGACGGCCGATGCCGAAAAGGACGGCGACTGGCTCGAAGCCGCCATCCGCAAGGAGGAGGGCTGCGCCGACGTCACGATCATTCGCAGCTCCGTGGGTCCCACCATTGGCTCGCACGTGGGCCCCGGCATGGTGGCCTGCGCGTTTTGGGGTAAGAACCGCGCCGACAAGGCGTCGCTTTCCGACCGCATCGCCCGCCGCGTGCGCGGCCAGTAGGCAAGTAACGCGGCCGTAATCGATCCCAACTCACAGCCCAAACGCTGGCACCGAGTATTCAACCTAGTAATAACACCCAACCCAAAAGGAAAGGTTTCATGGCAAACAAGCTCTCTGTCGCATTCATCGGCACCGGAATCATGGGTGCCCCCATCGCCGGTCACATCCTGGATGCCGGCTATCCCGTCACGGTCAACAACCGCACCAAGTCCAAGGCTGCAGCGCTCGTTGAGCGCGGTGCCGCCTGGGCCGATACGCCGGCCGATGCCGTGGCGAACGCCGACGTCGTCTTTACCATGGTGGGTTATCCCTCCGAGGTCGAGGAGCTCTACCTGGCGGGCGACGGCCTGCTCGCGTGCACTAAGCCCGGCGCGGTCCTGATCGACCTCACCACGAGCTCGCCCGAGCTGGCGCGCGACATTGCCGAGGCCGCCCAGGTTTCCGGTCGCATGGCGTTTGACTGCCCCGTCACCGGCGGCGAGTCGGGTGCTATCGCCGGCACGCTCACGGCTATCGTGGGCGCTACCGAGAACGACATCGCGCCGGTCCGCGATATCCTTGCCACCTTTGCGGCCAACATCTGCTGCTTCGACGGCGCCGGCAAGGGCCAGGCTGCCAAGCTCGCCAACCAGGTGTCGTTGGGCGCCTGCATGGTCGGCATGGCAGACGCCATGGCATTTGCCGAGCTGAGCGGCCTCGATCTGGAGAAGACCCGCCAGATGATCCTGGGCGGCACCGGCAAGTCCGGCGCCATGGAGAGCCTGGCTCCCAAGGCGCTCGACGGCGACTACAAGCCCGGCTTTATGGTCGAGCACTTCATTAAGGACCTGCGTCTGGCGCTCGCTTACGCCGACGACCGCGAGCTTGCGCTGCCCGGCGCCGACGTCGCCTTTACGCTCTACGACATGCTCGACGCCATCGGTGGCGCAAAGCTGGGTACCCAGGCCATCACGGTCCTCTATAAGGAGGAGGCCGACGCCATCGCCGCCGGTCTGGACTGGTCGCAGTATCGTCCCGAGGAGCATGGCGCTCACGAGGAAGGCTGCGGTTGCGGCGAGCACGGCGACGACCACGAGTGCGGTTGCGGCCATCATCACGGCGAGGACCACGAGTGCTGCGGCGGCCACGGCCATGACGACGGCCACGAGTGCTGCTGCGGCCACCATCACGGGGAGTAGCGCCCATGAGCTGGACGTTCGTGGTGCTTGCGCTGGTGCTCTTTCTCTTTGCGATCTACATTGGCTTTTTGTGCGGCCAGTGGGCCTGCGAAAAGCGCGTGATCACCAAGCGCGACTACTGGATTGCCAACTTTGCAGGCGCGGCGGCAGTCGTCCTGCTGACCTGGGTGTTCTCGCTGTTCCCGCTGGTGCAGTTTGCGCCGATCGGCTGGCTCGGCGGCTTTATCGCCGGCCTTAAGATGAGCTTTGGCGAGTCCGTCGGTCCGTGGCGCAAGCACGACGAGGTCTTTAACGTCAACAAGGCTCATCGCGCCGCCGCCGACGCGGGCGACGCTGAGGAACGCCGCCGTGCGCGTCGCAATGGCGCGGCCGATCGACAGCTCATCTCGGTCACCGATGACAGCAAGGGTGCTGGCAAGCACGCTAAGAAATAGTAAGAAGAGGTAACTATGGCAGAAAACAAAGACGAACAGCTCACCGACGAGGAGCTGGCACAGCTCCAGCTGGCAGAGGAGAACGAGAACGCCGTCGACCGCCTGGTCAAGGAGCTCGGCTGCCCCACGCGCCGCATCCGCCAGTTTGCCGCCCGCGTGCTGCACCTGCTTGCCGAGCGTGACCCGCAGCGCGTCGTGCCCTGCGTGCCCGCGCTGATCGAGGCGCTCGACCGCCCCGAGGCGCAGACCCGCTGGGAGGCCCTCGATGCCCTGACGGCGCTCGCCACCACCTGCCCCGAGCAGCTGGGCGATGCCTTTGAGGGCGCCGAGACTGCACTGTTCGACGAGATCTCCTCCACGCTGCGCTATGCCGCCTTCCGCCTGCTGTGCGTGTGGGGTGCCACGAGCGTCGAGCGTTCGCGCGAGGCTTGGCCCATCCTGGACGAGGCCATCCAGTGCTACCACGGCGACCTTGAGTATCGCGACATGCTCGGTTGCCTGTACGAGTTTTGCCAGGGCGAGATCGACGCCGAGGTTGCCGAGAAGCTTGCGCTGCGCCTTAAGTTCGATGCCGAGAACGGTAAGGGCAGCTATCTCAAGGCCCGTTCGAGCGAGATTTGCGAAATGCTTGTTAAACGTTTTGGCCTGGATCTCTCCAAAAAGAAGAAGCGTGCTAGCGTTAAAAAATCTGAGGCCGCCGAAGACGAGGAGTAACAGATTATGGCGCACGATGTAGTCCTGATTCCCGGTGACGGTATCGGTCCCGAGATTACGCAGGCCATGCGCCGCGTGGTCGAGGCTGCCGGTGTCCAGATTAATTGGAACGTCCAGGAGGCCGGTGCCGGTGTCATGGACGAGTTTGGCACGCCGCTGCCCCAGCACGTGCTCGATGCGGTCGCCGAGACCAAGGTTGCCATCAAGGGCCCCATCACCACACCGGTCGGCACGGGCTTCCGCAGCGTCAACGTGGCCCTGCGCAAGCATTTTGACCTGTATGCCTGCGTGCGCCCCTGCCTGTCGCAGCCGGGTGATGGCTCTCGTTTCCGCGACGTCGACCTGGTTATCGTGCGCGAGAACACCGAGGACCTCTACGCCGGCATCGAGTTCGATGAGGGCGCTGCCGAGGTCGAGGAGCTCTCGCAGCTCGTCGAGCGTTCGGGCCAAAAGACCTTCGCTGCGGATTCCGCGATTTCGATCAAGCCGATCTCTATCGCCAAGAGCCGCCGCATTGTGGAGTATGCCTTTGAGTATGCCCGCCGCTGCGGCCGCAAAAAGGTGACGGCCGTGCACAAGGCCAACATCATGAAGGCGACCGACGGCCTGTTCCTGCGCGTGGCGCGCGAGGTGGCCGCCAACTATCCCGATATCGAGTTCAACGACAAGATCGTCGACGCCACCTGCATGGGCCTGGTCCAGAACCCCAACGACTTCGATGTCCTGGTGCTGCCCAACCTGTACGGCGACATCGTGAGCGACCTGTGCGCTGGCCTGGTGGGCGGCTTAGGCATGGCCCCCGGCTCCAACATCGGTGCCGACTGCGCAATCTTTGAGGCTACGCACGGCTCCGCGCCCGATATCGCTGGCCAGGATATCGCCAACCCCACGGCCGAGATCCTCTCTGCTGCGATGATGCTCGATCACCTGGGCGAGAACGACGCGGCCAATCGCATTCGCGCCGCCGTTTCTGCCACGCTCGACGAGGGTGAGCAGGTTACCGGCGACGTTCGTCGTGCCCAGACCGGCTCCGTTGAGGGCGCTGTGGGCACGCAGGCCTTTGCCGATGCCGTTATCGCGCACCTGGCCTAAGGCATGCAGACTGCAAACGCCTAAATAGTACTTAAGTGTTTGCGTATAACCTAAGAATCAATACGCCCGGCGCTCTGCCGGGCGTATTCTATTGGGGACTATGTTTCCTAACAAGGAGTAACTGATATGGGTCTGATTCAAAAGAAGGACGAGAAGGACGAGATCGACGGCATCCAGATCATCGAGCGCGGCGAAGGCCCCGACGGTGATGAGGACGAGAAGATTGACCTGGTCGCCGGCACGTCTGCCGAGCACATTGCCGCCGGTACGACCGCCGAGGAGGAGGACGCTCGCTTGGAGGCAAAGATCGCCGCGGACGCCGCCGACGAGAACCTCATGCCCGAGGAGCAGGACGAGGACGACTCCGACGTGGACGACCACGCTTGCAAGCACAAGAAGACGATGATTGCCGCCTTTGTGGTCGCCATCGTGATCGCTGCTGTGGTCGGCTTCTTTATTGGCAATGGCGGCTTTGGCGGCAAGGGCGTCGGCTCGGCGACCATGACTGAGGACCAGCTCGATTCGACCGTGGCAAGCTATAGCTACAACGGCAAGAAGAGCGATATCACCGCGCGCGAGGCCATCGAGAGCCAGTACAGCCTCGACACCGTCAAGGACGACGACGGCAACTACACCGCTCCGTCTGCCGACGTTATCTTGTCCTACGTGCGCAACCAGATTCTGCTGGACGCTGCCGAGGACGAGGGTATTACCGTCTCTTCCAAGGAAATGAAGCAGTACGCCGAGGATTCTATCGGCACCTCCGACTACAAGACCATGGCCAAGCAGTACGGCGTGTCCAAGGACCAGGCCAAGCAGATCGTCCGCCAGTCCGCGACGCTGCAGAAGCTCTACAAGAAGAAGGTGGGCGATAGCTCCGCAAGCATGCCGACCGCCCCGACCGAGCCTGCTGACGGCAACGAGGAGACCGCGAGCAAGGACTACGCTGACTACATCATCAACCTTGCCGGCGATGAGTGGGATAGCTCAAAGGGCACTTGGAAGGATGCCGACAGCACCTATGCCAAGGCTTTTGCCGATGATGCCTTTACGGCCGATAGCGCCACCTACAAGCAGGCCATGACCGCCTACTACACTGCTTATCAGCAGTACTCCTCGCAGGCTTCGAGCGCCAGCTCCAAGTGGACCGAGTATGCTAACGGCCTCTATGCCAAGGCCAACATCAGCATCTACGGCCTGTTTGCGTAAAGAGTTGCACGGCTCATCGAGCATCTAGCTGATAGAAAACAAATTGCCCGCCAGTACGGAAGTCGTTCTGGCGGGCAATTTGCGTTGAGGGCGTGATTGGCGGCTTAATTATGGCTATTCATCTTTAAGTCCAAAAAGGCTATCGGCTTCATCGTCGGATATATATTCCAGTACATCGCCCGGTTGGCAGTCGAGTGCCCGGCATATCGCGTCAAGAGTTGAAAAACGTATGGCAGAAACCTTGCCCGTCTTAATGCGTGACATATTGACCTGGGAGATGCCCACGCGTTCCGCAAGCTCTTTGGATGAGATCTTGCGTTCGGCGAGCATGCGGTCAAGCCGCAGAATAATCATGGATTCCCCCTAGAGCAACTCGTCATCTTGTTTTTGCAGGATATACCCGTAGCGGAAGATGCTGGCAATCAGGCAAATAATCAGGCCTGCAAAGAGCATGGAGGGCTCGAATAGCTGGCCGACGAACGCATCCGTAAAGCTGCCGCCAAATCCTGAGAGTATCATTCCTGTGATTACGGCACCAAGAAGCCTCACGGCAACGCCGCCGATAAGGAATAAATGTCCTACTCGACGAAGTGTCTGGTTACATTCAAGGTCAAAGGGCCTGCCTTCCTTTTCAATGTTGAAGAAAAGCCTGCGCACGCTTATCGCGATGGTAAGCGCGAGACATGTCATCAAGAGGCTCCCTATGGCAGTGTGACCATCGTGTGCAACGAGCATAAGTGGGGCCTGCGCATCGGTGCCGACGATAGCAAGGCACGGCCCTTCGCCGGCTTGAAGTTCTACGGATTGGAGACACGACCCTTGGGAGAGGCCAGGCAATATGAGTAGAAGGTCAATCGCAATGACTGCGAGGAGTCCCAGAGCGAGCGCGGTGGTAATGCAGATCGTGGCCCATTTGCAGATACGAGCGAGCTTCCTCAGTTTGGCTATTGTCTGTTCGCGGCTGATGGTTTCATTCGATATAGATGCGTTTCGATGGACCATAACCCCTCCAATCGGCGTTTTGGATGATACTTGTATCATATCAGAATTAACGATAAACGATAAATAATTACGGATACTGAGTAAGTAATGATTGAAAACGATTAACGTGAGCTATTGGCTCATTTTGGATGCCGGAGTTTGACGCGCGGGGGATGAGGACAAATGTCAAAACTTCCAGTGATCGCACAAACGCTTCATCGGGTTTCCCCGATTCATATGGGAAAACAACTGCAAACGATTGCAAGTAACCGGTGAACGGTCGAAAACTACCGTTCACCGATAATTTCTAAACTGGTTCTAACTGGTATTAAGTCAAAAAGACCAATTCACATATCTTCACAATGACCTGCAATTTTTCTACATGCTATTTTTAGCCGCCCTACGTTGTTTAGACACAGAAAAAGATCCGATCTTTTGCCAAAGCATTTCGAAACGGTTTCAAAACCACAGGTAGAAGTGTTAACGACCGGTGAACGGTCGAAATATCACCGTGAGCGGTGCAAAAACGTTTTACTGTATGAATCAACGAAAGTGACCTCTTCTGGGGTGATATAGTGACAACAACACGTCACGTGGTTACTACCAGTTTAGAAACCACTGGTCTTCAAAGAACGCTTTCTAAGAAGCTTTAAGGGCGAGCGCCCGCTGGCTTCCGAAAATCATCGGACTCAGATCGTACACACCTTCGGAAGGGAAATTTGAATGGTTGGCTTTATTCTTACCGGTCATGGACAGTTCGCACCCGGCCTCGCAAGTGCTATCGCTATGGTTGCCGGCGACCAGCCCGCTTTTACCGTCGTTCCTTTTGAGGGCGACCAGGCTGCTTCCTACGGTGAGGATCTCCGCGCCGCTATTACCGCCATGCGCGAGGGGTGCGATGGCGTGCTCGTCTTTACCGACCTGCTCGGTGGTACTCCGTTCAATCAGTCGATGATGATTGCCCAGGATGTCGACAACGTCGAGGTTCTGACTGGCACCAACCTTCCCATGGTTATTGAGCTTCTGTTCCTCCGCGGTAACGCCACGCTCGCCGAGCTTGGCGAGCAGGCCGTGACCGTTGGCCAGACGGGCATCACCGCCCAGACGGTCGCATCCGTTGCCGGCTCCGAGGATGAGGATATCTTCGGCGACGAGGACGGCATCTAATGGCCGATTTCGGAGCCAACGTCCTGAGCTCTTCGGTCGCTCTTTTGGGCCTGCTTGTCATCATGGGCTTGATTTACACCATCTGGTCGCAAATCAACATGAAGAAGAAGCAGAAGTACTTCAAGGAGCTGCACACGGAGCTCAAGCCGGGTCAGGAGGTTCTTTTCGCCGGCGGTATCTACGGAACCGTCAAGGGCATCGAAGGCGAGAAGGTCCAGATCAAAGTCCGATCCGGAGCCGTCGTAGATGTTTCGCGTTACGCGATTCAGGAGATCAAGTAACTGTCGTCAGCAAATAACGAAAGGAAGCTGATCAACATGGCAGAACCCAACATTCTTCTTACCCGCATCGATAACCGACTGGTCCATGGTCAGGTTGCCACCCAGTGGAACTCCACTCTGGGCTCCAACCTCATCCTCGTCGCCAACGACGACGTGTCGACCAACACCATGCGCCAGAACCTCATGAAGATGGCCGCTCCCACCGGCGTCGCTACGCGTTTCTTCTCCCTGCAGAAGACCATCGACGTCATCGGCAAGGCGAGCCCGCGCCAGAAGATCTTCATCGTGGCCGAAACACCGGAAGACGTGCTTACGCTCGTCAAGGGCGGTGTGCCTATAAAGAAGGTAAACATCGGCAACATGCACATGTCGGAAGGAAAGCGCCAAGTCGCCACCTCCGTCGCAGTTAACGACGAGGATGTCGCTGCGTTTAAAGAGCTGCAGGAATTGGGGGTGGAGTTGGAGATCAGGCGCGTTCCGAGCACGCCTGTTGAGGACACGAGCAAGCTCTTCTCGTAATCCTCATGATCCACGTTGTCAGGAGTGAAACGCTGACATTCTGTACGTGAAATCCAAAGTGCGTACATACATTTTGAAAGGAGGAGCAAGATGGAATACACGATCTTCCAGGTCGCTCTGGTCTTCATCGTCACGTTTGTCGCGGCAATCGACCAGTTTAACTTCCTCGAGTCTCTCTATCAGCCCATCGTCACCGGCGCCGTCATCGGTCTTATCCTTGGCGACCTCAACACCGGTCTTCTCGTGGGTGGTACTTATCAGCTCATGACGATCGGCAACATGCCGATCGGAGGTGCTCAGCCGCCTAACGCCGTCATCGGCGGCATCATGGCAGCCATTCTCGCTATTGCTACGGGCCTCGAGCCCAACGCGGCAGTCGGCCTTGCCATTCCGTTCGCTCTGCTTGGTCAGCTCGGCGTTACCCTGGTCTTCACGCTTATGTCGCCGCTCATGTCCTCCGCGGACAACATGGCTCACAACGCTGACACCAAGGGTATCGAGCGTCTGAACTACTTCGCCATGGCTCTGCTCGGCCTGATCTTCGCCGTCGTCGTCACCCTGTTCTTCATCGCTGGCGCCACCATCGGTCAGACCATCGCTTCCGCCATCCCGACTTGGCTGCAGACCGGTCTCTCCGCTGCAGGCGGCATGATGCGCTTCGTCGGCTTCGCCGTCCTGCTCAAGGTTATGATGAACCGCGATATGTGGGGCTTCTTCCTCATGGGCTTTGGCCTCGCGCTCATCACCGTTGCCAACGATTCTCTGGCAACCCCTGCTCTGCTCATCCTCGCTCTCATCGGCTTCGGCATCGCTTTCTGGGACTTCCAGCAGCAGACCGAGCTGAAGGGTGCAGCTGTTTCTGACGGAGGTGACTTCGAAGATGGCATCTAATGAGTATGTGATCCCGGAGCACTACGAGGATCTCACTCCTGCTCCGCAGCTCGACCAGAAGACCCTCAACAAGATGGCTTGGCGCTCCTGCTTCCTGCAGGCATCGTTCAACTACGAGCGCATGCAGGCCGCTGGCTGGCTCTACTCCATCATCCCCGGTCTGGAGAAGATCCACACCAACAAGAACGACCTCGCGGCTTCCATGAGCCACAACCTGGAGTTCTTCAACACCCACCCGTTCCTCGTCACCTTTGTTATGGGTATCGTGCTTTCGCTCGAGCAGAACAAGGTTGACATCCCCACGATCCGCGCCGTCCGCGTCGCCGCAATGGGCCCGCTCGGTGGTATCGGTGACGCCCTGTTCTGGCTGACGCTCGTGCCTATCACGGCCGGCATCACCTCCAACATGGCCATCAACGGCAACGCCGCTGCGCCGATCATCTTCCTGGTGATCTTCAACGTCGTCCAGTTCGCTCTGCGCTTCTGGCTCATGAACTGGTCCTACAAGCTTGGCACCAGCGCTATTGACGCTCTGACTGCCAACATGCAGGCCTTCACGCGTGCCGCTTCCATCATGGGCGTCTTCGTCGTCGGTTGCCTGGTCGTCACCATGGGTGGCACCCAGATCAACCTCCAGATCCCCAACGGCACCACCCGTGGCCTCTCCGCTACTACCGTGATCGTCTCCGAGAAGGAGGCCGAGAACTTCACCGGTATGGAGGGCATCGATACCGAGACCGCTGAGGCCGGTACCATCGCCATGACCGATGAGGACGGCAACGCCCTCACCGCTTCCGATGCCGACGGCAACGCTGTCGAGTGCGGCGTCACCGATCTGGGCAACGGCATGGAGTCCGTTACCTACGGCACCGTCACCGAGGATCCGGTCAACTTCTCCGTTGCCGACACCCTCAACACCATCGTCCCGAAGCTCGTCCCGCTTATGCTTACGCTGCTGCTTTACTACATGTTCGCTAAGCACAGCTGGACCCCGACCAAGGGCATTCTGCTGCTCTTCGTCCTGGGCATCCTGGGCGCTGGCCCGCTTGGTCTCTGGCCGAGCATCTGGTAAGGCTCTAGCTTGAGGGGTGTGTCCCTACGCGGCTCACACCCCGACCCCTTAAGCCATGTGTATGTTAAAAGCCGCGTGCTCGAAAGAGCGCGCGGCTTTTGTTTTCTTGATGATTCGGGTGTTGCGGACTGATAATGCTTAACACCCTAGGTAGTTAGCCGAATTCGAGCAAAAGGGAGGATAGGATGGCGATCGGAGCGCGTAAGCAACCGCTGTACGATCAGCTGGTCGATATTCTGACCGAAAAGATTGACCATGAATATCGCGCCGGTGACATGATTCCTTCCGAGCGCGAACTTTCGGAGCGCTATGGTCTCTCGCGCACTACGGTACGCCTGGCTCTGCAGGAACTGGAGCGTTTAGGACTGGTGGTTCGGCAGCACGGTCGCGGTACCTTTGTGACCGACCGTTCGGCAAAGGCAACCAATCTTATGCAGTCCTACAGCTTTACCGAGCAGATGCGCGCGATGGGTCGCGACCCCGAGACCACGATTCTCGATTTTTGCGAGATGGAGGCCGATAAGAATCTGGCCGAGCATATGGGATTACGTATCGGTGATCGCATTTTTAAGCTCAAGCGCCTTCGTTCTGCCGACAACATGCCCATGATGGTCGAACGCAGCTATCTACCGGTTCGTCAATTTCTGTCCCTAAAGCGACCGCTGCTGGAGCGCAAGCCGCTTTACGATGTGATTGAGCAAGACTTTCAGCAAAAGATACGCGTGGCTGAAGAGGAGTTCTATGCGAGCATAGCCCGTCCCACCGACGCCCACCTTTTGGGAATTGTCGAGGGCTCGCCTGTGCTCGATTTGGTCAGGACTACGTATAACGAGTCAAACGAGGTTGTGGAGTATACACTCTCGGTTGCTCGTGCCGATCAGTTTAAATACAAGGTTTACCACCAGCGTAGCAACTAGTGTCCGCATCGTTTCCATATGGTGATTCTTTGCATTTAACTGGTTACTACCAGATAACCAACCGAAGTGTATAATTGCACGTCAGAGGATTACTTCTAGAGAGAGGTATTAGAAATGTTCGAGAAGAGTGTCGAGGAGCTCACCGAGCTAGGCGCCCAGATCACCACGGCCGAGATTGCTCAGCAGCCCGAGCTTTGGCGTGATACGCTCAACATCTATCGCGAGAACAAGGAGGCCATCGAGGCCTTCCTGGCCGAGGCTCGCGCTATGGGCGAGGGCCGTCTGTCCGTTGTCTTCACCGGTGCCGGTACGTCCGACTACGTTGGCGATACCTGCGCCCCGTACCTGCGTCACGCTGGCAACACTGATCTCTACGACTTTAAGCCCATCGCCACGACCGACATCGTGAGCGCTCCGCGCGACTTCCTGCGCGCCGAGGATCCCACGCTCGTGGTTTCCTTTGCCCGCTCTGGCAACAGCCCCGAGAGCCTTGCCGCCGTTGCCGTCGCCAAGGAGCTCGTCCACAACGTAAAGTTCCTCAACATCACCTGCGCTCCCGAGGGCAAGCTTGCCGTCGAGTCCGCCGATGATCCCAATGCGCTGACGCTGCTCATCCCGCGCGCCAACGACAAGGGCTTCGCCATGACCGGTTCCTACACTTGCATGACCCTGCTCTCCACCCTTATTTTCGACACTGCCTCTGACGAGCAGAAGGCCGAGTGGGTCGAGACCATCGCCAAGATGGGCGAGGAGGTTATCGCTCGCGAGTCCGAGGTTGCCGATTACCTCGCTGGCGACTTCAATCGCGTGACCTACTTGGGTTCTGGCTCCTTCGGGGGCCTTGCCCAGGAGAGCCAGCTCAAGATCCTCGAGCTCGCTCACGGTCTGGTCGCTACTTCCTACGACACCTCCATGGGCTATCGTCACGGACCTAAGTCCTTCGTCGACGATAAGACGCTCGTCTTCGTGTTCGTCAACAACGACGCCTACACCCGTCAGTACGATATCGACATCCTCAACGAGATCGGTGGCGACAAGATCGCTCAGCACACCGTTGCCGTTCAGCAGGATGGCGCTACCGTCTACGAGGGCGAGTCCTTTACCTTTAAGGGCTACGAGGCGCTTCCCGAGGGCTACCTTGCCCTGCCGTTCGTGATGTTTGCCCAGGCTATCAGCCTGCTCAACTCCGTGCGCGTGGGCAACACGCCCGATACGCCGAGCCCCACCGGCACGGTCAACCGCGTGGTCAAGGGCGTGACGATTCACCCCTTCACCGCTTAATCGCGTCCCCCTGTAAGGGCGCCCGTCCGCTCATAACGGCGGGCGGGCGCTTTTTGTTTTTACATGGACCGGGTATAAGCATCACCACAGTCAACTGCTTTAGAAGCAAGGAGTGCATATGAGCACGTACGCAATTAAGGCTGACAAGTTCTTCTTGCCGGCAGGCCCGCAACTGGGCGGCTATCTTATGGTCGAGGATGGCGTCTTTGGCGCCTGGCAGGCCGACGAGCCCTCTTGCGAGATTAAGGACTACACGGGATCGTGGATCGCACCGGGTATGGTCGATACTCACATCCATGGCTTCTACAACCACTCAACTACCGATAACGATCCCGAAGGCATCGATATCAGCTCGACCGAGCTTGCCCGTCGCGGTACCACCAGCTGGCTGCCCACGACGTTCACCGATGGTGTCGAGCAGATCAAGGACGCCTGCGCCGCCATCGCTCAGGCGGACGAGGGTCGCGGCCCCGACTTCTGCGGTGCTCGCATTCAAGGCATCTACCTGGAGGGCCCCTTCTTTACCATGAAGCACGTGGGCGCGCAGAACCCCGCTTATCTTATCGATCCCTCCGAGGAGGTCTTCGATCAGTGGCAGGAGGCTGCGGGCGGTCGCATCGTTAAGAGCGCCATGGCGGCCGAGCGCGACGGTGCCGCTGCTTATGCGGCTGCTCTGAACGCCAAGGGTGTGGTGACCAGCATCGGTCACTCCGACGCCACCTACGATGAGTGCATCGCCGCCATCAACGCCGGTGCCAGCTGCTTTACGCATACCTATAACGGCCAGCGCGGGCTGCATCACCGTGAGCCCGGTGTCGTGGGTGCTGCCATGTCCACGCCCGAGACCTACGCTGAGATCATCTGTGACGGCAAGCACGTAAACCCTGCCGCCATCAAGGCGCTGCTGCAGGCAAAGGGCTGGCAGCACACGGTACTCATCACCGACTGCCTGGGCTGCGGCGGCATGCCCGAGGGCAGCTACACCAGTGGCGGCATGGACGTCATCATGAAGGACAACCTGTGCTGGCTCGCCGACGGCAAGAGCATTGCCGGCTCGGTGCTCACGCTTGCCCAGGGTGTCAAGAACATCGTCGAATGGGGCATCGCCAGCGCCGATATCGCCATTCGCATGGCAACCGAGGTGCCGGCACGCTCCGCGCACATCGAGGATAAGTGCGGCAGCATCATGCCGGGTCGCGACGCCGACTTTGTCGTGTTCGACCACGAGCTCACCCTCGTCGAGACGTATGTTGGCGGCCAGAGCGTCGGCAACGCCTTTACCGAGTAACGATAGAAAAAAACGGCGGGCCCGAATCTGCTCGGACCCGCCGTATGGGTTAAACGCTCAAAAGCACCTTTACAGTTACAGCTTGTTAGCGATCTTCTTTGCCGTGCGCTTAACGCCGGCCACCAGGCCTCCTGCAGGATGCTCCTTTTCGTAGGCTAGACGCTTCTCGCGCTTGGCATACTCTTCGACGATGATGTCGCCATACTCGTCTTCGATCTTGTCGAAGAAGTCGACGGCGCCCTTAATTTCCTCAGCGTTCGGGTGCCCCTTTTGGACACCGCCGGTGAGTTTGAACGGTCCCCACGTATCAAAGCCGGGGCAGCCGTAGACGCCCATAAAGATGGCCTGCCTCATGCGGCAGATGCCATCGATATCCTTGCCGTACCACTTGTTTTTGCCACCGTAGGTCATAAGGCCAAACACCTTGTCCTGCGGCTGCAGCACGTTCGTGAGCACGCGTGCCATATCCTTGTCGATCTCGGAGTAATAGATGCCCGTGGCGACACCGATCAGATGATATTCGTGCAGGTCGGGGTACTCGTTTTTGCCGAGCGCCTTGACGTCGAGGGTATCGATTTCGGGGTGCGCCTCGACGATGGCGTCCACGAGCTTTTTCGTATTGCCGTGGTGGCGTGAGGCATAAAGGATGATGGTTCGCATAAGAAGGCCTTTCAGCTGTAATTGCATCAATGTCTGTATGGTACCCCGTTGCATGGCTGGGATACCGGACGCATCGATGAACGTGCGGGTTTGTCCTTTGGTCAGGGCCGAGACGGGTTCTTGCGAGCAAAAAGCAGTTGTTCGAAAGGATGGACAATGGAATACGCTCTCTCCAACGATTCGATTTCTATCAAGGTCTCCACGGCCGGCGGCTCGTTTACCTCGATTGAGGCTGGAGGTCGCGAGTACTTGTGGCAGGGTGATCCCGCCGTGTGGTCCGGCCAGGCACCGATTTGCTTCCCGATTTGCGGAGGCCTGCGTGATGGTAGCGCCATGACGTTTGCCGGGCATCATGTAAAGCTCGCTCGCCACGGCTTTGCGCGCAAGCAGGAGTGGAAGCTGCTGAGCCAAGGCGAGAACGAGTTGGCTATGTGCCTGGCTTCGGAGGATAACGCCGCGCTGCTGAGCGATTATCCGTATCCGTTTAGGCTCGTCGCCCGCTATACGCTCGAGGACGCCGCCGTGCGTGTCTCCTATGAGGTTACCAACGAGGGCACCGAGGACATGCCGTTCTTTATCGGTGGGCATCCCGGCTTTAGGTGCCCGCTCGATGAGGGCGAGGCCTATACGGACTACGAGTTGCGCTTTGAGAAAGAAGAGGCTGCAGAGCTTTGCACCGCTGTCCCTTCGACTGGCTTGATTGACGTGGACAAGCGCTCCAAGAACCCCATGGTGGGAAAGACGCTGCCCCTGTCGCACGAGCTCTTCGATTTTGCGGAGACCATCTTTGACGTGCTCGAGAGCCGCCAGGTCACGCTTTCCAAAAAGGGCGAGGACAAGGGCGTTCGCCTGAGCTTTGAGGGCTTCCCATATCTCATTGTGTGGAGCAAGCTCGAGGGCGATTTTGTGGCAGTTGAGCCTTGGGGCGGCCTTTCGACCTGCTCCGATGAGGACGACGTGCTTGAGCATAAGCGTGGCTGCCTTGTCGCCAAGCCCAAGGAGACCGTCGTTCGCTCGTTCACGATTGAGATTCTGTAATTCCGTTTTGTCGACTCGTATCGCGAGGCACAAGGAGCCTGCGAGATAAGGAGCTAAAAATGATCCTCACCGTTACGATGAACCCGTCCGTCGATACACGCTATCAGCTCGATGAGCTCATTATCGACGACGTTAACCGTGTGACGCCCGAAAAGACCGCCGGCGGCAAGGGTCTCAACGTGGCCCGTGTACTGGGTCAGCTGGGCGACGACGTTGTGGCAACCGGTCTACTCGGCGGTCACATGGGCGCCTACATGGCCGAGCTCATGGACGCCAACGGTATTAACAACGACTTTGTGCCCATCAAGGGCGAGACCCGCATCTGCCTCAATATCCTTCATGCCGGCAACCAGACCGAGCTGCTCGAGAGCGGCCCGACAATTGCCCCCGAGGAGCTCGATGCCTTTACCGCCAAGTTTACCGAGCTTGCGAGCAAGGCCGACGTCGTCACCATCTCGGGTTCGCTGCCCCGTGGTGTCGAGGCAGACTACTATGCCAAGATCACGGGCATTGCCGAGAACGCCGGTGCCAAGGTGTTACTCGATACCTCGGGTGCTTCGCTCGAGGCCGCCCTTAAGTCCGAAATTAAGCCCGAGCTGGTCAAGCCTAACCTGACCGAGATCAACGGCCTTTTGGGTACGAGCTTTACCACCGACGATGTGGACGAGCTTCGCGCCGCGCTCGCCTCTGATGCCCGCTTCTCCGATATCCCCTGGGTCGTCGTGTCCATGGGCGCTGCCGGCTCCGTTGGCTTCCACAATGGCCGTGCGTTCCGCGCAAAGACGCCCGATATCCCTGCCGTTAACGCCACGGGCTCTGGTGACTCCACTATCGCTGGCTTCGCGCATGCCATTGCTGCTGGCGCGGACGACGAGACGGTGCTGCGTACCGCCAACACCTGCGGCAAGCTCAATGCCATGGATCCCATGACCGGCCATCTGGTCATGGACCGTTGGGACGAGGTCTACAACGGCGTTGTCGTGACCGAGCTGTAAAAGCCTGGGCGTCGGCTCCGGCATTGCTTGCTAGCTCATGTCGACGACAAGTGCGGTAGCATTATGCTGGGGCGCGACGCCGAGTTTGTCGTGTTCAATCCCGACCTTACCCTGGTCGAGGCGTATGTGGGTGGCAACAGCGTCGGTAACGCGTTTGCCGAGTAGCCGCCAAAGAAGCGATCCGAGAGGGGATTTAGATGATTTACGGTGCATTGGGCGATATCGAGGAGTACCGCGGAATGCTCAAGGGCCTCGACGTGCTGATCGACTGGCTCGAGGAGAACGACCCGGCACAGCTCGAGGTCGGCAGCCATCCGATTCTGGGCGACAAGGTCTATGCGAACGTCATGGCTCCCACGACGCGTCCCGAGGCCGAGGCTCACTATGAGACGCATCAGCGCTATCACGACCTGCAGATCGACGTCGAGGGTCGCGAGGCCTTTAAGGTCGCCACAGGCAGCCTGACGCTGGTTCAGGAGTTTGACGAGAAGGACGACTACGATCTGGTCGATTCCGACGCTTCGATTGCCGGCGATCTTGCTGACGATAAGTTTGCGCTGTTCGTTGCCGGCGAGCCCCACATGCCCACGCTCGAGTTCCCGGGCGATGGCGCACAGCCGGTCAAGAAGATCTGCTTTAAGTTGCTTGCCGACGCCTACTGGGAGGAGTAGCGAGCTGCTCGGCTGAGCTGTTCGTCTGATGGCGTGATTCCCCTAGGGAAATCACGCTAGGACCCCGCCAAACGTGCTTCCCCTAGGGGAATCACGTTTGGCGGGGTTTTCGGTTTTTGAATAGGGAAGCCTCATTTATTTGCGAAGAACATCGGCTAGCCGCAGGATTGAAATCATCGACCGATAAGTGAGTTCCACTTTTTCGCCCGCAAGCAGTCGTTTCGAGCCAATCTCATCTAGCCCCACAAGCCGAGAAAACAGCGGGCCGCTCATCGTGCCCTCGTCAATTGATTCCCTTATGGTCTTCAAAACGTCCGTATCATGAAGCGATGCCGAGCTGTAGGGGGCAACACGAGCGGAACTCTCAATTAACGACGAGACAAAAGGATGGAGATGCTTTGGACATAGTCCATCAAACACCACATCCCCATTGTCGTTCAAGCCGACCAGGCGCCAAGTATAGTGATCGACCCAGTCATCTCCGTCATATATGGCGTTCATGAGCAACTTCCCGTCTAGAGAGAGAAACCTATTTGGACATCGGGGCGCAAGACCGCAATCCATATCGGGCCTCCAGCAGCTCCAACCCAACGCACCACATAGGTTCCCTTTCGTACATGTGTATCAATCTGCCCCGAAATGCCGGTGAATGCAATTCCAGACCCGTTTGTCGGATAGCAATCGACGTATTTTTGTTTTCCGCTCACAACCTTGTATAGATATATCGTTCCAGCAAAAGAGAAGGGATCGTTCGCGATTTTGTCCGGAAGAACTTGCCACCTCAAAATCCCGCTACCAATATGGTCAAGCTTGACCGTTCCGCCGTCCCCCTCAAAAGTGGCAAGGGGATTTACCCCAGACTGGGAGTCGGCATCGCCCTCCTTAGCAGTTATCAGCAGGCTGCCCGTATAAGACTGCTGAGGCTCACCTTCAGGACAGGCAGCCTCGGCCCAAGAAGGGCCACTCAGGCAGAACAGTCCGAGCAGCATCAATACCAACAAAAGAAAACCCTTAGTTCTTTTCATCTATATCCCCAATGTCTCTCGACATTTGTATATTGTGACTATTTTAGATCTATATGGCCAATTCGAGCCCTCACCATGGCAATTGTTGCAGCTGGGTTTCTATTCATTAAGATTTCACTTTGGTAAATCCCCGCCCCTAAGCATTAAACCCGAAGTCCACCGAGTGGGCCGCTGTTGACGTGGCGATGCTTGGATTGGCGCGCACGCACTCAAAATCGGCAACAAAAAAGCCGCCCGAAGGCGGCTATCTTGTGCAATGGAGCCAGCGACCGGGCTCGAACCGGTGACCCCCGCTTTACGAGAGCGGTGCTCTACCAACTGAGCTACGCTGGCGGCCATGTGGTGACGCAACTGAGGCGTCAACGGCTGTCTATGATACGGGACATCGCTCATCCGCGCAAGTGTTCTGACGGCTTTTCTCACTTTAAATGCACTAATATTAGAGGCGTGATGTCTGCAGTGCCCATTTGTTACTTGACCTGCTGTTGAGTTGGTGGTCGACGTCCCGCTCGTATGGGTCTCAAACAGAATGGGGCAGCCATGGCTCAACCCAAGATTCTTCTTACGCGTATCGATGACCGTTTCATTTACGGGCAAGACGTTGAGCTGTGGAACGAAGCCGTGGGTTCCAACCTTGTCCTAATCGTCAACGATGAGATCGCGGCGGATTCGCGCCAATGGGCACCAATGAGGGTGGCGGTGCCAGAAGGCGTTTGGACGCGGTTTTTCTCGGTGCAAAGGACTATCGACATCATTCATACCGCAACGCCGCGTCAATGGATCTTGATCATAGTGGCCTCACCCGCCGATGCGCTCGCGCTGGTTAAGGGTGGTGTGCCAATAACCAAGATCAGCATTGGCCATATGCAGGCAGGGGAGGGCAAGCGCTCTGCAACGCCTACCATTGCCGTAGACGATACGGACATCGCCGCCTTCAAAGAGTTGCAAAAGCTCGGCATAGAGCTAGAAATCCGCTATCTCCCCAGTTCCGCCCCCGACCCCATTGGCAATCTGTTCAACTGATCCCTTGGGGACGGAGGAAAACGGATCATTTTGCCCTTGCGAGGGACGCGCGCGATGCCGCCTGTCAAAAACTATGCCCATTTACTACGTTTGATTGGCTATCGTCGAGCATGTCGAATTTGAGATAAACAAAACCGCAGGTATACTGCTCACAAATGTAACAAAAACCGGTGCATGGTCGAGCATCCCGGGCTAAACGTAGTAAATGGGCATAGTTTTGATATGTCACTCATACAGTCACAGAAAAAACGAGCCTAAAAGATGAAAAAGCGCCCGCTGGCGGTGGTGCCGGCGGGCGCTGCTGTGCGATATGTCGCGTTGCGGGCTTAGTGCCTCATAAAGTGGTATTCGATCACATTGCTGTAGGGATGGCCCGGGCCCACAATGCCCTGCGGGAACAGAGGCTGGTGCGGCGTGTCGGGGTACATCTCGGCCTCGAGGGCAAAGCCGGCGCCCCAGCCATAGTTGGCATCGTCCTTGGCGTGCTCGTCGCCCAGCCAGTTGCCGGTGTAGAGCTGCACGCCCGGGGCAGTGGTGTAGTAGTCCATCTCACGACCGGTCCACATCTCCTCGACGTGCATCGCGCGGCGCAGGTTGCGGCCGTACTGATAGCCATCGATGCACAGGCAGTGATCGTAGCCACGGGCCTGCTTGATCTGCGGGTCGTCGGCCTCCATGCCGGGTGCGACGGGGCGAAGCTCGCGAAAGTCAAACGGTGTTCCCTCGACCGGAGCAATCTCGCCGGTGGGGATGTTCTGCTCGTTAATGGGCAGGTAGTGGGCGGCGTTGGCGACAAAGAAATGTTCGCAGTCCATGCCGGCGTTATGGCCTGCAAGGTTAAAGTACGTGTGGTTGGTCATGGACACGTAGGTGGCGCGGTCGCTCTCGCAGCCATAATCGATGCGGAAGACGCCGGTGCGCGTAACGGTAAACACGGCCGTAAAGGTTCGGTTGCCGGGCAGGCCCAGCTCGCCATCCTTAAGCGAGGTGGTCATGCGCACGGCGTTATGGACCTCGTCGAGCTCAACATCCCACACACGTTTGTGCAGGCCGTGCTCAAGGTCGCTGTGCAGGTTGTTGGCGCCCTCGTTGGCGGGCATATGCCAGTCCGTGCCGTCGATGGCGATCGTGGCGCCAGCGGTGCGGTTTGCCACAGGGCCGATGGTCGCGCCAAAGCAGGCGGGGTTGTCAAAGTAATCCTCGAGCTTATCGAAGCCCAGCACCACATCGCGCACGTTGCCGGGAATGTCGGGCACATCGATACCAAGCACCGTGGCGCCATAGTCCATAATGCGAACGCAGATCTCGGGCCCGTCGAGGGTGTAACGATGAACGGGGGTACCGCACGGCGCGGTGCCGAAAAGCTCGGAAGTGATCATTTGGTTCCTAACATCGAGGTATTTCCGACAAACTGTAGCGCGAACAGGCGAGATTATCACTACACCCCACTAAAGCTGGGGGTAATTTTCTCAAAAAAGTGATGATTGGAGCTGTGCGGGCGTTCATTTTTGACGCGTACGAGTCTGATACAATTTGTTCGTTACTGTTTGAATGATATGCGCGCAAAGAACGGCGAGGATTCATCGTGATTAAGGCAGAGCGACAGGATAAGGTTCGTCAGCTGCTCGAGGAGCAGGGCACGGTCTCGGTCAAAGAGATTTCGGATGCGTTGGGCGTTTCGGACATGACGATTCGCCGCGACCTCGAAGAACTTGCGAGCCTAGGCGAGATTGAGCGCGTGCACGGCGGAGCCCGCAGTGCACAGGGCCGTCCGCACGCTATGTTGCGCCATGAGTATTCGCACAGCGAAAAGCGCACTAAGCATGCCGAGGAAAAGCTGCAGATTGCGCGCCGTGCTGTGGAGCTTATCGAGGAGGGCTCGACCATCTTTTTGGGCACGGGCACCACGGTTGAGCAGATGGCCTCGATGCTGCCGACGTTTCGCCTGCGCATTGTGACCAATTCGCTTTCGGTGTTTAACCTGCTCGAGGCGCGCGAAGACTGCGAGCTGTGCCTCGTGGGCGGTATGTACCGTCGCCGCACCGCCGCTTTTGTGGGACCAACGGCCGAGGATACCCTGCGCGCGCTGGGCATCGATGCGGCGTTTATCGGCGCCAACGGCATCTTGGACGGTGACGTGTCTACGTCCAACATGGACGAGGGCCGTATCCAGCAGCTCGCCTTTAGCAAGGCCGACTCGCGCTACCTGATCGCCGACTCCAGCAAGATCGGCAAGCGCGACTTCTACACCTTCTGCCGCCTGGACAATTTGGACGCTGTGGTGTGTGAGCCGGGTATCGCCGCCGAGGACCGCACTGCCATCGAGGAGCACACGCAAGTCATTTGCTAGCGAGTGCCGCCGTGCTAGACCAGGCGGGCGTAGTCCTGTGACTGGTGAAAGACGTGGGCGATATAGATTGTTTCGCGCTCAAACTTGTAAAGACAGGTGTAGTTGTTGACGGGAAACGATCGGTAATTACGTGCCGCCAGCTCTTGCATGTGTGAGAGAGGTCGTAGGAGCGGCTGCTCGCGAAGCAAATCAAGTTGATATTCAAACTCAGTGACAAAATTGCCCGCTGCGCGCGGATTCTTGAGGATTTGGGCAAGGTATCCGACGATACTCTCGTACTCATATCGCGCGCTTTTGAGTATTACGACGTTATAGGCCATATTTGTCTCGTATCGAGGTCGCGAAGGTGTCATAGTCGCTATAGTCGCCTTGCGATATCTCGTTTTCTGCCAGCATTATACGAGACAGCAGCTTGGCTTTGGCGATTTCGTCTTGCATGAGGCGATATTGGTCGCTGCTGATGCAGTGCATGGCCTCGTAGCCGTTCTTGGTTACGGTGACGTCGTGCTCGGACTCAACAAGCGCGGTGAATGTGGCAGTGTCCTTCATGTCTCGGACGGGCACACAGATGGGCATAGGTATCTCCTTCGCATTGGGACATAATTGTACCACGCCGTATCGAATAGTCGGCATCGTTGAATTGTCTCAATCTGTAACAGGTAGACGTCCAAAACCGGGTTTAGTGTTACAGATCGAGACGGTGAGGCATAGCATCCGTTATGCGTAAAGCTCGGTATTACTGTATGTCTCAACCATTGCAATGGTCGGTATTTTTGTAGCTATAAGCTCATTTAAAGCTCGGTATTTTTGTATTATTAGATATATCTGAAGGTCGGTATTTTTGTAAACTAGCACGTAAATTATGCTGAGGTGAGATTATGTTTAAACGGAAGGCATATGATCGTCTGCAGGAGTGGAAAGAACGCTCGCAAGGGCGCACTGCGGTGCTTATTGAGGGTGCAAGACGCGTTGGCAAAACGACGCTCGTCAAGTGCTTCGCGCAAAATGAATACAAGGATTATCTGTACATTGACTTTTCGGCTGCTAGCAAAGCCACGCTCGATATATTTCTGAACCATCGTGAAGATGTCGATCTTTTTTTACGCATGCTTCAGCTGCAGTATGGTAAGGCCCTCGAACCGAGAGAGTCGCTGGTCATTTTTGATGAAGTGCAGCGGTTTCCCATCGCGCGCGAATACATAAAGCATCTTGTAGAAGACGGCAGATTTGATTACATCGAGACAGGCTCTCTTGTCTCCATCAAAAAGAATGTCGATAGCATTGTCATACCGTCAGAGGAAGAAAGGATCCCTCTCGAGCCCCTCGATTTTGAGGAGTATCTTTGGGCGACCGGAAAAGATCTTTATGCAGAAGAGATCCGTAAAGGGCGCGAATCTCGGACCGCGCTTCCGGACGGCGTTCATGCGACGTGCATGAGATTATTTGATGAGTATATGCTTGTCGGTGGTATGCCTCAGTCGGTCGACTCCTTTGTGGCAGAGAATGATTTTAGAGGATGCGACAGGGTTAAACGGCAGATTATCGCACTGTACAGGGAGGACATTGCCAAGTTTGGAGGTTCGGACGCTAGACGTGCGCGGGCGGTTTATGACGATATTCCGGGTCAATTATCTGCGGCAAATAAACGGTTCAAATTTGACAGCTTGGAGAAGGGGTCCCGTTTTGAGACATATGAGTCGGCGTTAATCTGGCTTGAGGATGCGCGACTGATTAACCGTTGCTATTTATGCAGTGATCCGAGCGTGGGTTACCGCCTGCACGAGGACGCGTCTTCGCTTAAATGCTATATGGCGGACACGGGATTGCTCGTGAGCTTGGCGTTTGATGATGGTCCGGACCTTATGGATGTTCATAGAGACATTCAATTTGGAAGAATTTCAATTAATAAAGGAATGCTAATCGAGAACATCGTGGCGCAGCAGCTTAAGAGTCTGGGGCATTCGCTTTTTTATTACAGCTGGCAGGAGCCTTCCAAAACAGAGGGGAGTCGGCCCAGAACGCGTGAAATTGATTTTCTTGTTTCGCGCGGCTTTGAAGACGCGGCTGGAAAACCGCGGGTCACTCCTGTTGAAGTTAAATCTTCCAAATCGTATTCAACAATCTCGCTTGACGATTTCGGCAGACGATTCGAACGACGAGTCGGAGAAGAGATAGTTCTTCACCCAAAACAGCTCAGGGCTGAAGGGCATAGGATATATCTACCTCTGTATATGACGATCTTTATCTGATCGACGGCATGCGGTCCTGTGGCTCATTGAACCGCAGGACCGTGTATCGTTGGGGGTTTATTGTGATAATGCGCGCAAGCTAAGCCGGGGATCGAGTTTTCGGGATATGTCGGTGAAGTTCCGTCACCGCGGACTGGGTGTCCGTGCGCCCGACGAGGTCGTTGCGTGCCTAGAAGCCCCGAGCTCCAGAAGCCGTACGCTTGTTTCGGGCGTGCTGGTCGAATGCTCCAGCGTGAAAGACCTACGGGTGTAGCTTGCTCGGCCTGTTTGTCTCGATCTGTAACAGTTAGGACTGAAAAACTCGGCTACGTGTTACAGGTTGAGATTTTTAGGCTAGGTCTAATCTATTCATCTCGATCCGTAACAGGTAGGGGAGAAATAACCCGCCAGATGTTACAGATTTAGATTGAGAGGGTTGGCTCGTGCGTTCATCTTGATCTGTAACAACTAGGACCCAAAAACTTAGCTAGATGTTACAGATTGAGACTGAGAGGATTGCCCTGTGTGTTCATCTCGATCTGTAACAGTTGGGGCCGAAACCGCGGGTCAGATGTTACAGATCGAGACAAACGGCTCCCGGTCCGCCCAAACACAAAGGCCGGGGGCGGCGCGCCGTGTGACGTGCCGCCCCCGGCTGAGAAATGGGGACAAGTTATGTGAGCAGGGCAATTACGCCAACTGCAAGCCACTAGTCCAGACGACGGGTCTGCGCCACGTGCTTGTACCAGTAGGCGCTTGCCTTGGGCGTGCGCTTCTGGGTTTCAAAGTCTACGTAGAAGAAGCCGTAGCGCTTGTTGTAGCCGTTGGTCCAGGAGAACTGGTCCTGCAGGCTCCACAGGAAGTAGCCGCCCACGTTGACGCCCACCTCCATGGCCTTAAGCAGCCAGCGCAGGTGCTGCTCGATGTAGTCGATGCGCGGCTGGTCGTCCACAAAGCCGTCCTTGTAGGGGTCCTTGTAGCCCATACCGTTTTCGGTAATGAAAATCTGCTTGTAGTTGGGGTAGCGCTGTTTAATGTAGACGAGCAGATCGAACAGACCCTCGGGATAGATGATCCAGTCCCAGTCGGTGGTGGGGATGCCGGGCTTGTTCACATGCTCGCCAATGCCCTTGACGCGCCAGCGGCCGGTACCCTTCTCGCCCGTGCCGTTGTGGTGCAGGTCGTTCTCGCCGTCGTAGGCCTTGAGGAAACGGCACTGGTAGTTGTTGACACCCAGGTAGTCGTTGTAGAGCGCGGCCTCGCGCATAATCTCGAGGTCCTTGTCCAGGATCTCGATGGTGCCGCCCGAGACGGCAGCCAGGCGGTTGGCGCACTCGAGGGTGTCGGGGGCATAGTCGCCGCGGAAGGTGGCGTCAAGCAGGAACTGGTTTTGCAGCACGTGCTCGTTGTTGGCGGCCTTGATGTCGGCGGGGTCGTTCTCGTTGAGCGGGTACTTGAACTCCAACGACTGAATGACGCCGATCTTGCCCTTAAAGCCGCCGTTGTGGAAGGCCAGCACAGCCTTGGCGTGGGCAAGCATCATGTTGTGCTCGCACTGGAAGGCCTCGGCCAGATGAGCTTTGACGCCGCCGGGGAAGGTGCCCTCGATGTAGGTGTTGGAGGCGTCAGCCCAGATCTCGTTAAAGGTGAACCAATAGGTCACCTGGTCAGCGTATTCCTTAAAGCAGAAGGTGGCAAAGTCCACAAAGGCGTCGATGGTCTCGCGATTGAGGAAGTCGCCCTTCTCAAAGAGGGGCAGCGGCGTGTCAAAGTGATGCAGCGTGACAAACGGCTCAACGTGGTGCTTGTGGCACTCGGCAAAGAGATCGTGGTAGAACTGCACGCCCTCGGGGTTTACCTTGCCAGTACCCTCGGGGAAGATACGGCTCCAGGCGATGGAGAGGCGGATGCCGTTGATGCCGAACTCCTCGCACAGCTCCAGATCGACGGGGTACTGGTTGTAGAAGTCGGAGGCGGGGTCGGGGGAGAAACGGCCCTGGGCCTCCAGGAAGTCGTCCCAGGCGACCTTGCCCTTTCCGTGGGTGCGGGTCTCGCCTTCTACCTGGTAGGCAGCGGTGGCGCCGCCAAAGACAAAGTCCTCGGGAAACTGCGCGGGCGGGTTGGTGACGCTGGCAGGGTTAACGGACATGATGATCCAATCGTTTAAATCGAAGGGCCAGCCGGTCTTGGATAGTCGGCTGGCCCTAAGCGTTACTTACTTCGACAGCTGCTCGCTCACAAAGGCGAGAGACTTGTCGCCGTTCTGGGAGAGCTCGATGTATTGCTTACCGCGGCAGGCGACGCAGTTGTTGCCCACGCGCTCGCAGTCCTTCTGCAGGTCGGCCAGGTAGCTGGCGGCCTGCGGGGCCAGGACGACCAGGTCAAAGTCGGGAAGCATGTCCACGTGGTTGCCATAGGCATCGGCGGCGGTCTCAAGATCGATGCCGCGCTCCTTGGCGGCCTTGGCCAGTGCGTTGGCGAGCAGGCCCGAAGTGCCGCCGCCCTGGCAGAGCACGAGTACGCGCTTGCCGTTGAGGTCGCTGGCGGCCGTAGCTTCGGTGGCGGCAGCAGCGGGGGCAGCGTCGGTCTTTACGACCTCGGCAGCGGCGCCGGCGGCAACACTCTTGGCGTCGGCCTTACCCTGGAAGGCGTCGTTGAGCTTGGCGGCCTTCTCGGCGTTCTTGGCGGCGAGCTCCTCCTGGGAGATCTCGGCCTCCTCGGCGCACTTCTGGGCGTCATAGGCACGGAAGAACGGGTAGTACAGGGCAAAGTCGATGACTAGGATGATGGCGAGCATCACAAAGGCGAGCGGCTGGAAGCCCAGGCCCATGATGGTGCCGATGGGGCCGGGGACGGTCCAGGGCAGGGTGTACATAAAGCCGTTCATGCCCAAGAAGTCGATAAAGACCTTGAGGATCCAGATGTTGGCGATCGGGGCAAAGACAAACGGGACAAAGAAGACGGGGTTGAGCACGATAGGCGCGGCGAACAGCAGCGGCTCGTTGACGGCAAAGCACACGGGGACGATGGCTGCTTTGCCGACGGCGCGCATCTCCTGGGACTTGGCCAGGAAGCAGAACATAAAGACCAGGACGAGCGTGGCGCCGGTGCCGCCCATGCAGACGACGAAGTACTGGGCTCCCTGCGTCAGGACGGCGGTGGCGTGCTCGCCGGCCTGGAATGCAGCCAGGTTGTCGGTCATGTTGGCAACGAGAGCGGCGGCGATGGCGGGCTCGACGATCGAGGGGCCGTGGACGCCGACGAACCAGAAGAGGCTCATAGCGCCGTAGATCACAGCGAGGCCGATATAGCCGTCGGCGGCGGTGAACAGGGGCTGGAACACCTGGATGACGCCCTGGGCAAAGCAGAAGCCAAAGGCAGCGCGGAAGACGATGTCAAAGACCCAAAAGACGGTGATGCAGACGGAGAAGGGGATGATGTCCTTAAAGGTCTGCGAGATGTTGGGCGGAACCTGCTCGGGCATCTTGACGGTGATGTTGCGCTTAATGAAGAACTTGTAGATGATGCCGGTCACAAACGCAGCGATAAAGGCGGTCAACAGGCCTTTGGAACCAAGGTAGGTGGTGTTGAAGCCGCTGGCAGCATCCGTGGCGATCGTGTCGCTCGAAAGGAGCAAGAAGCCGATGATGGCTGCGCACATGCACGAGATGAAGTTGATCTGGTTGTTCTTGGGTAGATCGCGGTTCTGGGCGTCGGCGAAGTGCTTGGCCGTGGTGGCGGCGCAGGCGATGGCCAGAATGCCCATGGAGTAGTTGTAGCACTTCCACAGGGCGTTGTTGATGTCATCGGGCCAGTAGAAACCCCAGATGTTGGGGACCGAGGCTACCAGGCAGAAGATGGACGAGAAGATGATGATGGGGATGACGGAGATAAAGCCGTCGCGGATCGCCTTGAGGTACTTGTTGCGGGCGATCGCGTTGAAAAAGGGCTGGCCCTTTTCGATGATGGCGATGAGTTGCTCCATGCAATGCTCCTAAGAGTCGGTGGGTTAGCAACGATGGTAGCTTTTGACGTTCGGTTGCCAAAATGTTGACGTTGCCATTTTGCGGCACAAAAAAAGACGCGAACCGGTGGCCCTTGTGCCTGTGGACCGTCGATTCCTTGCGCGTAAACGTTTGAGCCGCCCGGTGGCTCTGTGTTTGCACAATGGCAACGTTAACATTTGGGCGACAAAAGCCGCTCGGGGAAGCAGAATTGTCGGTGAACGGTAGGTTTTGGGTGGTAAGCGTATCGTTGGGGAGGCGTTGGATATACTTAAAGGTGTTCAAAATGACTGCGCAGGATGTCTTCAATGGCATCGTTGACATAGAAAGATCGACCTATGGCCGCTGTTAAAAAATCGGTTTCCGTTAAGGACGTGGCGCGTCTCGCGGGCGTCTCGGAGCAGACAGTCTCGCGTACGGTGCACGATTCGCCCAGCGTGCGCCTCGAGACCAAGGAGCGCGTGCGCGCCGCCATGCGCGAGCTGGGGTATCGCCCCAATTTTGCCGGTCGATCGCTGCGCCGCGGCAAGTTTAAGACCGTCGGCGTCGCCATGTTCAACATTACCGGCACCGGCAACCTCGACCGTATGGAGGGCTTTGCCGCCGCGGCCGACAAACATGGCTATGCCATCACCCTCACTAAAGTAGACGGGCATCCGTATACCCTCGAGAGCGCATCGTCGCGCATGAGCGCGCTGCCGGTGGATGGCATGGTTGTGATCATGAATCGCATGCCGGCGGACTTTGGCACCTTCGAGCCGCTGCCCGGTATGCAGACGGTGCTCGTTACCATGCTGGAGCACCCGCTCTGTTCAACAGTCGATAACGACCAGTTCGATTGCTCGCGCCAGGTGGTCGAGTACCTGCTGGAGCAGGGGCACAAGACCGTGCACTTTATCTCGTGCCCCGAGCGCTCGCTTTCGGGCATGCGTCGCGAGGAGGGCTGGCGCGAGACATTGCGCGCGCATGGTATTGAGCCGCCGCGACTCGTCCGTGGCGATTGGACGGCACAGAGCGGATATGCCGCCGGCCAGGTGCTTGCGGACGATTCGAACTGCACAGCCATTTATGCTTCCAACGATGCCATGGCCTACGGCTGCATTCGCGGGCTCGAGTCGCGCGGGAAGCACGTGCCCCAGGACGTAAGCGTGGTGGGTGTTGACGATAGTTTGGGCGATATCGTGCCCGATCGTCGCCTGACTACGGTGCGCTTTGACAACAAGCGCGTCGGCATGTGGGCGGTCGACAAGATTGCCGGCGCCGAGGGCGCTGCACCCGGTGTGGAGCACATGCTGTTTCCGGGTGTGCTCGTCGAGGGCGATACGGTGCGCGATATACGCTAGGGTGCGGACCTGTTTGGGTTGCCGCTAATTGTGTTTGAGAATGTTCAGATTGGTTTAAAAACCGTTCACGGGTGAAAAGCAACCGTTCATAGCTCGAAATTACGTTTTGCGCTGTTCTTTTTTGTTTGAATGTTAATGTTCCTGCCATACACAGCGCAGCGCGTATGCCCGGACGCGATGCTCTCCGTTGGTTCATATGTGAAAGGAACGCAATATGGCAACCAAAGAAGAAATCTCGATGGTTGGATTTGAGATTGTCGCATACGCGGGCGACGCCCAGACCGATCTGCTTGCAGCGCTCGATGCTGCTCGCGAGGGTGATTTTGAGAAGGCCGAGCAGCTGCACAAGGATGCCAGCGATGCACTTATCGGCGCCCACGACACGCAGACCAAGCTGCTTTCGCAGGAGGCCGGCGGCGGCGAGATGGAGATGACCTTCATCATGGCTCACGCTCAGGACACTCTCATGACCACCATGATCCTGGAGAAGCAGACCCGCTTTACCATCGATGCCTATAAGCGCATCGCCGCACTCGAGGCTAAGCTCGCCTAACGAGCTCTCACAACCAAGTCCCCTTCCAAAAGCTCTGCCGCTACCCGCGGCAGGGCTTTTCTGTTTACCCGGCACTTGGGGACGTTCCTTATCTGCCGGCAGTTTGGGACACTCCTGCCATGCATTCGATCCTTTGAGGATGGAAGAAACCGGGTCATTAGGTTTGCTGCGGTGCCGACTCGGTCTGTCGGTTACAAAACTATGCCGGTTTACTACGATGAATCGCATTCTTTCAACTATGGAAAGAACAGCGTTATCAAAGCCGCAGGTAGAAAGCTTGTCATTTTCTGCTAATAGCAAATGTGGTCGGTCCTATCGGTTTTATCGTAGTAAACCGGCATAGTTTTGAAATGGCACTATTCGACTAGCAGCGTTATGGAGCTTCTGCACGCCCTCCCGTTCGGTTTTTCGATGGGTGGGTATACTTTCCACCGCAATACAGGCCGGAATGAGGAGGCATCCAAATGCCGGATAACGGGTCAATACAAAAAAGAGACGCGCACGAGATGGCTCATGGGCGTCCTGTCCAGATAACCGAGCACACGACGGTAACCGAGCTGCAGCCCAGCCTGTCCGATGTCGTGTGCGCAAACAAAAAGCTGCAGATTGGCTTTATCGTTGCACTCGTGGTACTGGCGCTGCTGTCGGGCTTTGTGGCTCGTCCGCATTTTGCCGATACCAAAACATGGGACTCCACCATCGAGGTCATCGACCAAAAGAAGGGCAACGTTTTGGCGCTCACGACCTCGTGCGTGGCGCTGTCTGCGGGCATTACCGCGCTGCCGGGTGATACGGGAACGCCGGTTGCCGAGCAGCTCGCGCAGCTTTCGGGTAACTTGGGCATCGTGCTTGCCGTGCTCTACCTAGAGAAATATTTGCTCACGATTTTGTGGTCGGTTGGCTTGGGCATCTTAATCCCGTTTGCGCTGGTGCTCTTTGCGGTCTCGCTTGGCATTCACGGACGCTGGAGCACGAGCGCTGTCCTGCGCCGCGTGGCGACCCGCGTGCTGGTGGTTGCCGTGATCGGCATGGCCTTGGTGCCTGCAAGCGTATGGGTGTCGCAAAAGGTCGACGAGACGTATCGGGTGAGCATCGAAGCGGCCGAGCAAAAGGCGGCCGACGCTGCGGGTGCGGCAGACGGCAATAGCTCCAAAACGAGCAAGAAAAAGTCCGAGTCCACAGAATCCAAGAACGTGCTTGAGCAGCTTGCCGACGGTGCCTCGGGTCTTGTCGCGTCGGTGACCAACGGCGCCAAACAGATGACCGATGAGATTGTGCAACAGGTGACCGATCTGATCGAAGGCGTCATCGTGATGATTGTGACTTCGTGCGTTATTCCATTGCTGGTGCTCGCGGCGTTTCTGTGGCTGGGGCACACGCTGCTGGGGATCGATATTTCCGGCCCGGCGAACTATTTAACGGGACGTTTTCTGAGCGCTCCGTCCAAACATGCCAAGAAGAGCGGGCAGTCTGAGTAGGCGGCAAAGCGATCTTTGGAAGATCAACCGTAAGAAGGGCGGCCGAGACACGTTCTCGGCCGCCCTTTTGTTTGTTGAAGACATGGTCGCTACGTCTGCGCCGGGCTCAAACGGTCGGCAATCAACCGTAAACGGTATTTGTTCAAAAAAGAACAAAGTTAAACAAATAATGGTTGCAACCTATGTTCGAATGTGTTCAAATAAACATGAACAGTGAAGAACCGCACATTCAGATGCCCGGACCTGAGCGCGATTCAACACTTCCAAACAGAAACTACGCACCTGCGTATCTCTCAAGGAGGATGTCATGAGGGTTGTAATCGCTTCCGATGCCGACGGTATGTCGATGAAGGAGTCCATCAAGGAGATGCTCATCGCTGACGGTCACGAGGTCGTCGACTATTCCGAGACCCCTGCTGCGGACTTTGTCGATTCCGCGACCGCCGTTGCCAAGGACCTGCTGGAGCACAAGGATTCCCAGGGCTTCGCATTCGATAAGTACGGCGTCGGCTCCTATATGGCCGCCGTCAAGATCAAGGGCATGGTCGTCGCCAACATTTCCGACGAGCGTTCCGCCTACATGACCCGCGAGCACAACGGCTCGCGCATGGTCACCATGGGCCCGGGCGTTGTGGGCACCGAGGTCGCCAAGAAGATCGCCCGCGAGTTCCTGCGCGCCCAGTACGCCGGCGGCCGTCACCAGATCCGTGTCGACATGCTCAACAAGATGGCCTAACGAGAGCCACCGAGAACTCGAACTTCTATCTCAACTTGTGAATTCAGACGAAAGGACGTTCTGATGAAGAAGACCATCGCAATCGGTTGCGACCATATCGTTACGGACGAGAAGATCTATCTGGCCGACCGCCTGGAGCAGGCTGGCTACAAGGTGCTCGACTGCGGCACCTACAGCCACACCCGTACGCACTATCCCATCTACGGTAAGGCCGTGGGCGAGGCTGTTGCCAGCGGCAAGGCCGACTTTGGCGTGGCCCTGTGCGGCACCGGCATCGGCATCACCAACGCCGTCAACAAGGTTCCCGGCGCTCGCTGCGCCCTGGTTCGCGACATGACCTCTGCCCTGTATGCCCGTCGCGAGCTCAACGCCAACATCGTGGGCTTTGGCGGCAAGATCACCGGCGAGTTCCTGATGGCCGATATCATGCTTGCCTTCCTGGAGGAGCCCTACGAGAAGACTCCCGAGCACGACGCCCTGATTGCCAAGATCGACGCCTGCAATAAGGCCGACGCCGAGGCTCAGGCTGACCCGCACTTCTTTGACGAGTTCCTCGAGAAGTGGGACCGCGGCGAGTATCACGACTAAGGGGGTTCCGGCGTTTTAACAAACGCCGGACCGGTCGACGCTGCGAAGCCATCTGGCGGGCAATCTGCCGCTCAGCTTCGACGGCATGACCAGAAGGTCAATGCCGTCTCGCTTCACGGCACCTTGCCTCGCCAGCTGGCTTCTCGCTGATGTCTGAGTGACCTGTGGGGTTACCGCTGTTGTTGCGAAGCGTTCTGGTATGGCAAGTTGCTCCGATAACACGTTTGCTTGCTTGGCTTGAGTGCTTCGTTTTGGCGGCCCCCGGCATTCTGCAGCTTTTCAATTGACGGCTCGCGTTTCTGTGAGGGGGCGCGGGCCGGTTTTCTATCAGCCCCACTGACTTGGCGGGCTGTCGTAAGAAAGGGAAGGCTCCTATGGAGTTTGTTCTTGATAACGGTTCTATCCGCGTAGCACTGAGCACGGCTGGCGGATCGTTCACTTCTATTGCGGCCAACGGCCGTGAGTACCTGTGGCAGGGTGACCCGGCGGTCTGGTCGGGCCAGGCACCCATTTGTTTCCCGATCTGCGGCGGCCTTCGCGACGGTCACGCAATGACCATGGGCGGCCGCGAGGTTAGGCTCGCCCGCCACGGCTTTGCGCGCAAACAGGAGTGGAAGCTCGAGGAACAGAGCGACAACATGGTTGCACTGAGCCTAAGCTCTGCCGACCATGCCGAGCTGCTCGAGCAGTACCCGTATCCGTTTAAGATCGTTGCTCGTTACACGATCGATGCGGCAAAGGTGGCCGTGTCGTACGAGGTGACCAATGAGGGCACCGAGGACATGCCGTTCTTTGTGGGTGGCCACCCCGGCTTTAAGTGCCCGCTCGACGAGGACGAGTCCTATGACGACTATGAGCTTCGTTTTGATCAGCGTGAGGCCGCCGAGCTCTGTACTGCCGTTCCCTCGACGGGCCTGATTGATGTTGAGCATCGCAGTAAGAACCCCATGATCGACCAGAACCTGCCGCTTGCCCACGAACTCTTCGACTTCGCGGAGACCATCTTTGACGTGCTCGAGAGCCGCGTGGTTACGCTGACCAAGAAAACCGAGGACAAGGGCGTGCGCCTGACGTTCCCCGATATGCCATACCTGATTGTGTGGAGCAAGCCCGAGGGTGACTTTGTGGCCGTGGAACCGTGGGGCGGCCTGTCTACCTGCTCCGATGAGGACGATATTCTGGAGCACAAGCGTGGCTGCCTGGTTGCCAAGCCGGGGGAGACCGTCATTCGCGGTTTTGAGATCGAGATCCTTTAACGAGTTATCGTATGTTTGGGGCGGGTCATGCCGCCCCGGAACAGGAGTTCAATATGATTCTGACCGTCACCATGAACCCGTCGATTGATACGCGCTATCAGCTCGACAAGCTGATCATTGACGACGTTAACCGCGTCACGCCCGAAAAGACCGCTGGCGGCAAGGGCCTCAACGTGAGCCGTGTGCTGCTGCAACTGGGAGACGACGTGCTCGCGACTGGTCTGCTTGGCGGCCACATGGGTGCCTATATGGCCGAGCTTATGGATGCCGACGGCGTCAAGAACGACTTTGTGCCCATCGCCGGTGAGACGCGCATTTGCCTGAATATTCTGCACGAGGGTAATCAGACCGAGCTGCTGGAGAGCGGCCCGCAGATCGCCCCGGCCGAGCTCGAGGCCTTTACGGCCAAGTTCGCCGAGCTCGCGGCGAAGGCGGACGTTGTGACGCTTTCGGGCTCGCTGCCGCGTGGCGTCGATGCCGGCTACTATGCCGAGCTCGTCAAGATCGCCGAGGAGGCGGGCGCCAAGGTGCTGCTCGACACCTCGGGTGCATCGCTGGAGGCAGCGCTGGAGTCCGACGCTAAGCCCGAGCTCGTAAAGCCCAACCTGACCGAGATTAACGGCCTACTGGGTACGTCCTTTACGACCGATGATGTCGATGCCCTGCGCGAGGCGCTTGCCGCCGATGGCCGCTTTGCCGGTATTCCCTGGGTTGTCGTTTCGATGGGCGCTGCCGGTTCGGTGGGCTTCCATGAGGGTCGCGCGTTCCGCGCCAAGACGCCCGCGATTGCGGCTGTGAACGCAACGGGTTCCGGCGACTCGACCATCGCCGGTTTTGCGCATGCCATTGCTGCTGGTGCCGACGACGTCACGGTGCTCAAGACCGCCAATACCTGCGGTAAGCTCAACGCCATGGATCCCAAGACCGGCCACCTGATCATGGACCGCTGGGACGAGATCTACAGCAACGTTGAGGTCGTAGAGTTGTAGCGGTTGCGACTCCTAATAGAATGATCGTGGATAATCTCCCGCTTTTGGTGCCCATACGAGTTCAAAGTGGGGGATTTTCCACGCTCGAGTCATTAGTTGTTGGGGACGTTCTTGTTTGACTAGTCGTTTAAGAACGTCCCCAATGACTACACTCAAAAACGGCGCCCGTCGGCGATGTTGCCGGCGGGCGCCGTTGTCTTGAAGACGAAATAGTCCGTTTTCCTCCGTCCCCAAGGGATCATTACAGTGAGTCGATAAAGCGCTGCTGGGCGGCGCGGCCGGCTTCGTCCCACTTAAAGACGCCGGCGTTGTCGAGCACGTGGCCAAACACTACGCCGACCTCCTCGTGCAGGATGTCGATGGCGTTGTCCGCCGTAAGCTCGTCGGCGCGGCGGGCATAGACGTCCTCGGCCCACGCGGCATGGCTGCGGCAAAGGTCGTCGCCCTCGAGCGCTGCGGCAAGGTCGTAGCTGGTATCGGCTTTGGCTGCCAGCAGGTGCTCGCGGACAGCGCCGAGCTCGGGAACCAGGCGCGGCGGAAGAATAGCCAGGCCCATAACCTCGATCAGGCCGATGTTCTCCTTCTTAATGTGGTGATACTCGGCATGCGGGTGGAAAACGCCCAGCGGATGCTCGTCGGTCGTGATATTGCAGCGAAGCGCCAGGTAGGCCTCGTAAATCTCGCCGCCGGCGTTGCCGCGGGAGTCGACGCGGCGGATGACGGGCGTCACGGTGTTGTGCGCTACGCCGTCGGCCGTGTGCGCGATAACGCCCGCAGACTCGTCGGTCCACTCGCGCCAGGCGAGGATAATCTTCTCGGCAGCGTCGAGCAGCTGAGCGCGGTCATGCGAGCGCAGGCGCAGCACCGAGAGCGGCCACTGCAGCACAGTGCCGGTGACCTGGTCAAAACCGGGCATGCTAAACTGCGAGACCTCGGCGGCATGCATCATGGGGAACTCGTGCGCGCCGCCCTGGAAGTGGTCGTGCGACAGAATCGAGCCGCCCACGATAGGCAGGTCGGCGTTGGAGCCGATGAAGTAATGCGGGAACAGGTCCACAAAGTCGAGCAGGCAGGTCAAGCCCTTGCGGTCGACGTGCATCGGACGATGCTCGGAGCTCATGGCAATGCAGTGCTCGTTAAAGTAGGCGTACGGGCTGTACTGGAAGCCCCAGCGCTCGCCATTAAGCTGAATGGGAATAACGCGTAGGTTCTGGCGAGCGGGGTGGGCGCCGCCGTCGGCTGCGGCGGAGCGTCCCGGGTAGCCCTCGTTTTCGATGCACAGCTGGCAGGCGGGGTACTTTTCGCCCGTGTTCTTTGCGGCGCCGGCGGCAGCGATATCGCGTGGGTCCTTCTCGGGCTTGGACAGGTTGATGGTGATCTCCAGGTCACCCCAGTTGGTGGGGGTGCTCCATTTGATGTTGCGCGCGATGGCGGCACGGCGCACGTAGCCGGCGTCGCAGCACAGGCCGTAGAACCAGTCGGTTGCGGCGCGGGGCTCGTTGACGCCCATACGTCCGTTGAACTCCTCGTTTACAACCGAAGGCCTCGGCATGAGCGCATCCATGATGCGCATGGCGATGCGGTCGCGGCCTGACGCCGTGTCCTCGGCGGCACCGTTGGTAACGGCGGCCTCGGAAAGCGCGGCAAGCGTGCCCTCCAGGTCAAAGTCGGGGAGTGTATCGGGGTGCAAGAGCGAAATCTTCTCGGTCTTGAGTGCCCAAGCCATGTCGAGTGCGGGGCCCGTGGCGCCGATGCACTCCAAAATGGTGTTGTATGCCCAGATCCGGTCGTCCTGGCCGATCATCGATCGGTGGATGGCGTACTCGATCAGGTTCTGCGCGGCCTCTCGCACGTCAGTCATTACAGCCATGCCGCGTAAGCCCCCTTGTCAGAGATGGCGTAGTGACGGGCAGAGCCCTCGCCCAGCCAGCCGTTCATCTTGGCAATGAAGGTGTCGACCAGATCGAGCGGCACGAAGGCCTGGATGGTACCGCCAAAGCCGCCGCCGTGGATACGAACGGCGCCACGGCCGTCGAGCACATGCTCGGCAAGAGCAAGCGCGTACATGGAAGGCTGCTCGGCACCCAGTTTGGCAACAACATTCTGCAGGTACATGGCGGAGCTGGCGCCGGACTCACGCGTCAGGACCAGGAACTGGTCAATGTCGCCGGCGTTCAGGGCCGCCCAGCGCTTATCGACCAGGCCGTTCTCGTACCAGTAATGAACGGCGCGCAGGCAGGCGCGGTCGCCCAGCTTGGCGCGCAGCTCGGGGAGCTTGGCGTCAAAGTCCGCCACGTTTACCTCGCACAGGCGTGCCTTGCCAAACTCGGCGGCGACGTCCTGCATCTCGCGCGGAACAGCGGCGTAGTCGTCGGTGGCTGCCACATGGTCGGCGCCGACCTTGACGAGCACGAGCGCATAGCCGTGATCCTCAAAGTTGAGTTCGAGCTTCTGGGTCTTAGGCTGAGCCTGGTCCTCAAAGTCCATGTAGGCGAGGCCGCCCAGGCACACGGCAGCTTGGTCCATCAGACCGCAGGGCTTGCCGTAGTAGTTGTTCTCGGTGCGCTGGCTCATCTGGGCGAGTGCGACGGGTTCAATGGCGGGCGCGCCCCAGAGCGTCTCCATGGCGCGGCCGTAAGCCGCCTCGACAGCGGCGGAGCTAGAAAGGCCGCCACCCGAGGGGACGGAGCAGGTAAAGGCAAAGTCGAAGCCCTGGGGCTCAACGCCGAGACCTGCGACCTCGTGGGCCATACCGCGCACGAGGCTTGCGGACGTGCCCTTCTCGGACTCTTGAATATCCAGCGTGTCGAGCGTGATCTCAAACGTAGGATAACCCTCGTCGGCGACGCGAACCTTGTTGGAATCGGTCGCCACGGCAATGCCGTCAACGGCGACATCGAGCGAGCCGGCGATAACGTGGCCACCCTCGTGGTCGGTGTGGTTGCCGCTGATCTCGGAGCGGCCGGGCGCGTGCACATAGAGAACCTGGCGGTCGCCGATGGGGCCAAACTCCTCCTCAAACAGCTTGGTGAGCGTGGCGAGTGTCTTTTCGTCGGGGGTGGTCATGGGAGTCCTTTCCTTGGCGCGCACGGGTGAGTTTTGCGTCGTTATGAGTACGTTAACAACTTGAAGCGGCATGAACCAAGTGTCCACGATACCGCACGTTACGGGCTATGTTAACGTACTCATAACACATCGCTTGTCACTTTTTGAGAATCTGGTAATCGGTAGAAATACAGCCGTGAACGGTACTGTCGTATGGACTTATAAAGCAGAAAAGATGCAGATAGAAAAAGTAGAGTACGTTAACATGCGTCCGACGATAGCGGGCCTCGGTGCAGGGCGTGTTTCTGCCCAGGCCGGCATTCACGCTATTCAGATCTCGCAAGGGTGAAGGTGATCCTGTGGCAAGGCGCCCGTCCAACGATACAGGTACGCGTCCGGTCTCCATGGCCGACGTCGCCCGCGCTGCTGGCGTTTCGCAGCAGACGGTTTCGCGCGTCGCCAACGGTTTGCCTAACGTCAACGAGCAGACGCGCCAGCGCGTGCAGGCCGCTATGCAAGAGCTCGGCTTTCGTCCGAGTTATGCCGGTCGCTCGCTGCGCGACGGCCGTTACCATTCGGTCGGCCTGTGCGTCAACGATGTCACCAAGTTTGGCAACCTCTCAATGATCGACGGCATCGCCAGCGCTGCTCGCGAGCATAATTGCGCCATCACGCTGGTCGAGATGTCCAAGACCGAGGAGTTTTCGCTTGCCGAGGCCACGCGTCGTATGGCCGCGCTGCCCGTGGACGGCATCATTATCGGCATGAGTCGCATGGCACCCGATTTTGAGACGTTTGATCCGTTGCCGGGCATTGGCACGGTCATCGTTACCATGTACGCGCATCCGCGCGTGACCACAGTCGATTCCGACCATTACGGCTGCTCGCTATTGCTTATGGATCACCTGTTTGAGCTGGGACACGATCAGATTCGCTATATTGGCGGCCCGTCGTTCTCGGTCGACGAGCGGTTTCGTCGCGCCGGTTGGCAGGATGCACTCGAGCGTAAGCACATTAAGCCGCAGGCGCCGCTCGAGGGCGATTGGTCTGCCAACAGCGGATACGAAGCCGGCAGATATCTGGCCGAGCACGACCGCACCATGACGGCGATTTACGCGGCAAACGACCAAATGGCAAACGGTGCCATCGCCGCGCTGCGCGATAGCGGCTTGCGCGTGCCCGAGGACGTGAGCGTGGTGGGCGTCGATGATTCGCTCGATGATTTTGTAGCACACAACGAGCTCACGACCGTTCGATTCGACTTGCATCAGCGTGGGCGCGAGGTGTTTGAGCATGCGGTTCCCGAGGCGGGTACGGTGGGCAAAACCGTTGCCATTCGTATTCCCGGCCAGCTCATCATTCGACATAGCACGGCGATACCGCGCTCATAGTTTGTGCTGGTAAACGGCGATTTATCGCATTTTAATAACAATCGGTAAGAATGCCGGCAGATAGCTGTTGGGATGCAGCCGAGTGCTATGATAAACGGGCTCTTTTGTCTATCTAGGAGGCTTTGCCTGATGGAGATCACCAAGGATATCCGCTACGTTGGCGTCGACGATCACGACATTGACCTGTTCGAGGGCCAGTACGATGTGTCCGAGAACGGTATGGCATACAACAGCTACGTTATCTTGGGCGAAAAGATCGCTGTCGCCGATTCAGTCGATGGCGGGTTTGTCGACGAATGGCTCGGTAACCTCGAGGCTGTACTCGACGGTCGCACGCCCGACTACCTGGTCATCCATCACATGGAGCCCGATCACTCCGCCGGCATCGCCGCCTTTATGGAGCGCTATCCCCAGGCACAGATTGTGGCAAGCATGGGCGCCTTCCGCATGATGGTTAACTACTTTGACACCGACTTCCCCGAGCGCAAGATGGTTGTCAAGGAGGGTGACGTGCTCGATTTGGGCGGCCACAGCCTAACCTTTGTCGGCGCCCCCAACGTGCACTGGCCCGAGGTGCTGTTCTCCTACGAGGCCACCGACAAGGTGCTCTTTAGTGCCGACGGCTTTGGCAAGTTCGGCGCCAACGACATCGAGGATCCGGAAGGGTGGGCCTGCGAGGCGCGCCGTTATTACTTTGGCATCGTGGGTAAGTTCGGCAAGTTTGTGCAGGCCGTGCTCAAGAAGGCCGCCGATCTGGACATCCAGGTTATCTGCCCGCTCCACGGCCCTGTTCTTACCGAGAACCTGGGCTATTACCTCGACACCTACAACACCTGGTCGAGCTATCAGCCCGAGGACGAGGGCATCACGATTGCCTATGCGAGCGTGTACGGCCATCTGAAGGCCGCCGTTGAGGAGCTCGCATCTGCGCTTGAGGCTCGCGGCCAGAAGGTTTCCGTCTTTGACCTGGCTCGCGACGACATGGCCGAGGCCGTTGAGGATGCGTTCCGCTACGACCGCCTGGTGCTCGCCTCCATTACCTATCAGGGCGAGATTTTCCCGTTCATGAGCACCTTTATCCACACGCTCGCTGAGCATGCCTACCAGAACCGCACCGTGGCGCTCGTCGAGGCTGGCTCTTGGGCACCTGCCGCCGCTAAGGTTATGGCCAAGGAGCTCGAGGGCATGAAAGACATCACGCTGACGCAGAATAAGGTGACCGTCCTGGGTTCGCTCAACGACGCTTCGCGCGCCCAGATCGAGGCCCTCGCTGACGAGCTGTCCAAGTAGCGATACGTTCACTTTCAACGCTCAAACCACCACAAAGGGGACAGGCACCTTTGTGGTGGTTTTTGTTTAAGCGCCGGCGATGACGAGATTTGGGCGGGCGTCGTCGACGGTCTCGGTGATTGAGGTGGCGACGGCATCATCGGGATCACGGTCCATCACGATGGTGTCGACATCGACAAGCTCGGCAAAGCGATACATGCCGCGTCCGTTGACCTTGCTGGCGTCCATGAGGGCCACGTTTTGACGGGCTGCGGCGATCATGGCCGTTTTGGTCTCGGCCATCTGCGGAAAGTCGGTCGTAAAGCCGCAGCCGGGAACAAAAGCGCCGGGGCACATGACGGCAAGGTCGGCATGGACCATTTGGAGCGCCTGCATAGTAAGTGGGCCGTACAGATAGCGATGACCTTTGCGCAGTGCCCCGCCCAGCATGACGACATCGACCGAGGGCATGCTCTCGTCGATGTAATCGGCGATGGTGATGTCGGCCGTGATAACGGTGATGCCGTTGCGTTGATCGAGGAGCCGGACAAACTCGAGCGCCGTGGTGCCCGAGTCGACGAGCAGCGTGTCGCCGTCATTGACGAGCCCGATGGCGCTTTGCGCGATGGCCTGCTTGGCGGCAACATTGACGTTGATACGGCGATCCTGGGTGGATACGGTCAGTCGCTTCTGGAGCGACACAGCGCCACCGTGCGTGCGGCGCAGCTTGCCGGACTCGGCGAGCGCGTCTAGGTCCGCACGGGCGGTAACGGAGGACACACCAAAGGTCTGGGCGATTTCTGCTACCTGCACCGAGGCGTTATGTTCGAGCATCTCCATGATGGCGGCGCGACGTTCGTCGGCAAAAGCTCGGGTTGTTGCATGGGCCATATTCGCTCCAACATCGTCTGAAATTTGCAGGAATTGTGTTGAGTCCATTTTCGTTCATTTTCTTTTTGAGTAAGAAAACACCTTTCGATTACTTATCTTTTCTATAAAAGAAAGATGATTCGCTTGAAAACTGCAATGTCGTATAGAGGGATCCGGCGCGAATCCCTTCCGTTTGCTTTTCAAAAACGAGTGTCTTGACCTGTGTGCCGGTGATATCTCATACGTGCGACGCCGTCGATTTTCATACAATGGGCGCAGCAAAACGCAAGGTAAAACGCCTTGTGATCAACTACGCCCGATGTCCAGATGCGGGCGAGGGAGAGGAGCAAACGCTCATGGCACTTGTTACCACCGAAAAGATGCTCAAGGACGCTCAGGCCGGCCACTACGCCGTCGGCGCGTTCAACGTCGAGAACCTCGAGTTTGTTATGGCCGTTCTGGCCGCTGCCGAGGAGACCAAGTCCCCCGTCATCATGCAGACCACCCCGGGCACCATCAAGACCGCTGGCCTGGATTACTTCTACGGCATGGTCAAGGCTGCCGCCGAGCGCGCTTCCGTGCCCGTCGCTCTGCACCTCGATCACGGCGATGGCTATGACCGCTGCATGCAGGCTTTCCGCACTGGCTACACCTCTGTCATGATTGACGGCTCGCACGAGTCCTTCGAGGACAACATTGCCCTGACCAAGTCCGTCGCCGACGCTGGCCGCGCCATGGGCGTGCCCGTCGAGGCCGAGCTTGGCAAGGTCGGCGGCAAGGAGGACGACGGTCCCGCGGTTGAGGGCGAGAGCCCCTACACCGATCCGGCCGAGGCCAAGGAGTTCGTCGAGCGCACTGGCTGCACCTCCCTCGCTATTGGCGTTGGCACCAGCCACGGCGTGTACACGAGCGATCCGCACATCGAGCAGTCCGTGGTCAAGGCCATCCGCGACGCCGTCGACGTGCCGCTGGTTCTGCACGGTACCTCCGGTGTGCCCGATGAGCAGGTTGCCGAGGCCGTGAAGAACGGCATCTGCAAGGTCAACTACGCCACCGAGCTGCGTCAGGCCTACACCAAGGGCTTCATGGCCTACATGGCCGAGAACCCCGCCTGCTTCGATCCCAAGAAGCCGGCCAAGGAGGGCATGCGCGAGATCACCGAGCTGGTTAAGATCCGCATGACCAACCTCAACTCTGTGGGCAAAGCAGAGTAACAGCAAGGGCACTCCGACTCGCTACATATCCCGGGGAGGGACGAGGGCTTAGTTCCCCAATCGTCCTCGGGCATGCAAAAAGCCTCGCTGCGCACTTCGTGCGGCGAGGCTTTTTGCCTCCTGCGGAAAGATTAGAGAACTAACCCCTCGTCCCTCCCCGGTTGACCTACTCGAGGTCGTCGCCCTTGTGGTGTTAGGTCTGAAAATAATAAGAAGCCTTCGCGCTGCGGAATGATTTTGGAAACTAAGTACGGGGACCCGCCCAAACCGTCCTGCTCAATCGCCCTTGTGGTGTTGGGGCTGAAAGGGTGGGACGCGTGGGTTATTTGGTTGTTAGGGTTAGTAGGTCGTTGGGGGTTTTGAGGTTGTAGGTGGCGTTTGGGATATCTTGGTGTGATCCCCATGCTGCTCGGGCAAAACTGACCCCTGCCGAAGTTGCGCATTGTTCGTCGTAGACGGTGTCGCCAACGTAGACGACGTTGCCAGGATTCGCGCCCGCACGTCGGAGATATTCGAGCATGGGTGCGGGTGCGGGTTTATGTTCGGTTGTGTCTTCGACAAGGATGATGTGCTCAAAATACTTATCGAAATCAAGGGGTGCAATTTCTTTTGCGTATTCGTCGCGCGCACGTGAGGAGACGATGCCAAGTTTGCAGCCGCTATCGGCGAGTGTTGCGATGACTTCAAGCAAACCTGGAAACACGCTGATGGTGCTTTTAAAGCTGGCGGCAACTTGGCACCAGCGATCCAACGTTGCCTGCGAGTAGATCCCAAGTTTCTCAAGGGCATCCTTGCCGGGTATGCCGAGGGCAAAGTCAAGCTCGTGTCGGGGAAGCGTTTTGCTGGTCTCTTCTTGGACAATCTGGACAAGCGATGACAGAACGCTTTCTTCTGTATCTGCCAATGTCCCATCAACGTCAAATACGATATGGTCAAAGTGCTTCATATGATTGCTCCTCTCTGTTGTTTGCCTGCAAGTTTGATGCAGTGACAGAAGAAGGGCTAGCGGGATTTCTGCCTGGTGCTATCGAGATTCTGCCTCGCTGCTCGATAGCTCGAAGGAGTGCATCCCATTTGTTCTTTAAATACCTGGCCAAGATGGCTTGCTGTCGCAAAGCCGCATTGGCGCGCGACTGTCTGGACCGTTCGCGTGGTGTGTGCCAAAAGTTCGCAAGCACGGTTTACGCGGTATGCGCGCAGATATGCCGCCGGGGTCGTTCCTGCGCAAGCTTCGATAATGCGGTAACACTCTCTTTCGCTTACGCCGGCTGCAGATGCCATCTGGGGCACATCTATAGCGGCTGCATAGTTTGCGCGGATAAAGTCCAGGATTGCCTTGAACTGTACGTCGCGGCTGGTCATCCAAGAGGCGCCGTCGGAAGAAAAGAGCGGTTCGGTCTTGGCGTTAATCTGAATCCAGAGCTCTGACAAACTATTTCGAAGCGCCATCTCGTTCTGCGGCTGTTGAAGGTCGTGGCTAAAGGAGCTCTTCAGCAAATCGATAAAGGGCATATCGTCGGGATTGGTGGGCGACCATTTGAGCACATCGACGCCTCGACATTGAAGCAATGGGTTGATGTAGCGCTTTTGGAGACGTCCCGCGGGATCGCCGAGCATCGACGGCTGAAAGATATGCAGCATTTGAATGGCTGGCGCCGAATTGGGTGATTGCAGCGTGCTGTGCAAAACGCCGCCGTTGATAAAGCCGGCGGACCCTTCCTCAAAGCGTACGTGCTCATGAGCCGCGTGCGTTCGATAGTCAATCGCTCCCTGCTCCATGTAGAAAAGCTCAACTTCGGAATGCCAGTGCCAGGGGACGGAATTGCCCGGATAGCGAGCGAATTCTGCGCGTTCGGCAATATAGGGCCAGTCTTCGGCGGTCTCGGGAAACGCTTCCTCGCGTCCTCCGCGGTGCAATTCTATGTGATCCATGTTTCGCATGGCATCAGTATAAAGCGCGATGGGCTTAGATTGCTCTTGCCTGTTCGGGGAACGCCTTGTCTAGGGATGCTTGGAGCTTTTCGAAGGAAGCTCGTAAGTTGAGGCTCTGATCGGCTGAGCGCTTGGTTTTTGTGGTGGGGGAGTCGAGGAGACCGTTTCTCTGTGTCGGGGGGAAGGAGAAAAGGTTTGCATGTTTTAGGGATGGCTGCTGTGCTGCGTCATTGGAAGAATACATGCTTATGCGGCCTCCTCGATGTCCACCAAAAGATTGCGCGCGGGGTTTGCTGCTAGGTCCCGTGCGTTGGCAGTATTATGCCGCGGCCGTCGCAAAGAAGCGCTAAAGAAAGGCTTAACCTGGTTTGGTGTAACCATGAAACCGCAGGTCAAGGCTATTGAGTAACACTCTTGAAAGGTTTTGAGCTTAAGGGCTTTCTAAGGTTTGTGGCGTAGACGTGGCGCGGACGTGCGGAGCGTGTGAATGCTCGCTGTTAGCGTTGCGGCTCTGCGGCACGCACCTGCTCGATGACCTTTTCCATCGTGGCGTCGATGCGGTCTTTTTTGAGATCGCATTCCCAGATGGTTATGGGTGTCCAGCCCATTTGAGTGAGTGCTGCCACGGCAGCGCGGTCGCGCTCGACGTTGCGACGGAACTTTGCCTCCCAAAACTCAACGTTACGCTTGGGCTGGCTGGGATTGCACTTGGGGCAGCGATGCCAAAAACAGCCGTTGACGAAGATGGCGATCTTGCGCCCGGGAAAGGCGATATCCGGCTTGCCGGGCACCTTCCATTCCAGACGGTATCCCGTAAGGCCTGCAGCCCGCAGACGCTGGCGTACGAGCAGCTCAGGCTTGGTGTTGGCGCGCTTGTTGCCCTTCATGGACTTTTTGATGGCGGCGCGACGGCGGACCAGTTCGCGCTCGTCAGCGGAGAGGTCCGAGGTATCGATGCCGTCGAGCAGACCTGGTTTGGGGCGTTTTTTGCTACGGCGCTTAGGTGCGCGCTTGGGTTTGGCGGTGGGTTTGTCGGCTGTGTTGGGCGCGGCGTCATCAGCGGAGCTTGCCTCAAGCCGGTCTTCCTTCAGCTCAATCAGGGCATCGATGAGCCCCTTGTCTGCGGGCATCCATTCCACCGTGGCAAGCGAGGTGCGCGGAATCCAGCGGATATCAAGCTGGCGGTCGTGCTTCTGAGGCTCATCGGATTCATCGGCGAGCGAGCAGTAGTAACACTCCATTGAGAGATGAAAATCGGGGTAGTCATACTCAACGGTGTAGAAATCACGCAGGTTGGTGACTTTTACCTGTAGCTCTTCCATAAGCTCGCGGCGCACGGCGTCTTCTGGCGTCTCACCGCGCATGAGCTTGCCACCGGGGAACTCCCAAAGTCCCTGCATGTCGCCATAGCCGCGCTGCACAGCCAGTAGCTCGTCGGATCCTTCCTTGCGAATGATCCCGGCGGCAACATGAACAGTCTTCAACAGGAGTCCTCTCTCAACATCAACACGTGGCAGACTACGCTTACCTTACGCAACGGTAAGGCAAGCGTAAGCCATATCGATGGTAGCCGACTCGGCTTCTTGCGACTATAGATGCCGTAGACTAATTGCAAGAAAGGACTCGGTATGCAAACCATGCAAGCAGCGACCCCGGTACTGGAGGTCGCGCATCTCGAAAAGGTATATGGAGCGCTGGGCAACGTGACCCGCGCGCTCAACGACGTCAGCTTTACCGTCAACCGCGGCGAATTCGTCGGTATCATGGGTGCCTCGGGCTCGGGCAAGTCGACGCTGCTCAACTGCGTGTCGACCATCGATGCCGCCACGAGCGGCACCATCCGCATCAACGGCCAGGACGTGACGCGCATGAAACAGGCCAAGCTTTCGCAGTTCCGCCGCGAGGAGCTCGGCTTTATCTTCCAGGACTCCAACCTGCTCGATACGCTCACGGCACGCGAGAACATTGCCCTGCCGCTCACCATCGCCCGCACAAACTCGGCCGAAATTTCGACCCGCGTGCAGGATGTAGCCGCGCGTCTGTCTATCAGTCAGGTGCTCGACAAGTATCCCTACCAGATGTCCGGCGGTCAGCAACAGCGCGTTGCCGCGGCTCGCGCGCTCGTCACCGACCCCACTATGATTATGGCCGACGAGCCCACCGGCGCCCTCGATTCCAAGAGCGCCCGCTTGCTGCTCGAGAGCCTGGAGGCGCTCAATCGCCGTCTGCGCGCCACCGTGCTCATGGTCACGCACGACAGCTTTGCCGCCAGCTACACGAGCCGTGTGCTGTTTATCCGCGACGGCAAGATTTTCACTGAGCTGCGCCGCGGCGACACCGACCGCCGAGAGTTCTTCGACCGCATTATGGAGGTCGTTGCCATGATGGGCGGTGAGGGCTCCGATGCTCTGTAAACTCGCTTGGGGCAACGTCCGCCGCGCCGGCCGCGATTACCTTGTCTACTTGCTGACGCTCACCCTGGGCGTCACGGTCTTCTATGCCTTCAATACCGTCTCGATGCAGGTCGACATTGCCGGCATCAAGGAGGAGGGACTGTCCGAGCTCATGGGCAGCATGCTCGGCTACCTGACGTACTTTTTGGCCGGCGTCATGGCCTTTTTGATGGTGTATGCCAACAACTTCATTATGAAACGCCGCAAAAAGGAGTTCGGCCTGTACCAGGTGCTCGGCATGCGCCGCGGGCGCGTCGCCACGATCATGGCGCTCGAGACCGTATTTGTTTCGGTCGGCGCGTTTGTCGCCGGCATTGTGCTGGGCGTGGGGCTCTCCCAGCTCATGACATTCTTTACCGCTTCGCTCTTTAAGACGCAGATCGCCGATTTTCACTTCTTCTTCTCGGTGCATGCGTTCAATCTGACCCTTGCCTGCATGCTCGTGATGTTTGTGCTCACGCTACTGCTGAACCTTCGCGCCGTGCGTCGCACCAGGCTCATTGAGCTCATGGGTGCCGAGCGTCGCAACGAGAGCATCAAGACGCGCAACCCCTGGATCGCGATTGCCATCTTTGCCGTGGGCGTGGCGCTTGTGGGCGTGGCCTATTACCGTCTGCTACGTGATGGGTTCCCGCTGACTGCGACGGACAGCAAGCTGCAAGAGGCCATGAGCCAGTTTGGCATTACGACCGCTATGGTTACAGTGGGTACCTTTGCGCTGTTCTGGGGACTCTCGGGCATGCTCATCAAGCTGCTGCAGAGCCTGCGCGGCGTGTACTGGCGCGGCCTCAACATGTTTACCGTGCGCCAGCTTGCGGCCAAGGTCAACACGGTGTGCTTTTCGATGGGCGTCATCGCGATGATTCTGTTTTTGGCCATTACCTCGGTGACCTGCGGTATGTCGATTGCCAACGTGATGAACGAAAACCTGGAGCGCTATAACCCTGTTGACGTGTCTCAGACGTATGTCTATTACACGCCCGAAACGCTCGACTACTACAAGGAGTATGTCAATCCGTCTGAGGCCGATCGCATGGTGCTGGCCGATGCAACGGTCGATTTGTACGCTGCATGGCATGGCGATCGTAAAGATCCCGATAACGTTGCAGACGGTATTAAGGGCAAGTCGGCGGACAACAACGACGAGACCGGCAAGAAGGTCAATATCGCCGATGTTGCCGGTGAACATGTGCAGATCGATTCGTATCTGAGTTACCCGCTTGGCGGCTCGGGCCCCTCGGTGGTGGCGGGTGAGATGTGCAAGGCCATGGGCGAAAAGCTTCCCAAGGCGCTTGAGGGAAGCAACGCCGATGCGATGGGTCTGTTTGTGACGCCGGCGAGCCAGTACAACAAATTGCGCCAGATGATGGGCGAGGAGCCGGTGAGCATTGGCCGGGACCAGTACTTGCTTACGTGTGATATGGGCGGTGAGCTGGGCGACCTGTACACCAAATACATGGCCGGCGGCCATGCCCTCACCTTGGGCGGGCATGAGCTCAAGCCCGCAACCGATAAGTCGGACGAGGACACGGCGGCCATCGCCAACTCGGCGATGGGCAGCAATCCCGGTACCGTGGTCGTAGCCGATGAACTGCTGTCCCAGCTTAACCTGCAGCCGTATTCCAGTAATCTGCTCGTTAACTACAAACAGGGGATGGATACGACCGAGGCAGACGAGAGCATTAAATACACCTTGCTCGACAATCTGCTCGTTGACGGCAAGGAGCCGGGGTCGTGGGGAGTCTTCATCACGCGTTCCGAGATGTACACGCAAGCAGCGCAGATGAACGGCATGATTAGCTATCTGGCCATCTACATTGGCTTTGTACTGGTCGTTGCGTGCGCGGCAATCCTATCGATCCAGCAGCTCTCCAATGTGGCCGACGGCAGCCGCAGCTATCGTGTGCTGGCACAGATCGGCTGTGACGACCGCCAGATTCGCCATTCGGTGATGGCGCAGCAAGCGGTATTCTTTCTGTTCCCGCTGGCAGTGGGCCTGGCGCACTCCTTTGTGGCGCTCAAGGTGATCATCGAGCTGGTGAGCGTATTCGGCGATATGAGCATCGGCGGCACCGTGGGCCTCACCTGCGCGATTTTCCTGGCGGCCTATGGTGGCTACTTCCTGGTAACGTACCTCATGAGCGCCGGCATGGTACAAGCTGCCATCGCCACCCGCTACAGCGAGTAACAAGCGGCAAAACCGCCGCAAAACCAGAGCGAACGATCGCCGCGAAGGGAGCTGGGCTCCTTTCGCGGCGGTATTTTGCGTATCTAGAGCATCTCAGATGCAAGTGAGTAGGCTTTTTTGGATCTGCCGAGCACATCGCGGCAAGTGCTCAATAAAATCGCAGGTCAGGGCTGTGGCGTTTTGAGGTGTGCTCGGCATCCCGCCAAAAGACTACTCACTTGGTTTTACTGCTAGAAAACCGCCGCGAGGGAAAGTAGCTCCCTCGCGGCGGTTTTTTGCGTTTACCCAGATAAAACCTGCCAAAATAAACCTGTCCCTTTTTGGCAGGTTATCGCTTCCAAAAGTGGAGGATGAGCGTCGTGCGGTTTTGCTGTTCGGTTTTGACCAGGATGTTGTGGATGTGGGTCTTGACGGTGCCCACGGCAAGGAATAGCTCGTCAGCGATCTCTTGGTTCGATTTGCCCAGTACGACCAGACGCATAACTTCGGTCTCACGGTTGGAGAGCTTGTAGGCGTTGCGATAGAAGGGCATCTGCTCTTCGATGTGTCGATCAAGATCGCTGACGTTCTTTTCCTCGGGCGCCTCCTGCATGCGGATTGAAAGCACGTGGTAGGAGTAGATGATCAGCAGAATCGCAAAGTAGCACGCAAAGATATTCTCGCTAAAGTTGCGCTCGGACAGGTACAGCTGCAGCCAAGAGGGTGCCAGGCTCATGGGAACAACAAGGATGTTGTAGAAATCCTCGGCAACGATGCACCCGACCAGAATGGCGCCGATAATGAGGTGCTTTCGTTGATTGTTGACGCGCGCCTTAAGCTCGACCTGCGTGCTTTTATGCGCCGTCCAAAAGATATATAGTCCCACAAATACAAGGAATACCTGACGCATCGTGTAGTAGAGCCATTGATGCATGGGGCCGTAGGGGACAGCGACAATGATCAGCAGCTCGCTCAGGAAGAACGTTGCGACGGGAATAACAAACTGCTTTTTTGAATGTTTGTCGAGCAAGTCCATGGCAATGAGCCAGATAAAAGCTTGTGAAGCGGTCGCCACAAGGGTCCGCAACACAGGCATGGTAATTGAGTAATAGTCGCTGGCTGGAAAACTCTGGTTTTGCAACGTGTATTCAAAAAAGAAGATCTCGGTCATCTCGATGGCATAGCAAATAAAAACGCCGCTGCCATAGATAAAGAAGCGTCGACGAGACGAGGCATAGGCGGCAAGCGAAAGCACTGCCGTCACAATACAGATCACGAGTATCGCTAGGGTATAGAAGAACATCAGGGTGTTCATCTGCCACCGTCCCATCTCATTTCATCTATGGCCGAGCCCTGTATACCTTGTGGGATATAGACGTCTCAACCCTTCGTTCCATTGCGGATTAGGCGCCGAGATACAGCATAGCCGTATACCGTTCGCGGTTCTAGGTAGTAAACCCCCTGCAAGCTGGCTACCTGCGGGTTTATGTTGGTTTAGAGGGGGTGTAACTCCGTGAACGGTCTTTAATCCCGAATAAACTAGGTAAAAATTGCATACGGGTGAATGATGGTCTTGTCAACACGAGGCGTGATGTTCGAGCGCCTCATAGCAATAGTCGGCACGACCGGCGGAAAGGAATCGACATGGCGCTGCCTAAGGATTTCATCGACACCAACGACTTCACCAAAGAGCAGATCCTGGCTATCGAGGATCTTGGCCTGGCAATGAAGAAGGCCATCAAGGTTGACGGTTATTATCCGCACCTGCTCCGCAACCAGAGCCTTGGCATGATCTTCCAGCAGGTTTCCACCCGCACCCGTCTTTCCTTCGAGACCGCCATGTGCGACCTCGGCGGCCATGCTCAGTTCTATGGCCCTGGCACCATTCAGCTCGGTGGCCACGAGTCCCTGGGCGACACCGCTCGCGTCATGGGCGACCTGCTCGACATCATGATGGCTCGCGTTGACCGTCACAAGGACGTCGTCGGCCTCGCCGAGGGCTCCGCTGTGCCCGTCATCAACGGCATGTCCGAGTTCAACCATCCCACGCAGGAGATGGGCGACCTCATGACCATGCTCGAGAACCTCCCCGAGGGCAAGAAGATCGAGGACTGCACCCTGGCCTTCATCGGCGACGCCACCCAGGTCTGCGTCTCCCTCATGTTCATCGCTTCCAAGGTCGGCATGAAGTTTGTCCAGTTTGGACCTAAGGGCCACCAGATCCCCGACGGCGGCCTACACGTTGGCACCGTCGAGGAGCGCGCCGAGTTCGGCAAGCAGATGATGGCCATCGCCGAGGAGAACTGCAAGGTCTCCGGCGGCTCTGTCGTCATCTCCGACGACATCGAGTGCATCAAGGGCGCCGACTTCATCTACACCGACGTGTGGTATGGCCTGTACGACGAGGAGGTCTCGGGCGAGAACTACATGGACGTGTTCTATCCCAAGTATCAGGTCACCATGGACATGATGAACTTCGCCGGCCCCAACTCCAAGTTCATGCACTGCCTGCCGGCCACCCGCAACGAGGAGGTCGTCGACGAGGTCATGGACGATCCCGAGCGCTCCCTGTGCTGGGTCGAGGCCGAGAACCGCAAGCACTCCATCCGTGCTCTCCTTGCCGCCCTGGGCAAGCGCACCCCGCTCAACGACGAGGGTGTCGAGTACTCCGCCAAGGCTGAGCTCCACGCCGCTCTCGAGGCTCTCGAGCAGCTCTAAGCCTCAAGGCTTCTAAAAGCACGTTTGCGGGCGGCGGATGCTCGTCTCCTGTCGCCCGCTCACCGAGGCCCAAGCAATTGCCTTAATACCTTAGGGCCTCGGATCTGTCCAAGACTGAGCGAAGGAGCTCATCATGAGCGACGGAAAGAAAAAGCTTTCCTTCTTGACGGTCATTTCGACCATCATCTGCGTCGTCTTCGTTTGCGAGGCCGCCGCTCCTGCTGCTGCCATTGGCAACCAGCAGTTCTTCTGGTGGATCTTCCTGATCCTGACCTTCCTGCTTCCCTACGGCATGGTTGTCGCCGAGCTCGGTACCACCTGTGACGGCGAGGGCGGCATTTACGACTGGGTACGCGATGGCCTGGGCGACAAATGGGGCGCCCGCATCTCGTACTACTACTGGGTCAACTACCCGCTGTGGATCGCCTCGCTGGCTACCATGTTCCCCGACATTTTGGGCATGGTCTTTGGCGTCGAGTTCAACTTGATCGCCAAGATGGGTATCGATCTTGCCTTTGTGTGGATCGTCTACCTCATGGGCCGCTCCAAGGCGGCCGACTCCGAGTGGGTCCTTAACGGTGGCGCCATCATCAAGGTCGCCGTCGCCGTTATCGTTGGCGCTTTGGGCATTTGGTATGCCATGGAGAACGGTTTTGCGAACGACATGTCCGCTGCCACCTTCCTGCCCGAGCTCACCAACACCAACGCTCTCGGCTACCTGTCGATCATCATCTTTAACTTCATGGGCTTCGAGGTCATCTGCACCATGACCGACGACATGGCCGATCCCGCTCGCGATATCCCCAAGGCTATCATCGTCGGTGGCCTGTCCATCGCCGTGATCTACCTGTTCGCTGGCTTTGGCATCGGTGCTGCTGTGCCGGCCGATTCCATCGACCCCGACTATGGCATGATTGTCGCAGTCCAGACCATGGTGGGCGACTCCATGATCTTCAAGGTCATCTGCATCGCCTTCCTGATCACCCTGTTCGCCAACATGGCCGCCTGGTCCTTCGGCGTCAACTCCGTCGCGCGCTACGCTGCCGAGCACGGCAACATGCCCAAGGTCTTCGCCTCGATGATCTCGGATGACGACATGCCCAACGGCGCCAACCTGGTCAACGCCATCGTTGCCTCCCTGGTGCTGTGCCTGCAGCTCGTACCCATCGACGCCATCTCCAACGGTGTCTTCTGGATGCTCTTCGGCACCTCCGTCGTCTTCCTGCTGCTGACCTACATCCCGATGTTCCCGGCGTTCCTCAACCTTCGCAAGAACGACCCCAACCGCGAGCGTATCTTCACGTTCCCGTTTAAGGGCGCCATGATGAAGGTCATGCTGGCCATCCCTTGCATCGAGCTGATCCTGGCCATCGTTGCAACGCTGGTGCCGCTCTCTGCCGCTGAAATTGGCGACAAGCTCCCGATGATCGTTATCTTCATCGTGCTTCTGCTCATCGGCGAGGTTGTCCGCGTCGTCAGCGCCAAGGGCCGCGAGACCGAGTACAAGGGCCTCACTCCCGAGCTGGCAGCTCAGCGTCTCGCTGAGGAGGCCGCCGAGGCCGAGGAGAACTAGAGCACCCGGTTCTGGGGCTCCAACCCTCCTCGCGTACCAACGTGCGCTTCGTCGGGCTTGTCGCTCCCGACTCCGGGCACTCTAGCCTCTTCGGAGACGTGCCCAAGCGACAGGTTTGCTAACCATTCCCCGGGGTGGGTGTGAGCGATAGCTCCGGTAACCACCGCCCACCCCAATCTCTCTTCCGTATCCTTCGTGCGTTTTGTCTCCGCGCACTTGGTTACGTCGTCGCTTGCCGGTGCGATTCCGTGAAAACCGGCGTCGGGCGCCCCGACCTTTGCCGAGGAACGGGCGCCTACCATCTCTTGGTTTTAGGCTGCGGGCAACCCGCCCGCGGCAAGCGATCGTTCGATTTGGAGGAAATCTTATGCGTACGATCACCGAGTCCGAGTCCACCCCCAAGGCCGACGGCTTCTTTATGCCCGCTGAGTTCGCCCCGCAGGATCGCGTGTGGATGGGTTGGCCCCACCGCACCGACACCTGGGCCCACGGCGCCAAGCCGGCTCAGAAGCAGTATGCCGCCATCGCCCGCGCCATCGCCGAGTTCACCCCGGTTACCATGTGCGCCAACCAGGTCGACTATGCCAACTGCAAGGCCGTCTTCGAGGAGGACGAGAACGTCACCGTCATCGAGATGACCACCGACGACGCCTGGTTCCGCGACACCGCCGCCACCTACGTCATCAACGGCAAGGGCGAGAAGCGCGCCAACCACTGGCACTTCAACGCTTACGGTGGCCTTGTGGATGGCCTCTATTTCCCGTGGGACAAGGACGAGCAGATCGCCCTTAAGATGGCTGAGCTCTCCGGCTGCCGTCGCTATCGTCCCGATGACATGATCCTCGAGGGCGGCTCCATCACCGTCGACGGCGAGGGCACCCTTGTCGTGACCGACCAGTGCCTGCTTTCCCCGGGCCGCACCTGCTCTGCGGTTCTGGAGGAGGAAGAGGATCCCGAGTCCATCTGGCCCAAGTTCCACAAGAAGTTTGAGCCCTGGAGCGAGGAGCTTCGCGCCTATATGGACGAGCACCTCAAGGATTACCTGGGTGTCGAGAAGGTCATCTGGGTCAAGGAGGGCATCGACCCCGAGGAGACCAACGGCCACATCGATGACGTCGCCACGTTCATCGCTCCGGGCGTCATGGCCTGCATCTGGACCGACGATCCCGAGTATCCGTTCTACGAGCAGTGCCACGCTGCCTACGAGACCCTCTCCAACGCCGTTGACGCTAAGGGCCGCAAGATGAAGGTCTACAAGCTCTGCATGCCCGTGAACCCGCTGTTCATGGACCAGGCTTCCTGCGACACCATCGACGCCGACGAGAACGCCGAGCCGCGCGTCCCCGACGAGCCGCTGATCGCCTCTTACATGAACTACCTGGTCACCAACCACGGCGTTATCGTCCCGCAGTACGGCGACGAGAACGACCAGCTGGCCGTCGACACGCTCCAGAAGATCTACGACGAGGTCTGGGGCGAGGGCGTCTACAAGTGCGTCGGCGTCCAGTCCGAGCAGGTCGTCTTCGGTGGCGGCAACATCCACTGCATTACCCAGCAGGAGCCCTCGGCGTAACTCAGGCACGCCACCTTGGCGTTCACTCGTCGCTTACGTAGCGTCAGTACGCTACGCTCCTCGTTCGCGCCAATCTGGCGCACCTGAGCACGCCGAGTAAACGTCTGACTTTCCGAGCCGTGATGCTTCGGGAACCCAGCCGATCAATCGGACGGTCGGTGAATCGGACCATCTCGGGGCATTGATGGTCGGTTTATTCGATGTCTTGGTCGGTTGGGTTTTTCTTTGGGCACTCCGTTGCCTCCACTTCGGAGTGCCCTTTTCTTTGATTGAGTACGCGTCTGGCCTGGGATTTTTTGCGGGTTAGGCCAATTGTTCGCTTGAATTTCCCAGGTCAGACGCGTCTTCAATTGCCGAAAGTTATCGGTCGTGAACGCGGCCGTTTTGATCGGAGTATCTATGTACCAGCGTATCGTTATCTACACGCGCCTGTTCCGCGAGCGTTGGTCCAACAAATGCATCCTCTCCTCTCTCTGGGATGGCACCTGCACCGGTGACGCGGCCTGCAACCCTACCTTGGGCTGCGCCTTCGGTACAGATGCCATCCTTTTTGCTGTAGGGGGCGCGCGCCATGGCAGGTAAAAAGTTCTCCCTGATCGAGGTCATCCTTTCGGTTATCTGCGTCGTGTTTACCATCGAGGCGGCGGCTCCGGCATCTGCCATGGGTAACGTACAGTTCTTCTGGTGGATTTTCCTTATCATTACGTTTTTGCTTCCCTATGGTCTGGTGGTGGCCGAGCTGGGTACGGCGTTTGATTCCGAGGGCGGCCTGTACGATTGGGTTCGCTTGGGCCTGGGCGACCGTTGGGGCGCCCGTTGCTCTTGGTGCTACTGGGTTAACTTTCCGCTGTGGGTGGCAAGTATCGCCTGCATGTTCCCCAGTGTCATTAATGCGGTGTGGGGTATCGAGTTTTCACTCGGGATCCGAATCGCCATCGAGATTGTCTTTGTGTGGGGCGTCACGGTCATGGCAATGCAGCCGGTGGCCGAGGCAGATTGGGTCATGGACGGCGGCGCCGTCATCAAGGTGCTCATTACCGCTGTGGTGGGAATCGTCGGCATTTGGTTTGCCTGCAATAACGGCTTTGCCAACGATATGTCGTTTAAGACCTTCATTCCAGATCTGGGCGACACCAATTCGTTGACGTACCTATCGATTATCCTGTTCAACTTTATGGGCTTCGAAGTGGTCGCGACCTTTGCCAGCACGATGAAGAACCCGTCGCGTGATATCCCCAAGGCGGTTATTGCCGGTGGCGTGGCCATTGCGGCGATCTACATCATCTGTGGCATTGGCATTGGAGCCGCGGTTCCCACCGAGCAGCTTTCACTCGATTCGGGCATTGTGGACGCAGTCGCCGCTATGGTGGGGCGCACCCACCCGCTGACGATGGTCGTGGGCGTGGCCTTTTTGGTGACGTTGTTCGCCAATATGATCTGCTGGAGCTTTGGCGTCAACAACGTAGCGAGCTATGCCGCGCGCCATGGCAACATGCCGCGTCCCTTTGCGTTGGTGTCCAAAAAGACCGGCATGCCCAACGGCTCGGCGCTCATTAACGGCTGTTTTGCCAGCCTGGTGCTGCTGCTCCAGATTCCGCTGGGTGAGGGTTCCGACGTCTTTTGGGTCTTCTTCTCGATGAACGTCGTCTTTCTGCTCATGAGCTATATCCCCATGTTCCCAGCGTTTTGGCGTCTGCGCAAGCACGATAATCGCTCGCGTGTGTTCCGTGCGCCTTTCGAGGGCAAGGTGCTCGCGGTGGCGCTTGCGATTCCCGTGGTGGAGCTCGTGCTTTCGATTGTTGCTACGATTGTGCCGCTCAACAGCTCACCTGCCGAGATGGCAAAGTTGCCGATTCTCGCGGGCGTAGTGATTGGCCTGTTATTGGGCGAGGTTTCGCGCCTCATATCGCGCCGCGGCCGAAGCGTCGACAATCCCGGCGTTGGTGCACGGGGGTCAGGTTACTTTGCACCAAAACAGTAAGCGCCGCGAGTTGCGCAGCGCTTGGTGCATCTTGGATTACTGTTCGCGGTGCTCGGGATCGGAAACGAGCTTAGGCGCAAAGAAGGGGACGTGGCCCAGATAGGGGCAGCTGTCCGAACGCTCTTCGACGACACAGGGGACGTCATTGTAGGTAAGTGAGTCGCACAGGTGGACGATGGCCTTGGCGGCAGGGGCAACGAGTATTTTGAGCGGTGCGATAGGCGCCATGGCATCTCCTTTCATCGGTGAGACACAGCTTGTTTATCTAAACGATACAGTACGTTTAATCGGTGAGTCTAATCTTGCGGCAAAGAATCTGTCAACATCCTCACGGCATCTAGACAGGGGAGGCGGGCATGAGTTTCGCGTTCTATATCTACACCACGATTATCATGGGTGTGGCTCTGGTGACCAGTGCCGTGGCATTGGTGGTTTGGCTCATGACGCACCGTCGCGACAGCCTAGTGGCCGCGGCGGGCTTTTTTCTCTACATGCTCGATATGTCGGTCATCTTTTTTGACGAGTACACTCGGCTCAAATATGACTACGCCGTTACCTTTAGCGAGCCGCTGCAGCACCCCTTGCTGCGCTGCGTGCTCGGTATTGCCATCTATGCTTGCATTGTGCTGTGGATGTTTGCACGCTTGCGCAAAAGGCCGACGTCGCGCATGCTCGGGCTCGCTATCGTGCCGTTTTCAATCTTGCAATTGCTGCTGGTGCCTCGCAGCGGCGCTGCCGGAGAGATGCAGCAGTATCTCTTTTGGCTCACGCGTGACCTGGGCAATGTAGGATGTCTTGCCTATGCCGCCTGGCATTACCGGTGCAGAGCCACTCGTGTTGAGAAGCTGGACCTCGACCGCTCAAAGCTCTTTTGGAAGGTGGCACTCGTTCTTGCGTTTTGCGTAATCGCCGAGGACACCTACATGATCTTGTTCTGCCACCCCGACTTTCAAAACCCCGTCATCAGCCTCTTTTTGTGGTATCTGTCCGAGCGCAATATCTCCGAAAACGTGCTGCTCGTGGTATGCGCGGCTCAGCTTTTTTGCCAGTTTAGCCATATCCTGCGTGTGTATGCCCGTCATCCGCGTGCCGATGAGGACGTGGCGGCCGAGAGCGCAAGCTCTGAGGACGACCTCGCATCGCGTGTGGTGATTTATGCCGACGCCCATAAGCTGTCACGGCGCGAGCAGGAAGTGCTCACACTGGTGCTGAAGGGCAACGACGCCCAAAACATCGCCAGCGAGTTGGTCATCAGCCCTGGCACGGTCAAGGCACACTTGCATCGCATCTACGTTAAAAGCGGTGTCTCCAACCGAGATGACCTCATAGATACCTTTTGGCGTTCCTAGCCCTATTCTTCCTTGCATGCGGGTCTTGCCGTGTGGGCGGGCACGCCGTTGGGCGTAATGACGCGGTAATAATCTCAGACAATAAACCTGCAGGTAAAGCGTGTAAACCTGCTTAAACTGACCGTTTGCGGTCCCTGGCCTTGGCATGGATTTGCCCCTGTGTATCAATGGGTGTAGCGCGAAGCCGCGGACGTGGGACAGACGTCCGAGCACGGCTTGTAGGCACGCGCCGATGCGGGAGCGCTACGCTCCCAACCGAGTGCCCACGCGGGCGGTGCGTCCGCGTTGCAACCAAAGATGCCTGAGGAGGCTCACATGGACAAGGCTGATGTAGTTATCAAGAGCAACGCCGTTTTTACCGGCGATGGGCTCGAGCCGTTTAAGGGCGGCGTTGCCGTGCGGGGCGATAAAATCGTTGCCTGCGGTGACGATGCCCACCTGGCACCGTTTATCGGTCCCGATACCGAGGTGCGCGACTTTGGCGACCAGCTCGTCATGCCCGGCCTGATTGACTCGCACACGCATTTTGCCCAGGGCGCGTTCATGACCGACCCCGATTTTGCCGTCAACCTCATCGACTGCACCAGTTTTGAGATGGCGATGGAACGTGTCGTGGCGTTTGCGGCCGACCATCCCGATAACGAGTGGATCCTGGGCTGCCAGATTATCCAGTTCCAGTGGGATGTCCCCGAGATGCCCACAGCCGCGATGATCGATGAGTACATCTCGGACCGCCCGGTCTTTCTGCAGCAGGTTGACCTGCATACCTTTAGTGCCAATACCTGCGCCATCAACAAGGTGGGAGTAACTTCGCAGACGCCCGATCCCGCAGGCGGCAAGATCCTTAAGGATGCCGAGGGCAATCTGACGGGCGTGTTTTCCAACAACGCCGGCGTCTTCTTTATGGACGAGGTCTACGACCCAGCGCCCGAGGTTGTTGACGCGTCGTTTGCAAAAACCGCCCGGCGCGCCAATGCCCTGGGAATCACTACGGTCGGCATGGTCAATCCTACGTTTGTGAGCATGGAAAACCCGTATGCGGTGTTGGCAGGTCTTAATGCCAAGGGCGACTTGCCACTGCGCGTGTTCCTGTACACCGATCTGTTCGAAAACGAGTCCTTAACGCTCGAGCAGATCAAGGAGAAATACGCCTTCTCGGGTACGCAGGTCGAGTGGCACGGCTTTAAGCAGTTTCTTGATGGCGTGTGCTCCGACCACACCGCTTGGATGCTTGAACCCTATTCCAACGCGCCCGATACCTGCGGTGAGCCCGCGGAGGATCCAGAGCGCATCCGTGCCGCCATTGTCAGGGCGCAGGAATGGGGCGTTGACACGCGCGTCCATACGATCGGCGATCGCTCGGTGCGTTTTGTGCTTGATTGCTTTGAGGAGGGCGAGCGCTTGCATGGTAAGCGGGGTTGCCGCCACTCCATGGAGCACAACGAGACGGTTGAGCCCGAGGATCTGCCGCGCTATGCCGAGCTGGGTATATGCCCTGGTATGCAGCCGTGGCACATGCTGCTCGATATGGCTGACCTTGCCAAGGACGATGCCGTGGGCCCCGAGCGTGCTGCGCTTTCGTGGCCCCTGCATAGCCTGCTTGCCAGCGGTGCCGTGGTGCACCTGGGCAGTGACTTCCCCGTTGTGGGCTTGGAGCCCATGGAGGAGGTGTACGGCGCGGTCTTCCGCATGCTCGAGGACGGCTCCAACCCAGAAGGGTGGTTCCCGCAGGAGCGCATCACCATGGCCGAGGCCCTGCGCGCCTACACCTACGGCAGCGCCTACGCCATGCATGCCGAGGATCGCATCGGTACGCTCGCATGCGGCAAACAGGCTGATATCTGTGTGCTCGACCGTAACCTCTTTGACTGCGAACCGGCTGAGGTCCTCGAGGCCACGGCGTCTCTCACGATGATTGCCGGCAAGGTGGTCTACGAGGCCTAGCGGGGCTGCTGCATCGCTGGGCGGTGCCGCAGCCTGTGCGTGCCGCCCATCCATTCATGCATCCATTCATCAATCTCTCATGGAAAGGGGAGAACAATGGCAGAAGAAACGACCGCCGCTGTTGAGGAGGAGCGTGAGCTTGCCTCGCAGCCGATTCCCGGCCTGGTGCGCAAGTACACCATCATCACCGGCCAGGGTATGCTCGCCCAGATTATCATGGTGGTCCTTGAGGGCCTCGTGATGGGTTGGGGCCTGGGTGCACACGGCCTGGCCTGTGTTTCGATCATCATGTCGGTCGAGTACATTAACCTGGCCTTTGGCAACCTGTTTGGCACCGGCGTGCCCGCCGTGGTGGGCAACCTTTTGGGTGCCGGCGACATTAAGGGCGCCAGCAAGGCGTTTAGCCAGGGTTTTTGGCTTACCACGATTGTGAGTGTGCTGCTTGCTGTGGTGATGGCTGTGTTTACCGAGCCCATCTGCGCATTCTTCGGCGCCACGCCCGACATCATGGCCGATACCGTTGCCGGCGTGCGCACCTTCTCCGTGCTGCTGCCGCTCACGGTCATTGGTCAGATGGTCACCGCCGTCATGCGTGTGGACGAGAAGGTTCAGATCCAGGCCAACCTCATGACCGTGTCTGCCATCGTCGCTATCTGCTGGCTTGCGCTTTCCACGTTTGTGCTCAAGCTTGGCGTTATGGGAGCTGGTGTGTACTACGGTCTTTCCATCGGTATCTGGGCCATCGGTATCTTCTGGTTCATCGGCGGTAAGAAGTCGCAGCTCCAGATCAGCGCCGCCGACCTCAAACTCGACATGGCCATCTGCGGCCAGATCATCAAGATTGGTTTCCCGTTCTTTTTGGTGCAAGCTGCCACGTTCATCTTCAACACCGTTGCCAACTCGTTGCTTGGCCAGCTCGGCGGCGACATGGGTTCGCTCTACATCGCGGCCTTTGGTGTGATCAACGGCTACATCCTCTACATTACCATGATGGTCGCCCAGTGCTTCTCGTACGGCCTGCAGCCCATTGCCGCCTTCAACGCCGGCGCCAAGGCGTGGGCGCGCCTCAAGGAAACGCTCTCCTGCACGCTTAAGTACCAGGTCGTGACGCTTGCTGCGGTGTCTGCTGTGCTATGGGTGGCCGCAACGCCGGTCTGCGCCTTTTTTGCTGGTAGCGATCCGGCGCTCGTCGAGGTTGCCGCCAACGCCACGCGCATCGTTATCCTGGCCGTGGCCCTGGGCTATCTTGCCATGACCATGTCGATGTACTTCCAGGCGGTTGAGAAGGTGGGTATCGCCACGTTCACCGGTCTGCTCCGCTACGTGATCTGCTCCGTGCCGCTTATGTACCTGCTTGGCAACATGATGGGCGTTCAGGGTGTCTGGTTTGCCTTGGTGGCGGCTGACGCCATCACTGGTCTTATCTCCATCGCCCTCGCCGTCCGCGAATCCAAGCGACTTGCCACGCTCTAGACTCGGACACGGCCGGCCCGCGATAGTCGAATAAGTCAACTCGCCTGCAAGCCACCACAATGGGGACAGTTCCCATTGTGGTGGCTATTGTTATTTAGGGTCTGAGATTTCGGCTCTATAAATAACGTTTTTGAACTGGGCTACTAAAAGATTGTGGAAAACACTACTACAAGATTATGGAAAACGCTACTGCAAGATTATGGCAAATGATACTATACGATTATGGTAACAGCGTTATAAGGGGCGTTGATATGGCCGAGTACATTAACAGGGATTTGCATGAGTTGCTCATTCGCATGGCGGGTTGGTTTCCTGTTGTGTCGTTGACGGGGCCTAGGCAGAGCGGTAAGTCTACGCTGGTTAGGCATGCCTTTCCCGACTATTCCTATGTCACGCTTGAGGACCCCCAAACGAGGCGCGCGGCCTTGGAGGATCCGGTGAGTTTTATCCGCAACCGAAAGGGCGGACTCATCATCGATGAGGCGCAATACGCCCCGGATTTGTTCTCGATGATTCAGGTTGTTTCGGATGAGCGGGGAGACGCCGGTCAATACATCCTTACGGGATCGCAAAACTTTTTGATGATGAAAAGCATCGGCCAGTCTCTTGCCGGGCGAGTCGGGATCTTAAAATTGCTGCCATTTTCGTTTCGAGAAGCGGAGAGGGGCCAGCAGGGGCAGTTGGAAGTGGATTTGTTTGCGCTCGAAGGGGGATACCCTCGCCTGCGTTCCGCCGGAATGCCGTCCTCGGTTTATTTCCCCAGCTATATTGATACCTATGTTGAGCGCGATGTTGTGGGCTTGCTTGACGTGCGCAATAAAGCAGAGTTTCATAAGTTTCTGTCCATAATTGCCCAGAGCGCCGGTGCTCTCATTAATATATCTTCGCTTTCTCGAGATACGGGTGTGAACGTATCGACCATTAAAAGCTGGTTGTCTATCCTGGAGCAGAGCTACCTGACGTTTTCACTGCAGCCCTATTATGCAAATGCCAGGAAACGTTTGACTAAAACGCCCAAGCTTTATTTTTACGACACGGGGCTGCTCTGCTACTTGCTCAAAATTGGATCACTGGAGCAACTTTTGGAGAGCCCTTATCTGGGGGCAGTTTTCGAAAACCTCATCGTTTCCGAAACGGCGAAGAGCCATCTCAACGTGGGCGAGAATCCCGAGTTGTATTTCTATAGGGACGACGGCAAGCGAGAAATCGATTTGCTCGACTGCACAAACTCAGGGAGGCCCAAGGCTATCGAAATAAAATCATCCAGAACGTATCACGATAAGTACGCCCGCCATTTACAGGCTGTATGCGATGAGATCGACATTGCAAAAGATGCGCGCTATGTTGTGGCCCGCGTGGATTCAACGTATGAGTCGAAAGACTGTAGCGTGGTCTCGGCGCGTGATTGGCTTTTGCGATAACAAGTTCGGCGTATTAACAACTGCCGCGAAGAGGATCGGACCCCTTTCGCGGCGGTTTTTTGCCGATCCGGTGCGCCTCAGATGCAAGTGAGTAGGCTTTTTTGGATCTGTCGAGCACACCGCGACAAACGCTAAATAAAACCGCAGGTCAGAGCTGTGGCGTTTTGGAGTGTGCTCGGCCTCCTGCAAAAGGTCTACTCACTTGGTTTTTCGGCGAGAAGGCCGCCGCAAGGGCAAGCAGCTCTCCTCACGGCGGTTGGCGTTTGCCAGGATAAAACCTGCCAAAATAAACCTGTCCCTTTTGGCGTGGCTGATTGGTTTGGGCTGTTTTGGAGAAAGCCCATGAGGCGGCACTCAGGCTAATCCTGCGTGTCGCCTCCGTACATGTAGACGATAAAGCCGTCGCCGGTGTCTTGGCTGTGATCCTCCAGGATGCGTTTCATGTTGAGGTGCTCGTAGAACTGCCAGTCAGAGTTGCAGTCGCTCATCAGGAAGAACTTGGTGCACCCGGCTTTGGCGAGTTCGGCGCGCGCAAGGTCGATGAGCTCGCGGCCGAGTCCCTTGCCCTGCCACTCGGGCACAATGATGATCAGGTTGAGCTGGCCCTGGGCATACTCGTCGCCCGTGGCGGCAAAGCGATCGGCCGTGGCCTTTTCGCGACTGTCGCCAAAGAGCGAGCCCTCGAGTTTGGCATCGGCGGTCTTTGCCATCTCGGTTGCCTGGGCGAACATCTCGTCGTAGCAGGGTACCCACGTGGGGTTGGTACGCGGCTTGCCGTCCTCGAAGATACCGATGCAGCAGGCGGCGATAATGCGGCCCTCTGCCTCGGCGACGAGCGCGATGGGGGAGCGCTGCAGCTGCATGGCAATGTTGAAGCGCGCGCAGAAATCGGCAGCTTCGACGTCGCCGCGGTTGCGCAGCGTGTTGCACCACAGCTGGTTGTAGATGGCGGCGATGCCAGCCAGGTCGTCGAGCGTGGCGGCGCGCAGGGTTACGTTGTCAAGGCTCATGGAGGCTCCTTCCAAGGTGGGTCAGGCCACCTCTGAGTGTGACATGGGCGCACCGCTGCCGCATCAACCATTCGGTAGACGAGCTTCGATCTCTCGGGGACGGAGGAAAAGGGGCCACGAGCGAGGATTTTCGGACGCTTGCTCGACGAGAGTGGATAATCTCCCGCTTTTAGCGCGAACATAGGTCAAAAACGGGAGATTATCCACTCTCGTTGGAAGCGCCCGAAAATCCTCGCTCGTTATCCATTCCCTTTTTGGCTGGTTGTGCTTGCACTTTAGCGTGCGACAGCGGATAATGCCGAGCATTCGACAATGTTCTCGTTGCCATCAATTGATTGAGGAGGCCCCGCATGGCCATGGAATTTAAACGCAGGCTGCCGATCCCCATGGAGATCCGCGAGGAAATGCCGCTTTCCGCCGAGCTTACCGCTAAGAAGCAGGCATTCGACGCCGAGGTCGCCAAGGTCTTTACCGGCGAGGACGCGCGCAAGGTGCTCATCATCGGACCGTGCTCTGCCGACCGCGAGGACTCGGTCCTCGAGTACATGAACCGCCTGGCCAAAACCGCCGAGGAGGTCAAGGACAAGCTCATCATCATTCCGCGCGTCTACACCAACAAGCCGCGTACTAAGGGCACTGGCTACAAGGGCCTGCTGCACAACCCCGACCCCGAGGCGCCCGATGACCTGCTCGAGGGCGTTAAGGCCATCCGCCACATGCACCTGCGCGTCATCGAGGAGACTGGCTTCTTCACTGCCGACGAGATGCTCTACCCGTCCAACTACCAGTACCTCGTCGACCTGTTGAGCTACGTCGCCGTGGGTGCGCGCTCGGTCGAAAACCAGGAGCATCGCCTGGTGTCGAGTGGCATTTCGGTGCCGGTGGGTATGAAGAACCCCACTGCCGGTTCCACCACCGTCATGCTCAATTCCATCTACGCCGCCCAGGCGCATCAGAGCTTTATCTTCCGCAACTGGGAGGTCGAGTGCGACGGCAACCCGCTCGCGCATGCCGTCATGCGCGGCTACATCGGCCTCGACGGTCGTACCTACCCCAATTACCACTACGAGCACCTGGAGCGTCTGGCCGAGCGCTACACCGAGCACGCCGGCTATGCCAATCCGGCAGCGGTCATCGACTGCAACCACGACAACTCGGGCAAGCGTCCGCTGGAGCAGTATCGCATTTGCAAGGAGGTGCTCGACAGCTGCCGCCGCAACGAAGCCATTTCAAGGCTGGTCAAGGGCTTTATGATCGAGTCCTACCTTGAGGACGGCAACCAGCCGGTCGACGGCGGTGTCTTTGGCAAGTCGATCACCGATCCGTGCCTGGGCTGGGAAAAGACCGACTACCTCATTCACGAGATCGCGGAGCGGGTTTAGTTACGCGGGTTTTCGCTGACTCTGCCAAGACATCGGCGGTCCCGTTGCTGCCGGGCACTCATTGGGGACAGACTTAAATGAGTGCTCGCAGAATGAGAGTGGATAATCTCCCGTTTTTAAGTAGTCGTTGGGGACGTTCTTGTTTGACTGGTCGTTTAAGAACGTCCCCAATGACTACCCTGTTGGCCTTTTCCAGGCCCTGTGGGCAAAAAATGGCAAATATGAGTACTGTTGCTATCGTAGTGTCATATTGCCGGCATAAGATAATAGACATAACAGAAAATATGTTCATTAACCTTAACACATATAAGCCCGCTATAGAACTATTTGAGTAATTTAGGGGCGCTTGCAAGCCGTGCGGGCAGCATATGGGGCTGTTTTGGCTGTTACTAAAAAGGTAACAGTACTCATATTTGCCATTTTTTGCCCACAGGGGCTGGAAAGGACCGTCAATTCGGCTCCAGGGGATGCGGCCCAAGGGCCGCAGAACGAAAAATGGGGGCGCTGGTTGTCCTGCGCCCCCATTCTTTGGGTATTGCGGTTGTTTGCCGCCGGTTTTACGCCGCCTCGTCGAACTGCGAGTTGTACAGGTCGGCGTAGAAGCCGCCCTGGGCGAGCAGTTCGTCGTGTGTGCCCTTCTCGACGATGTCGCCGTCGCGAATCACCAAGATCACGTCGGCGTTGCGGATCGTGGACAGGCGGTGCGCGATGACAAAGCTCGTGCGGCCCTGCATCAGCGCATCCATGGCGCGCTGGATGAGCTCCTCGGTGCGGGTATCGACGTTGGAGGTTGCCTCGTCCAAAATCAGCGCCGGGCGGTCGGCCAAAATGGCACGGGCGATGGTCACGAGCTGGCGCTGACCCTGCGACAGGTTAGTGCCCTCCTCGTTGATCATAAAGTCGTAGCCGCCGGCGAGCGTATGGATAAAGTGGTCGCAGCGTGCGGCGCGCGCGGCGGCCTCGACTTCGGCATCGCTCGCATCGGGGCGTCCGTAGCGAATGTTCTCGCGAATGGTGCCGTTAAACAGCCAGGTATCCTGCAGCACCATGGCAAACTCGCCGCGCAGTGCCGCGCGGTCCCAGTCGCGCACGTCGATGCCCTCGACGCGCAGCGAACCGCCGTCCACGTCGTAGAAGCGCTGCAGCAGCTTGATGAGCGTGGTCTTGCCAGCGCCGGTGGGACCGACGATGGCGATGGTCTGACCGGGCTGCGCCTCACAGCTAAAGTCGTGGATGATGGTCTTGTCCGGCGTGTAGCCAAACTTGACGTGGTCGAACTCCACGTGACCGGGGCGCTTCTCGGGGATCTGCGCGTCGGCCTTTTGCTCCTCCTCGGGCGCGGCCAGGAACTCAAACACGCGCTCGGTGGCGGCAGCCATCGACTGCATCGTGTTGCTCACGTTGCCCAGCTGCTGCACGGGTTGCGTAAAGTTGCGCACGTACTGAATGAAGCTCTGGATGTCGCCGGGCGTGGCGTTACCAGTCAGCGCGAGCTGCGCGCCCACCACGACGACGCCCACGTAGCCCATGTTGCCCACCAGGCTCATAAGCGGCATCATCAGGCCCGACAGGAACTGCGAGCGCCAACCGCTCATAAAGAGGCGGTCGTTCTCTTTGTCGAACTCCTCGATCGAGGCCTCGGCGCGGTCGAACACCTGAATGACGTTCTGGCCGGCAAAGTCCTCCTCGATGATGCCGTTGACGGCGCCCAGGACCTGCTGCTGCTCGCGGAAGTACGGCTGCGAGAAGTGAATCATCACGGTCAGGATAATCGCGGCTGCCGGCAGCGTGAGCACGGTGACGCCGGTGAGCGGCAGACTGATCGACAGCATCATGACGAGCACGCCGATAATCTGCGTCACCGACGTGATGAGCTGCGTCACGCTCTGGTTGAGTGACTGACCCAGCGTGTCGACATCGTTGGTGATGCGGCTGAGCACGTCGCCCTTGCTGTGGCCGTTGAAGTAGCTCATCGGCACGACAGCGATCTTGGCGGCGATCTCCTTGCGCATGCGATAACAAATCTTTTGCGTGACGCCGGTCATGAGCCAACCCTGGATGAGGCTGCAGACAGAGCTTGCCAGATACAGGCAGAGCAAAAAGCCGAGCGTCTTGGCGATCCAGGCAAAGTTGACATCGCCGGTACCGTTGACCTTGGAGACCAGGCCTTCGAACAGTTTGGTCGTAACCTGGCCGAGCACCTTGGGTCCCACAATGTTAAAGATGACCGAGCACACGGCAAAGGCGACGGCGGCAAACACGGCAATCTTGTGCTGACCGATATAGCCGAGTAGCTGCCTCATGGTGCCCTTAAAGTCCTTGGCCTTTTCGCCGCGGCCCATGCCACCCATGCGGCCCATGGGACCGCGCCGGCGGGTGGGCTTGGGAATCTGAGTCTTGGTCTCGTCGGCCATTAGTGCTCGCCTCCTTCCATGACGGCTGCAATTTCTTCTTGGGTAAGCCCCAGCTCCTCGGCGGAAAGCTGCGACTGTGCGATCTCCAGGTACGCCGGGCAGCTGCGCAGCAGCTCCTCGTGCGTACCGGTGCCCACCACGTGGCCGTCGTCGAGCACGATGATCTGGTCGGCGTGCATGATGGTCGCGATGCGCTGGGCCACGACCACGAGCGCAGCGTCAGTGACGTTTTTGGCCAGCTCCTCGCGCAGGCGCGCGTCGGTTTTGTAGTCGAGGGCGCTAAACGAGTCGTCGAACACCACGATCTCAGGCTTTTTGGCCAGGGCGCGGGCGATGGCCAAACGCTGACGCTGGCCGCCCGAGACGTTGGAGCCGCCCTGGCTGATGGGGGAGTCGTAGCCGCCCTCGCGCTCGGCGATAAAGTCCTCGGCCTGGGCGATGCGTGCGGCCTGGTGCATGTCGTCATCGCCCACCATGTCGCCGGCAAACTTGAGGTTGCTCTCGACGGTGCCCGAGAACAGGCGACCCTGCTGCGGGATGTAACCAATGCGGCGGCGAAGCTCGGAAAGGGTCATATCGCGCACGTCGATGCCGTCGAGCGAAATGCTGCCGCCGGTGACGTCGTACAGGCGCGGGATGAGCTGCACAAGCGTGGACTTGCCCGAACCCGTGGAGCCGATGATGCCGAGCATCTGGCCGGCGTGCGTGGTGAAGTTCACACCGCTGATGACATCGGCGCGGGCATCGGGATACTGGAAGCTCACGTCGTGGAAGGCGAGCTCACCGCGCGGCGCGTTGGCCGCGGGCAGTTTGGGCGAGACGGGGTCGTTGATGCTCGTGGGACAGGTGATGACCTCTTCCACGCGCTCGGCTGCGACTTCGGCGCGGGGCAGGATGACCGACACCATGGTGAGGATCATAAACGCCATGACGATCTGCATAGTGTAGGAGATAAACGCCATCATGTTGCCGACCTGCATCACGCCGTCAGACACGCCCTGCGCGCCAAACCAGACGATAAGCACGGTGATGCAGTTCATAACGAGCATCATGAGCGGCATCATAAAGCTCATGGCTCGGTTGGTGTAGAGCTGCGTGGTCATAAGGTCGAGCGAAGCCTTGTCAAAGCGCTCGAGCTCATGCTCCTCGCGGTTGAACGAGCGGATGGGCATAAGGCCGTCGAGCAGCTCGCGGGCGGTAAGGTTCGCGCGGTCCACAAAGCTCTGCATCTTTTTGAACTTGGGCATGGTGAGGCCCATAAGCACGCCGACGACGGCCGAGACCGCGATGATGGCCACGGCGATGGTCCACTCCAGACCGGTGTGGTTGGCCAGGACACGCATGACAGCGACGACGCCCATGACGGGGGCCATCAGGCACATGCGGATAAACAGGGTTGCGGCCATCTGGATCTGCTGAATGTCGTTGGTGCAGCGGGTGATGAGCGAAGCCTGGCTAAACTTGCCCACCTCGGCCGGCGAGAAGTGCATAACCTTGTTGAAGGTCTCGCGGCGCAGGTCGCGGGCGATGGAGCAGGCGGTGCGCGAAGCCACGGCGCCGGTCAGGATGGTGGCGACAAGCGACACCAGGCACAGGCCAAACATCGTGGTCGCCATGCGGCCCAGGTAGGCGTTCTGCACGTCGGCGGGGTCGATACCCTGTGCCTTGTACTCGTCCTGCACGTAGCTCACGGCGCGTTGGGTCACGATGGAGCCCGACATGGAGCCCATTTTGTCCGCCATACCGTTGGCGCCCTCGACGAGCTTGCCCTGGTCGATTAGGCCGCCTTCAACGCCTAGACGCAGGCTCTTCATGGTGATCTTGCCGCCGTCGGCATCAATCTGCTTTTGCATATTCTGCGCCGCTGCGGCCTTTTGCTGCATCTCGGCGAGCTGGTCGGGCGTCATCGCTGCCATTTGCTCGGGCGTGGGCATGGCTTGGGCGTCGCTGTTGCCTTTCTCGCTGGACGCGCCCATCATGTCGCCCATGGAGCTGGCGTCGATGCCTTGGTTGAGCGAAAGGACGACGGTCTCGGGCAGGCTCATGATATCGGCAATCTTGCCGCCGTCGGCGCGCTCATCCTCGGTTCCCCTGTACGTGCGAATGCCGTTTTTGTCTGCCTTGCCAAACGCAGCTTCTACTGTCTTGGCGTCCTTGGCGCTCATAAAGAGTTCGAGGTCGTCGAGCGATTCGGCACGAATGGTGTCGGGCACGGGCGAGGCGATGCCGCCTTGCTGCACGCCCACGTCGACGATGTCGCTCATATAGGTAGGCAGTGCCAGATCGGCGTTACAGCTGATTACGATAAGTACGATAGCTGCGAACAGTGATGGGACATGCTTTTTAAAAAGCTTGAGAATCCTCACTTGGCATTTCTCCTTTCTTGATTGCAGTCGATAATTTCGTTGAGACGCCTTAGAAGGCGCACCATCTCTTGGGTATCTGTTTCGCCGAGCTGCTCGAGGAAGGCCGCGGTGCGCTCCTCGAATTCCCGACGTTTGATTTCGAGATTCTGGAATCCCTTGTCGGTCATCGTGACGTGTACACGACGACGGTCGGTCTTTGAGTGCTCGCGCTCGACCCAGCCCTTGGCTTCGAGAGTGCGTAAGATATTGGCGATGCGGGCACTCGAGACCCAGGCGCGATTTGCGAGTTCGCTCGGCGTGAGCGAACCGCCAGCGAGCATGAGGGCGCGCATGACAGCCATCTCGCCGCCGAGAGCTTTGTCCGCAGAGCGTGAAATGCGATGATGCATGCTGCCAAACTCAGTTAAGAGCTGACGTCCAAGCTCATGGAAATCGGTATCTTCCACCGAAAACCCCTAACACTAGAAACTAATTTCGTTGAAAGATGATACCCGCATATTCGGGCCTCATGCAGTGGGCAATATAAAGAGCGCATAAAGAGTTAAAAAATTCAATTGCTGAAGCGTTTCAAAGAACTACTATGCCCGCGGTTAGGCGAGGGGTTGTCACCACCATGACGACTGGGACTCATTTATCGCCACGTGCGATGCTCCAACTTCCCGCAAGGAGACACCTGAATCAAGGGGGTTGGAGTCATGGCATTTGACTTCACGGGCAAAACCGCGATCGTTACCGGCGGCACTCAGGGCATTGGCCTCGAGATCGCCAAGGGCATCGTCGCGGGCGGCGGACACGTCGCGCTCATCGCAAGGAACGCTGCCAAGGGCGAGGCCGCTGTGGTCGAGCTTGGCGAGGGCAACAAGTTCTATCAGCTCGATGTTGCCGATGCGCCCAAGGCGCGTGAGACCGTCGAGCAGATTTTTACGGACCTGCCGCAAACCAACATCCTGATCAACTGTGCTGGCGTCATCAGCACCAAGAAGTTCGACGAGATCGATGACACCGAGTGGCGTCGTACCATCGACATCAACCTCAACGGTACCTTCACTATGATGAATGCTGTGTACCCGCACTTTAAGGCGGCCCATGCCGGCACTATCGTCAACGTGAGTTCCGTTGCGGGCAAGATCGGTGGCGGCCTGCTCGGCACCGCGGCTTACGCGAGCTCCAAGGCCGGTGTTAACGGTCTAACCAAGGCAGTCGCCAAGGAAGGCGGCAAGTTTGGCGTCCGCTGCAACGCCGTGTGCCCGTCGCTCACCCTTACCGATATGACCTCGATTCTCTCTGACGAGAACTCTCAGCGCATCATCAACGGTATTCCTCTGGGCCGTGCCGCCCAGGCAAGCGAGCCCGCGCAGATGGTGCTCTTCTTTGCCTCCGACCTTGCCAGCTTCGTGAACGGCGAGATCGGTGACTGCGACGGTGGCATCGTTCTGGACGGGTAATACCCCGCGACGTTAATTCGGCGACGGCTCCTGCGACTCGGGACCGTCGCCTTCTTTCTGGCACAGGAGCGTGTGACCGCGTGTCGCACGCATCAAAAGGAGATATATATGAGTGAATCGACTGCGGTGGAGGCGCCGGCGGCAAAGGAGCCGTTCTTTAAGATGTCCTCCATCCCGGGTGCCAATATTTTGGTGCCGCTTTTGTTGGGCTGCCTGCTCAACACGCTGTTCCCCGACCTGTTCAAAACGCTCGGCAGCTTTACGCTCGGCATGACCCAGCAGGGCGCAGGCCCGCTTGTTGGCGCTTTTTTGCTCATCGTCGGTACGACGATTTCGTTTAAGAGCGCTCCTGCCGCCGCTGCCCGCGGCGCCATCATCATCGCCGTCAAGCAGATCGTGGTCGTTGCCGTGTCGCTGCTCATCCTTTATGTATTCAACGACAACCTGTTTGGCATCTCTGCCATGGTGATGCTGGCCGCTTGCACCGGCGCCAACAACGCTATGTACGCTGGTCTGATGGGCACCATGGGCAATGAGGCCGAGCGTGGTGCCGTCGCAATCACCACGCTGGTTGTCGGCCCTCCGGTCACGATGATCGTGCTCGGCGCTGCCGGTCAGGCTCCGATCGGTTGGTCGCTCGTGGGCGCCATCCTGCCGATCGTCGTCGGCATTATTCTGGGTAACCTCTTCCCGAGCTTTAAGAAGATGATGGCACCGGCACTTTCCGCCATCATCGTGCTCGTCTTCTTTGCCATGGGCTCGACCATGACCTTTGGCCAGCTTATCAACGGTGGTCTTCCCGGCATCCTGCTCGGCGTGATCTGCTCGGTAGTCTTTGCAATTCCCGTCATCGCGGTCGATAAGCTCACGGGCGGTACGGGTGTCGCAGGTGCGGCCATTTCGAGCTGCGCCGGAGCCAATGTGGCCACGCCTGCTGCCATGGCAAGCGTCAACGAGGCCATGTACGGCGGCGCGGTGCTCGCGACGGCTACGGCGCAGGTTGCAGCATGTGCTATCGTGACGGCCATTTTGACCCCGCTGGTCACCAGCTGGTGCTACAAGCATTTTGAGGGCCAGGGCCACAGCAAAGCAACGACCGACAAGGCCGCCGCAGCCGCCTAATGCCAAACGGCAATCAAAGCTAAATAACTAGCCATGCCACAGGGCGGCCCCGGGGGAAATCCCGTGGCCGCCCTGCAGTTTCTGCGGGGTCTCTGGGGCACTTTACCCTGCTAAAACTGGCATAACAGCTAGAGTGAACGTCGTACAAAGGCAAGGAAATATACCAAACAAATCGGTGAACGGTAGTTGTTCGCGCTCGCATTTCCTGCGGATTTGTTAAAAACGCACTAATGGTATAAAAAAAGAAACATATAACAGCCCTGATGAAGGGGGTGGCTATGTTATCCTTCTCAAACGGGTGAAATCTTGGGTTTTGGGTTGTAGTTCCAAGGTGGACAAACGTTTTCCCTGCACCAACGTGTGGTGAAGAACGGAAGAAGCCGGTAGTGCAAGCCGAACATTCAAGAATTCAATAAGCAGCGGTGTGAGAGAGCGCCGCATTACACGTAACTAGGAGCGTGGTTACACAATGCAGGAGGCATGGGAAGGCTTCAAGGAAGGCATCTGGACGGGAGAAGTTGACGTCCGAGACTTCATCCAGAAGAACTACACCCCCTACGAGGGCGACGAGTCGTTCCTCGCCGGCCCAACCGAGCGTACCAAGGAGCTGTGGGGCGAGGTTCTCGACCTGCTGCTTAAGGAGCGCGAGCAGGGCGGTGTCCTCGATATGGACACCAAGACCGTTACGGGTATCGTGAGCCACCCCGCTGGCTACATCGATAACGCCCACCGCGAGAAGGAGACCATCGTCGGTCTCCAGACTGACAAGCCGCTCAAGCGCGCGCTGCACGTCAACGGTGGCATCCGCATCGCTTGCCAGGCTGCCAGCCAGCACGGCTATAAGGTCGACGAGAACGTTGTCGAGCGCTACACCTTCGAGCGCAAGACCCACAACGCTGGCGTCTTCGATGTTTACACCCCCGAGATGCGTGCTTGCCGCTCGGCTCACATCATCACCGGTCTGCCCGATGGCTATGGCCGCGGCCGCATCATCGGCGACTACCGTCGTGTTGCCCTGTACGGCGTCGACTACCTGATCAAGGACAAGGAGGCCCAGAAGGCTTCCACCCCGACGGTCATGACCGCCGACAACATCCGCGATCGTGAGGAGCTGCAGGAGCAGATCCGCGCCCTCGGCGAGCTCAAGATGATGGCCGAGACCTATGGTTTCGACATTTCCAACCCTGCTACCAACACGCAGGAGGCCATCCAGTGGATGTACTTCGCCTACCTCGCTTCCGTCAAGGAGCAGAACGGCGCCGCTATGTCCATTGGCCGTACCTCCACGTTCATCGACATCTACGCTGAGCGCGACCTTGCCAACGGTACCTTCACCGAGGAGCAGATCCAGGAGTTCGTGGATCACTTCATCATGAAGCTCCGCATGGTCAAGTTTGCCCGTACCCCCGAGTACCAGGCCCTGTTTACCGGCGATCCGCAGTGGGTCACCGAGTCCATCGGCGGCATGGGTGTTGACGGCCGTACGCTCGTTACCAAGATGAGCTACCGCTACCTGCACACGCTCGAGAACATGGGCACCAGCCCCGAGCCCAACATGACCGTTCTGTGGTCGACCCGTCTGCCCGAGAACTTCAAGAAGTTCTGCGCCAAGACTTCTGTCGCCAGCTCCTCGATTCAGTACGAGAACGACGACCTCATGCGCGTCTACCACGGCGACGACTACGGCATTGCCTGCTGCGTGTCCTCCATGCGCATCGGCAAGGAGATGCAGTTCTTCGGCGCCCGCGCCAACCTGGCCAAGTGCCTGCTGTACGCACTCAACGGCGGTGTTGACGAGGTCTCCAAGAAGCAGGTCGGCCCCAAGTATCGCGCCGTCGAGGGCGATACGCTCGATTACGACGACGTTGTGGCCAAGTACAACGACATGATGAAGTGGCTCGCTGGCGTGTACGTCAACTCGCTGAACATCATCCACTACATGCACGACAAGTATTGCTACGAGCGCATCCAGATGGCTCTGCACGACAAGCACGTGCACCGCTGGTTCGCTACGGGCATTGCTGGCCTTTCCGTCGTGGCTGACTCCCTGTCCGCCATCAAGTACGCCAAGGTCCACCCCGTCCGCGACGAGAACGGCATCATTGTCGACTTCGAGACCGAGGGCGAGTTCCCCAAGTACGGTAACGACGACGACCGCGTCGACCAGATCGCTCACGACGTTGTGCACCAGTTCATGGAGTACATCCGCATGAACGACACCTACCGCAACTCCGTGCCCACGACCTCGGTTCTGACCATCACCTCCAACGTCGTGTACGGCAAGAAGACCGGTTCTACGCCTGATGGCCGCAAGGCTGGCCAGCCCTTCGCCCCGGGTGCTAACCCCATGCACAAGCGCGATAGCCACGGCGCCATCGCTTCGCTGTCTTCGGTTTCCAAGCTCCCGTTCCGCGATGCTCAGGACGGCATCTCCAACACCTTCTCCATCATCCCGGGTGCGCTCGGCAAGGAGGACCAGGTGTTCTTTGGCGATATCGACCTTGATCAGCTGGGCGAGTAACTATTGTTAGTGCTATACTAACAATAACGATTACTGATTAGTGCGCCGGTTTCGGCCGGCGCCTATCGATCGAAGGAGACACATTATGAAGGTTTCTGAAGTTTCCGAGACTCAGGCCGATAACCTGGTCCACATGCTCGACGCTTACGCCGAGAAGGGTGGCCACCACCTGAACATCAACGTCTTCAACCGTGAGACGCTGCTCGACGCTCAGGCTCACCCCGAGAAGTACCCGCAGCTGACCATTCGCGTTTCCGGCTACGCCGTGAACTTCCACACGCTCACCAAGGAGCAGCAGGACGAGGTCATTTCGCGTACCTTCCACAACAAGTTCTAAAGGGGTTTAACTCCCGCAGGATCGCCGGGGCTGTTTGGGCTACCTCCCAAAACGTCCTCGGACATGCAAGAAGCCCTCGCTGCGCACTTCGTGCGGCGAGGGCTTCTTGCGTCCTGCGGAATATTTTGGGAGGTAGCCCAAACAGCCCCGGCGGGGTCCTGTGTAGTCACCCTTTAGGCGGAACTCTCCTAATGGGTTGAGCGTTCTGGATTCTTGCTTGCTACCGTTTATCGCGTATAGCTACCGTTTGCGGAATAAGTAACACTCCTTAATAAACCGTGTAGAATCTCAGATAAGCACGGAGTTTTCCAGGGAGACGCTGTCCTTTGTTGTGTGCAAGGGGCGGCGTCTCTTTGGCGCTTGGAGGCCGTTCTGCAGCAGGACGGCGGACGTGCGTCACATATTCAAAAGCCAACGTCGAGATGGGTTGTGATGATAATGGGCAAGTACGTAATCGTGGTTGAGTCTGGTTCGGATGTGACGCCGGAGCTCTGCGAGCGCTATGGCATCGTGCGCGTGCCCATGCATGTCACGATTGGTGACGAGACCGTCGAAGACGGATCGATCGACCCGCTTGAGATTTACTCGCGCTGCAACGAGTTTGGCGTGATGCCCAAGACCAGCGGTTGCTCGCCGGCGGATTTTGCGCATGTGTACGACCGCATTCACGCCGAGCAGCCCGACGCGACCATTTTGCATCTTGCGTATTCCGAGGTTACGACCTGCTCGCATCAGTCGTCGAAGATTGCGGCAAAGGGCCGCGATTACGTCTTCTCCATGGATACGCGCTTTGTGTCGGTGGGCCAGTCGCTTGTCGCCGTTGAGACCGCCAAGTATATCGAAGCCCATCCGGATGCCACCGTCGACGAGATTTTCGCCTTTACCAATTCGGTGATGGACCGCGTGCTGCTGGGCTTTGTTCCTACGGACCTTGCCTTCCTTAAGGCGGGTGGTCGCTTTTCCAACGTCGCGTTTCTTGGCGCCCATCTGCTCAAGATTAAGCCCTGCATTGAGGTAACGGGTGGCAAATTCGTGGCGACCAAGAAGCTCCGCGGCTCTATGCTCAAATGCGCCCGTGCCTTTATTGACCACATGGTTGCCAAGGGCGATATTGATTACTCGCACATTGGCTTGGCGTATTCGGTGGGCCTTTCCCAGGAGCTGCGCGACGACATGGAAGTCTATGCGCACGACCTGGGCTTTGAGGACGTTACCTGGACGCAGGTTGGCGGCGTCATCTCGAGCCATTGCGGCCCGACCGCCTTCGGCGCGGTGCTCACGCTTAAGGCGTAAAGGCCGCAGGCGAGCGTTCTCCAGCCTGACATCTCGATGTAGCCCCCCAGCCATGGTGATGGGGGATAGATTAAAACGTGCCGTTCTAGTCCGAGACGTTTAAACGCAAACGCATGGGCTAGAATGGCTCTGGCATTTTAATTGGTTGCATCCAAGGAGAGGCAAGGTAGCGCGAATGGCAGAAATGACGCTTGAGGGTGTGGACGCTCGTCCCGAGGACTCTGCGTATGCCCTGGGTCGCGTGCATTCGATCGAGACGATGGGAACGGTCGACGGACCCGGCATCCGCTTTGTGGTGTTTGTTCAGGGCTGTCCCATGCGCTGCGCGTATTGCCACAATCCCGATACCTGGTCTGTTAACGGCGGCACGATGGTGACTGTCGAGCATCTCATGGACGAGTTCCAGAGCAACCATGAGTTCTACCGTAGTGGCGGCATTACCGTTTCGGGTGGCGAACCGCTCCTGCAGCCCGAGTTTTTGGCCGACCTGTTCCGTGCAATGCACAACAATCCCGATGGCCGTGTGCATACCTGCCTAGATAGCTGTGGCTATGCATTTGATCCCAAGCATCCGGAGAAGTTCGATGCTGTTCTCAACGAGACCGATATGGTGCTGCTCGACATCAAGCATGCCGATCCGGTTGAGCATAAAAAGCTGACCGGTTGCGATCCTGCGCGCATCCTGGCGTTTGGCGATGAGCTTGCCCATCGCAAGATTAAGGTTGTTATTCGCCATGTGGTGGTGCCGGGTATCACCGACACGGCGGAGGAATGCGAGAAGCTCGGTCGCCTGATCGCTCCATGGCACAACGTGGTGGGCCTGGAAATGCTGCCGTATCACACGATGGGTGTCGTCAAGTACGAGCAGCTGGGTATTCCCTATAAGCTCGAGGGCGTGCCCCAGATGGATACCGCGCGCATGCCCGAGCTGCGCAACGCCGTCATGACGGGCATGAAAAAGCGCCGCGCCGAACTCAAAAACGCCATCGGCTAGCGATCTATTTTCGCCCCCAAGGGCACTCATTGGGGACAGACTTAAATGAGTGCGCGATGGCATTGCTGACGAGCAGGTTTTGGTGCGCAACAAGGCAGGCTGGATTAGCGAGGATGGTTACTATTCGACATGCGATGCGGGCCTTATCGGCATCGATGGCTGTACCTATGCCATGAGCGTCATGACATCGATGCCGTGGAGCGACCGCTCGAGCGAGGTTACGGCCGCGATTGCAAAGGCGCTGTTTGATACGCGAGCTGCACTGGCTTAGCGTGTTCGTTTGGCGAGGTCAAACAAAATGCTGGTACCATACCGTGGTTGAGAATTTCGTATAGGTTTGGGGAATGGTATGGCTACCATCGCGATTATCGGTGCGCTCGAAAAAGAGATCATGCAGATTAAGGAAGAGCTGAGCGACGTTTGCGAGGCGCGGGAGGCAGGCTTGACCGTTGTGAGCGGTGAGCTCGACGGCCTGACAGTTGTCGCCACAACGGCGGGCATGGGCACGGTGAACGCCGCCGCTGCAACACAGCACCTCATTAGCAAGTATGCTCCGCGGGCTGTTGTGTTTTCGGGCATTGCGGGTGGTTTGAACCCCAAGCTCCATATCGACGACGTGGTCATTGGCAAACGCCTGCGCTATCTGGATACCGATACCGCGCTTATTGCCGAGTCCGCACCGGGGCTCGAGGAGTTTGACTCGACGCCTGCACTGGTCGATATTGCCGCCGATGCGCTTGCTGAGCGTGGGTTTGTTGACGCTTCGACAAATGCAGTCGCTTCGAATGAGGGCACCAAGCAGTTCCTGGTCGGCACGATTGCCACGGGTAACCGCTTTGTGACGGGCGCCGCCATGCGCAACGACGCTATCGAGGCGACGCATGCCGATTGCGTCGGCATGGAGGGCGCGGCAATTGCCCATGTCGCAACCAAAAATGGTGTCGATTGCCTGGTGTTGCGCGCTATCAGTGATAATTGTGACGAGGCGTACGATGCAATTTGCGAGCGCGAGTTCGATCTGTTCGAGTACGCACGTGTCGCAAGTGACATCACGCTCGATATCGTCCGCCGCATTGCCGCTGCGCAATAGCGCGTCTATTTGTAAGAACCTACGACCAAGGAGTGTCCATGGCCGATTCCATTAACTACCAGCTTGCCAAGTTCGTCGCCAGCTACGGCAAGGTTTCGCAGATTCCCGAGTCCACCTGCCCCGAGGTGAGCTTTGTCGGCCGCTCCAACGTGGGCAAGTCGTCGATTATGAACAAGCTCTTTGGCCGCAAGAACCTGGTCAAGGTTTCCAGCACGCCGGGCAAGACGAGCAACATCAACTTCTTTGAGGCCGACGACGTGCATTTCGTGGACCTGCCGGGTTACGGTTTCGCCCGTCGCTCCAAGGCCGAGCGCGACCGTTGGGCCGAGCTCATCGGCGACTTCTTCGACTCCGAGCGCAGCTTTAACTTGGTCGTCTCGCTGGTGGACATTCGTCACGACCCCAGCAAGCTCGACCACGACATGATTGACTACCTACAGGGCAACGAGTTCAACTTTATCGTCTGCCTCACCAAAGCCGACAAGCTCAGCCGCACCCAGCAGGCCCGCCAGGCAGCAGCCATCAAAAAGCAGCTCAACGTCCCGGCCGAGAATGTAATCATCACGAGCTCCCAGACCGGCACCGGCATCGACGAACTCAAAAAGCGCATCGCCGAGGCCTGCCTCTAGTAAGGGCTCCAGCCTAGCAAGAGCCCCTACCAATAAAAGGCCATAATTTCAGCCCGGCGCCCCTTCAAAGCGTGGGTCCCTGTAGACATCGCTAGTCACGTTACCATAGGGCCACCCAGGGGCATCCCCTTAAAAACATTCCGCACGAGGCCCGCTTATCCACGGCTCCGAAGGAGCAGGATAAGCGGGCCTCAAGTGCGAGGACGTTTTTAAGGGGATACCCTTGGGCGGCCCGAAGGGATTAACCAGCGATGTCTACAGGTACTCGATTTGAGCGCCCTCGGTGTCGCACGTCAGAATATGCGTCTCACACTTGGGGAACTGCTCGCGCAGCTTAACCTGCAGGAACTTTGCCACGATGGTGTCGTCGGTTACGGCCATGAGGGTCGAGCCCGAACCACTGATCCAGATGGTCTTGGCGCCGCCGTTAAGGCAGGTGTCGCGCACGGCGTTGTAGTCGGGGATGAGACGGCGACGATAGGGTTCTTGGATGCGGTCGTCATTGGCGGCGGCAATCAGGTCAAGGTCGCCGGTCTCCAGACCGCGCGTCATGCCAGCAATGCGGCCCATCTGCCACACGGCGGTGGAGAGCGGAATCTCCTGCGGCACGACCTTGCGCGCCTCGCTCGTATGTACCTCGTAGGGCGGAATCACGGTAATAAAACGTAAGCGATCGCTCACCTCGTAGCGCAGGCATTGGGGGAGCGAATCGGTCGGCGTAAAGGAGCAGACGGCGCCGCCAAGGATGGCGGGAGCGACGTTATCGGGATGGCCCTCGACCTCGGTGGCGATGCGGACGAGCTCGGCGCGGTCGACGGTATGGCCCGTCAACGCGGCGGCAGCCATGATGCCGGCGACGACGCAGGTAGAGCTGGAACCCAGGCCGCGGGCGACGGGCACGTCGGTCTGAATGTCGATGGCAACGGGGAAAGCCGGCTCGCCCCACGCGGCCAGTGCATCGACAAAGCTCACGTAGACCAGGTTGTTCTCGTTTTGGAACTCTTCGGGGCATCCGGTGATGGTGAGCTTGTCGGCGCGCTCGAAGGTGAAGTGCGAGTAGAGGCTAACGGCCATGCCGAGGGTGTCGTAGCCAATGCCCAAGTTGGCGCTTGTTGCTGGGACGGTGATCTTGATCATGGGAATCTCCTGGGCGGTCTGCCTGTTTAGTTCGCTGCTCGGGCAGTCCTGGCTCGCTCGGAAAGCACATTAAGTGCTTTCCGGCTCGTGCGGAACTCGCGACGAACTAAACAGGCAGACCCGCATGTCAGCTCGTCATCATCCCGGTGGGTTTCTGATAAAAGAAGGTGCGCCGGCTTTCGCCGGCGCTTAATAAGGGGTTTAGTTGGTGCTCATTCGTTTTGCTGCGGACTCGACGTAGCTGGCCATCTCATCGACGTCGCAGACGTCTTCGAAGCGGACGGGCTTGGACTCGAGCTCGGCGAGCTGGGTCGGGGCGACCGTGTTGGTGGCCTGCTCGAGCACGCGCATAGCTTCAAAATCATCATCGGGAACGTTGAGGCCCAGGGCGTCGCAGCAGGCGCGCGGGAACTTGTAGGGGCTGGCGGTCGAAAGCAGCACGCGGGCCTTGGCGCCCTCGGCGGGAGCGACCTGCTCAAAGACGTGATAGCCGCAGGCGGTGTGCGGGTCGATCACGTAGTCGTTCGCATCCCAACAGCTCTTGATGGCGGCGCGAACCTCGTTCTCGCTGGCCCAGCCGCAGCCAAAGACGCCCTGAATCTTTGCCAGCAGGTCGGCGGGAACCTCGTAGCGACCAGTCTGTGCCAGCTGCTCCATAAGGCCGGCAACGAGCTCGCAGTCGCCGTCGGACAGGAAGTACAGCATGCGCTCCAGGTTGGAGCTGATGAGGATGTCCATCGACGGCGAGATGGTCGTGAAGAACGGACGGTTGCGGTCGTAGACGCCGGTGGTCAGGAAGTCGGCAAGCACGTTGTTCTTGTCGCTCGCGACGATGAGCTTGGCGACGGGCAGACCCATGCGCTTGGCATAGTAGCCGGCCAGGATATCGCCAAAGTTGCCGGTCGGTACGCAGAACTCAACGGCGTCGCCTGCCTCGATGGCGCCGGCGCGCAGCAGCTGTGCATAGGCGGCAAAGTAGTAGACGACCTGCGGCACCAGGCGGCCGACGTTGATGGAGTTGGCGCTCGAAAGCACCGTGCCGGCGGCCTCCAGGCGCTTGGCAAGCTCTTTATCGGCAAAGATGCGCTTGACGGCACTCTGGGCGTCGTCAAAGTTGCCGCGGATGCCGCAGACGGCGACGTTATCGCCCTCCTGTGTGGACATCTGCAGGTTCTGGACGCGGCTGACCTTGCCCTCGGGATAAAAGACGGTGATGCCCGTGCCCGGGGCGTCGGCAAAGCCGGCGAGTGCGGCCTTGCCGGTGTCGCCCGACGTGGCGGTGACGATCATGATGCGCTCGGCGCCGCCGTCCTTGGCAGAGGTGCGGGCCATCAGACGGGGGAGCATCTGCAGGGCGACGTCCTTAAAGGCGCTCGTGGGGCCGCCAAAGAGCTCCATCACATAGGTTTGCGGGGCGTCGGCGCCCGGTGCGGCGTCGAGTTTGACGAGCGGCGTAACCTCTTCGCTCACGAACGTGCCGCGGTATGCCTCGTCGACACACGCCGAAATTTCTTCGGCTGTGTAATCATTCAGTAACATTCCCAACACATCTTGAGCGATTTCAAAGTACGATTTATCTGCAAGCGAGCTGATATCGACCTGCTGGGTGCCGAGCTCGTCTGAGACAAACAAACCCCCGTCGGGAGCGATGCCGGTACGGATTGCCACCTTACTTGAGCACGATAAAGTGCGTCCTCGTGTACTATGATAAGTTCCCATATAACACTGCTCCTCGGATGCCTTAGTCCCAATCGGTGAAACCATGGTATCAGAGCGCGCAAAATAGGTTCGCAGAGGCTTTTTAGAAAGGTAACCTCCAGCCCATGATTAAGATTGCCAAGTTTGGCGGCTCGTCGGTCGCCGACGCCGAACACTTTAAGAAGATCAAGGCCATCGTCGATGCCGATCCGGCCCGCCGTTTTGTGGTGGTTTCTGCCTGCGGTCGCCGTTTTAAGGGCGACACCAAGGTGACTGACCTGCTCTACCTGGTTAACGCGCACGTTAAGTACCACGTGTCGTGTGAGGAGCTGCTCGAGGACATTGGCCAGCGCTATTTTGATATCGCTGACGAGCTGGAGCTCACCTATCCCATTCGTGAGGAGTTTGCAGCCTTTGCTGAGCGCGCCCGCTCCGGTGGCTACTCCACCGAGGAACTCGTGAGCCGCGGCGAGTACTTTACCGCCCGTCTGATGGCCGAGTACCTGGGCCTGCCGTTCCTGGATGCCGCGACGGTCGTGGCGTTCCATCATGACGGTACGCTCAGCATGAACCGCACCGCCGAGCTGGTGCAGGAGTACGGCCAGCAGGGTGGCTTTGTCATGCCCGGTTTCTACGGCGCGACGCGTGAGGGCCAGATCAAACTGCTCGACCGCGGCGGCGGCGATATCTCGGGCTCGATCCTGGCCAAGTGCCTGGGCGCCGACCTGTACGAGAACTGGACCGACGTCTCGGGCTTCTATTCCGCCGACCCGCGCATTGTGCCCGAGGCTCAGCCCATCGCCCGCGTTACCTACGAGGAGCTGCGCGAGCTTTCGTACATGGGTGCAAGCGTCCTGCACGAGGAGGCCGTGTTCCCCGTGCGCGAGGCGGGTATTCCGCTGGTCATCAAGAACACCAATGCGCCGCAGGACCCTGGAACGATCATTAGCGAGACGGCTGACGAGGGCGAGGCCGAGCCCATTATTACCGGCGTGACCGGCAAACGCGGTTTTGTCGCCATCAACGTCGCCCGCGACCGCACCAAGCCCCGTGTCGGCTTTATGCGCCGTGCGCTTTCGGTCTTCGAACGCTATGACGTTTCCGTCGAGCACATGCCCACTGGTGTCGACCGCTTTGGCGCCGTGGTGCAGGAGCAGGATGTGCACGATTCGCTGTACTCGCTTGTGGGCGACATCCAGCAGGAGGTCGAGCCGCTCGAGATCGAGGTTGTCGAGGGCCTGGCGCTCATCGCGACCGTCGGTCGTAACCTGCGCGGTCGTGCAGGTATCTCGGGCCATCTGTTTGGCATGCTCGGCCAGGCCGGCGTGAGCGTGCGCATGATTTCGCAGAGCTGTGACGAGATCAACATCATTATCGGTGTCGAGGAGAAGGACTTCGACCTGGCGATCCAGACCATTTACCGTGCCTTCTCCGACGAAAACGGCATTGTGAAGGTCTCCGATCTGGAGGCTCCTGCGCCGGTCGATCCCGCCCCGGCCGCGCTCCACAAGTAGCTGCTATCCCAGTAGATTTTTGGGACTTGCCTCAAAAACTACGGCGGGGCGTTTCGTTTCGGTTTCGTTTCGACGGGGCGGGTTTCGTGCCCGCCCTGTTCTTGTATACACTGGCAACAATAATCGGCCTGCTCGGCGTGCGGGCAAAAGCCACAGCCTTTAAAGGGGGAAGCATGAAACAGTACACGGTTGCTATTTTGGGCGCGACGGGAGCCGTGGGCACCCAGATGCTCGAGTGCCTCAACGAGCAGGAGTTTCCGGTCGGCAAGCTCAAGCTGCTAGCGAGCGCGCGCTCTGCGGGCAAGACCGTCGAGTTCCGCGGCGAGCAGGTTGTGATTGAGGAGGCTTGCCCCGAGGCCTTTGAGGGCTGCGACATCGTGCTCGGCGCCGCCGGCGACGATATTGCGAAGGAGCTACTGCCCGAGGCCGTCAAGCGCGGCGCCGTCGTGGTCGACAACAGCCACGCCTTCCGCATGGATCCCGAGGTGCCGCTGGTCGTACCCGAGATCAATGCTGACGACATCAAGTGGCATCACGGCCTTATCGCTAACCCCAACTGCGCGACTATCATCGGCCTGGTTCCCACCTGGCCGCTGCACCAGCTTGCCGGCGTGAAGCGTATGATCGTGTCCACGTATCAGGCGGCTTCGGGTGCCGGCGCTCCCGGCATGGCCGAGCTTGAGGCTCAGCTGGCCGCCCTGGGCCGTGGCGAGGAGATTCCCGAGCCGTGCGCATTTGCCGCCCAGCTCGCGAGCAACCTGATTCCGCAGATTGGCGGCGTCAAGGAGGAGGGCTTTACCTCCGAGGAGATGAAACTGCAGAACGAGGGCCGCAAAATCATGCATCTGCCCGAGCTGCGCGTGAATTGCACCTGCGTGCGCGTGCCGGTGCTGCGCTCGCACTCCGAGAGCATTACGCTCGAGTTTGAGCGCGATATTACGGTCGAGGAGGCCCGTGCTGCGCTGGCTGCCGCTCCCGGCGTCAAGCTGGTTGACGACATGAGTGCCGAGGATGCGCACGATCGCTTCCCCATGCCGATGGACACCTCCGACCAGGACCTGATTTGGGTCGGTCGCGTACGCCGCGACATCTCGAACCCCGAGGCCGCACGTGGCATCACCTTCTGGTGCTGCGGCGACCAAATCCGTAAGGGCGCGGCAACCAACGCCGTCCAGATCGCTAAGCTGCTCTGCGAGTAGCGGTGGACCTGTCCGGCGGGGGCCGGGCTTAGTTTTCAGAACACTCCGCAGACCAGTGTGGCGCCTTGTCCTGCTCCTTCGGAGCCGCGGACAAGGCGCCACACTGGTCTGCGGAGTGTTCTGAAAACTAAGCCCGGCCCCCGCTTGCGGTGACGTTGCTGCGAGCGGCTTGCGATGGGGCCGTTGTTGGTTGGGGCCGCTGGGCTGATATGGGAGCACGTGGTTGTTGCGGGGCCTAGTCCCGGCGGCGGCCTCGGCGCTTCGCGCCTGCTGCCTGGGGTGACTTTGGGCTTGGTGCGAATTGAGGTCTAATACTTTCCCGAGAAGTGAAGGACCTTATTTGGACCCCCGAAGCATTGGCATATTTTGACCGCTATTTCCTGCGGTTTTGCAGCGCGAATCCTGCGGTTTTGCGGTCTAAAGGTGTGGATGCTCCGGGACTTCGTTTTTACTCGTTCACTTCTCGGGAAAAGTATTAGAGCTCAGCTGGCGGGGGTACCGCCCTGGCGTCGAAGCCCCGCGTCTTCTTCGCTTGATTGGGAAAAACAGCCTCGCTGAAGTAATTGCGAGCTCGCCCGGACGTATCTGCGGGGGTTGTCTGCACAATTCGCGGTATTATGTTGCGGAGTTTTGAAAGGAGCCGCTGGTGGTCACGACGACGTTTGCTTCGCCTTTGGGCGAAATCCTGCTTGCCGCTGATGGCCGCGGTCTGACGGGGCTTTGGTTTGAGGGGCAGGAGCACTTTGGCTCCACGCTTCTCCGTGAAGACTCCGAACATGTTGAAGGCGTCGATGCGGTTTCCGGTACTGGTGGCATGTTGTCGGTGAGTCCGGCAAATGGCGCGGCTTCTTCGGTGCTTGAGCGTTCTTGGGCTTGGCTGAATGCTTATTTTGCAGGGCAGGAACCTCGGTTTACGCCGCCGTTGCATATGATCGGCACGGCGTTTCAGCGTGAGGTTTGGTTTGAGCTGCTTTCGATCCCGCGTGGCGAGGTCGCTACGTATGGCGAGATCGCCCAGCGTGTTGCCGCTCGACATCGTGTACCGGGAAATGAAGCGCCCGTTGTATCTCCTCGCGCGGTGGGGGCTGCGGTCGCTCGCAACCCTATTTCGATTATCGTGCCGTGCCATCGCGTGGTCGCGGCCGACGGATCGCTCAACGGATACGCCGGTGGACTGGATCGCAAGGAGTGGCTGCTGCGCCTCGAGGGCGCCTATCTATAAGCTGCAGGCGGCCGCAACGCCCATGCGGCAAGCGCGCTCGCTGTACGGGCGTTGTTTGCAGGGCGAGATGTGAAGCCGCCCGTTCCTTAAGTCCGACTAAGCTATAACCTTGCTTTTTTAAATATGCTCATCGACCTGCTAAGGCAGCACTAAGGCGAGTGCGGGTGCGCTATTATCGGCGCTCACGGAGCGCTTGGTGTTCTTGGCACGCATGGACGAGGGCTCGGCGGGCTTTACCATGGCGTCGATCGATCTTTCGGAGGCGGTGAACAAGGCGGCGGCGCCGTTTAAGTCGGTGGCGGTCTCAGGCGGTAAACGCCTGTCGACGTCGATTGCGACCGGCGTGCGGACCCATGCCGATGCCGCGGCGGTGGCGCAGGTGGTTGAGTTGCTACTGGACAACGCCACGCGCTATGCGAGCGAGGGCAGCGTGATTGAGCTGAGCCTGTGCGCCGTTTCGCACGGCAAAGGCAAGGGCGCCGCCGAGCTTGTCGTATCGAACGCCGTGGACGAGCTGCCCGAGGGCGACCTGGACCGATTGTTCGATCGCTTCTATCGTGCGGATGCGTCGCGCAGCTCCAAGACGGGTGGCTCGGGCGTGGGCCTGTCCGTGGTGCGTGCCATCGCCGAGGCCCATGGAGGCGCCGCCACCGTATCCGGTCACGGCAACCAGATCACCTTCACCGTTTGCCTTTAAAACCTGCCAAAAAGGAACAGGTTTATTTTGGCAGGTTTTATCTGGGGAAACGTCCGCAGGAGAGGGCATGGGCGGTGTGAACATATGCATCTCTACCTGCTAAAATATAGGCATCGTTATTCGGCTCCTGAGTGGAAAGGAGACGGTCATGCAGTACGAGATCGGCGGAGGGGCTTTCCCGGTTGTTACGTGCAACCTTAGCGATGGCGAATCCATGATCACCGAAAGCGGCGCCATGGCTTGGATGACCCCCAACATGGAAATGTCTACCTCGGGCGGTGGCATCGGCAAGATGTTCTCCAAGGCTTTTTCGGGTGAGGCATTGTTCCAAAACATTTGGACCGCGCGTGGCGATGGCATGATCGCGTTTGGCTCCTGCTTCCCCGGCCGCATCGTGCCAATCGAGATCGGTCCGGGCAAGAGCTGGATTTTGCAGAAGCGTTCGTTCCTTGCCGCGGAAAGTGGTGTTGAGCTGAGCATCCACTTTAACAAGAAGGCAAAGACCGGCGTCTTTGGCGGCGAGGGTTTTATCATGCAAAAGCTCACGGGCTCGGGTATTGCCTTTGCCGAGATCGACGGCGACCTGGTTGAGTACGAGCTCGCTGCTGGCCAGCAGATGATTGTGGATACCGGCAACGTGGCCGGCTTTGAGGAGACCGTGAGCATCGACGCTCAAATGGTCAAGGGCGTCAAAAACATCATGTTTGGTGGCGAGGGCGTGTTCAACACCGTGCTCACCGGTCCCGGTCGCATCTGGTTGCAGACGATGCCCATTTCCAATCTTGCGGCAGCAGTGGCCTCGATGACCAACAACAATAACTAGTCCGCATAGGATAGCGCGCGGCGGGCTTACCCTGTCGCGCGCTTTTTTGCTGGCAAACGCCTCGCTTATAGAGTGTGGCTGCGCTGCTACAGCGAGCGTCGTCATCTCGTCACCCTGATAGCTTGCGGCAAGCGTGGCAATGAGGAGTGAGAATTTGAGTGCTCAGTCCCAAGTCATAATGGCGGCCATGCCAACAAGCAAAAACGAGTTGCCGGTGTCACGGAAAGGCGGGCGTCGGTCGATTCCACGTGAGACGGCTGTGCCGATCTGCACGGCCGCCCCTGCGCGTCCCGCGCTGCCCCCAAAGAGGTACGTTTCCCCTTATAAAACCTGCCAAAATAAACCTGTCCCTTTTTGGTCGGTGCGAAATGGGTAATACTAAAGAGTTATCCGACCAGATGGGAATTAATCGATGGCCTATATTGAATTCAAAGACGTCATCAAAGCATACGGCGAGGGCGATGCCCGCATTCATGCGCTCGACGGCGCGAGCTTTACCGTTGAGCGTGGCGAGCTTGCCATTATCCTGGGCGCTTCGGGCGCCGGTAAAACCACGGCGCTCAATATCTTGGGCGGCATGGACACGGCAACTTCCGGCACCGTGACGGTGGACGGACGCGACGTGAGCTCCGCCAACGAGACGCAGCTCGTGGAATACCGCCGCGCCGATGTCGGCTTTGTTTTCCAGTTCTACAATCTGGTCCCCAACCTGACGGCACTCGAAAACGTCGAGCTCGCGGCGCAAATCTGCCCCGATTCGCTCGATGCCGAGCAAACGCTTTGCCAGGTTGGCCTGGGCGAGCGCCTCGCCAACTTCCCCGCGCAGCTTTCGGGCGGCGAGCAGCAGCGCGTGTCCATCGCCCGTGCACTGGCAAAGAACCCCAAGCTGCTCCTGTGCGACGAGCCCACGGGCGCGCTCGACTATAAAACCGGCAAGCAGATCTTGCAGCTGCTGCAGGACACCTGTCGCAAGCAGGGCATCACGGTCATCATCATCACGCACAACTCCGCGCTCGCGCCCATGGCCGATCGCCTGATCCGCTTTAAGAGTGGTCGAGTGGAGAGCGAGACGGTCCAGCAAAATCCCGTGCCGATCGAGACGATCGAGTGGTAGCGCCCATGGATCAGGACCGCCAAAACAGCCAACGCCGCGACGCGCAGAACACGGAGCGCGAGCAGGATTTTACGACCTACCGCACTGCCCAAAGTTCAAACGACATGGTGCCGACGGTGTTTCGCCGCGGTGTCTACCGCACGATTCGCGGCAGCCTCAAACGCTTCTTGTCCATTGTCGTGATCACCGCGCTCGGCGTGAGCGTGATGTGTGGCCTTAAGGCGGGTTGCGAGGATCTGTGCGATTCGGTCGACGCTTACTTTGACCAGCAGAATGTTTATGACATCAACGTGCAGTCGACCTATGGTCTGACCGATGACGATCTTGCTGCGATCCAAGAGGTCGATGGCGTCGAGACGGCCGAGGGCATCTATACCGAGACCGCCTATACCGCCGTGGGTACGACGCGCGAGCGTGTCATCGTACAGAGCCTCTCCAAAGAGAATATTGACCAACCGGTGCTAGTATGCGGCGAGCTGCCCGAGACTTCGGGCGAAGTAGCAGTGACCTCACGTTTTTTGAAGGCTTCGGGCAAGAAAATCGGCGATACGGTGAGCTTTGCCGCCAACGATGCGAGCTCGTCGAACCAAAGCGCCAAGGACCAGTTTGCCGATGGGGACTACACCATTACGGCTGAGGTCCTCGATCCCACTGATGTGAGCTCCGACTCGACAGTCAACGCCTTCCGTGCCGCCTCGGCCGCGGACTACAAGTTCTACGTGAGTGAGGATGCCGCGACGTCGTCGTCCTATTCCGCGATCCACGTGATCGTCGAGGGAGCCAAGGACCTCAACTCCTATTCCGATGCCTATACGGCAAGGATTAACGAGGTCAAGGGCAATATCGAGAAGATTCGTGACGAGCGCGAAAAAGCGCGTGCCCAGGAACTGACGGCCGATACGCCGGCGAGCTTGGACGCGGCCGAGCGTCAAGCGAACATGGTCTTTGGGATTGAACAGGACAACATCAACCGTATGGCCGAGGGCAGCGAGGAGCGCGCCCAGGCTCAGGCCGATTTGGACCAGCGCCGCGCCGCCGCCGACCAGCAATTCGCCGATGCCCGCGCCGAGATTTCCGACCTTGGCGAATGCACCTGGTACATCCAGGACCGTGGCAACATCGCGAGCTACTCGAGCGTCGAGAGCGACAGCTCCTCGATCGAGGCCATCGCCACGGTCTTCCCGTTCATCTTCTTTATCGTCGCCGTGCTCATCAGCCTTACCACCGCCACGCGTATGGTCGAGGAGGAACGCACGCTCATCGGCCTGTATAAGGCGCTCGGTTATTCGCGCGGGCGCATTCTGTCCAAATACGTGGACTACTCGCTGTGGGCGTGCCTGATCGGCGGCGTGCTCGGCAATATCATCGGATTTGTGGGCCTGCCGCTGTTCCTGTTTACGGTGTTCGACGACATGTACTCGCTGCCCCAGATGTTGCTTTCGTACGACATTGTGTCCTCAATCGTCTCGGTGGCACTGTTTGCCGTGGGCGTGGTGGGCGCCACAATTATCGCCTGCCGCCACGAGATGGCCGAGACCCCGGCCTCGCTCATGCGCCCCAAGGCTCCGCGCGCCGGCTCGCGCATCTTGCTTGAGCGTATCGGCTTTATCTGGCGCCGCATGGGCTTTTTGAACAAGGTCGCTGCACGCAACCTATTCCGCTATAAAAAGCGCGCCTTTATGACCATCTTCGGAATTGCCGGCTGCACAGCGCTCGTGATCTGCGGTATGGGCATCCGTGACACGTCGGTGGCGCTTTCGCCCAAGCAGTACGGGCATATCACGCGCTATGACTTGCTGGCGGTCGCCAATCCCGACGATTTTTCGCAGACGTGCGCGGCGTTGGACGAGCGCAACGCGGCCAATGATTCCAACGTGACCGTGACCTCGACCCTGCCGATTATGACCGACAACGTCACCTTTACATTCGGCGGAAAGAGCGAGACCGTGCAGCTGATCGTGGTGCCCGATGACCGCACGAACGATCTGGACGACTATGTTCGCCTTGAGGATGAGTCCAAAGAGCCGCTGTCTTTGCGTGACGGAGACGTGTATCTGAGCAAGAGTTCACAGCTGGTACTGGGGATTCAGCCGGGCGATACGGCGCACGTCCAGGATTCGTCGCTCAATGTTGCCAAGGTCAAAGTCAGCGACATCTCGCTCAACTATCTAGGCAACACGCTTTACATGACGCAGAGCACCTATGAGCGCGCGTTCGGTCGAAGTGCACGCCTTAACGGCGTCTTTGTGCTGCTTAAGGGTTCGTCGGCTGACCAGATTGCGTTTACCAACCGTCTTAAGAGCGATGGTTGGATTACGCTGTCGAGCACCGCCGAGCATTGGGAAAACTATGAGGCAAACTTTACGATTATCAATTCGGTCGTGGTGCTTGTGACCTTTATGGCGGCGTGCCTGTCGTTTGTGGTGGTATTTACGTTGTCTAACACCAACATCTCGGAGCGCGAACGCGAGCTGGCGACTATTAAGGTGCTGGGCTTCCGTCGTGGCGAGGTGCACCATTACGTCAACAAGGAGACGTTGATTCTTACGGCGATCGGAGCCGCGCTGGGCGTTCCGCTGGGCGGCTTGCTGGCCGAGAGTTTTACGTACATTTTGCAGATGCCGTCATTGTACTTTGACGTTGAGGTCGAGCCGCTGAGCTACGTGCTGTCCGTTCTGCTGGCCTTTGCCTTTACGTTTATCGTCAACCTCGCTACCAATCGCACCCTCAACAAGATCGACATGGTCGGCGCCCTCAAGAGCGCCGAGTAACCTGCCAAAAAGGGACAGGTTTATTTTGGCAGGTTTTATCTGGGCAAACGCCGGACAACCATTAGGTGGCCCGGCGTTTGCCCCGTCAAACGGGCTTTCCATTTGCCTTTCATTCTATTTGGTTTTCGCTCGCAGGCGTGGATGAGAGGCTCTCTTTGGCCTTCGAGATTGGGCTTGTATGGGTCGTATGCCACAAAATGGGCCTATCTACTACGTTTGCTACCACACCCTCGACCGTGACAAAGGTTATGAAATTAAAACCGCAGGTAGAGGGCTTGCCAGCTTTCGGAAAAGGCGGGTATGGTCGGCCCTCTCGAGTTAAACGTAGTAAATAGGCCCTTTTCTTGGCGCGCGGTCAGCTCAATGCTAATCTCCGTGCCGGAACTGACCCAGTTGTTTGTAAGTTGCGGTGATATACGGACTGTTTGGCGCTTTGGAGCTTCAAAACAGTCCCTATCTCACCGCAACTTAGGAGAAGGGCGGGGGCGGTTGGGTGCTGGTGGGTCGGAGCGTGTTAGGCCTGTTTGCGGTGCTTCCATTGTTTGCGACACCAGCGCATGAGCGCCTTTATGACGGGAATCGTGATGAGGATGATCCATGCAGGATGGGGCTGTCCCAAACAGAGCCACATGTAGAGGAACCAAGCGATGGCGGCTGCCGGGTAGATGACCTCGATCAGCTTAGACAGGTGGCGCCGATCGATAAAGTCACCAATCGCGTAGTAGACGGGAACCAGAAAGACGAGGAAAAGCCCCATGCCCCATGTGCCGTAGACAATGCCGAGCACCAGATAGGCGAGAGTAACAAGTGCGGGGAAGGGGAATTTGTTCCATGCACGTCCGACCTTGGTGTGGAAATGCTTGCCATGATGGTCGAGCTTGTCGTGTGCTTCCTTCCAGCTGGAAAACGTTTCGCCGTCGATGGTGACGGTGCCGTCGTCATTGGTGCGTACGCTATGTCCATCGTCCTCAAGCGTATCGATATGCACGCCGTCCGGCCCCACATGCACCTCTTCGCCCTTGCGCTCGTTGGTCACATGGATGCCGCTCCAACCAACATGGACTTCCTCGCCCTTATTGGGATCAATGACGTGGATACCGCGCGCGAGGGAAATGTCGACAAGTGGTTTGTCGCCGCAATCGGCGTGCCCGGCAGAATCCTCAGCCTCGTCAGCCACATCCGCCGTCTCGGTGTCGGCGCTACCGTCCTCCAGGTCGTCGGCATCGTTGGCCGCCTCCCCATACAACAGCTCATCCAGCGACACGCCATACAGCGCGGCGAGCGCAATAAGGTTATCGGTATCGGGCGAGGATTCGCTGCGCTCCCATTTACTGACAGCCTGACGACTTACGCCCAGCTGGGCGGCAAGCGCCTCCTGAGAAAGCCCGGCAGCTTTACGGCGATCGACGAGGCGCTGTGCCATCGCAAGATCCATGGTGGTTCCTTTCGTTTGATGGTCGAATCGAATGAGCCGAGTATGCCGAGAACAGCCGGTAGCGACCACCATTTCTAGTTAGAATCTGCCCCAACCCTACCGCAACTACCGGTAGCAACCCCTAGCGACCAGCCATTTTAGGACAAATGTCAGTGCTACTCTCAGCTAAGAGCCTGCAACATCCCAAAATCTCAGCCCACGCACTTGCAGCAAGAAGACGAATAGCCTCGGCCTCCCTAGTTACCGCAGGAGGCCCCAGGGCTTTCCTCCCAAATCTTTCCGCAGGACGGAAGGACCCCGCCGCGCGAAGCGCGCAGCGGGGTCCTGACATGTCCGAGGACGATTTGGGAGGAAAGCCCTAGGGCCTCCGATGAGAGCAGTTCCAGCCGAGGCTATTCGTCGCCGAAGCTGATGCCCAGCGCTTTGGCCTCGCGCACCAGATCGCTCTGGGGGTCGACATATTTGAGCTTGCCGGCGACATCCTCGAGCGGCATATGGCACATCTTGCCGTCGCGCAGGGCAATCATGTAGCCAAACTCGCCGCGCAGGCAGCCGAGCGCCGCCTCGACACCGCACTGGGTCGCAAAGATGCGGTCCTGGGCGTCGGGCTGACCGCCGCGCTGCGTGTGGCCGGGGATGGCGACGCGGGTCTCGCGACCGGTCTTGGCCTCAATCTCCTTGGCGATGTCGTAGACGATCGACGGGCTTGTGCGCTCGGCGAGCTTCTTCTTGTACTCCTTCTTGGACAGCGCCGCGTCCTCCTTGGAGATGGCACCCTCGGCGACGGCCACAATGGTAAAGCGGCTGCCGGTCTCCATGCGATACTCGATGGTCTTGATGACGTTATCCATGTCGTAGGGGATCTCGGGAATCAGGATGACGTCTGCGCCGCCCGCGACGCCGGCGTACAACGGGATCCAGCCAACCTTGTGGCCCATGATCTCGATAACGAACACGCGTCCATGGCTCGAAGCGGTGGTGTGGATGTCGTCGATACACTTGGTGGCGACGTCGATGGCGCTTGTAAAACCAAACGTCAGCTCGGTGCCCCAGGTGTCGTTATCGATGGTCTTGGGCAGGGCGATAACGTTGAGGCCCTCTTCGCGCAGGCGGTTGGCGGTCTTGGTGGAGCCGTTACCGCCCAGCATAAACAGGCAGTCGAGCTGCAACTTGTGATAGGTGTGGACCATCGCGGGCACCTTCTCGACGCCGTCGGCTTCGGGGGTATCCAGGCGCTTGAACGGCGTACGGCTCGTGCCCAGGATGGTGCCGCCGCGGGTGAGGATACCGCTAAAATCGGCGGGCGTCATGACACGGAACCTGCTGTAGATAAGGCCCTGGTAGCCGTCCTCAAAACCGTAGATCTCGATAGGCTCTTCGCTATTGGTCATGAGTGTTTTGACGATGCCGCGCATGGTGGCGTTGAGCGCTTGGCAGTCGCCGCCACTGGTAAGAAGACCGATCCTAAGCATGATGAATCCTTCCGGGCAAGTTATAACATGCGCATAAGTTTACCCCCGCACACTGTTGATACGGGGGTAAAACGTGTTAGCTCAAGCGTATGGAAATGTAAGCAACGCCAGGGAACGTAAGGTCGACGGGCCTGGCTCCTTACAGTGCGAAGGCATCGACGTTGCCCCAGTGGCGGCGCAGCGTGATGGCGGCAGCGGGCTCGGTATTGTCAAAGACGACCGACCATTGCGTATTGCTGGTGATGTCTTCCGGATTGGGCTCTTGCGCCGCAGCGCGAAGGGCCTTCCAAGCGACTGCCTCGTCTTGGGCGCCGGCATGGGCGTCGAGGACATCGGCGATTGCGACGGCGCGCTCTTTACCATGGCCCAGCTCGCCATTCTTTTGGTTGGGCAGCACTTCGTCGCCATAGCAGGCGTAGAAGTTTGTAACCTGGCGTACAGGAGTCGCTTTGAAAGCGCGGTCCGGATCGCGCGGATCCCACTCTACTACGCGCGCGTCACCGGTGGCGTCGTTGATAAAGAAGTGGTAATCGCGTCCTGCCATGGCGTGCATGTCGTAGGCGGAAAGCAGGTCGACAGCTTCTTGCGTGGTGGCGGCACGGTCGAGCACCAGACGGATGGCGAGCGAGGTATTGATGACGGGGCGCTGCGTGTCCTGGTCACAGGGTTTGGAATCCAGGGTGAGCACGGCAATGGACACGCCACATTCGTTGACGCCGTCGAGCTGGGCAAACGGGCCCATGAGTGCGGCGGCGCGTCCGGCGACGGAGTCAAGCGGAGTGTTATCGCCCAGGTTGTTAAGGGCGGCAAACCCGATGGAGGCATAGCCGCCGCGTGGGTGATTGCGCACCAGCAGCGCCGAGGTGTCGTCCTTAAAGTCGTAATTGCGACCGGTACGCACGCGGCCTTCGGCATCTACGGCGACAAAAGCGCTGCAGGCAAACTGGGGCGCCTGGACATGTGCCGGCACACCGGGCAGCACCTGCGCCACCACGGCATCGATGTAGGCCCGGTCATCGCGCACGCCAGCGGCGATGATGCGATCAAGATCGTAGTCGTAGGCGATGTCGATTGCGTACAGGTCATAGCCATCCGTGTAGCCGGTCAAGCGTTTGAGTGACGCGGCGGACTTGATTTGTTTGTGATAAACGGTGCCGGTGGCAGCGGCAAGGCCGACGGCGACTCCCGCGACACCGCAGGCGATGGCAATGTTACGTGGCTTCATGACGGCTCCTTTCGTCCTGTTAGCGTAATTGTCGCAAAAGGAGTGCGGGCATGATGGCTCAACTTGGCGAGCGGCGCGGGATTAAACATGGAATGAAAGGCACGGCACTGGCGCGGCGGGGTATGCTGGAGGGGACCATCAACCCAGCGAAAGGGGAGAGCATGACGGATCAGGAAACGCCCGAGCGCGCGCATGTGACGGCCGATGATATCGAGGCCGCCAACGACCTTATCGACTTTATCGAGGCATGCCCCAGCATGTTCCATACGGCGGCGACCATTATGGCCGAGCTCGACGAGGCGGGCTTTACCTACCTGCCCGAGAATGCGGCGTGGGACATCGAACCAGGCGGGCGTTATTACACGCAGCGCAATACCTCGAGCGTTGTTGCCTTTAAGGTGGGCGAGGACCTGGCTGCTACGTGGGGCGAGGACGGCGTTGCCGGCGACTATCATTTTCAGCTCACGGCGTCGCACAGCGATTCGCCGACGTTTAAGGTCAAGGCCGTGCCTGAGCTTGACGGCGCGGGCGAGACGCTGCGCCTGAACACCGAGGCCTACGGCGGCATGATCGACTACACCTGGTTCGATCGTCCGCTGGCACTCGCGGGCCGCGTGTTGGTACGCGAGGGCGACCGTATCGAGAGTCGTCTGCTTGCCACCGAGCGCGAGGTCGCTATTATCCCGAGCCTTGCTATCCATATGAACCGCGGCGTTAACGAGGGCTTTGCTCCCAATCGCGCCGTCGACCTGTGCCCGCTCATCAGCGCCGGTGACCTTAAGCAGGGAGATTTTGACGCCCTGATCGCCGACGAACTGGACGTTGAGCCCGAGCAAATTTTGGGCCGCGATCTGTTCCTGGTCAATCGTCAGGATGCGCGCATTTGGGGCTGGGCCGACGAGTTTATCTCGACGCCCAAGCTCGACGACCTGGCCTGCGCCTACACCTCGCTGCAGGCATTTTTGGGTGCCGAGAACGCGCACGACGTTTCGGTCTTCTGCTGCTTTGATAATGAGGAGGTTGGCTCCGAGACCAAGCAGGGCGCCATGTCGACGTTCTTGGCCGATGCACTGCGCCGCATTAACGGCTCGCTGGGCTTTGACGACGAGTCGTACCACCGTGCGCTTGCCGCTTCGATGCTCGTGAGCTGCGACAACGCGCATGCCGTGCACCCCAACCACGCCGAGAAGTGCGACGCCCGCAACCAGGTTGTGCTCAACGGCGGCATCGTCATCAAGGAGGCCGCCAACCAGCACTACTGCACCGATGCCTTTAGTCGCGCGGTGTTCCAGGCCATCTGCGATGACGCCGACGTGCCCACGCAGGCCTTCGCAAACAAGAGCGATATGGCGGGTGGCTCCACGCTCGGCAACCTGTCGAACATGCAGGCGAGCATGCATGCCGTGGACGTGGGCCTGCCGCAGCTTGCCATGCACTCGAGCTACGAGACCGGCGGCGTGCGCGACGTGATGTACGCCATCCGCGCCCTCACCGCCTTCTACGAGCGCAACCTAACCATCAACGGCGCCGAAAGCGTGGAGCTCTAAAACCTATCAAGAAGGGACATGTTTAGGGATTCAGGTTCTGAGGTGCTGCCGACGCGTCCGCAATCGGATATATGCATAAACCGACCCGCCGATTGCATATTTCGGTGGGTCGGTCGCTTTCCGCCCACAGGTACCCCTGGGGGCGCCGTGCAAATTCCGGAATATTCAGCATCCGGGGCCCACAGGCGCAAGAACGGGCGCGCGAAACCGCGCCGAATGTCCCGATTTCGCACCCCCAACGCCCCGAGGACCGCTCATTTTCCACAGGTTGCTGCCCGCGGCGCCTGCCTTTCGCCCAGAATCCGGTATGCAGCCCCCTCGGGCACTGAATATTCCCAAAAATGCACGCCGAACCCCGCCCCAGGCACCCGCAGCAAGAAGACGGATAGCCCCGGCCTCCCCAGTCGCAGCGTCGGCTCATTACGCCGTTTGTAAAACGGCGTAATTCTTAGTGCTCAATCCAACAATGTAGCGTCTCGCCGGCCTGCAGGTGACGCAGATTCTCCGCGGCGATGTCGACGACGTTGTTGAGCGTGGCTGCCAGGTGGAACCAGCCGGAGACGTGCGGCGTGATGAGCATGTTGGGCACATCCCACAGCGGGCTTGTCGCGGGCAGCGGCTCGGGGTCGATGACGTCGACCGCGGCACCGGCAAGGTGCCCGGACTCGAGTGCCGCAACTAAGTCGTCGGCAACCACAAGGTCGCCGCGGCCGCCGTTGGCAAAGAAGGCGCCCGGCTTCATCGCGGCGAAGAACTCGGCGTTCGCCAGACCGCGGGTCTCGGGCGTGCTGGGCATAAAGGATGCGACGATGTCGGCCTCGGCCAGGCGCTCGGGTAGGGCGTCCATGCCGTCCATGTCCTCAAACACGATGGGGTAGACGAGCGGATGGCGCTTGATGCCGCGGACGTGTGCACCCATGCTGCGGCAGAGCGTGGCGAAGTGGCCGCCGATATCGCCCGCGCCCAGCACGAGCACATTGGCATTTTTGAGCGAAGTGACCGGCCCCAAATCCTCCCAGCGATGCTCGCGCTGCAAGTCGTGATAGCCAGGCAGACGCTTCATCATGGAAAGGACCATGGCAAACATGTGCTCGCTCACGGCCTGGCCGTAGGCGCCCACCGAGCAAGACAGTTTGGCGTCGGCTGGCACGGTGCCGGCGGCCAAGTAATCGTCATAGCCCGCGGTCTGTAGTTGCAGCAGCTGGAGGTGCTCGCATGCGGTAAGCAGGGCAGGGTCTATGTTGCCCAAGATCACGTCAGCGTTGGCGACTTGTTCGCGCGTGATAGCGTCGGCGCTCGTGTAGATAAAGTCCTCGCCCGGAGCGCTCGACTCAAGAATTGCGCGATGGTGGTCGTTGACGGGCAGCAAAACCAAGATGTTCACAAGCAGTCCTTTCCGCTTGACCCGCCAAAAAGGGACAGGTTTATTTTGGCGGGTTTTATCAGGCAAAACGTTCAAACAAAAACGCCGGATGCTAGACGAGCGTGCCCGTCAGCATCCGGCGCATCCACGGCTACCAGCTCAGCAGCTCGTAGCCGTCCTCGGTCACCACGAGCTGTACCTCGCACTGGGCCGAATCGCTGCCGTCCTTGGTGCGCACGCACCAACCGTCACCCTTGCTAATCTTGATGTCGGGCGCTCCGGCATTGACCATGGGCTCGATGGTAAAGACCATGCCCGGAGCCATGATGGTGTCCACATCGGGCGCCTCGGTGGTAAAGCCTACAAACGGGTCCTCGTGGAACTCCTTGCCAATGCCGTGTCCGCCGTACTCGCACACCACGCTAAAACCGGCGTCCTCGACCGTCTTTTGCACGGCCTCGGCCATAACAGAGAGCGGCAGCCACGGCTTGACGGCGGCCAGGCCCGCTTCCACGCTGGCGCGGGTCACGTCGACTAGGCGCTGGCGCTCGGCCGAGACCTCGCCGATGCAGAACATGCGGCTCGAGTCGCTAAAGTAGCCGTCTAGGATCGTGGAACAGTCCACGTTGATGATGTCGCCCTCGTGCAGCACGTCCGTATCGCAGGGAATGCCGTGGCAGACCACATCATTGATCGAGGTGCACACGCTCTTGGGGTAGCCCTCGTAGTTGAGGTCGGCCGGCGTGCCACCGTGCTCGACGGTGTAGTCGTAGATCATCTGGTCGATCTGGTTGGTGGTCATGCCTGCGGCGATATGCTCGCCCACATAATCGAGCACGCCCACGTTGATGGCTGCCGAGCGCTTGATGCCCTCGATATCGGCGGGAGTCTTGTAGAGCGTGCGAGGCAGAACCTCCCAGCCTTCTTCCCACAAGCGCTCGAGGCGCTCATCAAAGGCGCTATGGCATTTCTTGTATTTCTTGCCGCTGCCGCACCAGCAAGCGTCGTTGCGGCCGGGCACGGGTCCTTTGTCATACATGGCTAACTTCCTTTCATCCGCAGCTAGTATAGCCCACCCGCAGACCAGCTCATTTGGGATGGGGCTAATTTAGCTGCTGGCGGGCGGCCGCGCTAGTAGCTCACCTGGCAGGGAATACCGAGGGCGCGCACGCGCGCGGCAATGGCGTCGAGCACCTCGGGCGCTGCTTTGGCAAGGCCGGCGACTGGTATCTCGCGCGCGACCGTGTAGATGGTCGCCTCCTGCGGACGAATGCGCTCAAGCGCCGCGAGCCAGGGGGCAACATACTCCTCGCCGGTATTGTCGATGAGCTTGCCCTGATACTCGCCGGTCAAAAAGATCGTCTGGATAATAACGTGACCGTCAAAGCTTGCGAACGTCTCGATCTGGTGTTCGACGTTGTAGGGGCCAACAGGCTGGTCGAGCAGCTGGATAAACGCCGGGTCGACGGTATCGAGCTTAAGAATGTTGTCGTCGACCATCATGAGCGCGTCGTGCACCTCGGGGCGGTCGGCGCGTGTGCCGTTGGAGAGCACGGCGATCTTGGAGTTTGGGGCAAGCTCGTCGCGCAGTGCGACGGCGCCGGCGATGGCCCGTGGAAACTCCGGTGCGGCGGTGGGCTCGCCGTTGCCTGCGAAGGTGATTACATCGGGGAGCTCGCCCTCGGCTGCCATCTCGCGCAGCTTTGCCTCGAGCGCTTCGAGTACCACGGCAGCCGTGTTATACGGCTCATGGCAGGGGCGCTCGGCGTTGAGGCCGTTCTCGCAGTAGATGCAGTCGAACGTGCAGATTTTGCCGCTGGCCGGCATCATGTTGACGCCGAGCGAGAGACCAAGGCGACGGCTGCGAACGGGCCCAAAGATGGGGCTGGCATTCAAAAACGTAGACATAGGCATATGCTCCTCAAGACAATTGTGCCTAAGCATAGCATCGGCTCCAAAGCAAGGTGTGGGCTCTTGCTTTACAAGTTTCGTTTTTTCACGTCGCTCATGATGCCGTGCCATGAAAAGCCTCGGGTCGGGTAAAGTTAATCTGTTAACAAGGTGTAAGGCAATGCGGGTCTATCCAACCTCACTGACGTGCAACTGGATGAGCATTGATGACGGGGGCACAACATGGATTTTACGGTCGAGAATGCGGGCACCACGATCGCCTGTCGCGAATATGTCGGCCCGGATGTGTCGCCTGATGCTCCTGCCTTGGTGTGCGTGCACGGCGCTTGTGTCGACGGCACATTTTTTGACGGTATCGCTTGTGAGCTCAGCCGCAACTACCGCGTAATTGCCTACGACCGCCGCGGCTGCGGTGGCAGCAGCGATGCGGCAGACGGCAGCTATGATCTTGCCGCTCAGGCCGCCGACCTGCAAGCCGTGATCGAACACGTTGGCGCTCCGGCAAATGTGCTTGCGCATAGCGCCGGTACGTTGGTGGCGCTGGAGCTTCTTCGCACCGAACCCCATCTCGTTGCCCGTGCGATTCTGCATGAGCCGGCTGTGTCGGACAAAGGCGTCGGTATGGGCGCAGCTCCGGTTTTGCTCGATATGATTGCGGCGGGAAAGGTTTCAAGGGCGCTCCGGCTTTTCTTGGGAGCCCTCGGCGACTTGGACCCCGAGGCTCCTGGAACGACCGAAGCGGAAGCCAAACATGCCCTGCGCAACGGCCGCAGTTTCATGGCAAACGAATACGGGATTGCTATGACCTGCGTTCCCGATTGGGATAGCGTTCGCGCGTCAAAAACGGTGGCCGCCGTGCTCCTGGGCGAGCTCTCGATTGGCACATCCCGCGAGGCTGGTACGCGAGCGGCTGCCGAATATCTCGATTGCCCCCTCGTGACAATCCCGGGCGCGCACAACGGCCTGCGCGATCGCCCGGCAGCGGCTGCCCAGACTGTCCGTAGCATCCTGGAGCTCTAGCAGCCGTAAAAATCAAAACAGTCTTCACTCGCAAACGTTTCGGCCGTGTTAACAAATGTGCTCAAAACCTCACGTCTGCGGCTTCAATCGCGCCGCCTGCCAACTCATAAAAATGTAACAGCATTCACGTGCTTACCTGCATCGGCAAGGTGTTACCCTTGTAACATTTGGAACCCACCGCTACCATGCGAAACTATCGAAAGGGCCCCATATGCTCAATAATCACGAGGTCAATCTAACCGACGAGGAGGCTGCCGCCGAGGTCGCCCGTGTCGCGAAGACCTACCCCGTGGTGCGTTTGCTGTCGGCCGATCAGATTAAGAGTGAGCCTAACTGCCTGCTCGCCGGTGATCGGTGTCCTTGTCTGCGTCAGTCAAGTCTTGAGGCTTTGGCAGACTCCGATGAGGTGTCGGAGCAACTGCTCAATGATGGCACTGAGTACCGCGCCCGTCTACGCCCTTTGAAGGTCGAGGGCGAGCCTCACGTCTTGCTGATGGTGCGTCCGATCGATGAGCAAGAGGCCGCAGAAGAGGACCTTGTCTACACCGACGTGCTGACGAATGTGCGCAATCGCCGATATTACGAGGAAAAGCTCCGTAGCACCCGCGTGAATGCCGGCGTTGCGGTGATCGACCTTGATGATTTTAGGGTCTTCAACGATACGTGTGGCCGTCATGCCGGCGACCTTGCGCTCGGTGCTGTGGCGACAGCCATGCGCAGCGGAATCCGTTCGACTGACGAGCTTGTGCGCTATGGCTGCGACAAGTTTGTGGTTGTCATGCCCAATATTCCCTCCGATGACTTCACCCGTCGCCTGCATCAGGTGTCCGATGCCGTTCGTTCCACGATTATTCCGGGCCATGAGTACGTGAGCTTGACGGCATGTGTTGGTGGCGTTCGCATTCATGGCGAGACGGTCGATGAGGGCGTTGGCCGCGCTGCCCAGTTACTGAGCCGCGCTAAGGCAAAAGCCGGTACGGTCGTGACCGATGCCGATTCCATCGAGGCCTTCCAAAGCGAAAAGCCTTTGGTGCTTATTGTCGATGACTCCGAGATGAACCGAGTCATTCTCAACGAGATGCTCAAGGACGAGTATTGTATCCTCGAGGCCGATAACGGTCGTGCGGCGCTCGACATGGTCGACCGCTATGGCGATGAGTTGTCGCTCGTGCTGCTGGACATTATCATGCCGGGCATAAGTGGCTTTGAGGTACTGGCCGATCTGTCGCGCCGATCGGGTATCGACAATCTGCCTGTCATCATGATCTCGAGCGAAGATTCCGATGATATGGTTCTGCGCGCGTACGAGCTGGGCGCCTCGGACTATATCAACCGCCCGTTTGACTCCCGTGTCGTGCGCCGCCGTGTAAGCAACACCATCCGCCTGTACGCCAAACAGCGCCGCCTGACGAACCTGCTGTCCCAACAGTACAACGAGCGCGTCAAGAACAGTCGCATGCTCATCGACATCATGGCCGGCGTCATGGAGCTTCGCAACGGCGAGAGCGGCAGGCACGTTACGAACATCGAAAAGCTGACCGAGCTGCTGCTTGGCTATCTGGTCCAGCGTAGCGGCACGATCTCCCTCGACAATGAGGAACGCTCCACGATCGCCCTGGCTTCGGCGCTGCACGATATCGGCAAGATGTCGATTGACGATGCGATCCTCAACAAGCCCGGGCGCCTCACGCCCGAGGAATTCGAGATTATGAAGACGCATACCACGATTGGCGCCAACATGCTGCTCGAGCTGGGCAGCCATCACGCCGGCAATGCGCTTTTGGAATATGCGTACCAGATTGCGCGTTGGCACCACGAGCGCTGGGACGGCAGGGGTTATCCCGACGGTCTTAAGGGCGACGATATCCCCATCGCCGCACAGGTGGTTTCGGTGGCCGACGTGTACGATGCGCTGACGAGCGTGCGCGTGTACAAGGATGCCATCCCGCACGAGGAAGCGATCCAGATGATCCTGGACGGTAAGTGCGGCACCTTTAACCCGCTGCTGCTCGATTGCCTGCTCGAGGTGCAAGACCAAATTGCCGAGACGTTGGCACGCCCCGCCGACGTTGTCGCGTTTCCCACGATTTAGTTTGACCAAAGGAGTTTTAATCCATGATTTCCATGCGTGAGGCGTATGAGAAGATCGGCGCTAATTATGATGACGCGTGCGCTCGGCTGATGGGCGAGGAAATGCTTGCCCGCTTTGCCCTCAAGTTTTTGGATGACGAGAGCATGGACAAGCTGGAGGCCGCCATGGCGGCAGGAGACGCCGAAGGTGCGTTTATGGCAGCGCACACGCTCAAGGGCGTGAGCCAGAACCTGGGATTCGATAATCTGTACGAGCCGGCGGTCGTGGTAACCGAAGCGCTGCGCGGCGCCGATGCCGTTGACGGCGCCCGCGAGGGAATGCATGCGTTGCAGCGGCAATATGCGGCTACGATGTCGGCCCTGCGCGAGGCGGCCGAGTAAGAGGCTGTGAGCCTTGATGACTATGAGCGTGGATAATCTCCCGTTTTAGGCCCGGTGGCGGCCTCAAAGTGGGAGATTATCCACGCTCGTTCGATACGTGTCCAAAAATCCACGCTCACCTCTTCTGACTAGTGAATGGCCCATGCGCACTGGCGGGGCTTTCCGCATGCAATCCATATCGTTGTTCGATAAACTGTTCGAATAACGATAGAGCCGATGAGGGTGAGTGTATGTCCAACAGCGTTCAGCGTATGGCCAAGGCGGGCGAAAATATCAGGAAGCTTGGTTTTTGCATGGCAGCCGTTTTTGCAGGGATGCTCGTTGCTTTTGCCGCGTTGGTTGTTTACGTGATCTGGTATGCGGTTGCAAACGTTGCTTCTGTCGATTCTTTCGGTGTCGTGACGCTTCTCGATGGCGGGAGCATCGTTATCCCAAGCGGGCTGTGCCTGGCACTCGTCGTGGGTGTTTCGCTTGTCGTTTTGTGCGGAATCAGCCATAACATCTCTCGGGGCGTCTCGCCCTTTACCAAGACGCATGTGCGGCTTATCCGTGTTCTCGCGCTTGCCTTTGCTGTTAACGCCGCGGTTTCGCTTGTTGGTGCCTATGGATCGGTCAATCTCACCATTGGCGGACTGGAGCTTTACATCGTGCCTCATTCCTTCGTTATTGAGATTTGCCAAGGCGCTACCTTTGATGCGGGGTCGTTTATCGGCGCAGTTGTCTGTCTGTTTATCTCGGCGATCTGGAGTTATGCCTCGCTGCTCCAAGAGCAGTCTGACGAGCTTGTGTAGGAGGAAACATGAGCTATCTCATCATCGAGCTTGAGACGCAGCTGCTTAAGACCGGAAAGACCAGTGCTGATCTGATTCGGGCGACAGGGCATACTCCGGCTAATATTTCAAAGCTTAGAAACGGAAAGATAAAAGCTATTCGCCTAAAGACGCTCCTCGATATCTGTGATGAGCTTGATTGTCAACCGGGAGATATTATTCAGCGCGTGAGTGAGAAAGAGCTTGAGGAGCTTATTGTTGAGCGTGCAAAAAACGTTGTGAGGCAGATGCGGGACGGCGGAGGCAATGAGGCGTCGCTTCCGACATCAGTCTTTGCTGTCGATTTGAGCGACGAGTAGTTTAAGACGAACAACTAAAACGAAATATCAGCGTGAAGGGACCCGTGTCTAACACGGGTTCTTTCTTTTAGATTATCTTGACAAATATGAGTTATCGAAAATCAATAACAACTATGGAAAACGATAAAGGAAGGAAGGAACGATATGAGCGGTTTTGCTATCAAGCGGAACGGGAGGCCAATGAACGTATCAACGATAAGGCTATCAAGGGTGTCAAAGCGCTATGGGAGGCGCCGCGTTTTGCATGACGTTTCCTTCGAGGTACATCAGTCTGAGCTCTGCGCCCTTGTTGGTGCAAACGGGGCGGGCAAAAGCACGCTTATTAAAATCGTATTGGGCCTCTGTGAGCCATCGTCGGGGAGCGTGGAGCTCTTTGGAGGCAAGTCGAAAAAAGAGCTGAGCCTGATGCGGACGCGTGTCGGCTATGTGCCAGATTCCTGCGGAGCATACCAATCCCTCAGTGCGGCTGAGAATCTTCGGATCCGATGTGCGGAATGGGGGCTCGATGAGAAACGTGAGGTTCCTCGCGTCTTGGGCCTAGTCGGGCTGGACATCGATGAGAAAAAGAGCGTAGGCAGTTTTTCTCTGGGAATGAAACGGCGGCTGGATATAGCTACAGCTTTGTTGGGTGACACTGATCTGCTTATTTTTGATGAGCCAGCAAACGGGTTGGACCCGCTGGGCATTGAGAGCATATGGACCCTTATCGGCCGATTGAATCGGGAGCAGGGCAAAACCATGCTTATCTCTAGCCACGACTTGGATGAGCTGGCATCGGTTGCAACAAGCTGCCTGTTTCTTCATGACGGTGAACTGCTAAAAAAGGAATCGATGGATGTCATAAGGGATGAGGCGTCGTCCCTAAAAGAGTATTACAGGCGCTTGATGAAGGCGGTCTCGCTATGAAGCGGGCGATCCATCCCATAAAGGCAGATATGATGCGTTTGCACAGGATATTTCCGGCGAAGTTTGGTCTTGCGCTTATGCTGGCGTTCGGCCTTCTCTTCGGCATCTTTCTAAAAAACGGAACAACGTTGCTCGCCTTTGGCTATGGCGTTTGTGGGGAGGATATTGGTTTCCTCTGGAATGCAATCGATCCTTCTGCGCCTGATGAGTCCCTTGCGCGCAGCGCTTTTGCCGGTACATCCCTGTTCGTTCCACTCATCGTTTGTTTGGTGCTTTTACAGGAGCATGGCTATAAAGAGGGGCACCGAATTTCTTCAGCAAGAGGTCTTGCCCGCTTTAACGGGGCTCTGGCACATGTACTTTCGTCTGCTTTAATAATCGGCGCAGCGTATAGCGCGCTTTGCCTTCTTCTTTTTGCAATAGCCATAATACGTGGAGGGCATAACTACTCGCACAACATACTAACTGTATTTTTGCCTGCAATGATAGTCAACGCCGTATTGGTGATATCGGTTGCGCTGGAGACGGTGACCATCTATCGGATAACGGGCAGCGCTGTATTGAGCGGGGCCGTGGTGATAGTTGGATTTGTCATGAGCTTGACGCTCTACGGAGCCTTCCTTCAGGCACCTATACCATCCTTGCGATGGATCTTCTTCCTTCCGGGGCCGTACCTTGGAGTCGGATGTGCCCTTGGGTATAGCGATATGGGGCAGCTGACGCTTCTGGGATATGGCGTGGCAGCCAGCTGTCTATCGGTATTGATTTACGCTCTCTTGAGCTTTCGCGCTGGGGGTGTGCTCAATGGCTCGTCAGATTAAAAGACTTCTCCAGTCAGAATTGAAGCATGTGAGCAAATGGGCGTACGCCTTAATCCTGGTAATTTATGCGTACATGGTGATATTGCAGCTTAATTCTTTCCCGATGTGGTTCTGTAGCCTCCGTGAGAACAGTTTCTTGGGTTTTTTCCCAGACCCGACGCTTCGGCTATCGGCGGAGGATGTCCTTCTATTTGGCAATGCAGAGGTTTTTCGCGGTCTGCTGTTCAACGTAGCCCCGTTGGCCCATGCATTGTTCTTTCCGTTCATCGCGGCTTGCATTGTGCCGTGCTTTGTCAGTTCGGGCTTTGTCGAGGAACCGTGGGGGTTGTCGGAGGCTCGGGGAGGGAAGCGTGTGTGCGCTATCGTTGCGCGAGTGGTGCTATCTTCTTTTGCCCTTTTGGGCGCGTTTGTCCTGTCGAGTGTCGTTTTGTACTGTCTTAACTGCGCAATCGTTTCGGATGCTCAGCAGTATTTCAACCTGCATGTATTTTGCTATCGACTTGTTCTTGCTGCCGCTGCCTGCCTTGCATACGTGGTTTCTTGCGTAATCGTTGTTTCCTATTTTGGGTCCGGCTTCGGTCCGATTGGCATGCTGTTGCTTGTCAACGTCGTAGCGATCTACATACAGATCGGGGCCAATTCCATGCTTCCGCTTCCAGCCTCGATGCTCATGTGGATTTGCGGCGTGACCCCGTTGGGGAATGGTCAATGCATCTCGATTTTAATTGACTGCCTCATAAACGTAGCAAGCGTTTTTATCATTTGCTTTACTGTCGACCGATTGCGGTCGAGATTTCTCTGATTGTTTGTGAGGGATAATCATACCGAGCATATCAAATACAGGGGGGCGGGCACCGTAGCTGGTGTCCGCCCCCCCCGGCTTAGGAGGCTTTAACCTGAGTGGTTCGCGAGCTAGCGGGCCTGCTTTACCTTTGCCGCCGCCTCGACAAACGACTTCCACAGGTTAAAGTCGGTTTCGAGCGTCTTCCACGTGTACTCGGGATGCCATTGCACGCCTAGACAGAATGGTTGGCCTTCGACCTCGATGCACTCGGGAATACCGTCGGTTGCCTTGGCGACCAAGCGCGTGCTTTTACCCAGACGATCGACGCAGCAGTGATGTGCTGAGTTGGTCTGGATCAGTCTGTGGCCGCCAAGCGCGCGCTCCAGCAGCGAGCCCGGCATGACCTCGACAGGGTGCACGGGATCGTTGAGCACGTGGGTATGGCGCCACTGTGTGCGGCCCTCGCGAGCGCCCAGGCTCGGCACGTCCATGCACAGAGTGCCGCCAGTGGCGACATTGAGCAACTGCGTGCCGCGGCAGGTGGTAAAGAGCGGCTTTTTGGCGCGGAGCACCTCGCCGACCAGCTTAAACTCAAAGCTATCGCGGATCTCACAGCAGAGGGTGGGGTCGTAGGGTCGATCATCGCCCCAACGTTTGGGATTGACATCGGGGCCGCCGGGAATGGCGATGCCGTCGGCGATATCGACGTAATGACGGATGACCTCAATGTTCTCGGTGATGGACATCTGCAGCGGCAGGCCGCCGGCGGCAAGGATGGCATCGACAAAGACACTTGCGATTTCCTCGTTGGGGGAGAGCGTCTCGCTTAAAAACGGCTTTGCCTCTTCCCAACGCGGCGCGACGAGGATGAGTGGGCGGTCGGTGGGGGCGACGTCGACATGTGGGGTGTAGGACGATGAAGTGCGAGTTCCGATCATAGGTGTTGCTTTCGAATCTAAAGGTGACAGGGCGCATGAGAGACGTAGGACAACACTTTCAATGGATTTGTCCCACGGGGTGGCTGGCTAGTGGCCCTTAATGGAGTTGAGGAAGTCCTGGGCGCGCTTGGTCTGGGGGTGGTCGAAGAACCCGTCGGGCGTGCCGGTTTCCACAATCTGGCCATCGGCCATAAACACGACACGGTCGGCCACGCGGCGGGCAAAGTTCATCTCGTGCGTAATCACGATCATCGTCATGCCCTGCTGCGCCAAGCGCACCATGACCTCGAGCACCTCATTGATCATCTCGGGGTCAAGGGCACTCGTGGGCTCATCGAAGAGCATGGCCTTGGGCTGCATGGCAAGAGAACGGGCGATGGCCACGCGCTGCTGCTGGCCGCCCGAAAGCTGTGCGGGCACCTTATCGGCCTGTTCGGCAACGCCCACGCGGCTCAACAGATCCATGGCGCGCTCACGAGCCTCCTCCTTGGAGACACCCAGCACATCGACCGGTCCCAGCATGACGTTCTGCAGCACCGTCATATGTGCGAACAGGTTGAACTGTTGGAACACCATGCCCAACTCGGCGCGCATGCGGGCAAGGTCCTTGCCTTCCTGCGGCAGGGGCTCGCCCTCGATGAGAATCTCGCCCGAGTCGATGGTTTCCAGGCGGTTGATGGTGCGGCACATGGTCGACTTGCCCGAGCCCGAGGGGCCGATCACGACGACGACCTCGCCGCGGTCGACCGAGAGATTGATGTCGTTGAGGACGTGCAGATCGCCGTAGTGCTTATCGACGTGCCTGAGCTCGATCAGCGGCTGATTGCCGGTGAATGAGGTGCTCTGTGCCATGGTGCTCGGCTCCTTATGACTCGAAATGGTAAAGCGTTAGCGGATGATGGTCGCGCCGGTCTTGTGCGAGACGTAGACAGCGGCCTTGTTAATCGCGACGTTGATGAGGATATAGATGACCGCGATCACCAGATAGACCGACACGAGCGCGTCGTAGTTGGTAATGAGCACGCGGGCATTTTGCATGAGGTCGGGGTAGCTCACCACATAGGCGACGGTGGTGTCTTTGACGACGACCACGAGCTGCGAAATCAACGACGGAATGATAAACCGAATGGCCTGCGGCAGCACGATTTTAAAGGTGATTTTAGCCTTGGAGAGACCGAGCGCCTGGGCGGCCTCGACCTGGCCGCGCGGCACGGCATTGACGCCGGCGCGGAAGATCTCGGCGAGTACGCCGGCCGCGGCGAGCGCGACGGGAAGCGTGAGCATCCAAAACGACGGCAGCGCGATCTTGTACTGGGGCAGCACCAAAAAGAAGAAGTAGATGAACAGCAGGCTCGGCACGCCACGGAAGAAATCGGTGAGCACGCGGCAGACCAGCTGCAGCGGCTTGATGTCGCTGGTACGGCCGAGCATGAGGGCTAAGCCCAGTACCAGCGCGATGGCGCCGGCGGTGAGCGCGACCTTTACTGTGCCCTCAAAACCGGCAAGCAGGAACTTCCAGGTGGTGAGGTGCGTAAAGAAGTACCAGTAATGGACCGAAAGCTGGCCGGTCACATAAAAGCGCTGCAGTACCAGAGCGATGAGCGCGGCCACGGCAACAAGTGAGATGGCGGTGCCGACGCGAATCTTGGCGCGCATCTTGGGGCCGGGAGCCTCGTAGAGCGCATCGCGCATGGTGAGCGCGGAGGTGGAGTGCTTGCTCATCGGAGGATCCTCACCTTCTTATCGATATAGTTGCCAATGTGGCTCACCACAAAGGCCGTGCCCAGGTAGCCGAGCGCCGAGATAAAGAACGCGGCGACGCCGCCGAGCGAGCGCGTGTTGATGTAGCTCACCACGCCGGTGAGCTCCTGCGGTTTAAGCGGCACCTGACTGCCGAGCGCGGTGGTGAGCATGACGGCGATAAAGAGGTTGGTCATGGGCAGCACGCTCGAGCGCAGCGCCTGCGGAATCACGATCTTGGCGAGGATACGGCTGAAGCTCATGCCCAGCGAGCGGGCGGCTTCCACCTGGCCGACACCGACGGTGTTGATGCCGCTCATAAAGTTCTCGGAGCCAAAGGCAGAACCCAAGAGCACTGTGGCGACGATGACGCAGGTGCGGTAGGGCAGGACGACCTTGAGCGGGGGCAGCGCATAGACGACGATAATGAGCAGCGCGATGCCGGGGATGTTACGGAAGACCTGGACATACAGGTCGCCAAAGACGCGCAGCGGCTTGAGCGGCGACACGCGCATCACGGTGACGGCGACGGCCAGCACCATGGCGATGGCAAACGACTCAAGCGTCATGCCCCAGGTTGCTAGCAGCGCGTCGATATAGTTCTGGCCATAGAGCGACCAGAGCTCGGAGAGACTCATGCGGACCTCCCGCCGGTAAGGAAAGGGGCTCCCGTGTGTACGGAAGCCCCGACAACTCAGTGAGGAAACAGTTTAGCGCAATAAAGCGCATCGTGCGTTTCCGTATGGTTTCGTAGCGGCCGTTACTAGGGTCGCTGCCTAGGCGCCGATCTCGGGCAGCTCGGGAACATTGGTGTCGCCCGTACGGTCGCCAATGCAGATCTGCCACAGCTCGGTCCAGGTGCCGTCATCCTCGATCTTCTTAAGGAAGTCGTTGACAAAGGCGACACCGTCGGAATCGAGTGGCAGGCCAATGCCATAGGGCTCCTTGCTGCCGAAGGGCTTGCCGGCAATCTTGTACTTACCGGGCTCGCGGACCAGGGCGCTCTGCTGCATGTTGTTGTCGATGACGTAGGCGTCAACGCGGCCCTGCTGAAGTGCCTGGCGGGCCTCCTCGTCGGTCTTGAACTCCTGTTGGCTGGCCTTGGGGGCGAACTCCTCCAGGATGGCGGGGCCGTTGGAGCCGGACTGGACGGCGACGTTCTTGTCGGCCAGGTCGTCGACGCTCTTGATGTCGTCGTTGTCGGCGAGCACCAGGATAGCCTGCTGGGTGTAGTAGTAGGGACCGGCGAAGGAGACGAGCTTCTTGCGCTCGTCAGTGATGGTGTAGGTGGCAAAGACAGCGTCGACCTGGCCGTTCTGCAGGACGGACTCGCGCGTGTCCGAGGTCACCTGGGTGATCTCGACCTTGTTCTCGCCCAGAATGTAGTTGGACAGGAGCTGTGCGATACCGGCGTCGAAGCCGCGGGTCTGACCGTCTTTCTCGTTGAGGAGGGAGAAAAGCGTGGAGGTCTGAACGCCACCGATCTTAAAGACACCGGCGTCCTTGACGGCCGTGGCCCAGGTGCTGGCGGCGATGGCGTCGTCATCGGCCTTGGGGCCGTTGTCGACGAGTTTGTCGAATGCCTTGGCATCGAGTATGGTGGAAGCCTCGGTATCTTCGGAGCTCTTGGAGGAGCCGGCGGCGGAACCCTTGTCGGCCTCGGCGCTGGTGTCGGAGCAGCCGGCAAGACCAAGGCCGGCGACGGTTGCGAAGGTGGCGGCAACGAAGCTGCGGCGGTCGAGAACGACCTGCTGGGAGAGGTTTTTGCTCATGGTAGAACACCTTTCTCAATAAAATCCCTAGCGGTTGAGTAGAGTTATACCCTATCGCGCTCAAATGGGTCAACACGAAATAACTCAGAAACATACTTACCTTATGGGTAATTCTTCCTACCAAAAAGGGACAGGCACCTTTGTGGTGGTTCTTGCAGATGTGGTGGCCTGCCTCGCTGCTTTGTCTCAATCTGTAACAGGTAGACGAGGAAATGGGTTCTACCTGTTACAGATCGAGATTTTCTCTTCAGGGGAATTCGAATGTCTCAATCTGTAACATCTGGACGGCCAGAAGGTCTCTATCTGTTACAGATTGAGACAAAGGTCAGGGACTAAGACGTCTTTTCTAGACCTGTAACAGTTAGACGGGAATTCGGGCCATAGATGTTACAGATTGAGATAATCGCGCCGCGAAAATAAAAACCTCCGCAGGGGTGCTTCCCTTGCGGAGGTTTTTTACTCGTTGAGTAGCCTTACGGCCTCGGCGGCCATGTTCTCGACCGTCATGCCGTTCTGAGCGAGCAGCTCGTTGGGGTCGTAGCGGTCGGGGAAGCCCTTGGCGATGCCGAAGGTGCGCGTGCGCACGGGCGTGCAGGCCAAGTAGCACGCGACGCGTTCGCCCCAACCGCCGTCCAAGATGCCGTCCTCGAGGGTGACGACAACGCGATGCTCGGCGGCAAGGCTGTCGAGGAACTCGCGGTCAAGCTCGGTTGCAAAGCGAGGGTTGACGAGCGTGGCCTCGATACCGTATTCGGCTGCCAAGCGGTTTGCCACGCGCTCGCCCAGCTCAAAGAAATCGCCGAGCGCGAGCACGGCCACGTTGCGGCCCTGGCGCACCACGTTGTAGCGCGCGACACCGTAATCGGCGTCCTCGGCAGGCGCCAAGTCGGGGCGGCTTACCAGGCCAATGCCGGGCACGCGAATCGCCACAGGATGCTCGCGATGGTCGAGCGACCAGCTCAGCATGGATAGATATTCCTCCATGCAGGCCGGCGCCAGGTAGCGCATGTTGGGAAGACCGCCCAGCATGGAAATATCAAAGAACGAGAGATGCGTCTCGGATGTGGTGCCAAAGATCGACGCGCCAAATACCAGGATGGTTGCGGGGGCGTCGTTGAGGCACAGGTCGTGCCACAGTTCGTCGTAGGCGCGCTGCAAAAACGTGCCGTACACACCAAAGACTGGCTTGGCGCCCGAGCGCGCAAGCGCGGTGGCAAAGGTCACGGCGTGTTCCTCGGCAATGCCCACGTCGACAAACTGCTTGCCTGCCGCGGCGCGAAGCTCGGGTGTAAAGCCCATGATGTAGGGCGTGGCAGCCGTGATGCCCACAACCTGCGGATCGCGCTCGATGGCAGCGCTGAGCGCCTCGCCCGTAATGTCGGCATAGGTGCGCGGCGCAGGCTCGCTCGGATGGCCCGGGCAGAGCTTGCGCCCAGTCGCCATGTCAAACGGACCCACGTGGTGCCAGCGCTCGGGGTCGCTCTGGGCCGGCTCAAAGCCCTTGCCCTTGGCGGTGGAGACGTGCAGCACGATGGGATGATCGATATTGCGCAGTTCCTGCAGCGCGTCGACCAGGGCCAATACATCGTTACCGGCGTCCAGATAGCGGTAGTCGAGCCCCATCGCGCGGAAAACGTTGCGCTCACAGGTGCCGTTGCTGGCGCGCAGCTCGGCCAGATTGCGATACAGGCCGCCATGGTTCTCGGCAATGGACTGGTCGTTATCGTTGACGATGATGATCAGGTTGCTGTCGAGCTCGGCGGCATTGTTAAAGCCCTCAAACGCCAGACCGCCCGAAAGCGAACCGTCGCCAATGATGGTGATGACGTTGTACGCATCGCCCGCCAGGTCACGAGCGTGCGCCAAGCCGCAGCCCAGGCTCACCGATGTGGAGGTGTGCCCCATGGCAAACAGGTCGTGTTCGGACTCGTTGGGATTGGCAAAGCCAGAGGCCTCGCCGTAGCGTGCCGGGTCGATATAAGTGTACGCGCGCCCAGTCAGCGCCTTGTGGGCATAGGTCTGGTGTGACACGTCAAAGACAATTTTGTCGGTGGGGGAGTTAAACACGCGATGGAGCGCGACCGTAAGCTCAACGACGCCCAAGTTGGGGGCAACGTGCCCGCCGACGGCGGCGGAGCTTTCGAGGATGGCGTGGCGGATCTCGCCGCAGAGCAGCGGAAGCTCGGCGCGATCGAGAGCCTTGACGTCCTCGGGCGTTGTCGTTTGCGTAAGCAGCATCGTTGTGGGTTACTCCATGCGAATCGTGCGCCGGCACTCCCTCGGCCGGCACAATTGCACAAGACAGTCTCGCACATTTTGGCGTTTGATATGTGACGGCGGCGCGGTAATTCGCCAACTGGTGGGGCAAAACGTTTTGTCCGATGCCATACTGATAAGTTCCATGATGATTTTATTCATTGCGTGCAGGCTGTGGCTTGCCGCCGAGCGCCGCCGGAAGGAGGCCGCATGTCCGATACCGTTCGTGCCGAGAAAATCGCGTGCGAAGTAGACCATGCTGCCCGTCAACTGGCACAGGCGGGCCGTCTGGACCTGACGCGCGAGTTTATCCAGCATGGCGATGTGACGGTGTATACGCATGTGACCTCGGTGGCGCGGGCAAGTCTGTCCTTTGCCGAGCGCCTGGGCCGCGTCGGTGTTTCGGTCGACCGCGCCTCGTTGCTGCGCGGAGCCTTGTTACACGATTACTTTCTCTACGATTGGCACGACCCCGACCCAAGCCATCGACTGCACGGATTCCGGCATCCATTTTTTGCTCTGGCGCGTGCCGAGGAAGATTTTGAGCTGACGCCGCGCGAGCGGAATATTATCGTGCGGCATATGTTTCCGCTGGTGCCGGTGCCGCCGACGTGTCGTGAGGCATGGATTGTGTGCCTGGCGGATAAATGGTGCGCGCTGCGCGAGACGATTGCCGGCCGTCTGCCGCGCAAAGGCGGCGCGAACGATTTGAACGAGGGCTCGAGCGACGGCTCGAGCAAAGAATCGAACGAAAAGAGGAGTGGGTAGACGGTGGGAACCGCGATCGGCATGGCATTTGACGGCGCGACGCTTGCCGCTTGTCCGCTCTCGGCGCTGGTACTCTCGTTTGCCTTCTACGGTTTTTGCGGCTGGGTATGGGAGTCGACAGTCTGCGCCATGCTCAACCACGGACGATTTGCCAACAGCGGCTTTTTGCTGGGGCCGTGCTGCCCCATCTATGGCGCGGGCGGCATAGCATGCTGGCTTTTGCTGCGCGGGATTCCGGATGCCTCGAGCCAGTTTGTCGCTGCCGCGCTCGTATGCAGCCTGATCGAATATAGCGTGGGCGTGCTGTTGGAAAAAACGACGGGTGCCCGGTTTTGGGATTACTCGCACCTGCCGTTTAACCTGCACGGACGCATCTGTCTGTACTGGGCCTGCGCGTTTGGCTTGGGTGCGTTGTGCATTTGCCGTTTAGTGGAGCCGGCATTGCTGGGGCTGCTTGGCCATCTGCCGGTGCTGATTGTGCGGCTGTCCGCCTTTATCGTCGCGGTCGCGATGATGGTCGACGCGGTGTGCTCGTTGGCGAGCTGGCGGCGTCTGTCTGATCAGCTGGAGCGCGTCCGGGCCGACCTTGCCGACCGCATCAATGAGTCGCTTGCCGATGCCTCGGACTCAATGCTCGAACGTATTCCCGATTCTACGATTGACTCGGTGGCACAGACGCACATCCGTAGCCGTGCCGTTAACGCGTGGCTGGCCGAGCTGGGTGACGCCGCGCTCGATGCCCTGCGCGAGAAGGCTTCGATGCCGACGTTTATCGCGGATGGCGCTCGCGGCCTGGCGCTTGCCGCCCGCCGCGTGGCCGATGCCGCGCCGAGCATGCCGCGTCCGTCGCTCAGTCGTCGCCTTGCCGGCAAGCGCATGAGCCGTCCGGTGCCGAGTGTGTCACTCAGCCGCCGCGACCTACGCTTCTTTAACGCCTTCCCGCGTCTGCGCATCAATCGCTACGAGGGCATCATCCGAGCTACCGGCCTCCGCGACCGAGCCCGCGAGCTGTTCCGCCGCTAGCCTGGACGGGCGCGCTCACGGCTTCCTTGCTCGCGTATTTCCCGTTCGTTTCGCGCCCGTTGCCGTGCCGTTTCCAAGATTGCGGCACCGTTTCCATTCGACAACGCAGCGTTTAACAACGCCGTATCTGGTCTACACCAGTTGGCCCTCGGCCGCATCATGAGCGCCGACAACGTTCATGCGACCAAGGGGGAGCGAATGTACGATACGGGATCGACAACGTTTATGCTCATCTGCACCATGCTCGTGTTTTTAATGACACCGGGTCTGGCGTTTTTCTATGGCGGCCTGTCCAGGCGCAAAAATGTCATCAACACCATGCTTATGTGCTTTGGCGCCATTGGCCTGGTTGGTGTGCTGTGGATTGTTGCTGGCTGGTCGCTGGCCTACGGCGGCGACGGTTCCAGCCCGTTTATTGGAGGCCTTGACCAGTTGCTGTGCCTACCGGTGCTCAACCAGGTGCTGCAGGCGGCCGAGGGCAATGCTACGGATGGTGCCGTCTACCCTCAGATCATCAACATCGCCTTCCAGATGGCGTTTGCCATGATCACCGCCGCTATCGTTACGGGCAGTCTGGCAGGCCGCGTTAAGTTTGGTGCCATGACGGCCTTCCTGGGCATTTGGCTGCTCGTGGTCTATGCGCCGCTCGCCCACATGGTTTGGGGCGGCGAGGGTTCCTTTATCGGCGACATCATCGGCGCGCTCGACTTTGCCGGCGGCGACGTGGTACACATTTCGTCCGGTCTCACGGGCCTGATTCTCTGCTTAATGCTCGGCCGTCGTCGCGGCTTTGGCATGATGAGCTACCGTCCGCATAACGTGCCGTTTGTGGCGCTGGGCGCCGGCCTGCTTTGGTTTGGCTGGTTTGGCTTTAACGGCGGCAGCGAGTTTAAGGCCGACGCCGTGGCGGCGCTCGCCATCCTCAACACCGTGACGGCCAGCGCGGCGGGCATGGTCTCGTGGCTTGCCGTCGAGCGCGTGCACACCGGTCGCCCCACGCTGGTGGGTGCCAGCACCGGTTTGGTTGCGGGCCTTGTGGTGGTCACGCCGGGTGCGGGCTTTGTCGAGCCGTGGGCAGCGCTGGTCATGGGCCTGATCGTCTCGCCCGTTTGTTACCTGGCCATCAGCCATCTTAAGACCAAGTTTGGCTACGACGATGCGCTCGACGCGTTCGGTTGCCACGGTATCGGCGGCATCTTGGGCGGTGTGCTCACGGGCCTGTTCTGCGTGCCGGAGCTCTCGTGGACCGGTAAGGGCGGCCTGTTCTACACGGGCGACGTGTCGCTGCTTGTCTCGCAGGTTCTGGGCATTGTGGTGACGGTCGTTATTGTGCTGGTGCTCGACTTGGTGGTCGCCGCGGTGGTCAAGGTGCTGTTCCACGGTAGCCTGCGCGTGGACGAGGCCGACGAGGCGCTGGGCCTGGATGCGAGTCAGCACGGCGAGAGCGCATACCCCTCATTCTCCGGACTCGATTAGCAGCTTCCCCAAGCACCGCACCTTGCCGTTCAATCGTCGCTCACGTACTTAAGTACGCTTCGCTCCTCTTTCACGGCAATCTGCGGCACTTGGGAAACCTGCTAAGACCAGTCAGTTGAACTTTTTTGATCTCTGAGGTTGGTTTACGGCACCTGGGAAACCCGCGTCTCATGTAAAGGGATACGTTGATTATTGAGAGGAATTCACTATGAAGAAAATTACGGCGATCGTTCGTGCTGAGAAGCTTGAGGTTCTCAAAGACGCGCTGTTTGCTGCCGATGTTCGCGGCATGACCATCAACCAGGTGCAGGGCTGCGGCGCGCAGCATGGCTGGAAGGAATACGTGCGCGGCAACGAGCTGCTCGTCAACACGATCCCCAAGGTGCAGTTCACCCTCATCTGCGCCGACGAGCATGTCGACGGTATCGTTGACATTATCTGCAACGCCGCTCGCACCGGTGCCGTCGGCGACGGCAAGATTTGGGTCGAGCCGGTCGAAGAAGTCATCCGCATTCGCACCGGCGAACACGGCCCGGCCGCGGTGTAGAATCGACCGTCTGCCATCCGCAACGTTAAAATGCTGCAATGAGGCACAAGACTTGCGTTGCGGATGGGCGGATTATGGGTCGCAATAAATATCCCGAGGAGACGGTCGCGAAGATTCTCGACGCGGCACTGGAGCTATTCTGCGCACAGGGTTATGAGGGGACGAGTATTCAAGATATCGTTGACCGTCTCGACGGCATGACCAAGGGCGCTGTCTATCATCACTTCAAGAGCAAAGAAGAGATTTTCAACGCCGCGTTTGATCGGGCGATGACTCCGATTGTTGAGCGCCGCCGCTCGATGCTTGGCGTCGGTAATATGACCGGAGCCCAAAAGCTCAAGCGACTGTACGCTCCCGAGTCCGTTGTTCCACAAATTGAGCTATGGGCACGTATGCGTCCTGCAGCAGATCCGGTAAAAAGCTCGCGCCTACTGGCGATGCAGTACCAGGGCTCATTTGACGAGTCGGCCGATGGCTGTCTCTTGCCAGTGATCGAGGAGGGCATCGCCGACGGATCCATTGCGTGCGAATGCCCGCGCGAAGCGGCAGAGGCCGTATCGTTGCTGGCGAATCTCTGGTTGCTGCCACTGTTTCGTCCGCTTGAACCCAAGGATCGAATGCTCGCTCGCGCTCAATGTTTGGCGCAGATGGCCTCTGCGGTGGGACTCGATTTGGGCGAGGAAGTGCTCCAGACAACGGCGCAGATTTGGGACGTATGGGACTGCGCCGGGTGGTAATATAGATACCAACGGTATGTAATTGATTTGTGAGGGTAGCCACGGCTGCCCTTTTCAAGTCATTAAATACATACTAGTGGTATGTATAGGGGGTGGGCTTATGGCTGGGCTGAGAGACGTCGGTGTCTCGTTGAAATCAAAAACAGTGCGGTCAATCAGGCTCGCGGAACTTCTGGTTGCGCAGCTGTGCACGTATTCGATGCTGTCGGCGCTGTGCTTTGCGTATCCACTTTACTTGTTCGATCGCAGTGGATCGTCAACGTTATATGGCGTCGTCGCGGCGATAGCGTTCATACCCGGCGTACTTGCAACTCCGGCTGGCGGAATCTTGGCGGATAGGGGAAGACATCGCGAGGTCCTCGTGGCCCTCGGCATTGCTCTGATGACTGCATCACTGCTGTCTATCCCCATGAAGCGCTCGTTGCCTCTTGCGGTCGTCGTAGTAGCGATACTTTGTGTTCAATATGGTGTTCAATCGCTGCTAAAGCCAATGCTCCAAATTGAGACGGTGCGCATGGCGGGTGAAAAGAAGGTTGAGCGGGCCACTGCATTGGTTTCGCAGGTGACCATGGTGAGCAATATCTTGGGTCCTGTGGTCGGGACGGCAGTCTATGGGTGCTTTGGCATCGATGCTCTTTGCACAATCGCGTCGGTAACGTTTGCGATTTCAGCTCTGTTGTTTGGTGGCGTACTCAAGCAAAATGCCTCATCTGAAACGATGGGAGACGGCGCGACTCGCACGACATGCCGAAACGATTTTCGGGAGTCGATTCGGTATCTGTTGCAAAATGCATCATTGGTCGCTGTGATTTTGCTTGCGGCCGTTTTGAACCTTGCGTTGGTTGGGCTAACGATTGGCGCTCCCATTATTGTTACAAAGCATCTCGGCATGCAATCGTCCTGCGTTGGGATAGTTGAGGTTGCTCTGGGCTTGGGTGGTCTTACCGGCAGTGGCTTGGTCGGCATTTGGCCGCATCGTTTTTCTTTCAATGGCATATGTCGATATGTTGCGATGATCTGTTTTGGAGTCGCGCCGATCATTGTCGCGCTATTGTGCGGCACTGATGTATGTGCGTTCGCCGTGTTTGCAGTTGGTTCGGCATGGGTCATGGTGTGGGCAAGCATTGCGTCGGTTGAAATCATCGCGTTTGTTCAGCGGGCAGCGCCGACTGAGCTCTGCGGAAAAGTGCTTTCGGTCGTTTACATGGTCCTTTCCTGCGCAACGCCTATCGGCCAATTGACGTACGGGGCTGCATATGATCGATGGACACCGGCGATTGTATTCGCAGCCATGTTGGCGGTGCTGACGTTGATGACGGCTCTGTTTTATCGGCTGAAAAATCGATTGCGGCGATTGTCTTAACGCGCTGGGGCACCGTGAATTTGTGAAGGCGGTGGTACGCCGCGCCGGGACGGCATTGTTTGGACATGCCTCTCCTTCGTCTACAATATCGGGCAGACGAAGGAGAGGCATGTCCATGATCAAGATGTTCGCGAGTGACTTAGACGGAACGTTGCTGAACGCCCTGCACGAGGCGGATGGGACCATCCGCCGCGCCATTCGCGAGCTGACTGAGGCTGGCCTGCACGTGGTTCCCGCGACTGGACGATCGACGTTGCCGATCGGCGAGCATGGCTTTACGGGCCTGGCGCTTGACGCCTGCTGCTCCAATGGATCCATCGTGCGCGACAGCCATGGCGAGGTGCTCAAGACTTGGACCATCGATCCGCAGGTCACTGAGGAACTGCTCAAGGCGTTCCCGGACATTTGCTTTGATTGTTCCACGCCCGATGGCATGTACTCGAGCGGTTCGTTCGAGATGCATCAGGCGGGCTTTAAAAAGGACAGCCCCATCAAGCGTATTGTGATGCGCGGCATGCGTGCGCGCGGTGGGTATCACGAGGAGCAGTATTTCGACCAGTCGATCGGTGACATCCTGCGCCACGATGTATGCAAGATCAATTGTCGCGTGACCTCGCCCGAGCTGGAGCGTGACCTTAAGGCCTATCTTGCCGAACGCTCGGACCATGTGGTCAACGCGCCGTTCGATCCGGTGATGTTCGAGATCACGGACGTGGCGTGCAACAAGGGCGAGAGTGTGGCCTGGCTGGCGGGCTACTACGGTATTGCCGAGGACGAGGTCGCGGTCTACGGCGACGGCGGCAACGACATCGCCATGCTCAAGCGTTTCCGCCACAGCTATGCGACCAAAAACGCTAGCGATGCAGCTAAGGCTGCTGCGAGCGCAACTATCGGCAGCTGCATGGTCCACGCCGTCCCCAAACACATGCTCGCCACCATGCATAAGCAGAGCTCCCGCACCATCATTGAATAATGTGACAAAGGGACTGTCCCTTTGTCACAGTGGGGACTAGCTTCTTTAAACACGAACATATATTCGCATATTTAACTGCGCTTTGATAGAATTGTTGCTGTTGGCGGCAGTTCCATGTGCCGGGCAGAGCCCTCCATCTGATGGGAGGTGATGCCCATGACCGATTTGATTGATTTCGTGAGGCTCCTGACCGCATTGGTCTCGCTTCTTACGACGCTTATCGGACTTTCCGAGGCACTCAAGCAACGCTCGAAGCAACGAAAGAGGGGTCGCCGCCGCTAAGGCGTTGACCCCTTAATCCACGCAACGGCGCTGCCCAGCTTTGCAGAACTTGGGCTGCCGTCGACACCATTCTACCCACGAATGACATTTTGGACAATCGGCAATGTCGCTTCTAAAAGCTGAGCGCAACCTAATGTGACAAAAAGACAGTCCCTTTGCCACAATCAAAATATTGCCTTTACGTGTTGATGCACACGGTGTGCAATAATACTCGCACTGTGCAATAGCGCACAGGCTGAGTAGCAAGGAGGACGCTTGTCCCAGCTCGAGAAATGCGATCGCCGGTCCCTTCGCTCGCAGCGTGCCCTTCGCCAGGCACTTGCCAGCGAGCTTGCCGAAAGCGGCGACCTTTCGCGCATTAATGTCGCGTCGCTCACCGAGCGCGCTGGCCTTACGCGCCGCACGTTCTATTCGCATTACCGCGATATCCCCGACTTTATCAATCAAATCGAGGACGGCTTGCTGGCCGAGATCCGTGAGCGCATTGAGCTCATCACCGCAGCTCAGCTGCCCGATCTCTATCACAACATCGATGAGCTCGAGCCGGCGCCCGGTTCGGTTGATCTGCTGCGTTATCTTGCGGCCAACCGCGACTTAATCGGTGCGCTGCTGGGTCCGGGCGGCGACCAGGCCTTTATTAAAAGGATTATCGACACCGCGCGTGAGGCTGTGGTGCCGCGTGCGCAGACGGGCATTTTGGGCCTAGCGCTGGGTACGTTCTTTGACTACTACGTCACCTACGTTGTGAGTGCCGAGGTCGGCATGATTCAGCGCTGGTTTGAGCGTGGGCTCACCGAATCGCCCGAGGCCATGGCACGCATTATGACGGTTATCGCCTTTGTGCGTCCCGGCGACTTGTATGGCCAACCCATCGATATCAACGTGCCGGAATACGGCATGAAGCTATTGAACTTGCAGCTCGAAGACGCGGTCGACACCGCCGTGTCCGTTGAGTCCCATAACTAAGAGGAGAGACAGATGAGCAAACTCGTCGAGGGCATTAAGGACCGTATGGTCGCTGCCGCGCGTGAGGCCGCGCCCGCCGTGGCGGATGCCGCGCAGAAGGCGGCGACCGCTGCTGCCGAGATAGTCACTGAGAAAGTCGCCGAGGCTAAGAGCGCGGCGGGGGAGGCATTCGTTGCCGGCGCAACGACTGACGCAACCGCGGCCAACGCTGCAGATCCCGTAGCCGCTACCGCTGTCCACGCCCCCGAAGGCGCGATCTTCAACCCCGAGGCCGCCCGCGGCAACCTGCACCTGGGCATCGACGTGGGCTCCACCACCGTTAAGCTCGCTGTGCTCAACGACGACAACCAGATTGTCTACGCCAAGTACCAGCGTCACCACACCGACGTCCGCGCTTGCGCCCGCGACCTGTTCGAGGGTGCTGCGACCGTGCTGCCGACGGCCCAGATGACCTGCGCCATTACCGGCTCGGGCGGCCTGCTGCTGTCCCAGTGGCTCGACCTGGAGTTTGTCCAGGAGGTCATCGCCAGCAAGCGTGCCGTCGAGACCCTCATTCCGGCCACCGATGTCGCCATCGAGCTGGGCGGCGAGGACGCCAAGATCATCTACTTTGACAACGGCATCGAGCAGCGCATGAACGGCACCTGCGCCGGCGGTACGGGCGCGTTCATCGACCAGATGGCAACCCTGCTGCACACCGACGCGAGCGGCCTCAACGAGCTCGCGGCCAACGCCACCACCATCTATCCCATCGCTAGCCGTTGCGGCGTCTTTGCCAAGACCGATGTGCAGCCGCTCCTCAACGAGGGCGCCCGCCCCGAAGACGTGGCCGCCTCCATCTTCCAGGCCGTTGTGACCCAGACCATCTCGGGCCTGGCGTGCGGCCGTTCCATTCGCGGCAACGTCGCCTTCCTGGGCGGCCCGCTGCGGTATCTCTCCGAGCTGCGCCACCGCTTCTACCTCACGCTCAACCTGGACGAGGAGCATCGTATCGTGCCCCAAAACGCCCACCTGTTTGTGGCGAGCGGCGCCGCCATGGCGCACGAGTCCAACAAGCTCAGCACGTTCCCGCAGCTCATCGAGGCTATCGACAGCTTAGGCGACACGCAGGGTGCCGAGGTCGAGCGCCTGGATCCGCTCTTTGCCACCGACGAGGACTTTGCTGAGTTCAAAACCCGCCACGACCAGGAAGTCGTCCCCAAGGGCAAGCTCGACGGCTACACCGGCCGCGTGTTCATTGGCATCGACGCCGGTTCCACCACCATGAAGGCCGCACTCGTGGGCGAGGACGGTCAGCTGCTGCACACCTGGTACGGCAACAACAACGGCGACATCCTAGGCACGGCCAAGGTCATCATGGCCGATTTCTACAACCACATTCCCGCGGGCTGCACCATCGGCCACGTGACCACTACGGGCTACGGCGAGGCGCTGCTCATCGAGGCCCTCAAGGCCGATTCCGGCGAGATCGAGACCGTTGCGCACCTGCGCGGCGCCAAGGCATTCCTGCCCGGCGTCGAGTTTATCCTGGACATCGGCGGCCAGGACATGAAGTGCCTGCGCGTCAAGGACGGTGTCATCGAGCACATCATGCTCAACGAGGCCTGCTCGTCGGGCTGCGGCAGCTTTATCGAGAGTTTCGCTGTCTCCATGAACATGGACGTGCGCGCGTTCGCCGACGCCGCCATCCATGCCAAGGCCCCCGTCGACCTGGGCAGCCGCTGCACGGTCTTTATGAACTCGCGCGTCAAGCAGGCGCAAAAGGAAGGCGCCACGGTGGGTGACATCGCGGCCGGCCTGTCCTATTCCGTCATCAAGAATGCCCTGTTCAAGGTCATTAAGCTGCGCGACCCCAAGGAGATCGGCAGTCAGGTGATCGTCCAGGGCGGCACCTTTATGTCCGATGCCACGCTGCGTGCGTTTGAGCAGCTCACCGGCGTTCACGCCGTGCGCCCCGACATCGCCGGCTGCATGGGCGCCTACGGTGCGGCCCTGCTCGCCCGCGATCGCGCCGGCGCCGATGGCATTTCGACCATTCTTTCTGCCGAGGACATCGCGCACCTCACCGTGACGCAAAAGCATGTCCGCTGCGGCCGTTGCTCCAACAACTGCCAGCTCACCGTCAACGACTTTGGCGGCGGCAGGCGCTTCATTACCGGTAACCGCTGCGAGAAGGGTGCCGGCCACAAAAAGCAAAAGACCGAAGCCCCCAACCTCTTCAAAAAGAAAAACGAGCTGCTGTTTAACCGCGAGGTGCTGAGCCCCGACGAGGCCCCGCGCGGCACCGTGGGTATCCCGCGCGCACTCAACATGTACGAGAACTACCCCTTCTGGCACGCGTTCTTTACGCGCCTGGGCTTTAGCGTGCAGCTGTCCGACCAGTCGAGCAAGAAGACCTACCAGGCGGGCATCGAGTCCATGCCGTCCGAGAGCGTGTGCTATCCGGCCAAGATGAGCCACGGCCACGTGATGAATCTCATCGACCGTGACGTCGACTTCATCTGGATGCCGTGCGTGCGCTGGGAGCGCAAGGAGGATCCGACGGCTGGCAACTGCTATAACTGCCCCATCGTCATGAGCTACCCCACGGCGTTGGCACTCAACATCGACGAGATCCGCGAGCAGAACATCGAGTTCCTGTATCCGTTTGTGCCCTATCACGACAAGACCGAGCTCAAGCGCCGTCTGTATCAGGTGCTCGCCGTCGACCGTGTGGCCGATGCGCAAGCCGGTCGCGGTCGCGTGCGTGGGCCCAAGATCACGCGCTCCGAGGTCGATGCCGCTGTCAACGCTGCCTTTGAGGCCGATGCGCGTTTCCATGAGGACATCCAGACCATGGGCGAGGAGGCTCTTAAGTGGGTCGAGGACCACGGTGGCCACGGCATTGTGCTCGCCGGCCGCCCCTACCATAACGACCCCGAGATCAACCATGCCCTGCCCGAGCTTATCTCGAGCTTTGGCTTTGCGGTCTTTACCGAGGATTCGCTCGCGCACCTGGTAAAGCCTGAGCGTCCGATTCGCGTCGTCGACCAGTGGATGTACCACAGCCGCCTGTATGCCGTCGCCCGTTTTGTGACGATGCGCAACGACCTGGATCTGATCCAGCTCAATTCCTTCGGCTGTGGCCTGGACGCTCTGACCACCGACCAGGTGCAGGAAATCCTTGAGGCCAGCGGCAAGATCTACACCGTGCTCAAGATCGACGAGGTGTCCAACCTGGGCGCTGCGCGCATCCGCATCCGCTCGCTCATGGCGGCGCTCAAGGACCAGGAGGCCGAGCGCTTGGCCGAGGCTACGGCAGCGGGCGAGGCCTACGAGCAGGGCGACGCCGCGCCGGTGGCACCCTCCATGGATGCTCCCGCATTCGCGAGCCGCAAGTACACGTTCGAGGCGCAGCGTGAGAGCGCCTCGACCGCATGGCCCAAGGTGCCCTTTACCGAGCAGATGCGCGAGGAGGGTTACACCATCCTGTGCCCGCAGATGGCGCCGATCCACTTTGACCTGGTCAAAGAGGTGTTCCGCGGTGCCGGCTACAACCTGGAGCTGCTGCCCTCGACTGACCACGATGCCGTCGAGGCCGGTCTGCGCTATGTGAACAACGACATCTGCTATCCGTCGATCCTGGTGACGGGTCAGATCATGGAGGCCATCGAGAGCGGTCGGTACGACCTGTCCAAGACAGCCGTGGTCATCAGCCAGACCGGCGGTGGCTGCCGTGCCACCAACTACATCGCGCTTATCCGCAAGGCCCTGCGCGAGAGCGGCCACCCCGAGATTCCGGTGATCTCGCTTTCGGCCGTGGCGCTGGGCGAGGACAACCCCGGCTTTAAGATTACGCCGGCGCTGCTTAAGCAGGCAGTCTACGCGGTGCTCTTTGGCGACGTGATGATGCAGATGCTCTATCGTTGCCGCCCGTACGAGGCAACGCCCGGTGCGGCGAACGCACTCTACGAGGAGTACATGGCGCGCGCCCGCAAGCTGGCGCCCAAGTTCAACAGGCATAACTACACCAAGCTGTGCCGCGAGGCCATCCGCGCGTTCGACTCCATGCCGCTCGTGGGCGAGGGCACCAAGCCGCGCGTGGGCGTGGTCGGCGAGATCTTGGTCAAGTTCCATCCCACGGCCAACAACCACGTGGTCGACGTTATCGAGCGCGAGGGCTGCGAGGCCGTGGTGCCGGGCCTGCTCGACTTCTTCCTGTACTCCATGAGCAACGCCGAGCTGCAGAAGGACGAGCTGGGAAGCTCTCCCACTACGCGCGCGGGCATGCAGGCGCTCATCAAGCTGGTGGACTGGATGCGCACGCCGGTGGAGGAGATGCTCGAGAAGTCCCGCCGCTTTGAGGCGCCCGAGCGCATCGGCACCATGGCCGACAAGGCCCGCACGGTGCTTTCGGTGTGCAACAACATGGGCGAGGGCTGGCTGCTCACGGCCGAGATGCTCGACCTGATCGATCACGGTGCGCCCAATATCATCTGCACGCAGCCCTTCGCGTGCCTGCCCAACCACGTGGTGGGCAAGGCCGTGATCAAGGAGCTGCGCCGCCAGCATCCCGAGAGCAACATTGTCGCGGTGGACTACGACCCCGGTGCGTCCGAGGTCAACCAGCTCAACCGTATTAAGCTCATGATCAGTGTGGCCAAGGAGAACATGCGCGCCGGCAAGGGCTTTAAGCTCGAGAAGGTGGCGCCGCTCGCGATGGACGAGGTCACCGGCCAGATGCGCGCCCACGACGGCTGCGTGAGCTGCGAGCCGGCCAGCGAGGAAGCCGTTGCGTCGGTCGCCGAGCGTCTGGGACGCGGCATTAAGAAGTAGCTTGCCCGCTATGGGCTAGATATGAGACAAACGGGTGGCAGCCGTGCCGGCTACCACCCGTTTTTGCTGGACATATGTTGCGTAAACGCCCCAACTATCACCCTTTGCGAACTTAGATTTCGGAAGTATGCGGCAAAATCTGAATAGGCCGAGCGCACCGGATATGACAAAGCTCTGTACCTGCGGTTTTATTGGCGAAAATCAGGACGTGCTCAAGAGTTTCGGAATTTGCCGCATACTTCCGAAAACGACGTCTCGGTGGCACCAAAAACTGCCCTCGGAACCCCTGAGATAATGAACATATGTAGCCGTTTGCCGCGAAATACCGCCCGTTTATAGAACCCACCCCCAGCGCGCGTCATCCTTACGGTTGAATAAATACACATCTATGGAATTACGTAAGAGAGGGCCGTTCCATGAGCTACAAGACCGTTTGTGTTGCCGGCGGCGGCGTGTTGGGAAGCCAGATTGCCTTTCAGGCTGCCTACTGCGGCTTTGATGTAACGATTTGGCTGCGCAGCGAGGGCAGCATCGGCCGCACCCAGCCCAAGATCGATCACGTGCGCAAGGAGTACATCGCGGCAATCGAGGGCATGGCGGACGGCACGGGCGAGTGGTGCGCCGGTATCGCCGATGGCACCCAGCCCTTCGACAAGGAAGCGGCGCTCGCCGCCGTCGAGCGTGCCTACTCCACACTCAAGCTGGAGCTCGATCTTGCCAAGGCCGTGGCCGACGCCGACCTGGTCATCGAGTCTATGGCCGAGGACACTCAGGCAAAAATCGACTTCTACAAGAAGCTCGCCCCGGTTCTGCCGCAAAAGACCGTCATCGTGACCAACTCATCCACGCTGCTGCCGAGCACCTTTGCCAAGTACACCGGCCGTCCCGAGAAGTACCTGTCGCTGCACTTTGCCAACTCCATCTGGAAGAACAACATGACCGAGGTCATGGCACAGGACCAAACCGACAAGCGCTACTTCGACGAGCTCGTCGACTTTGCCAACGATATCCGTATGCTTGCCCTGCCCGTCAACAAGGAAAAGAACGGCTACCTGCTCAATTCCATGTTGGTGCCGTGGCTGCTTTCGGGCCTTGACCTGTATGTTTCGGGTGTGAGTGACCCCAAGAGCATCGACCTTGCATGGACGCGGGGCACCGGCGCCCCCAAGGGCCCGTTCCGCGTATTCGACACGGTGGGTATCCAGACGGCCTACAACATCGTCATGCAGTATCAGAAGGTCCCGGGCCTGGTGAGCCCGCTGCTCAAGAAGATGATGATGCCCTACAACTTTAAGGCTATGGCATCCGTCCTCAAGAAAATGCTCGACGAAGGTAAGCTGGGCGAAAGCTCGGGCGAGGGCTTCTTCAAGTACTAAAAATGATCTCTTGGGGGCGGAAGCGTTGAGGATCTACGGTAGTATGCGACAAGATCTGAATAGGTCGAGCAAGAGCTGTAGCGCGCGTTGACGTTTGCCCAATAGAACGCAAAAATGCACCGTTCGCCGATACTCCTCTCGCGAGTGGTTGCCATATGGTTTGATGTTGGAAACATATGATTGCCGACAGGCCGTAGGTGACATTCGCCATGATATCGGAGGTACCAAGTATGTTTCGTGCTCCGTTAAACAAGTATCGGGCTGGCTGACATGAGCCGCCGTTTTGTCTCGATAACCGTTGCAGTGGTTTGCCTGGCAGTGCTTCTGGGCGCTATAGGGCAGTTCGCTATAAGTCGAGAAACATCCTATATGCAGGAATGTGCTTCCGAAGGCTTTGCCATTGACGGTTACTATCGGGATGACGAAACAAGTCGGGAAACCCTGGCTTTTCTTGAGGAGGACAACTGTCGATGGCAGCTGGTCGACCAAGACGGAATCTGCGCAGACGGGCAGTTTAAGCGTACGGATGACCCCAACATCCTGATATTAAAGAAGGAAAACGGCGAAGAATTCGGTACGGTCCACGTGGCGTATATTTCGCGCCGACGCGATCAGGGCTTGCTCTACCTATTTAGAGATACCAGGGTGACCCGTTTTTATCTGGTGAGTACCGGCCCGGCGTTTACAGTGGAGTCTGGCGATGTCGATGCGGACAGCTGATTCACGGCAATAAAACAGCGAGCGGGGCGCAGTCGTGATCTGCGCCCTACATCACGTTACTTCACATCGAACTCCACGCGATCGAGTTCGGGCACATTGAGGTCGATGAGCTTGCGGGCTACACGGCGGTCGTGTGCCCCAAGCGCCTCGCTTGTCGTCACATGGGCGACAACCTCGCGCTCGACAAGGCCCTCCTCCTCGTCTTCGGTGGCCGAGGTCTCGACGGCAACGGTGTAATCCTTAAAGCCCGGCAGCACCGCGGCAAGCTCGCGCGTGGTTTCGGTGACGCCGTAACCGTCCTGCACGCCGGCCTGCGCCGAGCCAATAGACCCCGCCGTCATAACGATGCAGGGGATGGCAAAGATCACCGTGCCCACGATGATGCGGCGGCGCACCTTGTGTGACAGCTCATCGACCTCGGCGTTTTCCTCGGCGGTCACAATGCCGTCGCCGTTGAGGTCGCGCTTGAGCGGCACGCGCAAAAGAAGCAGCACGGCTTCGGCAGCCAGTGCGATAAAGACCACGTTGATGCCAAACTCGTAGAGGGCTGAAAGAAACAGCGACCCGCTTGCGATGGCGATGCCATAGCCCGCCGCGCACAGGGGCGGCATGAGCGCGGTCGCCACGGCCACGCCGGCGATGAGCGTGGCGGGTTCCTGGTCGCGCGAGTTGCCCAGGCCACCCGCAAAGCCGCCCGCGAGCGCGACGGCAAGGTCCCATACGGTGGGTGTCGAGTTATCGATGATGGCGGCCGTGGTGGTGCCAAGGGGCGAGAGCTTAAAGTACAGCGTGGACGTGATTAGACAAAAGACCATCTGCAGCGCGAGGCCGGCAATTGCCTCGACGGCAATCTCGCGGTCGAGCGTGGCAATGCCGTATGCCATGGCAAGGACCGAGCCCATGAGCGGGCAGATGAGCATGGCACCTACAATGGCGATATCCGAGTTGATATCGAGGCCGATGCTCGCGATCAACATGGCAATGATCAGGATGCATAAGTGCGAGCCAGTCAGGCGCGCCCCGTTTACAAAGCGCTTGCGAATCACGTGATAGGGCGCGCGTCCCTCGCGTATGTTGAACGCCTGCTTAAGGAAACGGGTGGCATTCTCCATGGCCTCGCTGTGTGCAGGGCGTATACCGTGACGACGATGATGACGCTCGCGCAGCCGCTTGATCTGTTGTTTGTCGAGTTCCATGCTTACCTCGTTTAGCTTCTGAGCCGCTTCTTGCGTCTGTCGTCTTTACTCTACACCGCGTTAGGCGAGGTGTCAGACAAGGTTTGTTGACCTGGAAGTCAGGCCAATCGACATGGCTAAAACGCCGCGAGGATCATAAGAGTCAAATAGACAAAAAAGCGCGGGGCCGGTTTGATTCCGACTCCGCGCTCTGCGCTGGTGCGTTGTTGTTCGGCCTACCCCAGCAGGCTCAGACCAACAGAGACAAACGCCAGGATAACGCCGACGATGGACTCGCCGCCGAGCAGGCCGCTGGCGACGACCAGGCCCTGCTCCTGGAAGGCGGCATCCTTGGAGGCCTTCTCCTCGTCCGAAAGACCGGCAGCGGCGTCGCGGCGTGCGGCCCACTTGTCGTAGGCGAGCTTGACGCAGGAGCCCAAGAAGGCCGTGAGCGACATGTAGAACGGCAGGTACACGCCCAGGCCGATCATCATGGCCGGAATGCCGAGCCAGTACATGACGATGCCGGCGATAAAGCCGCCTACGAACCACGACACGCTCGGGATGCCCGAGACCATGGTGGCGACGACGCTTGCCTGCGCGGCCACAAAGCTCTTGTCGGGGCCGAAAGCATCCGGACCATAGGCGGTGACGAGCGCGACCATGACGGCAGCGGCGACCAGGGCGCCCACGATGCCGCCGATGGCCTGGCCGATCCACTGCGCACGCGGGTTGGTGCCCAGCACGGCGCCGGCCTTAAAGTCGTTCATGACGTCGCCCGCAAGGCCGCATGCCACGGCCACGATGCCGGCGATAAAGAACAGCTTGACCTGGGCGATCTGTGCGAAGGCAGCCACGATGAGCATGACGATGAGGCCGAAGATCTCCATGGGGTCGATGCCCGTCTGGCCGCAGCTCTGCGCGCTCATGATGGTGGTGACAAAGGTGAACAGCGTGACGATGACGGCCGGGACGGGGCCAAGGTCGAGCGCGATGGCGACGATCACGGCTATGGCGGCAGTACCCAGGCCGATGATGCCGGCGTCGAGCTTAAGCGAGCCCGAGATGAGCGACTGCTCGTCGGTGTCGCTGGAGCTGTCGGCGGCGAGGCCGCGGGCGATGCCGGCGACCTGCGGCAGGATGTCCTTGAGGACGACGGCGACGCCAAAGCCCATCATGAGGCCCATGCCGAGCGATTTGACGATGCCCTGCGCAGTCACAACGTCGAATAGACCCGCAGCGGTGCCGCCCACGATGATGCCAAAGTTACCTAGCAGCGCGCCGGCAAACCAGAAGGCAACCGGGGCGAAGCCAACCAAAAAGCCGATGGAGAGCAGCATGGGCGAGTTATAGATGGCAAAGGTCACGCCGGGGATATTGAGCGTGCACAGCATGCTGGGCACCACGCCCAGAGCGTCGCGAAGCACGCTGTAGATGCCTGCGATGGCCATGGAGCCAAAGAGCTGCTTGCCGGTCTTGCCGCCGGCCTCGGTAGCACGCAGGGTCTGAGCTGCGGCGTTGCCGGTAGGGAACTCCAGCGCGGCGTCCACGATAAAGTGACGGTGGATGAGCGCTGTCGCCAGAAGGCCCAGGATAGTGCCGGCGAGTGCCACGATAAACATGTCGAGCCAGCTGATCTGGTCGGCATAGCCCAGCATCCAGGCGCCCGGGATGGTAAACGCCAGGCCGCCGGCGACCATGGCGCCCGCGGACATGATGGTGTGGGTGACGTTGGCCTCGTTGAGGCTGGCGTTGCCCTCGTTGAGGCTGGCGTTGCCCATGAGCTTCAGGAAGAACAGCGAGATGACGGCAGCGAAAATAATCGGCCAGGGGAGTGCACCCATCTTGAGGGCCGTGTAGGCCGAGCTTGCCGTGATGATCACGCAGCCAAGGACGCCGATGACGACGCCGCGCAGCGTGAGTTGCCCGCGCATCGAAGCGCGGTTCGAGGGATTGCTCATATAAAACTCCTTTGCGTATATCCGCTTCCCCCGGGAGCGCCGTTACGGATACGGCGCGGGAAGTCGGGTTACCAAGGGCCGCCGCGTGAGCTCGCAAACGACCGCGCACCAGTATAGCGGCACGGCAGTTAATTTGGGACTGGGCTTTTTTAGCTATCCCAAACGAAGCCGAAGGATGATTATTCTGGGACGGGGATTTAAAAATCATCAGGTACGCAATGATTTTTAAATCCCCGTCCCAGAATAATCATCGGGATATACTGCTGGGCAGACGAAAGGAGCGCCGGCGATGCTTAATGGGTGCGCATATATATTGACGGTCGACGTGGGCAACACGTTCATTCGCTTTGGCCTGTTTGCCGAGGATTCGGCCGCGGCGCAGGAATGTCCGCTTGCGACGTGCGAGATCACGACGCCGTCGAGCATCACGGCCGACGAGGCACGCATGCGACTTGTGCAGGTCATGGGCGCGCTCGCCGCCGATGCAGGTGTGCCCGGGGTGCTTGCACCCGCCGCGGCCGTGCTGAGCTGTGTAGTCCCGGCGCTCGAGCGCCCGTGGAAGGTGGCACTTTCCCGCACCTGCACGGGGCGCGTGCTCACCGTGGGGCCGGGACTTAAGACCGGCACACCCGTGCACTACGACGATCCGGCCGAGATCGGTCCCGACCGCATCGCCGATGCCGTGGCGGCCCGCGCCGTCTACGGCTCGCCGTGCATCGTGATTGACCTGGGCACGACGACCAATATCGAGGTCATCGACGCGCACGGTACCTTTGTGGGCGGCGTTATCGCGCCAGGCCTGGCCCTCGGCGCCCGTTCGCTTTCGGCGGCAGCAGCGCGCCTACCCCAGGTTGAGCCCTCGGCGCCAACGCACGTCATCGGACGCAACACGCGCGAGGCCATGCGCTCGGGTGTGGTTTTGGGCGAGGTAGCCCGCATCGACGGAATGCTCGACATGGTGCTTGCCGAGATGCGCGCGACCAAGGCCGCGGGGGAGGGCGATGTGCCCATCGTCATTACCGGCGACGATGCCGAGGCACTTGCGGCGCTGGTCGGCCATAGCCTGACCGTAGACGACGCGCTGACGTTGCGGGGTCTCGCCGAGCTCTACCGCATCAACCAAAAGCCCCGCCGCGCGTAGGGCGAGGGGCTGGTGGGATAAGCGCCCCCACCTTTCACCTGCTACAATGGGCCAAACTATTGCGATTGCGGAGGTGTCTGCCATGTCGGACGATCTTCATCAAACCGCGTCGGGCAAGCGCCGCGACGTCATTAGCTGGGACGAGTTCTTTATGAGCGTGGCCATCGCCGCGCAGCGCCGCAGCAAGGACCCCAACACGCAGGTGGGAGCGTGCATCGCCAGCACCAACCACCGCATCCTTTCGGTGGGTTACAACGGCACGCCCTCGGCGCTCAACGACGACTTTTTCCCGTGGGGTACGAGCGATGACCCGCTGCAGGACAAGCACAACTACGTGGTCCATGCCGAGGCCAACGCCGTGCTCAACTACCGTGGCTCGCTCAAGGACCTCGAGGGTTCCACGGTTTACGTCACGCTGTTCCCGTGCCACGACTGCGCCAAGATCCTGGCGCAGGTGGGCGTGGGCGAGGTCGTCTACCTGGACAATAAATATGCCGACACCGATGACGGCCGTATCAGCCGCCGCATTCTCGACTCCTGCGGCATCAGCTACCGCCAGGTCATCGTCGATGTCCAGATTGGTACCGGGGGACAGGCTCGGCAGTAGCGCGTGCCGACGCCAGCTGGCGGCAAAACAGCCAAAAGAGCCCCGTCCCAAATTGACTGCTCGTGAAAGTCATGTCCGCACGCATGGCTGGCGCCTAAGCGGGTACATGGCTGTAGTAACATAGCCCCTGTCCGCGGGCGTGCCCGCGTTATTGTGAGAAAGGAGCCCCTGTGGCTGTTAACGAAGAGCTGCTTAAGAAGGTTCTTGAAGAGATTCGCCCCAACCTGCAGGCCGATGGCGGCGATATGGAGTATGTGGGCGTCGACGACGAGGGTGTTGTCAAGCTGGAGCTGCAGGGCGCCTGCGCCGGCTGCCCCATGAGCTCGCTAACCCTTTCCATGGGTATCGAGCGCATCCTGAAGGAGCATGTGCCCGGCGTTACCCGCGTTGAGCAGGTCAATGCTTCCGGCGAGGCCGAGGACCTGTACGACGAGTACGCGCCGTTCTAAGACGCGAAAGCTGCGGACGGTACGCTCCGCATAGACGTTATGTCCAAATATGCGGCTGCGAGCGTAAGGCCCGCGGCCGCATTTGTATGTAGGGAGCAGGGGATCGATATGCTCAACGACCTCTACCATATGCTTGATCCCGTCGCGATCTCGGCGGGCCCCATCACGATTTACTGGTATGGTCTGGCCTATGTGGTCGGCGCCCTGCTCACGGCGGTCGTCATGTACCGCACGCAGCGTCGCTGGGGCTTTAACATCACGATTGACGACCTGACGAGTGTCGTGGTCGGTGTGGTCTTTGGCCTCATTATCGGTGCGCGCCTGTTCTACGTCGTCTTTTACGGTGATGGCTACTACTGGGCGCATCCGCTCGAGATCTTTGCCACCAACGAAGGCGGCATGAGTTTCCATGGCGGCCTGGTGGGCGGCATTATCGGCGGCATCATCGTGTGCCGCATGTATAAGCTCGACGCATGGACTCTGGCAGACCTTGCCGTCATCGGCGCGCCGCTGGCCTTGTGTCTGGGCCGTTGTGCCAACTTTGTCAACGGTGAGCTGTGGGGCAAGCCGACCGATCTGCCCTGGGGTGTGGTCTTTGGCGGGACTGCGGGCGATATGCCGCGTCACCCCTCCCAACTCTACGAGGCATTTCTTGAGGGCATTGTGCTCTTCTGCATCCTGCAGGTGCTCAGCCGCAAAAAGCCGCTGCTGCCCCAGGGCACGTTTATGGGCGTGTTTGTGATGGGTTACGGCATCGTCCGCTTCCTCGTCGAGTTCGTGCGCGTGCCCGATGCCCAGCTGGGTTATCTGCTTGGTGGCGTCATCACCATGGGTCAGCTGCTGAGCCTGCCGCTCGTAATCGCGGGCCTGGCGCTCATCATCTTTGCTCGTCGCCGCAACCAGCCCCAGCGCGTCTACCTGGACGCCTAACCACCACAAAGGGGACAGGCACCTTTGTGGTGGTTCGCTGGGCAACGATGACAGAACCGTAACGTTTCCCCAGATAAAACCTGCCAAAATAAACCTGTCCCTTTTTGGCAGGTTTCTAGAAAGGCTTTTTGGACTGTGAAGGATTCCGACCTCTCCACAACGGCTGCGCGCGACGCCGCCCGCATCGTCTGGTTTAAGCGCTACCCCGCCAAGCAGACGCTCATCGCATTTTTGCTCGCGCTGTTGGCGACCACGGCGTTTTCCATCGATCCCGCCCCGGTGTCGAGCAGCGCAGTCTTGGCGATTGACCCCAAAGCCTCGGGCATGCTGTACGTGTGCTACGAGGTACTCCTCTCGTTTGCCGGCCATACCGACGCGGTCATGCTGCTTGCGCTTGCCTGCCTGCTCACCTTGCCGTTTCGCTACGTGTTCTTTGGCCGTGGCGACACCTGGCGTCCATCGATCATTCTGCCGTCGCTGTTCTTCGCCATCTGCATGGTGTTCGGTCGCAGCTACGATCTCACCGACTCGGCCGAGATTGTCCTTGGCGACAAAGCTCGCATCATCTGCGCCTGGATTGGCGGCGCGGGCTGGATGCTCCTGGCGATCGTTGCCTTCTACCTTGCCTTTGAGTGTCTAGATTGGCTGAGCTCTCGGCGCATTCCGTTTTCGGAGGCGCACTTTGGCCGCGTATGGCGTGTGGCTCACGCCGTGCTCTCGGTCCATCCCTTTGCCGGGCCCTTCCTGGTGCTTATGGTCGCCTGGGCGCCCACGCTCATCGCTTCGCTGCCCGGCCTTTTTATGGGGGACACCGGCGCGCAGATTCGCCAGTGGTTCAACTATCCCAACGGCACGAGCGATTACCTGCGCCTACTCAACCCCAACGTGCTGCTCAACGGACATCACCCCGTGGTGCACACGGCCATTATCGGCTCGTGCGTTCAGCTGGGGCTTTCGCTGTTCAACAGCGCTAACGCGGGCCTCATCATCTATACCTGCGCTCAATTTGTCATCACGGCTGCCTGCATGGCCTATTCCATTTCGTCGCTGCGCAAACTGGGCGTGAGCCTGCCGGTCCGCGGTGCGATCTTGCTGTTCTTTGCGTTTATGCCCATGTTCTCCAACTACGCGGCCCTGCTCACCAAAGACGTGCTCTTTGCCGACGCGTTCTTGGTGCTGCTGGTACAGACCGTCAAGCTCGTGGCATGTGGCTTGCCCCGTCGTGATGCCAATGTCGAGCGAGCGGGCGAGAAAGCCCCCGTGCTCTTTGCGCGCCACGACTGGCTGCTGCTCGCTCTGGGCGCCATGGGTTCCACGTTCCTGCGCAACGGCGGCCTGGTGTTTCCCCTGGCGGCATGCGTAATCGCGGCGGCGTTTTGCGTATGGGACGTGCATGTGGCTCGTCGTGCAGCCAAGCAGGCTGGCGCTGCGCCTTCGGGCGCCATCTCGCGTTTCCGCTGGGTGGGAGTTCTTGCGGTGCTTGCACTCTGTCTTGCCTCTAATATGTACTTCACCAAGGTGTTTATGCCGGCGCACGACATTACGCCCGGCTCCAAGCGCGAAATCCTCTCGATTCCGTTTCAGCAGACCGCTCGTTTCGTCCAAAAGCACGACGGCCTCAACTCGGGCGTCAACCCCACGGTTAAGGAGGACGGCACCATCGTGGAGGCTCCTTGCGACGGCTTGGTGACCGACGAAGAGCGTGCCGTGATCGACCGTGTGCTCAAGTACGAGAATCTGGGCCGCCGCTACAACCCCGACAAGTCGGATGCCGTCAAAAATTGCTTTAACGAATACGCCTCGCAGGAGGACATCGATGCCTATTTTGAGGTATGGGCTCAGATGTTTAAGAAGGATCCCGAGTGCTATATTTCGGCGCTTATCAATAACTACTATGGTTATTTTTATCCGAGCGCGCGCGATGCCTGGGTCTACAGCACGGCGCGCAGTGCCGAGATTATGGCGCGCCCCGATAATCTCAAGTACTTCGACTTCCATCCGGTCGATAGCAAGGTTGTGCGCTGGTGCGACCACCTGATCAACCTGTATCGCGTGGCAGTACAACGCATCCCGTTTATCTCGCTCACCATGAGCTCGGCCACCTATGTGTGGATCATGATCGCCGTGGTGGTCTACCTGCTGCGTCGTCATTCATGGCGTGCGCTGACAATCTGGGTGCCGCTGTTGGGCGTGCTCGCTGTGTGCCTGATTGGCCCGTGCAACGGATCGACCTACATGCGCTACCTGTACCCGGTCATTGCCTGCATGCCCTTCGCCATCGGCGCCACCGTTACCCGCAGCGACTTCCTCTGGTCCTAACTTGGTGCATTGGGGTCAGGTTACTTTGCACCAAAGGGTGGCATCATCACGACGCCTTCATTTTTTTGTTTATCTCACAGGCCAGTAGGTATATCATTTATAGCGTTTGTTTATATTGCCCGAGCATCTGCGCTGGGCTTTAGGTCGAAACCGATAGGAGACACGTATGTCCGGACACTCTAAGTGGGCCACAACCAAGCATCGTAAGGGCGCGCAGGACGCCAAGCGTTCCGCCCTCTTCTCCAAGCTCAGCCGCAACATCACTGTTGCTGCCCGTCTCGGCGGTGACCCGCTGCCCGAGAACAACGCCAGCCTCGCCGCTGCCGTTGCCAAGGCCAAGGCTCAGTCCATGCCTAAGGACAAGATCAAGTCCGCTATCGACAAGGCTTTTGGTTCGGGTGCTGACGCCGCCGTCTACGAGAACATCGTGTACGAGGGCTACGGTCCCGCCGGTGTCGCCGTCTACGTCGACTGCCTGACCGACAACCGCAACCGTACCGCCGCTGATGTCCGTTCCGCCTTCTCCCACGCTGGTGGCAACCTGGGCACCTCCGGCTCCGTCGCCTTCCAGTTTGAGCGCAAGGGCCAGATCGTCGTCGCCAAGGAGATCCTGGATGAGAACGCCAAGAAGGAGACCATGATCGCCAACGGTGCTGCCGGTGACGAGGATGAGTTCATGATGGCTATCGCCGAGGCCGGTGGCGAGGACTACGAGGATGCCGGCGAGGAGTGGATCGTCTGGACTGCTGCCAACGAGGTCATGGCTGTCTCCAAGGCGCTCGAGGAGCAGGGTGTCCAGGTCAAGGGCTCCGAGACCACCATGGTCCCGACCACCCCGACCGAGGTTTCCGGCGCCGACGCCAAGAAGGTCCAGCGCCTCATCGACCGTCTTGAGGAGCTCGACGACGTCCAGGACGTCTACAGCACCATGGACATGACCGACGAGGTCATCGCTGCCCTCGAGGAGGAGTAGCGCCAGCACGGATTGAGCCGTGCATATCTGGGCATAATGAAGCGAGCATGCAAGACTCGTGGAATAGATGAGCCGGATCCGCGTGCGTAGAGCACCGGACCCGGCTCTTTTATAATGATGCGAACCGTTTTGCATTTCGAGAGCCGAGATTTGAAGGGAGCGCCGCGTGCGCGTACTCAAACGAGCCCTAGCGATCGTGTATCTTGCCGCCACCATCGTGGCGCTGGGTACGCTTGTCTGCCAGTTTTGGGGGCCGTATACGTATCGCTTTATGCTGCTGATGCGCGACCCCATGCCGCGCATCGTCGTGACGGCGTGCGCCGGCGTCGTGGCGATCGGCGTACTGCTGAGCTTTTTCCGCCTGATGTTCGCCCGTCGCGAGCCGTCCTGCGTGCATCCGGCGGGGGAGCGCAATATCGAGGTTACCCTTGCGGCGCTTTCTTCGTGCGCCAGGGTTGCTGCCGGGCGCGACGACCGCGTGATGGTCGAGCATGTCGAGGCTCGCGTCCAAGGCCCCGACGATTCGCACGTCCGTTTTAAGGTCGAGGCTATCGCGCTTGACGATAAGGACGTGGCATCTCTGGCTACCGCGATGCAGCAGCGCATCGAAGAAGCCTGCGATACCATGCTCGGCGCGCCGGGTACGACCGCGCGCGTCCGTTTTTTGCCGTCCAAGACTACCGTCCAGACCGTGGAGGTTTCCGGTGAGTGATACCAATCAAGATAAGACCGCTCGTACGCCGCGCCTGACGATTGACCAGAGCGCCACGTCGGCGAGCGAACCTGTTGATTCCAAAGCAGAGGCAACCGAGTTACAAGACGCGGCAGCCGCGGATTTTGACGAGGCTATGGGTCTCATCAAGGGTACGGGCGCTGCCGTCTGGAGCTATGCTGTGCGTCATCCCAACACCACGCTCGGCGCCGTCGCCGGCTTTATCCTCGCCGTGTTGGTGCTCACGTTGGGCCTGTGGGACACGCTCGTCATTGCATTCTTCGTGCTGATCGGCGCTGTGATCGGCCAAATTCGCGACGGCGAGAACGGGATCGTCAACTTCTTCGGCCGTCTGTTTAGCGGCCGCTAATATGTATTCGACTGTCGCATCCGCGGCAGGCATAAGGAGGAACCATGGCTTTTAATACGAAGGTCGATGTAGCCGATACCGAGCTCGAGGAGAACGAGGCGGTCGTCGCCGAAGCTGAGGATGTGACGCTCGAGGATGAGGCTCTCGTCGAGGCCGAGTCCGATACGGATGAGGACGACGAGGAAGCGGATGAGTCCGAGGACTCGCTGACCTATTCCAACGGCGTGATCGAGAAGATCGTTGCCATGGCCACCCGCGAGGTTCCGCACGTTCTGGGCATGAAGGGTAACCTCATGCACTTTGTGCAGGAGCAGTTTGGTGCCGAGAATCTGACCAAGGGCGTGACGGTCGAGGTCACCGACGATAATCGCGTGGTCGTCAACATCTCCGTCATCATCGAGTACGGCGCCTATGCGCCCGCGATCTTCGACGATGTTAAGGCACGTGTCACCGAGCGCCTTGCCGCGATGACTGGCCTTGAGGTGGCGGGCGTCAACCTGCGCATCGAGGATGTCATCACCCCCGAGGAGTACGAGCACCGCACCAGCCAGCACGAATAACCTTCCAAAAAGGGACAGGTTTGTTTTGGCAGGTTTTATCTGCGAAAACATTAAACGGCCGACCGCGCAAGCAAAAGCGTGGCCGGCCGTTTTTGTACGCTCCCGATATAGTCATACCGCTCGTCTAACTAAGGGTTGCAATCCCCACGTTCCGCGTTACTCTAATGGGCGCATTGTTTCCAAATTGTTAACGAGGGGTTGCCGTAATGGCCGACGAGCACGAAACAGAAAGCAAGGCATGGGCGATTGAGGCCGCTGCGGCAGAGGCGGCGTCGCGTGCTGCCGAGGAGGTGCATCGTCCTCCCGTAGTGCCGATGGAGCGCGTGGTCGATCGCGATGTTATCGAGCGGGGCGAGCGCGCTGGTCGCAAGCGCAGTCAGGAGCCGGGCTTTCCGCGCTTTTTTGCCGAGCTCAATTTGGGCCTGATCCTCACGGCCTTTGCCATCGTTGCGTTTAAAACCCCTAATCACTTTGCTTTTGGCGGCACCTCGGGCGTGTCGGTCATTCTGTCCACGCTGTTCCCGACCCTGCCCGTCGGCGTTTTTATGTGGATTATCAATGCGGTCCTGGTCGTTCTGGGCTTTATCTTTTTGGAGCGCAAGGCAATCCTGTGGAGCGTCTTCGCCTCGTTTGCGCTGTCCGCCTATGTTTCGCTGTTTGAGCTCTTTATTCCGACCGATGTCTCGATGACGGGCGATATGTGGCTCGACCTGTGCTTTGCCGTGATTCTGCCGGCGCTCGGCAGCGCCATCGTCTTTGATATTGGCGCCTCGACGGGCGGCACGGACATCCTCGCCATGATTCTCAAACGCCGCACCACGCTTGAGATCGGCCGTGCGCTGCTGTTGGTCGATATCGGCATCGTGACCATCGCGGCCTTCTTGTACGGTCCGCGCGTCGGTCTGTACTGCGTGCTCGGCCTGTTTGCCAAGACGCTTGTGGTCGACAAGGCCATCGAGAGCATTCACCTGCGCAAAGTCTGCACGGTCATTTGTTCCGAGCCCCTTAAGGTCGAGGAGTTTATCGTCAAGCATCTCAACCGTACGGCGACTATCAGCCGCGGCTACGGTGCTTTCTCGGGCAAGTGCGTGACGGTGATCATGAGCGTGCTAAGCCGTCGCGAGGCCGTGCAACTGCGCCGCTATGCGCGCGAAGTCGATCCGGGTGCCTTTATCACGATTGTCGACAGCTCCGAGATCGTCGGCAAGGGTTTCCGCGGAACGAACTAACGCGGTCGAGCTCATCAAACAATCGAATAGCGCCCTGCGCATTGCAAATGCGTCATGTTGGAGTATTTGTCCCCACATTGGGTGATAATGATGCTAAAGACATCGTTTGCGATCCAGATGATTCGCTCAAGATACGAAGGGATGATCTCGATGTTCTGTTCGCAGTGTGGTGCCCCCATGGGCGACAACGATAAGTTCTGTGGTGCATGTGGTGCCCCCAATGCCGGTGCCGCAGCCTCTGCCCCTCAGGGTCAGCCCCAGCAGTTTGTTCCGCAACCGCCCGTGGCGAATGCGTCCAAGGGCTGTGTGGCTCAGGCGTTTGAGGATATGACCAAGACTCCGGGCGTGCTGCAGCGCGTGTGCCAGATTGCCTTTTTACCGGCGCTGATTTGTGTTGTGTCGGTACTCGTGCTGTTTATTCCCGTTATTGGCGGCATTGCAGCTGCCATCGGCTTTTTGGCAGCTTGCATTGCGAGCGTGTGTGGTTCCGGCTTTGGTATTGAGTGGGGTCGCGATCTGTCGCTCAAGGTTGATGGCGGTATGGATCGTCCACTCATGCGTTCCACGTCGTTTGGCCTCGGAGTCTTTTCGAGCGTTATCTCGGTCGTGCTCGAGGTTATCGCTGCCATTCCCGTTATCGGTGTAGTGCTTTTGCTGGTGGAGAGCGTGGTAATTGGCGCCGCGGGCTCGTATTCGTATTACGGCTCCTATGCACTCGAGGCAGCGCTGTTTGGCTCGCTTGGCCTGCTTGTCCTGGCTATGATTGCCACGGCGGTCTTGGGGGTCTTCTTTAAGATGTTCGCCGACATTGCCGTGATGCACTTTGCGGTGACCGGTCGTGTCGAGAGCGCGTTTTCGCTCGACAAGGTCTGGGCGGCGTTTAAGCACAACAAGACCAAGCTGTTCTGCGCTTCGTTCCTTCCCGAGTTTTTGACGGGTCTGGTCGCCAACGTTGTCACATGGATCCTGACGCTCGTCTTCGGCGCCATTGCCTCTGTCGGTATGTATAACTACTACTACCGTCCTTCGGCTATTGAGGCGCTTGTTACCGGCGGTGGCATCACGCTCGTATTGTTCTTGGTGCTGACGGCGTTTGTCACGGTATTCCTTACGGTCTTTGGCAAGATGCTCAAGCATCGTGCCGTTGGCTATTGGGTAGCGCGTTATGCAGCTGAATGGGCTGATGAGGATAAGGATGACGTCCTGACCTTTGTGCTGCCGTTTGAGAAGAAGTCTGCTCCGGCTGGTTTTAGCACCGACGCAGCGCCCGTATCCGATTCCGCTGCGGCGCCTGCGCCCGAGCCCGAGCCCGAGCCCGCGCCCGAGCCCGTGCCTGAGCCTGAACCTGAGCCCGAGCCCGAGCCCGAGCCTGAGCCTGAGCCTGAGCCCGCGCCCGTGCCTGAGCCCGAGCCTGCGCCAAGCTCCGACGAGGACCCGCAGGACGAGTAACCCTGCCACCTGCCATTTGGGGACGGGGTAGAAACGGTAGAAATAGCGCTTGACAAATGAGCGGGGGCGGACGTGTCGAAACGTCCGCCCCCGCTTTGTTATCGCGATGTGGCTATGACTGCGAGACGGTCGCGAATCGGCTACTCGTCGTGCTTCTCCTCGCGGCGCGCGGCGGCGCGTGCATCGTGGATGCCCTTGATCGCGGCGTGGCGAGCCGTGCGGGCGTCGTGCATGGCGTCGCGTGCTTCGGCGGCTGTGGCCTTAGCAGAACGCAACTTGGCGGCGAGGTCGGGGTTGGTCTCGGCGACCGCGGCGATAGCGGGTCCGTCGAGCTCCTCTTGCGTGGGCTCGGCCAAAAAGTCGATGGCATACTGGGCGGCCACCATGGAGCCTTTTGCCAGCACAGTCTCGTCGATCTTGTAAAAGCAGGAATGCTGAGCGTACGTGGCGCCAATCTTGGGGTTGCGCGCACCTACAAAGGCGAGCACGCCCGGCACGCGGCGCAGGTACTCCGAAAAGTCCTCGCCCGAAAGCGTGCCGCGGTAATGTCCCTCGCCGGCGGGGCCCAGGCATTTGAGTACGGCCTGGCGGCAGCGCTCGCTCGATGCGGCTTCGTTTTCGACTTTGTAGTTGGCGATGGTGTAGTCGGTGAGCTTGGCTTCGGCGCCCAGGGCTGCCGCGGTATGCTCCACGATGCGGCGCATGAGCTCCGGCATTTCCTCGTGGGTCAAGTCGCCGTAGGTGCGCACCGTGCCGGCGAGGTAAGCCGTGCCGGCGATAACATTGCGCGCGGTGCCGCCATGCAGCTCACCGACGGTGATAACGGCCGGCTCGTAGGGGCTAATCTCGCGCGAGACGATAGTCTGCAGTGCGTTGACGATCTCAGCGGCAACCATAACGGCGTCGTGGCCGCGCTGGGGCATAGCGCCGTGGCACGAGGTGCCGCGGACGTCGATGCGGAACCAGTCGGTATTGGCCATGCGCGGACCGGGCTCGCAGCTTACGGTGCCGGCGTCAACCTCGCTCCAGATATGCGCGGCGTAGGCACCATCGACGCCGTCGAGCACGCCCGTGCCGATCATGAGCTTGGCGCCCTGGCCGTTTTCCTCGCTGGGCTGGAAGACGATGCGGACTTCGCCGTGGATGTCGTCGGTCATATGGCGCAGGATTTGCAGCGTGCCGAGCATCATGGCGATATGGCAGTCGTGGCCGCAGGCGTGCATGCAGCCCTCGTTGACGCTGGCGAACTCTTCGCCGGTCTGCTCGGTGACGGGCAGGGCGTCGATGTCGGCGCGCAGCAGGATGCGGCGGCGTGGTGTGCCGTCCTCGCGATAGGCGTCGGGCGCGGTGCCGCGAAGGGTCGCCACAAGGCCCGTCTTAAGGGGACGCTCGTAGGGGATATTCATGGCGTCCAGCTGGTTGGCGATGTCAGATGTCGTGCGTTCCTCGGCGAGGCTCAGCTCCGGGTGCTTATGGAAGTGGCGGCGCTGCTTAATGATGTAGGGTTCAAACTCGGCAGCGATATCTTGGATGGCTGCGGTGACGTCGTCTGCCGCGCGAACCTCGGTTGCCGCCATAATCTGCTGTGCCTTGGTCTTCGTCATAGTCGATTTGCTCCTTGCTGGTTTATCGCAAAATCGTACAAGCTCATTCCAGTATGCCACCTGCCGCTAGGGCTGGTAAAGTTGCCGTTTGCCGCTTGGGGTTTTGTTACAAGGGCGGGGGAGTACACTCGGGGGTGTTGAATTTCCTGCCAGAGATGGGGATGCCCATGCAACATATCGATCGGATTATCCGCTCCAAGAACGTCTTTACCGCGCAAGACGGCATCGATACCGCCCGCGAGCTGGCGATTGCCATCGCAGGCGACCGTATCGTCGCAGTCGGTGCGCCCGATGACGTGATTGCCGCCGCGCCTGCCGCCACGCCGGTTATCGACTACGGCGAGCAGTTTGTCTGCCCAGGTTTCCATGACGCTCATCTGCACTTCTTCCATACCTCGGTCGGCTCCTCGCCGTACATGCTCATGGATATGGGCACGTCCGAGGCGGCGCTGGTGCAACACGCGCTCGAGTTTTCCCAGGACCTGCCCGACGACGCTTGGGTTGTGACTCAGGGCTGGCGCGACTACCGTTGGGACCCGCCCGAGCATCCTACCAAGGCATCGCTCGATGCGGCATTCCCCGATCGCCCCTGCGTTATGTATTCGGGCGACGGCCATACGCTGTGGCTCAACAGCCGCGCACTCGAGGCGCTCGGCGTCACGCGCGACAGCGAGCCGCCAGCGGGCGGTGGCTACGACAAGGACGCAAGCGGCGAGCTCACGGGCATTGCTCACGAGGCGGCTGCCATGCAGCTGCTACCGCGCTGCCTTGAGTGGCTGGGGGAGGATCGCATTGCAAGCGCTTACGCCGATCAAATGAGGCGTATGGCCGAGCAGGGCATCACCTCGATATGCGATATGTCGCTCATGCCCATGCCGGGCTGCGATTTTATCCGCGACGATGTCTACGGCAAGCTACAGGCAGCCGGCAAGCTGGGCATCCGAGCCCATCTGTTCCCCACGTTGCTGGATGACCAATCGCGCTTAGAAGAACTGCAGACCCGCTACGCGAACAACGCGCTGCTCTCGGCGCCTGGTTTTAAGCAGTTCTTCGACGGCGTCTCGAGCGAGCACACGGCATATCTCACCGAGCCCTATACCAATCCGCGCTTCCCGGGCGATCAAGGTCGCCTGACGGTTCCTGCCGAGCGCATGCGTAAGCTGGTTCTGGCGGCTGCGGAGCGCGGCCACACTGTGCGTATCCACGTCATCGGCGACGGTGCGATTCATGCCGCGCTGGATATCTTCGAGGAGGCCGCCGACCTGTACGGCCTGCCCCAGCACGGCCATAACACACTCGAGCATCTGGAGAACCTCCTGCCCGAGGACATCGACCGCCTGCGCAAGCTCAACGTGGTCGCCTCGAGCCAGCCCTGCCACATCACGCTCGATCCGGGTGGCCCAGAGCGCGACCTTGGCCTGGAGCGAAGCCGAATCATGTGGCCGTTCGCAACCTATAAGCAGCGCGGCATCCGCCAAGCCTTCGGTACTGACAGCCCTATCACGTCCGTTACCAGCATGAATGTGCTCTACACGGCTATTACGCGCCAAGACCCCAAAAGCCACTGGCCCGAGGGCGGCTGGCTGCCGAGCGAGCGCATCGATGCGGCAACGGCCCTGCGCAACTACACCCTGGGCAGCGCCTACGCGGCAGGCGACGAGCAAAACCTCGGCAGCCTGGAACCCGGCAAATACGCCGACCTGGTAGTCCTGGACCAAAACCCACTCACCATCGACCCCCAAGAACTCCAAGCCACCAAAGTCCAAGCCACCTACCTAGCCGGCAACCTGGTCTACGAGCGCTAATATTCATGTCGTACCGTTAAACGCGGCTCGGGCAGCATATTTTGGGATGGCGCTCGAGCCGCGTTTGTTTGCCGATGGGGGTTCGTTAGGAGCGTCCCCTCTCTGCTGGATTTGGGCGCAGGGTGGAAGCGCTGCTGCTCCGCGCGCTCAATTGGGACATCAGCGATGCTTTCTCTTAGCGTTTTGCATACTTCCAGTTGCAGATTGCATAAAAAAGCTGAGATGTTCTTTCCGGCCCTGATGTACCCCCGCCTGGGCCGTGCAAAAAACGGAGTATTCAGCACCGCGAGCTCTGCCGGTGCCGCTGCGGCTGAGTAACGTTACGGAGATTGACGTCATTTTGGGCTCCGGTACGGCGCGAAGTACGCCCATTTGTCCCAACGGGGTCTGCCCACCGACCAAAACCGCCCGCTGAAGGCGTTCTTGGGACCAATAAGGTATGTCCGGCGCGTATGCAGCCACCCTGGCCTGCTGAATACTCCCAAAAATGCACGGTGCTCCCCAGGGGACCCGTGCGCGCAGCGAAAACCATGCCCACGTTCCTATCCGCATCGCCATTTTGCTGCACTGACTTTTCTGAATGCCGGGCCCGAATTAGTTAACCTGGCTCCCGTGTGGCTCCGGAGGGGCGGGGCATAAGGTTTATCGTGAGTTCCGCACGAGCCGAAGGCCACTTAATGTGGCCTTCGTGCGAGCAGGACTGCCCGAGCAGGAAACCTTATGCCCCGCCCCTCCGGAGCCACACGGGAGCCACCGCTAAGTTATCCCCCCGCATTCAGAAAATCTAAGTGCCAAAAAATAAGATTTTTTGACTCCGTGTTGTATAACCCGCCATTCGTGGGTACCATTCAACGCGTACGCAAACAAAAAGGGTTAATTCGCGTGGCATAACCACGCGGCCCAAAAAGGAGGAGACAAGCATGTCGTCTTTGAAGCCGCTTGCAGATCGTGTTCTGGTCAAGCCCGACGAGGCCGAGCAGAAGACCGCTTCTGGTCTGTATATCGCCAGCAACGCCCAGGAGAAGCCGCAGCGCGGCACCATCGTTGCCGTTGGCGCCGGCAAGGTCAACGACAAGGGTGAGCGCATCCCCATGGACGTCAAGGTCGGTGACGTTGTCATCTACGGTAAGTTCGGTGGCAACGAGGTCAAGGTCGACGGCGAGAAGTATCTGCTGATGCGCGCCGACGACATCTACGCTGTCGTCGAGGCCTAGTCTCGTCAGAATCTCTGATTCGTCTTTGAACGCGATCGTCGCATAGGACTCGGAAGCGGCGACGCGAGTCACATTTCTTTTGGAGGATTACCTACCATGGCAAAGAACATTACGTTCAACACCGATGCCCGCGCCAAGCTCGCCAAGGGCGTCAACACTCTGGCCGACGCCGTTACCGTCACCATGGGCCCCAAGGGCCGTTACGTCGCTCTGCAGCGCACGTTCGGTGCCCCGACCATCACCAACGACGGCGTTTCCGTCGCTAAGGAGATCGAGCTCGAGGACAACATCGAGAACATGGGCGCTCAGCTGGTGAAGGAGGTCGCCACCAAGACCAACGACACCGTGGGTGACGGCACCACCACCGCAACCCTGCTCGCTCAGGCTATCGTCAACGACGGTCTGCGCAACGTCGCCGCTGGCGCCAACCCGCTGGCCATCCGTCGCGGCATCGACAAGGCCGTCAACGCCGCCGTCGCCGAGATGAAGAAGCAGGCCAAGCCGGTCGAGACCAAGGAGCAGATCGCTTCCGTCGGCACCATCTCCGCTGGTGACCCCGAGGTCGGCGAGAAGATCGCCGAGGCCATGGAGGTCGTGGGCAAGGACGGCGTCATCACCGTCGAGGATTCCCAGACGTTCGACATCACCATCGACACCGTCGAGGGCATGCAGTTCGACAAGGGCTATGTCTCCGCTTATTTCGTCACGGACAACGACCGCATGGAGGCCGTGATGAAGGATCCGTACATCCTCATCACCGACCAGAAGATCTCCAGCGTTCAGGACATCATGCCTGTTCTCGAGGCTGTCCAGCGCGCCGGCCGTGGCCTGCTCATCATCGCTGAGGACATCGATGGCGAGGCTCTGCCGACCCTGGTCCTCAACAAGATTCGTGGTGCTCTCAACGTCTGCGCCGTCAAGGCCCCGGGCTACGGCGATCGCCGCAAGCGCATCCTGGAGGACATCGCCGTCCTCACCGGTGGCCAGGCCGCTCTGGACGAGCTGGGCGTGAAGGTCGCTGACATCACCGCCGATATGCTCGGTACCGCTAAGTCCGTCACTATCTCCAAGGACAACACCGTCGTCATCGGCGGCGCTGGCTCCAAGGAGGCCATCGACGCCCGCATCGCTCAGATCAAGGGCGAGATGGAGAACACCACCTCTGACTTCGACCGTGAGAAGCTCCAGGAGCGCCTGGCCAAGCTCTCCGGTGGCGTTGCCGTCATCAAGGTCGGCGCTGCTACCGAGTCCGAGCTCAAGGAGATCAAGCACCGCGTCGAGGATGCCCTGCAGGCTACCCGCGCTGCTGTCGAGGAGGGCATTGTCGCCGGTGGCGGCGTCGCCTTCATGGACGCTGCTCCTGCGCTCGATGCTGTCGAGATCGACGACCCCGAGGAGAAGATCGGCGTCGATATCGTCAAGAAGGCTCTGACCGCTCCGGTCGCTACTATCGCCAAGAACGCTGGCTTTGAGGGCGCTGTCGTGGTCGACAAGGTTGCCGAGCTGCCCGCCGGCCAGGGTCTCAACTCTGCCAACGGCGAGTGGGGCGATATGATCGAGATGGGCGTCCTCGACCCCGTCAAGGTCAGCCGCGTCACCCTGCAGAACGCTGCTTCTGTCGCCAGCCTGATCCTCATCACCGAGGCTACCGTCTCCGATGTGCCCAAAAACACTCAGCTTGAGGACGCTATCGCTGCTGCTACCGCTGGTCAGCAGGGCGGCGGTATGTACTAAGGCCGACAAGGTCTAGAACTCCCACCGGGAATCCGGGGGCGTGACGGGGGCTTCTCTCCGGAACGTCCTCGGATTCCCTGCGTTTACGGCCTTGAGGTCGGCGGGCGGAGAAGGACGTGGTCGATAGGGATACGTGTCCCCTTCGCTGTTTCGCGCTTTGCGCGAAAGGCGCAGCACTTTGGGATGGGCGGGTACGTTATTGTCGCGCTGCTCTGTCCCGGCCGCATTTCTAGAGCGTTTCTCCCGCCATAAATTACCCTCGGCATACTTGCGCGAACGATTGCTCGTGCTACACTTGCAATTGCTGTTTCAGGGCGGGGTGAAATTCCCCACTGGCGGTAAATCGGGCGGTGTCAAAGGGGTGCCGTGGCGCAGGCGAGATACCTGCGACCGAGCCGATGAGTCCGCGACCCGTGCGTGTGTTGGTTCGCATGCCGGCTGAACTGGTGAGATCCCAGTACCAACGGTTAGAGTCCGGATGAAAGAGGCAGGTGATCTTATGTCTGAACAGTCGCAGCATATCCATTTTGAGAACACGAATAGGTGGAGCACCAAACAGCTCGTTACCATGGCGCTGATGTGCGCCTTGGGCGCCCTGTTTATGTACGTGCAGCTGCCCATTCTTCCCTCGGCGCCGTTTTTGACGTATGACCCGTCGCTGGTGCCGGCGATGGTGTGCGGGTTTGCGTATGGTCCTGGTGCCGGCACTGCTGTTGCCGCCATGGCGATCGTTATCCATGCGCTCACCACGGGTGACTGGGTCGGCGCGCTTATGAACCTGGTTGCCACGCTGGGCTACATTCTGCCCGCGGCTATCGTCTACCAGAAGATGCATACCTATAAGGGTGCCGTGATTGGCCTGGTGCTCGGCGTCATTGCCGCTACGGCGTTGTCTATGGTCGCAAACCTTACCATTGGCGTATGGTTCTGGTATGGCTCGGTCGATGTGATCGCCCCGCTTATGATTCCTGCCGTGCTGCCGTTCAACCTTATCAAGACCGTGCTTAACTCGGTGTTGACGCTAGCGGTGTATAAAGCAGTCTCCAACCTCATCACGCCTAAAAAGGACCAGGTCAAAGGCCGCGCATGATTGAGTGTCGGGGCGTTTCCTTTAGCTATGACGGTGCCGTACCGGCACTCGACGGCGTCGATCTGAACATCGAGGACGGGGAGTTTTTCTGCATCCTCGGTGGCAATGGGTCGGGCAAGTCGACGTTTGCCAAGCATCTGAATGTGCTGCTGCAGCCCGATGCGGGCACGGTACGTATCAACGGTATGGATGCGTCCGATCCCGAGCTGGTCTACGACATTCGTTCGACCGCAGGCATGGTGTTCCAGAATCCCGACGACCAGCTGGTGGCAACGCTTGTCGAAGATGACGTTGCGTTCGGTCCCGAAAACCTTGGCGTGCCATCGGCGCAAATTGCGCAGCGCGTACGCGAGGCGCTGAAGGGCGTGGGCCTGGTGGGCTTTGAGCGCCACGAGACCCATGCGCTTTCGGGCGGTCAAAAGCAGCGTGTGGCGCTTGCCGGTGTGCTCGCCATGGAACCGCGCGTGCTCATTTTGGACGAGGCGTCCTCGATGCTCGATCCGCGCGGGCGCAAGGGCCTTATGAAGGCCTGTCACGTGCTGCACGAACGCGGCATGACCATCGTGATGATTACGCACTTTATGGAAGAGGCCGCCGAGGCCGATCGTGTCGCGGTGTTTCGGGCGGGGCGCGTTGCCATGCTCGGTACGCCCGAGGAGATTCTGACGCGGGCAGATGGGCTCGTGGAGCTCAACCTGGATATGCCGGCGTCGTGCTGCTTGGGCATGGCGCTTCGTGCGAAGGGCGTGCCCGTTCATGCGCGGGTGCGCGAGGCGGATATGGTCGCCGAGATTGCGCAGGTATATGCCGACCGGAGTGGGGAAGACACCGCAGGGCGGCCTTCTGCATCCGATTCTCGTGTGCTCGACAACGTCTCCTCTGCAACCGACGGGACAGCCGTGTCGGAGCCCGTCATCGAGATTTCGCACCTCTCGCATAGTTACTCGCTGAGTGCCCGCGAGCGCCGTCGATGGCGCAAGCGCTCGGCCACTGCGGGCAAATCGAATAAACAGGCTCTCTGGGGAAACGACCCCAGCAGCCCGTGGGCGCTGCGCGATGTATCGCTGACGGTGCGTCGCGGCGAGTTCCTGGGCTTGGCAGGTCATACCGGTTCGGGTAAGTCGACGCTAGTCCAGCATCTCAACGGTTTGATTCGCCCCCAGGAGGGATTCGTTCGCGCGCTGGGGCTCGACCTGGCAAACAAGAAAGATGCCGCCGCGGTTAAGGCCAAGGTCGGCGTGGTGTTTCAATATCCCGAGCGTCAGCTGTTTGCCGAAACCGTGACGCAGGACGTGGCGTTTGGCCCGCACAACCTTGGCTTGCCGCAAGATGAAGTCGACCGTCGCGTCGAGTCGTCGCTCTCGCGCGTGGGCCTCGACCTTTCTACGGTCGGCGACAAGAGTCCCTTTGAGCTTTCGGGCGGTCAGCAACGGCGTGTGGCATTCGCCGGTGTGCTCGCCATGGAGCCCGAAGTCCTGGTGCTCGATGAACCCATGGCGGGGCTCGATCCGGCTGCGCACAGGGATTTCCTTGAGCTTATCGATCGACTTCACCGCGATGGCCTGACCGTTGTCATGGTTTCGCATAGTATGGATGACCTGGCCAATTGCTGCGACCGCATCGTCGTGATGAACGAAGGTGCGGTGTTTGCAGAGGGAACCCCCGCGCAGGTGTTTGCACATGCCGATGAGCTCAAGTCGATCGGCTTGGGCGTACCTGCTGCCCAGCGCATGGCGTTGGCGCTCGCGGAGGCGGGCGTGCCGCTGCGTTGCGGCGGGCTCTATACGGTTGAGTCGCTGGCAGACGAGTTGGTGGACCTGCTAATCGGTCGCTCGGACGGTCCTTCTAACGTCGCGGACATTGCTAAATCCAAGACGGTCGCGCGAGAGGAGGGCTGCTAATGGAGGCGTTTTCGTTTGGCAGCTACTATCCGAGCGATAGTGCGATCCATCGCCTGGATCCGCGCACCAAGCTGCTCCTGGGCTTTGTGTTTTTAATCACGACGCTGACCGTCGGCGGCTTCCGCGGACTGGCCCCGGTCGCAATTTTCGTCGTGCTGATCTATGCCGTGTCCCGGGTGCCGGCTCATCGCGTTCTGTCGTCGATGGCGCCGCTGCTGGCAATCGTCGTCGTGGTCGCGGTGCTCAACTTGTTTACCGATCAGAGTGGGCGCATCCTGTGGCAGCTCGGCTTTTTGCAGATAAGCGAGGGCTCGCTGCATTCCGCCGTCTTTATGGCGTGCCGCCTGACCTTGATGATGGCCGGCATGAGCGCCATTACGCTCACCACGCCTACGCTCGACCTCACCGCGGGCTTTGAGCGCCTGCTCGCACCGTTTGCGCGCGTGGGGCTCCCTGCGCATGAGCTCGGCATGATCATGGGCATCGCGTTGCGCTTTATGCCGCAGTTTGCCACCGAGATGAAGCAGACGGCGGACGCGCAGGCAAGCCGCGGCGCACGCGTAACGGGTGGCCCGCTCGGCGGCGTGCGTATGCTCGGCAGTGTGGCGATTCCACTGTTCACGGGCGTGTTCCGTCATGCCGAGACGTTGTCTGCCGCCATGGATGCACGCTGCTATCACGGCGAGCAGGGCCGCACGCGTCTGCATGCACTTGCATTTCGCCGCGGGGATGCGCTGGCTGCGGTTGTGACGATGCTGCTGCTTGCGTGTGTCATCGTCGTCAACCTTCAACTTGTTTAGGCGCGATTCGAGCGCAAGAAAGGGGCCCCTATGACCGACAACGACCGCACGGCTCAGCTTGAGCGCGCCTGTTCGTATCTCAGGCGCATTCCGGCGTGGTATCTGGCCACGACCGATGTGACCGACGGGCATCAGCCTCGCGTGAGGCCGTTTTCGTTTGCCATGGTCGATGACGGTAAGCTGTGGTTTTGCACGTCGCGCGACAAGGATGTGTGGGCGGAGCTGAGTGCGAATCCCAAGTTTGAGCTCTCGGGCTGGAAGCCGGGGGAATGTTGGATCGTGTTGACCGGCGAGGCCGCACTTGAGGACGACGCGGTTGCGAGCGACAAGGTGCGTCAAGCGGGTTTTAAGCACATGGTGGGCATCGGCGAGGAACACGAGAGTGCCAACGACGGCCGCCTTGCGTTCTTTTCGGTCCGCAACATTGCCGCGCGCTTCTGTGATATCGACGGCAGCGAGGAGCGCCTGGAGCTCTAACGTTTACCAACCAGTCAAATGAGCTAGCGGCAGGAGGAACCGTGGACGGATTGAATACGGTGTTGGAGTATCTGACGTCGGTGCCGGCATGGTATTTGGCGACGAGCGTTGACGGACAGCCTCATGTGCGTCCGTTTTCGTTTGCGCAGATCCAGGATGGCAAGCTGTGGTTTGTAACAGCGCGCACCAAAGATGTGTGGCAAGAGCTGCTGCAAAACCAGCGCTTTGAGGCCACGAGTTGGTGGCCGGGCCATGGCTGGCTTATCTTGCGCGGGCGTGCCGGCTTGGATGACCGGGCTTTAGGCGAAATGCGCGAAGCCGGGTGGAAGCATCTAGAGCACCTGGGCGAGCACTATGAGGGGCCTAACGACCCCACGCTCGTCTTCTTTAGCGTCGAGGATCCCGAGGCTTTTATCTGCCATCACGACGAATGGGTGCCGGTCGAGCTCTAGCCAGCTGGCTCATCCTAACAACTTGGTTTTCGCATGGGCGGGCCCCGTATTGCCCGGCGCCGTTAGGAGCGCCGGTCAATACGGGGCCCGCTCCATTTGTCAATTCCTTCAAGCGAATGTGTCGGGAATGTTTCAATGCATGAATATGCAAGCCATTTACGTAATCATGCATCTTTTGGTGCTAAAGTTTCAACCCACTTCATAACGACCGCTGCGAAATGCGCATCGGTGCATAAATCGCAGACAAGGAGTCTGATATGTCTTTGAAGGTTGGAATCGTCGGCGCGGCTGGATATGCCGGAGCCGAGCTCATTCGCCTCGTCCTCGGTCATCCCGAGTTTGAACTTGTTGCCATTACGTCCAACGCCGATGCCGGCCAGCCGCTGTCCGCGGTGTATCCGAGCTTTGCTGGTGTGAGCGATCTGGTTTTCACCACGCATGACGCCCCCGAGCTCAAGAGCTGCGATGCGGTTTTTCTTGCCGTGCCGCACACGGCTGCCATGGCACAGGTACCCGCGCTGCTTGCATCGGGCGTCTCCTGCTTTGATCTTTCGGCCGACTACCGTCTGAACGACGCGTCCGTCTTTGAGACATGGTATGCCGCCGAGCATACGAGCCCCGAGCTGCTCAAGACCCGTGCCTTCGGTCTGCCCGAGCTGTTCTGCCAAGACTTGGAGACCGCCGTATCCGACCATGCCGACGGCAAGCCCGTGCTGGTCGCCTGCGCCGGTTGCTATCCCACCGCAACGAGCCTTGCCGCCGCGCCCGCCGTGCGCGCGGGCTGGGTGGCCGAGAACGGCCCCGTGATTGTCGATGCCATTAGCGGCGTGACGGGCGCCGGTAAGTCCTGCAACGCCCGCACCCATTTTTGCAGCGCCGACGAGAACTTGGAGGCCTACGGCGTGGGCAAGCATCGCCACACGCCCGAGATTGAGCAAATCCTTGGCCTGACCGATCGCGTCGTCTTTACCCCGCACCTGGCACCGCTCAAGCGCGGTCTGCTCTCCACGGTGACGCTGCCGCTCGCGCCGCAGGCTCTCGACACGCTGGCTCTTGAGGATGTCGTCGACCATTACAAGCAGTTCTACGCCGGTCGCACCTTTGTGCGCGTGCTCGATGCCGGCCAGCAGCCCAAGACGGCTTCGGTCGTCGGCACCAACGCTGCCCAGATTGGCCTCGCGCTCAACAAGCGCGCGGGCGTGCTGGTGGCGACGGGCGCCATCGACAATCTGTGCAAGGGCGCTGCGGGCCAAGCGGTCCAGTGCGCCAATATCGTCTTTGGCTTTGACGAGCGACGAGGCTTGCCCACAGTGGCGTGCCCGGTGTAGCACATTCGATTGTTAACGATTTGGTAGTCGGGCATCGAGTGGGGCGCCACTCTTAAGCTGGTTTCATGATCACGACTGGCATGGCGCACCAACCGATGTCCGTTTTTTGTTTGACATAAGGAGTCATAAAGACGATGAATACCGAGCTGTTTGATATCAAGATTCGCGCCGTCGAGGGTGGCGTTACGGCTGCGGCTGGTTTTAAGGCTGCAGGCATCCACGCTGGGTTCCGCAAGAACCCCGAGCGTCTGGATTACGCGCTCGTCGTGCCCGATAAACCCTGTCCCGGTGCTGGCGTGTTTACCACCAATCGCTTTTGCGCGGCGCCCGTGCAGGTGAGCCGTGCCAACCTGGGCGGTACCGACAAGGGGTACGGTATCATCGCCGGCATTTCGGTCAACTCTGGCAATGCCAACGCCGCCACGGGTGAGACCGGCCTTGCATGCGCGCGCGAGACGTGCAGCATCGCATCGCAGGTCATCGGCTGCGAGCCTCAGCAGATTCTGGTTGCCTCCACGGGTGTAATTGGCCAGATTCTGCCGATCGACACGTTTGAGACCGCCATTCCTGCTGCCTACGAGGCGCTCTCCGCCCACGGTGGCGCCGATGCCGCTCGCGCCATCATGACGACCGACACGCACTCCAAGGAGTACGCCGTGTCCTACGTCAGTGAGGCTGCGGGTCATGCGGGCAATGTCTATACGGTAGGCGGAATGTGCAAGGGCTCGGGCATGATCATGCCCAACATGGCCACCATGATCGCAGTTATCACTACCGATGCCCCCGTCGAGCCTGCGGCACTTCATGCCCTGCTGCTCTCGACCGTCAAGCAGACCTTTAACAAGGTAACGGTCGATTCCGACACCTCGACCAACGACACCTGCACCATGCTTGCCTCCGGTGCCGCTGCCGCAGATGCCGAGCCTATCGTCGAGGGCTCCGATGCCTTTGACGAGTTGACATTTGCCGTGCACGAGGTGTGCGAGAGCCTGGCGCGCAATATCGCCGCCGATGGTGAGGGCGCATCCAAGCTTGTTACGGTCAACGTTACCGGCGCCGTGAACGACGAGGAGGCCGATATCGCCGCCCGCGCCGTTGCCAACTCGCCGCTCGTTAAGACCTGCATCGCCGGCCATGACTGCAATTGGGGCCGCGTTGCCATGGCGCTCGGTAAGTGCGGCGTGAAATTTAATCAGGAAGACGTTTCCATCGACATGATGGGCATGCCTGTCTGTCGCGACGGTCTGACTGTTCCCTTCGATGAGGACGAGGCCCTGCGACGTTTTGAGGTGCCCGAGATTGTGATCTCGGCCGACCTCGGCGCAGGCGATGCGGCAACGACCGTCTGGACCTGCGACCTCACGCACGAGTACATCTCGATCAACGGCGACTACCGTTCCTAAACTCCAGGCGCGCTGTGCATCTCGTCGCGATTGCGGACGGCGGAGCACGGCGCGATAACGATACGAAAGACGAGGCAGACTATGAAATTCGCACGCGATTGTCGCTCGAGTGAATCCAACGAGGCAACCGCGCAGCTGCTGTTTGAGGCGCTGCCGTGGATTAAAAACCTGACCGGCAAGACGGTCGTTATCAAGTATGGCGGAGCCGCCATGGTCGACGAGCAGCTGCGCCGCGACGTGATGAGTGACATCGTCCTGCTTAAGATCATCGGCATGCGCCCCGTTATCGTGCATGGCGGCGGCAAGGCCATCAATGAGGCGTTGAGCCACTATGACATCCCTGTCGAGTTTAAGAACGGCCAGCGTGTGACCACGCCGGCGACCATGGATATCGTGCGCGAGGTGCTGGGCGGCAAGGTCAACCAGGAGCTGGTCGCTGCCATCAACCGGCACGGCAACCTGGCCGTGGGCGTGTCGGGCAGCGATGCCGGCACGCTCATCGCCGAGCCGCTCGACCCCGAGCTCGGTCGCGTGGGCAAGGTCACGCACGTCAACACCGACTATATCGAGCGCTTGCTCGATAGCGAGTACATTCCCGTCATCGCTACCGCTGCGGCGGGGGAGGACGGCGGCTTCTTTAACATCAACGCCGACACCGCCGCCGGTGCTGTTGCGGCGGCGCTCCATGCGCATAAGGTGATCTTCCTTACCGACGTCGATGGCCTGTATAAGGACTTTAGCGACAAGGATTCGCTTATCTCCAACCTGACGCTCGACGAGGTCAATGAGATGCTCTACGGCGGCGAGGTCGATAAGGGCATGATTCCCAAGCTGCGCGCGGCCGTCGATGCGCTTGCCGGCGGTGTATTTCGTGCCCACATCATCAACGGCACCACGCCGCATTCGCTGCTGCTGGAGCTGCTGACCGATGCCGGCGTCGGCACCGTGATCCATTCCACCGAGACGGCTTACGAGTTCGATACGCATTCGCATCCGCTTTCGACCTTTGCGGCGCGTCTGGCCGAGAACCTCGACGAGGTCGAGAAGCTCCAGACGGTCTAGCTGACCGCAGCCGCCCCATTCCTGCACCCATAGGCCTGCGCCGTCCGGCGCTCAACGAAAGGCATTCCATGTCACTTGCAGCTCAGCAATCGCTTGAATCCCATTACGTTATGCATACCTTTGGCCGCTCTCCGGTCGAGTTTGTCGAGGGTCACGGCATGAAGCTCACCGGCGACGATGGCCGTGAGTACCTCGACTTTCTTGCCGGCATCGGCGTGTGCAGCCTAGGTCATGGTGACCCGGCCGTGCTCTCGGCGCTCGAGGCACAGACCAAAAAGCTCATGCATGTCTCCAATTACTTCTACATTGAGCAGCGCGGACAGGTCGCGGCGCTGCTGTCCAAGCTTGCTAACGACGACGTAGATGGTGCGCGCGTGCTTGCCGATGCCATTGCCGCCGGCGATGAGACCACGGCAGCTGCTCTTGGTGCCCCGGCTGCGGATGAGCAGGTTTGGGAGACCTTCTTTGCCAACTCCGGCGCTGAGGCCAACGAGGGCTCGATGAAGCTCGCGCGCCTGTATGCCAAACGTGCCGGTAACGGCGGCAACACTATCGTGTGCATGCGCGGCGGCTTCCACGGCCGTACGCTCGAGACCATTGCCGCCACCATGCAGGATTGGCTGCAGGACAGCTTCCGCCCGCTGCCGGGTGGCTTTGTGGCCTGCACGCCCAACGATATCGATGAACTGCGTGCGATCTTTAAACAGCTGGGGGGCGAAATTTGTGCCGTGATGCTCGAGCCGATTCAGGGCGAGAGCGGTGTGCACCCCATGACCGAGGAGTTTATGGCGGCAGCGCGCGACCTGGCACACGAAGTGGGCGCCGTGCTTATCGCCGACGAGGTCCAGTGCGGCATCTTCCGCTCCGGCAAGCCGTTTGCATTCCAAACCTATGGCGTGGAACCCGACATCATGAGCCTTGCCAAGGGCATTGCTGATGGCGTGCCCATGGGTGCCGTCGTGGCAAAGAAGGAGATTGCCGACGTGTTTAAGCCGGGCGACCACGGCTCGACCTTTGGCGGTAGCTGCTTGGCCATCGCGGCGTGTGCCGCGACGCTCTCCGCACTCGTGCGCGGCGATTATGCCGACCACGCTGCCAAGGTAGGCGCCTATATGGAGGCAAAGCTCGCCAAGCTGCCGAACGTGACCGAGGTGCGTGGCCGCGGCTTGATGCTCGGCTGCGATCTGGACGATACTGCGGGTGATGCACACGACGTTGTGGCCCGTGCATTGGGGGCTGGTGCCGTGATTAACGCTACGGGTGCCCATACGCTGCGTTTCCTGCCGCCGCTCGTCTGCGAGGAATCCGACGTGGACAGTCTGATCGAGATCCTGTCGGACGTTTTGGCCTAACACAGCGAAATAACTTAACTTTGACCGGGTTCCGGACTGCGGACGTGCCCTATGTGGCATGATTCAGCGGTCTGGAGCCCGTTTTGCCTTAGATTTGCTAAGGCGGGGAGACCTGCTGGTCAAAAAACATCAAATATGAGTACTGTTATCGATTTGGTAGCAGCAATTTTGGACTAATAAGGCCAGATAGCTAGCCGAAATGGCGATGAATGTACGATTTTGATCCAATTGTTAGTCCTTATAATGGACATATGTTGCGTAACTTAAGCAAATACTATCTTTTGATATGTTGTAAGCAAGGTGGCAGTACTCATTTTTGCCATTTTCTGGCCACGGCCTTTGTGACAGACGTGCTGGTGGGTTCGAATCCCATGCGTTGGGCCTGAAAAAAAGAAAGGCCTCCATCGCTGGAGGCCTAACAATTCAGTGGTGGGCGATGAGGGATGTCGCGTGCGGCTGACGCCGTCCGCTCTCGCTTCGGGCCTACGGCCCTCGCGTGCTGCGCTGGAAAACGCTTCGCGTTTCCTCAGCTCCGCACCCTTTCGGGTTCGAATCCCATGCGCTGGGCCCAAACAAAAACGGTCCACTTGCGAGGACCGTTTCCAATTCAATGGTGGGCGATGAGGGATTCGAACCCCCAGCCTTGTGCGTGTAAAGCACCTGCGCTAACCGTTGCGCCAATCGCCCGTGCGGAGAGAGTATAGCAAAACAATCGCCTCATTCACCTCATATCCATTAAAGGTAACCGACGCGTGTCACAGCGGAGCTGATTCAGTTGAGATTGCCTGAACATTCCGCCCCTCTTTACGCCCTCGGGTATACTCAAAAGCTACTGATTCGATTTGATGCCCAGCAACAGCAGAGGGGATAGTATATGTGCGGTTTTGTCGGTTTTGTCGGTGGGACGGATAACCAATCCGAGGTGCTCACCAAGATGATGGACCGCATCGTCCATCGCGGTCCCGACATGGGCGGTCAGTTTATCGACGGCCGCGTTGCCCTCGGCTTCCGCCGCTTGTCGATCCTCGACCTGACCGAGGCTGGCGCCCAACCTATGGCCAACGAGGACGGTAGCGTCGTCATTGTCTTCAACGGCGAGATCTACAACTTCCAAGAACTCCGTTCCGAGCTCGAGGCCAAGGGCTACAAGTTCCACTGCGGCGCCGACACCGAGAGCCTTCTGCACGGCTACGAGGAGTGGGGCGAGGCAGTACTCGATCGCTTGCGCGGTATGTACGCCTTCGTCATCTGGGACAAGAAGAAGAACAAGCTTTTTGGCGCCCGTGATATCTTTGGCATCAAGCCGCTCTACTACTATCCCATGGCCGATGCGGGCGACGGCGCTCCGGGCGTGCTCTTTGGTTCCGAGATCAAGAGCTTCCTAGACTACCCGCACTTCCACAAGGCGGTCAACAAAAAGGCCCTGCGTCCGTACATGACGCTGCAGTATTCGGCAACCGAGGAGACCTTCTTCGAGGGGGTCTACAAGCTGCCGCCGGCGCATTACTTTACCGTAGACATCCCGACCGGCAAGATGAACATCGAGCGCTACTGGGATTGCGATTACTCTGCCGTCGAGAAGCCGTTCGAGGAGTACGTCGACGAGCTGGACGAGGTCGTGCACGAGAGCGTCGAGGCCCATCGCATCGCCGACGTTAAGGTCGCGTCGTTCCTCTCCGGCGGCGTCGACTCCAGCTACATCGCCGCTTGCCTCATGCCCGACAAGACCTTCTCGGTGGGCTTTGACTACAAGAACTTCAACGAGACCAACTACGCCAAGGAACTTTCTGACAAGCTCGGCGTCGAGAATGTCCGCAAGATGATAACCGCCGACGAGTTCTTCGGTGCGCTCGAGGACATCCAGTATCACATGGACGAGCCGCAGTCCAACCTGTCTTCCGTGCCGCTGTGGTTCTTGGCCGAGATGGCCCGCAAGGACGTCACCGTCGTGCTTTCGGGCGAAGGCGCCGACGAGCTCTTTGGCGGCTACGCCTACTACGAGGACACGGTCCCAGTCCGCAAGTACAAAAAGATGGTGCCGCTGCCCATCCGTCGCGCGCTCGGTAACCTGGCGCTGCATATGCCGTACTTCAAGGGACATAACTTCCTGGTCAAGGGTGCCGAGATTCCCGAGAAGTCGTTCCTGGGACAGGCTCTGGTATGGCCGGAGCGCGAGGTCGACGGCGTGCTCAAGCCCGAGTACAACACCGGCGATGGCGCCTTCGAGCTTGCCGCTCCCATCTATGCGCGCGTGAAGGGTCAGCCCGAGCTGGTCAAGAAGCAGTACCTGGACATGAACATGTGGCTCCCGGGCGACATTCTGCTCAAGGCCGACAAGATGTGCATGGCGCACTCGCTGGAGCTGCGCGTGCCCTTCCTGGACCGCAAAGTCATGGAGTTCGCCGAGCACATTCCCGACCGCTACCGCATCAACGAGAACGGCAACAAACAGGTACTCCGCCACGCTGCCAACAAGTCGCTGCCCGATGAGTGGGCCACCCGTCCCAAGGTGGGCTTCCCGGTGCCGATTGTCTACTGGCTGCGCGAGCAAAAGTGGTACGACTATGTCAAGGAGTACTTCACCGCGCCGTGGGCAAGCGAGTTCTTCGATACCGACGAGCTCATGCACCTGCTCGATCTGCACTTTGCGGGCAAGGGCGATTTCCAGCGCAAGATCTATACGCCGCTCGTGTTCCTGGTGTGGTACAAGCGCTTCTTTATCGACGAGGACCAGCCCGCTGTTCAGGCTGCCTAGCCTCGGCTTACGAACGCCTGCGCGTAACGGCTCCTCCGGGAGCCGTTTTTGCGTGGGTGCGTTTCAGTTACTATAAAAACCGTCCCTGCCAAATGGCTGAGAAAGGCGAAAGATGCACCATTCGGATTCCGCGACCGTGACCACGGTCGATACGCTTGCCAAGCTTCTCGATGTGTGCGGCGAGCTGCGCGCATCAGAGCAGGTTGACGAGCGTGCCGTGACCGGCTGCTCGTTTGATTCGCGCGCGGTCTCGGCAGGTGACGTGTTCTTTTGCAAAGGCGCTGCCTTTAAGCCCGCGTTTTTGAGTATGGCGCTCGATGCGGGCGCCGTCGCATTTGTGTGCGAGGAGTCGCTGGTCGAGTCTCTGGAGCCGCTGGCGAAGGAGAACGGCGCGGCGATGCTGGTCGTGGACAGCGTCCGCACGGCCATGGCCCTGTTGCCGCCGGAGGTCTACGACCGTCCCGACCACGACGTCAAGATCGTGGGCATCACCGGCACCAAGGGAAAGACCACGGCCGCTTTTATGCTCCAGTCGATTATCAAAGCGGCGGGCGAGTCCTGCGGCATGATCGGCTCGGTGAGTACCGACGATGGTATCGAGTGCTACGAGAGCACCAATACTACGCCCGAGGCCCCCGAGGTCTGGCGCCATATCGCCAACTGCCGCACGTCCGGTCGCCAGTCCATGGTCATGGAGGTCTCGAGCCAGGCACTCAAGTACCAACGCGTCGAGAATCTGCCGTTTGACGTGGCGTGCTTCCTCAACATCGGCCGTGACCACATCTCACCGATCGAACACCCCACGTTTGAGGATTATTTTGAGAGCAAACTCAGGATCTTTGACCAGGCAAAGACCGCCGTGGTGAATCTGGGCACCGAAGAGGTTGACCGTGTGCTGGAGGCAGCGTCGACGGCCGAGCGCTTGGTGACCGTTGGCGTCGAGCATCCCGAGGCAAGCCTGTGGGCAAGCGATGTCCGCGTGGTCGGCTTTAACATTGAGTTTAACCTGCATGGCCTGTGTGCCGACGAGTCCGAGGCGGGGGAGAAGGTCCTGCTGGGCATCGCGGGCAACTTTAACGTGGAAAACGCGCTGGTCGCTATCGCCGCTGCGCACGAGATCGGCATCGGTATCGAGGCTATCAAGAAGGGCCTCTCCAAGCTTCGTGTGCCGGGCCGCATGGAGGTCGTGGAGTCGAAGGATGGCCGCGTGATTTGTGTTGTTGACTACGCTCACAACCAGCTTTCGTTCCGTTCGCTTTTCTCGTCGGTCAAGCGCGCGTTTCCCACTAGTCCAGTCATTGCAGTGTTTGGTGCTGCCGGCGGCAAGGCGCAGGAGCGCCGCGAGCAGCTTCCGCGCGAGGCCGCACCATATTCCGACCTGATGATTTTTGCCAACGAGGACCCGGCTCACGAGGACCCGATGAAGGTCTGTCGCGAGCTTGCCGAGCATGTTCCCGACGATACGCCGAACGAGATCATCCTCGACCGTGAAGCCGCTGTGCATGCGGCGTTCAAGGCGGCGCGCGAGGAGTACGTCAACCCCGATGCCCCCACCATTGTCTTGCTGCTGGCAAAGGGTGACGAGGAGCTCATGCACGTGGGCGACGAGTTCGTGCCCATCGAGAGCGACCTTTCGCTGGCCAATCGCCTGATCGATGTTACCCAGTTTGACTAATGAACCATGATGGCGGCGGCGCCCTGAGTGCGCTGTCGCCATAAGCGTGTTCCCTCAATCAAAACATGCCGTCCAAGTCCAAACCCTTCTACGTAAACGGAGTAACCATGTCCCACAACACCTTGCCGACCGTTGCCGAGCTTTCGGGCGAGATGCGCGAGCGCTTGGCCAAGGTCAAGTACGTCTTTACCGACCTGGATGCCACGATGCTCGCGCCCGGCTCGTGCGTGCTGCGCGACAACGACGGCAACCCCTCGACCAAACTCGTCGAGGCCGTCGTGGCGCTCGCTCGCGCTGGCATTCAGGTGGTTCCCACCTCGGGCCGCAACCGTACCATGATCCACGAGGACGCGCGCGTGCTCGGCCTCAACTCCTACATTGGTGAGATGGGCGGCCTGGTCATGTACGACCTCAAAGCCAACGATTGGGAGTATCTGACTGGCGACATGCCTTACGACCCCGCCTGCGGCCTTACTCCGCACCAGGTGATCGAGCAGACCGGCGTGTGCGAGAAGATTCTTGCCCGCTGGCCGCACAAGATCGAGTATCACAACGACATGTCGACCGGCTACAAGTACCGCGAGGTCACCGTCGGCATGCGCGGCGATGTGCCCGACAATGAGGTCCAGGCCATCCTGGACGAGGCCGGCTGCGGCCTGGTGTGGGCCTGTAACGGTCACCTGACGCATCTGTCCAAGCCGACGACGCTCGAGCTCGATCGCGTCGAGGACGGTCGCGCGTTTAACATCAATCCCGCCGGCCTCAACAAGGGCGTTGCCATCGCGCGCTTCTGCGAGCACCTGGGGATCGAGCGCGAGGAGACGCTCGCGCTCGGCGATTCCGAGTCCGACTTCTACATGGCCGATCACGTGGGCACGTTCTGCCTGGTCGAGAATGGCCTGACGAGCGCCGGCGCGCCCGAGTTCCTGGACGCTTGCGATAACGCCTACGTCACACGCGGCAAGATTGTCGACGGCTGGGTGGCAACGGCCGAGCTGCTGGTCGCGGCTCGTTCGTAGCGCGGTCCTATCGCACTGAGCCATATCTTTTCGAGAGAGAATCTGGTGAGGTAATGTCCGATATCGAGAATCCGGCAGGCGACACGCGCCCGATTGGCGTGTTCGATTCTGGTTTGGGCGGTCTGACGGTTGCACGTGCCATCGCGACGGCGCTGCCGCACGAGTCCGTCTACTACTTCGGCGACACCAAACGCTGTCCCTACGGCACGCGCACCGAGGATGAGGTGCGCTCGTTTGCGTTGCAGGCGGGCCGTTGGCTGTCGAAGCACGACGTCAAGATTATGGTCATCGCCTGCAACACGGCGACAGCTGCGGCCTTGCGTCTGGCCCAGCAGGTGCTCGACGTTCCCGTGATCGGCGTGATCGCGCCGGGTGCCCGTGCGGCAATCAACAGCACCCGTTCGCGTCGCGTGGGCGTGCTCGCCACCAACCTCACCATTCGCTCGGGCGCCTACACGCGCGCCATTCAGGATCTAGATGCCGGCGTCGATGTATACGGTTGTCCTGCCTCGAGCTTTGTCGAGGTTGTCGAACACGAGCTCGCCTCGGGCGCGCATCTGCAAGAGCAGTGGCTCGAGAACGAGGACATCTTCGATACGCCAGCCGTGCGAGCGCTGGTCGGCGCAACGGTTGAGCCGCTGCGCGATCGCGGAATCGATACCGTGGTGCTCGGCTGTACGCACTTTCCGCTGCTCGTGGGGCCTATTCGCCATGCGCTGGGGCCCGGGGTGCGTGTGGTGAGTTCCGCCGAGGAGACTACGCGCGAGCTGACCGATATCCTCACGCGCCGCGAGCAGCTGGCGGGCGACGCTGCCGAGCCTCAGCATCGCTTTGCGACGACGGCCGATAACATTGCCGAGTTTGCGGTGGCGGGTAGCTTTATCTTTGGCCAGCCGCTCAAGAGCATCGAACATATTGATATCGACGAACTGAAATAGATGTAGGGTTACCGTCCAAAGACTTGCCCTCTTCTTCTGCCGAAAGGATATTTCTATGGAGTACATGCAGGTCAACCGCGCCAACGGCCGTGCCGCCAATGAACTGCGCCCCGTCAAGCTCACCCGTGGCGTCATGAAGCACGCCCACGGCTCGTGTTTTGCCGAGTTCGGTGACACGCGCGTGTTGTGCGCCGCCACAATCGAGGAGGGCGTGCCGGGCTGGCGAAAGGGAGCTAAGGCCGGCTGGGTAACCGCAGAGTATGACATGCTGCCGGCGTCGACCGGCAAGCGCTGCAAGCGCGAGCACGCCAACCGCAAGGGTCGCTCCATGGAGATCGAGCGCCTCATTGGCCGCAGCCTGCGTACCGTCGTCAACATGAAGGCGCTCGGCGAGTACACCGTCACCGTCGACTGCGATGTGATTCAGGCCGATGGCGGCACGCGTACAGCGAGCATCACCGGCGCCTGGGTGGCGCTGCACGACGCCCTCGCCATGTGGGTCGAGGCGGGCAAGATCGAGCGCATCCCGCTTACCGGCCAGGTGGCTGCAATCTCCATGGGCGTTGTCGACGGCAATACGCTGCTTGACCTCGATTATTCCGAGGACAGCCATGCCGAAGTCGACATGAACCTCGTCGCCACCGACACCGGTGAGATGATCGAGCTCCAGGGCACTGGCGAGCAGGCGCCCTTTGACCGTAAGCGCCTCAACGCCCTGCTCGACTTGGGCGACAAAGGCATCGCCGAGCTCATCGAGCTTCAGCGCCAAGCCATCGCCTAACCTGCCAAAAAGGGACAGGTTTATTTTAGCAGGTTTTATCTGGGAAAACGTCGAAGTATAAGACTGCCGTTGATTGAGAGGGGAGAGGCGGAGGCCCTCGTCGCCCTCGGCGCGGCATTGCTATAGAGACAAGGAGACCACTCATGGCACTTGAGAAGATCGACATCGACACCCTCGACCCGGCGGCGACCATCGTCGTGGCAACCGGAAACGCTCATAAGCTCACCGAGATCGAGGCCATTTTGGGCAAGGTCATGCCCGAGGTGCGCTTTGTGGCGCTCGGCCAGCTGGGCGATTTTGAGGACCCCGAGGAAAACGGCACGACGTTTTTGGAGAACGCCATCATCAAGGCGCAGGCTGCGGTCGAGGAGACGGGGCTCATGGCCATTGCCGACGATTCGGGCCTGGTCGTCGACGCACTGGACGGTGAGCCCGGTGTGTATAGCGCGCGCTACGCGGGCGTTCACGGCGACGATACCGCCAACAACGCCAAGCTGCTCGTGAATCTGGAGGGCGTGGCCGACGAGGACCGCACTGCGCGCTTTATGAGCGTCGTCGCGCTCATCGATACGGACGGCCTGGTCACCTATGGCGAGGGCGCCTGCGAGGGCGTTATCGCGCACGAGGGTCGCGGCGATCACGGCTTTGGCTACGACCCGCTGTTCCTGCCGGTCGATACGCCGGGCAAGACTATGGCCGAGCTCACGGCGGACGAGAAGAACGCCATCAGCCATCGATTCCATGCGCTCGAGCACCTATCCGCCAAACTGACGGGCGAGGAGTAAGCCGTGCGTGCGGTGGTGCAGCGCGTACTCAATGCCGGCGTGACAGTCGACGGCGAGTGCGTGGGCAAAATTGGGCGCGGCTATCTGGTGCTGTTGGGCGTGGGCCACGGCGACACGCGCGCCGAGGCTGATAAGCTGTGGGGCAAGCTCCGCGGCTTGCGTATTAACGAGGACGAGAACGGCAAGACCAACCTGGCACTTGCCGATGTCGACGGCGAGGTTCTCGTGGTGTCACAGTTCACGCTGTTCGCCGACTGCCGCCACGGCCGCCGTCCGTCGTTTACCGATGCAGGCGCCCCCGATGTTGCCAACGAGCTCTACGAGTACTTCCTGACGCTCGTTCGTCAAGATGTCGAACACGTGGCGCACGGCATCTTTGGCGCCGATATGAAAGTCGACTTGGTCAACGACGGCCCATTCACCATCGTCTTGGACACCGATAGTCTTTAGGTTACGCGGTTTTACCAAACCGCGTAACAACTGGTCATGCGAGGTTGTCGTCTGGTACGTATTTGGGACGGGGTTTATTTAGCTACTTGCGTATGGCGGCAGCAGGGTGCTATAGTATTAGAGTTTTGTCTATCTTAGGGGTATTATCCCCTTTTTGAATTGCATCTTCTGGAGGCCCTGTTCATGGAAGAGATGGAAGTCAATCACGTCGACGACATCCACGAGAAGCTGACCGATATGGTGGGCGATCGCGTTAAGGTGAAGGCCAACATGGGCCGCACCCGCGTCGTCGAGCGCATGGGCACCATCAAGAGCGTCCATCCGGCAGTCTTTATCGTCGAGGTCGACGAGCGCCGTGGCCGCAAGTCGCGTCAGTCCTACCAGTATATTGATGTTCTCACCGGCCAGGTCGAGCTGTTCGACCCCGAGAGCGGCGAGCACATTTTTACCCCGCTCGGCAATCAGCTCGAGGAGCACTAGCGGTGACCGATTGGTCCCTGACCCTTTCCGCGCCGGCAAAGATCAACCTCTATCTGGGGGTTCATACCGAGCGTGACGACCGCGGCTACCATAAGGTCGATTCCCTGATGGCAGCCGTCGGTCTTGTCGATACCGTGACGGTTACGCCGGCACAGGCGCTGACCGTCCAGACGATTCCGACATCCGACTTTCCCATGCAAAAGAATACGGCGTATCGTGCTGCGCTCGCTATGGCCGAGCATTATGGTCGTGAAGCCAACGTCTGCATCACGATCGAGAAGTGCATCCCGTTGTGTGCCGGCCTGGGCGGTCCTTCGACGGATGCCGCGGCGGTCATTGTCGCCTTGGCAGAGCTGTGGGGTATCGACCGTGCCGATCCCGCGCTGGACAACATCGCGCGCGGCATTGGCGCCGACGTTCCCTTCTTTTTGCATGCCAGCCCTGCATTTTACGTGGGTGGGGGAGACGTGCTGGCAACCGAGTACCCCGCACTTCCCGCGACACCCGTCGTGCTGGTTAAGCCGCGCGAGGCAAGCGTTTCAACAATTGAAGCCTATCGACGTTTTGACGAGACCCCAGCGCCTGCGGACAAGCCCGGAGCGATCGCATCTGCCCTTCGCTCGGGAGACGCAGAGGCGGCCTACGCGCTCGTCCACAACAACCTGGGTGTCATTTCCGCGCAGATGGAGCCGCGGATTCAAACGGTGCTCGACTGGCTTCGTTCACAGGACGGTACCATTGCCACAAACGTGTGCGGTTCGGGTGCCTGCTCGTTTGCTCTCTGCGATAGCGCCGCCACGGCAGCCAATCTTGCGGCGACGGCTCAACAAAACGGCTGGTGGGCTTATGCAACGGAGCTCGTTTCCGACACGGTTCGCATTGAAGCGCCAAAGAAATAAAAATTTATCTAGCACGCGGCGAAAATCTTTGTTACTATAGTCGAGCTAACGGGTTGTGGCTCAGTTTGGTAGAGCACTGCGTTCGGGACGCAGGGGTCGCTGGTTCAAATCCAGTCAACCCGACCAGAGCATGAGGAGGGACCGCTTCTTGCGGTCCCTTTTTTTAGCTATTGTTGTGATACCGCGATACCCGCGGTATACTCATTCGAGCTTGTCTCGCTGTATTGTGGAGGTCTACATGTTTGGACTGAGGGCTCCTGAGCTCATCATTATTCTCGTCGTTGTCCTGATTATCTTCGGGCCCAAGAACCTGCCGAAGCTCGGCAAGTCCCTCGGCTCTACCGTCAAGAATATCCGTGAGGGTATGGAGGGCGACGATAAGGCCGAGACCAAGCAGGCCGAGGAGGTCGTGGTCGAGCAGTCCGAGGAGGACAAGGAGATCGCTGAGCTCGAGGCCAAGCTCGCTGCTGCCAAGAAGAAGCAGGCAGAGGACAGCGACGCGGACGCAGAGTAGTCCCATCCCTTTGGGGTGAGCACCTGACCGGCTTGCCCGCAGGCTAGCCGGTCTTTTTCGTTTTGTTGACAGTTGATTGTTTGATCAGAGTTGGGGAGATATCCGTATGGACGCAAGCCAGATCGTACTGACCGCTGAGGGCCGCCAGAAGCTCGTCGAGGAGCTCGCTTGGCGTGAGGGCGATTACGCCAAGGAGATCGTCGAGGACATCAAGGAAGCCCGCGCGTTCGGCGACCTTTCGGAGAACTCCGAGTACGACGCCGCTAAGGACAAGCAGGCCCAGAACGCCGCTCGTATTGCCGAGATCCAGGCCATCCTCGCCAACGCTCAGGTTGCTGCCACCACGGGCGATCTGACCGTCTCCATCGGTTCCACCGTTTCTCTGATTGATCCCAACGGTGAGGTCATGGAAGTCACGCTTGTCGGTACCACCGAGACCAACTCGCTCGAGCACAAGATTTCCAACGAGTCTCCGGTCGGCCACGCCATCATCGGTCACGGCGAGGGCGACTCCGTCGAGGTCGTTACGCCTTCCGGCAAGACTCGCGTCTACACCATCGCCAAGATTGCACGCTAGACCACGGTCCCGCGTAAAGGTATGTTTTCGCTCCCTGGGACCGAATCCTGGGGAGCGTTTTAGTTTGAGGAGCTAACTTATGGCAGAGAACCAGAACGCCGCAGATCAGGCATCGACGCTCAACGACGAGCGCGCCACCCGCCTGGCCAAGCGCGCCGCCCTGTTCGAGGCGGGCCAGAACCCCTATCCCGAGCACTCTGAGCTTGAGGACTACGTTGCCGATATCGAGGCTAAGTACGCCGAGCTTGCCGATGGCGAGGACACCGAGGACGTCGTGAAGATCGGCGGCCGTGTGGTCGCCAAGCGCGGTCAGGGCAAGATCATGTTCATCGTCGTACGCGATGCGACTGCCGAGATTCAGCTGTTCTGCCGCATCAACGACATGGACGAGGCTGCCTGGAATACGCTCAAGTCCCTCGACCTGGGCGACATCCTGGGCGTGACCGGCGTGGTTGTGCGCACCCAGCGCGGCCAGCTTTCCGTTGCCCCTAAGAGCGCGACCCTGCTTGCCAAGGCCGTTCGTCCGCTGCCCGAGAAGTTCCACGGTCTTTCCGATAAGGAGACCCGCTATCGCCAGCGCTATGTTGACCTGATCGCCAACGACGACGTTCGCGAGACGTTCCGTAAGCGTTCGCAGATTCTCTCCACCTTCCGTCGCTTTATGGAGTCCGACGGCTACATGGAGGTCGAGACCCCCATCCTGCAGACCATCCAGGGCGGCGCTACGGCTAAGCCGTTCATCACGCACTTCAACGCGCTCGATCAGGAGTGCTACCTGCGCATTGCTACCGAGCTGCACCTCAAGCGCTGCATCGTCGGCGGTTTTGAGCGCGTGTTCGAGATCGGCCGTATCTTCCGTAACGAGGGCATGGACCTTACCCACAACCCCGAGTTCACCACGATGGAGGCCTATCGTGCCTTCTCCGACCTCGAGGGCATGAAGGCGCTCGCCCAGGGTGTCATTAAGGCGGCTAACAAGGCCATCGGCAACCCCGAGGTCATCGAGTACCAGGGTCAGACCATCGACCTTTCTGGTGAGTGGGCCAGCCGTCCCATGACCGACATCGTCTCCGACGTGCTCGGCAAACAGGTCACCATCGATACGCCGGTCGAGGAGCTTGCTGCTGCCGCGCGCGAGAAGGGCCTGGAGATTAAGCCCGAGTGGACCGCCGGCAAGATTATCGCCGAGATCTACGATGAGCTGGGCGAGGACACCATCGTCAACCCCACGTTCGTGTGCGATTACCCCATCGAGGTCAGCCCGCTTGCCAAGCGCTTTGAGGACGACCCGCGCCTGACGCACCGCTTTGAGCTGGTTATCGCCGGTCACGAGTACGCCAACGCGTTCTCCGAGCTCAACGACCCGGTCGACCAGGCCGAGCGCTTTGCCGCCCAGATGGCCGAGAAGGCTGGCGGCGACGACGAGGCCATGGAGTACGACGAGGATTACGTGCGCGCCCTCGAGTACGGTATGCCTCCTGCGGGCGGCATCGGCATCGGTATCGATCGCGTGGTCATGCTGCTCACCAACCAGGCTTCCATCCGCGACGTGCTGCTGTTCCCGCACATGAAGCCCGAGAAGGGTTTCCAGTCCGGTGCCGCTGCCGCCAAGGCTGCCGAGGCCGGCAACACCGCGAGCCCGTTCGTCAAGCCGCTCAAGCCCACGGTTGATTATTCCAAGATTGCCGTCGAGCCGCTGTTTGAGGAGTTCGTCGACTTTGATACCTTCTCCAAGAGCGATTTCCGCGCTGTGAAGGTCAAGGCGTGCGAGGCCGTCAAGAAGTCCAAGAAGCTGCTGAACTTTACGCTCGACGACGGCACCGGCACCGATCGTACCATCCTCTCCGGCATTCACGGTTATTATGAGCCCGAGGACCTGGTCGGCAAGACCTTGCTCGCCATCACCAACCTGCCTCCGCGCAAGATGATGGGCATTCCCAGCTGCGGCATGCTCATCAGCGCTATCCACGAGGAGGAGGGCGAGGAGCGTCTCAATCTGATCCAGCTCGACGCTTCCATCCCCGCCGGCGCAAAGATGTACTAACTAGTTACGCGGTTCTACGAACCGCGTAACGGCTCGACACTGCGCGGGCCGCATTTGGACAATCTGACGTTCAATTTCAAGGGCGCGACCAGAAGGTCAGCGCCCTTTCGTTTCACGTCACCTTGTCTCAAATGCGGCCCGCTCGCTGACGTTGCCAATACATCGGCGTTGCCTTGGCCGTCAATAGTCATTGGGGACGTTCTTAAACGACTACCCAACGGCTATTGAGCACATGGCTCGCATGGCAGCCGTCTCTTTTATGTTTCCTTTAGCCGTCGCTGCCTAGGATGGGGGTTAGTCGGTAGGAAGGGAGCGTCTATATGGACGACGCGAGCGAGCGTGCAATCGAAGAGGACATGCTCGATCAGTTCAATTACTTTGACGATGAGGATGAGGAGCTAATCGATCGTCGCGAGCCGGCATCGCTTGACTCATTTGATCTGGTCGATGAAGAGACTGATGAGGTTGAGGACGAATCAACGGAGCCCCCACAGTCTTCGCGCCTTGACTCGCTGCTTTCGAGAGCCCCCATGCACCACGGTGTTCGTGCCGGCGCACTCCATATGAAAACAGACTGGCACCAGATCGTGACGGCAGGCGATGAGCTTGCCGTCGATGCGCCGCTCACCGATAAGTCATCCATCATCTGCCGCACCGGTATGCTTATGCTCGCGAGCGGAACGGGTGCCTGGCGTGTACGCGATACCATGAATCGCGTTGCCGCCGTACTCGGTGTCACCGTCCACGTTGACTTAAGTCTTCTGTCGTTTGAGTGCACCTGCATCGAAGATGGCCACTGCTTTAACGAGGTTGTCAGCCTGCCCACAACGGGAGTCAATACCCATCGCATTTGGATGATGGAGAGCTTCCTAAAGGAAATCGAGACGTATGGGCGCCGGTTTACCGTGCACGAATACCACGAGATGCTCAAGACCGTTGAGAGTTCAAAACCCGATTACTCTCCCTGGCAACAGGGCCTTGCGGCAGCTTGTGCTTGCGGCGCCTTCGTCTTTTTGCTCGGCGGCGGCCCTATCGAGATGGCCTGCGCATTCGTAGGCGCTGGTGTTGGCAACTTTGCTCGCTCTCATATTCTCAAGCAGGGTCTTGGCCAGTTTAGCGCGCTGACGATTGGCGTTGCGCTCGCTTGCGTTTCGTATCTGCTGGCATTGCTCGGCCTTGGCCAGGTCGTACCGGGGGCAATGTCGCACCAAGAAGGCTATATCGGCGCCATGCTCTTTGTGATTCCCGGCTTTCCCCTCATTACGGCAGGCCTCGACATCGCTAAGCTCGATATGCGAAGCGGCATTGAGCGTCTTTCGTATGCCGTGTCGATTATTGTGATGGCGACCCTTGTGGGCTGGATGGTTGCCGAGTGTGTGGGGCTGGCACCGGATGATTTTGCCCCGCTCGGCCTTTCGCCGCTTGCCCTTACGCTCCTGCGCGTGGTGATGAGCTTCGTTGGCGTATTCGGCTTCTCGGTGATGTTCAACAGCCCGGTAAAGATGGCCGCGGCAGCTGGGCTGATCGGCGCCGTGTCCAATACCTTGCGTCTTACGCTCGTCGATGCGCCGGCGCTGTTTCCCTTCCTGGGCCTGAGCGTAGGTATGCCTCCCGAGGCGGCAGCGTTTATTGGCGCGCTGGTATCGGGGCTGCTCGCGAGCTTAGCCGAAATCAAGCTCACCTACCCACGTATCGCCCTCACGGTGCCATCGATTGTCATTATGGTGCCGGGCTTGTATCTGTATCGCTCGATGTATTACATGTGCACCTTCGACACGGTCAATATGCTCGGCTGGTTTGTGCGTGCAGTGCTCATCGTGGCGTTTTTGCCCGTTGGCCTGGGTGTGGCGCGTACGCTCACCGACCCTCGCTGGCGCCACACCAGCTAATTGGTGCAAATGAAACTGATCCGCAAAACATGAACGTGGATAATCTCCCGTTTTTGGCCTGTTTACGGGCTCAAAACGGGAGATTATCCACGCTCGTGGAATGGGTGTCCGAAAATCCACGCTCGTTGGGCCGATGCAGACGCACCTGGCAATTCCTTTTTTGTAGACGTTGTCGTATGGCTGCATGCGGAAAAGGCCCCAGCGGTTAACATATACTCCATATGGGTAAAGAGACCAAAGCGCCGCCACGAGTGGCGCTTTGCGTTTGAAAAAAACTAGCTCGTCTAAGAGGAACTAGCATGTTAGACCGTTTTACCGATCGCGCGCGCAAGGTCATGTCCATGGCCAAGCAGGAGGCGCTCGATCTTCATTCAAATAAGGTGGGTACCGAGCATCTGTTGCTCGCGCTCGCCAAGGAGGACGAGGGCATTGCCGCTGAGGCGCTGCGCTCGCTCGATATCTCCTACGACGACATCATGGATACCCTCAAAGAGGTCCAGACCACGGTTCCCGAGCCCAGCGAGGAGACCGAGGCTGCCAAGCTTGCCTTTACGCCGCTCGTCATTAGCGTGATGGAGCGCTCCTTCCGCGTGGCGCGTGAGAACAACCAGACCTACGTGTCGACCGAGCACTTGCTGATCGGCATCGTCGAAGAGGGCAACGGCATGGCCATGGACATCCTCATGCGCCTGGGTGTGTCGTCCGCCTCCATCAAAAAGGCTATCGAGAAACTCACCGCCAAGGATCAGGACAAGAAGCGTCCGCTCGCCGGAGCCGGCGCCGGTCGCCCCGGTGCGGGCTTGCCGTTCTTTAGCGGCTCGGATGCCTCTCAGCAAAAGGGGGGCGGCACCGACACGCTCAAGCAGTTCGCCACCAACCTCACGCAGAAGGCGCGCGACGGCGAGCTCGATCCCGTGATTGGCCGCGAAAAGGAAGTCCAGCGCATGATGGAGATCCTTTCGCGCCGCACCAAGAACAATCCGCTTATCCTGGGCGATCCCGGCGTGGGCAAGACGGCTATCGTCGAGGGCCTGGCGCAGCAGATTGCTGCTGGCAATGTGCCCGAGAATCTTATGAACCAGAATATCTGGACGCTCGATCTGCCGGGTCTTGTCGCGGGTGCCAAGTATCGCGGTGAGTTTGAGGAGCGCCTCAAGAACGTGATCCAGGAGGCGACCGAAGCCGACGACGTCATCTTGTTTATCGACGAGATGCACACCATCATCGGTGCCGGTTCTGCCGAGGGTTCTATCGATGCGAGCTCTATGCTCAAGCCCGTGCTCGCGCGCGGTGCTTTCCAGATCATTGGTGCCACCACGGCTGAGGAGTTCCGTAAGTACCTCACTAAAGATCCGGCCTTTGAGCGCCGCTTCCAGACCATCGATGTCGAGGAGCCGAGCGTCGAGGACACGGTCAAGATCCTGACCGCGCTCAAGCCGCGCTACGAGGAGCACCACCATGTGCGCTATACGCAGGGTGCTATCGAGGCCGCCGCGAACCTTTCCAACCGCTACATCCAGGATCGCTTCCTGCCCGATAAGGCCATCGACCTCATCGACGAGGCCGGTGCCCGCGCTCGCATCGCCGCGAATCGCGCGCCCGAGCCGGTGCGCGAGGCCGAGCATCGTATAGAGGAGCTCAAGGCCGCCGCGCAGGAGGCCACCGAGAGCGATGACATGAACAAGGCCGCCGAGATCACCGAGCAGCAGAAGGCCGCCGAGATTGAACTCGCCGAAGCCAAGGCCGCCTGGACCGCCGAGCTCGACGCCAGCCCGCTCACCATCGACGTGAGTCAGATTGCCGACATCGTGTCCGTGACTTCGGGCGTGCCGGTTTCCTCGCTCACCGAGAGCGAGAGCCGTCGCCTGCTGCAGACCGAAAGCGTGCTCAAGACCCGCATTATCGGCCAGGACGAGGCCGTCGAGGCCGTCGCCAAGGCCGTGCGCCGCAGCCGCTCGCCGCTCAAGGACCCGCGTCGTCCCGGCGGCAGCTTTATCTTCCTGGGTCCCACCGGCACGGGCAAGACCGAGCTCGCCAAGACGCTCGCCGAGTATCTCTTTGGCAGCAAAGACGCGCTCATCAGCTTCGACATGTCCGAGTTCGGTAGCGAGTTCGAGGTCTCCAAGCTCATCGGTAGCCCTCCGGGCTACGTCGGTCACGACGAGGGCGGCCAGCTCACCAAGGCCGTTCGTCGCCACCCGTACTCGGTCGTGCTGTTCGACGAGATCGAGAAGGCGCACCCCGATATCTTCAACATCTTGCTGCAGGTGCTGGAGGAGGGCCGCCTGACCGATAGCCAGGGCAAGACGGTCGACTTCCGCAACACCGTGATCATCATGACGTCCAATGTGGGCGCCCGCGAGATTGCGCAGGATGCGAGCGTGGGCTTTGGCACCACCGGCGAGCAGGGTCTCACGTCGAGTGAGATCCGTGGTCGCGCGATGGGCGAGCTCAAGCGCCTGTTCCGCCCCGAGCTGCTCAACCGTATCGACGACATTGTTGTGTTCCAGAAGCTCTCGGGCGAGAATCTCACCAAGATCGCGCACCTGCTGGTGGACGACCTGCGCCAGCGTCTGATTGCCAACGGCATGAACATCAAGCTCACCGATGCGGCCTATGACAAGATCGTGGCCGAGGGCACCGACCTCACCAACGGTGCGCGTCCGCTGCGCCGTGCTATTCAAAAGCTCATCGAGGACCCGCTGTCCGAGGAACTTCTGGCCGGCGAGTGGGGCGAGGGCGATACCGTCCTGTGCGACGTGGCCGATGGCAAGTTTGTCTTTAGCCACGGCACGGGCGAGATTCCGGCACCGCGTCCGGCAGGTACGCTCGGTGGCGATACCACCCCGGCGGCACCGCACACTGGCAGCGCCGCGCCCGTGAGCGGCGGCGTGACCTCGGGCCCCGGCGGCATGATGCAAACCGGTTCCGGCGCGCTGTAGGGCGTAACAAAACCTTGTGTCCACGAGGGCGTTCCAAAGGAGCGCCCTTTTTCTGTTGGAAAGCCCCCTTCGTTCAAAGTAGATCTCATTAAACATATCAATGGCGTATGCATAAACGTTGATCAAGCGTTGAGGTTGGTTGAAGGGTCCAACGTCCCTTCGGCGCGGCCCGTCTAACCTGCTTTACCTTAATAAAGTGGCGTCTCCCCACCGTTAGCCGATGATGCAAGGGCGCTCGGCGTTTTCGACTGGTTTATGCACGCAAAGTCTGGGAATATACAAGGCGCATGTCTTACTGTCTAACCAGTTGCGCCAAGGAGGCACCATGGATTACAAGATCACCGGCTACGAGCCCGCCCAGCTGTTCCATTTCTTTGAGGAGGTCAGCGCGATCCCCCGTGGGTCTGGCAACGAGAAGGGCATCAGCGATTTCCTGGTTGCGTTTGCCAAGGAGCGCGGCCTCGATGTGTACCAGGACGAGGTCTACAACGTCATCATTCGCAAGCCCGCTTCTGCCGGCGCCGAGAATGCCCCGACTGTGATGCTGCAGGGCCACATCGATATGGTGTGCGACAAGTTGGGCTCTGTTGAGCACGACTTTACGACCGACGGTATCGACCTGGTCGTGAAGGACGGCGTCCTCACCGCTAACGGCACCACCCTGGGCGCCGACAACGGTATTGCTGTCGCTCTGATGCTTACTGTGCTCAACGACGATTCGATTGCTCACCCCGCCCTCGAGTGCGTATTCACCACCGATGAGGAGACTGGCCTGGTCGGCGCCGAGACGCTCGACAAGTCCCAGATTAACGCCCGCACCATGATTAACCTTGACTCCGAGGAAGAGGGCGTTGCCACCGTCAGCTGCGCCGGCGGCGTCGTTGTTACCTACACCTGCCCCATCGTGCGCGAGCACAAGACCGGCAGCACCCTCACGCTCGACATCTCCGGCCTACTGGGTGGTCATTCCGGCAACGATATCAACCTGGAGCGCGGCAACGGCAACCTCATCATGGCCCGCATCATCGACCGCCTGATGGTCGCCGGCGAGCCCGCCATCGTTAGCTTTAACGGCGGCACTAAGGATAACGCCATCAACCGTGAGTGCAAGGCCGAGCTGGTTTACGCCGACCACGCTGCCGCCGAGGCCGCGGCCCAGATCGCAAAGGACATCATCGCCGACGTCACTGCCGAGCTCGAGGTCTTCGACCCCGGTTTTACCTGCACCGTCGAGATTGCCGACGACGCCGAGGTCGAGGCCATGGATCAGAAGTCCGCGCTTGCCCTCATCCGCGCCCTGCGTCTTGCCCCTAATGGCGTGATTCGCCGCAACGTCGCCACCGACGGCTCCGTCGAGGTTTCCTCCAACATCGGCGTGGTCGCCACTTCCGACGACCAGGTCAAGATCATGCTGTCCCCGCGCTCCTCGATTACCTCGCTGCAGAACGAGTTCAAGGACCGCCTGCAGACGCTGGCCGATGTCTTGGGCTTCGACGCCAAGTTCGAGTTCGAGTATCCCGGCTGGAGCTATGCCGAGCATTCGCCGGTCCGCGACGTTTTTGTCGAGAGCTATCGCGAGCTCTTTGGCTCCGAGCTGCGCATCGAGTCCATTCACGCTGGCCTTGAGTGCGGCCTGTTTGCTGAGGCCCTGCACGGCCTGGACGCCATCGCCGTGGGCCCGACGCTCTCCGATGTCCACACCCCGGACGAGAGCATGGAGCTCGCTTCTGCCGAGCGCTTCTACGAGCTGCTCATCGACGTCCTCAAGCGCCTTGCCGCGTAAGGGTCGCGCTAGCAGCAGTTCGAGCCACGTGCTAGCGGATTGCAAATGACATTACGAGAGGGGGCATCCGAACTTTTGCGACGGGTGCCCCCCTCTTCTTTTAAGAAATGTGGATTGATTGGCGCCTAGCCCATATCCGCCTTGATGAGGTCGAGGGTGCGCTGGCAGTTTTCGCGGACGGGGCCGAGCATATGCTCGCGCAGGTCCGCCATGCCGGGCAGGTCGGCGTATTCGTCCATGATCTCTTCCATACAAATGGGCACCTCGTAGGCGAGGTCCATCATGGTCGCAAAGCAAAACTTCTCGGATAGCCCGGCATCGGTGAGCGCCGCCTCCAGCGCGGGGTCGCCCATACCGTGGTATCGGCGGATAGCGCCTGGACCGATGCGCCCCACTCGATTTTCGCCGCCAACGCTCATGGCAAGGCGCGCCCGGCGGCGCATACGTTCGTACGCCAAGCCCGATGCGACATCGTACATGGGTGCGAGCGCTGCGTTTGTGCCTTTGCCTAGGATGAGCGAGTAGTTTTTAGCGTGTGCGTCAGGCGCTCCGATAATGGCGTTATAGAACAACATATAGGTAAAAAGCACAAGATTCATGTGGTGGGGGACTGTGTTAATCAGTCGTTCTTGGATGTCTCGTGTGGTTGGTCCTCCGTCGGCGGTGTATTTCTGGCTTGGCAATACACCGAGCGCCTGGCAAAAGTCCTCCTGATGCAGCCTTTCGATATTTCCGCTGCTATTGACCATTCTGTCGTACCGTTCAACGACGAGCGCGGCTTCGTCTTCAAATGTGCAATAGGAGACGTTGGCAGTTGGAATGCCAACACGCCGAGCCGTTTTCATGCAGACGAATTCGTTTAAGGCCTGATGTTTGAACCCAACGACACCATTTTTGAAGATATGGGTAGTGGGGGATGACCCTAGACATTCGCACCATTGGCCATCATGCCAAACTAGTGCAAATTTGCCTTGGTTGCCGCCCAGGGACCAGCTTTCGTTGGAGCCCATCCATGTCTCTCTTTCGTCATCGCGAATTGCTTTGAGCTTGTGAGCGATTTGAGAATTGGTAAGCGGGCGGTATGCCGAGACCCTGCCGCGGGCGGCGCCTAATTGATCGGTTCGACAAAACTGAACGGCCCCTGCGCAGTCAAGACCGATATGGCACAAGAGGGCGACGGGGTTGTTGGATGCAACGTCATACTCGGCGGCAATAGCGCGACGCTGCTCTTGGCTGTCGGGCAAAAGGCCAAATAGGAACGGGCGGACGATGTTATGGCCATACGTGCGATTGGAAAGCGGCATTGTAAGCGATAGTGGTGCTCCGCGATAGGTTGGGGCGTATACAAAGCTGCAGAGTCCATGCTCGTCTTGCCGGAGAGTGCCTGCGATTTCGCCACAAATGAGGGTCGCAAGCTCCATCTCTGCCATTTATTTCACAACCTTACAGCCAAAGGAGAGGTCTGAAGTGTCGGAAAGGCCTTGCTCGGCTGCGATTTGGGCCAGCAAGGCACCATAGGAAGATGGCGTTCCCTGTCGAGCGGGTCGTCTGCCTACGCTTGGCTTTGGCAGGGCATTCGAGTTCGCGATAGGGAGGTCCGCTTTCGTCGTCGGATGTTCGGAGGGCGATGCGATGGAGTCGTTATCGCTTTGCGCAAAGAGACCTATGCCGAGTGCGTTAAAGACGGACAGCAACTTGTCGAGTCGAATGCCGGTGGCGTCTCCTAGCTCGAGCGATGCGAGCAGGCGCTCCGAAACACTGGCCGTTTTGGCGAGGGCGGCACGGGTGAGACCCTGAGCCTCGCGTGCCTGGCGCACGTAGATGCCAGCTTGGCGCGGTGTGGTGATGGGAAGGGTATTCACGGCGATCTCCTAACGTGCAGACTTTTGCATATCAGTATGACATGCAAAAGTCTGCACGAAAAGGCCTCATGCAAAACTTTGCATGAGGCCTTATACTGGCGTTGAGTTTTGAGCGATTGTGTTTGGCGTTACAGCGCCAAAATCCCCAGATGCTCAAGCAAGATCTTAAGTCCGATGAGGATGAGCACGATGCCGCCCACGATGGTGGCAGGTTTTTCGTAGCGCGCGCCAAAGGTGTGGCCGATCGCTACGCCGGCGACGGAGAAGATAAACGTTGTGACGCCGATAAGCGATACGGCGGGAACGATGTCGACCGAAAGCGCGGCGAACGAGATGCCCACGGCCAGGGCGTCGATTGAGGTGGCGATGGCGAGGATCAGGTACTCGCTCAGTTCAATCTTTTCGGCATTCTTGCCGTCGCCTTCATCCTCGTCCTCGGTAAAAGCCTCCCACAGCATTTTGCCGCCGATGAAGGCCAAAAGGATAAAGGCAATCCAATGGTCGATGGGGCCGATGATGCCTATAAACTGGCTGCCAAGCGCCCATCCGATCACGGGCATGCCGGCCTGGAAGCCGCCAAAGAACAGGCCGAGCACTACGGCGACCTTAAGGTTGATCTTCTTCATGCCAAGGCCCTTGCAGATGGATACGGCAAAGGCGTCCATCGAAAGGCCAATGGCGAGCAGCACGAGCTCTACGAGTCCCATGGTTTGGCTCCCTCCTTGCGGGCGAACCCGCGTGTACTTCTGACAGGGGAGCAACAAAAAAGACCCGTGGCGTACGCGCTGCGCGTACAACCACGAGTCTCGTTCATTAAGGCAAGCCAGGCCGCATCGGCCAGTATGTTGACTTGCCGCGCCACCGGAGGCGAACCCGGTCACGCGACTACTCCCTCATTCATGTGAATCCCGATGCTACCACATGAACAGCTCATTTGGGTTGAGGCTCTCAGCGGTGTTCGCTCATTCTGTAAGCATCGGATTTCGCGAGCGCCGCGGGGACAAACCGTGAGAAACTATTTAGCGTTTATGGAGCGTATGCGATGGGAGCGATGCCTTGGATAAGAACGAGCTGCAAAAGCGTATGGAACAGGCCATCCGCCTGACGGCACCTGGTCAGCCGATCCGCACCGCCCTCGACATGATCATCGCCGGTCACCTGGGTGCCCTTATCTGCGTCGGCGACACCGAAAACGTGCTCGCTGCCGGTAACGACGGCTTCCCACTCAACATTTCGTTCACCTCGAACCGCCTGTTCGAGCTCTCCAAGATGGACGGTGCCATCGTTATCGACGGCGACCTCACCCAGATCCTGCGCGCCAACTTCCACCTCAATCCCGATCCCTCGCTTGCCACGAGCGAGACGGGCATGCGTCACCGCACTGCCGCTCGCATGTCGGTGCTCACCGATGCCATCGTGATCTCGGTCTCGGCCCGTCGTGCCGTCGTCAACGTGTACGTTCACGGCAAGAGCTATGAGATCCAGCCCGTCACCACCATCATGAGCTCGGTCAACCAGCTCGTCGCCACGCTTCAGACCACCCGTCAGTCGCTCGACCGCTCCCTGCTGCGTCTGACGGCCCTCGAGCTCGATGACTACGTTACGCTCGCCGATATCACCGGGATTTTCTCGAGCTTCGAGATCATGCAGCAGGCAAAGACTGAGCTTAAGGATTGCATTGTCAAGCTGGGCAACCAGGGCAAGCTCGTGCAGATGCAGCTCGAGCAGCTCGCCGGCTCCAGCATGGATACCGAGTACGACCTGATGATTCGCGACTATGCGAGTGATTCCTCCGAGGCCAATGCCGAAAAGATCCGCGCCAACCTGAGCCGTATGACGCCTAAGGACCTGTCCGACCCACAGCATGTGGCGGCGGTTCTGGGTTACGACGACCTGGACGAGGACTCCGTCATGACGCCGCTGGGCCTGCGCACGCTTTCGCGCGTGTCTGTTGTGCGCGACGGCGTGGCCGAGAAGATCGTCGACGAGTACGGCTCGCTGCAGGAGCTCATGGATGACATCAGCGAGGATCCGGAGCGCCTGGGCGACTTTGGCGTCAACAACCCTGCCATTCTTGCGGACTCCCTGTACCGCATGAAGGGCACCAAACAGGGGAACGCATAATGGCGCCCGTATGCGCCGTGGTCGTTGCCGGCGGCAGCGGCCAGCGCTTTGGAAATCCCGGCGGCAAGCAGCTCGTTAACGTGGCGGGCCGTCCGCTCATGAGCTGGTCCATCCGCGCGTTCGATCGTAGCAACAAGGTCGGCCACATCGTGGTGGTGTGCCCTGCCGAGCGCCGTGCCGAGATGCGCCGCCTGGCCATCGACCCGTTTGACTATGACACGCCCATCAGTTTTGCCGATGCCGGCGATACTCGTCAGGATTCCACCCGCGCCGGCGTGCACGCGGTGCCGGCGGGCTTTGAGTACGTCGCCATCCACGACGGCGCCCGTCCGCTCATCACGACCGAGGCCATCGATCATGCGATCGACGTGCTTGTGGGCGACCGCGCCCTCGACGGTGTCGTGTGCGGTCAGCCCGCGATCGACACGCTCAAGATCGTCGACGGCGATAATATCGTCGAGACGCCGCCGCGTGAGCTCTATTGGGCCGCGCAGACGCCGCAGATCTTTAGCGTCGACGCCATGAAGCGCGCTCACGCCGCAGCCATCGCCGAGGGCTTTATCGGTACCGACGATTCATCGCTGGTTGAGCGCATGGGTGGACGCGTCCGCTGCGTCCAGAGTCCGCGCGACAACCTTAAGGTTACGGTGCCCGAGGACCTGCGTCCCGTAACCGCGATTCTGCTTGGCCGTATGGCCGAGGGAGAGGACCTTCCCCATGTTCAGTAACCTGCGCATTGGCCACGGCTACGACGTCCACCGTTTGGTGGAGGGGCGTCGATGTATCATCGGCGGGGTCGACATCCCCTACGAGCGCGGCCTGCTGGGCCACTCGGATGCCGATGTGCTTGCACACGCGCTGGCAGACGCCATTCTGGGAGCCTGCCGCGGGGGAGACATCGGCAAGCTATTCCCCGACACCGATCCCGCCTACGAGGGTGCCGATTCGATGGTGCTGCTCGCTCGCGTGATGGACTATGCGCGCGAGCTTGGCTTTGAGTTTGTCGATGCCGACTGCACCATTGCCTGCCAGCAGCCTAAGATCACCCCGCACCGCGATGCCATGCGCGCCAACCTTGCCCATGCCCTGGGCGTTGACGTCGAAAACGTGGGCGTTGCCGCCACTACGACCGAAAAGCTCGGCTGGGAAGGCCAAGGCGAGGGAATTGGCGCCTGGGCCGTCTGCCTGCTACAGAAAACCGTTAAGGAGTAACGAATGCGTATCTACAACAGCGCTACCCATAAAAAGGAAGAGTTCCAGCCCATCGAGTCCGGCAAGGTCCGCATGTACGTGTGCGGCCCCACGGTCTACGACAACATCCACATCGGCAACGCCCGCACGTTCATCAGCTTCGATGTGATTCGCCGCTGGCTCATCGCGAGCGGCTACGAGGTCACGTTCGCCCAGAACCTCACCGATGTCGATGACAAGATCATCAAGCGCGCCAACGAGCAGGGCCGAACGGCCGCCGAGGTCGCGACGGAGTTCTCCGACAAGTTCATCGGCGTCATGCGCGCCGCCAACGTGCTCGATCCCGATGTGCGCCCCCGCGCCACCAAGGAGATCGGCCCCATGATCGCTATGATCAAGACGCTTATCGAGCAGGGTCACGCTTACGCCGCCGATAACGGCGACGTGTACTTTGCCGTGCGCAGCGATCCCAACTATGGTCAGGTCTCGGGCCGCAACATCGACGACCTTATGGTTGGCGCGCGCATCGAGGAGAACGAGGACAAGAACGACCCGCTCGACTTTGCCCTGTGGAAGGCCGCCAAGCCCGGCGAGCCCAGCTGGCCGAGCCCCTGGGGCGAGGGCCGTCCCGGTTGGCACACCGAGTGCGCCGCCATGGTGCATCGCTACCTGGGCACCCCGATCGACATCCACGGCGGCGGCTCCGACCTTGCCTTCCCGCATCACGAGAACGAGTGCGCCCAGGCCACCTGCGCCTGGCACCAGGGTTTCTCCAACACCTGGATGCACACGGGCATGCTGCTGGTCGACGGCGAGAAGATGTCCAAGTCGCTCGGAAACTTCTTTACGCTGGCTGAGGTGCTCGAACAGCACTCTGCCGCGGCCCTGCGCCTGCTGATGCTGCAGACGAGCTATCGCTCGCCGCTTGACTTTTCTTGGGAGCGCCTGGAGGGTGCCGAGAACTCGCTCATGCGTATCGCCGGTACGGTCGAGAACCTGCGCTGGGCCGCGAACCATGCGACGGCCGATGCCGATGAGGCAGCATCCGAGGCGTTTGCCGCCAAGGCCGCCGAGACCCGTGCCACCTTTAAGGAGTGCATGGACGACGACTTTAACACTGCCGGTGCCATGGGTGCTGTCTTTGGCTTTGTGACCGAGTGCAACCAGTACCTGGAGCGGGCGGGCGATGCTGCCGACAAGGCCGCTGCGCTTGCTGCTGCCGATACGCTGGTCGAGCTGCTCGATACGTTTGGCGTCGAGCTCCCCGAGCCCAAGGTCGAGTTGCCGCTGGGCCTGCTGGGCGTTGCCGCCGGCCTGGTCGCCTACACGGGTGACGACGTGGACGAGGCCGCTGCCAAGATTCTCGAGGCCCGTGCCGAGGCCCGTGCCGCCAAGAACTGGGATCTGGCCGACGCCATCCGCGACCAGCTCAAGGACCTGGGCCTGACGATTGAAGATACGGCCGCGGGTACTCGTATTAAGAGTCTCTAGTATTTGTCGACCGTTCGAGGTGCGGCAGATTGCCTTGAAAGAGGGGGGGGCATAGACCTGGTGGTCATGCCCAACGATTGAAAGGCAAGGTGCCGTGGCTCGGACGGTCGATTCTTGTTCGTTATCTATTTAAGGAGGCCGTTTTATGGCCGACAATCGCAAACGTGCACCGCGTGGAGGCAAGCAGGCTGCTTCTGGCTCGCGTGCGATTCGCCGCAACGACCGCGCTGCCACTCCCAAGGGCCAGCGCGAGCGCTCCCAAGCCCAGGCTGCGCGTTCGCAGCGAGATCGCAACCGCGACAATGTTCAGGTTCCCAAGGGCGAGTTTATCGAAGGTCGTCGTGCTGCCGCCGAGGCACTGCGTACCGGCTTTCCCGTCAAGTGCGCGCTCATCGCCGAGGGCGGGGAGCGCGATGCCGCCTTGTCGCGTCTGGTCGACGACCTCAACGCCGCGGACGTCCGCATTAAGTATGTGCCGCGCACGCAGCTCGATGCGCTGTCGAGCCATGGCGCTCACCAGGGCATTGCGCTCGAGGTGGGCAATTTCCCCTATGCCGATGTCGCCGATATTCTCGATCGCGCGGGTGAAGGACCGGCGCTCGTCGTCGTGCTCGACCATGTGACCGACGATGGCAATTTTGGTGCGATCGTGCGCTCTGCCGAGGTCGTGGGCGCAGCGGGCGTCATCATTGCCAACAAGCGCGCCGCCGGTGTGACCGTGGGCAGCTACAAAACCTCCGCTGGTGCCGTCATGCACCTGCCCATCGCGCAGGTTCCCAATATCGCCCGAGCGCTTGACGACCTCAAGGCCGCCAGCTTTTGGGTGGGCGGTGCTTCCGAGCACGCCGAGGGCAGTTGCTGGGATGCTCCCTTCGAGGGCCGCGTTGCGCTCGTCATGGGCTCCGAGGGCGACGGCATCTCGCGCCTGGTGCTCGAGAAATGCGACTTTTTGACCAAGCTTCCCCAGCGCGGCATGACCGAGAGTCTCAATGTGGCCCAGGCGACCACCGCGCTGTGCTTTGAGTGGCTGCGCCGCAATGCCGGCGAGCTCATGGGGGAGGAGTAGCGCATGTCCAAGAAGAACCGCGCCAAGTCCAAGGCCAAGCGCTTTGGCGAAGGCTCGGCCAAGCCGATTGTTTCGGCCGCGACCTATGGCGTGGGCGGCAATGCGTTTGCGCAGGCCATCGCCGACCCGGTCTCGACGGTGCACTCCAATAAGCCCGAGCTGCTGGTGGTCGACGGCTACAACGTGATCCACTGCACGCCGCGCTACGAAAAGCTCGTCTACGACCATTCCGATGATCCGTATTCCAGCGACGTTCACGATATGGCGCGCACGGCACTCATCAACGATGTTGCCGCGTTTGCCCAGGGCCGCTACGAGGCCGTAATCGTGTTTGACGGCGCGGGCAATATCTCCAGCGAGCGCCCCAACCTGCCGGCCCGCGGCGTGCGCATCGAGTTTTCGCCGACGGGCGTATCGGCCGACACCGTGGTGCAGAAGCTCTGCATCGAGGCGCGCGAGGAAGGCCGCGCGTGCTCCGTGGTGTCGAGCGACGGCACGATCCAGGCCGTCGTCATGGGTAAGGGCGTTACGCGCATCTCGAGCCGCATGCTGGTGGACGAGATCAAGCAGATAGATAACGATGTTCACGAGGCAGAGGAAGCTCCGCAGATCAAGATGACCCTGGGCAGCCGCCTGAGCCCCGATGCCCTGGCCAAGCTCAAGGCCCTGCGCGGGAGGTAGGGGATTATCCATAGAGACCCGTTTCCCAATTGGCCGGTCCGTTGATTTGTAATCAACGGACTGTGGGTTGCCGTCGCCAAAACGAATAGTTTTTGGTTTTGGCGAACGGATAAAACTATTCGTTCTGACGAATAGTTTTGAGATATGGTCGGTCGAAGGGTCTGTTGCGCCTCGTCCGCAATTCCTTTATTCTTAACTGGCTTCGCGCGAAAGCGCCAAGTGTGCCAGTGTGGCGCAACGGTAGCGCAACTGATTTGTAATCAGTGGGTTGCAGGTTCGATTCCTGTCACTGGCTCCATGAGAGTTTCGGGCTCTGTTCCTTATGGGACAGGGCCCGTTTCTAGTTAGGTGGTGCGCCATTGGGTTGGCGCCCATCCCGTTTTTGGTTTGTCTCGTCCTCCAGTTTGTCTAAATCTGTAACACCAAGACCGATATTCGGCATCTAACTGTTACAGATTGAGATGAAACTTAGGGTGTTTTAGGAATATCTTGATCTGTAACATGTAGAAGCGGAATAGGCCTCTTGCTGTTACAGATCGAGACAAGGGCGGGCGCGGATCTGGATGTCCTGCTCGAGCGTGGATTTCTGGACACGCGAGCGAAGAAAATCTCCCGACCGGAGAACGAGCGTGGATAATTAACTTGGATAGGGAGCTAAGGTAAACACCGATTGTCTATCGACGGCTTTAGAAACAACGACCCCGATTTCATTGTGGAATCGGGGTCGTTTGTGCCTCAGGAATCCGAATGGATTAATCGAGCTCCTAAGGAACTTCTTGGGTTCTTGCTAATGGTCTGCCGAGGATGTCCCCAATGCAAACAGCGGGCATCTACTCAATATAGCTGGGGTTCTTCTTGATGATCACGCGTGCAGCGATGAAGGAGACGACGATGGCGATGATGGCGACAACGCATGCCAGCACGAAGTTGCCCATGGACCCATCGGGAGCGATAAAGATGAGTGCCGAAAGAAGGCCGGGGCATGCTCCCGCAACATACTCTTTCAGAACAAAGATGCCTGCAGGGAGTCCAGCGCAGAGCGCGCCGATTGCCGTGCCGACAAGCAGGCGGGGACGCTCGATGAGGCAACCGTAGAACGCGGGCTCGGTTACGCCACAGAGTGCGGTGACGGCAACCGTGGTGACCATACCCCTCTTCTCTTTGTTTCCCTTCATGGCAGTTGCCAGGGCGAGGCTCGTGCCGCCAATGCAGAGGTTCGAGATGAATCCAAAGATAATGGGTGCCCAACCGAGCTGCGCCAGGCTCGTAACTTCGATTGCGATGTAAGCCTTATCGAGACCGAGCATGACGAAATAGGGGTTAAGGGCTGCCAGGATCGGAGTAGCGATAAATGCCACGTTGTCCATAAGCCACGTGACGGCATCGCTCAGCGCGTAGCCCATCATGCTGCCGGCGGGGCCAAGGATAATCAGCTCGACGGGCACGACGATGATCATGGTGAGCAGCGGCTTCAAGAACAGTTTGGTAACGTCGGGAATGATCTTCTGAAGGCCGCGGTCGACAAAGTACATGAATACAACGCCCAGTACGATGGGCACTACCGTACTCGAATAGTCGTTCGTCGGGATGGGAATACCAAGAAAGTCGAGACCCTCGGCACCGCTAATGGACGAGCTGATCATGAACGCGCCCAGCAATGCGCCCATGATGGGCTGCATCTTCATGACGGCTGCGAGCTGATAACCAAGATAAACGGGTAAGAAGCTAAACGAAGCGCTAAAGATCGCCAACAGGACCTGGGCGGTTCCGCTATCGGTGCTCAATCCGCAATAATTGACCAGGAGATTCTTGATCGAAAGAATGAGTCCGCCAACGATGAGCGCCGGGACGATGGGCATGAATACCTGTGCAGAGACGTTCCCGAATTTCTCAATCAAGCCCATGGCGGTGTTACCGCTTTTAATGCCTTCTGCAAGGTCTTTGGCGGTTTGGGCATCGTCGGCAACCGTGCCACCGCCGACTTCGATTCCCACGAAGTCGAGGAAGTCGTTGTAAGCCTCGGTGACGTTGGGGCCGATGATCACCTGAAGCTGGCCACCGCTGACTACTGCCCCGAGCGCCTGATCGGCCGATTTGGCGAGCTGGAGATCGATGATCGAGGTGTCTCGTGCGTCGATGCGAAGGCGCGTCGCACAATGAGTTACCGATGTAATGTTCTCTTTGCCGCCAACAGCCTTTAGGACTGTTTCGGACATTGCCTGATATTTCATCTCTTTCTCCTAACCTTCCTGCTCCTGATACTTCGAGATAAGGTCTCGGTACCAATACCAGCTCTTTTTGGGGGTGCGCTTCAGATTGTTCTCGAAGTCGATATGGACAAGTCCGTATCGTTTTTCGTAGCCGTTGATCCAGCTATACAGATCCATCGTCGACCAGAGGTAGTAGCCCTCAACGCGCGCGCCGTCGCGCTTAGCCCTCATCATGTGCTCGATGAACTGGCCCAGAAGCTCGATGCGGTCATCATCGTGGATCATTCCGTCTGCGTCTGGTTGCTCATAGGCGCCATGTCCGTTTTCCGTAATAAAGATGCGGGGCGCGTCATAGCGCTCGTGGACATCCATGATGGTTGAATACATGCAACCTGGGAGTATTTCGCGGCCCCATTTATTGCGGGGAACATTGCTGTCGCGGGCGTTTTCAAACAAGGGCGCAATGCATTTTCCTTCGACCTTTTTGCTCGAACCGCCCTTATTGTTCGCCGAAACGGCAAGCTCTCCACCGTGCCAGTCGGTTACATACTCTCGGCAATACACGTTGAGTCCAATAAAATCGACTTTACCGTCTCTGAATTCTTCTACGTCATTTGGGGATCGATAGAGCGAGACGCCAAGTTTTTCAAGGATTTCGTCCATTTCTGGCGGCAGTTGACCCTGAAGCGCTGGTGCCAGAATCATGCGATTGGCGAAAAAGTCTGCGTATCGAAATACGTCATCAGGGTGCTCGGTTGCCGGGTCGAGTTCGACAACGCCGCCATCGTGGACGGCGCCGATGATGCCGTCGTAGCCCATTTGACGATATGTTCGGACTGCGAGTGCGCTTGCGCGCATCAGGTTGTACTGAAACTGCATGTACGACTGAACGTCGAGCGATCGATTGGGGGGATAGTTGCCCAACATGTTTACGCAGTAGCTGTAGAAATGCGGCTCGTTAACGGTGGCCCAGATTTTGACGCGGTCTCCAAAGCGCTCAAAGCAAATCTTAGCGTATTTGCAGAACCACTCTGCCATGTCGTTGTTCAGCCATCCGCCTTTGCAAGCAAGCGTGAATGGTAGATCGTAATGGAACAGCGTAACGTTGGGCTCTATGCCATTTTCGAGGCAACAATCAATGACCCGATTATAAAAATCGATACCCTCTTCATTCACTTCGCCGATACCCGTGGGGATGATTCGACTCCATGAAAGAGAGAAGCGATAGGTGTTTTGTCCGCCTTCTTTCATCATACGGATATCTTCTTCATAGCGATGGTAGAAGTCGCAAGATACATCACCGTCAACATGGTTGATGTTCTTATTGCTTGTGTGGCTAAAGAAATCCCACTCGCCAAGGCCTTTGCCGTCTTCGTTCCAGGCACCCTCGCACTGATAAGACGCCGTGGCGGAACCCCAGAGAAACGGCATGTTGTTCACGTTGCCCATGAATCCCCTTTCCATCATTCAACACGGTGGATACGTGTGGCGGAATTACGATTAAGATGACGTCAACTGATTTGAATCATAGGAGAACGACCAAAGCTGTTTGATTCAATAAATGAACCATGATTTCGAGGAGAGCGGAAAGAGGGATCGCGTGAATATCAATGACTTCGATGTGCTCAATCGCATTAGCTCCATCATCAACAGCGAGTTTGGGTCAAACGATGCCGCCATCGCTCGATATCTCATCGCTCACATTAGGCGTTCGAGCGAAATCAATGTTGCCGCAATAACCCGCGATGCATTCGTGACCCGTTCCGCTGTTCGTCGTTTCTGCAATCGATTGGGCTACCAGTCTCTTAGCGACTTGAAAGAATCATTTACTCAATCAGTCTTTCCAAGCGACTTAAGCCATCGAGAGGAGGAATTTGGCTACGAGGAGTACAGGGCAGAGCTCGACGTTCGCATGATCGAGATGTTCGCTGAGGTTGAAAGCGGCGTGTCCGATATCGCTATTAAGCACCTTGCCGACGAAATTGATGGCCATAAAAACGTTGAAATCTGGTGCACCAATAATGTGAGCGCCAATCTCGTACGATTTCAGCAGGAAATGTTTTATGCGGGCAAGATAGTTCGCATAGTTGCTGGGGCTAACGTCGCGGAATTGAAAAACATGGGAGACGCTTCGCAGTCATTGATAATTCTCGTATCGGTCTCCGGGCTATTTGCGTCACAGGCGCGTGAGTATCTTGATTGCCGTTCGGGCAGGAAGATTCTAATTACTGCGTTTAGCAACGATGACAAATCGAGGTCTTTTGACCGTGTATATCGTCTTGGTAATGCGGGAAACGGAATTGACCGACTCGGCGTTTATTCGAAATATGCCATGACTTATTTCTTCGACTTGCTATCGTCGTGTTACTTGAGTCGCTACCCCTGCACCAAGGGGGAGCCGCTCTATGGGTCTACTTTGGCCTGGCCCGAGTAGTTGCGGTTCTATAGTTCTCCCGCCTGGAGAATGAGCGTGGATAATCTGCCACTTTGGCCTCAGAAACACGCCAAAAGTGGGAGATTATCCACGCTCGATGTCGAACGGGAGAAAATCCACGCTCGATTGTGCCGGGGAAGCCCGATCGCGACCTATGTAATAGTGCAAGAAGGACGTTATCGAAGGTCGATATTGCAGGCGTACTCCACCGTGCAAAAGTGTTCCCTTGGGAAATGTCACCAACGTAGCGAAATCCACCGCCCTTCATATCTAAACTCAACAAAATCGCAGGTAAAAGGTACATAGATACGCCCGGCACCGTGTATCTAGAGGTTTTCGTTGACAGCCCCCAAGGTTGCATCGTATTATCTTTTTCGTTCGCGGGGGCGGCGGTCCAAAAGACCAAAGAACCAGCGGATACTTGAACGATTGGGAGTTTGCCCGAGTGGTTAATGGGGACGGGCTGTAAACCCGTTGGCTCTGCCTACATAGGTTCGAATCCTATAGCTCCCACCCGTCAAGTGCCTGTATAGCTCAGTCGGTAGAGCACTTCGTTGGTAACGAAGAGGTCACCAGTTCAAGTCTGGTTGCAGGCTCCATCCGGCGGTGTAGCTCAGTTGGTTAGAGCACACGGTTCATACCCGTGGCGTCACTGGTTCGAATCCAGTCACCGCTACCATAGGTAACACGGTGGCTTCTCAATAGTATGTTGAGAGGCCACTATGGTATAAAGGCAAAGTCCCGTCCGGGGACGACCTGTTAAGAGGAGGGCTTTATGGCCAAAGAGAAGTTTGAGCGCACTAAGCCGCATGTTAACATCGGCACCATTGGTCACGTCGACCACGGCAAGACCACGCTGACCGCCGCCATCACCAAGGTTCTCTCTGAGACCGAGGGCTGCAAGGCTGACTTCACTGCGTTCGAGAACATCGACAAGGCTCCCGAGGAGCGCGAGCGCGGCATCACGATCTCCGTCTCCCACGTTGAGTACGAGACTGCTGCCCGTCACTACGCTCACGTTGACTGCCCGGGCCACGCTGACTACGTCAAGAACATGATTTCCGGTGCTGCTCAGATGGACGGCGCTATCCTGGTCATCGCCGCTACCGACGGCCCCATGGCTCAGACCCGCGAGCACATCCTGCTCGCCCGTCAGGTCGGCGTTCCCTACATCGTCGTCTTCCTGAACAAGTGCGACATGGTCGACGATGACGAGCTCATCGACCTCGTCGAGATGGAGACCCGTGAGCTCCTCTCCGAGTACGATTTCCCCGGCGACGACATCCCCGTCATCCGTGGTTCCGCTCTGGGCGCTCTCGAGGGCGACGCCAAGTGGATGGACGCTATCCGCGAGCTCATGAAGGCTGTCGACGAGTACATCCCGACGCCTGCTCGTAACAACGACCTCCCGTTCCTGATGGCTGTTGAGGACGTTATGACCATCTCCGGCCGTGGTACCGTTGCTACCGGCCGTGTCGAGCGCGGTGAGCTCAAGCTCAACGAGCCCGTCGAGATCGTCGGCATCAAGGATACCCAGAACACCGTTGTTACCGGTATCGAGATGTTCCGTAAGTCCATGGACTTCTGCGAGGCTGGCGACAACGTCGGTCTGCTGCTCCGTGGCATCAAGCGTGAGGACATCGAGCGCGGCCAGGTTCTCTGCAAGCCCGGTTCGGTTACCCCGCACACCAAGTTCACCGGCGAGATCTACGTTCTGACCAAGGAGGAGGGCGGCCGTCACACCCCGTTCTTCGATGGTTATCGTCCTCAGTTCTACTTCCGTACCACCGACGTTACCGGTACGGTCAAGCTCCCCGAGGGCACCGAGATGGCTATGCCTGGTGACCACATCACCATCGAGGGCGACCTCATCCACCCGATCGCCATGGAGGAGGGCCTGCGCTTCGCTATCCGCGAGGGTGGCCACACCGTCGGTTCGGGCATCGTCTCCACGATCATTGAGTAAATTAGCTCTTTGATATAGCTGACTTAGAGAACCCGGCACTTATATGGGTGCCGGGTTCTTTTCTGCAATGGATATTGAGCCGTTGCTGGTGTCGAGAGGATCGATAATGGTCCTGGATGCACCGTCGATTAGATCTCGATGGCTTCATTGATGTGTTCCAAATATGAATGGATCCACCGAGAACCAATTGACTCGAGGTTTTCATTGACAGCACTTACGTGGAGCTGATAAAGTAACAACTCGTGCCCGTACGGGGCGGAAATGAAAGGTTCAGGATACATGCGTACTCTAGTTACTCTTGCGTGCACTGAGTGCAAGCGCCGCAACTATACGACCACCAAGAACAAGTCGACCATGCCTGATCGTATGGAGATCAAGAAGTATTGCCCCTGGTGCCGTCACCACACGCTGCACAAAGAGACTCGCTAGTCTCTAGTCATATACGCCAGTAGTTCAATTGGTAGAGCATCGGTCTCCAAAACCGAGTGTTGAGGGTTCGAGTCCTTCCTGGCGTGCCAGTCATTATTCCGTAAGCTCCCACTTGGGAGCTTACGGTTTACTCATGTATAAGCGCATTGCGCGGAGGTAACCCAAATGGCCAACAAGAAGAACAAGAAGAAGGCTCAGCAGCCGGCACCTGCCAACAGCGCTGCCGCCAACTCCAAGGTTGAGGCCAAGAAGGCCGTTGCCAAGAAGAGCGAGAAGGCTGCGAAGTCCAAGAAGAACGAGAAGCCTGGTTTCTTCGCCCGCACCAAGAAGTATTTCGCTTCGGTGAAGTCCGAGATGAAGCGTGTCACGTGGCCCGATAAGAAGGAGCTCGTGAACTACTCGGTCGTCGTTTGCGCTTCTCTGATCGTCGTCGGCGTCGTCATCGCTCTGCTCGATGCTGGCTTTGGCGAGGCTCTTGCTCTGTTCTCTGGATTGAGGGGCTAAACCATGTCTAAGCGTTGGTACGTCGTTCACACTTACTCTGGATACGAGAACCGCGTTAAGTCCGATCTCGAGCATCGCATCGAGACCATGGGCATGCAGGACCGTATCTTTGATATCGAGATTCCTATGGAGCGCGTCACCGAGATCAAAGAGGGTGGCAAGCGTGAGACCAAGGATTCCAAGATCTTTCCGGGTTATGTCCTGGTCCGCATGGAGATGGATGACGATGCTTGGACGTGTGTTCGCAACACGCCCGGCGTCACCGGTTTCCTAGGCGGCAACGGCAAGCCCGCTCCGCTTTCCCGTGACGAGTACAACAAGATGACTCGTCGTCCCGGTAAGGGCGATTCGCCCAAGCGCACCTCGGTTGATATTCAGGTCGGCACGTCCGTCCGCGTCACCGATGGCCCGCTTACCGACTTTGATGGCAAGGTCTCCGAGGTTAACACCGAGGCTGGCAAGCTCAAGGTCACGCTGATGATCTTTGGCCGCGAGACGCCGGTCGAGCTTGACTTTAACCAGGTCGCTGTCATCGCTTAAGTTTTCGTCCGTTCGCGCGAGCGTGCTTCTTCTGTGACTGCTCATCTCAGGAGTGCTTCTAACACGTGCGTGCTTACGATATAGCAAGTACTTCACACTCGTGATTCGAAAGGAATGACCATGGCTGAGAAGAAGGTTGCCAACGTCATTAAGCTCCAGATTCCTGCTGGTGCAGCTAACCCCGCTCCTCCCGTCGGCCCCGCCCTGGGCGCTGCTGGCGTGAACATCATGCAGTTCTGCCAGGCCTTTAACGCCGAGACGCAGGACAAGAAGGGCGACATCATCCCCGTTGAGATCTCTGTCTACGAGGACAAGTCCTTCTCCTTCATCACCAAGACCCCGCCGGCGGCTCACCTCATCAAGAAGGAGCTGAACCTCAAGTCTGGTTCCGCTAAGCCCCAGGCCGACAAGGTTGGTCAGCTCTCCCAGGAGCAGCTCACCAAGATCGCCGAGATCAAGATGCCGGACCTCAATGCCAACGACATTGACGCCGCCAAGAAGATCATCGCCGGTACCGCCCGTTCCATGGGCGTCACCATCGCTGAGTAGCGATTTCTTATGGTAACGACGGGTGCTCCGACCTGGGCGCCCGTTAAATGTGTGCAATAGGGCACACGATACGATGTGGGAGGGCTCACGCCCGTTTAACCACAGGAGGTAATGCACATGGCTAAGCATGGTAAGAGCTATAACGCCGCTGCCGAGAAGATCGATCGCGCCACGCTCTACACCCCCCTTCAGGCTGCCAAGCTCATTAAGGAGCTCGACACCGCCAAGTTCGACGAGACCGTCGAGGCCCACTTCCGTCTGGGCATCGATACTCGTAAGGCTGACCAGAACATCCGTGGTTCCATCTCCCTGCCCCACGGCACCGGCAAGACCGTTCGTGTTGCCGTCTTCGCCGAGGGCGAGAAGGCCCGCGAGGCTGAGGCTGCCGGCGCCGACATCATCGGTTCCGACGAGCTTGTCGCCCAGATTCAGAAGGGCGAGATCAACTTCGACGCCGCTATCGCTACGCCGAACATGATGGCCAAGGTTGGCCGCATCGGTAAGATCCTTGGTCCCCGTGGCCTCATGCCGAACCCCAAGCTCGGCACCGTGACCATGGACGTCGCCAAGATGGTCTCCGAGCTCAAGGCTGGCCGCGTTGAGTACCGCGCCGACCGCTACGGCATCTGCCACGTGCCCCTGGGCAAGAAGTCCTTCACCGAGCAGCAGCTCGTCGAGAACTACGCTGCCCTGTACACCGAGATTCTGCGCGTCAAGCCCTCTTCTGCTAAGGGCAAGTACGTCAAGTCCATCTCCGTGTCTTCCACCATGGGCCCTGGCGTCAAGGTCGATCCCGCTATCCAGCGCGACTTCCTGGCTGAGTAACTAACAGTTACTGCCTGAGCAAAGCAAGCATTGCTAAAGAGACCCGGTTCTGCCTCGTGCAGGACCGGGTCTCTTGCTTTTGAGTCAACGAAACCACCACGAAGGGGACAGGCACCCTTGTGGTGGTTTTACTTGTGTTGTACTTTAGCGCGATGTAGTACTACCCGAGGCCGAAGGGAGCCCAACATGTTTAAGAACACGCAACAGCTCCTAGGCATAGCGCTACTAGATTGGATAGCGCGCTAGGGTTGTAATCTCGCTATAACGATTTGTTGTACCCGGGTGCGCTATCGTCTGCCGCTTTCAGGCGTGATGAGCGACACGGGTATTTTTCTATCTCTAGGCCTTCTCTCTCTCCTGAAAGCCATCTGTCATAAAACGGTCAATCAGGAGGAACATATAAGCCGCAAAATCACAATCTTTGACGCCACCCTGTGCGACGGTGAGCAGTCGCCGGGCGCCAGCATGAATACCGAGGAAAAGCTCTTCATCGCCCGCCAGCTGGTGCGCATGAACGTGGACGTTATCGAGGCGGGCTTTCCCATCTCGAGTCCTGGTGACTTTCGCTCCGTACAGGAGATTGGCAAGATTGCGGGCGACCGATGCACGGTATGCGGCCTGACGCGCGCTGTCGACAGGGATATCGAAGTGGCTGCAGAGGCGCTCAAAACGGCCCAGAGGCCCCGTATCCATACAGGGCTGGGTGTGAGCACCAGTCACCTGCGCGACAAGCTCCATATGACTGAGGAAAGGGCAATTGAGTGAGCGATCCATGCCGTCAAACATGCTCGCAAGTTCGTTGACGATGTTGAGTTTTATGCCGAGGATGCCGGCCGCTCCGATCAGGAGTTTCTGGTGCGCATTATCGAGGCGGCCGTAAAGGCCGGTGCCACGGTCGTGAACATCCCCGATACGATGGGCTACAACATGCCGTGGGACTTTGGCGCCCGCATCCGTGACCTGCGCGGGCGCTGCGGGTGCGGCCGGTCAGCGTGCGGTCGACGTGATGGAGTATCGCGAGTACGAGATTGAGCGCATTGCGCGCCAGGCATTTGAGGCGGCGCGCAAACGTCGCGGCAAGGTGACGAGCGTTGATAAGCGCAACGTGCTGGAGACGAGCCGCATGTGGCGCGAGATCGTGCATCGCGTGCAAGACGAGGAGTACTCCGACGTGGAGCTTGAGGACCTGCTCGTCGACAACGCCGCCATGCAGCTCATCAGTCGACCGGCAGACTTTGACGTCGTGGTGACGGAGAACATGTTCGGCGACATCCTGTCCGATGAGGCGGCTCAGATTACCGGATCGCTCGGTATGCTTGCCTCTGCCTCGCTGGATGATGGCGTATCGCTGTTTGGGCCGAGCGCTGGCAGCGCTCCTGACATCGCGGGGCTCGGCGTGGCCAATCCGCTGGCTCAAATCTTGTCGGTGGCGATGCTGCTGACCTACGCGCTCGACATGGGCGAGCAAGCCGCGTGGATCGAGAGCGCCGTGGCGCGCGTGCTCGACGAGGGCTGGCGCACCCGTGACATCGCCGATGTCAACACCCCGGCAGATAAGATCCTCGGCACCACGACGATGGGCGACAAGGTCGTCGCCGCGCTGTAGGCGATGCCGATTCAAGCTGTCAAATATCTCAATCTGTAACATCTAAGGGGCAAAATCGTTCCTACCTGTTACAGATTGAGATTTTCGGCTGAGCATCCGTGGTCTGTCTCGATCTGTAACAGCTAACCGATTATTTGGGCCCTACCTGTTACAGATTGAGACAAACCGTTGGGACAGGTCGGACGAGTCAGCAAAACCACCACAAAGGTGCCGGTCCCCTTCGTGGTGGTTTTTAGCGCAACGAGGTGTTCCCAGCCGACCATACGGGCGGCCTTGCGCTCACGCTGCTCGATGACAGCGCATCTTTAGACGCGAAGTGCGGAACCGGGTGCATATACGAGCCGCGTAGCGTTACGAATTCATGGGAATGACCGTATCGCCAATTTGTACGCTTGCAATCTTGTCTGTGTCACAAACTTGCGAGAACGGCCAGGTCTTGTGGACATCAGTGGTGCCGTTATCCAGTTTATTTGCGAAATAGCCGCTGTGGCTGGTTGCGTCCTCAACATGACCGTCTTTGAACGTCACGATGAGGGGTATGTTGCCAACGGCATCCATAGACTCCTCCATGTTTTGAGACATCTTGCCGCTGTTGTTGTCGTGTTCGATGGAACGATCTATGTTGTAGCGGACTGAAACGCCAACGCAGGATACGGTGGCCTCTTGAATCGTCGCCTTGGTGCCGTTAAAGTTGACCGATTTGGGCGCGGGAATCGTAACGGATGTATCTTCGTAATTCAGCTGGAACTTAAGATCCCATGGGCCCGTAAGTATTTTCTTATACTCGGGAAGCTCTTTGCCAGCACGTGGCACAACGAGAGAGTTGATATGCGTGCGGACGGTCCTGCCCATAAGGCCGGGTGATTCAACGCTGAACTGTGCAAAGTATTGAATGCTGGAGTCATTGGGGTTCTTGTCAATGAGCCATGATTGGCCTTGGCCGCCATGCTCGCCATCAACGTATACGTTTCCATCGACACTTCCGGCGATAGTTCCGTTCTCGCCCGGCTCGGAAAGCTTTTTCAGGGCAGCGGGATCGTCGAACGTAAGCGTATAGGCGATGGTAACCATATCCTTGTCGCCCATGATGGCGTCGGCGGTCACGGTGACTCCGTTGTTGGAGCAGCTAGCACCGACGGGCCGGCCAATACGGTCGATGATCTCGGTTTGAGAAGCAGGTCCGTCAAAGATGTCGGAAAGCATGTCAGAAGGAAGCGGCAGGACGCCTGTTGCCATAGCCGTGCCAGCGCCTCCAATGACGATAGCGAGGACTGCCGTTACAGCGGCAATGCGAGCGACTGTTCTTACGGGATGGCGGGCGATGCGCGGCTTGCGTCGCGTGCCATTAAAGTTGCTTTGAGCGGTCGCCGCATCGCTCGAGGCGACGGACTGAGCAATCGAGTTTGCCATGTGCTGCTTCGCATTATCGGTAAACGAAATGTGCTCCAGGGCGTGGCGATAGTCATTCGAATTCGTAGTCATTGTGGTCTCCTTTCAAGGAAAGCCGAAGTGACGCACGTCCGCGGCTAAGGTGCTGGGCGGTTGCAGCTGGCGTCGCGTGAACGGCGTCTGCGATTTCCCTGATGCTCATGCCTGCGTAGTAGTGCAAAAAGATGGCGATGCGCTGTGCTTGAGGCAGGGCCGTGACAGCGGAAAGAATGGCGCAGTCGCGTTGCGCGAATTCTTGCTCGGTATGTGTTACGGGTGCGCAGAAATCGGGGAGCGAATCGAGGTCGACAACCGGGTGATTCGCGTGCGTACGGCCGATATCGCGACATGCGTTCAGTGCGACTCGGATCACCCAAGCACGTTCGTGTTCGAGCGAGTCGAACGGTTGAGTGCGTTGGAGAATCTTGATCAGCGTGTCCTGGCAGATGTCTTGAGCGTCGTCAGCGGATCCAAGGGCCGAATAGCACAATCGAAGGATGAGGTCGGAATACGTGTCGACCAAGCGCTTTGCTTCCCGCTCGATCTGATCGGCATCGCATCGGAGCGTGCTATTGCGGTTACGGCGTGCAGGCATAGTGTCACCTCCAATTGGTCGTGGTGGATATAGGGAAGGCGTCTCGCGAGGTCCCTCTACATACAACACGGTCGAGACTGCATAAGTTGACAAAAAAAGACGGCACGTGAGCGCCGTCCTTACAAAACAATGAGTGTTCTCGTTAATTACACAAGCACCGTGATGGACAGGTCGGACGAGTCAGCAAAACCACCATAAAGGTGCCTATCCCCTTCGTGGTGGTTGTTGGCAGTTACCAGGGGGTTCTGGCGGTTGAAGACTCGATTGCTTCGTGGCGTTTGAGCTCGCGGCGCATGGTTTGCGAGTTGAGCCAAGCGGCCTTCCAACCGCGCGTGGGGTAGCGCGCCTCGTCAATTTCGATCTTGGTATAGCCGCAGGCGTTGACAATCTTCGTTCCGCATGGGTGTTGGCGCTCGCGTTGAAAGTTGGGGCCGTAGCTTTGGTGCACATGCCCGTGAATCATATAGTCGGGACCCCAAGACTCAAGAGCCGCATTAAAGCACTCGAATCCTCGATGCGGCAGGTCGTCCAGGTCGCCCATGCCTGCGACGGGTGCATGGGTAAGTAGAATATCGCATCCGTCTACCAGTGCGATTTTTCGCGATAGCTTGCGCATGCGTTTTGCCATCTCGCGCTCGGTATACATGTTCGCGCCGTCGCGGTAGCGCATGGAACCGCCCAGACCCGCAATGCGAATACCTCGGTACACATATACGCTGTCCTCAACACAAATGCACCCGCCCGGTGCATGGCGCGCGTAGCGGTCGTCGTGGTTGCCACGAACGTACACAAGCGGTTTGTTGATGACAGTGACCAAAAACTCAAGATAGTCCGGATCCAGGTCGCCTGCGGATAGAATCAGGTCAACGTCCTCAAAGCGCTCCTTGCGAAAGCACTCCCACAGGCATCGCTCTTCGGTATCGGCTATGGCAAGGATTTTCATAGGGCGCGGACCTTCGGCTCATCGTCGAGTTGCGGAATGGTGCCCACCACGTTGTCGGCCAGCCAGTCCATCTCGACGATTTGCGTGCTCGGCAGTGGGGGAAAGCCCTCGATCTGCACCACGCCGTCTTGGCTATGGAGCTCGCCGCCAAATGGATTGATGGAGCCCTCGACGATGCCATTGCGCAGTAGCTGCACAAGTTTACGCGTCTGATAGGGTAGGCCCGGAGCGTAGCGAATATCGATGACGCCGGAGCTCATACCGTACCAGTAGTTGACGGCGCGCACCTGCTGGTCATCGGCGGTCTCGTCCCATGTGCCGTGCAGTAGGCTGCGTACGATGAGTTCGTAGTAACGGCCCCAGTTCCATACCGGCATAGCAATACCGGTAACTTCCTTGCCGTTTACCAGACGGTGAAGCCCGTAGGCGGTGGGGTCCTCGAGAGACTTGGACATATCGGCGCCGGTCATGACGCTCACGCCCTCGCGACACATGGCTTCGGCAAGACCGCCGGCGGGAACATCTCCCCAAGTGAGGATAATCTGCGCACGAGGGTCGAGCAGCGAGGCACCGATAGCGAAGGCGTTGATTTCGCTCAGCGCGCCCGAGGCGAAGACCGACGCATGGTAGCCAATACGGTGGTTGTCGGCCATGCTGGCGGCAAGGGCGCCCAGTAGGAACTTGGCCTCGTACATCTTTCCAAAGTACGAGCGGACGCTTTGGTGGGGAAGGCCGATTGAGCAGTTAAGGAACCGCACCTGGGGATACTCGACTGACGCCCTGAGCGTGTATTCCATGAGCCGGTGTGAGGTCGAGAAGATGACGTTCGCCCCGTGCTTTACGGCTGTCTCGACGGCGGCGTAGAACACGTCCGAATCGTGGCAGTCCTCGAACGCCTCGGTGCGCACGATGCCGCCAAAGTGCTCATCAAGATACCGGCGGCCCTGGTCGTGTAGGCTGTCCCAGCTCGACGTGGCACAGGGAAACTCGTGGATAAAGGCGATTCGCATGGGATTGGCAGTGGAGTAGACGGTCTTGCTCATAAAGAAGTTGAGCACGCCCGAGGTAGCTTTTGTCGGTGCGCCCTCTTTCTCGTTGGGCTGCGGCGCTTCGACAAGATCGACTTTGTCCTCGTCGCTTTTGCCGGCAATGACAAGCTCGCGCCAAATCTTGCACAGACGGTTGACGACGATATCCGTCGGCGTATCCAGCAGACGGTCCTGGTTGTAGACGTTGAGGTAGACGAGCATGGCATCGGCAGGCGTAATGTCCAAGTGGTCGCCGCCCGCGCGAAGATAGGCGCGCTTAAAGAGCAGGAAGGTGTGACGTAGGTAGTCGACCTTCTTTTGAGGCCATTTTTCGACAAGATCTTGGCCGAGCATTTTGGCAAGCATCTCGTAGCTGCCCTCGCGCGAAAACTCAATCTCGTACAGGGGGCATACGTACCAAAAGGCGCAAAACTCACCGTACAGGCGGCTCTCGACGGAATCCCACTTACCGGGGTACAGACGCGTCACCTTGGCCGAAACCGTCGGAGCGTCAAGGAATTTGAGGACGCTGACACGCTTGTTGCCCTCTTGGACGTAAAAGCGGTGCATGAACTCGGTGACGATGATGGGGTCGCGGTAGCCCTCGGAGATTTGGATATCGTAGAGGTTGGACCATTTGCGGGCGAATTCGGTATTCCAGGGGAGCAGCGGCATAAAGTTACACGAAAAGGCGGACTGGCGACCTTTGGTAACCGTGCCGACGACCATTTCGAGCGGAATGTCCCGCAGGCCGATGTTCTCGCGCTGCCCGCAGGGAAGCTGGGCGACCAAGCTGTCGAGGTCCGTAAGATATGGATGCTCGCTTTGGCTGATGGCGCGACGGCGTCCCTGTTCGCCGCGCTTGCGCGCTTGACGATAGGCCTCTTCCATGGTGTCTACTCCCTTAGTCGTTTAAACAACGATATGAACCATGGTACCACGATGCGAAACCACCACAAAGGTGCCTGTCCCCTTTGCGGTGGTTTTAGGCGATGATGGGGGCGATGGCGCGGATGCAGGCGTCGGCTGCCGTAAAGGTGGTGCTGTCGTCACTGACGATAAAGATGATCTTACCCTTAATGCCAAAGTCGCCGATCTCGCTAAAGAGCACGTAGGGTTCCTTGTCAAAGCCCGAGATGGGTGAAACGGCGACCTTGGTGGCACAGGCGAGCTCGTCTGCCAGCGCATCGAGCGAGTCCCACTTTGACGTGTCCTTCACCGCGACGGGAACGACAACGCGTCCAAAGGGCATGAGGTGCACGAGTGTGTTCTTGGAGATGTTGGAGTTGGGGACGATGATGGTCTGTCCGCAGGCGTCCTCGATGGTCGTGTGGCGCCAAGTGATGTCCTGGACCACGCCCGACACGCCGCCGACCTCGATATTGTCGCCGGGCTTGATGATGCCCATAAAGGTCACTTGCATGCCGCCGATAAGGTTTGATAGCGTGTCCTGAAAGCCGAGCGAGATGGCGATGCCGCCGACGCCAAGAGCGGCGACGAGCGCGTTTGCGTTAATGCCAAAGCAGTTGTCGAGGATAAAGCTGCCGCCGATCATCCAAATGACGGCACGCGCGATGTTGATGAAGATGCTCGATGCGGGAAGCGGGTTGTCGTCACGGTTGAGTAGGTGGTGCAGGGTCTTGGATGCCACCTTGGCGGCGACGGCGGTGCCAAGGGCCAGGACGGCGGCCCAAATGATGTTGTGGACCCACCGTTGCGAAAAGAAATGAAGAATCGGCTCAAACAATTCCATGTAGGGGGAACCTCCTAAAGATACGTCCATCCATGATACCCACCAAAAGGCCCGTCCGATCATGTTCGGACGGGCTTCTGCGCTCGGTATAAGGTTTGAATAGTACGGGATGTAGGCCACGTGGCGTAATCTAGCGACGGCGCTTCCAGATGATGCCCAGAACGATGATGACGATGCCGCCGATGAGGCACGCGCCGACCATGACAAGCGTGCGATCCCCCGTTGCGGCGAGCTTGCCGGCCGTCTTTTTGGTGGTGACCTGCGTGGTCGTGGTGGTCGACGTGTCCGGCTTGGGCACGCGCGGGCGCGACCGGCGGCGTACGGCACAGATGCCCACAGGCGGAACGCACCCGCGCGGACGCGGGCATGGCGCGGAGGACCCGAGGTTGGTAGCTTGGCCCGCTCGCGGCGGCGCAGGTTGGTGGGGGGCTACTCGGCCTTATCCTCACCCTTATCGACGTCTCCCGTGACGAAGAGACGGACTTGGCCGTCCTCGATGACCACTGTGTCGGCCTGGTTGAAGGCAAAGTCGAGCTCGTCTAGCTCATCCTCGTAGTTTTCGGCAAGCTGGCGGACGGCGTTGCCCGTGTCCAGCGAGTCCATGATGAGGGCCTTGTGCGTACGGTTGGCCTCCTTGGCCTTCTTACGCATCTCGACGGGGTTGAGGCGGGCTGTCTGCCTGCTCACCTCGTGGAGCACTCCTATGATGACATTCGCGGCCTCGTAGCCCTCGTCCTTCGCGGCGTCCGCAAGCTTCAGCACGGGGCCGCCGAGCTTGGAGACCTTCTTGCCGAGCATACGGCGGTACTCCTCGCGGCGCTGGGCGTGCTCGCCCAGGCACTTCTCGACGATCTTCTTGTTCTTCTTGATGCGGGCTGCGGTGTAGTCGCTCTCGAAGCGCATACCGACCTGCTGGGCGATGAGCATGAGCTGGAACGCGAGGACCGCGCGACGCTCCTTCTCCTGGAGAAGGGTTATCTCGGAGGCGATCTCCTTCTCGTCCAGCTTTTTCTTTCTCGCGAGTGTCTCCGTGAGGTTCTGGATCTCGGAGAGCTGGTAGTTCCACGCTTCCTCGGCGGCGCGGGTGGCGTCCTCGATGACCTGGAGCCCGACGGTGAACTTGCCCTCCGTGGTGGCGGATTCCCCGAGGTTCAGGGAGAGCCGGTAGAGCGCGTCGTAGCCAGCCTTGAGCCTCGCATCACGCTGGCGCTCCATGACGCGCTGAATCTCCTCGATTCCCTCTTGCAGGCCTTCGAGCTTGTCGTTTATCTCGTTCATGTAGGCCATGCCGACGGCCACCGCCGCGCTCTGGAGCGCGATGTTGGCGACGGCTTGGGGCTGTAGTCCCGCCTGCTTGATGCCGGCCATCTTGTTGAACTTGCCCGTCTCCTTGTTGAAGCTTGAGAGCAGGTTCCAGCCGTCGGACTGTCTCACGCAGAGGTCGGCCCATGTGACGCCTTCGGGGAACTTCACGACGGCGAGCCCGCGCGTGGCCGCCGCCTGGCCCCAGGTGGCGCCGAGCGGGACGAGCTGATCCACGGCGGCGGCCAAGCGTTCGCCGCTGCGCAGCGCGAGGGAGCGGGTGGACGCCTCCTCGATTCGTGCGAGCTCGGTGGCGCCGAGGGGTGCAAGGGACTCTTCTGTCGGTCTGCCCTGTGGGTCCTCGCCGGTGCCGAATAGCCAGTCTCGCAATGACATGTGCCGCTCCTCTCCCGCATGTTTTTGCTGATTATATAACGATGGTGGCTGGGCGCGAATGGGGCGCCTCGCGGTTGAGCCTGGTTGAATATCGGAATATCGATATGATATGCGAAAACCACCACAAAGGTGCCTGACCCCTTTGCGGCGGTTTTGACGTTTATGCAGATAAAACCTGCCAAAATAAACCTGTCCCTTTTTGGCAGGTTTTAGCTCAGCAGCATGCGGTCGTTGGCGAGCTCGCCGCCCGAGACCTCCTCAAACTTCTGCAGCAGGTCGGCCACGGTGAGCGACTTCTTCTCGTCGCCGGCCACGTCGTAGATCACATGGCCCTCGTGCATCATGATCAGACGGTTGCCCAGACGGATGGCGTCGTTCATGTTGTGCGTGACCATGAGCGTGGTCAGGTGGTTCTCGTCGACGATCTCCTCGGTCAGATTGAGCACCTTCGATGCCGTCTTGGGGTCGAGGGCCGCGGTGTGCTCGTCGAGCAGCAGCAGGCGCGGCTTGGTGAGCGTGGCCATGAGCAGGGTGAGTGCCTGGCGCTGGCCGCCCGAGAGCAGACCGACCTTAGCGTTGAGACGCGTGTCCAGACCAAGGTCCAGGCGCTTGAGCAACTCAACGTATTCGTCCTTCTCGGCCTTGGTGACGCCCCACGAAAGACCGCGACGCTGGCCGCGGCGCTTGGCGAGGGCCAGGTTCTCAGCGATCTGCATGTCGGCAGCGGTACCGCGCATAGGGTCCTGGAACACGCGGCCCAGGTACTTGGCGCGCTGCGACTCGCTCAGGCGCGAGATGTCGGTGCCGTCGAGCTCGATAACGCCCGAATCGAGCGGATATACGCCGGCAATCATGTTGAGCAGCGTGGATTTGCCGGCGCCGTTGCCGCCGATCACAGTTACAAAGTCGCCGTCGTTGAGGGTAAGGTCGACGCCGGTGAGCGCGCGCTTCTCGGTGACGGTGCCCTTGTTAAAGGTCTTCTTGACGTGCGAGAGCTTAAGCATCTGCCTCATCTCCCCTCGTGTAGGAGCTGCGGAGCTTGTAACGCTCCCAAACCACGGGCACGCACAGGGCCACGGCGACAATCACAGCGGAGAGCAGCTTCATGTCGTTGGCGTCCATGCCCAGCTGCAGCACGATGGCGCGGATGAGGAAGTAGACCACGGAGCCAAAGACGGCGGAGGCCAGGCGGACGCTAAACTGCGTGAGACCGCCGGGCAGCAGGCGGCCGAGCACCTCGCCGATAACAATGGCGGCAAGACCGATAACGATGGCACCGGTGCCCATACCAATGTCGGCGTACTTCTGGCTCTGGCAGATGAGCGCGCCCGAAAGGCCGATGAGGGCGTTGGAGAGCACCAGCGCGATCATCTTGGTGGAGTTGGTGTTGACGCCCAGGGCGCGGATCATGTACTCGTTGTTGCCGGTGGCGCGCAGTGCCGAGCCGATCTCGGTGCCAAAGAACCAATACAGGATGGCGACGATAGCCACAGCGAGCAAGATGCCCAGGATGATGGCGACGGTGGACTGCGGCAGGCCCGTCATGTTGCTAACAGACGAGAAGATGGTGCCCTTGGCGAGGATGGGCGTGTTGGACTTGCCCATGATGCGCAGGTTGACGGACCACAGACTGATCTGGGTGAGGATTCCGGCGAGGATCGCGGGAATCTCGAAGACGGTGGTCAGAATGCCCGTGACAGCACCGGCGATGGCGCCGGCGCACATGCCGGCCAGCACGGCGAGCAGCGGGTCGACGTTGTTATTGACGATGAGCACGGCGCAGACACAGCCGCCGAGGGCAAAGCTGCCGTCGCAGGTCATATCGGGGATGTCGAGCAGGCGGAACGTGATAAACACGCCAAGCACCATAATGCCCCAGAGGACGCCCTGCGAAACGGCGCCCTGCAATGCAATGAGCATGCTTCATACCTCCTAGGATAGGGTGGACACGTGATTTTCCATAATAGCGGTACCAATGCATAAAAGAGCTGCGGACGGATGTTTTGTCTCATCCGAAACAAGCAGGGCGAACGCCGGTCTTTAGCGTTCGCCCCAAGGACTCAGATATTGAATAACGCGGCTGTGGCGCGCGTGCGGGCCCTAGACGCGTTACCGCGCATGGCGCTACTCGTCCAGAGCGGAAAGGTCGATGCCTAGGGCCTCGGCCATCTCGTCGTTCTTGACGACGACCAGGTCCTTGCTCGAGAGGTGCTTGATCGGCATATCCTCGGGCTTGGCCTCGCCCTTCAGGATCTTAACGGCCATCTCGCCCGCGGCGTAGCCCAGGTCCTTATAGTTGATGGAGAGGGTGAACAGGCCACCGGCCATGCACATGCCCTCCTCGCCAGTCACGTAGGGAAGCTTGTTTTCCTTGCAGATCTGGCCCACCTGCGAAGCGCCCGCGGCGATGGTGTTGTCGGTGGGGGAGTAGAGCGCGTCGACCTTGCCCACGGCGGACTCGACGACGGACTGGATCTCGTTGGAGCTCGAGACGGTGAAGTCGGTGTACTCCAGGCCCAGCTTGCCGAGTTCCTTCTTGGCGGCCTTGATTTGGACGTCGGAGTTGGACTCGGCGGTGCAGTAGAGCAGACCGACCTTCTTTACATCGGGCAGGACCTTCTGCATCATCTCGAGCTGCTCGGCGACCGGGGTGAGGTCGGAGGCACCGGTGACGTTGGTGCCGGGCCTGTCGTTGTCCTGGACCAGGCCGGAGGCGGCGTAGTCGGTGATGGCGCAGCCCACGATGGGGATATCGGCCGTGGCGCCGGCGGCGGCCTGCGCGGCAGGCGTGGCGATGGCGTAGATCAGGTCGACGTTGTCGCCCACAAACTTGTCGGCGATGGACTTACACGTGGACTGGTCGTTCTGGGCATTTTTCTGGTCGATCTTGACCTTGAGACCGCTCTTCTTGATGGCCTTGACAAAGCCGTCGTTGGCGGCGTCGAGTGCGGAGTGTTCGGTGAGCTGTAGAACGCCGACGGTGTAGTCGGAACCGGCGGCAGCGGAGCCGGAACCAGAGTTGCCGCCGCATCCGGCGAGCGGAGCGAGCGCGAGCAGGCCGGCAGAGACCAGAAGGCTCCTGCGGCTGATGGTGATGTCCTTCATATCATTACCCCCAGTATAGAAATGGCTGGAAACACTGCACTGGGACAAAGTGCAAGTGGAACTATAGTAGCGCTGATGTCCATTTTTACAACAGCCTGGCGGGTTTTTTAATACAGAATCGGATGGGCGGTACGGGTAGTCGAATGGGCGGCGGAGGGTCTTATGCGGCGGAGGAGGCATCGTCCTCGTCCAGGACGGCGAAGAGCTTCTTGCCGTCAAGGAGACGTGTGGTGACGTTTCTCATGCGGCCGATCTCAACGGTACGCAGCGTGTCGTCGGCGCCTCGCGCGTCATAGACCGTTCCCAGCAAATACGAGATGCCGTCTCGTTGCTTGATGGCAAAGGGCCGGAGTGTCATCCGTGCCACTTCGACCTCTCCGCGTGCCGTGACACTCGAAATATCAAAACTCACCGTGGTTCCGTGGTCGATGGCCTGTTCGATGAGCTCGCAGGCATCGATGCGCTTGACGGGCGTGCGTGTGGCCTTGGTGGATTTGTCGCCTGCGCTTGGAGCAGGCTCGGGTGCATCGAGGTAGCCGCGAACGTCGGCACTCGCCATGGCGACCAGGTGCTGCGCTATGCTCTTTCGAATGGCGATGGGCGTGGAGCGGTTGCGCATGACCATGCCGTGGAGCCGGATGATCTCTTCGTCGGTGAGCGGACGGGTCAAGAGTCGATAGCCCACGCCGCGCTTGTACTCAATTTCGTATCCGGCATGGCGAAGTGCGGAGATGGCGGTGTAGATGCTGCGCCGCGCCGCCGAGATGGGCATGCGGGCGGGGTCGTCGGGATGGGCGAGACGCCGGATCAACTCATCGGAAAGCATGGCCTTGTCCTCGCCGGTGTTTTCGCTTAATAGTTGCAGGATGCGAACGGCGCGATAGGCTGCCATCGAGGCGGCGCCCCTCGTCGTGGTCTCGTAAGTTTCAACAGCGGTTTCGGTCATGGCGTCCACGTCCTTTCCGTTTTGGGTGGCGACGGTATGGAGCCTAGGGCGCGGGGCTTTCCCAGGGGTGCAGGACGCTCCGGGCGGTCGGTAGTCGTCGGCAAGCGGCGGGTCGAGTTTTCAACAGCCCTGCTCAACTGACCAAAATCTTGCCAAAAGCTTGACGGATACTGTTGAAAAAAGCGCCCCTCGGCTTGCCGAGAGGCGCTGGCGTGATGCGCTGGAACGCGTTTGGTGGCGCTGTGGCGATTAGAAGTCGGCGTTGCCCACGGTGCGCGGGTGCGGCAGGACGTCGCGGATGTTGCCCACGCCGGTCAGATACATGACCAAGCGCTCGAAGCCCAAGCCGTAGCCGGCGTGCTTGCAGGAACCGTAGCGGCGCAGGTCAAGGTAGTACTTGTACTGTTCGGGATTCATGCCCAGGTCCTTGATGCGGGCCTCGAGCAGATCCAGGCGCTCCTCGCGCTGGGAGCCGCCGATAATCTCGCCGATACCGGGAACCAGGCAGTCGGCGGCGGCGACGGTCTTGCCGTCCTCGTTCATGCGCATGTAGAACGCCTTGATCTCGGCCGGGTAGTCGGTTACGAAGGTCGGTCGCTTAAAGTGCTCCTCGGTCAGGAAACGCTCGTGCTCGGTCTGCAGGTCGATGCCCCAGCTGACGGGGTAATCAAACTGGTGGCCAGCAGCGACTGCCTGCTCCAGGATTTCGACAGCCTCGGTGTAGGTAACGCGGGCAAAGTCGGAGTTTGCCACATGGTCCAGGCGCTCGATCAGGCCCTTGTCCACAAACTTGTTGAGCATATTGAGCTCGTCGGGGCAGGTGGCCATAACGTCCTTAAGGACGTACTTGAGCATGGCCTCGGCGTTATCCATGTAGTCGTTCAGGTCGGCAAAGGCCATCTCGGGCTCGATCATCCAAAACTCGGCGGCGTGGCGCGTGGTGTTGGAGTTTTCGGCGCGGAAGGTGGGGCCAAAGGTGTACACGTCGCCAAAGGCCATGGCAAAGTTTTCGGCATTGAGCTGGCCGGACACGGTAAGGCTCGCGTGCTTGCCAAAGAAGTCCTGGCTCCAGTCGACCTCGCCGGACTCGGTGAGGGGCGGATTTTTGGGGTCGAGCGTGGTCACGCGGAACATCTCGCCGGCGCCCTCGCAGTCACTCGTGGTGATGATGGGGGTGTTGACGTAGACAAAGCCCTGCTCCTGGAAGAAGCGGTGGATGGCGGCAGCCGCGACAGAACGGATGCGGAACACGGCGCGGAACAGGTTGGTGCGCGGGCGCAGGTGCTGCTGGGTGCGCAGGAACTCGACGGTTGCGCGCTTCTTCTGCAGCGGGTAATCCGGGGCGCTGACGCCCTCGACCTCGATGGAGGTGGCAGAAAGCTCGAAGGGCTGGGGCGCATCGGGGGTCAGCTTGACGGTGCCGGTGCAAATGAGTGCGGCCGAGACGTTTTGATGGGCGATCTCGTCGTAGTTGTCGAGTGCCTCGCGGTTCATGACGACCTGCAGGTCGCGGAAGCAGCTGCCGTCGTTGAGCGTAACAAAGCCAAAGTTCTTCATGTCGCGGATGGACTTGACCCAGCCGGCGACGGTGACGGTCTGGCCGCCAAGCGACTCGGCATCGGCGTAAAGCTGCGCGATTTTGGTGCGGTTCACGTATCCTCCCATAACGGTTGAATGATAGTTATCCATACAGTTCGATATTCTAGCAGCTCGGCTCATTTGGGCTATACAGATAAGGCATTGGCGGGATGGTTTTTCAAACGAAAAGCGCCCACGGCAAATGCTCGTGGGCGCTTTTCGTGTTGCCTTTTGGCTGTGTGGCGCGGGGCCTGGCTACTTGGTCTTGGCTACCAGCAGCGGGTCGCCCAGTTTGACGAGCGGGTTGCCGCCGATAAGCGTTCCGGACTCGCCGACATGGTCGATGCTCTTAAGACGATCGAGCTCGGAGATGATGACGGTCACGATGTCCTCGTGGCCGGCGGCCTTGATGGCCTCGCGATCGAAGCTGATGAGCGGCTGGCCGGCCTTGACCGTGTCACCCATCTCGACAAAGCGGGCAAAACCCTTGCCGTTCATTTCCACGGTGCCCAGGCCAACATGGATGAACACGCGAAGACCGTCCTCGGTGATCATGCCGATGGAGTGGTTGGTGACGGTGGTGGCGCCGATACGGCCGTTAGCGGGGGCGTAAATGGTGCCGGTAATGGGCTCGATGCCGTAGCCCTGGCCGAGCATGCCCGAGGCGATGGTCTCGTCGGGAACCTCACTCAGATTGACGAGCACGCCGTTGACAGGAGCGTAGATGACGCCTTCGCGGGTGGCGAAGCTTGCTGCGGGCGGAACGGACGCCTCGCCCGACGAAGTGAACGTGGACTTGAGCGAATCGAGCAGACCCATAGATGCCTCCAACGTATCAGGCGCGCATGTTGCACGCGTGTGGTTTGCCGGAAACGTTTCGTACGTGTTTCCCAGCACGGTCAGCGCTCCTATTTTACGCTGTCCAACGATACCTCTGAACAGCGATTTTGTGATATATCAGTTGAAGGCCAACTTATTGCGGGGGTGTTTCTGCGCCGCGGGCTCAAGTGGGGTACGCTAAGGTGCGAAAAACGAGTGCGCACGAATCGCACGGAGGGAGCACCTATGATTATTGAGAACCATGCGCTGTGGGGCGAGGAGCCGACCGAGGATTATCCGGCGACGTTTACGTATCTGGGTGCCGAGCCGCTGCCCGACAAGCCCAATGGCCGCCGCCCCGCGGTGATCATCTGCGGCGGAGGCGGGTTTACGCATATCGCTCCGCACGAGCAGGACCCGGTGGCGTTTGCGTTTTTGGACCGCGGCTACCAGGCCTTTGTGCTCAACTATGTGACGAGCGCCACGGGCGACGTGAGCTTTCCGCACCCGCAGGCGGACCTCGCCAAGATGGTCGCTACCGTGCGCGCCAACGCCGACGAGTGGCATGTCGATCCCAAGCGCGTGTGCATCGTGGGTTTCTCGGCGGGCGGCATGATCTGCGCCTCGTTGGCAACGCAGTGGAAGACCGGACCTTTCGCGGGCCTTGCCGGGGCTCGTCCGGAGGATATTCGTCCCGACGCCGTGGTGCTGGGCTATCCGTTGCTCGACCTTGCCTATGTGCGCGATATGCAGACGCGCGACCCGCGCATCGACCTGCGCGTGCCCAAGACGGGTGGCAAGACGGGGCGCGATTTGCTCAACGACTATCTGTCGATGGTGACGGGCGGCGAGGCGACCGATGAGCACCTGGCCGACATTTGCCCTACCACGCACGTTTCGCGCCAGATGCCCCCGACCTTTGTGTGGGGCGTGTCCGACGACAAGACAGCGCCGATCGCACAGGTCTATCCGTTTGCGCAGCGCATGGCCGAGGAGGGCGTCGCTTGCGAGATGCACGTCTTTGACCAGGGCGGTCACGGCCTTTCGCTCGGCAACGCCAACACCGCGGTCGACAACGAGGACAAGCAGGTGGCAGTCCGTCCTTGGATCCGCCTGGCCTTCCGTTTCCTGGAGCGCCATATGTAAAAGTAGACTACTTGCCCGTTTCAAAAAGTCTGCTTAGAGGAGGAGCCATGCTTGAGGGTACGTATGTGGTTTCGGCCCAGACGCCGGTGGGGAGTAAACGCGGCGAGGTGGCGTTTTCACATGGGGTGGACGGCGCGCTCAGGGCAGTACTAAACGTCAGGGGTCTCAATATCGCTCTCTCGAGTGCCCGCGCTGAGGGCGATTTCTTTGAGCTCTCGGGTACTATCTCCCACGTCTTGATGGGCAAGGCTCCCTTTACATGCACGGGGTCGGTCGAGGGTGATCGACTCACCGCTACTGCGCGGTCGGGTTCCGTTTCGATCTCGCTGAGCGGTATGCGCAAAGAGCTTTCGGGGCGCACGGCATAAAGTTTGCGCAGGTAAACATCGGTATTTGACTTTATAAAATAGTTCAGAGCGCTATCATTTGTCGTTACGAGTTGGTTAGCCCCGGTAAACGGTTAACCGCGTCTAACGAAAGGATGAGCGCGTGAAGCTCGATACACTCGAGATTGGAAAGGACGCCGTTGTCGCATCGGTGACATCCGACGATCAGGCGCTCCGGCAGCATATTTTGGACATGGGCCTAACGCCGGGCACCGAAGTCACCATGATGAAGTACGCCCCTATGGGCGACCCGCTCGAGATTCGCCTGCGTGGCTACGAGTTGACGCTGCGCAAGGACGATGCCGCTCGCATCGAGCTCGTGGGCGTTCACGACACCGATATGGGTCCGCGCGCCAACGCCGCAATCGGCACGACGGAGCATCCGGCACTCGGCGAGGGGACGTATTCGCCCCGCGCCGCGAAGACGGCCGTGCCCGAGGGCGCACCGCTGCATTTTGCCCTCGCCGGCAACCAGAACTGCGGCAAGACCACGTTGTTCAACCAGCTGACAGGCTCCAATCAACATGTCGGTAACTTTCCCGGCGTGACGGTCGACCGTAAGGATGGCACTATTCGTAACCACCCCGAGGCAAGCGTTACCGACCTGCCCGGCATTTACTCCCTGTCGCCGTACACGGGCGAGGAGATCGTGAGCCGCCAGTTTATCCTGGATGAGCATCCCGACGCCATCATCGACATCATCGACGCTACCAACATCGAGCGCAATCTGTACCTGACGCTGCAGCTTATGGAGCTCGATCGCCCCATGGTCATCGCGCTCAACATGATGGACGAGGTGACGGCTAACGGCGGCGCCATCGACGTCAACCTGCTCGAGAGCCTGTTGGGCGTGCCTGTTGTCCCCATTAGCGCCGCCCGCAACGAGGGCATCGGTGAGCTGGTGGAACACGCTCTGCACGTGGCACGGTTCCGCGAGCGTCCCGGCCGCCTGGACTTTTGCGCGCCCGATGGCCCGGACGGCGGAGCCCTGCACCGCTGCATCCACGGTATCGCCAACCTTATCGAGGACCATGCCGTGACGGCGCATATCCCGGTGCGTTTTGCGGCGACCAAGCTGGTCGAGGGCGACGAGCTGGTGACCGATGCGCTTCACCTGGACCGCAACGAGCTCGACGCCATCGAGCACATTATTTCCCAGATGGAGGGCGAGGCGGGTACCGACCGCCTGTCCGCGCTGGCCGATATGCGCTTTAGCTTTATCGGCGACGTGTGCGGGCGCTGCGTCGTCAAGCCGCACGAGAGCCGCGAGCACGTGCGCTCCGTCAAGATCGACCGCATCCTGACGGGTCGCTACACGGCCATTCCGGCGTTTCTGGTGATCATGGGCCTCGTCTTTTGGCTGACGTTCGGCGTGATCGGCGCGGCGTTGCAGGGACTCATGGAGGACGGCATCGCTGCCATCATCGCCTCGGCCGATGCGGGCCTCAAGGCGTTCGGCACCAACGACGTGGTGCGCTCACTGGCTGTCGACGGCGTGCTTACGGGCGTGGGCAGCGTACTGACCTTCCTGCCGATTATCGTCGTGCTCTTTTTGTTCCTCTCCATTCTGGAAGACTCCGGGTACATGGCGCGCGTGGCCTTTGTCATGGATAAAGTGCTGCGTCGCTTTGGCCTGTCGGGCCGTAGCTTCGTGCCTATGCTCGTCGGTTTTGGCTGCACCGTGCCGGCTATCATGTCGACCCGCACGCTGCCGTCCGAGCACGACCGCAAGATGACGGTCATGCTCACGCCGTTCATGAGCTGCTCGGCCAAGTTGCCGGTCTACGGTCTGCTGTGCGGGGCGTTTTTCCCGCAGGCGACAGTTCCCGCCATGGTCTCGCTCTATCTGATTGGCATTGCGGTTGGTTGCATCGCGGCTTTGGTGCTCAACCGCACGGCATTTAAGGGCGACCCGGTGCCGTTTATCATGGAGCTCCCCAATTACCGCCTGCCGAGCGTCAAGACGACGGTGATGCTGGCATGGGATAAGGCCAAGGACTTTATTACCAAGGCCTTTACCATTATCTTTGCCGCTACGGTGGTCATCTGGTTCCTGCAGACGTTCGATATCCGCTTTAATGTGGTCGCCGATCAGTCGCAGAGTCTGCTTGCCGGTCTGGGTAGCATCATCGCGCCGGTGTTGGCCCCGCTCGGTTTTGGCGACTGGCGCGCCTCGACGGCGCTCGTCACCGGACTTATCGCCAAGGAGAGCGTCATCTCGACCCTCACGGTGCTTTTGGGCGCAACGTCGCCCGCGGTGCTGTCAACCATGTTTTCGCCGTTTACCGCTTACGTATTCCTGGTCTTTACGCTGCTGTACCCGCCCTGCGTGGCGTCCATCGGCGCCGTCAAGAGCGAGTTGGGAGCGCGCTATGCCGTGGCCGTGTTCGCGTTTCAGGTGACGGTCGCCTGGATCGTGGCGTTTGTCGTGCATTCGGCGGGCATATTGCTGGGGTTGGCTTAGCTATTTATTGACGGCGCAACCCCTGTGTATTGAGTTGATTGCGGACCCGCATCTGTACTGACGGATGCGGGTCCGTTGCTATATAATCGCCCACCGCTCAAGACAATCGGAGAGGTTTTCCTATATGGCTCTGGCAAGACAAGACGGCATCTCACTCAAGCAGTGGCTCCCGCTTATCGGGCTCGCCTGTTGCGCGTTCGTATTCAACACGTCGGAGTTCATGCCCATTGGCCTTCTGACTGATATTGCCGCGTCGTTCTCGCTCACCGAGGCCCAGGCCGGCATCATGATCTCGGTCTACGCCTGGGGCGTCATGCTACTGTCGTTGCCGCTTATGGTGTTTGCCTCGCGCTTCGAGTTCAAGCGTATGCTGCTCGGCGTGCTTGCCGTGTTCTCGCTGGGCCAGTTCCTGTCCGCCGCGGCGCCCACCTATCCTATTTTGGTTTGCGCACGTCTGGTGGTCGCCTGCGCGCATGCCGTGTTCTGGTCGGTCGCTTCGATCATGGCCTCGCGTCTGGTCGACAGTCGCCACGGGGCGCTCGCCATTAGCATGATCGCCACGGGCTCGTCCATCGCGCAAATCTTCGGCCTGCCCCTCGGCCGCGCCATCGGACTGGCCGTGGGCTGGCGTATGACGTTTGCCGTGGTTGGGGCCCTCTCTGCCGCTGCGGTGGTGTATCAGGCAGCGGTGTTCCCGGCCATGCCGGCGGGTGAGCGCTTTACCGTTAAACAGCTGCCCGAGCTGCTCAAGAACCCGTTCCTCATCGCGCTCTATGTGGTCACGGTCTTTATGGCGACCGGCTACTACGCAGGTTACAGCTATATCGAGCCCTTCTTGGCACAGGTCGCGCACGTCGACGCGGGTGCCATCACCATGACGCTGACGGCGTTTGGCTGCTCCGGTCTGCTCGGAAGCTGGCTGTTCGGCCGACTGTTCGATGGGCATCGCTTTCCGTTCTTGGCTATCACACTCTCCGGCGTGCCTGTGGCTCTGCTGCTCATGGGTCCGGTTGCACCGTCGCTCGTCGCCGTTCTCGCTGTTTGCGCGCTATGGGGCTGCTGCTCCACGGCCTTTAACGTGGCGTTTCAGGCCGAGCTCATCAAGTACACGCCGGCGGACTCGTCGGCTGTCGCCATGTCGATCTTCTCGGGCCTGTTCAATCTGGGTATCGGTACGGGCACCGCAATCGGTGGCGCCGTGGTTTCGGGTCCCGGTATCGCTTGGATTGGCTTCGCGGGCGGGGCGATTACCGTCGTGGGCGTCATCCTCGCCATCACCGTACTGTTCCCGGCCATACGCCGCGCAAAGCCTGTCGCCTAATCATGTTCCCTCATCAGTTGCGGTGGAATAGTTCCTGTTTAAGGCCTCTGAAGGCTCAAACAGGAACTATTCCACCGCAACTTATTTTGGGGAAGAGGATACAAGCCGGGCATACAATGGATGTCGTTGTGTTGAGCTTACCGGGAGGTTGCTATGTGGGCATACGAGACGACGTTCTATCAGATCTATCCGCTGGGCTTTTGCGGAGCTCCGCGCGAAAACGCCGCCCCCGTTGCCGAGGATGAACTCGCCCAGGCTGCCAACGCCGCGCCCAACCCCGATGCGCCCATCATGAAGATCGCCCAATGGGCCGACTACCTGCAGGAACTCGGCGTTGGCGCTGTGCTCATCAACCCGCCGCTCGAATCTGATAGCCACGGCTACGATACACGCAGCCTGCGCCATATCGACCGTCGCCTGGGTGGGGATGCCGATTTTGCCGCCGTATGCGAGACGCTGCACGCCCACGGCATCCGCGTGGTGCTCGATGCGGTCTTTAACCATGTGGGCCGTGGCTTTTGGGCCTTCCGCGATGTGCAGGAGCGCAAGTGGGACTCGCCCTACAAGGATTGGTTCCACATCAGCTTTGACGGCGACTCGTGCTACGGCGACGGCTTTTGGTACGAGGGCTGGGAGGGCCATTTTGAGCTTGTGAAGCTCAACCTGCAAAACCCCGCCGTGGTCGATTACCTGCTTGAGTCCGTGTGCCGCTGGGCCGAAGTCTTTGGCGTTGACGGCCTGCGCCTGGACGTCGCCTATATGCTCGATCGCGACTTCATGCGCCGGCTACACTCCTTTACCCGTGAGCTCAAGCCCGACTTTGTGCTGATCGGCGAGACGCTCCACGGCGACTACAACCAGATCGTCAACGACGAGATGCTCGATTCCTGCACCAACTACGAGTGCTACAAGGGCCTGTACTCCAGCTTTAACTCGGTCAACATGTTCGAGATTGCCCATTCGCTGCATCGCCAGTTTGGCGGCGATCCGTGGTGCATCTACCGCGGCAAACACCTGCTGTCGTTTGTCGACAACCACGACGTGCCGCGCCTGGCAAGCATCCTCACCGACAAGTCGTGCCTGCGTCCCGCCTACGGCATGCTCTTTGGCATGCCGGGCATCCCGTGCGTCTACTATGGCAGCGAGTGGGGGATTGCCGGCGAAAAGGGCGGCCCCAATGGCGACTGGGCGCTGCGCCCTGCGCTCGATGAGCCTGCACCCAACGAGCTGACGGCGTTCATCACGCAGCTTGCGCACCTGCGCTCGGCCGATGACGCGGTGGCACGTGTTCTCAACTACGGCGCGTACCGTAACGTGGTGATCCAGAACAGGCAGCTACTGTTCGAGCGCGCTTGCGACGATGCGACGGTGCTCGTGGCGGTCAATGCCGTGAACGAGCCCTATACCTTTGGAGCCGGCGAACTCAACGGCTCCTTCGTCGACCTGCTTGCCGACGATGCGCCCACGGTCGAGCTGCCGGGCTCCCTTGAACTTGCGCCCTATGAGGTGCGTTATCTGCTGAGGGCCTAGACCGTGGCCGCGTCTGACGAGGGCTATCAGCATATTGAGCATGGGTTTGAGCCCGTGTTCGACCGGCGCTCGCGCGTTTTGGTGCTGGGGTCGTTTCCCTCGGTGCTCTCGCGTGCCAATGCCTTCTATTACGGTAATCCCCAGAACCGCTTTTGGCGCGTGATGGCCGCGTGCCTTGGTGCGCCCGTGCCGCCCAACGAGGGAGACGCTTTGGCAGGCAACGAGCCAGCGACGCTCGACGCCTCGATTGCCGCCAAGCGCTCCATGTTGCTCAACGGCGGTGTGGCCCTGTGGGATGTGATCGAGAGCTGCGACATCAAGGGCTCAAGCGACGCGAGCATTCGCAACGTTGTGCCGGCACATATCGAGCGCATTACCGGTACAGCTCCCATTGAGCAGGTGATATGCAACGGTGGTACAGCTGGCCGGCTCTACAAGCGCTACCTGCAAGAACGCACCGGGCTGCCGGCCATCGTTCTGCCGTCGACAAGTCCCGCCAATGCGGCGTGGCGCCTGGAACGCCTTGTCGAGCGCTGGCGTGAGGCCGTTGACTGGGGTGCTCTGTAATTTAGATATCTGATTGGGCGCGGGTGCCGAGGTGTTTCATGATGGCATGCCAGATCGGTGCGGGCAGCGCGGGCTTGATGCGCACCATGCCGTCGGCATCGACGCTACCGGCATTGCCACCGCCAAGCAGCTGCGCATGCTCAATGGAGCAGCCCATGCGCACAGCGCCCACAAGCTTATCCATCGCTTCCGAAAATGGCCGACGCAAGAGGCCCATACGCGGGGAGTGGCGAAGTGCTGCAATGCCGCTGCCGGCACAGATGACAACGCCGTCGCACCATGGCAGGTCACGTAGAAGACATGCCCGATACAGGCGGTCGAGAACTTCGTCCGCCTGCTTGTTGTTTTTGGACGCGGCCTGGACGACGACATAGATGCGTGTCTCTGTATTTCCAAGGCGATCGAGTATCTGCTCGACAGCGATCATAGCCTCATCGTCAAATGCATCATCAACAGCGAGCACCATGCCATCGACTGCACCAACGCCATCTGCCTTCAAGTTGACCGGGTGGGGGAGCGCGGTGCCGGAAAGCTGTGCATAGGCGGCGATGGCATCCTGCAGGTCCCAGAGCAAAAACTCAAGATCGGCGCTCTCGGGAATACTGACATACGCAATGGTTTGCAGCGTTTTGGGCTTATCGCTGCGCGCGGTCGTCTCCATGCCGCCTCCTTTCCGGTTGGTTTCCGTTTAGGTTACACCGTCTGGTGACGCTTCGCCGCGCTATCCTAGTGCAACCCTTACGAAAGGAACGCCATGCGTCTGCCCATGAATACCTCGCTTGCCACGCTCAAGCCCTCCGGCATCCGTCGGATAAACGCGCTCGCTGCCCAGCACCCGGGGTGCATCGCGCTTGCGCTCGGCGAGCCCGATTTTCCCACGCCCGATGTGATTAGCGCCGAGGTGACTGCCTCGCTGGACCGCGGTGACACGCACTATCCGCCCAACAACGGTCGCCCCGCCCTGCGTGAGGCGTTATCTGCCTACATGGGGGACGCGGGCCTTACGTTTTCGGCCGACGAGGTCATCCTAACCGACGGCGCGACCGAGGCCCTGTCGGCAACATTCATGGCTATGCTCAACCCCGGCGACGAGGTCATTATCCCCACGCCTGCCTTTGGCCTGTACGAGAGCATCGTCGTGGCCAACCACGCCAAAGCAGTCTTTTTGGATACGGAGCCCGCGCAATTCCAGATTGACGAGGATGCGCTTCGTGCTTGCGTGACGCCGGCGACCAAGGCCATCGTCATCTGCTCGCCCAACAATCCTACGGGCTGTATCCTCAACGCGGCTTCGCTCGACGCCGTGGCGCACGTGGCGGAGCAGGCGGGCATCTACGTGGTCTGCGACGACGTATACAACCGCCTCGTCTATGTGGACGGCTACGAGCGCTTTGCCCAACGCCACCCGGAGCTACGCGAGCAGACGGTCGTCATCGAGAGCTTCTCCAAGCCATGGGCCATGACCGGCTGGCGCTTGGGTTGGCTCGCAGCGGCAGCCCCCGTCATCGCCGAGATTGCAAAAGCTCACCAATACCTAGTATCGAGTGCCGTCTCCTTCGAAATGGACGCCGCCCGCACGGCACTCACCGTGGACCCAACCCCCATGCTCGAAGTCTACCGAGCCCGCCGCAAAAGCGTGCTCGCAGCCTTAAACGCTATGGGCCTCGATGCAGTAGAGCCCGCAGGAGCCTTCTACACTTTCCCGAGCATCAAGCAATTCGGTCTAACAAGCGAAGCCTTCTGCATCAAAGCCATCAAAGAGGCAAACGTAGCCCTAGTCCCGGGCGACTGCTTCGGCACCGAAGGTCACATCCGCCTAAGCTACTGCGTCTCCGACCAAGATTTGGACGAAGGCCTCCGACGCCTGTCCACCTTCGTTTCAACCCTGTAGCCCAACGGGACCCAACCCATCAGCCCACCGACCCAAGCATTATGCGCGGGGCGCGCCGGCCAACGGACACGAGGATTCGCAGCAAAGGCAACGTAGCTCCGGCCGGGAGGGGCAGGGCGAGTTTTCCGTAGATTCCGCACGAGCCGAAGGCCACTTAATGTGGCCTTCGTGCGAGCCCAGGACTTGACCGAGCGGAAAACTCGCCCTGCCCCTCCCGGCCGGAGCGTATGCAGGGTTTGTGTACGAATCCTCGCGCCCGTTGACCGACGCCGGGGTCCCCGCCATAATACTTTCGGTTCACGCACGAATCCGCTGCCAGAGACAGCCGGTGCAAACGGGCATCGCCCGCGAGCTTAATGGGATATCCCGCCAGCCGAGGTGGTCGAGTAGATATGTCTTCTCGCCCCCGTCGCTCATGCAGCGCGGGGGCTTTCTTTTTGGACATGCCCCCGTCACGTCCTTGTGGCGGACCGTGCCCGGAAAGAATTCGAGGAGGTGTAATTCATGCCCCAGCAGTACAAAATCGACAAGGTTGCAGAGATCGAGTCCCGTATCGCCGAGAACGCCGGTCTGTTCGTCGTCAACTACAACGGTCTGACGGTTAAGCAGGCTCAGGAGCTGCGTCATCAGCTTCGCGAGTGCGGCGCCGAGATGAAGGTCTACAAGAACAACCTGGTCAAGATCGCTCTCAAGAACCAGGAGCAGCCCGAGCTCGACGAGATCCTCGCCGGCCCCGTCGCTTATGTGTTCTACGAGTCCGAGCCGGTCGAGGCCGCTAAGGCCCTTAAGGACTTCTCTGCTAAGTCCAAGGGCGTCCTTGAGATCAAGGGCGGTATCTCCGACGGCAAGGCCGTTTCCGCTGATGATGTTAAGGCTATCGCCGAGCTGCCCACCAAGGATCAGCTTCTCGGCCAGATCGCCGGTCTCATCTCCGGTTTCGCTCGCGACATCGCTGTCTGCGTCAACGGCGTTTCCTCTGGTCTCGCTCGTTCGATCCAGCAGGTCTCCGAGCAGAAGGCAGCCTAGTCGCTGCTTTCACCCGCGGCGGCAACGCCGCACCCCTGGCGCATTCGCGCCGTGTTTTAACTGATCTCCGTGCACAGACACGGAAACCGAAAGGACTTAGAAATGGCTAAGCTTACCACCGATGAGATCATCGATGCTCTTAAGGAAATGACCCTTCTCGAGGCTTCCGAGCTCGTCAAGGCTATCGAGGACACCTTCGGCGTTTCCGCCGCTGCTCCTGCCGCTGTTGTCGCCGCTCCCGCTGCTGGCGCTGCTGAGGCCGAGGAGAAGACCGAGTTTGACGTCGTGCTCGAGGGCTTCGGCGACAACAAGATCCAGGTCATCAAGGCCGTCCGTGAGCTCACCAACCTTGGCCTGAAGGAGGCCAAGGAGGTCGTCGAGGGCGCTCCCAAGGCTGTTCTCGAGGGTGCCAAGAAGGAGGACGCCGAGGCTGCCAAGGAGAAGCTCGAGGCTGCTGGCGCTGCTGTCACCCTCAAGTAATCAGGCTTTCTCGCCAGATTTCTTTGCAGACGGGGTTCGCATTGCGAGCCCCGTCTTTTTTGTTTTGGCCCCTCATTCCCATTGCTCGGCATGCAGAACACCGTTGTCTTCGCCGTGCCAATCCCGTTACCGCTGGGGCGTAAAATTGCACCATTCGAGCAATAATTTGCGTTGACCTGCTGAAGAATTGCGTTTGCCTTACGGCGACGTATGTCTCCGGCGGTAAGATACTTCGGTATCGCAATTTGGTCTGCGGCCGCCATGCCGCACGCACAGGGCGCATTCTGCGCCTGCGAAAGGATCCTTGAATAACATGAAGGCAATCATCCCCGCCGCCGGTCTTGGCACGCGTTTTCTGCCTGGCACCAAGTGCACGCCCAAAGAGATGCTGCCGGTGCTCGACAAGCCGGTCATTCAGTATGTCGTTGAGGAGGCACTCGACCCCGAGGAGGTCGACGATGCCATCATCGTTACCTCTCCCGGTAAGCCCGAGCTGCTGAGCTATTTCCAGCCCGATCGCTCGCTCGAGAACCTGCTGCGCGAGCGCGGTAAGGATGCTTATGCCGACGCCGTCGCCCATGCGGGCGGTATGCCGGTCGACTTCCGTTATCAGTACGAGCCCAAGGGCCTCGGTCACGCCATTCGCTCTGCCGCCGACGCTGTGGCGGGGGAGAACTTCCTGGTTCTTCTGGGCGACTACGTTGTGCCCAACCGCGACATCTGCGACAAGATGCTCGCCGTCTCCAAGGAGCACGGTGGCGCTTCGGTTATCGCCGTTGCCGCGTGTGCTCCCGAGGAAGTCAGCCGTTATGGCGTCATCGCCGGCGATCGCGTGGGTTCCCTCGAGGGCTTCGAGAATGCTGCCGACGACGAGCCTGGTGCCGTTTGGCGCATCGGCGGTCTGGTTGAGAAGCCCGCTCCCGAGGCGGCTCCGTCCAACCTGTACATCGTCGGTCGCTACCTGCTGAGCCCGCTGGTCATGGACCTGCTGGCCGATCAGCAGGCTGGTAAGGGCGGCGAGATCCAGCTGACCGACGCCATGGCCCGCTCGCTCGACCGCGAGGCCATGTACGCCGTCGTCATCGATCCGCTGTCGGGCTACGACACCGGCACTCCCTCTGGCTGGATGGCCACCAACGCCCTCATGGCTGCAAGCGATCCTCGCTTTGCTGGCGCCTTCTGGGATGCCATCGACGAGCGCGGCGGTTTGATGCGCAAATAAGCCTTCGGGCATCGACATTTACGGGCGCGGACTTCGGTCTGCACCCGTTTTTTTATTCGAGCTACAGCTTGGCTCCGGAAAGTGCGACCCACAATTTGGTCGAATTCTGGGACGCGCTTTCCGGTTGGAGCCCCTAGCGGAAACTGCGACCCGGAATTTCGGCTCAGAACGGGATATGCTTTCCCAAACAGGGCTCAACCGGAAACTGCGACCCAGTTTGAGGCCTCAAAACGGGACGCACTTTCCGCCTGACCAACCCTCGCCGTCATTTCGCCGTTCAGCGGCGCGCATCAGCAGCTCTGTTCACAGAAAATATATGAACAGATGTTCGTTACACATACATCTACCTGCGTGTTTTCTGTCGAAAAACTTTGCTACTCCAAAAACTCAATCGCGTCAAGGCTTTTCTTGCCCAACGGTCGGTACCTGATAAACTATTAGGTTGCGATAACTGGCGAAGCTATGCCTCGCCAACCCACCGAGCATTTCCGTGAAGGAGGAAAAACCTGGTGACCTACGCATACACTGCCACTGAGCGCAAGCGCGTCAGCTTCGGGAAAATCCCGGAGGCCATGGAGCTCCCCAACCTTATCTCTGTTCAAAGGGAATCCTTTGAGCGTTTTAAGGACGAGGGCCTTCGTGAGGCGTTCAAGGAATCCAGCCCCATCCAGAGCCAGAACCATGTTCTCGAGGTTACCTTCGGCGAGCATCAGTTTGGCGATCCCGCGCATACCGTCGAGGAGTGCCGCGAGAAGGACATGACCTATCAGGCTCCGCTTCTGACCGACGTCCGTCTCACCAACAAGGAGACCGGCGAGATCAAGGAGCAGCTCGTCTTCATGGGCGACTTCCCCATGATGACTGATCAGGGCACCTTCATCATCAACGGTACCGAGCGTATCGTTGTCTCGCAGCTCGTCCGCTCCCCGGGCGTGTACTACAGCTCCGAGATGGATTCGGGCAAGCAGATCTACAAGGCCCAGATCATCCCGTCCCGCGGTGCCTGGCTCGAGTTTGAGGTCGACAAGCGCGACCAGCTCATGGTCTCCATCGACCGTAAGCGCAAGCAGAGCGCCACGATGTTCCTGCGCGCCCTTGGCATCGCCGTCACCAACGACGACATCATCGAGCTGCTCGGCAACTCCGATGTGATCAAGCGCACCCTCGAGCGCGATACCGCCCTCACCCGCGAGGATGCCCTCATCGAGATTTACCGTCGTCTGCGCCCGGGCGAGCCTCCCACCGTGGATGCTTCCCGCAGCCTGCTCGAGGGTCTGCTCTTTAACCCGCAGCGCTACGATCTGGCCCGCGTCGGTCGCTACAAGGTCAACAAGAAGCTCAACCTCACCACCGAGGAAGAGGTCACGGTGCTTACCGACGAGGATATCGTCGCTACGCTGCGCTACCTGCTGTCCCTCGCTGCCGGCGAGCAGGGCTTCAAGGTCGACGACATCGACCACTTTGGCAACCGCCGTATCCGCACCGTCGGCGAGCTCGTCGCCAACCAGTTCCGTATCGGCATGAGCCGTATGGAGCGCGTCGTCCGTGAGCGCATGAGCTCCCAGGACATCGACGAGATCACCCCGCAGTCGCTCATCAACATCCGTCCGATCGTGGCCTCCATCAAGGAGTTCTTCGGTTCCTCGCAGCTCTCGCAGTTCATGGACCAGGCGAACCCCCTGACCGGTCTGACCCACAAGCGCCGTCTGAGCGCACTCGGCCCTGGCGGTCTTGCCGGCCACAAGTCGGGCTCCAGCCGCCGCACCAACGTGCCGACGGCCGTCCGCGACGTTCACAACTCGCACTACAGCCGCATGTGCCCGATCGAGACCCCCGAAGGCCCCAACATCGGCCTGATCGGCTCGCTTGCCCTCTACGCCCGCGTCAACGAGTACGGCTTCATCGAGGCTCCGTTCCGTCGCGTCGAGAACGGCGTTGCCACCGATCAGATCGACTGGATGACCGCTGACGAGGAAGAGAAGCACGTCATCGCGCCGGCCAACACGCCGCTCGATCCCAAGACCAACGAGTTCATCACGACTGATGCCGAGGGCAAGCTTGTCCGCCCGCATACCGTAATCGCCCGTACCCGCGACTTCGACGGCTCCTTCGGCGCTCCCGCCGACGTGCCCGTCGAGGACGTCGACTACATGGACGTCTCGCCGCGTCAGATGCTCTCCGTCGCAGCCACGCTGATTCCGTTCCTGGAGCACGACGACGCCAAGCGTACGCTGATGGGCGCTAACATGCAGCGTCAGGCCGTGCCGCTGGTTCACCCCGCCGCTCCCTATGTCGGTACCGGCATGGAGCGTCGCGCCGCCCTGGACTCTGGCGAGGTCACCCTGGCCAAGAACGCCGGCGAGGTCATCTTTGCCGACGCTTCCAAGATCATCGTCAAGCATGCCGGCGGCATGGACGAGTATCACCTGGCCAAGTACCAGCGCTCCAACCAGTCCACCTGCATCAACCACCGTCCGCTCGTGCGCGTCGGTGACACCGTTGAGCAGGGCGAGCCTCTGGCCGACGGTCCTTCGACCGATCACGGCGAGCTCGCACTGGGCCAGAACCTCACCGTGGCATACATGCCGTGGGAAGGCTTTAACTACGAGGACGGTATCGTCGTGTCCGAGCGCCTGGTGGCCGAGGACCTGCTGACGACCATCAACATCACCCGTCACGAGATCGACGCCCGCGACACCAAGCTCGGCCCCGAGGAGATCACCCGCGAGATCCCGAACCTCTCCGAGGACATGCTTGCCAACCTCGACGAGGACGGCATCATCCGCATCGGCGCCGAGGTCGGCCCTGGCGACATCCTGGTCGGCAAGGTCACGCCTAAGGGCGAGAGCGCTCTGACCGCCGAGGAGCGCCTGCTGCGCGCCATCTTTGGTGCCAAGGCCCACGACGTTCGCGACACCTCCCTTAAGATGCCTCACGGCGCTTACGGCCGCGTCATCGACGTCGTCCGCTTTAGCCGCGAGAACGGCGACGACCTGGCCCCCGGCGTCAACGAGCAGGTGCGCGTCTACGTCGCCCAGCGTCGTAAGATCCAGCAGGGCGATAAGATCGCCGGCCGCCACGGCAACAAGGGTGTTATCTGTAACGTTCTGCCGGTCGAGGACATGCCCTACATGGCTGACGGTACCCCGATCGACGTTATCCTCAACCCGCTGGGCGTTCCTTCGCGTATGAACGTCGGCCAGCTGCTCGAGTGCCATCTTGGCTGGGCTGCTGCCTGCGGTTGGGATACCGAGCAGGCCGACTCCGACAAGTATGTCCCCGGTCCGTTCTTCACCGCGACGCCCGTCTTCGACGGCGCCAAGGAGGACGAGATCGCCGAGGTCATCCGTCGCGCCAACAAGAACATGCTCAACAAGGCCACCGCTGCCTTTGGCGATCACATGCGTCCCGAGTTTGTCACCCAGCTTGACGAGCGCGGCAAGACCCGCCTGTTCGACGGCCGCACCGGTGAGGAGTTCCGCGAGCCCATTACCGTGGGTACGTCCTACATCCTCAAGCTCGGCCACATGGTCGACGACAAGATCCACGCCCGTTCGACCGGCCCTTACAGCCTGGTTACCCAGCAGCCGCTGGGCGGCAAGGCTCAGTTCGGCGGCCAGCGCTTCGGTGAGATGGAAGTTTGGGCACTGTACGCATACGGTGCTTCCAACGTCCTGCAGGAGATCCTGACCGTCAAGTCCGACGATACCGTGGGCCGCGTCAAGACCTACGAGTCCATCGTCAAGGGCGAGAACGTTCCTGTCCCGGGTATCCCCGAGTCCTTCAAGGTTCTCGTCAAGGAGATCCGTTCCCTCGCGCTGGACATCGAGCCCATGCACGATGCCGACGAGGACGCCTCCGCCCCTGTGACCGCCGAGGAGACCTCTGCCCTCGATGACCTGGCTGCGCTCGCCGGCGTTGACGCCGACGTCGAGGCCCAGGATGCCGAGACCGCCGAGGCACCCGAGGCTGTCGCCGCCACGACCACTGATAAGGAGTAGTTGACTGTGGCAGATTTCGAAGCTACTGATTTTGACTCGGTAAAGATCTCCCTTGCCTCCGCCGACCAGATCCGTTCCTGGTCGCACGGTGAGGTCAAGAAGCCGGAGACCATCAATTACCGTACCCTCAAGCCCGAGAAGGACGGCCTGTTCTGCGAGAAGATCTTCGGTCCCGCCAAGGACTGGGAGTGCTCCTGCGGCAAGTACAAGGGCATCCGCTTTAAGGGCATCGTCTGCGAGCGCTGCGGCGTCGAGGTCACCTCGGCCAAGGTGCGTCGCGACCGCATGGGCCACATCGAGCTCGCCGCTCCCGTGTCCCACATCTGGTACTTCAAGAGCCCCACGAGCTTCCCGATGAGCCGTATGCTCGACATCAAGTCCAAGGACCTCGAGAAGGTTCTGTACTTTGCCAGCTACATCATCACCGAGGTTGACTATGAGGCCCGCGAGGCCGACGCCGACGACCTGCGCGAGGAGCTCGCCGCCGATCTGGAAGAGATCGATGCCGAGTGCGCCCGCCAGATCGAGTCCCTCAAGGAGCAGGGCGACCCCGAGAACTTTGACGAGTTCTCCGACGAGGAGCCGCTGACACCCGAGGAGATCGCCTCTGGCATCGTCGACATCGAGGAAGAGTGCAAGGACGAGAAGCAGCTCCGTACGGACGCCTTCAACGCCTTCATGAAGCTCACCGAGCGCGACCTCATCTCCGATGAGCCGCTGTTCCGCGAGATGACCCGTTACTACTCCATGTACTTCAAGGGTGGCATGGGTGCCGAGGCCGTCCGCGACCTGCTCGCTGCCATCGACCTCCCCTCCGAGGCCGAGAAGCTCAAGGCCATCATCGCCGACGAGGACTCCCAGAAGCAGAAGCGCGAGAAGGCCGTCAAGCGCCTCGAGGTCGTTGACGCCTTCCTGAAGGGCGGCAACAGCCCCGCGAACATGATCCTGGACGTCATCCCGGTCATTCCGCCCGATCTGCGCCCGATGGTCCAGCTCGACGGCGGCCGCTTCGCCGCGTCCGACCTCAACGACCTGTACCGTCGCGTGATCAACCGTAACAACCGTCTCAAGCGCCTGCTCGACCTGGACGCCCCCGCGATCATCGTGAACAACGAGAAGCGCATGCTCCAGGAGTCCGTGGACGCCCTGTTCGACAACGGTCGTCGTGGTCGTCCGGTCTCTGGCCGTGGCGGTCGCCCGCTCAAGTCGCTTGCCGAGGCCCTCAAGGGCAAGCAGGGTCGTTTCCGTCAGAACCTGCTGGGCAAGCGTGTCGACTACTCCGGCCGTTCGGTAATCGTTACCGACCCCAAGCTGCTGCTGCACCAGTGCGGTCTGCCCAAGACCATGGCGCTGGAGCTCTTCAAGCCCTTCGTCATGAAGCGCCTGGTCGAGCTCGGCAAGGTCGAGAACATCAAGGGCGCCAAGCGCGCTATCGACCGCGGTGCCACCTTTGTGTGGGACATCCTCGAAGAGGTCATCGACGGCCGCGTCGTGCTGCTCAACCGTGCACCGACCCTGCACCGTCTGTCCATCCAGGCCTTTGAGCCGGTGCTGGTCGAGGGCAAGGCTATCCACCTGCACCCGCTGGTCTGCTCGCCCTTCAACGCCGACTTCGACGGCGACCAGATGTCTGTCCACGTGCCGCTGTCCAGCCAGGCTCAGGCCGAGGCTCGCGTGCTTATGCTCTCTGCGAACAACCTGCGCTCGCCGGCATCCGGCAAGCCGGTCAACATCCCCTCGCAGGACATGATCATCGGTGTGTACTACCTCACCCAGGTCCGCGACGGCCTGCCCGGCGAGAACCACGTGTTCGCCAGCTTCGACGACGCGCTGCACGCCTATGACTGCCGCTCCGAGGTCGACATGCAGGCCAAGATCCAGGTCCGCGTGTCCGCCGAGAACGCCAACGTCATCAACGAGGACGGCACCCGTATCTTCCGCGTCAAGAACGGCAAGAACGAGTTCGTCGACTACGATGTTACCGGCAACAAGACCGCGCGCTTCGAGACCTCTATCGGCCGCATCATCTTCAACCGCCAGTGCCTGCCCGAAGACTACGAGTTCATGAACTACAAGATGGTCAAGGGCGACGTGGCCAAGCTGGTTGCGGACTGCTGCGATCGTTACCCCGAGGCCAAGGTCGGCCCGATCCTCGACGCCATCAAGTACTCCGGCTTCCACTACGCTACCCGCGCCGGCCTCACCATCTCGGTGTGGGACGCTCTCATCCCTGCCGAGAAGCAGGAGCTGCTCGACCGCGCCCAGGCCAACGTCGACCAGATCAACGAGTACTTCGAGGAGGGCTTCATCAACGAGACGGAGCGCCACATCGAAGTCGTTAACGAGTGGACCGCTTGTACCGACAAGGTCGCAGCGCTCATGCTCGACTTGTTCGACGAGGAGAACCCGCTCTACATGATGGCCGACTCCGGCGCCCGTGGTTCTAAGACCCAGCTGCGTCAGCTCGGCGGCATGCGTGGCCTGATGGCAGACATGTCCGGCGAGACGATCGACCTTCCCATTAAGGCAAACTTCCGCGAGGGTCTGCTGCCGCTCGAGTACTTCATTTCGACCTACGGCGCCCGTAAGGGCCTGGTCGATACCGCATCCCACACCTCGGACTCTGGTTACCTGACCCGTCGTCTGGTCGACGTGGCCCAGGACGTCATCGTCCGCGAGGAGGACTGCGGTACGCACGAGGGCGTCACCTACAACCTCATCATCCCCGGCACCACCGACCTCAACACCGACCTCGTCGGCCGTTGCTTCATTGAGGACGTCGTGGCTCCCGATGGCACCGTGCTCTTTGAGCAGGACGGCTACATCGAGAAGGTCGCCGACATCCAGAAGATGGTCGATGCCGGCCTTAAGAAGGTCAAGCTTCGCGCGCTGCTCACCTGCCGCTCCAAGTACGGCGTGTGCCAGAAGTGCTACGGCTGGGATCTTTCCACCCGTCGTCCGGTCGCCATCGGTACCGCGGTCGGCATTATTGCCGCCCAGTCCATCGGCGAGCCCGGTACGCAGCTTACGATGCGTACCATTCACTCCGGCGGCGTCGCTGGCGTCGACGATATTACGCAGGGTCTGCCTACGGTCAGCCGTATGTTCGATATCGTCGGCAACGTCAACGAGAAGATTCTGGGTCGCGAGGCCGAGCTGGCTCCGTACTCCGGTCACCTCTCGATTAAGCCCGAGAAGTCCGAGTACGTGCTGACGCTCACCGACTCCGAGGATCACACCCGTGTCCTCGACGAGCGCCGCGTCCCCGCTTCGGTGCGCTTTATGCCCGAGATCGAGGACGGCTGCGAGGTTCGCGCCGGCGACCAGATCACCAAGGGCTTCGTCAACTTCCGCAACCTGCGCAAGCTGACCGACATCGAGTCGACGATGCACACCTTCGTCGAGAGTGTTAAGGACGTCTACACCAGCCAGGGCGTCGACCTGAACGACAAGCACATCGAGGTGCTCGCACGTCAGATGCTGCGTCGCGTTCAGATCACCAACCCCGGCGACTCCAAGTACCTGCTTGGTCAGTACGTCGATCGCTACGAGTTCGCCGACGAGGTCGAGCGCGTTGCCCGTCTGGGCGGTCAGGCTCCTGTGGCCGAGCCCGTCATCCTGGGTACGCTCAAGGTCGCGTCTAACATCGACTCCTGGCTGTCGAGCGCTTCGTTCATCCGTACCGCCGGCGTCCTTACCGAGGCTGCCATCGAGGGCAAGGTCGACCACCTGCTCGACCTTAAGTCCAACGTCATCGTCGGTAAGAAGATTCCGGCCGGTACCGGCCTCAAGCCGTACGCCAACGCCAAGCTGACGTATCGCACGGCCGACGGCTATGTCGACATTGACGGCCCGGCTTCGCCCAACGCCAAGTCGCTGCCCGAGTGGGCTCCTGTGGAGCTCAAGGACCTGGACGAGCAGCTCCCGCAGCAGCTCGACTGGGCCGGCTACGACGAGTTCGGTGGTGCTGACGGTTCGTTCACCCGCAACGGCCACACCATCTCCGCTGAGAAGGCTCGCCTGTACCTGTTCGACGACCTGGGCGTGTCGCAGCGCTGGACCAACAAGTTCAGCGAGGTCGGCATCGAGACGGTCGGCGACCTGGTTGGCAAGTCCGAGGAAGATCTGCTGCGCATCGATGGTATCGGTGCCAAGGCGATCGAGGAGCTCCGTGACGGCCTGGAGGCCCACGACCTGCTCTACATCCTCGAGAACAACGACGACGCTGCCGACGAGGAAGACCTCTCGCAACTGCTGCAGATGGTCTTTAGCCCCGACGGTCCGGACGATATCCTGCTGGGTACCTCCGCTCCGACGCATCACGCCGACGCCGACGAGGAGCTCCTGGGCGCCCCGATCGACGACAAGAAGGCTCCCGCCAACGGTGCCATCAACGAGGACATGGCTTCCCTCGACGAGCTGCTCAACCAGCTCGTGGACACCGACGACGCCGAAGAGGCCAAGGACAACGACGAGGAGTAATTTCCTAGTACGTTAACCGTCCTTCCAAAGACCCGCTTCCCAACAGGGGAGCGGGTCTTTTTCGTTGAAGAAAACCTGCCAATAAGGGACAGGTTTATTTTGGTCGGTTTTTCATGCTTGAATTTGAAACATTTCGCCCGACAAGAGCGTATCTATGGTGAGGGCCTCATCGAGAACCATTAATGTCACCGGGAGGTGATTATGGAAGAACAAGCTTTTAGACAGGCGGTCGAAGACCACCGGGATGTCGTGTTTCGGATCGCATTGACGTATCTGCGTGATCGCGCTGACGCCGACGATGTCGCTCAAGACGTCTTTCTTAAGTTGCTCAAAAGCGACGCGCAATTTGAAAACTGGGAGCATCTTCGTCGATGGCTTATCCGGGTCACGATCAATGAATGTAAATCTCTCTTTCGAAAGCCGTGGAGGCGCGTTGAGGATATTGAGAATCTGGCCGATTCGCTTTCGACGGCGCAGGAGGAGACCAAGGCGGTCCTGTCAGACGTTATGCGACTTCCGGAGCGATTCCGTATTCCTATCGTGCTCTATTACTATCTGGGCTTCTCGACTTCAGAAATTGCCGAGTTACTGCATGTGCCAGCCGCGACCGTTCGAACGCGTTTAGCTCGCGGCAGATCGAAGCTCAAGTTCATCCTAGAGGAGGGCGACCGTGAAATCCAACCAGATCAAGCAGGCCTTCGAGTCCGTCCAAGCCGATAGCGATCTTGCTGACCGTGTTCTTTATGCCGCTGCTGGCGAGCCGCTTCGCCGAAAGGGTCACGCGAAGCCTCTGTATGTTGCCGTAATCGGATGTCTTGCCGGAGTGCTGGCGACCGGAGGGGTCGCCTACGCTGTTGTCAATTCCAGTTATTTTGCCTCTGCCTGGGGAAACCATGGCAACGGAGAGTCCGTTACCTGGACAAATGGCGGCTCGTCGGGGACGAAATATACCTACACCAGAGAGTTTGGTGATGGTATCGCGCCCCAAAGCCTGGAGGGTGCAGTCCAGAAGGTCAATCTGTCCGTCGAGGGCAACGGCTATACGCTCGACATTCATGAGATGGCAATCGACGAGAACGGTTGCGGTGCTGTGACGTTTACATTGTCCAATCCGAATGGCGTTAACTACTACAAGCCGGCGGCAGAGCTTGGCGAACTTGTTCTCTATGGTGAAGAAGAAGGGGGCGTCAGTACACCCAGCATGAACTTCGGCGAGGAATGGGCTGATACACGCTGCACCATTGATAAAGACACATCAAGCGACACGGTCATTAACGGCACGATGTACTTTGCATCTTGGAATCGCGATCGAGATTTACGACATGCGGTCACCTGGAATATCAGTTGGACGGAGGGCAAAGGTGAGGATGCGAAGGTGATCGAGGTATCGACGCCAGAGTTTAACGTCGGAGCGCACGTCGATACAAAAGAACTCCGCTCCGATGACTCGCCTCTCGAGATCAGTCCGTTTTCCATCCAGACGCACATCGATGATCTGGGCTATGAAGCAGTTGATCATAAACTGACCGTCAGCTACAAGGATGGATCGGAGCAGATTATCGAAGATGACGACGCAGGGGCGTACAACTTCTATGTTTCGATGGCACGCAATAGCGGAGAGAACATCTGGGTTCCGACAAGGCTCATCAATGTCGATCAGGTTGTATCGGTAACCCTTGAAGGAACGAGGTGCACATCAACAGGAGAGACCGAAACAGAAGTACCCTTTACCATCGTCTACTCGTAAGGCTTGAGGCCGCTTCCCACTAGGGGAAGCGGCCTATTTTGCGTTACATGGACGGCTGGAATGGGCACTTGCGCACAGGCGGGGATTCCTTTTATGGAGGCTTTGCGGAAATATAGCTATTTTGGGATACGCCCGGCGGCGTGGTCTGTTGACGACACAGCTAACGGCACGTATCCTATCGAACTGCGTGTTTCGTAGGGGGATGCTGACCCCTCGATTCAAGCCGTTGCACTTTACAGAAAGCTGGAATCATTCGAGAAGGAGTACGCTTTGCCTACTATTAACCAGCTGGTTCGCCAGGGCCGTCGTTCCGTGCCCAAGAAGTCCAAGAACGCTGCTCTGCAGCACAACTCCCAGAAGCGCGGCGTGTGCACCCGCGTCTTCACCACGAGCCCCAAGAAGCCGAACTCGGCTCTTCGTAAGGTTGCCCGTGTTCGCCTTGTCAACGGCATCGAAGTTACTGCTTACATCCCGGGTGAGGGCCACAACCTGCAGGAGCACTCCATCGTGCTCGTCCGCGGCGGTCGTGTCCGTGACCTCCCTGGTGTCCGTTATCACGTCATCCGTGGCGCCTACGACGCTGCTCCGGTCCAGAACCGTATGCAGGCCCGTTCCAAGTACGGTGCTAAGCGCCCCAAGGCTAAATAAGCCAGATAACGTTTTGATACTTTCGCCGTGTGCCGCCTAAGCGCCGCACGGTAGACACTTAAGGAGATTTCACATGCCGCGTCGTGCAGCAGCTAATCGTCGTGAGGTTCAGCCTGACGCCGTTTACAACAACCGCCTGGTGACTCAGCTCATCAACAAGGTCCTTCTTGACGGCAAGAAGGCCACCGCTGAGCGCATCGTTTACACCGCTTTCGAGATCGTTGCCGAGAAGTCTGAGGGTGGCGACGCTCTCGCTACCTTCAAGAAGGCTATGGACAACGTCAAGCCCACGCTCGAGGTTAAGCCCAAGCGTGTCGGCGGCGCTACCTATCAGGTCCCGATGGAGGTCAACTCCCGTCGTTCCACCGCTCTGGGTATCCGCTGGATCGTCAACTTCTCCCGCGCTCGCAAGGAGAAGACCATGGCCGAGCGTCTCGCCAACGAGATCCTCGACGCCTCCAACGGCCTGGGCGCTTCCGTCAAGAAGCGTGAGGACGTCTTCAAGATGGCCGAGGCCAACCGCGCGTTCTCTCACTATCGTTGGTAAGTTAAGGTAAGGAACTAACATGGCTAAGCCTAAGTACAAGCTTTCCGATACCCGTAACATCGGCATCATGGCCCACATCGATGCTGGTAAGACCACCACGACCGAGCGTATTCTTTACTACACCGGTAAGACCCACAAGATCGGTGAGGTCCATGAGGGCGCTGCCACCATGGACTGGATGGTTCAGGAGCAGGAGCGCGGCGTAACCATTACCTCCGCTGCTACCACGTGCTTCTGGAAGAAGGACGGTACCGACTACCGCATCCAGATCATCGACACCCCGGGCCACGTTGACTTCACCGCCGAGGTCGAGCGCTGCCTGCGCGTCCTCGATGGCGCTGTCGCCGTCTTCGACGCCGTTGCCGGCGTTCAGCCCCAGTCTGAGACCGTTTGGCGTCAGGCTTCCACCTTCAACGTCCCCCGCATCGCCTTCATCAACAAGTATGACCGCGTGGGCGCTGACTTCTTCAACGCTATCGAGACCATGAAGGATCGTCTCGACGCTAACGCCGTGGCCGCTCAGGTCCCGATGGGCGCCGAGGACAACTTCTGGGGCGTCATCGACCTGGTCACCATGACTGCATGGGACTTCAAGGCCGACGAGAAGGGCATGACCTACCCCGAGCCGATGGACGAGATCCCGGCTGAGTTTGCCGACATCGCTGCCACCAAGCGCGAGGAGCTCCTTGACGCTGCTGCCAGCTTTGACGACGAGCTCATGGAGAAGATTCTCATGGAGGAGGACTTCACCGTCGAGGAGCTCAAGGCTGCTCTGCGCAAGGGCGTTCTGGCCAACGAGCTCAACCTCGTCTTCGTGGGCTCCGCCTACAAGAACAAGGGCGTCCAGGAGCTGCTCGACGCTGTCGTCGACTACCTGCCCAGCCCGCTCGACGTTGAGGCCGTCACCGGTACCGATCCGGACACCGGCGAGGAGATCCAGCGTCATCCTTCCTTCGACGAGCCCTTCTCCGGCCTGGTCTTCAAGATCATGACCGACCCGTTCGTCGGTAAGCTCACCTACGTCCGCGTTTACTCCGGCCGTGCCGAGTCTGGCTCCTACGTTGTTAACGCTTCCAATGGTCAGCGTGAGCGCCTCGGCCGCATCCTCGAGATGAACGCCGCCGAGCGTATCGACCGTGACGACGCTGCTGCCGGCGACATCGTCGCTTGCGTCGGCTTCAAGAACTCCACCACCGGTGACACCCTGTGCGCCGAGGGCAAGGAGATCGTCCTCGAGAAGATCGAGTTCGCTAAGCCCGTTATCGACGTTGCCATCGAGCCCAAGACCAAGGCCGAGCAGGACAAGATGTCCCTGGCTCTGACCAAGCTCGCCGAGGAGGACCCGACCTTCCAGGTGTCCACCAACCACGAGACCGGCCAGACCATCATCGCTGGCATGGGCGAGCTGCACCTCGAGATCATCGTCGACCGTCTGCTCCGTGAGTTCAAGGTTGACGCTAACGTTGGTAAGCCTCAGGTTGCCTACCGCGAGACCGCTGGTCACGACGTCGAGAAGGCTGAGGGCAAGTTCGTCCGTCAGTCCGGTGGTCGCGGTCAGTACGGCCACGCTGTCATTAAGCTCGAGAAGATGGAGGAGGGCTTCGGCTACGAGTTCGTCAACGCTATCGTCGGCGGTGTCGTGCCCAAGGAGTACATCCCGTCCATCGATAAGGGCATCCAGGAGGCCCTGAACACCGGTGTTATCGCCGGCTTCCCGGTCCTCGACGTTAAGGTCACCCTGTTCGACGGTTCTTACCACGAGGTCGACTCCTCCGAGGCCGCCTTCAAGATCGCCGGTTCCATGGCTATCAAGGACGCCCTCAAGAAGTCCGATCCGCAGCTGCTCGAGCCGATCATGGCTGTCGAGGTCGAGACCCCCGAGCAGTACATGGGCGACGTTATGGGCAACCTCTCCGGTCGCCGCGGCAAGATCGAGGGCATGGAGGATCGCAAGAACAGCAAGCTCATCCGTGCCAAGGTGCCGCTGGGCGAGATGTTCGGTTACGCTACCGACCTTCGCTCCCAGACCCAGGGCCGTGCATCCTACACGATGCAGTTCGACTCTTATGAGCCCGCGCCCAAGTCCATCGTGGACGAGGTCATGAGCAAGAACGCCTAAGTTCGAGCTCCCTGTTACGTAATCCGCGAGAACATCTCTCGCACTCTTTGGAGGTTTAAGTTGGCTACCCAGAAGATCCGCATTCGCCTCAAGGGCTATGATCACGAGGTCGTCGATCAGTCCGCGAAGCTCATCGTCGAGACCGCTCAGAAGACCGGCGCTCGCGTTTCCGGTCCTGTCCCCCTGCCCACCGAGCGCAACCTGTACACGGTTATCCGCTCGCCGCACGTGAACAAGGACTCCCGTGAGCAGTTTGAGATGCGCACCCACAAGCGTCTCATCGACATCCTCGACCCCACCTCGGGCACCGTTGATTCGCTCATGCGTCTCGACCTCCCCGCTGGCGTCGACATCGACATCAAGCTCTAAGCGATATCGCTCATAGCTTACAGAGCCCCGCTGCCATTACGGTAGCGGGGCTCTTTTGTTTTGAATGATGATTTGGACTGCCGGGTAATGCTGCCGAGTAGGTGGCTGAGGCGTCCTATTCGCTCACGGGGCGCAGCGATGCCTCCTCAAAATGGAAGGATCGCAAGCCGCCTTCCGTTTCGATGCACGCGCGACCAAAGGCATCGACGGTTTTAAAGATGCCGCGTGCCAGCTCGTCACCGGCAGGGGAACGGGCGATAACGTGCTCCCCAATCCAATTGAGGTGAGCGACATATTGGCCATGGACGGGCGCGAGCGGTCCGGCGTTTTCTTCCGTGGCATTGAGCAGATCTGCCCATGCGTCCACAGCGTTTACGACGGCGTGATAGACCTCTTTGAGTAACACATCGATGGCAGGAACGTTCTCGTTGAGATCCGAGAGACCGATTGCCGGCAGGCCGCCATCGGGAACCTCCGAGGGCACATAGTTCACATTGACGCCAATGCCGCAGACGGCGAAGGGCATGCTTTTGTTGTCGCGTGCCGCCTCGACCAGAATGCCGCCGAGCTTGTGCCCTCGCGCGACAAGGTCGTTGGGCCATTTGAGGCCGATCTCGTTAGCAAGACCTTGCGCCTCGAGCGCCTCGAGCACAGCTAAGCCGCTGACGGCGGCAAGACCAGAGAACTTTGCAGGATTAACGCATGGGCGCAGGACAATCGAAAGCAATAAGTTGCCTGCGGTTGAATCCCACTTGTGGCCGCGCCGGCCGCGTCCTGCTGTCTGGGCCCGGGCGGCAAGTCCTGTGCCGTGCGGCGCCCCCTGTTTTCCTGCTTCGAGCAGGTCATCGTTGGTCGATCCGGTTACGTCGACTATCGTTAATTTGGCATCCATAACGGTTGCTACCTCCTAAGTTAATAAGGCAATCGCGTAATGGTGTCGAGAGATAGACACAATGTGAAGCCTTTGTCGCATTTGGACAATTTAATGTTAACACGTCAACAACGACTAAAATGCGCTATCCTCTCTTGGTCGATGTAAACACGTCAACAACTCAAAGGAGGTTAGTGATGGGTTTCACGATTCTTGGAACAGGCTCGGCGCTTCCTGAGCGCAGTGTTTCCAATGACGAGCTGTCTGAGTTCCTCGATACCTCGGATGAGTGGATTTTTACCCGCACAGGTATCAAGAGCCGCCACGTCTGCACCACCGAGTCACTTGACGACCTTGCCGTAGCGGCGAGCGAGCAGGCACTCCAGGTGTCCGGAATCGACGCGAGTCAGCTGGATCTGATCGTCTGCTCGACGACGACAGGTGACCACCTTGTTCCCGCTGAGGCGTGTGCCGTTGCTGAGCGACTAGGCGCGACGTGCCCTGCCTTCGATGTCTCGGCGGCCTGCGCCGGCTTCGTATTTGCGCTCGATGTCGCCGAGGGCTATATCGCCCGCGGCCGTGCCGAGCGCGTGCTTGTCGTTGCTGCCGAGCAGATGACGCGCGCGCTCGATTGGACCGACCGCGCCACCTGCGTGCTTTTTGGCGATGGCGCGGGCGCTGCAGTCATGGAGGCTGGGGGAGAGAATCCCCTCGCTGTTGAGCTTTCGACGACGCCCGATGTCGAGACGTTGCGCGTTCCCGGGCTGGATGGCACCTCGCCATTCAAGGTTCCCTCAGACCGCCAGAGTGTGCTTTCCATGAACGGCCGTCGCGTGTTCAAGTTCGGCGTCAACGCCATCTGCGACACGGTCCATAAGCTCGCCTGCGACGCGAGTATCGCGATCGAGGACATCGACCATTTTGTATTCCATCAGGCCAACGAGCGAATTTTGAACCAGGCGATCAAGCGTCTGGGCGTGCCGGACGAGCGCGTGGTTCGCACGTTGCGCGAGACCGGCAACATTTCGAGCGCATGTATTCCGCTTGCCCTTGACCGGCTGGCAAACGCCGGTGCACTTCACACGGGCGACACCATCGCCTTGGTTGGATTTGGCGCCGGTCTGGATATAGGTGGCTATCTGCTTCGTTGGAAGTAGTCGCACATAGGAAATAAAAACGCCCCTAGGGCACAAACAAAGGAGAACTACCATGGCAGATCAGAAGACCTTCGAGCGCGTTTGCGACGTTATCCGTGAGACCGCCGGCCTTGACGACGTCGAGATGAAGCCCGAGTCCACGCTTGAGGAGATTGGTCTCGACAGTCTGGGCACCGTCGAGATCCTCGTCGCCGTCGAGGACGAGTTTGGCATCCAGCTCGATACCGAGGAGAACCCCAAGACGGTCGGCGAGTTCGCCGATACGGTTGAGGCGGCATTGGAGAAGTAGAGATGCTCAAGACTCCTCTCTGCGATTTGCTCGGCATCGAGAAGCCCGTGTTCCAGGGCGGTATGGCCTGGATTGCCGATGCGTCGCTGGCATCGGCCGTATCCGAGGCGGGCGGCTTAGGGATTATCGCGGCCATGAACGCAGACGCCAACTGGCTGCGCGACCAGATTCATGAGCTGCGCGCCAGGACGGATAAGCCCTTTGGCGTCAACGTCATGCTCATGAGCCCGTTTGCCGACGAGGTCGCGCGGGTCGTGATTGACGAGCGGGTGCCGGTCGTCGTGACGGGTGCCGGCAATCCCACCAAGTACATGAAGGCGTGGAACGAGGCGGGCATCAAGGTCATCCCGGTCGTTGCCTCGGTGGCGCTGGCGCGTCTCGTGGCGCGTCGTGGAGCCACTGCCGTGGTTGCCGAGGGTACCGAATCAGGCGGCCATATTGGCGAGACCTCGACGATGGCACTGGTGCCACAGGTTGTCGATGCGGTCGATATTCCCGTGGTTGCGGCTGGCGGTATCGCCGATGGCCGCGGCGTGGCGGCCGCCTTTATGCTGGGCGCCGCCGGCGTGCAGGTGGGTACGCGCTTTCTGATCGCAGATGAGTGCACCGTATCGGAGCAGTACAAGGAGATGGTCCTGAAGGCCAACGACACCTCGACGCGTGCGACCGGCCGCTCGACGGGACACCCGGTGCGTGCCCTCAAGAGCCCCTTCACTAACGCCTACGCCAAGAGCGAGGCGGCGGGCGTAAGCGTCGAGGAGCTCGGGGCCATGGCCACGGGCGCCCTTCGCAAGGCCGCCAAGGACGGCAATTACGAAGAGGGCTCGTTTTTGTGTGGACAGATTGCCGGCATGGTCAACGAGCGCCAAAGTGCACGTGAAATCGTTGACGACCTAGTCGATGGCGCCGAGCACGTCCTGAAGGGTGCGTGCGCATGGGTGGCGTAGCGTTTCTGTTTGCCGGCCAGGGCGCCCAGCACCCCGCGATGGGCGTCGACCTGATCGAGGCATCGCCGGCGGCCGCCGAGGTGTTCGCCATTGTCGACGAGGTGCGCCCGGGGACCAGTGAGCAGTGCCGAAGCGCCTCCAAGGAGGAACTCTCGCAGACCGAGAACACGCAGCCGTGCGTGTTCGTTCACGATCTGGCAGCGGCTGCCGCCCTGCGTGAGCGCGGCGTGGTACCTGCCGCCTGTGCGGGTTTTTCGCTTGGCGAGGTCGCCGCGCTCACCTTTGCGGGGGCGTTCGATACGCGAGCGGGCTTTGAGCTCGTGTGCGAGCGCGCGGCGCTGATGGCCGCGGCTGCCGAGCGCCATCCGGGCGGCATGCGCGCCGTCATCAAGCTCGATGCGGCGCAAGTCGAGAACCTGGCAAAACAGGCCGGCGAGGACTGCTGGCCGGTCAACTACAACAGTCCGCAGCAGACGGTTGTTGCCGGAGCGCCCGAGGCGCTGCAGGAGCTCGACGTCCTAGTAAAAGAGGCTGGCGGCCGCGCTATGAAAGTCGCGGTGTCGGGCGCATTTCATAGCCCCTATATGGCCGAGGCGACTGAGGGGCTGGCGACGTATATCCAAGCCGGCCACGCGCCGTCACCGCTGCTGATTCCGGTCATGGCAAACATGACGGCGGCGCCCTATCCGGCGGACCCGCGAGCGGCATCGGATGTCTTGGCCAATCAGGTGAGTCATGCCGTTCGTTGGGTCGACACGCTGCATACTCTGCAGAATCAGGGCATCGACACGTTTATTGAGGTCGGCCCTGGCAAAACGCTGTCGGGCCTGGTCAAGCGTACGCTGAGCGACGTTCGCGTGTATTCGTGCGAAACGGCCGAGCAGGTCGCAGCTATTGCCGACGAGCTCGCATAGTCCACAGGGCTGTAACCCGAAAGGAATGACATGGGCAACTTGAACAACGGCGCGCTCGAGCGCAACGACTCACGTCGCGTGGCACTGGTCACGGGCGGCTCGCGGGGTATCGGCCGCGCCTGCGCTGTCGGTCTGGCGGAGGACGGCTTTGATATCGCCGTCGTCTATGCCGGCAGCGTCGATGCGGCGCGCAAGACGTGCGAAGCCTGTGAGGCGGTTGGCGCCACGGCACGCGCATATCAATGCGACGTGGCCGATCCCGCTGCCGTCAACGCGTGCGTGGAAGCGGTCCTCAACGACTTTGGTTCCATTTGGGCGCTCGTCAACAACGCCGGCATCACCCGCGATGGCCTGCTCATGCGCATGGGCGATGACGCATTCGATCGCGTGCTCGATGTCAATCTCAAGGGAACATTCAATATGACGCGCGCGCTCACCAAGACCTTTATGCGCCAGCGCGGCGGTTGCGTCGTCAACATGAGCTCGGTCGTGGGCCTGATGGGCAATGCCGGGCAAGCCAACTACGCTGCTTCCAAGGCGGGCGTGATAGGGCTTACCAAGGCGGTGGCGCGCGAGCTTGCGCCTCGTGGCGTACGAGCGAACGCGGTCGCTCCCGGGTTTGTCGAGACAGATATGACGGCAAAGCTCTCGGAGAAGGTGCGTACGGCAACCGAGGAACAGATTCCCCTTAAGCGCATGGCACGTCCCGAGGAAGTGGCCGGCGTGGTGCGCTTTTTAGCGAGCGATGCGGCTGCTTACATTACGGGCGAGGTCGTGCGCGTCGACGGCGGAATGGCGATGTAGAAACCAGGGCCGAAGAACGGCTTGGATGAGGAGACCATGATGGAACAGAGAGTTGCAATCACCGGTATCGGTGCCGTATCGCCGCTCGGCAACACCGCGCTTGCCACCTGGGCGGCCATGTGCGCCGGGACCTGTGGCATCGGCCCGATCACGCACTTTGATACCGATGCGTTTACCGTCAAGGTGGCGGCCGAAGTCAAGGGCTTTGACGGCAACGAGTACTTTGGCAAGCGCGACGCCAAGCATCTCGACCCCTGCGTTCAGTTTGCGCTGGTGGCTTCGGACGAGGCAATGCACGATGCGGGCTTTGATGCCGAAGGCGCCATCGATCGCGAGCGCCTGGGCGTTTACGTGGGGTCGGGCGTGGGCGGCATGCAGACGCTCGTCGACAACGTCCATACGATTGCCGACCGTGGGCCCCGCCGCGCATCGCCTTACATGATCGCGATGATGATCCCCAACATGGCATCGGGCAATATCGCAATCCGTCACAAGGCAAAGGGACCGACCCTGCCAGTCGTGACTGCGTGCGCGACCTCGGCCCATGCGGTGGGCGAGGCGTTCCGTGCTATTAAGCACGGCTATGCCGACGCGATCCTCGCGGGCGGTGCCGAGGCGGCCATTATCCCCGATGCTGTTGCAGGCTTTACGTCCTGCCGCGCATTGACCACCAACCCCGATCCCGCGACGGCCTGCCGCCCGTTCGACGCAGACCGCGATGGCTTTGTGATGGGTGAGGGCGCCTGCGTGCTGGTACTCGAGAGCATGGAGCATGCGCAGGCGCGCGGTGCGCACATTTATGCCGAGGTCGTGGGCTACGGCAACACCGATGATGCCTATCACATTACGAGTCCCGACCCCGATGCCGCCGGCATTGCCCGTGCGATATCGCTGGCGGTAGCCGAGGGCGACGTCAAGCCTTCCGAGGGTCTCTACATCAACGCCCACGGCACCTCGACCAAGCTCAACGATTCGTCCGAGACGACAGGCATTAAGCGGGCGCTCGGCGAGGACGCGGCACGCGCCGCACACGTCTCGTCGACCAAGTCGATGACCGGGCACATGATCGGTGCCACGGGTGCCATCGAGGTCATGGCCTGTGCCATGGCGCTCGAGCAGGGCGTGGTGCCCCCGACCATTAACTACCACACGCCCGATCCCGCCTGCGATCTTGATTACACGCCTAATCGAGCGGTTCGCGCCGACCTTACCTGGGCGCTTTCGACCAACCTGGGCTTTGGCGGGCACAACGCCGCCATCGCGCTGCGTAGATATACGAGGAGCTAGAGCATGGATTCCAAAAGACTTGCCGAGATAGCCGATGTGATGGAGGACCGCGGCCTTACGCGCGTACGTGTTGAGGAGCCCGATGGCACCGCGGTCGAACTCGAGCGCGCGAGTGTGGCGCAGCCGGTTGCCGTGCCCATGCCTATGCCGAGCGCCATGGTCGCTCAAGTTGCAGCTCCCACAGTCGCGCCTGCCGCACCGGAACCCGCCACGCAGACACCTGCCGCCGCGCCGGAGCCCAAGGGCACCGAGGTGACTGCTCCCATGGTGGGCGTCTTCTATGCTGCCCCTGCGCCGGGCGACGAGCCATTTGTGCGCGTGGGCTCCAAGGTCAAGGCCGGCGAGACCCTCTGCATCATCGAGGCCATGAAGGTTCTCAACGAGGTGACGGCCGAGGCAGACGGTGAGGTGCTCGAGATCTGCGTGGCCGACGGCGACCTCGTGGAGTTTGGCAGCTGCCTCATGAGGATCGGATAGGTGATATCCATGAACAAAGAAGAGCTCAAGAAGCTGTTACCGCATCGCGAGCCGATGCTTTTGCTCGACGAAGCCGAGCTGGTGGGCGACGAGGCCCACGGCAAGATCACGATTACAGGCGACGAGTACTTTTTGCAGGGACATTTTCCGGGAAACCCGGTCGTTCCCGGCGTGATTCAGTGCGAGATGCTCGCCCAGAACTGCTGCGTGCTGCTGATGGGCGATGAGGAGGCGCGCGGCGCGACGCCGTTCTACACGAGTCTGGACAAGGTGCGCTTTAAGCGTCCGGTGCGCCCGGGCGACACGGTGGATCTAGTGTGCTCCATCACGCGTGCGCGCGGGCCGTTCCGCTTTGCGACTGGTACTGCGAGCGTCAACGGTGAGGTTTGCTGCCGCGCCGATATGTCTTTTGCACTCGTGCACGAAAGTTAAGGAAGGCTTCATGTTCGACAAAGTGCTCATCGCCAACCGCGGCGAAGTCGCGGTCCGTGTTATCCGCGCGTGCCGCGATATGGGCATCAAGACCGTCGCCGTTTATTCCACGGCCGATGCGGACGCGCTGCACGTGCAGCTTGCCGACGAGGCGTATTGCATCGGCGGCCCGCGTCTTGCCGAGAGCTACCTCAACGACGATGCCGTGCTCACCTGTGCCGTAAAGTCGGGAGCTAAGGCAATTCATCCCGGCTATGGCTTTTTCTCCGAGAAGGCGAGCTTCGTGCGCGACTGCGACAAGTTCGGTCTGGCGTTTGTCGGTCCTTCGGCCGAGGTGATCGACAGCATGGGCGACAAGGACGCCGCACGCCGAACGGCCGCTGCTGCGGGCGTGCCCATCGTGCCGGGCTGCGATTTGCTCAAAAGCCCCGAGGAAGCAACGGCCGAGGCCGAGCGCATCGGCTGCCCCGTGCTTATTAAGGCGCGCGCGGGCGGCGGCGGTCGCGGTATTCGCAAGGTCGAGCGCGTGGAAGATGCGGCAAAGGCGTTCATCGAGGCGCGTGCCGAGGGTGAGGCAGTTTTTGGCGACGGCGAGTGCTACATGGAGAAGTTCGTTGCGCCGGCGCATCACGTTGAGGTACAGATTATGGCCGATAAGCAGGGCCATGTGTTTTCGCTCGGCGAGCGCGAGTGCTCGGTGCAGCGCCGCAACCAAAAGCTGATCGAGGAGAGCCCCGCGCCGTGCCTCGACGGACGCGATGATATTCGCGCGCGCATGCACAAGGCCGCGCGCGACCTGGCTCGTGCCGTTGGCTATGAGGGCGCTGGCACCATCGAGTTTTTGTACTCAGATGACGGCAATTTCTACTTTATGGAAATGAACACGCGCTTGCAGGTGGAGCATCCGGTTACGGAGTTTGTGACCGATACCGACCTGGTTAAGTGGCAGCTGCGCGTGGCTGCCGGCCAGCCTCTGCCCTTTGAGCAGGAGGACGTACCGGTCCGCAACCACGCCATGGAGTGCCGCATCAATGCCGAAACGCCGGACTTTCTACCGTCATGTGGAACGGTCACCGCGTTGCGTGTGCCGGGTGGTCCGCGCGTGCGCTGGGATTCCGCCATGTTTACCGGAGCGAAAGTTCCGCCGTACTACGACTCCATGCTCGGCAAGCTCATCGTGTGCGCGCCCACGCGTGACGGTGCCATTCGCAAGATGCGCTCGGCCCTGGGCGAGCTCGTGATTGAGGGCGTGAGCGAAAATAGCGAGCTTCAGCTCGACGTGCTGGCAAACGACGAGTTTTTGTCGGGCATGTATCACACCGATCTGATGGGGCATCTCTATGCTGATGAATAGAAAAGCGAAGACGGTCAATGTCCTTGAGGGGCCGATAACCGAGTCGTGCGCCGAGTTCCCCACGCGCCACGTGTTTGTCAAATGCCCGGAGTGCCGCCGTGTGATCGATGAGGCGCGCCTGCACGACAACCTCGAGGTCTGCCCTCGTTGCGGCAAACACTTTCGCGTGAGCGGTCGCGCGCGCATGCGCATGACGGTCGACGCGGGTACCTTTGAGGAATGGGATGCCAATCTGGCGTCGAAGGACTTCCTCTCGTTTCCCGGTTATGCCGACAAGCTTAAGAGCGTGAGCGAGCGTTCGGGCGAGCGCGATGCCGTTGTGTGCGGCAGGGGCAAAATCTGCGGCTGCGATACCGCGCTCTTCTTTATGGATGCCAACTTTATGATGGGCTCAATGGGCTCCGTGGTGGGCGAGAAGATCTGTCGTGTCTTTGAGCGCGCGGCCGAGTTGGGGCTGCCGGTCGTTGGCTTTACCGTATCGGGCGGCGCCCGCATGCAGGAGGGCGTGACCTCGCTCATGCAGATGGCCAAGATTTCTGCGGCGGTTAGGCGCCACAGCGAGGCGGGCGGCCTGTATATCACGGTGCTCACCGATCCCACGACCGGAGGTGTAACCGCGAGCTTTGCCATGGAGGGCGACATTATCCTGGCCGAGCCCGATGCCCTGACGGCATTTGCCGGCCCGCGCGTGATCGAGCAGAACATGCACAAGCGTCTGCCCAAGGGATTCCAGCGTTCCGAGTTTTTGCTGGAGCACGGCTTTTGCGATGCCGTTGTTCCGCGTGGTGAGATTGCGCTCACGGTAGGCGAGCTGCTGGCGCTGCACGAAGGGCACGCGCCCGGCCTGGGGGCACCGCATGAGATCGTGCATACGGGTCGTCGCGACAAAAAGCTGGGACACTTGTTTAAGCGCTCGGTCGCACCAAAAAGCGCGCTCGAAATCGTCAAACAGACTCGCTCGGCGAACCGCGCCACGGCAGGCGAGATGATCTCGTTGGGTCTCGACGGATTCGTAGAGCTGCACGGCGACCGCTGCTTTGGCGACGATGCTGCCGTGGTGGGCGGCATCGGCTGGAAAGACGGGCGACCCGTGACGGTTATCGCCATCGAGCGCGGTACCACGACCAAAGAGCGCATGCGTCGCAACTTTGGTATGGCGCATCCCGAGGGCTACCGCAAGGCACGTCGCCTGATGCACCAAGCCGAGAAATTTGGTCGGCCGGTTCTGTGCCTGGTTGATACTTCGGGCGCGTTTTGCGGCATCGGTGCCGAGGAGCGCGGCCAGGGCGAGGCGATTGCCCAGAATCTCATGGAGATGAGCGGCCTTAAGACGCCGATTGTCTCGGTGGTGACAGGCGAGGGCGGCTCTGGTGGCGCGCTGGCGCTGTCCGTGGCCGACCGCATCCTGATGCTCTCGAGCTCGGCCTATTCGGTCGTGAGCCCCGAGGCCTGTGCGTCGATCCTGTGGAAGGATACCGAGCGCGCGAATGAGGCCGCCGAGGCGCTTAAGCTCACGGCCCCCGATCTGTTGGTGCTCGGCATTATCGATGGCATTGTTGACGATAGGGGCCTGTCGCATGAGGAGATCGCCGGTGCCGTCATGTCCTCGGCATTTGATGCCTTCGATACGCTTGGGCAGCTCGACGATGCGACCCTCACAAACCTCCGCTACGAAAAGTACCGCGCAATCGGTCAGTACCGCACGATGTGACAAAGGGACAGCCCGCATGTCACATTGGGAAAGGCGTTCCATGTCACAAGTTTCTAACACCTCGTTTACAACGACGGTTTCATCAAACGCCATGGCCGTGGTGGACTATCTGTCCAAAAGCATGATGTCGGCGCTGCCGTTTATTGTTTGCGCGGCGTTGTTCCGCACCGCCGCCGTCATTATGGGCGAAGGCATGCTGGGCCTGTGGTCTGCCGATTCCGAAATCTATCGCCTGTTCTACAGTTGGCTCTATAACGCCGGCTACTACTTTTTGCCCATTTATCTTGGTTGGGCGGCCGCCCGCCAGCTCGGTTGCTCGGAGCAGCTGGGCATGATGCTGGGCGGCGTATTGATTGCGCCCGATCTGCTTAAGCTCGTCGATGCCGCATCGACGACGGGGGCAGCGATGACTTTCGTGTATGGTCTGCTTCCCGCGCCGGTCAACGATTACACAACGACTGTTATTCCGGTTCTCATCTCGGTACCCGTGCTATGGCGAGTGGAGTGTTTCTTCCAGCGCGTTATCCCTAAGGCCGTGGCGTTTTCGTTTGTTCCGTTTGCAACCATGCTCGTCATGGTTCCGGTCTCGCTGTGTATTACGGCGCCGGCGGGCAGCTATCTGGGCATGCTGTTGGGACAGCTTATGTTTATGCTTGGCAATTCCGGTGGCATCGTGTCGCTGCTCACGCTTATGGGACTTGCCGCGGGTTGGGAGTTTCTTAAGATCGCGGGTGTCAGCAACGTTGTCCTATCGCTCGCCTATGCGCAGTTTATGAGTGTGGGAACGGATTCGTGCATTCTGATCGCTGCGACGATGGCGACGTTCGCCGTTTGGGGCATGCCCTTTGGCGCGTCGCTCCGCGTTGTGGATAAGGACGAGAAGGCGCTCATGCTGGGCTATTCGATCTCGGGCGTGCTTGGCGGCGTAAGCGAGCCGGCGCTGTACGGCTGCGGCTTTAAATATGGCAGGTGTCTGACATGCATGGCCATTGGCGGCGCCGTCGGAGGCCTTGTTGCGGCCGTGGGCCACGTTACGGCCTATACCATCGGCATGACGAATGTCCTTATGGTCATTGGCTTTGCCACGGGCGGCATCTCGAATCTGCTGTGGTGCTGCGCTGCCGGCGGCGCAGCATTTGCGGTGTCTGCGGCGCTGAGCTGCTGTTTTGGCGTGGTGCCGACAAAGATGCAGGCGGCAGAAGACGCAGCTGATTCGCTCGAAACAGTGGCGAGCGCTGCTGAAGCAAGTGCATAAATCGATCGACAAAGGGGCAGTCCCGCATGGCACATTCCAAGGTCGTGGCCCGTGTGGGTTGCGGCCTTTTTGTATCTGGGGGGGCAAAGTGGCTACACTACAATCCGTTTGAGCAATAGATATATAGGTAGTATCGTGGGGACTGATGAGGATGGTCGAGTGGATTGTTCGTCGTGCGCAGGGCGACCGTGCGCGCGTGGGAACGTTGACGGGCATAGTGTGTATTCTCGCTAATGTTGCGCTTTGCGCTGCGAAGGGTGCAATTGGCGTGCTGTCGGGATCGGTTTCGATTGTGGCGGACGCCATGAACAACCTGTCCGATGCCAGCTCGAACATCGTGAGCGTGCTTGGCTTTAAGCTGGCGGGCAAGCCGGCCGACCCCGAGCATCCTTACGGACATGGCCGCTACGAGTATCTCTCGGGTCTGGTCGTGGCGGCGCTCGTGCTGCTGATTGGCGTTGAGCTGGTGAAGTCCTCGGTTGAGCGCATCATCCACCCCGAACCTGTCGAGTTCTCGCTTGCCCTGGTGGCAGTCTTGGTGCTTTCGATGATTGTTAAGCTCTGGATGGCGGCCCTCAACCAAAAGCTCGGCGATCGCATTGAGTCCGAGACGCTGCATGCGACCGCTCAGGACTCAAAGAACGATGTCCTAGCTACGGGTGCCGTGCTGGCGTGCGCAATTGTTTCGCAGGTGACGCACATCAATCTTGACGCATGGGTCGGCCTTGCCGTTGGCGCCTATATCGGCTGGAGCGGCTTTGAGCTCATCCTGGATACGGTGAGCCCGCTTTTGGGCCAGGCACCCGATCCAAAGCTGGTCAAGCACATTCGAGACAAGATCATGAGCTACCCCGGCGTTTTGGGCGTTCACGATTTGATGGTTCACGACTACGGCCCGGGCAGGAAGTTCGCAAGCGCTCACGCCGAGATGGCAGCCGAGGCCAGCCCGCTGGAAAGTCACGACACGCTCGATAACATCGAGCAGTCGTTTAGGGTCGAAGACGGCATGATCGTCACGCTCCATTACGATCCCATCGTGACCGACGATCCAAAGGTGGCGAGCATGCGTCTGCGCATCAACGCTATGGCTCAAGAGATTGATAGCCGCCTCTCGATCCACGACCTACGCTGTGTTCCGGGCCCCACGCATACCAACGTGATCTTTGACTGCGCGCGGCCCTCGGATTTGACGATGAACGCCGAGGACCTAAAGCGCGCGTTGGCGAAACATGTCGAATCCGAATATCCCAAGTCGATTGCCAAGATCACGATCGACGAAGACTATGTCGGCCATACCCACGAGTAGGGCCGAGCCGATAAAGCAACTGATGCAGAAGGGGAGAGCATGAAGCGCCTATACCTACTCCGCCACGGTCAGACGGAGTTCAACGTTAAAAAGCTCGTCCAGGGCCGCTGCGATTCTCCGTTGACCGATCTGGGCCGCAAGCAAGCGGGAATGGCAGCCGCATGGCTCAAAGCCCACGGCGTCGTCCCCGACAAAGTGGTCTCTTCGCCCTTAGGCCGAGCCATGGACACGGCAAGTCTCGTCGCAACCGAACTCCTCGGCCGGGATGCAGCAGTCGAGCCCTGCGAAGGCATCATCGAGCGCAGCTACGGCACCTTCGAAGAAGGCCCCCACGACGCCCTACCCACCGACGTCTGGGACCCCGGCGAGGACCTGATCCCATTTGGCGGAGAAGGAAGCCATGCCCTGCAGGAGCGCATGGTAGCCACCCTCACCAATCTCATGGGCGCCAAGGGCATCGAAACCCTCCTAGCAGTAAGCCACGGCAGCGCCAGCCGCCAATTCATCAAAGCTGCAGCCCCAGAGGGCTTCGAGCTCCCAACAAAACTTCCCAACTGCGCCATCATGATTTTTGATTTTGAAGAGTTCACGCCACAAGCAGAAGGCGAACCACATCAATGCAAGTTCACCCTCCAACAAATAGTGGATCCCCAACAAAGTCATTAGCCTGAGCGAGCAGAGTTAAGCAGACATCAACGTGTCGTCTCCCGAGCACGGCGGAGGGCCGGTGAAATATATTAAGGGCATCGCGAGTTCCGCACGCAAAGGAGAGCACTTAATGTGCTCTCCGTCTTGCGCAGGACTGTAGAGCAGGGACCTTAATATATTTCACCGGCCCTCCGCCGTGCTCGGGAGCCATCCACGCACTTTACCTGCGTAAACAATGTGAGTGAAATATGAATCTCGATGGATACGCCCGCAGCCGTGTATACTAAACAGCTGTGTGAAACCAGGGGAGTATTCTGGCTGGACAAAATGCCTGCTTAATAGGGTTGTCAGGTAGTCCGGGCGAAATACAAGGCTGGGGAGCACGCCGTGTAAGTAGTGGTCCTCTAGGGGCGTACGCTCGGTGGTGTACGCATTGTCCCAAGACCACGCGAGAGTTGGGATCATATCTTGATCAGCATGATTCTCGGCCGCAAGATTGGCATGACCCAGGTTTGGGACGAGGACGACAACGTCGTTCCCGTCACGGTCATCCAGGCTGGCCCCTGCGCTGTCTCGCAGGTTAAAACTCAGGCAACCGACGGCTATGACGCCGTCCAGATCGGTTTCGGCGACATCAAGGCCAAGAACGTGAACAAGCCCATGGCTGGTCACTTCGCCAAGGCTGGCGTCGAGCCTGTCCGCTTCCTTCGTGAGGTCCGCGTCGAGAACGGCGAGGAGCACAAGGTCGGCGAGGTCGTCACCGTCGCTGATTTCGCTGATGTCGAGAAGGTCGACGTCATCGGTACCTCCAAGGGTAAGGGCTTCCAGGGTCGCATCAAGCGCTGGGGTCAGCGCCGCGGTCCTATGACGCATGGTTCTCACTTCCAGCGTCACCCCGGTTCTATCGGTCAGTGCGCCTATCCTGCGCGCGTCCTCAAGGGCGTCAAGATGGCCGGTCACATGGGTAACGAGCGCGTTACCGTCAAGAACCTTTCCGTTGTCCGCATCGATGCCGAGCAGAACCTCATCTTGGTCAAGGGCGCTGTCCCGGGTGCCAAGAATGGTCTCGTCGCCATCCGTATGGCCTAAGGGCCCAGCCCATTTAGCCCAGCGTCATACCAAGGAGAACACTTAAATGGCAAAGTTTGAAGTAAAGAACAGCGAGGGCAAGAAGGTCGCCGAGGCCGAGCTCGCCGCTGAGGTGTACGGCATCGAGCCGAACATCCACGTTATGCACCACATCGTCAAGTGCCAGATGGCCTCTTGGCGTCAGGGCACCCAGTCTGCTAAGGGTCGCTCTGAGGTTTCCGGTGGCGGCAAGAAGCCTTGGCGTCAGAAGGGCACCGGCCGTGCCCGCCAGGGTTCCATCCGTGCTGCCCAGTGGCGTCACGGTGGCGTTGTCTTCGCCCCCAAGCCCCGTTCCTACGCTAAGCGTATGAACAACAAGGAGGTCAAGTTGGCTATGCGCTCCGCGCTGTCCGCCAAGCTGGCCGATGGCGAGCTCGTGCTCGTCGACGACTACGGCTTCGAGAAGCCTTCCACCAAGGCTGCTGTCGCCATGCTCAAGGCTCTCGGCCTTGAGGGCAAGCGTCTGACCATCATCGTTCGCGATGAGGACGTCAACGCCTACCTGTCGTTCCGCAACATTCCCAAGACGTTCATCATCACCGCTGACGAGGCCAACACCTACGATCTCGTCAACAACAACGCTGTGCTGATGCCCGCCGACATCGCCGCTCACTTCGGGGAGGTGCTTGCATAAATGACCGCCCACGAGATCATCATCCGTCCGATCGTGTCCGAGCGTTCCTTCTCCGGCATGGAGCTGAACAAGTACACGTTCGAGGTCGCCAAGGATGCTAACAAGTATCAGATCAAGGACGCTGTCGAGGAGATCTTCGGCGTCAAGGTCGTTCGCGTGAACACCCTGACGGTCAAGCCCAAGACCAAGCGCGTGCGCTATGTCGCCGGCAAGACCCGTTCTTGGAAGAAGGCCATCGTCACGCTGGCCGAGGGCGACACCATCGAGGTCTTTGGCAACCAGGCCTAAGACTCGCTGCTGTTGAGTGAGCTCATGCCTCCCAAATAGGGGAGGCGAGAGCTCAAGGTTTCGGGCGTATAAAATGGACACGCCCGGAACCGTGTATACGTCCGGTGTCATCGCACCCGAGGCAGAACCTCGAATCCCTGTCTGCGATGGCTAACGGATTCCTATTGAAAGGGATTGTAATGGCTGTAAAGCACCTTAAGCCGACCTCCGCTGGTAGGCGTTGGCAGACGATCTCCGATTTCTCCGAGATCACCTGCACCAAGCCCGAGAAGTCTCTTCTCGAGCCCCTGCCCAAGAAGGCCGGTCGTAACAACAACGGCCGCATCACCACCCGCCACCAGGGCGGCGGCGTGAAGCGTCGTTACCGCGTGATCGACTTCAAGCGCAACAAGGACGGCGTGCCCGCCAAGGTTGCCACGATCGAGTACGATCCGAACCGTTCCGCTCGCATCGCTCTGCTGCACTACGCTGACGGTGAGAAGCGCTACATCCTGGCCCCCAAGGGCCTCGAGGTCGGCCAGACCATCATGTCCGGTTCTGACGCCGACATCAAGCCGGGCAACGCTCTGCCCCTCGCCGACATCCCCGTCGGTACGCTCATCCACGCCGTCGAGTTCCAGCCGGGAAAGGGCGCTGCTATCGCCCGTTCCGCCGGTAACTCCTGCCAGCTGATGGGTAAGGAGGGCAAGTACGCTATCGTCCGTATGCCTTCCTCCGAGATGCGCCGCATCCTCGTTACCTGCCGCGCCACCGTCGGTGAGGTCGGCAACGCCGATCACGCCAACATCGTCATCGGCAAGGCCGGCCGTAAGCGTCACATGAACGTGCGCCCGACCGTCCGCGGTACCGTCATGAACCCTGTCGACCACCCGCACGGCGGTGGCGAGGGCAAGAACCACACCTCTGGTCGTCCCTCTGTTACCCCCTGGGGTAAGCCGACGAAGGGCCTTCGTACGCGCAAGAAGAAGAAGGTCTCGAACCAGCACATCATTCGTCGCCGTAAGAAGTAATTTCGGATACCGAGTTTTAGGAGAAAGCACTTATGAGCAGAAGTCTCAAAAAGGGCCCGTTCGTGGAGACTCGCCTTCTCTCGCGTATCACCGCGATGAACGAGGCTGGCAAGAAGGACGTCGTGAAGACCTGGTCCCGCGCGTCCACCATCTTCCCCGAGATGGTTGGTCACACCATCGCCGTCCACGACGGCCGCAAGCATGTGCCCGTGTATGTTACCGAGTCCATGGTTGGTCACAAGCTCGGCGAGTTCGCGCCGACTCGTACGTTCCGTGGCCACAAGGCCAAATAGGGGGTTAACCGTAAATGGCAACTAAGTCTATTGAAACTGAGGCCACCGAGGTTCGCGCCGTCGCTAAGTACGTGCGTGTTTCCCCCAGCAAGGCCCGCCTGGTGGTCGATCTGATCCGCCGCAAGCCTGTCGCTCAGGCCTTCGACATCCTCCACTTCTGCGACCGCGCCGTCGCCGTGGATGTCGAGAAGGTTCTCCGTTCCGCCGTTGCGAACGCCGAGAACAACAACGGTCTGCGTGCCGACAACCTGGTTGTCGCCGCTGCCTATGTTGACGAGGGTCCGACGCTTAAGCGCATCCGTCCCCGCGCCAAGGGTTCCGCTTCTCGCATTCTGAAGCGTACTTCCCACATCACCGTCGTCGTTGCTCCTCGAAAGGAGGCGTAAAGCTGTATGGGTCAGAAAGTCTACCCCACCGGCTTCCGTCTTGGCATCACCGAGAACTGGCGCTCCCGCTGGTTCGCAGAGAAGGATTACGCTAAGACCCTCGGTAACGATCTCGAGATCCGCAAGTACCTCGAGAAGCGTCTTTCCCGCGCAGCTGTCTCCCGCGTCGAGATCGAGCGCGCTGGCGACAAGGTGAAGGTCATCATCCTCACCGCTCGCCCCGGCGTTGTCATCGGTAAGAAGGGTGCCGAGATCGATACCCTCCGCACCGAGCTCGAGAAGGTCGCTGGCGTCTCCAAGGGCCAGCTCTCCGTCGACGTTGTCGAGATCAAGCGCCCCGAGCTCGACGCCAACCTCGTTGCTCAGTCTATCGCCGAGCAGCTCGAGGGCCGCGTTGCCTTCCGTCGCGCTATGCGCAAGGCTGTCCAGTCTGCCCGCAAGGCCGGCGCTAAGGGCATCCGTATCCAGTGCTCCGGTCGTCTCGGCGGTGCCGAGATGGGCCGTCGTGAGTGGTACCGCGAGGGTCGCGTGCCTCTGCACACCCTCCGTGCCAAGATCGACTACGGCACGGCTGTCGCCAGCACCACCATGGGCGCTTGCGGCGTGAAGGTCTGGATCTACCTGGGCGAGAAGCTCCCGGGCCAGCCTGTTCCCAACCCTGCACTCGAGGGCTCTTCCCGTCCTCGTCGTCGTAACTCCGAGAGGAGGGGTCAGTAGTGCTTGCCCCTAAGCGTATTCTTCACCGCAAGGTGCAGCGTGGCTCCATGAAGGGCCAGGCCAAGGGTAATACCGAGCTGCATTTCGGCGAGTTTGGTATCCAGGCTCTCGAGGCCCATTGGATCACCAACCGTCAGATCGAGGCCGCTCGTATTGCCATGACCCGCTACATGAAGCGTGGCGGTCGTGTCTACATCACGATCTTCCCCGATAAGCCCATCACCAAGAAGCCTGCCGAGACTCGCATGGGTTCTGGTAAGGGTAACCCCGAGGAGTGGGTGGCCGTCGTCAAGCCCGGCCGCATCATGTTCGAGGTCAAGGGCGTGCCCGAGGAGGTCGCTCGCGAGGCTCTGCGTCTTGCACAGCACAAGCTTCCCATCAAGACCAAGATTGTTGCTGCTAAGAACGCTGAGCAGCGCATCGAGAAGGAGATGGCTGAGGAGGCCGCTCTCGAGGCCAAGTGGGCTGCTGAGGACGCCGCCGCCGCCAAGGAGGAGAACTAATGAAGCCCGCAGAGATTCGTGAGCTCTCGGACGCTCAGCTCGTTGAGAAGCTGAAGGAAATGCGCGCCGAGCTCTTTAACCTTCGTTTCCAGATGGCCACCAGCCAGCTGGACAACACCGCTCGCGTCAACACCGTGAAGAAGGACATCGCTCGCGTCCTCACGGAGCAGCGCGCCCGCGAGATCGCAGCGGAGAAGTCCGCTGTCGCCGAGTAGGACCTAAGGAGAGAACATGACTGATTCGCGTAACTCGCGTAAGGTCCGTACGGGTGTCGTTACCTCCGTCTCCGGTGCCAAGACCATTGTTGTCACCATCACCGAGCGCAAGCGTCACCCCAAGTACGGCAAGATGATGACCAGCTCCAAGAAGCTGCACGCTCACGACGAGGAGTGCACGGCTGGCGTGGGCGACACCGTCCGCGTTATGGAGACCCGTCCTATGTCCAAGATGAAGCGTTGGCGCCTCATCGAGGTCGTCGAGCGCGCTAAATAAGCAGTCGCTCTTACGACTTGTACGTTTCCGAAGATGTGCGTATGCCTGGCTTGCATACCACGGGCCGTATAAAGGCTGCGCACCTCTCTTCGGTTCTTAGTTCGGAGGAACATCTACCATGATTCAGATGCAAACCATGCTGAACGTCGCCGACAACTCCGGCGCTCGCAAGATTCGCTGCATCAAGGTGCTTGGCGGTTCCAAGCGTCGTTATGCAGGCATCGGCGATGTGTTCATCGGTGCTGTCCAGGAGGCTACCCCTGGCGCCAACGTCAAGAAGAAGGACGTTGTCCGTTGCGTCGTCGTTCGCACCGTTAAGGAGATCCGCCGCAAGGATGGCTCCTACATTCGCTTTGATGAGAACGCCTGCGTTGTCATCAACAACGATGGTTCGCCCGTCGGCACCCGTATCTTCGGGCCCGTCGCTCGCGAGCTTCGTGACAAGAAGTACATGAAGATCGTCTCGCTCGCTCCCGAGACCCTGTAGTTAGGGGAGATATATGTATATCAAGAAGGGCGATAAGGTCCAGGTTCTCTCTGGTAAGGATCGCGGCAAGCAGGGCGTTGTCCTGCGTGCTCTCCCCGCCGAGAACAAGGTCGTTGTCGAGGGCGTTTCGGTCGTCAAGAAGGCCGTCAAGCCCAACGCTGCCAACCAGCAGGGCGGCATCGTTTCGCAGGAGGCTCCCATCGACGCCTCCAACGTCAATCTCGTCTGCCCCGAGTGCGGTAAGGTTACCCGCGTCGGTCACGAGAAGGACGGCAAGAACAAGCTGCGCGTCTGCAAGAAGTGCGGCCACAAGTTCTAAGCTGCCCGCAACATCAAGTTGCTAGCAAAGGCCCGGATGCCACGGCACCCGGGCCTTTTTCTATCCCCACTCGATGGCTTCGGTTCTGCCGTCCTGTCATTCCGGTTGCATCCAGTTTTCGGTGCCGTCTAGAATCGAGTGCCGCCAGGTGACACCCTGTCGCGTTTCGTCGGCTTCGGGGACAAAAGTCGGGACAACTCCAAAAACTATTTTCGAACTCAGGGCTTTGAGTTTTTGTTTTTGTCCCAAAGGGCGCGGCGGGATGCCTTTGGAGGCTCGATAGCGCCGAAAACGCCCGTTTTGAAACTTAAATGCCTTTTCGCGTGCAAGCCGCCAGCTGCAATAGGAAGTGAATCAACGCAGGTGGCTTTCAAGCAGTTTGCAAAACTGCAGGTCGCAGGTCTTCATTGCCAGTAGGAGAAATGAGTAGTCTCAGGTGGCTTGCCCATGAGTTGACGAACGGGATTTGAGATTACGCTGACGTCCGGAAACGCTTCGAGCACGGCGTTACGTTTTTGGGTTTGGGCGTAGCCCCTGCACCCGCGAGCGCGGGCCTTAAGCCCGCCGAGAGGGTGACGCGTCGAAAACGAAGGGGAAAGAGAGAAGGGGCCGTCCCTATCATTCAGGTTGCGACCGAAGAAGACAAGGAGACCCCCTGAGCCTGAATGATGCCCCACAGACCGCGTCCGACCGAGCTCAAGCCGAGCTTTTCCTGACGTCCGCCTTCGCGAAGATGATGGCTGGATTGGCTATGGATTGGCAACACTTATTTGGACGATTCCGGGAGGGACGGCCCCGCCTCCCTGAACTCGACCGGCGACATGTAGCCCAGCGTCGAGTGGATCCTGAAGTTGTTGTACCAGTGCACGTAATCCAAGAGCTTGGCTCGGAGCTCGCGCGTCCCTCCTCGGTCCTTCGGAGTGGCCGACGATCTCCCCGTTGCAGAGGTCGACGAGCAGGCAGACGTAGTTCCACGACGCCCCGACGTGCACGCAGGCCAAGTCGCTGCATATATGGGTGCACGGCGCCCTGCCGCCGAAGCCGCGCGCGACGACGTTCGACACGTCGGCCTCGTTGACCGCCCCGGGGTGCACCTTGAACCTCTTCCTGCCGTATGCGCCGGCCAGGCCGTTCTCCCTCATGATGCGGCAGACGCGGCGCCGGCTGACGGTAACGCCCGACCTCCCGGGCGACGCCTTGATCTTGCGCGATCCGTTCCGGCCCTTGCTGGCGGCGTGCGCCGCCGCGGCCGCCGTCGCCCCCGACATTAAGGTCCTCAAGGGCCGCGTCGTCTCCGGCGACCAGTTCGTCTCGCCCGCGGAACAGAAGGAGCGAATCCTCGCGGCCTTCGGCGACCTGTGCTGCGAGATGGAGGGCTGCACCATCGCGCAGGCCTCCTATCTCAACGGCGTGCCCCTCGTCGTCGTGCGCGCCATCAGCGACAAGCCCTGCGCCGAGGGCCGGGTCGTCGACTACAACACCTTCGAGAAGAAGGCCGCCTGCGACTGCGCCCGCATCGCCGCGCGCATGGTTAAGCTTTAGGCCCGGCGCGCCGGGGCCCTTTCCAAAGCGAAGTGTCGAGCCGAAGTGTTGAGCGTCGGCCCTGAATGTTCAATGGCCGTTGTTTTCTGCCCCTCAAGTGGTGGACTTTTCCTCGGAGCTGTTGATTCCCCCACGCGCCCCCTTCCGTTCTCTGTTCTCCCCTTATACTCCTTGTACGAGGAGGTAAGAAGTCATGGACAAGACCACACAGGACAGCTTGGCAAAGAAACCCGTCGACATGAGGGACAGGATTCTCGAGCATCTCGAGGCCCTCACCTCTGCCGTCTCGCTCGACGACCTTGCCCGTCTGTCCACCTCCGACATCGCCGAGACGCTCATCATCTCCAGGAGCCTGGCGAGCCAGTACCTCAACGACCTTGTTCGCGCCGGTCTTGTGGTTAAGGTGGCGGGCAGGCCTGTCCGTTATTTTCATCGCCGCGCGTTCCAGAAGCGTTTTCAGGTAAAGCTCTCTGCAAGCGAGTACGCCTCGCTCGCCGACCTCATCCAGGCGACGGGAATCGCCGATCACCGCGACTTCGCGCGTGCCGTGGGCTTCGACATGAGCCTCAGCTCCGTTGTCGAGCAGTGCAAGGCTGCGGTTCAGTACCCTCCGTTTGGCCTGCCCATCCTCTTGAGCGGCGGCGTGGGTGTCGGTAAGTCTTTCCTTTCTCGCCTTGTATACGAGTACGGCAAGAACCAGGGCTTGCTGTCCCGCGACTCCTCCTATGTGCGCATCGACTGCGCCGGGGTCCCGGACGCCGCCTCGTTCAACGGGCTTCTTGACGAGTCGATCGCGAAAGCGCGCGGGGGCGTGGTCTTTGTCAACGGCATCGAGGCACTCTCTCCCTCTGCGATGGAGCACTGCCTTGCGACGGCCCTCGGGCTCGATGCCTCCCAGGATGCGCCGCGCGCTCGCCTCGTTCTTTCGACGACGCTTTCCGCCGATGACCTGAAGGTTTCCTCGGCCTACAGCAAAATGCCCATCTGTGCCCGCGTCCCCTCACTCAAGGAGCGGACCCCCGAGGAGCGCGAGGATCTCATCTTGAGCTTCCTGCGCAGCGAGGGGTGCCGAATCGGTTCTGATGTGAAGATCAGCCGCGGCGCATACCGTTGCCTCGTGAACGCGGACTTTTCCGATAACATCGCCGGCTTGCGCGCCTGCGTGACGAACTGCTGTGCCAAAGCGTTCCTCAATCGCGAGGGCGACTACGTCGTCGTTCGCCCGTATCTTCTTCCCAGCGGGCTCCTCTCCTCCGCGCAGATCGATCAACAGCCCGACGATGGCGTTCTGATCGACGCGTCTCTGGATGCCGCCGAGAGCACAGGGCCGGTCGAGCAGGCGCTCGATGCCCTGTGCTCCCTCGATGAGCGATTCTGCGCCGGGGAGCTCTCTGTCTCCGAGCTTGTCTCGCAAGCTGTCTCCGCTGTGCGCGGCGTTGAGGATCACTTGATCTTCGACCACGGCGTCGCCTCCTCGAGGTCGCGCGCCTTCGAGCGCGTCGTGGGCGCGGTCCTTGCCGACGCAGGCTCTTCTTATGGCATCGAGCTTTCGAGGAAGGTCGCTTTTCTACTGGCCCAGGAGATTTGCCTGCAGTTGTGGCCGGGTATCGGTCTGGCTAAGCGAAAGTCTGCCTGTGCGGAGCAAATCTCCCATCTCCTCGGTGCCGTGACCTCCGAATTGCCGTTTGCCTCGAGTGTCTCCGATCAGGTCGCCGCAGACGTGGAAGGGGCGCTGGGAATCTCGCTCGATCACTTCACGAAGACGCTTCTGACGCTGTGCGTCGCATCGGAGTCTCGCGATGCGAAGGCCCTTCGGACGCTCTGCGTCATCTTGTCCCACGGCTACTCAACGGCGACGAGCATCGCCGACGCGGCGAACCGTATGCTCGGCATGCATGTGTACGAGGCTGTCGACATGCCCTACGACCAGCAGCTGAAGGACATCGTCGGTCCGCTCCAGCGCCTCGTCGACCGCCATTCCTACTGCACCGGGGTCGTGTTCCTCGTCGACATGGGCTCCTTGGAGGAGGCCTATAAGGCCCTCGAGAACGTTACCGACTCCACTATCGGCGTGGTGAACAACGTCTCTACCGGTCTTGCGCTCGAGATCGGGGTCGGGCTGCTCGGCGGCAAGTCCATCGCCGAGGTTCTTGGCGATGCGACCGCCGCGTGCGTGACGCACTGCAAGGTGATCGAGCGCGTCAACCGTGAGGACGCCATCGTCTTCTGCTCCGAGTCCGGGGTCGACGCCGCGGAGAGGATACGCCAGCTCGTCTCGCAGAGCCTCCCGCGCACCATAGGCGCGCGCCTGCTCACGAGGCCCTTCAAGCAGCTCGTCGCGAACGGGTCGAACGACGCCGTTTTCTCCGAGCACCGCGTCTGCGCCGTCATCGGCACGGGAGACCCCGGGGTCGCCTCCGTCCCCTTCGTCGCCCTCGAGGACATCATGTCGACGGCGTCCGCCTCTAAGGTTGATGCCGTGTTCGGCAGGTGGCTTGACGCTTCCGAGCTCTCTTCTTTCCACGAGAAGCTGCTCTCGAACATGACGCTGCAGAACGTCATCCGCTCCATCACCATCCTCGACCCGGAGCGGCTATTCCATGAGATCGAGAGCGCCGTGCACGAGCTTCAGCGCAGGACAGGCGAGAAGATCGGCAGCAACGCCATCATTGGGCTCTACGTTCACCTCTGCTGTCTCGTCGAGCGCCTTGTTACCAGAAACCCCATTGAGACCTACGTTGGCCAGGACCGCTTCGAGGAGGAACGCGCCGATTTCATCGAGTCCTTCAGGCAGAGCTTCTCGAGCATCTCGACGCGCTATCGCGTAGAGGTTCCCGTAAGCGAGATCGCATATGTCTTCGACTACATAAGCGTGAGCGCCGCCCCGGCGCGAGAAGAGCGCCTCGGCTCCTCGGACCTCCTGCTCGACGAGTGACCTTCCCCGCGCCGCCGCAAGCTGACCGCGCGTCCTCAATAATCCGATAACCCCTTGCCCGGCGCGAATCCGGATAGCGCCGAGGCAGTACCGAACGCAAAACTTCATTTGATAGGAGCAAACATGAGTGTTGTTATGGCACGAATCGACAATCGCCTGCTTCACGGCATCATCGTGACGCAGTGGGCCCCGGTGTCGGGCGCGACCCGAGTCATGGTCATCGACGACAAGGTCGCCGGCGACGAGGTCCTGAAGTCCACCATGAGGATGGCGCGCCCCGCGGGCATGGCCGTTTCGATCATCTCCGAGCAGACCGCGCTCAAGAACTTCGCCGCGGGCAAGTACGACCGCGAGAAGGTCTTCGTCATCGCCAAGGAGCCCGAGACGATGCTTCGCCTGGTCGAGTCGGGCGTCGAGCTCCCGTCGCTGGTCGTCGGCGGCTCGCTCGTCAAGGAGGACGGCATCCAGCTCACCCAGCGCGCCTACGCCTCCGCCGAGAACGTCCAGAGCTACAAGGCGCTCATCGCCCGTGGCGTCAAGGTGACGGCCCAGTTCGTGCCCGCCGACAAGCCCGTCTCCGTCGCAGACCTCATCTAAGGGGGAAATATGGTCAACTTCACTATCCTGCAGGTCGTCCTTTTGACCCTGCTGGCCTTCATCAAGCACGTGGACTACTACGGCATCCCGATGATCTTCGTCAATTACGCCGTTTTCTGGGGCCTCATCACCGGAGTCGTCATGGGCGACTGGAAGACCGGCCTTGTCATCGGCGGCACCATTCAGCTCATGCAGCTCGGCGTCGCGGGCTTCGGCGGCTCCTCCATTCCCGACTACGGCACGATGGCCATCATCGCCACCGCCTACGGCGTGACCCTGGGCTCCGACACGGGCCTCGCCATCGGCCTGCCGGTCGGCATGCTCGGCATCCAGCTCGACGTCGTCGCCAAGATCCTCAACGGCTTTGTCGTCGAGAAGTCCCAGAAGTTCTGCAACGAGGGTAAGTTCAATCAGATGAACGCCATCCTGTGGGTCTGCCCCGCGCTCTTCGGCCTGTGCGCCGCCCTGCCCGTCTTTGTCTCCGTGACGCTCGGCCAGCCCGCCGTCAACTGGCTCCTCGAGGTCATGCCCCAGTGGTTCCTCTCCGGCCTCACCCTCGCCGGCAAGATGCTCCCGGCCGTCGGTATCGCCATGCTGCTCCGCTACATGCCAACCGCCAAGTACTTCCAGTACCTGCTCGCCGGCTTCTTCCTCTCGGCCTTCCTGAACGTGCCCATCATCGGCGCCGCCATCGTCGGCGTTGCCCTCGCGATTGCGTTCTACCAGCGTGCCGAGAGGGACACCGAGCTCGCCGCCCACGCTTCCGCAGACGCCTTCATCGGAGAGGATGAGTAACCATGGAAAACGAGAACATCACCGCCGTCGCCGAGGGCAAGCCCTCCGGCTACAAGGTCACCAAGAAGGACCTGCGCAACGCGAACTGGCGCTGGCTCATGAGCGTGTGCACCTTCAACTACCAGACCCAGCAGGGCGCCTCAGTCGCCTACGCCCTCTCGCCGGTCCTGAGGAAGATCTACACGAACGACGAGGACTATAAGCAAGCGCTCAACAACCACTTCCGCTACTACAACACCCAGCCTTGGCTCGCCGCCATCATCCTTGGCGCCTGCGTGGCCATGGAGGAGCGCGACGGCCTAGCGGCGGCGGACGCCGTCCAAGACCTGAAGATCGGCACCATGGGACCGCTCGCCGGCGTCGGCGACTCCCTGCTCATGACCATGATCCCGACCATCATGGGCTCCATCGCCGCCTACATGGCCATCGAGGGCAACCCCGTGGGAGCCGGCATCTGGTTCGCGCTCATCCTGGCCATCTTCTGGGTCCGCATGCACGCCCTCGAGTTCGGCTACAAGCAGGGCGTGAAGCTCGTCACCGACTTCAGCGAGAAGCTTCCCAACCTCACTGCCGCCGCCTCCGTGCTCGGCCTCACCGTGGTCGGCTGCCTCATCGCCTCGGTCATTGGCGTCACCTGCCCGATTAGCTTCAGCTTCGGCGACGTCGCGATGGAGATTCAGCCGCTGCTCGACAAGATCCTGCCTGCCATGATCCCCGCCGCCATCACGGGAAGCGCGTATTACCTTCTTACCAAGAAGAACGCGAGCATGACGGCCCTCATCCTCGTGGTGATCGTCCTCGCGATGGTCGCCTCCGCCGCCGGCATCCTCGCCTAGCTTCGACCCAAGAGATTGGTGAATCAATGAGAAAGATAGTTGTGGCGAGCCATTCCCTTCTCGCCCAGGGCTTCAAGGACACCCTCGAGTTCCTTACGGGTAAGGGCGACGCCGTCAACGCCGTGTGCGCCTACGTGAACGACAACGGCGAGGGGCTCGACGCGGCGGTCGAGGCGGCTCTTTCGGGCACTGACGAGGTCGTCGTCCTCACCGACGCGTACGGCGGCAGCGTGAACCAGCGCTTTTCCCGCTTCGCCTCCGACCGGATCCACGTGATCGCGGGTGTCAACCTCCCGCTCGCCATGACGGTCGCGCTCGCGCGCCCCGACGAGAAACTCGACTTCGACGCCCTCGTCAACGAGGCGCGCCAGCAGATCATCTACGTGAACGGTGCCAGTTCCGCCGAGTGCGACGACGACGAATAGAGGAGGTCGACGATGAGAGAGTTCCTTAAGGACGTGTGGATGCACGGCGGTGAGGAAAGCCGCGCCATCACCCCCGAGAACATCACGGGCGAGAAGGGCCGCGCCGCCATGTCGGCCAGCCACCTCGGCGTCGGCCGCAAGGGCTCGTGCTGCGTGCCCCTTGAGTCCGGCGAGACCATCACGCTCGCGGACATCGAGGGCCCCGGCATCATCCGCCACATCTGGATGACCGTCCCCGACAAGACCGCCGCCGGCAGCTTCGTCATGCGTGACCTCGTGCTGCGCTTCTACTGGGACGACGAGGAGACCCCCTCGGTCGAGTGCCCTGTCGGCGACTTCTTCTGCAACGGCTTCGGTGAGCGCGCCATCGTCAACTCGATGCCCATCTGCGTGAACCCGACGGGCGGCATGAACTGCTACTTCGAGATGCCCTTCAGGAAGCACGCCAAGGTCACGCTTACGGGCGAGCACCCCGGGTTCATTAAGTACATCTTCTACACGTTCAACTACGCGCTCACCGACGTGCCGGACGACGCCATGTACTTCCACGCCCGCTTTAACCGCGAGCGCAGCACCCGCAGGGGCGTCGACTACACCGTGCTCGACGGCGTGCGCGGCAAGGGCTACTACGTCGGCACCTACATGGCCCTGTGCGCCCTGGAGCGCTATTGGTGGGGCGAGGGCGAGATGAAGTTCTTCCTCGACGGCGACGAGGAGTTCCCCACGGTCACCTCGACGGGAGCCGAGGACTACTTCGGCGGTGCCTGGGCCTTCCTCGACAGGCCGCCCCACGCGTTGCCCGAGGCGCAGTGCTTCAACACGCTGTTCGCCGGCTACCCGTACCGCTCGACGCGCGACGCCACGCGCGACCGCTTCAGCGCGGGCAAGCCGAACCCGAATCCGATGCTCGCGACTAACGACGACGCGCTGCCCAGGCACGGCCTCTACAGGTGGCACCTTCCCGACCCGATCTCGTTCAAGGAGGACCTGCGCGTGACGTTCCAGGACCTCGGCAACGACGACATCAAGCTCTACGAGCGCGAGGACGACATCTCCACCGTCGCCTACTGGTACCAAAGCGAGCCGCACGCCGTGCTCGCCCCGTTTGCCGCGAGGCAGGACCGCGTGCCCAGGTAGGGTCGCCTCGAAACAAGCCAACGTTATGGGCGCCCGCGGTTGACCATGACTGCGGGCGTCCCTTTGTAAGGAGGATCACATGAGCGAAAAGCAAATGAGGCTCGGCGCCCTCGAAGCCGGCGGGACCAAGATGGTCTGTGCCGTGGTGTCCGGCGACGGCGAGGTCCTCGACCGTATGGAGACCCCGACGCTTACGCCCGCCGAGACCGTCCCGCAGATGATCGAGTGGTTCACCGCCCGCGATGTGGACGCGTTGGGCATCGGCGCCTTCGGCCCGACCTGCGTCGACCCCAACGACGAGCGCTACGGCTCCATCCTCCAGACGCCCAAGCTCGCGTGGCGAGGCCATGGTCTTCGCGCCGCGTTCGCCGACGCCCTCGGGATTCCGGTGGCCTACGACACGGACGTTAACGTTGCCTGCCTCGGCGAAGTGGTCTTCGGCTGCTGCAAGGGGCTCGAGGACGCCGTCTACGTGACCATCGGCACCGGCGTGGGCGCGGGCGTCATGTGCGCGGGCAGACTCCTTCACGGCATGCTGCACCCCGAGGCCGGTCACATGCTGGTAAGGACCCGTCCCACCGAGGAGGGACGCTGCGTCTGCCCGAGCCACGCGAGCTGTCTCGAGGGGCTCGCCTCCGGCCCCGCCATCGCCGCGCGCTGGGGAAAGCCCGCGGCCGAGCTCGCGGACAACGATGAGGTGTGGGCGCTCGAGGGGGATTATCTGGGGCAGATGTGCGCGAACCTCGTGCTCATGTACTCGCCTCGCCGCATCGTCCTCGGCGGCGGCGTGATGCACCAGGAGCAGCTCTACGGTATCGTCCGCAAGAAGACCCTCGAATATCTGGGTGGCTACATCCAGACCGCCGAGCTTAAGGACATGGAGAGCTACATCTGCGCCCCGGGCTGCGGCGGCGACCAAGGAATCCTCGGCGCGGCCGAGCTGGCAAGAGGGGCGCTCGCGTAACTTGTGCTCTCTCCGCCATACAACGCGTTAAGAAAAGACGAGCACTTCTTGCCGCTCAATTGGCAAGAAGTGCTCGTCTTTTGCATTTGTTTTTGGGGCAGGACGCCCCGCCTCCGCTAGAGTCCCTGGACCGCCACACCCACGAGGTTTGGACCGGTGTGGACAAGAAGCGCGGGGCTGATGTCGGAGCGGACGACCTCCACCGCGTTGGCCACGCGCTCGCACAGGGCCTGCTCCATACGGTCGTAGAGGTCGGCGTGGGCCGAGGTGCGGCTCGCGGCAAAGCGCACCTTGGGGTGCTTCTCTACGATGGCGGCGATGAGCTTGACCTCGGTGCGATGCGGTACTTGCACAGCCATTTCGTGTACGCGAGGCTGTTGGCTTTCTGGGCCACAGCAATCACCTTCCCCCTAGTATGATGACCTGAACAATCCTCATGCTAGGGGGAAGGTTTTTGTCGCGTAGCGGAAATTGGCCTCCACCCGCTGAGCGGGTGGCTTTCTATGCCGCGCGTGCCGCGCGGCACGGACTAAAGTCCATGAATAAAAACGAGGAAGGCCACGTCCGGCCTCCCTCGCAAAGGGTCTCTGATTACTCCCACTCATTGGGGGCAGACTTAAATGAGTGCTCTTGAAATGCCGGCGCCTGGGGACGTTCTTTTTCTGTCTGCAGTTTGGAACGTTCCTTTTCTGTCGGCAGTTTGGGACGGTCCTTAGAGCTGCAGCGCGCCATGAGCGAAGGCGAAGCGGATCATCCTGTCTTTTGAGTTCTAAGCATAAGCCCCTGTCTCTGAGCAATGACTGGTTCGCATTTGTGCGTATTTGCGTGCGTGGGATTGCGTGAATATGCGTATAGATGCGCCGTTTACGGGACAAAAATGACCGTTTAGCGGTGAGATACGCAAAAACGAGCACAGACGCGCGTGTTTGTGCGAATATAGAGCTATCCGAAATGCAAGACGTTCTATGACACAGGAGGCACATATGGTAGATTCCAAGCAGGCTCCACTCGACTCCGCGGCAGCCGCAAAAGCAGCGTTCGCTTCGGTCCAGGACAAGCCATTCCCCGATGATATCTTTACGGCTCCCGAGCTTCGTTGGGCTGTGATCGGGTGCGGCGTTATCGCCAACCAGATGGCCCAGTCTCTCGCTCTTGCCGGCCGCAAGCTTGCGGGCGTCGCCAACCGTACGCTGTCCAAGGCTCAGGCTTTTGCTGAGCAGTATGGCATCGAGAAGGTCTATGAATCGGTTGAGGACCTCTACGCCGATCCGGGCATCGACGCCGTCTATATCACCACGCCGCACAACACGCATATCACCTATCTGCGTGACGCGCTGGCCGCCGGCAAGCACGTGCTCTGCGAGAAAGCCATTACCCTCAATTCCGCTGAGCTCGACGAGGCGCGTGCCATCGCCGACGAGCACAACGTCGTCCTCATGGACGCCACCACGGTGCTTCATATGCCCTTGTATCAAGAGCTGCGCCGTCGCATGGATGCCGGCGAGTTTGGTCGCATGAACCTCGCCCAGCTCAACTTTGGTAGCTACAAGGAGTACGGCGATCTGACCAATCGCTTCTACAACCGCAACCTTGCTGGCGGTGCCATGCTCGATATTGGTGTGTATGCCCTGTCCGTCATGCGCCTGTTTATGGCGAGCCAGCCCGCCGAGGTCGTGTCTCTAGGCAACACCTGCGAGACTGGCGTCGATGTTGCGGGCGGCATCGTCTGCCGTAATGCCGAGCAGCAGCTGGGTGTTGTGAGCCTCACGCTCCACTCCAAGCAACCCAAGCGCTCGATTATTAGCTTCGATAAGTGCTATATCGAGGTCAACGAGTATCCGCGCGCCGATCACGCGACCATCGTGTGGACTGCGGACGGCCACCGCGAGGAGGTCCACGCCGGCACCGAGGCTTACGCCCTTTGCTATGAGATGGCCGATCTTGAGAAGGCCGTTGCCGGCGACGACTCTAAGCGTGAGCTGCTGGATTATGCTTCTGATGTTATGGAGCTGATGACCAAGCTACGCGCCGACTGGGGAGTCGTGTACCCCGAGGAGGAGTAAGCGATGCTAGCGGAAGATAGGCTCAACGCGATCGTATCGATGGTGCAGCAGGCCGGCTCGGTTACCGTGCCGGAGCTTGCCGAAGCCCTGGGCGTGACGGCGTCTACCATTCGGCGCGACCTGCAGACGCTCAATCGCGCACACCGTATCGCCAAGGTGCACGGTGGGGCGACGAGCCTTGAGCGCGCGCACGTGACGCGCGACCTAACGCTTAATGAGCGCAGCGATCTCCATAACGACGACAAGGAACGTATCTGCGCCCGTGCGGCGGCGCTGGTAGAGCCCGAGAGCTTTGTGTACATCGATTCGGGTTCGACGACGCTCAGGCTCATCGAGCATCTTCCGCATCTCGAAGGGGTCACCTATGTGACTGATTCCGTGCTCCATGCTCAGCATCTCGCTTTGCGCGGCATGCGTACCGTGGTGCTGGGCGGCGAGTTCAAACCCGAGACCGAGGCGCTCGTTGGCCCCGATGCCTTGGCAACTCTAGACCGCTACAACTTCAACTGCGGCTTTTGGGGCTCTAACGGTATTGCCGCCGAGCAGGGCTTCACGGCGCCCGATATCGAGGAGGCACAGGTCAAGCGCATCTCGATGCGCCATACGGCCAAACGCTTCGTAATCTCTGATGCCAGCAAATTTGGCATGGTGGCACCCGTCAAGTTCGCGGACTTCCGCGACGCAACGATTATTACCGCAGGCGAGGTCCCCGCCAAGTACCGGGCAATGGACAACGTCATCACGGTCTAGCGACGGGAAGGCCAAAACCACCACAAAGGTGCCTGTCCCCATTGTGGTGGTTAGTAACGAAAACCGAGTAGTTTTCTCAATAGAAAAGCGGCAACGTCCATCACGGGCGTCGCCGCTTTCGTTGTCTGCCGGTTTGTCTAAGTCTGTAACAACTGGACCGTTAAAAGTGGGCTAGGTGTTACAGATCGAGATACTTACGAACCGCGCCGTCCCTTTGTCTCAATCTGTAACATCTGGGATCGATTTTGCCGAGTTACTGTTACAGATTGAGATTTTCCCTTAAGGGGGATTCGAATGTCTCGATCTGTAACAGATAGACCGGAAAATGGGTTCTAACTGTTACAGATCGAGACGTTTTGGGACCGCGGCTGAGCCATTGCGGCAAAACCACCATAAAGGTGCTTGTCCCCTTTGTGGTGGTTTAGGGCTCCCAGGGGCAGGGAGCTTCGATGTGGATGTGCTCGCCGGTTACGGGATGCGTGAAGGACACGCTGTGGGCATGGAGCATGAGGCCGCAAGGAAGCGGCGTGCCGTACAGGTCGTCGCCTACCAGGGGATGACGCTCGCTCGCCAGATGCACACGGATTTGGTGCTTGCGGCCGGTGAGCAGCTCGACATCGATATACGAGCGCGTGGGCAGACCTCGGCGGCTCTTGAGGCGCTTGAGCACCTTCACGCGCGTTTGAGACGGCTTGCCGCTGGCGCCGACGCGCATCTTTCGACTGTCGTGTCGGTCGCGGGCGATGGGCTTGTCGATGAGCTTCTCGTTCCAGTCGATTTTGCCCTCGGCGAGCGCCAGGTAGTGCTTTTCGAAAGCGTGGTCAATGACCATCTGGTCAAAGGCGGGCTGCGTCTGCTTGTCGAGCGAGAACAGCACCACGCCGGTGGTGTTGCGGTCCAGGCGGTTGAGCGGCTGCATGTCGGTCGCGGCAAAGCCGTCGCCCATCGCCAGCAGCAGGTCGCTGGCGTAGTCGGTAAGTGTGCGCTCACCGGTGCCGTCGCCGTGGACGATCATGCCGGCGGGCTTATCGATGGCCATGAGCCAGGCGTCGCAGTAGAGGACTTGAGGTTCTTCGTTCACGTGTAAGCCTTTCGGTTAGCTGATTCCCACAAACATGCAGCCGGAGGTGGCACCGCGCAGGCGAGCGGCGGGCTTGCGACCTGCCTGCGCTGCTTCGACGGCGCGACGGACGCGAGCGGCGCCACGGCCCACCTCATCCGTCTCGAGCAGCGTTCCGTCCACCATGAGACGACGCACGCCGGCATCGAGCAGCTGAGGAACCTGCGGCGTGAGGTCGATGGGGTAGGCATCGTACAGGCGAGAGCGGCCGTGGATATCGGTGCGGACGGGCATGACCTTGCCGTCGATATTCTTGAGCGAGAGCTTGCGGGCACGCAGACGGCAGTTGGCACAATCGTGGATGCAGCCGTTGGCAACCTGCAGAATGCAATGCTCGCTTGTCATGACGCGCGGGCGGCCAAAGACGGTGATGCCCAGAGCCGCGGGCGCGTCGGCGCCGAGTGAGACGATCTCGTCGAGCGTGATCTCGGGCGAGAGCCAAAACGCACCGGCTCCGCGCTTGGCAAGTGCCTCCATGCAAGGCGTGTTGTGCACGGGCAGGCAAGAGCGAATCTCGGCCGTGGCGCCAACCTGGGCGGCCAGGGCAAGCTCGGAGATATTGCCAATAGCGACCGTGGCGCCGGCAACAACCCACGGGTCGATGCGGACGTGGTCAACGGCGCGGCAGACCTCGTCGAGTACGGGCACGATACCCTGCTCAAATGCATCGGCAGGGGAGAGCTCGGCCGCATCGAGTGCGTCGGTGGTCATGTAGATGCGCGTGGCGCCCTCGGCACGAGCGGCCTCGGCGGCGTCGAGCGAGGTGACGGTGGCGCAGATCTGCGGCTCATCGCGGTAGTGCTCGGGCGCGGGGCGGGAATCATTGGTGACAATCGCCGGTAGCTCGAGCGTGCGGGCGCGCTCCTCGTACGGTGCCAGAATGGCCTCTTCCAGCGCCTTACAAGCGGCGGCGCGCACCTTGTGCACGGCGGAAAAGCCCATGCCGCAACTCTCGTCGAGGGCCACGTCAAAGCTCGCGGCCTCAAAGGGAGAGGAGCCCATGCGCCCGACGTGCTCAACCAGATCGGATGCCTCGACGGCGCGGGTCTTGGCGGCCTCGACGGTGAAGCCCGTGGCGGTGGCGGTGAGCGCGGGGTCGTCACAGCAGGTGAGCGTCACGGTAAACGGCTCGCCCAGGCGCGCCACGACGGACACATCAACAGCGCGGCGGCGCAGCACATCGCGCTTGAGCGCGGCGCCGGCGGCGTCGATGGCACGCTGACTGCGAATCACACGGACGCGGCAGCCCTCGGGCATGCTGCGGGGCACGCGACATTCGATGATGTCGCCCGCGGCGGCATCATCGGTAGCGATAGTGGTTAGGAACTGGTCAAACTCGTTATCGTGGCGAAGCTCCAGCAGGTCGCCCGTGCCCACGGGCTCAAACAGCTCAATGCGGGCGATGGCGGCGCGGCGACGGCGGTCGTCGGGCTTGAGGCCGCGCACATCGCGGTTGGCCGGGCGGCTGCCCAGCACCGTGCCCACGATCTGGCCGCGGTTGTTGGAACGCTCATAGCTCATCATCTCGTCGCCCGAGGTGCCGTCCTGATAGGCGTGCGTAAAGTCGCGGTTAAAGCAGCGCTTGAGCTGGCGCTGGCGGGCGGCTTTCTCGTCCTTGGCAACGGTGGTTCCGGCCAGCATGTCATCAATCTGATGACGATACACGTCGACGATGGAATACACGTAATCGGGCGCCTTCATGCGGCCCTCGAGCTTGAGCGACGCGGCGCCGGCGTCATACAGGCGGCGAACAAGTTGTGAAGTGTTGGTGTCACGCGGGCACAGCGCGCGCTCGCGACCGGCAGGGGAGAGCGAGCGGCCGTTCTCGTCGATCAGCTCGTAGGGCAGGCGACAGGGTTGAGCGCACATGCCGCGGTTGGCCGAGCGGCCCGCCATGGCAAAGCTCGAAAGCAGACACAGGCCAGAGTAGCAAAAGCAGATGGCGCCATGGCTAAAGACCTCAAGGTCCACATCGGGCGCGGCATCGTGAATGGCGGCAATCTCGTCGATGGAAAGCTCGCGCGAGAGGGTCACGCGGTCGGCGCCTTGCTCGCGGCACCAAAGGGTTCCGCGGTCGTCGTGGATGTTCGCCTGGGTCGAGATATGCGTCTCGATGCCGGGCATGGTGCGCTTGACCTCAAAGAACAGGCCCCAGTCCTGGATGATGAAGGCGTCGGCGCCCAGCGTGGAGCAGCGATGGATGAGCTGCAGCACATCGCTCATCTCGGATTCCTTGATGATGATGTTGACCGTGACGTAGACGCGCGAGCCGGCCAGATGCGCGGCGCGGCAGGCCTGCTCAAAGGCCTCGTCGGTAAAGTTGGTGGCCTTGCGGCGTGCGTTGAAGCTGCCCATGCCGCAGTAGATGGCGTCTGCCCCGGCGGCGAGTGCGGCGGCAAAGGGCTCGGGCCCTCCGGCGGGCGCCAAAAGCTCGGGTCTGCGGTTGGTGGTTCGACTGGCGGTTGCGGTCATATCCTGCCTTTCAAAATGCTCAGATACTCAAAAGTATAGTGGTGCCGTCGCGGCAGGCGATGCCCGTGCTCTAAGCGGGATAAAGTCTTCAGCAGCTTGGACTGGCTGCTCCACATGAGAACCGTTCAGCGGTCCGGGGAAACCGTTGGGCGATAAAATATTCTCGCAGCGTGATAATAATCTTGCATCGCGCGGAAACCTTGAGTACTATCCCAATCAAGCGCGGTGTTCAGACCGAACTGTGCCTCCCGGTGTGAACGCCGCGCTCCCGTTCCCTTTTACTTGTAAGGAGAAAAACATGAGCAAGACCGTCGTGTCTTCCGATAACGCACCCGCAGCCATCGGCCCGTATTCCCCCGGTATCCAGACTGGCAACATGGTGTTCCTGTCCGGCCAGCTGGGCATCGATCCCGCGACCGGCAAGCTGCCCGAGGGTGTCGAGGCCCAGGCCAAGCAGTCCCTCGCCAACGTCGAGGCTCTGCTGACCGCTGCCGGCGCCACGTTTGCCGATGTCGTCAAGACCACGGTCTACCTGGCCGACATCGCCGACTTTGCCGCCGTGAACGAGATCTACGCCTCCAAGTTCGAGGCCCCGTTCCCCGCGCGCAGCGCTTTCCAGGTTGCCGCTCTTCCGGCTGGTGGTCTGGTCGAGATCGAGGTCGTCGCCGCTCTCTAAGGCGTTGGCCACAACTAAACATGACATGCAAAAAGACCCTGCAGCGCGTGCGAGCTGCAGGGTCTTTTGTCAAGCGATGCGACAAAAATGATCCGTTTCCCTTCGTCCCCAAGGGATCACGTTTAGCCCTCCTTGCGGACTTTTTGCAGGTAGCGGTACACGCTGGGCTCCGAGATGCCCAACGCGGTGGCAGCGCAGGCCACGGCGCCCTTGAGCATGAACACCCCGTTGCCGTTGAGGTGGCGAATGACGTCCACGCGGTCGTTCTGACCAAGCGACGCTACATCCAGCCCGCGCGCGCTCAGCAACTCGGCAATGCTGCGGTCGATGAGCTCCTGGGTGGACTCCGAAAGGCTTTCGACCTCGATAGGGGCGGGCTCCGTGCGCGTCGGCGCTGCGTCGAAGCACGCCATGAGCTGCTGCGCCATGGCGTTGATGGAGCGTACGGTCGAGAGGTCGGTGTTGACGCAGAGCATACCGACGATCTCGTCATCCTCGCGGATAAAGAACGTCGCGGACTCCAACGTCTTGCCGCCGGCACCGCGCCCCTCGTAGCCCGTAATAAACGGCAGGTCGCGATACTTGGGGTCGTGCATGATCTTGAGCGCCAGATCGGTGGCGGGACCGCCGATCTTACGGCCGCTCACGATGCCGTTGCGAATATCGACGATGGCGTGGTCGGGATCCGAGAAATCGTGCAGCACGATTTCGCTGTTCTTACCGAGTATCTGCTCCAGGAAATCGACCATCGGCAAAAAGCGGCGTACGGTCTCGTTCACGGGCAACTCCTTTGGGTGAAATCGGAAATGTTCATAACAATTTTTTCTCATGGTAACACGGTGTCTATTGACTCGCATATTCGCAGGTACATTGCGTAATACAGACGAACGGTATGATTTTGGCGGTAAACGGTTGACCAAAAGAAAAGTTAGATGTTATTTTGACAAGACACTTTCCTGACCTGCGGAAATGCATTGTCTCAGCTCAAGAATAGTCTGATAACAAAAAATTATTATTGAGAATGAGAATCATCTTTAATACGATATGCAACGAAGGCACAACCTCAACCCCGCACTGCGTCACAATAGAGCGTTAGATGCGAAAACAACTATTTCGAGGATTGGTGGTCAAATGACCCAGGAGACGGTTACGAACGGCACTGAAGCCCTGTTCACTCGCGAAGGCATGCCTCCCGTTAAGGAAATGATCCCGTGTGCCCTTCAGCACGTACTGGCATCGTTTGCCGGCATCATTACCCCGGCGGTCATCATGGCCGGCGTCTACGGCTTTAATAGCCAGCAGAGCACCGATATCATCCAGGTCGCGCTCATTCTTTCGGCGATCGATACGGCCCTTCAGGCCTTCGCTCCCTTCCGTCGCATCGGCGGCGGCCTGCCCATCGTCATGGGCGTTTCGTTCGCGTTCCTGCCGGCTCTGCAGGCCATGGGTGCCTCGGGCTTTAGCTTTGGTGCGCTGCTGGGCGGCGAGATCGTCGGCGGCGCCGTCGCGGTCCTCTTTGGTCTGGCCTACAGCAAGATCAAGTGGCTGTTCCCGCCCGTCGTGACCGGTACGGTCATCTTCTCCATCGGCGTTTCGCTGTATCCCACGGCCGTCAAGTATATGGCCGGCGGTATGGGTACGCCGCTGTGGGGTACTCCGCAGGCCTGGTGCGTCGCTCTTATCACCTTCGCCGTGGTCTTTGCGCTCGCCAACTTTGGCAAGGGCACGCTCAAGCTGGGATCCGTGTTCTTTGGCATGATCGTTGGCATGATCGTTTCGATCCCCTTTGGCATGATCGACTTCTCCAGCGTCGCCACCGCTCAGGTCTTCGCCCTTCCCAAGCTCATGCCCTACGCGCTCGAGTTTGATCCCGAAGTCTGCATTACCCTCGCTGTTGTGTTCCCCATGGTTGCCATCCAGGTTATCGGTGACGTCTCCGCCGCCTGCCTGGGCTCCATCGACCGTATGCCCACCGAGCGCGAGCTCTCCGGCGCTATCGTGTCCCAGGGCCTCACCTCTATGGTCGGCGGCCTGCTGGGCGGTCTTCCCACCAGCGCCCTTGGCCAGAACGTGGGCATCATCTGCTCCAACAAGGTCGTCAACAAGTGGGTCTTTGTGATCATCGCGGCCGTCTTTGCCATCGCCGGTCTGTTCCCGCAGCTCTCTGCCGTCCTTTCCGCTATCCCGCAGCCCGTTATCGGCGGCGCGACCGTCGGCGTCTTTGGCACCATCACCATGAACGGCGTGCGCATGTTCACCCGCGAGGGCCTCACGCAGCGCACTACCACCATCGTCGGCACCTCCGTCGTCTTTGGCCTGGGTATCTGGATGGCCAGCGGTTGCCTTGCCGGCGAGGGTATGCCCGCCTGGGTGTCCACCGTCATCGGTTCCAATGCCGTAACCCCCACCGCCATCATGGCCATTGTCCTTAACCTGATCCTTCCGCAGACGCCGGTCGTGGCTCAGCACATCGATGCTGCCAAGGACGCTGCCGTGGATCTGGTCTTGCCCGAGAGCAAGAAGTAACCAATTCGGTGCTATTCGTCGGCGGGCGCATCGCCTCGTCCGCCGACGCCATGCGGCGCCAAGCCGCACTTCAAAGGGTTTGTCCCTTTGGTGAAGCGTTGACGGGAGAGGGCCCGTTTCCGGTGTAGGCCGGCGCTTCGCACTCCGCCATGTCAGAGGTGTCAAACCCCGCCCCTGATGTTGAAGGGAGCATTCATGCTTCTGGTCGCTAACGGTTCCGTCTTTACTCGCAACGCTCAGACCCCGTTCATTCCCAACGGTGCGGTCGCCATTGACGGAGATACGATCGTCGAAGTGGGCCCCGAGTGCGAGCTCAAGGCCAAGTACCCGGATGCCGAGTACATCGACGCCCAGGGCAACCTCATCATGCCCGGACTCATCAACTGCCACACCCACATCTACTCGGGTCTGGCCCGCGGCCTTGCCATTAAGGGCTGCAACCCCACCAACTTCCTGGAGAATCTTGAGCAGCAGTGGTGGAAGATCGACGACAACCTGACGCTCGACGGCACCAAGGCCAGCGCCTATGCCACGATTCTTGACTCCATCCGCGATGGCGTCACCACGATCTTCGATCACCACGCGAGCTTCTGCGAGATCCCAGGCAGTCTCTTTACCATTAAGGATGCAGCTCAGGAGCTGGGCATGCGTTCGTGCCTGTGCTACGAGGTCTCCGACCGCCGCGGCCAGGAAAAATGCGACCAGGCCATTGCCGAGAACGCCGAGTTTGCCCAGTGGGCCGCCAAGGAGCGTCGCGATAACGACAACCACATGATCGCCGCCATGTTTGGCGGTCACGCCACCTTTACGCTGTCGGACGAGACCATGGATAAGATGGCCGAGGCCAACAACGGCCTGACCGGCTTCCACATCCATGTGTGCGAGGGCATGAATGACGTGTGGGACTCCCGCCTCAACCGCGGTGGCATCAGCCCCGTCGAGCGCCTGCTGCAGCACAATCTGCTGGGTCCCGACACCATGCTCGGCCACTGCATCCACGTGACGCCCGCCGAGATGGATATCGTCAAGGAGTCCGGTACCTGGCTCGTCAACAACCCCGAATCCAATATGGGCAACGCCGTGGGCTGCGCCCCCGTGCTCGAGTTCTTCCGCCGCGGTATCCCCGTGTGCATGGGCACCGACGCCTACACCCACGATATGCTCGAGAGCCTTAAGGTCTTCCTGATCATTCAGCGCCACAACGCCGCCATGCCCAACGTGGGCTGGTGCGAGGCCATGACGATGCTGTTCGAGAACAACGCCAAGATGGCGAGCAAGTACTTCGATCGCAAACTCGGTGTGCTCGAGGCCGGCGCTGCCGCCGACGTCATCGTCATGGACTACAAGCCCTTTACGCCGCTGAGCGAGGAGAACATCGACGGCCACATGCTCTTTGGCATGATGGGCAAAAACTGCCGCACCACCATCATCAACGGCCGCGTCCTGTACAAGGATCGCGAGTTCGTTGGCATTGATGAGGACAAGATCAACGCGTGGACCATGGCCGAGTCCAAGAAGCTCTGGAGCACGCTCAACGATCGCACGTACTAATTACAAGTAGATTCACGCGCGTCGGATGTTTCGCCGCATCCGACGCGCGTATAGGCGACCTCCGCGGGGTCGCCGGCGCTGTGCTAGCGCTACGCCGTATTTGCGCCCGCCGCGCGGTCTCGCCGGGCGTTACAGAGAGGAGCTCACTATGAGCGACATCATGAGGCCGATCCCGTTTTCGCAGCTGATGAACTGGATCATCGAGGAGCACAAGACCCAGGACGCCATCTTTGGCGTGCGCAAGATGGTCACGACCAACCAGGAGGGCGCGCTTCCCATTTTTGACGAGCGCATCGAGACTCCGTTTGGCCCGGCTGCCGGCCCCAACACGCAGCTGGCCCAGAACATCGTGGCATCCTACGTTGCCGGTTCCCGCTTCTTTGAGCTCAAGACCGTTCAGGTTATGGACGGCGAGGAGCTCTCCAAGTGTGTGAACAAGCCCTGCATTGTGGCGCAGGACGAGTGCTACAACTGCGAGTGGTCGACCGAGCTCGAGGTTCCGCAGGCCTTTGCCGAGTACGTGAAGGCATGGTTCGCCTGCCACCTGATCGCTCGCGAGTACGGCCTGGGCAGCCCGGACGGCTTTGTCTTCAACATGTCCGTGGGCTATGACCTCGAGGGTATTAAGAGCCCCAAGGTCGACGCCTACATCGAGGGCATGAAGGACGCCAGCGGCTCCGAGGTTTGGAACGAGTGCCGCGCATGGGCACTCGCCAACCTGGACAAGTTTGAGCATGTCGACGCTGCGTTTGTCGAGTCCATCCCGGCGCGCGTCTCCAACTCCATCACCGAGTCTACCCTGCACGGCTGCCCGCCTGCCGAGATCGAGCGCATCGCGACCTACCTCATCACCGAGAAGGGCCTTAACACCTACATCAAGTGTAACCCCACGCTGTTGGGCTATGAGTTTGCCCGCCAGCGCCTCAACGAGCTGGGCTTTGATTACATCGTCTTTGATGACACGCACTTCCGCGAGGATCTGCAGTGGGCTGATGCCGTGCCCATGTTCGAGCGCCTGATTGCCCTGTGCGCCGAGCGCGGTCTGGAGTTTGGCGTCAAGCTGACCAACACGTTCCCCGTCGACGTGACGAGGAACGAGCTGCCTTCCACCGAGATGTACATGTCCGGCCGTTCGCTGTTCTCGCTGACCATCGAGGCCGCCCGCCGCATTACCGAGCAGTTCGATGGCAAGCTGCGCATCAGCTACTCCGGCGGTGCCACGGTCTACAACATCCGTGCCCTGTATGACGCCGGCATTTGGCCCGTCACCCTGGCGACCGACGTGCTCAAGCCCGGTGGCTACGAGCGCTTTAGCCAGATGGCCGGCGAGTTTACCGATCTGGACGGCAAGCCGTTCGCGGGCGTCTCTCTCGAGGCCGTGACCGCGATCCAGACCGACTCACTCACCAACCCGCTCTACAAGAAGCCGCTGCGTCCGCTGCCCGACCGCAAGGTCGCTGGCAAGAGCCCGCTTTCCGACTGCTTTACCACGCCGTGCCGTACGAGCTGCCCCATCCAGCAGGATATCCCTGCCTATCTGGCGGCTGTTGACGAGGGCCGCTACGAGGACGCGCTCAACATCATCATCGAGCGCAACGCCCTGCCGTTCATTACCGGTACCATCTGCCCGCATCCCTGCGGCCGTGCCTGCGAGCGTGCATTCTACGAGCCCGAGGGCGCCCAGATTCGCGCCAGCAAGCTCAAGGCCGCCCGCGAGGCCATGACCGCCGTGCTGCCCAAGCTGCGCGCCCAGGCCATTGCCAACGACGCCGAGCGCAACGTTGCCGTTATCGGCGGCGGCCCGGCCGGTCTGGCGACGGCGTTCTTCCTGACGCGCGCCGGCGTGCCCGTCACTATCTTCGAGGCCCGCGACTCTCTCGGCGGCGTGGTCCGTCACGTGATCCCCGAGTTCCGTATCGCGAGCGACGATATCTCCCACGATGCCGAGCTCTGTCTGGCCTTTGGCGCCAAGGTGCAGCTCAACGCCCGCGTGGAGTCCATTGACGAGCTCAAGGCCCAGGGCTTTACCGACGTAGTCGTGGCCACTGGTGCCTGGATGCCCGGCTCTGCGGGCCTGGGCGAGGGTGCCGAGCTCGACGTGCTGGAGTTCCTCGAGGCCGCCAAGAAGGGCGAGAAGCTCGAGCTGGGCGAGGACGTCGTGGTCATCGGCGCCGGCAACACCGCCATGGACGCGGCCCGCGTGGCCAAGCGCCTTGCTGGCGTGAAGAACGTGCGCCTGGTGTATCGCCGCACCAAGAAGCAGATGCCCGCCGACGAGGAAGAGCTCGATCTTGCTCTTGCCGACGGCGTTGAGTTCTGCGAGCTGCTGGCGCCCAAGGCGCTCAACGGCGCCGTGCTGACCTGCGACGTCATGGAACTTGGCGAGCCGGATGCAAGCGGCCGTCGCAGCCCCGTCGCCACGGGCGAGACCGTCGAGCTTTCCGCCACCACGGTGATCTGCGCCGTGGGCGAGGGCATCGATGCCAGCCTGTACGACGCCGCGGGCGTCGAGCACGACCGTCGCGGCCGCCTTGCCGCCACCTCCACCGGCGTCGAGGGCGTCTGGGCTGCCGGTGACTGCCGCCGCGGTCCCGCTACCGTGGTCGAGGCTATCGCCGACGCCGCCGAGGTCGCCCGTGCCATTGCCGGCGTGGACTTTAACAAGTACGCCGACCAGAATGCTCAGGCCGGTCGCGAGGACGCCTGCTACGAGCGCAAGGGGTCGCTGTGCCGCGACAAGCGCAATTGCACCAAGACCCGCTGCCTGGGCTGCGGCTCGGTGTGCGAGGTCTGCTGCGACGTGTGCCCCAACCGCGCCAACGTGGCAATTAAGGTGCCGGGCCTGGCCAAGCATCAGGTCGTCCATGTCGACGGCATGTGCAACGAGTGCGGCAACTGCGCCGTGTTCTGCCCCTACCAGGAGGGTCGTCCCTACAAGGACAAGCTCACCCTGTTCTGGAGCGATCAGGACATGGAGAACTCCGAGAACGAGGGCTTCCTGGCCGTGGACGAGGACCACTTTAAGGTTCGCGTCGCCGGCACGGTTCGCACCGTCTCAGTCGATGCCGTCAACACCGGTCTGCCCGAGGCCGTCCGCCTGACCATCAAGGCCGTGCGCGACAGCTATCCGTATCTCCTTAAGAAATAGGCGAGTCTCTTATGGCCAAATCCATTCAACATAACGTGGCCTACGTTGCCTGCGGAAGCGGTTGCGCCTCCGCAGGCGGCGACGCCCGCTGCAGCGAAGGCTGCATTGGCTGTGGCGCCTGTGTCACGGCCTGTCCCCACGGCGCCATTGCACTGATTGATGGCATCGCCCGCGTGGACCGCTCCAAGTGCACGGGCTGTGGCCTGTGCGGCATGGCGTGCCCGCAGCGCGTGATTGCCTTTGTTCCCGGCTACCAGAACATCCTGGTGCGCTGTAACAACACCGACAAGGGTGCCATCGCCCGCAAGATTTGCGACACGAGCTGCATCGGTTGCGGCATGTGCGCCAAAAAATGCCCTGCCGGCGCTATCCGCATCGAGGACAACTGTGCCCACATCGACGGTGCGGACTGCCTGTCGTGCGGCATGTGCGCCGTCGTTTGCCCGCATGGCGCCATCCACGACCGCACCGGCATCGCCGCCGGCGTGTAGAAGGGAATCACCATGGCACAGGAATTCACTTTTACCGTTAACGGCGTCGAGCACACGACGACCCAAAACAAACCGCTGCTGCGCTACCTGCGCGACGACCTGCACATCCATTCCGCCAAGGACGGCTGCTCCGAGGGTGCTTGCGGCACCTGCACCATTCATGTGGACGGTGCGGCCGTCAAGGCCTGCGTGCTGACCACCGCCCTTGCCGCCGGCCGCAACATCGTGACTGTCGAGGGCCTGCCCGAGGACGTGCGCGAGGCCTTTGTGTACGCCTTTGGCGCCGTGGGCGCCGTGCAGTGCGGTTTTTGCATCCCCGGTATGGTCATGGCAGGCGCGGCGCTGATCGCCGAGGACCCCGAGCCCACCGAGGAGCAGATCAAGTACGCCATCCGCGGCAACGTCTGCCGCTGCACCGGCTACAAGAAGATTATTGAGGGCATTTCGCTGGCCGCTGCGGTGCTCCGCGGCGAAAAGCAGATCGACGAGGACCTGGAGCGCGGCGACGACTACGGCGTGGGCAAGCGCGCCTTCCGTATCGACGTGCGCAAGAAGGTACTCGGCGAGGGCAAGTACCCCGATGACATCGACGAGCTCGATCAGCCGGGCCTGACCTATGCCAGCGCCGTGCGCTCCAAGTATCCGCGCGCCCGTGTGCTTTCCATCGACACCTCCAAGGCCGAGGCCCTGCCCGGTGTGGTGGGCATCCTGCGCGCCGAGGATGTGCCGGTCAACCAGGTCGGCCACCTTATCCAGGATTGGGACGTCATGATCGCCCAGGGCGATATCACCCGCTGCGTGGGCGATGCCATTGTGCTGGTGGTTGCCGAGGACGAGGCGACGCTCGAGAAGGCCAAGAAGCTCGTAAAGATCGATTACGAGCCGCTGGAGCCCGTGCGTAACATTGTCGAGGCCAGGGCTGCCGACGCCCCGCGCCTGCACGACAGTTTCTTTGCCTTTGGCAACACGGTGGAGCTCAAGGACAACGTGTGCCAGAGCCGTCACGTGACGCGCGGCGACGCCGCCAAGGCGCTGGCAGAGAGCGCGTTCACCGTGACGCAGCGCTTTACCACGCCCTTTACCGAGCATGCCTTCTTGGAGCCCGAGTGCGCCGTCGCCTTCCCGTACAAGAACGGCGTCAAGGTGCAGTCGACCGACCAGGGTGCCTACGATACGCGCAAAGAGTGCGCCCACATGTTTGGCTGGGATAGCGAACCCGAGCGTGTGGTCGTCGAGACCATGCTCGTGGGTGGCGGCTTTGGCGGTAAGGAGGACGTTTCGGTCCAGCACCTGGCCGCGCTCGCCGCATATAAGTTCCAGCGTCCTGTGAAGTGCAAGCTCACGCGTGCCGAGTCGCTCGCTTTCCATCCCAAGCGCCATGCCATGGACGGTACCTTTACGCTGGGTTGCGACGCCGAGGGCAACTTTACCGGCCTGGATTGCGAGATCAACTTTGACACCGGCGCCTACGCGTCGCTGTGCGGCCCGGTGCTCGAGCGCGCCTGTACGCATGCCGTCGGCCCCTACAAGTACCAGAACACCGACATTCGCGGCTTTGGCTACTACACCAACAACCCGCCCGCCGGCGCGTACCGAGGCTTTGGCGTTTGCCAGTCCGAGTTTGCGCTCGAGAGCCTGATCGACCTGCTGGCAGAGAAGGTTGGCCTGGATCCGTGGGAGATTCGTTACCGAAACGCCATCGAGCCGGGCGAAGTTTTGCCCAACGGCCAGATTGCCGACTGCTCCACGGCGCTTAAGGAGACGCTGCTCGAGGTCAAGGATGCCTACTATGCGCATCCCGGACACGCCGGTATTGCCTGCGCCATGAAGAACGCCGGCGTGGGCGTGGGTCTACCCGATGCCGGTCGCTGCAAGATTCGCGTCGAGGATGGCCGCGCCGTGGTCTATGCCGCCACGTCCGACATCGGCCAGGGCTGCAACACCGTCTTTTTGCAGGACGTTGCCGAGGCGTGCGGTCTGCCGCTGAGCTGCATCGCCAACGGCGAGTGCTCTACCGAGAACGCTCCCGACTCCGGCACCACGTCTGGCTCGCGTCAGACGGTCGTGACCGGCGAGGCCGTGCGCGGCGCCGCCTTCCTGCTGCGCGATGCCATGCTTGGCATCGAGGCCGGCAAGCCTGCGCCCGATGCTCCTGTGAACGCCCATGGTGATGGCGTCAAGATCGAGTACGACGACGGTCGCGCCTATCAGCTGCGCACACAGGAGCTCGTCGCCGGCCAGGGTATGCATCCTCAGGATCCCGCGACCGCCATCAAGGCGCTCGAGGGATGCGAGTTTGGCTACGTGTACCTGGAGCCGACCGACAAGCTGGGCGCCGACGTTCCCAACCCCAAGAGCCACATCTGCTACGGTTTTGCCACGCATGTGGTCATTTTGGATGACGACGGTCGCGTGAGCGAGATCTATGCCGCGCACGATTCCGGCAAGGTGGTCAACCCCATCTCCATCCAGGGTCAGATCGAAGGCGGCGTGCTCATGGGTATGGGCTATGCGCTTACCGAGGACTGGCCGCTTAAGGACTGCGTACCCCAGGCAAGGTACGGTACGCTCGGACTGTTCCGTGCACCCGAGATTCCGGATATCCACGCTATCTACGTGGAGAAGGACGAGCTGCTGCCCGTGGCATACGGCGGCAAGGGCATCGGCGAGATCGCCACGATCCCCACGGCGCCCGCCGTGCAGAACGCCTACCGCGCGTTTGACGGCAAACTGCGTCCGGATCTGCCCATGGTGGATACGCCCTACAGCCGCGTCCGCAACCGCGGGTAGGGTAGGGCGCGGACAGCCATTGCTGACGGGCTGTTCGCGCTCAACACCAACTGCATATGCTGCATCTTTGGCCCCAGCTCCATCGCGAGCCGGGGCCTTTTGCTTAGAGCGGAAACTGCGTCCCGAAATGAGCGCTCAGAATGGGATTCGTTTTCCGAATCGGCCCTCCAGCGGAAAGCGTGTCCCGGAATTCGGCTCCAGAGTGGGATGCGTTTTCCGGCTGAAGCCTCAGGCGGAAACGGCGTCCCGGAATTCGGTCTCAGAACGGGATGAACTTTCCCAACGGGGCCGCATGCGGAAGCTGTGTCCCGGAATCATGCCTCAGAATGGGATGCGTTTTCCGCTGGCCGGTCGTTTGGAAAGCGCATCCCAGTTTGAGTGTTTATTCCGGGATGCGGTTTCCGCTGAAGGACTCAACCGGAAAGCCTGTCCAGCTCTGAGACGGGATTCCGGGACACGCTTTCCGCCAGGCCCGCCATCCGGAAAGTGCATCCCGTTTTGAGCGTCCAGGCTAGGACGCACTTTCCGTTGGCGTGGTCGTTGGGAAAACGCGGCCCAGATAGGGGGATGCGATCTGGCGATGCGTGGCCTAGCAGCTCCTACAGGTCTACCTCGTTGAGCCATGTCGGCAGCGCGGTCTGCCGGATGCCTGCCGTCTGCAGCTTTTTGGCGAGCATTCCTGCCGGGCGGACCTCGTTCATGGTAAAGCGCAGCAGAGGGTGGCCGTAGAGCGATAGGTGCGCCTCGCGCTGTCGTTCGGCAACGAGCGCCTCGGCGGTGGTGCGTCCGGCCAGCATGGTCTGGTCGGTATATTTGATGAGCCCGTCGAGCTCGCCCAGCGTGAGTTCCTGCGCCTGGCGCTCCCAGGCAAAGTCCGTTCGTATGGGTTTGGCCGAATCGAAGGGGTCCGTCAGCTCGTATTGAAGCCAGTCGGGTGCAAAGCCCGTCTCGATCATGACGGCTCGGGCGACCGATTCTCCACCACTCTCGGCGCGGGCGTCGGCATATCGAAGTGTTGTGAGGGCGGTGCGAATCGCGCGACCATTGCAGGCGGTCGCTCGTTGCTCGACGGCCTCCATCAGCTGTTCCCGCGCAAGGCCGAGCTTTGAGATCGTCGAATCGGCAATGGGCATGCCGTCGGCAAAACCGGTCTGCAACAGGCAATCTGTGACCGTTTGGATGGGCGGCGTTACCGATATGCCGGCTCTGCGTATTGCTCCGGCCGGCTCAATCTGGTGCCGCTGAATATGTGCGCCCGGGCGAGCCGACGGCTTTGTCGAGCTGCAAACATGCACGACATTCAGGTGTCGCCACGAGACCTCGAGCCCCAGCAGGCAAGCTGCCGAAAACGAGCAGAACGTCCAATCGGGGTGGATGATCGCAAGGGCGCGGAGGATTTCGCAATGGCGTTGCGCTCGGTTGAGTTCATCCCAGCGCGTTTTTCGCGCAAACAACCCCGGCATGGGCGAGACAACCGTGCCGCCGGTGCGCCGAAGGAGCGCTTTTCGGATTGCCGTGCTCGGGGGAATCAGACAGCGCCCCTCTTGTTCGGCTTGAGTGAGCAGTTGGTCGATGAGTTGGTCATTGCAATGGGTCATGAGCTACCGCCTCCTTTTGGGTAGCAAAAAACGTATCAGCCGCAACTTGCCGCCCAACTGACCAAAAGCTGACCAAAATCTAACCATGCAGGTAGATGGCCTGTTTTCGGCGACATTTTTACATTCGAATCGGTGGGCGGTGATTGGCTCCCGTGAACGGCAACAAGTTATGAAGACCTGGTAAGTTTAGGGACGTGTACTTTTTCGAAAAACGGTAGTCTCTCCGCGGAAAGTGCATCCCAGAATTAAGCCTCGGAACGGGATGCATTTTCCAGTAGATGCTTCAGTGGAAAGTTCATCCCAGAATTCAGGCTCAGAACGGGACACGCTTTCCGGATGGCATGCTTGGCGGAAACTACGACCCAGTATTTGGCTCCAGAACGGGACAACCTTTCCGAATCGGTCTTCAAGCGGAAACTACGCCCCGGATTTGACCTTCAGACCGGGATGTCGTTTCCGGTTGAGGCCTCGAGCGGAAAGCGCATCCCATAATCCCCAATGGCACCGCAGCGCATTTCGTGTCCGCGTGGGCGTTTGCGCCGGTCGTCGAATGACGTTATAGCTGGCTATATTATGGGTAGCTATAATGTTCGACTTTTCGACAACCCTCGGCCTGTGGCAGAGCATGGGTCGCCAATCAAGGCGGCGGTTGCCGAGGCCTCGTTACCGAAAATCCATTTGTTAAACCTGGCACCCGTGGGTAGAATAAAGTCGACGGCAGCCCAAGTAGTGAAGAGCTGGGCAGCGCCGTTACTCAGTTTAAGGGGTCAATGCCTTAACGGCGTCGACCCCTCTTTTTATGCTTCGAATGCTGCTTGAGTGCCTCGGAAAGTTCGATAAGCGCCGTGAAGAGCGAGACCAAAGCAACCAAGAGCTCTACGAGCTCTGATGGGCCCGGGATGACCTCTGATTCAAGTCACCGGGCCTAAATCTTTTTCAGGCATTTGAATAGAGCGGGCGATTCTCTTGGGGCCGTCTGCATGGCGTATGCCTGGCGCGCGTGGCATTGCGTCCCGCTTTTGTGTCCGCACGGGCGCCTATCCTTACGGCAATGTAGCCGCCTATGTAACGAGCGGCAGTTGACGGAGAAAGGCCCAACCGTGTCAGCTGAAAAGACGCCGTGTATCTCGGCTATCGATACGACGAACTTTGCGCGCCAGATTGTGCTGGACTTTGAGTTTGCGCCGGTGCCAAAGCAGCGTCAGCGCCGTGGACTGTGCAATGAGATTATCGAGGCCGGCACCGTCAAGCTCGATTACCACGGCAACGTTATGGGCGAGTTCTCGCAGTTTGTACAGACGGAATTTACCGAAGGCGTTGCGTTCCCCGTCCGCGAGCTCACAGGGATATCGGCCGTGGGCACCGCGATGGCCGATCCGCTCTACATGGTGATCAAAAGGCTCAGCGATTGGATCGGGCGCTACTCCGCCCAGGTGGTCTGTTGGAGCGGGGCGGATCGTCGACAGCTTTTGATCGAGTGTCAAGCAAAGCACATCGATCTTTCCGCATTTCCTACGGACTGGGCCGACCTGCAGGCGTTTTACACCTCGATCATGGACATGAGCAGCCACGGGTGCGTCTCTTTGAGTGACGCAGCGACGTGGTTTGGCATCGAGTTCGACGAGTCGACGGGTCACGCCCACAGCGCCCTAGCCGATGCGCGCGTGACCGCCAAGCTGCTCAAGCAGATGATGGACGGGGACTACCGCGTGAGCCCGCGCGCCCAGGAGGTCCGTCAACGGTGGGGGATGGGCGAGCGAGCTCAGACGCGCCTTTCCAGCAAGTGCTCCGAGCTGGGCGACCTGCTGCTAAAGCTGAAGGCGGAGGGGGTAGGCCTTTTGAGAACGCCATTCGGTTTGGCATGGCGGGGCTGTAAGCGCGAGCCCGCCCTGCTGTTTGAATCGAAGCGTCAACCAGTATGACGAGCTGTCTGGTCTGTCTGCCTACGCCCCCGCGATCCCGCGCGCCACGCTCAGCAGCTCGTACTCCCTCTGACTCCACTGGCGTAGCTCGGCTGCGTCGACGGCATCGCGACACAGATCCAGGAACACCTCGGCGCTCTCGCAGAAATACTTGCGGGCAAAGTCGACCGAGCCGTCCGCGATGCACGCGCCGTCGGCAAAGAGCTTCCGGCTAGATGGCTCACGCGAGTCGTCTCCGAGTGGCTTGATCTGCAACACATGCGGATTGCCAGCAGCACAGAGCTTTTCCTCGAGCTTCTGTACCGTAAAGCGCATCTGGTGGGAGAGGCTGCTCTTGATCATGGCCGAGGCGTAGCCATTTGGCTTATCCAGAAGATGCATGTGATTCGGTTTGACGATCAGGTTGTGGAAGTTACGCTCGCTGCGCACAGAGAAATTGTCCATACGGACTCCTTTCATCGATGTTGGCAGGGCCACCGTGCCTCTTGGCCGGTTGGCGTCGGAATCGTGGAGCCAACTCTCTACCCCGACTCTGGATAAAACACGCCCGCTCCTTGCGGGCACGATGGAGTCTATCAACGTGTACGGACAGAAATCAGGCACCGCTTGCGAAATGACGCGCGGGCGGCGCTTGATTTCGCCGGCTGTCGCTAGGCTTAAATCAGAAAAAGTGTCGAAATCAGCCGTGTAAAAGTACGGAAAAGTGTCGAAATAGGCACCTTAAAACTTCGGAAAAGTGTAGCTGGATGACAAAACAGCACTTAGAAGCCGGTGCTGGATGCGGGATCCTGCGGCCGCCTTCAGCTCTCGCTACTCATCGTCCCCGTCGTTGGGGTCGCCCTTGAGGGTGTTGATGTCCAGATACTCGTCATCGTCCTCTTTTTGCTGGGTCTCCGACTCCGCTTGGGTGGGGCCGGAGAACAGCCGGAATCCCTCAAACGCAATGACGCCGAGCAGGGCAATGACAATGGCGATAAAGGCAACCTTGACTGCCTGCGGAAATTCCGAGAAACGCAGCGCCTTTTCCTCGGCGTAATAATCGGCAAAGCGCTCTTCGCCCGTGCTTTTGGTATACGCCGGCGCGGACGCGGCCTCCGGGTCATATTCCGGTGCAGGCGTGGCAGCGTACGGATCGTTGAGATAATCGCTCGATGCGGTGCCATAATCCTCGGTCTCGATGCGACCGGCGCCAGCATAGCCATCGGAATAATCGGAATATGCCGCACCGCCCTCATAGTCCGCGGCGCTCGTGTTGGCGGCAAAAAGCGGGTTAACTGGAACATCGAGCGCCGGCATGCCGGTAGAGGTCTCATCCAGATCGGTTGCAGCCCAGGAATCGTAGGCAACTTGATGGGCAACGGGCTCGTCGAGCCTTGCGACCGGAGGCTTGCGTGCCGCAGGAACAGGCAACTGCTGGGCGCTGTACATAACGGTGCTGTCGGCCGATTTGCCCTGCGTCGCTGCAGCGAGAAATGCTGCCGTCTCGGACGGGTCGCTTGCGGGGCGGGGAGCGGGCGTGGGCGCAGACGCGGGCGTCGAAACAGGCGACTGCGCAGGAGCCGGCGCAGATGCGGGCTTAGGCGCAAGTGCGGGATTGGGGCTTGACGGGCGAGCCCCACCGCCCATGAGTTCGTCGGCGGTCCACGGGCGATCATCCATCACGTCGTCAAGGCTCAGCGAAAACAGGTCGTCTTCACCCTCATCGAACATGCGGTGCACATGTCCACCAATTGCCGGAATCAATCCGCGACCGGTGCATGATGCCTTGCTCAACGCCATTCTGTTCCACCCTTTCGAAATACTAATGACATCGATTATATGGAACTTTCCAAGCGGCTCGGTCTTGGATTCATGCTTTCCAGAACTCGCGCCCAAAAGGGGAGGGGCAATCCAGGCGAGTGCCTACTTGTCGCCTGTTGCCGCCTTGGCCTCATTGAGGTAGCTATAGAAGCTGTACTTGGAGATGCCAAAGAACTCGCAGGCGCGCTCGCTCGACTTGGAAATGAGGAAGGCGCCGCGACGGTCGAGGTAGCCAATGGCACGAATGCGCTCGTCTTTGGTCATGAGTGCCGCGGGCTTGCCCACAAACTGTTCGCACTCGTGCAGCAGGTCCTCGAGCAGGTCGCCGATGTTCTTGGTAATGGGCTCGGGCTCGGTGTAGCCCGTGCCGCCGGTGCCGGTAAAGGCGTCGAGCGAACGCTCAAAAGCCTTCATAAGCGTAATGTCAAAGTTGATGCCCAAAATGCCGACGGGCTTGCCCTCATCGTTGCGGATAAAGATGGTCGAGGACTTGAGCAGCTTGCCATCGGCGGTTTTGGTGAGGTACGGCTCGCGGTCGTGCACGTCGGCGGTGCCCTCGTGCATGGATTCAAGCACAATATGGCTGGGGCCGTCACCCAGTTTGCGCCCGCTGACGTGGCCGTTTTCGATCACTACGATGGAGCGGTCCACGTCCTCGGTCTCCAGGTCGTGGACGACGACTTCGCAGTTGGGACCAAATTGGAGCGCCAGACCGTGTGCGAGGCGCTTGTAAAACTCAATCTGTGCGGGGGTCATGGGTGCCTTCCTAAAAATTAGTTTGGGCATACTTTGCCATAAACCACACCTGTTCGCAAATAACGAAAGCGTCGCTGCGTTATGTAACCGTTCGGCGGCGAAAAGGTACCGATTACGGCAACAAACAATTTGTTAGGTTTTCCAATCAAAAAGTGTGATAGAACAGTGCTAACAAACTTTTTGTTTGGCATCCACATAAAAGTTCAGCCGTGTGAATGGGATCGGGCTGAAACGCGTATGCGGGGGCCGGCAAGAGAGAACTTAAGGAGTTCACCGTATGGCCGATAAGATCCAGTGGGCGGGCAACACGATGCCCAAGAGCGATGACAAGCACTTGGGAATCATGAGCCTCGACCACGTGAAGAAGGCCCGCGCCTTCCACCAGTCGTTCCCCCAGTACACCGTCACTCCGCTTGCCCGCCTGGATGGCCAGGCCGCGCGCCTGGGCCTGTCCAACCTGTGCGTTAAGGACGAGAGCTATCGCTTTGGCCTCAACGCCTTTAAGGTCCTGGGCGGTTCGTTTGCCATGGCCAACTACATTGCCGACGAGACCGGCAAGGACGTTGCCGAGTGCACCTTCGATTACCTGACCTCCGATCAGCTTGCCAAGGACTTTGGCCAGGCCACCTTCTTTACCGCCACCGACGGCAACCATGGCCGCGGCGTGGCATGGGCTGCCAACAAGCTGGGCCAGAAGGCCGTCGTGCACATGCCCAAGGGTTCCACCAAGCCCCGCTTCGATAACATCGCCGCCGAGGGCGCCACGGTGACCATCGAAAAGGTCAACTACGACGAGTGCGTGCGCATGGCCGCCGCCGAGGCCGATGCCTGCGAGCGCGGCGTCATCGTTCAGGACACCGCCTGGGAGGGCTACGAGAAGATCCCGTCCTGGATCATGGAGGGCTACGGCACCATGGCTTCCGAGGCTGCCGAGCAGCTGCGCGAGATGGCCATCAACCGCCCGACGCACGTGTTTGTCCAGGCTGGCGTGGGTTCGCTCGCCGGCGCCGTGGTGGGCTACTTCACCAACCTGTATCCCGATAACCCGCCCACCTTCGTCGTGGTCGAGTGCGCGCCTGCCGCCTGCCTGTACAAGGGCGCTGCCGCCGGCGACGGCGACCCGCGCATCGTGGACGGCGACATGCCCTCCATCATGGCCGGCCTGTGCTGCGGCGAGCCCAACATCTTGGGCTGGGATATCCTGCGCAACCACACCACCGCCTTCGTGTCCTGCCCCGACTGGGTCACCGCTCGCGGAATGCGCACCCTGGGCGCTCCCGAGAAGGGCGACCCGCGCGTCATCTCCGGCGAGTCCGGCGCTGTGACCACCGGCCTGGTCGAGACTCTCATGCTCGATCCCGAGTACGCCGAGCTCAAGGAACTCATCGGCCTGGACAAGACGAGCTCCGTGCTCTGCTTCTCCACGGAAGGTGACACGGACCCCGACCAGTATCGTCGAATTGTTTGGGAAGGCGAATATCCCACTTGCTAATCGTTGGGGCGGAGTAAATAGGTATCGCTCCGCCACCTCACAGGTAGATTCCTTCGTTTGAAAGGTTATGAACAATGGCTAAAGAACTCGATTACGACGCTATCAAGGCTGCTGCGGAGTCCCATCGTGCTGATATGACTCGCTTCCTGCGCGCTATGATCTCCCATCCCTCTGAGTCCTGCGAGGAGGGTGAGGTTGTTGCCTGCATCAAGGCCGAGATGGAGAACCTTGGCTATGACGAGGTCAAGGTCGACGGCCTTGGCAACGTTATGGGCTTTATGGGCGAGGGCGACAAGATCATCGCCATCGACTCCCACATCGACACCGTCGGCATCGGCAACATCGAGAACTGGGATGCCGATCCCTATGAGGGCTACGAGACCGACGAGATCATCTACGGCCGCGGTGGCTCCGACCAGGAGGGTGGCATGGCTTCTGCTACCTACGCTGCCAAGATGATGAAGGACATGGGCCTCATCCCCGAGGGCTACAAGATCATGGTCGTCGGCACCGTCCAGGAAGAGGACTGCGACGGCATGTGCTGGCAGTACATCTACAACAAGGACGGCATTAAGCCCGAGTTCGTCATTTCCACCGAGCCCACCGATGGCGGCATCTATCGCGGTCACCGCGGCCGCATGGAAATCCGCGTCGACGTTCACGGCACCTCCTGCCACGGTTCCGCTCCCGACCGCGGCGATAACGCCATCTACAAGATGGCCGACATCATCGCCGACGTCCGCGCCCTCAACAACAACGGCTGCGACGAGTCGACCGACATCAAGGGCCTCGTCAAGATGCTCGACCCCAAGTACAACCCCGAGCACTTCGAGGATGCCCGCTTCCTGGGCCGCGGCACCTGCACCGTCAGCCAGATCTTCTACACCAGCCCCAGCCGTTGCGCCGTGGCTGACTCCTGCGCCATCTCCATCGACCGTCGCATGACCGCCGGTGAGACCTGGGAGTCCTGCCTAGACGAGATCCGCAACCTGCCGGCTGCCAAGAAGTACGGCGACGACGTGAAGGTCTCCATGTACATGTACGACCGTCCGTCCTGGACCGGCGAGGTCTACGAGACCGAGGCTTACTTCCCCACGTGGATCAACAAGGAGACCGCTCCGCACGTCAAGGCCCTCGTCGACGCCCACAAGGCCATGTTCGGTGACGAGCGCATCGGCTGCGAGCCCAGCATGGACAAGCGCACCGGTCGTCCGCTGTGCGACAAGTGGACCTTCTCCACGAACTGCGTTTCCATCCAGGGCCGCTATGGCATCCCCTGCGTCGGCTTCGGCCCGGGTGCCGAGTCTCAGGCTCACGCTCCCAACGAGGTCACCTACAAGGACGACCTGGTCACCGCTGCCGCCATGTATGTGGCTGCCCTGAACCTCTACGATCCGAGCCAGGCCGATGGCGACGCCACCGTGTTCCGCGCCGGTCTGACCAACAACAAGATCGATTAGTCCCATTCCTCGATCTTGTTGAGCCGGGGACAGCTCGTGTCCCCGGCACCCCCTGTTGACTTGGGGCCCGCGGTCGTTATCTCCCATGCTTCCTCAACGGTAGCGGGTCCTCGTCATAGTGCTCTGCATGTTCTAGCCACACGCGCATGCCGGAGCACATCTACTCATTGCGATCGTTTCATCTTTGGAAAGGACATTTACATGGACGCCAAGTTTACCGAGCTCGTCGAGCAGCTGAACGGCCTCGATTTTAAGGGCATGTACGGCAGCGACTTCCTGCACACCTGGGATAAGACCACCGATGAGCTCAAGGCGCTCTACATCGTCGCCGACGCCCTGCGCGAGCTGCGCGAGAACAACGTTTCGTCCAAGATCTTCGATTCGGGTCTGGCCGTCTCCCTGTTCCGTGACAACTCCACCCGTACGCGCTTCTCCTTCTCTAAGGCAGCCAACCTGCTCGGTCTTGAGCTGCAGGACCTGGACGAGAAGAAGTCCCAGATCGCTCACGGCGAGACCGTCCGCGAGACCGCTACCATGATCTCCTTCATGGCCGACGTCATCGGCATCCGCGACGACATGTACATCGGCAAGGGCGACGCCTACATGGCCGAGGTCTCCGAGTCTGTCCAGCAGGCCTACGAGGACGGCGTTCTGGATCACCGTCCCACGCTCATCTCCCTGCAGTCCGACTCCGATCACCCCACGCAGTCCTCTGCCGACATGCTCTACCTCATCAACGAGTTTGGCGGTCTTGAGAACCTCAAGGGCAAAAAGGTTGCCGTCACCTGGGCCTACTCGCCCTCTTACGGCAAGCCGCTGTCCTGCCCGCAGTCGCTGATCAGCCTGCTGCCCCGTTTTGGCATGGACGTCACCTTGGCCCACCCCGAGGGCTACGACCTCATGCCCGAGGTCGTCGAGCGCGCCAAGGGTTATGCCGCCGAGTCCGGCACCACCTTTAAGCAGGTCAACACCATGGCCGAGGCCTTCGAGGGCGCCGATATCGTGATCCCGAAGAGCTGGGCTCCGTTTGCCGCCATGGAGAAGCGCACCAACCTGTACGCCGAGGGCGACGACGCCGGCATCGCTGCACTCGAGAAGGAGCTGCTCGCTCAGAACGCCACGCATCAGGATTGGTGCTCCACGACCGAGCTCATGGAGAAGACCGCCAACGGCCAGGACACCATCTTTATGCATCCGCTGCCCGCCGACATCTCCGGTGTCTCTTGCGAGCACGGCGAGGTCAACGCCGACGTCTTCGACATGCACCGCGTGGGTATGTACAAGGAGGCCAGCTACAAGCCGTACGCCATCGCAGCCATGATGTTCCTGCAGAAGGTTGCCGATCCCGCCGCTACCCTCAAGGCCCTCGACGAGCGCAACACCGCCCGTTGGTTCCAGGCCTAAAGCTGGGTTGAGGTAAGCCATGTAAAGGGGGCGCTCTGCCAACCGGCGGGGTGCCCCTTTTTGCATCGTGGGCGTGCGGGATAAGCGCTTTCGATGTAGATGCCCCGCGACGCGAGTTATGGGTACGATGGTTCCAGGGGAGGTATCGCCATGAAACTTGGTTGCGTCATTATGGCTTCGGGCGAGGGCAAGCGATTTGGCTCTAACAAGATGCTCGCCGATATCTATGGCGAGCCGCTGATTGCCCGGACCATTGATTCGGTTCCCCGGGGCTTTGACGTTGTGGTTTCGACGCGTTGGCCCGAGGTCGCTCAGATTTGTGATGACAAGCATTGCCCGTGCGTGCTGCACGATGGCGAGCTGCGCAGCGAAAGCGTCCGTGCGGGCCTTTCGTGGGGAGTCGAACGCAACTGGAAAGGTTGCCTCTTTTTGCCGGGCGACCAGCCGCTCGTGAGTTCGGATTCTTTTGAGGCTATGGTTCGTGCATTTGACGAGCGTGGCCGCAAGCATCCGGTGCGTCTTGCGTGCAACGGTGAGCCTTCGAGCCCGGTGCTCTTTCCGGCGGAACTGTTCGATGCACTTATGTGTCTTGAGGGTAAGGACGGCGGCGGTTCGATCCTCAAGGACCGTACCGACGTGGTGCTGGTCGAGGCGCGTGCCTACGAGCTGTGGGACGTCGATACCGTCAAGGGACAGCGACGCATAACGGAGCATATCGCCGCCTGCTCGTATTTTGATCGCGTGGCCAACTGCATCAATCAATAAGGAGCAATTATGATCATCATCAAAAACGGCGCACTCGTGACGCCCCAGGGGCTTCGCCGCGCCGATCTTGCCATGGATGGCGATAAGATCGTGCGGATTGCCGCGGCGATTGAGCCGGCCGAGGGCGATACCGTCGAGGATGCTGCGGGCTGCTGGGTGTTCCCGGGCTTTATCGATGGGCACACGCACATGCAGTGCTGGACCGGCATGGATTGGACAGCCGATAGCTTTGAGACCGGCACGCGCGCGGCTGCCTGCGGCGGCACGACGACCATTGTGGACTACGCGACGGCCGATCGCGGCGTGACCATGCCCGATGCCTTGGTCGAGTGGCGTCATCGCGCCGACGGCACCTGCACCGCCAACTATGCCTTCCATATGGCGCTTGCCGAGTGGAATGAGCGCAACCGCGCCGATCTTTCGGCCATGCGCGAGGCGGGCGTGTCGTCGTTTAAGACCTACTTTGCCTACGACCATCTGCGCCTGGACGATGCCGAGACGCTCGAGGTGCTGGAGGAGCTCAAGCGCGTGGGCGGTATCCTGTGCGTGCATTGCGAGAACGGCACGTTGGTCAACGCGCTGCAGAAGCGCGTGTTTGAGCAGGGTATCCACGGGCCCGAGGGCCATGCGCTCAGCCGTCCGGACGTGTGTGAGGCCGAGGCCGTGAGCCGCCTGCTGTATCTGGCGCACTTGGCCGGGGACGCTCCGGTCAACGTGGTGCACCTTTCGACCAAGCTGGGGCTCGAGGCCATTCGCGCTGCCAAAGCGCGCGGGCAGAAGAACATCTATGTCGAGACATGCCCTCAGTATCTGATGCTCGACGACACCTGCTATCTGGAGCAGGGCGAGGACGGCTTTGCGGGCGCCAAGTACGTGATGAGCCCGCCGCTGCGCCATGCCGGTGACCGTGCCGCGCTGCGCGAGGCGCTTGTGGCTGGCGAGATCGATACTATTGCCACCGACCACTGCAGCTTTAATCTGCACGGGCAAAAGGACCGAGGACGCGATGATTTCCGCGCGATTCCCAACGGCGGGCCCGGCGTGGAGCATCGTCCCGTTGCGATTGCCACGAGCTTTGAGGGACAGCTGGGTCCCGAGGATCTGTGCCGCTTGATGAGCGAGAACCCGGCGCGCGTTTTTGGCATGTATCCGCGCAAGGGCTGTCTTGCCGAGGGCGCCGATGCCGACGTGTGCGTGTGGGATCCGTGCGCGCGTTGGACGATCAGCGCCGCGACGCAGCATCAGGCCGTGGACTACACGCCGCTCGAGGGCTTTGGGGCACATGGCCGCGCCAAGGCCGTGTTTGTGAACGGCGTGCTGGCGGCACGCGACGGCGAGCCCACCGGAGCCCAACCCGGCCGCTACGTGCCCCGCTAACAGGAAGACCGCCGGGGTAGCTAATTTGGGAGATGATTTTTCGGGACGGGGTAGCAAAAAGAGCCCCGTCCCAAATTTGCTACCCCTGGAGGCTGGTGGCGATGAGGGGGCGGTTGAGGGCTGCCTTGAAGCGATCTGCCATTGTTGGGTCGGCAAGCGTGTCGGCTTGGTTGAGCATGACGCGTGCGGTGCTGAGTCCCAGCGCCTGCATCTCGGCATTGAGCACCTGGGCGACGCGCTCGGGCGTGGCGATGTCGGTAGGCTCGCAGCCGCAGCGCTCGCAGAAGAGCTCGGGGCGGTGGACAACCTCGGCGACGGGCCTGCCCAGCCCCGAGGCGCCGACGACCCAGACAACGTTTGCCGTGGCGGCGGGAATTACCGGCTCCCAGGCGGCATGCGCCTTGAGCGGGAGTCGCTTGCTGCCATCTGCCTCGGCCAACACATAGTCAAAGCGCTGCGCCAGCTGGTCGATCGGCTCAGCGGGGGCGGAGAGCTTGCCTGTCTCCGGGTCCAAAACACCCGCCTGGCAGATGCTTCCGCGGACAAGTTCCGCGCATGCCTCGCAGGTGCAGCCGGGAACATGCGGGGTCCCCGGCTTCCAAGGCGCGGCGTCCAGGCGACGGCTCGACCCGTCCCATGGCACGCCGGCGACGGGAAACATGTGCGTGGTGGTGCAGAGGAGCACGCGCCCGCCGCCGCGCATGAGCTCGAGACCCAGCATCTTCAGCAACGTCGACTTGCCGCCGCTGCCGATAATCGCGGTAATGCCCGGCTCGATCTTGAGCGCGGAGGCAAGGTTTCCGCTCGTCGTTTCCATCTGTTCACCGCCGTATAATACTGTGATAATAAATAATCATCAGAGTAGCGGCCGAACCGCTTTTGCTCTGCTCAAACCGTAGCACAGGGAGGTGCCCCGGGAATGCTCGTTTATGTTCGCGGCGCCGGCGATATCGCCACGGGCGTCGCCGCTCGCTTGGTGCGCGCCGGCGTTTCGGTCGTTATGGCCGATATCGCGGTTCCCACGTGCATCCGCCGCACAATCTGTTTTTGCGAGGCCATTCGCCTGGGCGAGGTCGAGGTCGAAGGCATTCGCGCTCGCTTGGCACGGACGCCGGCTGAGGCGCTTGAGATTACCGAGGCTGGAGACGTCGCCGTTGTGGTGGACCCTCAGGCCAAGATGCTCGATGAGCTTAAACCCGCGGCTGTGGTCGACGCGATTTTGGCTAAGCGCAACTTGGGCACCACGCGCGACATGGCGCCTGCCGTCATCGCTGTGGGGCCGGGCTTTACCGCGCCGGTTGACTGCGACGCCGTGGTCGAGACCATGCGCGGACATTTTCTCGGCCGTGTCATTACCCAAGGTTCGCCCCAGCCCAACACGGGCGTGCCGGGCATTATCGCCGGCTATGGCAAGGAACGTGTTATCCACAGCCCCGCCGCCGGCGTGTTTAGGTCCGACCGCACCATCGGCGACATCGTGAGTGCCGGCGATGTGATCGGGTATGCGGGTGATACTCCCATGGTCACGCAGATTGACGGCTGCTTGCGCGGGCTTTTGGCGAACGGCGTGCAGGTGACTGAGGGCTTTAAATGCGCCGATGTCGATCCGCGCGGCGATGCCAGCTATATCAACTACATTTCGGACAAGGCGACGTCGGTCGGCGGCGGTGTGCTCGAGGCGCTCGCTATGCTCACCGGTGTCTTTAGAGGATAGAAGGCGGCAATGGAAAAGCTCGATGTTGTGAATGCGGCGCTTGCCGCCTTGCGTGCTGGTGAGACGTGCGAACTGGTGGTAGTGGCCGGCACGGCAGGGTCGTCACCGCGCGGCGTGGGCGCCTGGATGGCCGTCCTTGCCGATGGCAGCCAGGCGGGCACTATCGGCGGTGGCAAGATTGAACTCTTTGCGCTGGATGAGGCGCGCGAGCTCCTGAGCGCGGGACAGTCGCGTCTGGTCCGCTACACTATGGGCGGCGAGAACTCCGATACCGGCATGATCTGCGGCGGAGCCATCTGCTTGTGCTACCTGCATCTGGATGCGACCCAGGTACCGTTGTTCCAGGAAATTGCCGACGTCTTGGCCTATCGGCGCATCGGCGACTTCGTCATCGACTTTGAGCCGTTTGTCGCGAGCGCGCTCGAGGGCGATGTGGCCGAGTACCATGGCGAGGAATCGCGCCGTACCATTGCGGGCTGCCCCGGGCTTTCGCTGGTGGAGGAGGGGAGTAAGGTCAGCTACACCAACGCGGCCTCCGAGATTCCCGTGGCGCACGTCGAGACGCTCTGCCCCGAGGGCCTGACTTATATCTTTGGCTGCGGCCACGTGGGCGCTGCGACGGCGCGGGTGCTCACGGCGGCGGGTTTTGCCGTCGTGGCCTGCGACGACCGCCCCGGCACGCTGACCCCCGAATGGGTGCCCGGTGTCTACGACCGTCGTCTGGTCGACTACAAGAACCTGAGCGAGCAGTGCCCAATCGGCCCGCGCGACCTGGTGGTCGTTGCCACAGCAGGCCACAAGTCCGATATCGACGTGGTGATTCAGGCCATGCGCGCCAAACCCGCCTATCTGGGCTGTCTGGGTTCGCGCCGCAAGACGGCCTTTGTGCGCGCCCGCCTGGAGCAGGAGGGCTTTACGCAGGACCAGATCGACGGGCTGCACCTGCCGATCGGCGTTGCCATCGAGGCCGAGGATCCCGAGGAGATTGCCATCTCCATCGCTGCCGAGATGATCCACCTGCGCCGCACCAAGCTCGTCCCCCGCAAGCGCTAGTCGCATCCCCATCAATAAGATGCGGTGAAATACGGACTGTTTAAGCCGGTTAAGCCGTCAAACAGTCCCTATTTCACCGCAACTGCCATTTTGATCCCCTAGGGATCAATATGTGCGGGGGAGTTGTGGAGTTGTGCAGGCAGACGAGGTTTTTCTGGAAATACGCTCCCGATGCGCGTATAGTACCGATTGTTTTGTCGGCTCCTGCTGCGTCGAGTCCAAACCGCGAAATGCCATGAGCGGCGCGGATGCAGCCAGGAGGCACGAGGACAACCCATCGTGGCCACGCCCCGTGCTTAAAACCCCAAGAAGGAGTGAACAATGGCAGAAGAGAAGTATGTGCCGCGTCTGAAGACCAAGTACAACAACGAGGTCAAGCAGCAGCTTCAGGACAAGTTCCAGTACGAGAACGTCATGATGATCCCCAAGTTTGAGAAGATCGTCGTGAACATGGGTGTCGGCGAGGCCGCTACCGATTCCAAGGCCATCGACGGTGCCGTGCGCGACCTGCGCGCCATCACCGGCCAGCAGCCGATGATCACCCGTGCCCGCAAGTCCATCGCTACCTTTCGCCTGCGCGCTGGTATGCCGATCGGCTGCAAGGTTACCCTGCGTGGCGACCGTATGTGGGAGTTCTTCGATCGTCTGACCTCCGTCGCGATCCCCCGTATCCGCGACTTCCGCGGCATCTCCGCCAAGAGCTTCGACGGCCGTGGTAACTTCTCCATGGGCGTTACCGAGCAGCTCATCTTCCCCGAGATCGACTTCGACTCCGTCGATCACCAGCGTGGCATGGACATCACTTTCGTGACCACCGCCAACACCGATGAGGAGGCCAAGGCCCTTCTGGACGCCTTCGGTTTCCCGTTCAAGAAATAGGTTCACCTGCCCTATAAGCGCCGTTCCCACAAGGGGGCGGCGCTTGGGGCGAACAATACTCTATGTGAGGAGGATATAAGTGGCTAAGACATCGATGATCGTCAAGTGCAATCGCAAGCAGAAGTTCTCTACTCGTGAGTACACGCGCTGCCAGCGCTGCGGCCGTCCGCACTCTGTGTACCGCAAGTTCGGCCTGTGCCGTGTCTGCTTCCGCGAGCTTGCACTCAAGGGCGAGCTTCCCGGCGTTAAGAAGGCCAGCTGGTAAGTCACTACCAGCGTTTCAAGCATCAGTTTGGAACAGGGAAAACGCGCTAAAAAGGCTTTGCCGTTAAGGGCGGCGAAGAACCAAGAGCACGTGTTCATCAAGAACGAAGGAGAATCTGTATGAACCTTACAGACCCGATCGCAGATATGCTTACGCGCATCCGTAACGCTAACTCTGTGAACAAGGCCACGGTCTCCATGCCGAGCAGCAAGAAGCTCGTCGAGATCGCTCGTGTTCTGCACGAGGAGGGCTACATCGAGGGCTACGATGTCGAGGACACCGTTCCCCAGAAGACTCTGCACATCACGCTTAAGTATGGTCCCAAGAAGGCTAAGGTCATCAACGGCATCCGCCGCATTTCCAAGCCGGGCCTGCGTAAGTACACCGGCGTTGCCGACATGCCCCGCGTCCGCGGCGGCCTTGGTACCGCCATTATTTCCACCAGCCATGGCGTCATGACCGACCGCGATGCTCGCAAGCACAACGTCGGCGGCGAGATCATCGCTTACGTCTGGTAATTCGCTCGGTAGGTAGAAGGAAAGGAGATCACCGTGTCTCGTATCGGTAATAAGCCTGTCCAGATTCCCGCCGGAGTCGAAGTGGCAGTCAACGGCAACAACGTTGTCGTCAAGGGCCCCAAGGGCCAGCTCGAGCTCGATGTCTTTGAGAAGCTCGCTATCAACGTCGAGGACAACGTCCTCACCGTTTCCCGTCCCGACGACGAGCGTGAGACCCGTGCCCGCCACGGCCTCACCCGCGCCCTCATCCACAACATGGTTGTCGGCGTTTCCGAGGGCTTCGAGAAGAAGCTCGAGCTCGCCGGCGTCGGTTACCGCGTGCAGCAGAAGGGCAAGAACCTCGAGTTCTCCCTGGGCTTCTCGCACCCCGTGATCGTCGAGGCTCCCGAGGGCATCACCTTCGAGGTTCCCGACAACACCCACGTGAACGTCAAGGGTATCAACAAGCAGCAGGTCGGTCAGATCGCCGCTGAGATCCGCGGCCATCGTCCTCCCGAGCCTTACAAGGGCAAGGGTATCCACTACGTTGGCGAGCACATCCGCCGCAAGCTGGGTAAGGCCGCCAAGTAGTCGTAACCGACTCACTCGCATAAGACCAGCACCCCGTCAGGTGCTGGCAAGATCAACCTTTTTAGGAGTTTACGTATGAACAAGCATAAGGCGAAGCTGGAAGGCCTCAAGCGTCGTCAGCGTCGTGTTCGCGGCAAGGTCTCGGGTACCTCCGAGCGTCCGCGTCTTCGCGTGACCCGTACTAACGCCAACATCTATGCCCAGATCATCGACGACAGCAAGGGCTCTAGCCTGACGCTCGTCTCTGCCTCGACCCTCGAGGCCGAGTTCAAGGGCACCCACACCTCGAACAAGGAGGCTGCGGAGAAGGTCGGTCAGCTCGTTGGCAAGCGCGCCATCGAGGCCGGCATCACCAAGGTCGCCTTCGATCGCGGTGGCCGTATCTACCATGGCCGCGTCAAGGCCCTCGCCGACGGTGCTCGTGCCGCCGGTCTCGAGTTCTAGGAGGTATGTAGCACATGGCTCGTAATCAGAAGCAGCAGCGCGAGGCCTCCGAGTTCGAGGAGCGCGTCGTTTACATCAACCGCGTGTCGAAGACCGTCAAGGGTGGTCGTCGCATGAGCCTCGTCGCTCTCGTCGTCGTTGGCGACGGCAAGGGCAACGTCGGCGTTGGCATGGGCAAGTCCGCTGAGGTGCCCCTGGCCATCTCCAAGGCGTCTCTCGATGCCAAGAAGAACATGTTCCACGTGCCGGTGACCGAGCAGGGCACCATCCCGCACGAGGTTCTCGGCCACTTTGGTGCCGGCCGCATCATCATCAAGCCCGCTGTCGAGGGTACCGGCGTTATCGCCGGCGGCGCTGTGCGTCCCCTCTTCGAGCTTGCTGGCATCAAGAACGTCCTGTCCAAGTCCCTCGGTACCGACAACGGCCTCAACATCATCAAGGCTGCCGTCGAGGGCCTCAAGGAGCTCTCCAGCCCTGAGGACGTCGCGGCTCGCCGTGGCCTGACGGTCTCCGAGATGTTCGTCGGTAAGGAGAACTAAGCATGGCTGACACCATCAAGATCAAGCAGGTCCGCAGCACCAACGGTTGCAAGCAGGACCAGGTCCGTACTGTCCGTGCCCTCGGTCTCCACAGGATCCGCGAGGTTCGCGAGATTGCTGACAACGAGTCCGTCCGCGGCATGATCTTCAAGGTCAAGCACCTTGTCGAGATTGTAGAGGAGTAGCAAATGCAGCTTCACGATCTTACTCCCGCGCCCGGTTCCACCAAGAACCGCAAGCGCGTCGGCCGTGGCAATTCTTCGGGTCACGGCACCACTTCTGGCCGCGGCCAGAAGGGCCAGGGTTCCCGCTCTGGCGGCACCAAGGGTGCCGGCTTCGAGGGTGGCCAGACTCCGCTGGCTATGCGCCTGCCCAAGCTTCCGGGCTTCCGCAACCCCCGTCGTATCGAGTACACCGCTGTTAACGTTGAGCGTCTCGAGCGTAAGTTCGAGGATGGCGCTGTGATCGACGGTGCCGCTCTTAAGGCCGCTCGCATCACCAAGAGCGAGTTCGAGCCCGTCAAGGTGCTCGGCAATGGTGAGCTCACCAAGAAGTTCACGGTCAAGGTCGACAAGGTAAGCGCTTCTGCGCAGGCCAAGATCGAGGCCGCCGGCGGAAAGGTCGAGCTGCCGTGCTAAATGGTCTTAAGAATGCTTTCCGCATCAAAGAATTGCGCGAAAAGATTCTTTTTACCATAGCTATGCTCGTCGTGTACCGCATTGGTGCGCACGTTCCTGTGCCCGGCATTCCCTTCCAGGGGATGCTGGGCCTTTTCTCGACCGATAACAATTCGGTCGCCGCAGGTGCTATGGCCCTCCTGAATCTTTTCTCTGGCGGCGCGTTGAGCTATGTGTCGGTGTTTTCGCTGGGCATCATGCCTTACATCACCAGCTCAATCATCCTCCAGATGCTCCAGGCCGTTGTGCCTTCCCTGCATGAGCTTGCCCGCGAGGGCGAGGTCGGTCAGACCAAGATTACGCAGTATTCGCGTTACCTCACCCTGGCTCTGGCAATCCTCAACTCCGTGGGTTACCTCTTCCTCTTTAAGAGCTTCGGCATCAGCTTTAATGGCGCCGGCGCTCCCGAGATCATCTTCGACCTCATGATCGTCGGCACGCTCACTGCGGGCGCTATGCTGATCATGTGGATTGGTGAGCTCATCACCCAGCGCGGTATCGGCAATGGCATGTCCCTGATCATCTTTGCGAACATCATGGCCGGCCTGCCGCAGGCGATCTTCTCCAGCACCGAGGGTAATGCCGGTGGCATCATCACCATGGTGATCATCTGCGCCATCATCCTGCTGGTTATCCCGCTGATTGTTTTTCTTGAGCGCGGCCAGCGCCGCATCCCGGTCTCCTACGCTAAGCGCGTCGTGGGCCGTCGCATGATGGGTGGCCAGACCACCTACCTGCCCATCAAGGTCAATACCGCGGGTGTCGTGCCGATCATCTTCGCTTCGGCGCTGCTGTACTTCCCGGCTCAGATTGCCGTGTTCTTCCCCGGCATCGGCTGGATTCAGGCAGTTGCCTCTGCGCTTTCGACCGGTTGGCTCAACTGGGTGCTTAATGTTGTCCTCATCGTGTTCTTCGCGTACTTCTACACCTCCATGGTGTTCAACCCCGATGACACGGCCGACAACCTTAAGAAGCAGGGCGGCTTTATTCCGGGCGTCCGTCCGGGTAGGGCTACCGCGGCCTACATCAAGAACGCGCTCAACAAGATCACGCTTCCCAGCGCTGTCTTTTTGGCGCTCATCGCCATCGTGCCTTCGATCATCTTCTCCTTCACGGGTAACCATCTGATCCAGGCATTTGGCGGCACGTCCATCCTCATCATGGTCGGCGTCGTGCTCGACACGGTCGATAAGCTCGAAGGCCAGATCAAGATGTATGATTACGATGGATTCTTTAAATAGGCTAGAGGAGGATTGCTCATGAACCTCGTATTGCTCGGAGCTCCGGGTGCCGGTAAGGGCACCGTCGCACAGGAGCTCGTCGCCGAGTTTGGCGTCGCTCACATTTCCACGGGCGACCTGCTGCGTGCTGCCGTCAAGGGTGGCACCGAGCTTGGTATTCAGGCTAAGAAGTACATGGACGCTGGCGAGCTCGTTCCCGACCAGCTCGTGATCGACCTTGTCAAGGAGCGCCTTGCTGCCGATGACGCCCAGCAGGGCTTCATCCTCGACGGCTTCCCGCGCAACACCGCCCAGGCTGTGACGCTCGATTCCGAGCTCTCCGCCATGGGTCGCGAGATCGACTGCGCCCTTCTGGTCGACGTGGCCCCCGAGGTCATCATCGATCGTCTGTCTTCGCGTCGCACCTGCCGCGCCTGCGGTTACACCGGCACCGCTGCCGATGCTACCTGCCCCAAGTGCGCCGGCGAGATGTATCAGCGCGACGACGACAAGCCCGAGACCATCAAGAACCGTCTCGACGTCTACGAGAAGTCCACGAGCCCGCTCGTCGACTACTATCGTGGCCAGGGTCTGCTCAAGTCGGTCAACGGTGACCAGGCTCGCGAGACCGTGTACGGGGATGTCAAAGAGGCTCTTGGTCTATGATCAAGATTAAGTCTGCAACGCAAATCGAGCAGATGAAGAAGGCAGGAGCGCTATCTAAGATGGCGCTCCGCCACGTTGGAGCCATGGTGCGCCCTGGTGTTTCGACCTTTGAGCTCGATCAGCTCGCGGAGCAGATTATCCGTATGCATGGCGGCACCCCGGCCTTTAAGGGTTACGGCGGGTTCCCCGGTACCATTTGCGCATCGATTAACGATGCCGTGGTCCACGGTATTCCCAACCCCGACATGATCCTGCGCGATGGCGATATCATCTCCATCGATACGGGAGCCGTTGTCGACGGTTGGGTTGGCGATAACGCTTGGACGTTTTTTGTCGGCACACCCACGCCCGAGGCCAAGGCCCTGTGCGAGGTCACGCGCGATTGCCTTAAGGCTGCCATCGAGCAGGCTGTTCCCGGTAACCATATCGGGGATGTTGGTTACGCCGTTCAGTCCCTCGCCGAGTCTCACGGTTACGGCGTGCTTCGTGACTATGTGGGCCATGGCATTGGCCGCGTGATGCACGAGGACCCCAACGTTCCTAACTATGGAAAGAAGGGGAGGGGCGTTCGCCTCCAGGCCGGCATGGTCATTGCCATCGAGCCGATGGTTACGATGGGTTCCAACCATGTGAGCACGGGCTCCGACGGTTGGATTGTTACGACCAACGACCACCTGCCCGCCGCACACTACGAGAACACCGTCGCCATTACCAATGACGGTCCGGTGATTCTCACCACGGATGCCCAGGGTGCTTGGTGTTCCTTGCAAGGCGGTGAAATGTAAAAGTCGCCGCCCCCTGATGCCCAACCTCGCCTTTCAATTTCGAAGGCATGACCCCAAGGTCTATGCCTTCTCATTTCAAGGCGATCTTGGGCATCAGGGAACGGCTTTGTTTTACATTTCTCAAATGTAACAAGTTCCGCTTAGTTGTGGAGCCATTACGAAGATACTACGATACGTGCATGCGTATTGTAGAATACTCAATCGCTGTCGTTTTCTAGAGAAAGATGATTGCTTGTGAAGAAGGAAGACGCAATTGAGCTCGAGGGTACGGTAAAGGAACCGCTGCCCAACGCCATGTTTAAGGTCGAGCTCGAGAACGGTCATTCGGTTCTGTGCAACATTTCTGGCAAGATCCGAATGAATTACATCCGTATTCTCCCCGGTGACAGGGTTGTCGTGGAGCTTTCCCCGTACGACCTGACCCGCGGCCGCATCACCTATCGCTACAAATAGCGGCACGCATACACGCACTCCATTTCCGGCTGCAGGCTTAGCTCAACCTACGGTCGGATTGTGTGTGAAGACCAGCCATAGTTTTAAACGCCTGCGGCTGGGCGAGTAGATAGTAGGGAAGTAGTTTGAGCGCTACCGAAAGGAAGAACGATGAAGGTACGTCCTTCGGTCAAGAAGATGTGCGATAAGTGCAAAATCATTAGGCGCCATGGCAAGGTCCTCGTCATTTGCGAGAACCCCCGTCATAAGCAGCGTCAGGGTTAAGAGAGGAGACTACGTTGGCCCGTATTAATGGTGTCGACCTCCCGCGTGAGAAGCGCGTTGAGATCGGTCTGACCTACATTTACGGCATCGGCCGCACCACTGCGACGAAGATCTGCGTCGAGTGCAACGTTAACGTGGATACGCGCGTTAAGGACCTCACCGAGGATGAGGTTAACGCCATCCGCGATTATATCGATAAGAACCAGATCATGGTTGAGGGTGACCTCCGCCGTGAGCGCAACCAGAACGTCAAGCGCCTTATGGACATCGGCTGCAACCGCGGCCTTCGTCACCGCAAGGGCCTCCCGGTCCGCGGCCAGCGCACCCACACTAACGCTCGTACCCGCAAGGGCCCGAAGCGTCAGATCGGTGCTAAGAAGAAGAAATAAGGAGCGCTAGATAGATGGCTACTGCTAAGAAGAACGTTCGCGCTGCCCGTCTGAAGCGCGCGGACCGTAAGAACATTTCCGTGGGCCAGGCTCACATTCGTTCTACGTTCAACAACACGATCGTTTCGATCACCGATCCCCAGGGCAACGTCATTTCCTGGAAGTCGGCTGGCCAGGTGGGCTTCAAGGGCTCCCGTAAGTCCACGCCGTTCGCTGCCCAGATGGCTGCCGAGGCTGCTGCCAAGCAGGCCATGGAGCACGGTATGAAGAAGGTTTCCGTCTTCGTCAAGGGCCCCGGCTCCGGTCGTGAGACCGCCATCCGCTCCCTCCAGGCTGCTGGCCTCGAGGTCTCGAGCATCCAGGACAAGACCCCCATCCCGCACAACGGCTGCCGCCCCAAGAAGCGTCGCCGCGTGTAACTGAAAGGATCGTATCAATATGGCAATCGACAGGACTCCTGTTCTTAAGCGCTGCCGTCAGCTCGGGATCGATCCCGCTGAGCTCGGTTACAGCAGCAAGAAGGAATCTATCCGTCAGCCCAAGCGCCGTCGCAAGGAATCTGAGTACGGCATGCAGCTGCGCGAGAAGCAGAAGGTCAAGTTCATCTATGGCGTTCTGGAGAAGCAGTTCCACGGCTACTTCAACAAGGCCCGCAAGATGAACGGCGTCACCGGTGAGAACCTCATGATCATCCTTGAGTCTCGCCTCGACAACGTCGTCTTCCGTCTTGGCTTCGCCCGCACCCGCAAAGAGGCTCGTCAGTCCGTCCGTCACGGTCACTTCACCGTGAACGGCAAGCGCGTGGACATCCCGTCCTACCGCGTCAAGGCCGGCGACGTCGTCGCTGTCGGCGAGAAGTTCCGTGACCTCCTCCCCATCAAGGAGGCTCTGATTTCCTCCGAGCGCTTTGAGGTCCCTGGCTGGCTCGAGGTCGATATCGAGAAGCTGTCTGGTAACGTGCTCGCTCTGCCGACGCGTGAGCAGATCAGCGGTGATATCAACGAGCAGCTCATCGTCGAGCTCTACTCTAAGTAGTCCATCCGGGCTGCTGAGGCTGGAGGTAATACATGTCAGAATTCATTAGGCCTCAGGTTCAGGTCGAAGAGATCAACGAGACGTCTGCTCGTGTCTCCGTCGAGCCGCTCGAGCGTGGCTACGGCGATACGCTGGGTAACTCCCTTCGTCGCGTACTTCTGTCCTCGCTCGAGGGTGCCGCCGTCGAGGCTATTCAGATCGATGGTGCACAGCACGAGTTCATGACCATCCCTAACATGGTCGAGGATGTCACCGACATCGTCCTGAATGTCAAGGGTCTTGTCTTCAGGGCTCTCGGCACGACCGACGAGGCGACCGCCACCATCTCGGTTGACGGCCCCTGCGAGGTCACCGGTGCGGACTTCTTTATTCCGTCCGAGTTTGAGCTGGTCAACCCCGAGCAGCACATCGCTACGCTCACCGAGGGCGGCCATCTCACCATGAGCATGCGCATCGGCTATGGCCGCGGCTATGTCTCTGGCGAGGCTAACAAGCGCGACAACGATCCCATCGGTGTGATCCACGTCGACTCGCTGTACTCGCCGGTGTCCCGTTGCGCCAAGCTCGTTGAGGCTTGCCGTGTCGGTCAGCACACCGACTACGACCGCCTTGTCCTCGAGATCGAGACCAACGGCTCCATCGCTCCGCGCGACGCCGTGGTCCAGGCTGCCAATATCATCAACCAGCATATGGCTGCCTTTATGAACCTTGCCGAGACCCCCGAGGTCGAGGAGGAGGCTTCGATCTTCGCTCCCGAGGTCACCAACGACAACGCCGAGCTGGACAAGCAGATCGAGGATCTGGACCTTTCTGTCCGTTCCTACAACTGCCTTAAGCGCGCCAGCATTCACTCGGTCCGTCAGCTCGTTGAGTTCTCGGAGAACGATCTGCTCAACATCCGTAACTTCGGTGTTAAGTCGATCGAGGAAGTGAAGGACAAGCTTGAGTCCATGGGCCTGAGCCTGAAGGCTTAATGCTTCGCATATTTGAGGAGAAACTAGACCATGCGTCACAACGTTAAGAAGGGCCTGAAGCTCGGCACCGATGCGAGCCACACCAAGGCCATGAAGAAGAGCCTTGCTAAGGCCCTCTTCGAGAACGACCGCATCAAGACCACCGAGACCCGCGCTAAGGCGCTGCGTTCGGTCGTCGACCCGATCATCACTTGGGCCAAGAAAGGCGACCTGCACTCTCGTCGTCTGGCTATCGCCAAGCTCGGCGATAAGCAGCTCGTTGCCGAGATCTTCGACAAGGCTGCCCAGGGCATGTGGCAGGACCGCAACGGCGGTTACACCCGCATCATGAAGCTCGGCAACCGCAAGGGCGACAACGCTCCCATCGTTATCATGGAGCTCGTCACCGAGCCTTGCACGCCTAAGGCCAAGAAGGCTGCTCCGGCCCCCAAGAAGGCCGCTGCTCCCAAGAAGGTCGAGGCCGTCGAGGAAGCTCCTGCTGAGGAGACCGCTGAGTAGACTTTCCGTCTGCATAGGCTATATTCGAGGGGTACGTTCGCGTACCCCTCTTTTTTGTCGCGATACCGTTGCTTGTTTGTTGGGAGCGCCCATGACTGCGCCGTCTGATTTCAATTCGATTTCCGAGCTTGACGCCACACTCGTATTTCGTGTGGCCTATGATGGCTCGTCGTATAGCGGATTTGCCGAGCAGCCGGGACAGACGACGGTTGCTGGTGAGCTACGTCGAGCCATCGAGACGCTGCTTCGCCGCCCGATCGATCTGACGTGCGCGGGGCGTACCGATGCCGGCGTGCATGCCGTGGCTCAGTACATCAGCGTGCCCGTTACGGACGCTGAGCTCGCTCTGACGCGCCGTAGGTGGCTGCGGGCCATGGATGCCCTGCTGCCCAAAGATATCGCCATAAACGAGGTCTACAGGGCCCGTAAAGGCTTTTCTGCACGCTTTGACGCGCATTCCCGTACGTATACATACCGTATTGCCGATCGCGATGCGCGCCCCGTGCTGTCCCGCGGTGCCGTGTGGTGGCATCGCTATCCCTTGGATGTTGAGGCTATGTCTTCTGCCTGCCCCGCGCTGCTGGGCGAGCAGGACTTTAAAAGCTTTTGCAAGGTTGCCTCGGCCGTTGGCAAACCCACGCATCGCTGCGTGATGCGTGCCGAATTTGGCCATGAGGTTGCGTTTGGCGAGGACATCCTGACGTTTACCATCGAGGGCAATGCGTTTCTGCATTCGATGGTCCGTACGATCGTGGGCACGCTTGTCGAGATTGGCATGCATCGCCGTGAACCCGAGTGGATGCGCGAGGTTATCGATGCTTGCGACCGTACCGCTGCGGGCCCCACGGCTCCTGCCTGCGGCCTTGCGTTTATGGGCGTGGATTACGATCCCGCCGAGCTTGTCGTGCTCGACTAGGGGAGGGCTCGACGTGTCGTGCGTCGACACCTGTCATCTGTGGGCTGCGCGTGTGCAACATCTGTTCTTGGCGTGCAATGCAACCGGTGTCTCATTGCTTTTATTGCCGGGGTGTACCATGAACCACGGTTTGATTCATTGCTGTCGAGAGGACGGATAATTTGGTTCGACGTGGTTCGCATCCGCGACTTTCGGTGATCCTTGTGGTAGAAGGTTCGCCCAGCTATGCGATGCGTGCGCTCGAGAGTATCCAGAACCAAGACCTCTACGATTTGCAGATTGTCGTTGTCTGCCGCGATGCTGCGCCCGGTGTGCGCCATTCGCTTCAAGTTGCTGCCGACAGGGACATCCATATTGATTTGATTGACGTCGAGGACGCGAAGCGCGGCGCTTGTCTTCGTGCCGGTTTTGATGCCTCGCGCGGCTCTCAAATCATCGCCATGAACGCCGATGAGTGGTTTGCTCCGCAGGCCCTTTCCAAGATGGTCGATATCGCGTGCGATACTGCGGCAGACATTGTGCTCCCCTCGGTGTCGCTCGATCGATACGATGCGCATCGCGAGCGTCATTCGCGCGTCTTGGATGCTGCCTCTATTGCCATAGAAGACGAGTCTTCTATGGTGACTGGGCTGCCCCAGTTGATTTTGGGCGGCCTAGTCGCTCAGACCTCTGGCGTGATGTATAGCCGTCCGCTGTTTGAGGCATGCCTGTCGCGCGGCAAGGCGTACCGTACGGTTGAGTTTATGGCTTATGCGCTCTCGCAGGCACGATTCGTGTCCGGCTGCGGCGACGCTTGTTTCCACGCGGCGGCACCTAAGCTTACAGATGCCTTTGATCCCACCATGTATGCCAGGATATCCGATGACACTCGAGCGCTCGACGAGCTTGCGGACTCACTCTCGGAAGCAGATAGCGGTGGTCGGCTCAAGCTGGCAAGCCAAAAGTTCTACTTTGCCGGACTGGTCGCCTGCATCGAGAATTTGTGTCTGAGCCCGCATGGGGTGTCGTCAATCGAGCGTTCCGCCCGCATGCGTGATATGCTCGAGGCGCCTCGAACCCGTCAGATGGTCGCCGCGCTCAAGGATAACCATCGGGGACTCGGTCTGTTGTTTGGGCCGATCGCCAGCGCCAAGCCCGCGCGCTGCGTGATGTGTACGCATCTGGCAGCTTTTCTTAACCGGACGGGCGCAAAAACCGCCTAAACGGCTCATTACGAAACAAACTTGCATAGAATTGTTTCGAAATGCGTTCTTATACACAAAAGCCTTCAAATAGCGTTAAACTATTCAATCACTGATTGATTGTCTCCGCCATCTTTTGGAGAGAGGGTTTGTATGGCTAAAAAACGCAATGGGCGCCAGGATGCCATTAGAGATATTGTGCGCAATAAGGATGTCCGCACGCAGCGCGTGCTGGTCGATGAGCTCTGTGCTATGGGCTTTGATTGCACGCAGGCGACTGTCTCTCGCGATATTGCCGATATGGGGCTGCGTAAGCTCCCTGAGGGCATCTATGTTCTGGCAGAGGACCTGCACCTGCAGCGTATGGTTTCCGAGCTCGTAACGGGCGTTCTGCGTACTGATAATCTGGTTATGATCAAGGCTCAGCCTGGCACGGCTTCCGGCATCGCCGCCGCCGTTGATGCGGCAGAGTTACCCGATGTGCTTGGCTCGCTTGCCGGCAACGATACGATTTTGGTTATTGCCCAGACGGCCGAGGACGGCGAGCGTCTCGAGGCGCTGATCAATAAGTTGAGCAATTCTCGCAAGTAGGTGTGCGGGTCGTGCGCTCGGCATTGTGTGCGCTGACATAGTGGCTTGTAAGGGGCATCGACGTTGGTCGGTACCCCTTTTTGTTTGCCGGTATAAAGACCGCCCACCAGGTCGCTTCAAACTAAAAGGCCCCGAGCAGTTCAATAAGCTGCTCGGGGCCTTGTTGGCTTTAGTCGCGTACTTCTTAGCCGACCGTATCGTCAGGCGTGGGCGAGGGGTCGGGAGTGGGCGTAGGCGTAGGCGTAGGCGTAGGCGTGCCGCCATCGCCGCCGGTCGAACCACCAGTGGAGCCACCCGTCGAGCCACCGGTCGTACCGGTGCCGCCGGTGGTGTCGCCGCCCGTGGTCTCGGTGGTCGTGGTCGTCGTGGTAGTCGTTGTGGTGGTTTCCTCTTCCTCTTCGTCCTTGTCCTTGTCGTCGTTCTCCGACTTCTTGGTGTTGTTGGTGCCGTAGAACTTCCAGACGCTGTTGTTCTTGTAGGTGGGCGCCGTTCCGGTCGCAAACTCCTCGCGCTCGGTACCGGTCAGAACGGTGTTCATAAACCGCTTAAAGACAGGCAGGTTGGTGCTGTCGCCCAGCAGGTCCGTGCCGTACTTTTGGATGGGGATCTCGCCCGCGGAATAGCCGGTCCACAGGGCGCACGCCAGCTGCGGGGTATAGCCGCAGAACCACAGGTTGGTGGTGTTGTCGGTGGTGCCCGTCTTGCCGGCATAGGGCTGGTTGACGCTTAGGGCACCGGCAGCGCCCGTACCGCCGCCCTGCATGACGCCGGACAGAACATCGGTGACCGCGGCGGCCTCGCCCTCGGTAAGCACCTGTGAGGGATTGTCAGTGTGCTGGTACAGCACCGAGCCGGTACGAGAGTCAATCTCGGTGATGGCGATCGGCTGGCGATAGTAGCCGCCATTGGCAAACGTTGCGTAGGCGGCGGCCATCTCGAGCGGCGAGATCGAGCCGGTGCCGAGCGTCATGACGGGAACGTCCTCGATGTTGTCCTTGGCGGGATCGATGCCGAGCTTTTTGACGAGCGAGATGATCTTGCTGTTGCCGACGGCTTCCGCCACCTGGATGTAGCCGGTGTTGGAGGAGTATGCCGTCGCCTGCTTAAGCGTGATGTTGCCATAGCTATGGTTGGCGTAGTTTTGGACCTCGGTCGTGGTGCCCTTGGCCTTGAGCGGCGAGTTGCAGTTGAGGGTGACGTTGGGGTTCATGCCGTTTTGGATGGCAGTTGCCAGCGTAAAGGCCTTAAAGGTGGAGCCGACGGGACGCTTGGCCGTGGCATGGTTTACGTGGTTCTCGTCGGCGTTGTAGTCGTAGCCGCCCACCATGCACTTGATGTAGCCGGTCTTGGGGTCGACGACGACCATGCCCATGTCCAGGCCGTCGAGCGAGAGCGTGTCGAGCTGCTCGCGAACGGCATTCTCTGCCACCTGCTGCATCGTGGGATCGATGGTGGTCTTGACGGTCAGACCGCCCTTAAAGAGCACGTCGGTCGAGAACTCCTGCTCCAGCAGCTGCTTAACATAGGCGACAAAGTAGGGCTGCGAGTATACGTCGACGCCGCTGCCCGAAATCTCGGTCACGTTGAGGGTGATGGGCTCGGCCTGTGCGGCATCGTGCTCCTCCTGCGTGATGTGGCCCAGGCGCAACATGTTGTCGAGGACCTTGTTGCGACGGGACAGCGCCAGGTCGGGGTTGACCGTGGGGTCGTACTGCGAGGGCGAGTTGGGAAGGCCGATCAACAGCGCGGCTTCGCTCAGGGTGAGGTCGGCGGCGCTCTTGGATAGGTAGGTCTCGGCGGCGGCCTCGATACCGTAGGCGCCGTGGCCGTAATAGATGGTGTTGAGGTACATCATGAGGATCTCGTCTTTGGAGTACATATCCTCCATCTTGACGGCGATGTAAGCCTCGCGCACCTTACGCTCGATGGTCGAGTCGAACTGCTCCTCCTGCAGGATGGTGTTGCGCACCAGCTGCTGGGTGATAGTCGAGGCGCCTTCGTGACCGCCGCCGAGGGTTGCCACCGCAGCGCGCGCGATACCCCACAGGTCGATACCGCCGTGCTCGTAGAAGCGCTCGTCCTCGACGTCAACGGTGCCCTGCAGCACGTAGGGGGAGACCTCGTCCTTGGTGATAGACTTGCGGTTTTGCGTGTAGAAGCTCGCAATCTTGTTGCCGTTGCAGTCGACGATCTCGGTGGGCTCGCTCACCAGATACGCGTTGGCGTCGGTGTAGTCGGGCAGATCGGACAGCCAGCGGTTGACGTTGCCGACCATGCCGATGCCAAATGCCACGCCCGCGATAAGCAAAAAGCCCAAAAACGAGAGCAGGATTATGGGCAGAGCATGCGTCTTTGAACGGCTGCGTCCCTGTCGTTGGCGAGGACCCATATATTGACCTCCAGGTATGTCGTGCCGGACGGTGGATGTGCCGTCGGGGCAGGATGGACATAAGTTATTACACGATAAACCAAACGGGGCGCGCGAGGCCTCGTGTATGCTGGAAGACGGCATTTTTCAGAGTGAATGCATACCTTGGTAAGGAGTTTGTCGATGGCGATTCGGACGATGGGGCCGAGCGGACAATACGAGACTGGATTGGATGCTGCCGGTGCGGCGCTGCCCGAGCTGCTGGCGCCGGCGGGCGGGCTCGACCAGATGCTTGCGGCCATCGCCGCGGGTGCCGATGCCATCTATGCGGGGTTGGGCGGCTTTAACGCCCGTGTGAGTGCGCACGGTTTTACCGACGACGAGTTTGCACGCGGCTGCGCCGTGGCGCATGCCCATGGCGTGCGTGTGTACGTAACGCTCAACGTGTTCGTATTTGACGACGAGTTGTCCGACGCGGTGGCGTTGGGAGCTCATGCACTAGAGCTGGGCGCCGATGCTCTGATTGTCGCCGATGCCGGGTTGGCCTGCGCGCTGCGCGCGGCGATTCCCGGGGTCGAGATTCACCTGTCCACGCAGGCGGGCGCTCATAGCGAAGGCGCCGTGCGGCTTGCCGCCGATGAGCTGGGGGTCGAACGCGTGACGACGGCACGCGAGCTGACGGTCGACGAGATTGCCTCCTTGTGCGGTACGGGCGTGCCTATCGAGGTGTTCTGCCACGGGGCCATCTGCATTGGCTACTCGGGTGCTTGTGAGTTCTCAGCCCTGAGACGCGGGCGCTCGGCGATGCGCGGGGAATGCACACAGCCGTGCCGTCTGGCGTACGACCTGGTGGACGAGGCGGGACAGAGCGTTGTCGCCGTCGAGGGAGATCGCCTGCTGTGCCCGCGCGACTATCTGGGTATTGCGCATCTGCCCGAGCTTGTAGATGCCGGCGTGGCGTCGCTCAAGATCGAGGGGCGCATGAAGAATCCCGACTACGTCTTTAACGTGGTGCGGGTGTGGCGCCGGGCGCTCGATATGCTGTGCGACGGCGCGTGGGACCCCGGTGCCGTGGAAGAGCTTGAACGCGAGCTGGGCCGGTCGTTCAACCGCGGGTTTACCGACGCGTATCTGCGGGGGCGTTCGGGCGCCGAGCTTATGAGCTTTGAGCGTGCGATCAACCAAGGTGTGCGCGTGGGACGCCTGGTGGCCGTTGGCCACGAGGAAGTGACCGTCGAGCTCGATGCCGCCGTGGCGGCGGGTGACACGCTCGAGATTCGGTTCTATCCGGGTGCCGACGCGCGTCCCGATGTGCCCAAGCGCTGGCCGCAGGTGCCCTGCCCGGTGGATGCCGCAGCGGGGAAGCGCGTCGTCGTGCATTGCAAGCGTAAGGTGGACGCGGGCTGCGAGGTGTACCTGATTCGCAGTGCCGGCGTGCTGGGGCAAACGGCAACGGTGTTGGAGCGCATGCGGGCCGAGGCAGATGCGATTGCGCCCGTTGCACGTGCCGTTGAGGTACTGCCCTTTGAGGACGTTGCGGTGGATGGCGGTGCGTCGACGGAGTTGGTGGAGTGCACGGCTCCCGCTCGCATGGTTTTTGCTTGGCAGCTGATGGATGCCGACCCGCGCGGAGAACTCGATTTGTCCGACGCCGCTGTGGTGCTTGACGAGGTGTGCCGCACGGGTGACGCTGACCGGACCCGCTCACTGACACAGCGTGCCGGGCGCGTCGTCTGCCGCAACCTAGGACAGGTGGTGATCGCTCGCGAGCTGGGCGTGACGTTTGACGTGGCGGCGCCGGTGTTCTGCGCGAATCGGGCCACGCTTGCCTGGCTGCGCGAACTCGGTGCGGGGCGGGTGTACTTGCCGGCCGAGTTGCTCGGCAATGATGCGGAGCGTATTGCCGAACTGGCTGCTGAACCCGGCGTCTGGGGTCCGGTCGACGCCGATCGTCCCGAGCTTATGGTGTGCGAGCACTGCCTGCTGACCGCCGAGGGCGTCTGCGCTACCGATGCGACGGGACAGGTCCGTTGCCGCGACTGCTTGCGTCGTCGGCGGGTACGCTATCTGGTCGAGCGTGACGGTACACGTCTGCCGGTCGCCGTTGACGCGTGCGGCAGGACGAGGATTTTCCTGTCGTAGGTGCCGCGTCGCGTCAGTTTGTTATCATATGAGAGTTTATGGACTTCCAGCACCGCCGTATCCGGTGAGGGTGCTATAGCAAAAGGAGGATACCCAATGCTGTCTGTTGACGAGCAAATGCGTATCATCACCTCGGGCGCTGCGAAGATCGTCCCCGAGGCCGACCTTCGTAAGAAGCTTGAGAAGGGCGAGCCCCTCAACATCAAGCTCGGCGTCGACCCCACCAGCCCCGACCTGCACCTGGGCCATGCCGTGCCGCTGCGCAAGATGCGCCAGTTCCAGGACCTGGGCCACAACGTCACCCTTATCATCGGCAACGGCACCGCGCTGATCGGCGACCCCTCGGGCAAGAACTCCACCCGCCCGCAGCTTTCGCAGGAGCAGATCGAGGCCAATGCCGAGACCTACGTGAGCCAGGCCATGAAGATCCTGGACCCCGAGAAGACCACCATCGTGCACAACGGTGACTGGATTCTGTCGATGGATCTGGCCGGTCTGCTGCAGGTGTGCTCCAAGTTCACCGTTGCCCGCATCCTTGAGCGCGACGACTTTACCAAGCGCTACCAGTCTCAGACGCCGATCGCCCTGCATGAGTTCCTGTATCCCGTGATGCAGGCCTTCGACTCTGTGCAGATCAAGGCCGACGTGGAGATGGGTGGCACCGATCAGCTCTTCAACCTGCTCGCCGGCCGCGAGCTCATGGAGAAGATGGGCATGGAGCCCCAGATCGCGCTCACCATGCCGCTGCTCGAGGGCACCGATGGCGTTCGTAAGATGTCCAAGTCCTATGGCAACTACATCGGCCTGACCGACGCCCCCAAGGATATGTTCGGCAAGACCATGTCCATCCCCGACGAGATGATCGGCAAGTACTATCGTCTGGCCAGCTCGCTCACCCCGGCCGAGGTCGACAAGATCGACGCCGCTTTGGCCGATGGCTCTGCCGACCCCTATGAGCTCAAGCGTGCCCTGGGCCGCGACCTGTGCGACACCTACCACGGCGCCGGTGCCGGCGACGAGGCTCAGGCCGAGTTCGACCGCGTGTTCAAGGAAGGCCAGCTCGCCGACTTCCCCGAGAAGCATGTCGAGCTGACCGTCAACGACGAGGGTCAGATCTACCTCGCCGGCCTGCTCAAGGATCTGGGACTTTCGGCCAGCGCCGGCCAGGCCCGTCGCGATATCGACGGCGGCGGCGTCAAGATTAATGGCGAGGCCGTGGCTCCCAAGAGCTACAACATCGACCCCAGCGCGCTCAAGCTGGGCGACACCCTCTCCGTGGGCAAGCGCAAGGGCTTCAATCTTATTTAGTTACGCGGTTTTACCAAACCGCGTAACCGGTCGACGCTGCAAACCCGCCAGCGCGGCAATCTGCCTTTCAACTTCGGCGGCATGACCAGAAGGTCAATGCCGCCTCGTTTCAAGGCACCTTGCTCGCTCTGGCGGGTTTTCGCTGTGGTTGCCAAGACATCGGCGCTTCCGTTGTTGTAGGTGGCAGTTAGGTGCACTCATTGGGGACAGACTTAAATGAGTGCCCACAGAATGAGAGTGGATAATCTTCCGTTTTTGGCCTGCTTGGGGGTTCAAAGTGGGAGATTATCCACTCTGCGGCACTTGGGGACGTTCCTTTTGTGCCGGCACTTTGGGACACTCCTTGTCATTGGTACAAAGCAACCTGTCCCCATTGCGCCAAGCGGCGTGTGCCGTTAAGCGGAGGGGGTGTATTCCCGACCCATCGTTTGGGCATACAATGGCTATTGACTTGCTGCGGTGAAGGTCTGTCCGCCCCGCAGCTTTTTTCTACGGTTAAAGGAGTATGTATGTCCGTTGAGGTCATGAGGTCTGTGATCGACGCTGCCGAGGGTCGCGTGCCCGTCGACACGCTGTTTACCAATGCGCAGATTGTCGACGTATATGGCCAGCGCGTGGCGCCCGGTAGCGTTGCCGTCAAGGATGGCGTAATCGTCGGCGTGCTCTACGACGGTCGCGATGACGCTGCTGGCACCTACGAGGCGGCTGAAGTCATCGACTGCCAGGGCCGCTATCTTGCCCCCGGTTTTATCGACGGGCACTTGCATATCGAATCTTCGAACATCCGCCCTGCTGAGTATGCGCGCATGGCGGCGACGCGCGGCACCACCACTGCCATTGCCGACAGCCACGAGATTGCCAACGTTTCCGGCCTGGACGGCCTGCGCTTTATGATCGAGGACGGCCGTCGCGCGCCCATTTCCATCAAGTACATGATGCCCTCGTGCGTGCCCGCGCTGCCCGATGAGCAGGCCGGTGCCGTCATTACCGCCGCCGATATGCAGGCGTTTTTTGCCGAGTATCCGGGCGATGTCTTCGGTCTGGGTGAGATGATGAACCTGCCGGGCGTCTTTATGGGCGACCCCGAGACCTGTGCTCGCATCGATGCTGCCAACCAGACGCCGTCCAAGCAGGTTGACGGCCACGCGCCGCTCGTTGCCGGAAAGGACCTCAACGCCTATGCCACGGCGGGCATTATCGCCGACCACGAGTCGACGATTCCCGAGGAGGCACTCGACAAGCTGTCCCGCGGCATGTATGTGATGCTGCGCGAGGGTACGTGCAGCCATGACCTGGCCAACTTGTCGCCGATGCTGCTGGAAAACCCCGCCCGTGCCCGCCGCTGCTGCTTTGCGACCGACGACCGTGCTCCCTCCGACGCGCTTTCGACCGGTATGATCGACAACGCCTGCCGTGTGGCTATCGAGGCCGGCATTGACCCCGTGGTTGCCATCTCTATGGCGTCCCTCTCCACGGCCGAGGCGTTTGGCCTGGATCACGGCTGCCGCGACCCGTACGAGCTACGCGGTGCGATTGCCCCGGGCAAGCGTGCCGACCTGCTGGTGCTCAATGATCTGACGTTTGCCACGGCTCCGCATCGCGTATATGCCGCCGGTGCCCTGGTGGCGCAGGACGGCACCTTTGTGGGCGAGATTGCACCCGAGATGGCCGAGGTTGCGGCCCTTGCCGATGAGCTGCGTGCCTCCGTTAAGCTGCCGAAGCTTTCGCTCGATGTGTTCGACTATGCCTTTAAGCCGGGCGAGGCCGTTATCGATGTGATCCCGGGCATGGCTATCACGGGCATGATTCGCCCCGAGACTGACGAGGACTTGCGCCGCATTATGCTGATTGAGCGCCATGGCCGTGGCGTGTCGTTGCAGGTCGAGGGTGTCGACGGCGACGGCCCCGCCGGTCTGGGCTTGGTCGGCAAGCATATCGGTCGCGGTTGGGTGCGCGGTTTCACCATCACCGGTGGTGCCATTGCCTCCACGATCGGCCACGATTCGCATAACGTGTGCGTGGTGGGCGACAATGCGGCGGATATGATGGCTGCCGTTGAGGCCGTGGGCCAGGGCGGCCACGTGCTGGTGCGCAACGGCGAGGTCGTGGCGCGCATTCCGCTGGCGCTCGGTGGCCTTATGAGCGAGGGTACGGCCGAGGACGTTGCCGCGCAGCACGACGACTTTATGGTCAAGGCGCGCGCCATGGGTATTGAGCCGCCGCTCGACCCCATCATGGGCATCATTTTCCTGCCCCTGCCGGTGATCCCGACGCTCCGCATCCGCCCCGAGGGCATGTTCGACGTTACAACCTTCACCTACGCCGACTAGTCATCGGGGACGTTCTTAAACGACTAGTCGTTGGGGACACTCTTTGGCGTGTCGCCTGACGCCGCGACCGTGAGACCTCTGGCATGTGTGAGCTATTTGCCAGGTCCTTGTAACGTTTACGCCCGCGGAGTCTTATTTGAGCTCCCTTTGGGTACGTTGGAATCGGATACACGTTCGATTCCAACAAGCCCGAAGGGAGCTTTTCTATGTTTAAACTGATTGCATCCGATATGGACGGCACGTTGCTTGACGAAAACGGCCAGGTGCCTCCCGAGACCTACGAACTGATTCTGGCGCTACGCGAGCATGGCGTGCATTTCGCCGCATCGTCAGGTCGTCGCTACGATCGCCTGTGCGAGTTCTTTGCGCCCGTTCGCGACAAGATGGACTTTGTCGCCGCTAACGGTGCCCAGGTCTTCGCCGACGGCAAGATGGTAGACCGTGAGGTGTATTCGCACCTGGCGATTCGAAGGCTCGCCCAAGCCGTCGCGACGTTTCCCAATCTGCATCTTGCGCTTTTTGACCGAACCAAGTCCTTCTTGCTCGATGACGAGTGCAAGTTCGTGCGTGAGGTCGATAAGGACCTTCCCAATGCCGAGCGTATTTGGGAGCTGCCCGATCCCAGCGTAAATATCATCAAGGCGAGTATCTTTTGCGATGACGGTGCCGTTATGGACAGCGCTTACGTACTGCAGCGTGAACTCGGTCAGCTCTTTACTTTTGCGCCTTCGGGCAACGCGTGGATCGATGCCATGCAGCCCGGTGTGTCGAAGGCCTCGGGCATCGCACAGCTCATGGAGCACTATGGCGTCGAACGCGACGAGGTCATGGCGTTTGGCGACTCGATGAACGACTACGAGATCATTCGCTTTGTCGGTACGGGCTGTGCGATGGGAAACGCGCGCCCCGCGCTCAAGGCGGTGGCCGATCGCGTGGTGGGTTGTAATCGCGACCACGCCGTCCAGCAGGAGCTCCGTCGCGTGCTGGAGAGTCTCGCTTAATCCGGCAGATGGGGACGTTCCTTTTCTGCCGGCAGTGGGGGACAGTCCTTGCAGCTTTTTCGCGAAGACTGTCCCCAACGACTAGTCATTCAAGAACGTCCCCAGTGACTGGCCAATGACTAGGCGAGGGCGGCCATGATGGTGCGGGCGACGCCGTCGTGGTCGTTGTCGAACTCGGTGATGGCGTCGGCGGCGTCGCGGTCTTCGGGCTCGCCGTTGACCATGGCCATGCCGTGGCCTGCTGCCTGCAGCATGGGAATGTCGTTGATGTTGTCGCCGAACGCCCAGGCGTCGGCGAGACGCTCGCCCAAGTGCTCGCATAGCCACGTGAGGGCCGTTCCCTTGGTGGCGCCCTCGCCCATGACCTCGATATTCATGGCGTACGAACGTGTGACCTCAATGCCTCCGAGCGTGTCGAGCTCCGCCGCGATGGCATCGCGATCGGCCGGGTCGTGCCAGTACATGGCGATGCGTTCGAGCGTCTCGACCTCGTCGATCTTGCTGTCGATATTCATGTCGATCGGTGTTCGTGTGCGCTTGAGCGAAGCCGCGATGTGGGGGTCGCCGCCGCAGAATTCGTCCAGGCGCGTGTAGAGCGAGCGGGGGAGGAAGCACTGCCCGTCCGCGAAGATATCGAAGGTCACATCGTGGCCGGCGGCAATGCGATGGATGCGGTGGGCAATGCCACGGTCGAGCGGACGGCTCAAGATGCACGTGGCGCGCGAGGCGTCGGTGGGCGTATCCTCGTCGAGCTGCCAGACGCTGGCGCCGTTGGCACAGACCGCGTAGTGCACGGCGGGATGGGCGAGAATGGGCTCAAAGATGCCCGACAGTGGACGTCCCGTGCAGGGAACAAACTCGATGCCACGATGTGCGAGCTCGTCGAGCATCGCCCAGGTGGCATCGCTCATTTGCTTATCGCTCGTCAGCAGCGTCCCATCCATATCGGAAAACACAATCATTTGATGCGGTCCTTTCTACTGGCATAAAAAGCGTGGCCGAGGGCTTGGGTCCCTGGCCACGCTCGAGTTCTATAACGGTCCGCGTCCTAGCGGTCGGCGAGCGGCTTGTACTCCAGCGGCTCGATCACCGGACGATAGGCGGGGCGGATGATACGGTGCGCGCAGAAGAGCTCTTCCATGCGGTGTGCCGACCAGCCGGCCATGCGGGCGACGGCGAATAGCGGCGTAAAGAGCGTTTCGGGCACGCCGAGCATCTTGTAGATAAAGCCTGTGTACAGGTCGATGTTGGCGCAGATGGGCTTGGTCATGCCGTGGTCGCGCATCACCTGCGGTGCCAGGCGCTCGATGCGCTCGATGAGTGCGAACTCTTCGCCCAAGTCCTTCTTGGCTGCCAGTGAGCGCGCGTAACGGCGGCACACCTCGGCACGCGGGTCGCTCAGCGTGTAGACGGCGTGGCCCATACCGTAGATGAGACCCGTGCCGTCGAAGGCCTGCTTGTCGAGAATCTTGCCCAGGTAGGCTGCAACCTCGTCCTCGTCCTCCCAGTTGGAGACATGCGCGCGGATGTCCTCGTGCATAGACACGACCTTGGCATTGGCACCGCCGTGGCGCGGGCCCTTGAGCGAGCCGATAGCCGCGGCGTAAGCGGAATACGGGTCGGTTGCCGAAGAGGACAGCACGCGGCAGGCGAAGGTGGAGTTGTTGCCGCCGCCGTGCTCGGCATGCAGCATGAGCATAACGTCGAGCAGCATCGCCTCATCGCGGGTGAATGCCATGCCGCCGCGCAGGACCTGTAGGATGGTCTCGGCGGTGGAGAGACCGGGCGTGGGGTGCGGCACGTGAACCTCGGAGCCGCGAAGCTTGGCGATCGAGGCCATGTGTGCGAAGGCGGCGATGCGCGGGAGACGTGCGAGCATGGAAATGGCGACGTCGATTTCGTGCTCGGGCGTGATCACGTCTGGTTCGGCATCGAAGGCGTAGAGCAGCAGCACGGCGCGCTGGAGCACGTTCATGATGCTCGACGACACCGTGGTCATAGGGAACTCTTTGACGTACTCGTCGCTCAGATGTCTAAAGGCGCCCAGGCGCTCGCAAAAGCCGTCGAGCTCTTCCTTGTTGGGTAGCGAACCCGTGATAAGCAGATAGGCGACTTCCTCGTAGCCGCAGCGATTCTCGGCCTGGGCATTGTTGACCAGATCCTCGATGCTGTAGCCGCGAAGCGTGAGCTTGCCCTGATCGGGCACGACCTTTCCGTCGACCTTGTTGTAGCCGTGCACATCCGAGATGCGAGTGAGGCCCGCGACCACGCCCGAGCCGTCGGCGTTTCGCAGGCCGCGCTTGACGTTATGCTCGACGAACAGACCCTCGTCGTACGGATCAGTCGGCAGGCCGTAGTAGAGGTTTTCGCTTTCGGGCGAAATCTGGCGGCTCGCCTCATAATCCAAGACCAGGCGGCTCAGATGGTCATCGAAGCGGTAGTAGATTTTCTTGGCGTCGTAAGCCATGCGCGCTCCTCTCCGGGCCGCATCGGGGTGGCCTGCATGGGCATGCGCGTGTCAGGCTATTCCCAGCGGCCTGTTCGCTACAGGCGGTACATAAAGTTAAAGACGTCCTCGCGCTGGATGGACACGTTGACGCCCGAAAGCTCGCCGGCCTCGGCCAGGGCCTTCTGCAGCTCGGCGAAATCGAGCTTGGACTCAGCGGTGTCGGCCAGCATGGTCATGGTGAAGATGTCCTCGATAATGGACTGCGTAATGTCGCGGATGTCGACGTTGGCCTCGCCCAGGACACGGGTGACGCCGGCGACGATGCCGGGGCGGTTCTTGCCAAGGACGGTGATGACGATACGGGAGGACGAGATCTCGGCCATGGGAAACCCTTTCGCGTGGTCGCGGCGCGCGCGGGGCGCTCCGCTACGGTACAGTGTTCATCATTGTACCTGTCTGGCGCAAAAAAGGCGCGCTCGCTGCGGCGTTACATGCCTGCAACATGAGCGTAAGGGGGAAGGCCGCACGGGGAAGAGCCGTCTGGCGCGTGTCCGGCTCGTGTTGGGTTGATTTCCGATCTCAGCCGAACACATTGAGCGGACAGGCCGTTCCCGCAGTCAGCCGAACGCCTCCGACGGCTGATTCCGAACTGGAAGCGGAGGGCATCCCCGCCCTTCGGTAGGGGATACCGCTCCGCGGCGCATGCCGCGGGCGGCGCCCCTATCGGACCACCGTGACCTCAGTTGGGATGGGCCCAGCACTGCCGCGTACTCGGTGAGCTAGAGCCAACTGTTCGTCTTCACGTCGCGTATGGCGATATTTCGGTCGTCCGGCTCGGTGATGCCGTAGCCGAACGCCTGGAGCGTCTCGATGGACTCCTGGATCCTCTGTTGGAACATGGGACCCGGATCGACCCTCGGCCCGAGGTGCCCGCGCCAAAGGCACGGCGTGGCGCGCAGCATGTTATGGATTTTGGAGATGGGCTCGATGTCGGCGTAGACGTTGAGCGTCGCCATGGCGTCCTTGTGGCCGAGGATCGATTGGAGCGCCTTGATATCGCCGCCTTGGCGGATCCACTGCGTTGCGAACGTGTGGCGAAGGCCGTGGAACGTGATCAGCTCGTCGTTGGTGCCCATGAGGCCGTTGGTCTCCGAGAACGTCTTGAACGCCCTGCGGATATAGCTTGTCGTCGCGAAGGTCGCGCCCGGCTCCGACAGGATGTAGCAGTCCCCGATCTCGACCGCCCCGGTAAGGCCGCGCAAGCGCAGCTTTCCGCAGTCGATCTCGTGGGTCTCCTTCAGGAAGGGGAGTAGGCCGACCGGGTCGATGGGGATACCCCTGGCGTCATGGGTCTTGGTGTCCTTGATGAACGAACCCATTCCCTTCGCGTACGCCACCGAGTGTCTGATCGAGATCAGGCCCGTCTCGAAATCCACATCGCACCACCGAAGGCCGCAGACCTCGCCGATTCGCATCCCCGTGTGCAGGGCGAGTACGACCGCCCTCTAATCCTCGGCGGACCAATCGAGTCCGAACTCCTTTCGGGCATCCTCTTCGCTCATGACTTCGAGAAGGTCTCCGGGTTGGCAACGAAGGGCGAGGCATAGCTGCTCGAGTGTGTTGAAGCGAATGCCGCGAATATGCCCTTTTTTAATACGGGACAGGTTCACGGGCGTGGTTCCAATCCTTTCGGCAAGTTCGTTCGAGGAAATCTTTCGCTCGGCCATGATCTTGTCGAGGCGAACAATTACGGGCATGGCGTTTCCTTACGCAATCTCGTCGGAGTCGAGGTACAGCTCTCGGGCGTACAAGAAGAGCTGGGAAAGCATGAACAGGACGATGCCGAGAACCAGAGAGGTCCAATCGAATGATGAAGCGATCTCTTGGGCGCCGACGGCCCCCTCGCCGCCAAACATCGAAACGGAGGTTTTGAGTGAGCCGGCGTAGAGGCTGGTGGCAGCTTGAACAACGAAGAGAATGCCGAGCACCTTCAAGCATGTCGCAGACCCTTTCTTGAAGGGGTCTCCGCTCTTGATCGTCCACACGAGAACGGCGCTGAGGATGGTCGTAGCGATACCGATGACGGCAGGGACCAATGTCGAGATCGCAAGGGCTGGATACGCGGGGGAGTCTGCAATTACAGGGTTGTCGAGCACTTCGATTGCTGGCTTTAAGGAGAACGCCACTTGTGCGATGGCGGTGGCGCAAAGGGTCGCAGAGGCTATCGCACATGCGATGCGGAAGGAATGAAGCCGGGGAGTGCGATTGTCGGAACTCATAATAACCTCCGAAGAATTTAAAAAACTCAGGTTACTTTTTAACAGTTTATGTTAAATTGACTTTGCCGGCAAGTAATCACAGCATACTGCAACCGAAACCCCTCTAGATTGGAGAGGATTATGTTCAGTACTGTTAAGTCGTGTAAGCTCTTGGTTTTCCTCGGCCTCGCTCTTTGTCTGTTGCTGCCGGGGGCCCCCGCTTTTGCGGATACCCCGATGCCTCCTTCCCAGGAGAGCAGCCAGTGTGCCCTCGTTGAGCCCCTCGGGTATACGGACGACGTCGTCGATACCTACTGGAGCTACAGCTGTCCTCGCGGCGTAAGCGGGCACAGCATCTCGATGTTCAACATCTCTTACAAGACGATCTCCTACCGAAATGGCTATCGCCGATCCGCGCATCATAGGGATCCCGCCTCGCTGCAATGTGCTCCTGTGGTGTTCTTGGCACAACTGATAAATGGCAATTTGTCTATAGCACCTACTAGATGCGAGGAAGGGCCGAGCATTTTGTTCGGCCCCTCTGTTCCGACTGGATGAGGTTAAGGTTGGCGATGAATATGCTCAAAATCTCGAAGGCGATCTTTAGGTCGCTTCTCTCCTCCAGGTCGCTCTGTGTTGTCGTTGTTGCGTTGATGGTTCTTTGTGCTCTGCCCGTCTTCAGGAGCGCGGCTGGCATCGACGGACGGGTCGAATACCTCGAGTCGGGAATAACCCGTGTTGAGCAGGAATTGTCAGCATCCTATGCGGATGCGCTTGTGAATGCGGGGGAGGACGGTGTCTATACCTCTTCATCAAGCATGCCCGCGCTTCTGTACCCTCTTGCCGCGGGACGTCTTATCTTGGCACCGCTCTCTCCCCTACTTCCGTTTCTGCAGATATCGGATGGAGAGTACACCTATTATGACGGATCGAAGGAGTACTTGCTATGGGTCGCAACGGCCGTTGCCGTCTCGTTCCTTGCCGCGCGTCTTAACAAACGTGAAAAGCTCATCATCCAGGCACCGATGGGCGAGCTGGGTAGACTTGTTGCATCGAGCGTATGGGCGAGTGTTTTTGCAATGCTTGCCGTCCTCGCCATCAATCTTCCAGGGATAATCGCCGCGCTTGTGAAGAATGGCCCGGGCTCGCCGTTCTATCCGATAGGCTACATTCAATATGCGACTCCGGTTATCAAACCGGCTTGGCTGGTGTTCGCGCAGACGGCCATCTTGCAATTCTTGGTGGCAGCGTTCATCTCGCTTGTCGTTCACCTTGCCGTGAAGATTGCCAATAACCCTACGCTTGGAATCGTGTTCGTATGTGCCCTGATGGGGGTGACGATGGTTCCCGGGTATTACGGAAGATCCATCGCTTTACGTGAGTTCGCCCTGTTGAATCCCCTTACGTATGCGAACACTGAGTTGACCGTCGGCGCCTATAGCCCGTACCCGACAACGCAGATAGTGAATCTGCCTGGACTTTGCTTCGAGCGTGGCGCGATTGCCCTCGTATGCGCAATCGGGATCGAGGTGCTGGCAATTAGCCTGCTTTGCGTTGCTGGAAAGAGCGGCTGCGCGCGCCCGATATCCCCGATTTGTCTTGAGAGAGGTTCCTTCGCTGCATCGAGAACGGCAACTCGTTCGAGCGCTTGTGCCTCCGCCGTTGCATACGTAAGAACGATGGGGAAACTGCTCCTGCGTTCTCCTACCCTCGCCGTATGCGCGATTGCAATGTCGGCGACGATGCTGGCCCCGGCTCTGGTCGAGATGTTTCCTGACGCTGATAACGTTTCCGCTGTTCGGTATAGGGATGGGGAGCTCCGTTCAATAGATCGGTATCTAGAGCAGAACGCTGCGAATATGGACGTCGAGGGCAAAGCGGCCCTGGAAGACATGCGGGATGCTCTTTCGGGTTTCGTGTACGCGCCTATGCCTGCGGAGGGGTTTCGAAGCCTTGCGACGTACGAGCGCGCTCGAGGTGAGCTGGGCGCGGCAGATGCGACTCTCCTGCAATCGATCGGAATCGAGCCGGAGACTCCTTCTCGTGCGGAGGCGCGCGCCCTTCTGCTTGAGTCGATCGCGAGCTTGCCGGACCCCAAGGTTTACGAGTTAAGTACGAAGATGCCCCCATTAATCCTCCTTTCGTATCTCCAGGCAGCGCTTCCCTCCTTATTTTTGCTGTTGCCCGTGGTTGTCACATCGCTCGCGTGCACCCACCTGCAGTGTCGTTCCCTTCTGGTTCTCCAGATCCCCGCAACAGCGCATGTGCGTTTTCTGACGGCTGTTGCGCTGGCTCTCCTGCTTGGCTTGGTGCTGCTTTTGGTGTCGATGGTTCCCGCTGTCGTTGTGTCCGTGATTAAGAACGGTGCGGGTGGATCGGAGTATCCCGTCGCTCTCATTCGGGCGGGAGCTTCGACAACGTCCATGGTGGGGGAGGCGGTGTTGTGCAGTATTCCGTTGCTGGTCATGGCATACGGCGTGATTTCCGTCGTCGCTGCGTTGACAGCAGCGATTAGCCGCAACCCCGTTGTCACCGGAATGGTTTGCGCGGTTCTCTTGGTGTTGGGTTCGTTGAGCGCTCATGTTGAAAGCGTGGGCATGGGCGTCGCGCTGCTGGCTCCATTCGCCTCGTTTGATCCCGCTTCCCAGGTGGGGACGATTGGGTTCCTTGGGCGAGGGACGAACGCGATGCCTTTTGGAGAGGTCGTCGGCGCATCGGGCGCTCTGCTGGTGGTCTTGGGCGCCGTATCTCCGTTGATGGTGCGCCTGAGTGTTCCAAAGATCGAAAGGGGATGATCTCGATGATTGACCTTCAAACGCTGACGATCTCTTATGGAAAGAAGGTGCTCGTAGATTCGGTGAACGCTGAGTTTGCCCCGGGTGCGGTCTACGGTCTCGTCGCTCCGAACGGGCATGGAAAGACGACGTTGCTGCGTGCGATGGCAGGTTTGCCGGGTCCTCGCGTGGACGGGAGCATCGTTCTGGATGAGGTGCAGGGTACGGGTGCGAGAGAGGTCCGTTCTATGATCTTCTATGCACCTGGTGAGGGGACGCTGCTGTATCCCGGATTGCGTGCGGAAGATCACCTCAAGATGGTTTGCGATATGTGGCCGCATGCTCGCGATATCGAAGAGATAGTGGAACAAACGCAGATAGGCGAGTTCGCGAAGATGAGGATCCGCACTCTGAGCCAGGGCATGAAGCAGCAGCTTACCCTGGCGATTGCGTATGCGACGGGCGCGCGGTACCTTCTATTAGATGAGCCCATGAACGCGCTCGACCCCAGCAGGGTGGACTTGCATTCCGAGATTCTCAGGAAGCTGGCCGATTCTGGTACGTGCATCATCATGTCATCCCACATCTTGGATTCGGTCGATAGGCTGTGCGATGAGATTCTGTTTTTGAAGGATGGGAGGCTCATTAGAAGCATTCCGCAAGATGATGCTGCGCCGAAGTCTCCTGGATCCCATTTCGCAAAGCCTGCCGGACGCGCCGAGGGTGCGCTAAGCACGTATCGGCGACTCTACGAAAAGGGCGGGTAGAAATGCAAGTTAAAAATCTATGTGGTCAATATAATACCGTTAAACCCGCATATCGATACCGCTCAGCCATTCGCCTCGCCCCCGTCGCACGTATCTTCATCCGGTCTGTTACT